>Ga0308165_1000016_pt1 | contig 575031 bp, 449 predicted proteins | sample PhyWR2_FD_201032 | JGI IMG/M metagenome (GOLD analysis project Ga0308165, IMG submission 201032) | Phyllosphere microbial communities from UC Gill Tract Community Farm, Albany, California, United States - DLSLW.R2 | ecosystem: Host-associated > Plants > Phyllosphere > Unclassified | place...
TCCACGATATGACGGATCAGCCGCTTGTCAAAACACTGGCGGGCATTGGCCCGCTCCGTAAAAATAAATTCTGTTTCTTTTGTTTCCATACACTGTTTTAAGTGTATAGCTTTTTTAGGAATCGACAGAAAAGGTACAGAATGGGTAAAGGAATTTGGTGTGTCCTATACTTGAAGCCAATTAACCAGTCCGGGGTCTTATTCGAAGTCAGTTAACAGATTTTAAAAAATTACCCGCCTTTCTTAACCATATAAGACATATAAGGTTCATATAAGTTCAATCGAAAACTTAAATGGACTAAAATTCCTTATATGGTGAAAGGACTTTACGCCCGCTTTTTATAACAGATTTATTTATATTCTTTATCACCCAGCTCTGCGACTTTGTGCCTTCTGTCAGTATGCTTTTTGGTTAAATAACCATATAAGACAGTTCAATCGAAAACTTAAATGGACTAAAATTCCTTATATAGTGAAAGGACTTTACGCCCGCTTTTTATAACAGATTTAATGGTATTCTTTATCCCCCCCCAACTCTGCGACCTTTGTGCCCTCTCTCGGTGCGCTTTGTGGTTAAGAATATGGAGAATATAAGATAGATGATGGAGTTTTTAGTCAGAAGCCAGTTAACCGATGAAATCAGGCCGGAGTCCAGAGTTGGTAGTCTTGAGTCGATTAACCGATTTAACAATTTACCGATTAACCTCAATAATCAGTAAAGCAATGGCAAATGAACCACTAAACCTGCACCATGAACCAATAAAAATTATATTGTTGCAGATATAGAATAAATTACCTTTCTTTAGAAAAATAATATTAAAAAATAGTCCGGAAATTATCCTGGTAGTGTACTAAAAATGGCAGAAAAGAAAAAATTTACACTAGAGTACGAAGTTAGATCGTCACCACGCATATTGTATAGTTTTATAAGTGAGCCAAACGGCTTATCGCAATGGTTTGCGGATGATGTAAATTTTCGTGATCAGGTATATACTTTTACCTGGGATGATGAGCAGTTAAAAGCCAAATTGGTTTCTATTAAAGAAAATAAACTGGTTAAATTTAAGTGGCTGGATGATGAACCTCAATGTTATTTTGAGATGGAAATTGTACAGGACGAACTAACCAACGACGTTGCCCTCTCGATCACCGATTTTACTACTGATGAGCTTCTTGCAGAGAAAAAATTAATCTGGGATAACCAGATCGATTATCTGATTAGCGTTTTGGGTGCGTAATATTATCTCCGTATTGTTTACCTTTGTAGGGTGAAAAAAATACATCTTCTATTAATAAAAGCATTTGTGAAGCCATTCATAGCAACATTTTTTGTTATGATGTTTATTCTATTGATGTTTTTTCTGTTTAAATGGATTGATGATTTAATTGGAAAAGGTTTCGAATGGTACACCATTCTGGAGTTGATGTACTATGCTTCGGCCGCCAATGTATCCATGGCGCTGCCATTATCGGTATTACTTTCTTCCATCATGACTTTTGGTACACTGGGCGAAAATTATGAGCTGGTGGCCATTAAATCGGCAGGGATTTCGTTGCAGAAAGCCATGCGCCCCTTATTTGTGGTTATTTTAATGCTCACGGTAGCCTCTTTCTTTTTTGCCAATTACATGCTGCCCAAAGCCAACCTCAAATTTGGCTCGTTGCTGTATGATATCAGGAATAAAAAACTTTCATTTTTAATTAAACCAGGGGTTTTTAATAATGCCATTCCAGGTTATGCCATCCGTGTTGATTCCAAGGAGGAAGACGGTACGTTGCACAATATCATGATTTACGATCACCGTGAAAATAACGGTATTCCGAAAGTAATTCTGGCAAGAGAGGGAAAAATGAATAAAACCGCCGATGGTAAGTTTTTGGTGCTTAACCTTAAAAATGGTGTGCAGTACGAGGAGCAGTCTTCGAAAAACGGCATGTACAACCCCCGGCAGATTTTTACACGGAACCGTTTTAAAGAAACTTCGCCCCGTTTTGATATGTCGTCTTTTGATGGCAATACCACCGACCCTAATGCTTTCGGAAACAGTACGCCCATGTTAAACCTGAAAGGGATTGTAAGAAAGCGCGATTCGTTGACCAAACAACTGGATACGATGAAAATGCGGACTATTGCTAACCTCAGCAGTAACTTCAAACAGTTTAATGTGGCCAGAGGGTATACGAAGGTAAAAGCCGCGCCGAAAGAAATTGATGATGTAATATTAAAGAGCATTCCTAACGGATCGCGGAAACTGGCCCTCGATAATGCAAGCAGTACGGTTGCCAATATTATGCAGCACGTACCCAACTGGGGTCCGCGCCAAACCGACTTAACCGGCGAAATTATTTTTACCACAGTAGAGTACCAGCGTAAATTTACCCTGGCCGCATCTTGTATCCTGTTGTTTTTTATTGGTGCGCCATTGGGTGCCATTATCCGAAAAGGAGGCATGGGTTTACCTGTGGTGGTGGCCATTTGTTTTTTCCTGGTGTACCACATTATTACCACGGTGGCCGAAAAATCGGCACGTGAGGGTAATTTAAACCCTATATTCGGGATGTGGATTGCCGTAATTGTTTTGTCGCCGCTGGCGGCTTTTCTAACCTACAAAGCTACAGTAGATTCGGCTTTATTTGATGTAAATTACTATAAGCAGCTCTTTCTTAAATTGTTTAAAAAGAGGCAAAAATAGGCCTCTTTTCCTTTACTTACAGATGATATTTTAATCCAAATATTGCTCAATAAGGTTGTACATTTGTATGGGTTATTGTTTGTGGTATAAATTTATTTAAATACGTCTCACACACCATTTGCCCCATAATGTTTATAAAATGCAAACAAAATTAAACACAATAGAAGAGGCCATCGCAGATATAAAAGCTGGTAAAGTGATTATTGTTGTAGATGATGAGAATAGAGAGAATGAAGGTGATTTTTTAACGGCAGCCGAAAATGCAACGCCTGAGATCATCAATTTTATGGCTACTTATGGCCGTGGCTTAATCTGTGCACCCTTAACAGAAGAACGTTGTAAAGAGTTAAATCTTAGTTTGATGGTGGGCAAAAATACAGCAGCTTACGAAACCAATTTTACGGTTTCGGTAGATTTGGTTGGCCATGGTTGCACCACGGGTATTTCAGCGAGCGACCGTTCTAAAACGATGCTGGCTTTGGTAAATCCTAAAACTGATCCTGAAGAATTAGGCAGGCCAGGACATATCTTTCCGCTAATAGCCAAAGATGGTGGCGTAATCCGCCGTGCAGGTCATACAGAAGCCGCAGTAGATTTAGCCCGTTTAGCCGGCATGAAACCTGCAGGTTTATTGGTAGAGATTTTAAAAGAAGATGGCGAAATGGCCAGACTTCCTGATTTGTTTAAAATTGCCGAGCAGCACCAGTTAAAAATTATATCAATCGAAGATTTAATCGCCTACCGTTTAACGATGGATAGTTTGATTAAACAGGAGGTTACTATTGATTTACCTACCGCCTGGGGCGATTTTAAAATGACAGCCTATACGCAGTTAGATAATAATGCTACACATTTAGCCATTTCTAAAGGCGAATGGGATGCCAACGAACCGATTTTAGCACGTGTACACAGTTCTTGTGTAACGGGCGATATCTTTGGGTCTTGCCGTTGCGATTGCGGTCCGCAGTTGCACAAAGCCTTGGAAATGATCGAGAAAGAAGGTAAAGGTATTGTGGTATACATGAACCAGGAGGGGAGAGGTATCGGACTGATTAATAAATTACGTTCGTATAACTTACAGGATGCTGGTTTTGATACGGTTGAAGCGAATATTAAATTAGGATTTAAAGGCGACGAACGCGATTATGGTGTAGGCGCGCAGATCCTGCGATCGGAAGGCGTGACTAAAATGCGCTTAATGAGTAATAACCCAACCAAAAGAGCCGGTTTAATTGGTTATGGTTTAGAAGTGGTAGAAAATATCCCGATCGAGATTGCCAGTAATGTGCATAACGAACGTTATTTAACCACCAAAAGAGATAAAATGGGCCATTCGATTATGAAAGGATAGCCCAGTTTGCAGTTAACAATTTGCAGTTGACAGTTTGGAGCCAGCCCAAGTCTGAGTAACAAGAAAAAGCCAGTATTGAACTTACGTTTGATACTGGCTTTTTTTTGTTTAGTGTATAATTTGTCATCCTGAACGCAGTGAAGGATCTTTATACTTAAACAAATAGCCACTGATCGGTTTTTAACCATATAAGAAATATAAGATCATATAAGCCCTTGTTGTCGATTAATCCTTCTGCGGTTCGTCCTCCTGAACTTGTTTCAGGATCTATTAGACATTTAGTCTGTGGCCTATTGAGAAGATTGCTTTCCTAAAATCGAGGCGTGCTGTCGTACCTCCTCGCCATAGCGAGTGAGGGGAAATGACGCCCTCGCCCATACCAATGAACTATTGACCATTGAACCAATGAACAATCGGTCTACCTCCTTTGGTTCCCTTTACTCTGGTTAATAATTGCGTCTTTGTTAAAAGATTTATTTGTTTTAACGGGTGCCTGGCTCTTTCTTTTCAGGTTTCGGCGGTAAGCACCAGAAATTTTCTGAACAAACTCTTTAAAAGTATCAAACTGCTGGGTATACACCAGGCCAAAAGACGTAACGTTTGCGGTTGAACTAATTCCGCTATTTAAGAATATACTCTGTTGCGTGGGTGGTTTATTTGCCGCTTTCACTGTTAAGCTTCCGTCTTTTTTAATCAGGAACAGTGCCTCAACCTCTCTACCCACATTATCTTTAGAGAAATCGATCACAGTAAAATCGTTCGCACTGTTTCGGTCTACAATACCCGCATTAATAATTAAACGATCGTTAAAGAACTTAAACGATGCATTGGCCTCGCTTAATGAACGTACGTTCAAATCGACAAAATTTAAGTTTAACGAAGAAAGTACGTTGTTAAACTGGTTAAAAACCAATTCAGTAGCCGTACTGGTAGCGGTTGAGCTCAACTGGTTGCCAATCGACTGTCCGCCATTTCCGGGAGCGAAACTTCTTCTGATAATTAAACTGAATGCCTGAAGGTTCAGGTTGTTCTGATCGCTCAAATAGGTTTGCAGTTCTTCTTTAATTGAAGGTTGTGCCGGGAAATTGATATCGAGCTTAATATCCGGTTGTAACAGTAAGCCCGTTAAGCCCATTTCTACCTCGGTATTCACCCTTTGGTTAGCATTACTGCTGGCGTCGCGGTTTGCTGCCTTATAAAGGTCGTTCAAACTTGCCCTTAAAGCATATACCGCTTTTAAGTTAATTTGCGCGGCAGTAGGGTTACCTGTCCAGCGGATGGTTCCACCTTGCCTGATGTCGAATTTTTTGTTGATTACCTCCTGGGCCGTAAAATCGAAACTTCCGGTCTCAATAATATAATCGCCAGACATTTCGAAATCACCAACACTATTGATGTTTAAGGCCAGCTCGGCATTACCCTTTCCACTTAAATTGCCGAGGGTGGTATATATGTTCGCTGTGGTATTCGGATCGATGGTTAATTTGAAACTTAAGGTTAAACCATCAAAGTTTGTTCTTTTCTTAACCAGCACAGTCGAATCGCGGCTCACGAAATTGATGAAATCTTTATCGGATATGGTTTCAGAACTGTTTAGCGGCAGGTTAAATACAGTTCCTTTTTCCGTTTTCGCCTTAATATCGATCTTCATTTTGTTGGTTGGCCCCGTAAACGTAAATACACCTGTGCCATATGCGCGGCCATAGTAGATGGAATTGTCTTTTGAGGTAGTATTTAAGGCCATTAAACTGTTGGCATTCACCTTTACATTCAGTGTTGGATAGTTAATATCATTTAAATCTACAGTGCCGTTTGCTGTAGCTTCGTGGCCTTCCAGATCACTTAAGGTGAAGTTATCCAGTTTAATCACACTATTGTTTACCTCTACTTTGTCGGTAATTACATAGGTGGTTTTAAGGTAGTTTACCATCAGCTGTCCCTTATCTAACGATAGATTGCCATTAATTTCTGGCTTATCTAACTTGCCTTTTACCGTTAAATCGGCTGAGATATTTCCTTTTAAGTTGGATACCAGTTGTTTAACAAAAGGCTCAATCACCGTGAGTTTACTGTCATCCATTTTTACGCTGAGGTCGATTTCTTTTTCTTTTAGATCAATATTTCCAGTCAGCTTAAAATTCTCCGAATTGTCGGCTACAATGCGGGTAAATACATTCAGCTTTTTGCTTTCATTGCTGTATGATGAAGTATCGGTTAAGGTACCGATATAGATATCATTAAAGTTTAACGAATCGATCTTTAAGTCGTCTGTTACCCTAAGTGTTTTTAATATGCCATACAAATCAGTCTTCCCGTTAAGGTTTCCACCCAATTTAACACCAAAACCTTTGGTAAAAGGGTTCAGGGTTTTTAAGCTAAAATCTTTAAAGCCCACACTGATTAAATCTTTAGGATCTTCTGAAATTAATCCATCAATCACAACCTGTTGCTTTCCATTGGTTAAATCGAAATTACTGATCTCTGTTTTGCCATTGTTCAGCACGATCCGTACTTTTTCCTGGATGCGCCATTCTTCGTTATTGATTTTTAAGATAGAAGGCAATACGCTTAACCTTGCCGTTGTATCCTGGTTTTTGGTAAACTCTACCAATCCGTTTAAATCGAGCTGATTGTCTTCTTCAGCGTTCGACATTTTTACGTTGAAGGCCAGGCTGTCGTTCCGCAGGATGTTCGAAACGTTTACATCTTTAATGAATAAACTGTCGTTAATCTGCACCCGATCAGAGGTTACAATCAGTTGAAGTTGTTGTGTGGTGGTATTTTCATCGAGGATGATGTTGTTTACCACAATACCACTGTATTTTAGTTTCTTCACAAAACCGTTCAGCGTTGCGGTATTGTTGCGCGAATCGAAATCTCCTGTTAATGTAGCGCCTTCTTCTAATTCCAGGCCTGGTGCAAATATCTGCGCCAGCGGTTCGAACTTTTTAACCTTCAGGTTAAACTGAAAAATCTGGTTTTTGTATTTTATAATATCGGCCTTTAACGAAGGAATATACGTTTTGGCGATGGCTTTGTAATAAGAAACGATAGAATTGAGATCATATTCTCCTTTGATGCTGGCATCTAAAATATCCGACCGGATATCCAGTACGCGACTTGCGCCCGTGCCATTGGCTGTTAACTGTACCGAATCTACGCTGTAAGTGCCTTTTGGGTTCTGCATCCTGATCTCTTCGATCAATAACTTACCCGATATGTTATTCAGGTTGGTACCCGAAAAATTAGTGGTAAATTTAGCATCCACCATCAACGAATCTTTCAACAGTTTTAAGGCTTTTAAACGTGCCTTGGAAATGGTTGCATTAAAATTGAATACCGGCAGTTTAGGGTTCAGGTTAACACCTCCATCAAATACCAGTTTAATGTTCCGGTCGTTAATGCTCAGCTTGCCATCAAAATATTTTTTATCAAAGGTACCGTCAATCTTTACGTTATGGTACCTGTATTTGTTAAAGTCGATATAATCTACATCGCCGTTTATTTTTTCGGTTAAATCTTTTAATTCCGTTCCGCGACCTTTCACATATAAAGAAGAGCTGATCCGGCCCAGGCTCTTTTCACCTAACAGATCGCCGATGTTAAAATCGTAGGTTTTTACGTTTCCGGTGTAAGATGGAACATCCTTTTTGTCGATTTTCATGTTCACATCCGAAACGATGCGACCCAGTTTGGTTTTAAATTCGCCATAGGCAATAAAATCGTTCTGAAAACCCGTAAAACTTCCGTTGAAATTGATGTTGCCAAATTTGTTTACAATTACCGGAACAATTTTCTTTTTGCTGTTGGTAATGCCCGCCAGCACTTCCTCAAGATCGGTTTTATTTGTTCCTGCCATCTCAATATTCAGGTCCATAAAAGTTTCTTTCCATTTCGGAAGCCCTTTTATAATAAAATCGCCTTTAATGTGTGTGGCCTTTCCGGTCCTTAATGATAATTTTTTGGCTTTAAGGTTATTCACCAAACCCGTAATCTGGCCATCAACATCCAGGTCGAGTTTCATGGTATTCAGCTCAGGGGCAAAAAATGCAACATCTTTCGAGGTGATATGGCTATCTTTAAAAATAGCTTTCATCCGCACATTATCTATGTAGTGGTTAAAATCTTTATAACTTTTAAACCGCATTTGGTAGTAATTGGTTAAACGGCTCTGATTGGTTTCGAGCAACAGGTTTCTCAGCTCTATCGCATTACTGTCTATCGTGGTTTGGGCCGTTAAGTTTTTCAGGTAAAATCCGCTACGCTCTTTAAAAGTCAGGTTTTTGATATTGGTTTTAAGCAAATGATTCTTAGTGTCCAGTCCTTCAAAAATTCCACTCAGCTGTTTAACGTTTACGTTATCGAAGTTTACACTTTTACCCTGTGTGGTGTCTTTTGCCCTGTAGTTGATGTACCTGAAGGCAAACTTATTTAAAATAAGGCGGCCTAGACTTACATCGAAAGGCTTACTCTTCTTTTTCTTTACCTTGGGTTTACCAGAATCGAAGTAGTTAATGATAAAATCGAGATTAGAAGACTTATCTTTGAACTCCTTTAGGAAAAACTGGCCATCGTTAATTTGAACGGTACTGATATCAATGATCTTTTTATCAATGGATAATTTAGTGATATCGACCATAAATTGAGGCGTGCTCAATAAAGTGTCTTTTTGTAAATCTAAAACCAATAAATCTTCGAGTACAATAGATTTAAAAGGCTTGATATAAAGACTCTTGATTGAGATGGTGGTTTTAAGCTCTTTAGATAAATATGCGGCAGCTCTCTGCGCAAAATAAGTTTGAACAGGCTTAAATTGTAGCGAAAAAACAAGAAGCGCAGCCAGCAAGATTATTGATGCGATTACCCAAAGGAGTATTTTAAATAGTTTTTTAATAATTTTGCAGCTTAAATATTAATAATTTGTCTGTTATACTTGCTATTGAGTCTTCTTGCGATGATACGTCCGTTGCTATTTGTAACAACGGCAAAATTACTGCCAATGTTATTGCAAACCAAACAATTCATCAAAATTATGGTGGTGTTATACCTGAATTAGCTTCAAGGGTACATCAACAAAATATTGTGCCTGCCGTGCAACAGGCTTTAATTAATGCTAAAGTTACAAAACAGGACATTAATGCGGTAGCTTTTACACGAGGCCCAGGTCTTTTAGGATCTTTATTGGTTGGTGTTTCTTTCGCAAAATCTTTTGCATTAGCTTTAAATATACCTTTAATTTCTGTGAATCATATGCATGCGCATATTTTAGCGCATTTTATTGATGATCCAAAGCCAGTTTTTCCCTTTATCTGTCTGACGGTTTCTGGCGGACATACACAAATCGTGCTGGTAAAAGATTACTTTGATATGGAAATTGTGGGCGAAACATTGGATGATGCTGCTGGTGAAGCTTTTGATAAAACCGCTAAATTACTTTCCTTGCCTTATCCCGGGGGACCACTGATTGATAAACATGCACAGCATGGAAATCCTTTGGCGTTTAAATTTGCAGAACCCCAAATCGCCGATCTGAATTTTAGTTTTAGTGGTTTTAAAACTTCTATTCTGTATTTTATCAGGAAGCAGGAAAAAGATAACCCTAACTTTATTGCCGAAAATTTAGATGATATTTGTGCATCGGTTCAGCATAGCATTGTACAAATTTTGCTGAACAAATTAAAGAAAGCGGCAAAACAATACGGAATTAAAGAAATTGCTATTGCAGGTGGTGTTTCGGCAAACTCTGGTTTAAGAAATGGCCTGCAACAAACAGCCGGTGAATTGGGCTGGAACATCTATATACCGGCATTTCAGTATTGCACTGATAATGCGGGTATGATTGCCATTGCAGGGTACCAAAAGTACCTGAAACAGGATTTTGTAGGGCAGGATGTTTCGCCAATGGCGCGGATGGAGTTTTAATGTTGGTTCATTGGTCATTGGTTCATTAGTCATTGGTTCATTGGTCAATTGTTTGATTGTTGAATTGTTCATTGCGATATTGCAAACTGTAAATTGCAAACTGTTAACTGGACATGGTTAATTGTTTAAATCGGTTAATAGACGCTGAACGCCCAACTCCAGGCGCAAGGCCTGTTCATTAACGCAATTTACCTCCGTGTTTCGGTGCTTCCGTGGCAAAAAAAACTGTAAACCGCCAATTGAAAACTGGCAACAAGAATTGTTTAAATTGAATTTATATATATGACTGGAGCATCGTTAATATTTTGGATTGTTTGTGCGATACCGCTAATCGGTATTTTATATTGGTTAATCAGGAACGACAAAAACAAACTAAAAGGAAGCTGGGGCGTGATTATTTTAGGTGCTCTGATTATTGCCGCACTTTTGGTAATTGTTTATGTAACCAAAGATTTCGACACAGTTTTCAGCCAGAATTAATTAAGGTATTCTAATTCTTATTTAGACCTATTCTTATTAGTGTATATTTTCTATCTTTGCCGAAAATTAAAGATAGATGAAAAAAACTATACTAATCGTTACCATATTGATGTGTAATATTCTTCTGGGGTATGCCCAAAACGTGAAGATTGAAGGGCACATAAAGGATCAAAGAAGTGAGGTTCCATATTCCACCATTTCTTTACCGGGTCAGAAAATCCAGGCGGATAGCAAAGGTTATTATACGTTATATATCAAAAGCGGTGTTCCGTTTAGTATTCAGGTAAATGCTGTTGGATATAAATCATTTACGCAGCAAATTGCGGGCATAAGGGCTGATACAATTATTAATTTTGTATTGGAACCAGTAGCCAATACGCTGGATGATGTGTTAATTTCTACATCGAGAAAGCCGGAAAACATTAAAAATATTACCACTTCAGTTAGTATTGTAAATAAGAAAAAACTGGAGAGAGAAATGGCCATCACGCCGGATTTGAGCACTATACTGGCCAATCAGGTGCCGGGTTTTGCGCCTACGGCACAAACAGGTAATAATGTAGGGCAAAACTTAAGAGGTCGCCCAATGCTGGTGATGATAGATGGTGTTTCGCAATCTTCGCCATTAAGAAATGCAGAAGTAGATTTAAGGTCTATTGATCCTTCAGTACTTGAGCGTATAGAAGTGGTGAAAGGGGCCACTGCCATTTATGGTAATGGTGCTGCGGGAGGTTTGGTGAATTACATCACCATGGTTCCGGATACTGCAGCAAGATTTGCCGGTAAAACCCAGCTTAATTTAAACGGATCGCTGGTTAAAGTTAAAAACTCTGAAGGGGGTAGGATTAATCAGATGTTCTATGGAAAACTAGGTAAATTTGATTACGTGCTAAGTGGAATGTACGAGCAAACCGGCGAATATAAAGATGCAAAGGGTGACGTGGTAGGGCCAAACTACAGTTTAGGTGAAACCGACAGCTATAATGCTTTTGCCAAGTTAGGTTATGTACCGGCAAAAAATCAACGCATTCAGCTTACCTACAATACATACAGCAGTTTGCAGAACAGTAATTTTACTTTGGTAAACGGTAATCTGGCAACTGGTCAGAAAGCAACTGGCGTTTTAGGGAAACCGCTTGGTATCCCAACCGGGGTTGATTATAACCACAATTTAAATCTATCGTACAAGATTGACAGTACTTTTCTTAATTCGAGTTTGAACGCAGATGTTTATTATGAAACCCGTAAAGATGTTTTTTACGTTTCTTTAGGTCGCTTTGATGGGGGCGATGGACAATCGCTCGCCAAAAATGATAAAAAAGGAGCGCGTTTGTTTTTGGAAACACCAATACTGAACCTTGACTTTTTGAAAATGAATCTGGCTTATGGTGCAGATTTCATGAAAGATAAAACCGCACAGCCGTTGGTTGATGGGAGGGTATGGGTACCAACAATGGATATGACCAATATTGCACCTTTTGCGCAGGCAGATTTTAGTATCTTAAGCAAGCTTGTATTTAAAACTGGTTTGCGTTACGAAAATGTAAATATAGCAGTTGATGATTACCGGACTTTAAGAACCACCGGAGCAAACAATACTACCATTACGCCATCTTTTGATGTAACCGGAGGTGATTTAAAATACAGCACTTATCTTTTTAATGCGGGTTTAAGGTATAATCAATTTAACGTTTTTAGTCCTTTTGTAAGTTTCTCTCAGGGTTTTTCCGTAATGGATATTGGACTGGCTCTACGTGATGCCAAAGTGAACAGCATTGATAAGATCAATACGGATGCGGTAAAGGTTAATAATTATGAGGCAGGTTTTGAAAGTAAAATTGCCGGATTAACATTTTCTGCGTCGGGTTATATTAGTACGTCTAAGTTAGGTATTGAAGTGGTTTATGACCCTGCTACCGGCTTGTTTAATACCGCAAGAAACCCTGAAAAGATTTATGGTTTTGAATTAGCAGCCGATTACCATTTGTTTAATCAGCTGGGTTTAGCTGCAAGTTACAGTTATACAGAAGGCAAGCGGGATATCGATAAAAATGGAAAGTTTAACGATGCTGGCGACTTGTATCTCAATGGCCGCCGTATTTCGGCGCCAAAAGTTACAGCTTCAATAACCTATAGTCCATTAAAGGTGTTGGATTTAACCCTTAACTATACCGGTATCAACTCGCGCAACAGATTTGAGAAAAATGCGAACGGTATATATAATGGAAATGAGGGTGCGGTAAAAGCGTATCATTTATTCAGCTTTGCGGGGATTTATCAGGTGAAGAAGAATACGAAACTTACCTTAGGTATAGACAATATATTTAACCAGGATTATTTCCCGGCAAGGGCACAATGGTTTATGCAACCGGGCTTTTATTCAAAGGGAAGGGGTACTTCGGTAAACTTTGGTATCTCGGTTAGTTATTAACCAGATCTAAAATAGAAAAAGCGCACTAATTTAAAAATCAGTGCGCTTTTTTATGTTTAACGGAATTGATGCGGCTTATTTTTCAGCCAATTTTTCGCCTGTTACTTCGGCTTTAATTTTAATTTCCAGCTCTTCTGCAAGTTCAGGGTTGTCGCTTAACAATTGTTTTACGGCATCTCTACCCTGGCCAAGTTTGGTATCTCCGTAAGAGAACCATGATCCTGCTTTCTTGATGATGCCAAAATCAACACCTAAATCGATAATTTCACCATTTTTAGAAATACCTTCACCAAACATCACATCAAATTCTGCGATACGGAAAGGCGGAGCCACTTTATTTTTAACAATTTTTACTTTAACGCGGTTACCAGAAACTTCGTCTGAATCTTTGATTTGTGAAATACGACGGATATCTAAACGTACCGATGCATAAAATTTCAACGCATTACCACCAGTTGTGGTTTCAGGGTTACCGAACATTACACCAATTTTATCACGTAACTGGTTAATGAAAATACAGCAACATCCGGTTTTAGAAATTGTTCCGGTTAATTTACGTAAGGCCTGACTCATTAAGCGGGCATGTAAACCCATTTTACTGTCACCCATTTCGCCTTCAATTTCACTTTTTGGAACCAAAGCCGCAACAGAGTCAATTACAATTACATCAATAGCGCCCGAACGGATCAGGTTATCGGCAATTTCTAATGCCTGCTCACCATTATCTGGTTGAGAGATTAAAAGGTTATCTGTATCTACACCTAGTTTCTTTGCATAAAACTGATCAAAAGCATGCTCTGCATCAATAAAAGCAGCAATACCACCTTTTTTCTGTGCTTCGGCAATAATGTGTGTAGCTAAAGTTGTTTTACCAGAAGATTCTGGTCCGTAAATTTCAATTACACGGCCTTTTGGAATACCGCCAATACCCAAAGCAATATCTAAACTGATTGATCCGGTAGAAATAAAATCTATTGGTTCAATGGCAGTATCGCCAAGTTTCATGATGGTACCTTTACCGTATGATTTCTCTAACTTATCTAAAGTAAGCTGTAGGGCTTTTAATTTATCTGGATTTGCAGTGCTCATTTCTTTTTTCATTGATTGCGTAAATATAATTGATTATCGGCTAATATGCTTAAATGTTGATATTTATAATACTAAAATATTTAGCTAAGTTAAATGTTTTCTGGCTAATGTCAATAGTAAAGTGAAAATATTTTTTAAGCTTTTAATTTGTCTCTTTCGTTTTGGGCGGTTAAACGTTCAAAGTACCTGCACATGTAGGTAATTTCACAAACATCACATTTGGGGTTTCTGGCTACGCAAACGTAACGTCCGTGCAGGATGAGCCAGTGGTGTGCAATATGAATATCGTGTTCAGGAAGGTTTTTCACTAAATCCTTTTCAACTGCCAATGGTGTTTTACCGTTCGTTAAACCCAAACGGTTGGCCACACGGAAAACGTGGGTATCAACCGCCATTGCTGGCGCATTGTAAATTACCGAGGCAATTACATTGGCGGTTTTGCGTCCCACGCCTGGCATTTTCTGTAAATCGTCAATCCCCGAAGGCACTACATCGTTAAATTCATTAACCAGAATATTAGCCATGCCCACCAGGTGTTTTGCCTTATTGTTGGGGTAACTGATGCTTCTGATATAATCGAAAACAATATCGGGCGTAGCTTCGGCCAAAGCCCGGGCATTGGGAAAGCGCTGAAAAAGTGCAGGGGTTACCATATTCACCCTTTTGTCGGTACATTGTGCAGAAAGGATTACCGCTACTAAAAGCTGGTAAGGGTTATTGTAATGTAACTCGGTTTCTGCATCAGGCTGCTTGGCCGAAAAATGTTCTACAAAAAGTTTGTAGCGTTCTTTTTTTAGCATGTGCAAATATAGGTTAAAGATGGAAAATGTAATATGCTAAATAGAGATGGAAGAGGTAGGATGGAAGATGGAAGAGGTGGGGTGGCGTTTTGTCATACTGAGGGTTAATTAATTCTTTAAAATCAACATGAGTGACGTACAATTGATGTCTTTTGCCATACGCCACGATCTTGCCTCGGCTCGCCGCCGCCGAAAGGCTCTTTCTTTTTGGTGTCAAAAAGAAACAAAAAACACCGGCTGAAAATTTTTCTTTCGAAGCTGGTAGGTTGGCTTAGGCAGTGCAACCCGAAAAATTTGTTAGGCCGGATTTAAGCAGAACGGGGATATTGTGCTATGGCCTAGCTGGACGGAAATAATAAAGCAATTAACTTTCTGATTAATAATGCTTTGTAAAAGTACGTCATTGATTACGTAGTCAAAGGATCTTTAGCTGGAGAACCGGTAACTGTCGCCTAGCGCCAGATTCGAAACGCAAAGCTTATCAACGGACTCAAGACTCAAGACTAAGGACTTCAGACTAAAGTGCTAACTCATCTCCCTCAATAACTTATCGCATTCGGCAAAGGCATTGTACAGGTATTTATTTCGGTGTTTTTCTCCCTGGCCGCTAAAAGAAACTGATTTCATAATCAGCCCCTGCATCCATTGTTTGGTTTGTTTACAGTAGGACTGGTCTTCGGTTTTTAAATAATTAAAAGTATTAAACCTGTTGTAGCAGGTCATGCGGTCTTTAAAATCAACCAGATAGGCAATGCTCCCCAGTACATCACAACTATACCAATTAAAGGTATGGTCGGGGTCGATGGTTTTTTTACTGCTAATGGCATACATATTCATATCGGTTAAGCAATACCTTACCTGTTCTACAATTTTTACAGCCAGTTCAGTATCAGTAAGGTGGCCAGCTTCGAATGCATACCTGATCTGTTCGAGCGTGCCGGTTACCGTATCTTTTGACCATATTTCGGTGCTTGGAATTTCCAGGTAGGCAGCGTGCAGCTCCTGCGAAATTTTAATGATTTCGTCGGATATATAGGACGAACTAAAAGGTATTCCGGCGTTGTTGGTGCTATTTGCCCAAAAGAAAAGTTTAAAGCTGGTGAGTTCCGGGTACTTGAAAAAATGAAATAGCGGAATATCATCAGTGGTGATGGTGATATGTTTCTTATTGCTGTTTTTAATGGTTTTTATATTGTCCAGTAAATTCTGGAGATAGCCAATCATATCTAAATCTTCATTTACACTTAAATAGCTAAACGTAACAGATAGCGATTGTTTCGGGTTGTAAAGAAATGGGACATCAAAACAATCAGAAAGCTTGATGATTTGCTGAAAAGTAAGGTTGCTGTCGCCCCTGATTTTCTTATAGGCCTCATTGGTGCTTATCCCTAACTCTTCGGCTACACTCAATGCCAGGTTCTGGTATTCGGGCAACGCAGCTTTAATGGCTTGAAAAAATAGTGCTTGCTGATTATCCATAAAGATTAATTTATTAATTGAATATACTGTTTTTTAATAATCAAATGGATTATTGCGAAAGATTAAATTGCAAAATATAATTTATAATCAGAATATGATGTCTTATATTTTCTTTAAACAATAATTATTGAGGTGGTTGTAATCTTTAAGATTTATTACAGTTTATGCTATGCCTTAGATTTGGTTAAAATTAAAACGCACTGTTATGAACAAATTAAGATTTATAAAAGATGAAGGCTCCGAATTCTATAAAGAATTGAATGAGCAGATTGAGCAGTATTTTATTGATAAGGGGTTACAGAAAACCGGGAACGCAAAAATGTTTTTCAAGATTTTCCTTTACTTCGGTTTGGACATCCTGTTTTACACCTTAATGATTACCAGTCATTCGGTATTTGCATTTTATGCTTTTTACCTGCTGATGGGACTTTCTGTTTTGTTAACTGCTTTTAATGTTTCGCATGATGCGGCGCATGGTGTAGCAGTAAAAAGTAAATTCTGGAACCGGATACTGTTTTCGTTGAGTTTTAACCTTCAGGGGAACAACGCTTATGTATGGGGCAAAAACCATAACGAATCGCACCATTTATATACCAATATAGAAGGCAGTGACATTGATGTGCTGAATAATCCATTATTCAGGATGACCGAATCTCAGCCTTTGTTATGGTTCCATCGGTATCAGTTTATTTATGCACCGTTTCTTTACCTGTTCTACTCCATTAACTGGTTCTTTTTCAGGGAAATATTGATGTTGTTCAATTTATCGAGCCGCACCATTAAAGTGGAGATTCCCCGAACTGAAGCTGTAAAGCTGGTGATATATAAACTCTTGTATATCGGTTATATGATCATTTTGCCTGTTTATCTGTTGCCTTTTGGCTGGCAGACGGTTTTACTGGCTTTTTTGTTAAATCATTTTATTATTTCGCTATTGTTTGTGGCTGTATTAGGTGTGGCACATTTATCGGATTATGTAGCTCACCCGGTGCCTGATCAGGATCATAAATTGAATATGAGCTGGCCAAAGCTGCAATTGCTTACCTCAATAGATTATCACGCAGAAAGCAGGTTTTTAAACTGGACACTAGGTGGCTTTAACGCACATGCGGTACACCACCTGCTTCCTAACGTATGCCATGTGCACTACCTTGAGATTATTCCAATTTTTAAAGCGCTGGCTAAAAAACACAAGCTTACTTATATGGAAATGTCTTATGGCGAATCGCTGGCCTCTCATTTCAGGTTTTTGAAAATGATGGGCAGAAGTGAAAACTTAATCCCGATGCGATATGAAGGATAGACATATTTATGTGGCGGCTGATAGTAAGTTGCTAAAAGCGATATACAAACGCGTTAGCGAAGAAGTGGTAGCTGATCAATCTGTATTTATGCGGATCATCGCGGTTAAATTTGTGGTGTATTTCTTACTCACCTTGTTGACCTATTTAGCTTTGTATCATATCGCTAACCCGATTGGTTTTGTGGGCTGTTTTGTGATCTATGGTTTTGTCTCGCTGCTCTTTGCTTTTAACTTTTCACACGATTTTTCGCACAATACCATTTTTAAAAGCAAGCGACTTAACCACATTTGCTTCGTGGCTATTTATACATTAGTTGGTGCGCATGCTGAGGCCTGGAAACTGCGCCATGTTAATTCACATCATTACGCGCCAAATGTAGAAGATTACGATTCAGACCTTAAAATATCGAAGTTGATCCGCGTGGTGCCGGGAAGCAAATATTATTGGTTTCATGCTTACCAACACCTGTATGCACCATTAGCTTATACAAGCTATTCGCTGTTCTGGATTTTTATTAAAGATTTCGTCATTCTATTTAGTGATGATAATTATGGCGCCAAAAAGAACATGAGGTATTACCTGTCGTTTGTGTTCCAAAAATTTATCTATATCAGTTTGTTGCTTGTTTTGCCTATGGTATTTGCAATCCAGCCCTGGTATGTGGTGCTAACTGGTTTTTTAATGATGCATTTAAGCCAGTCGTTATTCTTGTTGTTTACGTTTTTTATGACCCACCATGTAGAGGAAACGCAATATCCCAAAACTGATACGCGGGGTTATATTAATGCCTCCTGGTTAATGAACCAGATCAGGAGTTCGAACGACATGCATCCATTCAGTAAAACGGCAAATTTTATTTTAGGCGGTTTTAATAACCACATTGCCCATCATTTATTTCCCCACTATCATCATGTGTATTATCCGCAGATCAGTAAAATATTATACGAAATGTTAAACGAAAGTGGCATAACGCCTAATTGTACCAGTTATTTTGGCGGGATAAAATCTCATTTAAAGCTGTTGAAGAGAATGGGAGAGGCAGCGTTTTGAATGAGAGAAATAATTGAGTTTTGAATGAGAGAGTGGTTTGGGTTTTCTTATTCTGTTATTTGCTTATTCAAAAGTTGCCGCGCAGGTTTTTTTAATTAACGGCACAGACCCTTGATAATAAACCTGATGGAAACGGCAGCCCGAGCTTTTTCTGCAAGGCTATAGTGTACAGCAGGACTGACTATTTTTGCTTGCACCTACTTTCATTTTCTGGCAACTAATTTTGAATGATTGAGTTTTAAATGAGAGGATGACTTGTATTGTCTTATTTAATCATTCACTCATTCTGTAATTCACTCATTCTGTCATTCGACATTAGTGAAAAGAAGTAACTGGTACTTTAACCTTTTCAGCTGCACCTTGATTACTCTTAATCAGCCAGAAGGCAAAAAATGCACCAACCAAAGCCATTGCAGCACCAACATAGGCTGGAGAGGTATAATCGTAGCCATACACTAACGGAAGTCCACCAAAGAATGCGCCTAAAGCATTACCAATATTAAAACTCGCCTGACTTGCCGAAGCTGCCAGCATTTCGGAGCCTTTGGCACTCTGGATCATCAACATCTGGATAGGGGCAGCCAATGAGAAAGCGACGGCACCGGTAATAAAAGTCATGATTAAAGCTAATGGCTGACTTGCAGACACAAAGTGCACAATGGTTAAGGTAACCACCATGGTAAGCAGTAATGCTGCAGATGCTTTTGCCGGGGAAAATTTATCGGCCAAACGTCCACCAATGTAATTGCCGAACATCATGCCTAAACCCGCCAGCATTAATATATAAGTTACAGCATTTGACGAAAAGCCTGCAACATCTGTCATTAAAGGAGCGATATAACTGTACCAGGTAAATAACCCGCCTGTTCCGATCGAGATCATGAAAATGATGATCCATGCTTCTCTTTTTTTGAAGAAACTTAATTCGGCTTTTAAATCGCGGTTTTTTGTCGCTTCTAAAGCGGGTAGCCATAATTTTAAACTTAATAAAGTTACTAAACCTACAAATACCACCACGGCAAAAGATATGCGCCAGGAGAAATTGTGCCCGATAAAGGTACCCAATGGTACACCAACAATATTGGCAATGGTTAAACCCATAAACATTAACGATACGGCTTGTGCGGCTTTCCCTTTCTCTGCAATTCTGCTGGCCACTACTGATCCGACACCGAAAAAAGCTCCATGAGGTAAACCCGAAAGCAACCTGGCGATAAATAAAGTATTAAAAGTTGGGGCAAAGGCAGAGAAAGCGTTAAAAACGGTAAACATAATCATCAAAGCGATCAAGATCTTTTTTGGTGGATATTTGCCTGCAATTATAATTAATAAAGGTGCACCGATTACTACGCCCAAAGCATAAGCGGAGATTAAATGCCCGGCTTGTGGAATGGTTACTGTTAAACTTTTTGAAATATCAGGCAGCAGGCCCATCATTACAAATTCAGTGATCCCAATGCCTAAACCGCCTAAAGTGAGTGGAAGTAAGTTCTTGTTCATAGCGCCCTTAGTGTTAAAATTACACTATGCAAAGGTAGGGCTTTTTATGGAAGGAGATTGTAAAAATTAGGACATTTATAGGGGGATGGAAAATGTGGGATGGGAGAGGGATGAGGGGGTTAAGAGGTGGTAGATTGTCTGGATTTGCAATATGCAAAAAATGCATAAAGCACTTCGACTATGCTACCATTGACAGACTCCAATAGAATGGTCGTCATCTCGACCGGAGCAAAGCGAAGTGGAGAGATCTTTGTACTATGTTATTGAAATCAAATTTAAAAGATTTCTCCACTGCGGTCGAAATGACGATACTTCGAGACCATTCCTTTCTTTATCCATTCTGTACATTCATATTGATTTTTACAATAAATTATCCCTCAGTGTGACAACAAAAGGCCATTTTTAAAAAAATTAAACGGGCTCTTATTTCGAAGTAGAAACATTTTTAATAAAATAAGGTACAGAAAATTATTGAAGGGTGGTTTTTTTGCTGAATAAAAGGTGTATCGCAATACTTTAAGAAGAAACATTACCATAAATCATCTATTCTGCATTTAGTCAACAAATGAACCAATGACCAGTGAACTGATGAACCATCTAGTCTTCCGTTGGTAATGACAAATGAACCAATGACCAGTGAACCAATGAACTACCCCCATTTTTCATACACAAAAAAAAGGTTGCCCCACCCTGTGGAACAACCTTTTTTAACTATTGTAAATTTTATAACGACCTACTGTAAGCTAAAATCTTGCTGATGGTTTCATCTTTAGGATCTTTAGCCAGTCTATCTAACTTACCTTTTATTTGATCATAAAATAAGTCGATTTCTGCGTCAGATTCAATATCAGTTCTAGGCTGAAACATATTGGGTGTAGGTGAATTTACATTGTTTTGTGATGTAGAGGTTTTTGTCATAAGCAACTAAATGTGATAAGTTTTATAAACTTAACGATTGTTCAGATGCTTTATTTCAAGTCTTCAAAAAAACTATGTAACTTTTTTACTACCCTTTGTAGGTCATCTCTTTTGTTTTAAGCATCTTACGTAAATTGCTAAGGGCGTAACGCATACGGCCTAAGGCTGTATTAATGCTGACATCAGTTAAATCTGCTATTTCTTTGAAGCTTAAATCTGCGTAATGACGCATCAGGAGCACTTCTTTCTGTTCATCAGGCAATAAATGGATCATTGCTTTTAAATCTTTATGGGTTTGATCGCGAAGCATTTTATCTTCTGCGCTCTCATCATAAAACTGTAGCATATTGAATACATCCATTCCATCAGCACTGGTGATGATTGGTGTTCTCTTTTCTTTTCGGAAGTAATCGATAACCAGGTTATGTGCAATGCGCATTACCCAAGGTAAAAACTTGCCTTCTTCATTATATCTCCCCGATCGCAGGGTATTGATTACCTTTATAAAAGCATCCTGAAATATATCCTCTGCCAGATATTGGTCTTTCACCAATAAGTAGATAGAGGTATAAATTTTGCTTTTATGTCTTCTAAGAAGTTCCTGCAATCCATTCTCGTTCCCGGTAATATATACCTTCACCAGGTCCTGATCATTATATGATTGTAAATTCATAGGTTTACCTACACTAAATCCCGTACTATTTGCTAAAAATTAATTAGTAAATGTTTAATTTCTATAGCTGCTCTCCTATGTTTTTTGAAATGTGTTAGTTTGGTTTTGAGGTTGTTAATGTTCAAAGAAAGTTATTTTTTTATCAAAAAACAAAAAATAAAATGTTAAAAAATAAATTAACCGTCTTAGTACCCTATTTTTGTATCTTCTTAAAACCCTAACCACATTCTGGGGTTATACATTTATATTCGTTACCATACATGAGCAAAAAAGAGGCCGAAAAAGATCCGCATAAAAATATTATCATAAAAGGTGCCCGTGTGCACAACCTAAAAAACATCGATGTTGCCATTCCAAAAAATAAACTTGTGGTGGTAACGGGTATGTCTGGTTCGGGGAAATCTTCGCTTGCATTTGATACTTTATATGCAGAGGGACAACGCCGATATGTAGAAAGTTTATCATCGTACGCCCGTCAGTTTATGGGCAGGATGAATAAACCCGATGTTGATTATATTAAAGGTATTGCTCCGGCAATTGCCATCGAACAGAAGGTGATTACTTCCAATCCACGTTCTACCGTGGGTACCTCAACTGAAATTTACGATTACCTGAAACTGCTTTTCTCGCGGATAGGTAAAACCATTTCGCCTGTTTCAGGCAAAGAAGTAAAAAAGGACTCGGTGAGCACGGTGGTAGACTACGTAAATGCGATGCCTGAAGATACCACGGTCACTATTTTTTGTCCGTTATATCCGCATAATAACCGTACAATTAAGGAAGAACTGGCTATTTTATTACAGAAAGGATTTTTACGTGTCCTGATTAATGATAAAATAGAAAAGATAGAAGCTGTTTTAGACGATGCTGATTTTAAAGATGCGGAACTTACAGATGATAAAACTGTTCAGATCCTGATCGATCGTATTGTAACTAACCAGGAAGAAGAAACATTAAGCAGACTGGCCGATTCGGCTCAGACCGCCTTTTTTGAAGGTAAAGGCGATTGTTATGTAGAAGCCCAGGGTAAAACGAAACATTTTAGCGATCGTTTTGAACTGGATGGAATCAAATTCGAAGAACCTACACCAAACTTTTTCTCTTTCAACAACCCTTACGGCGCTTGTAAACGTTGCGAAGGTTATGGAAACGTAATCGGCATTGATGAAGATCTGGTTATTCCGGATAAGAGCAAAAGTGTTTACGATAATGCCATTGCCCCATGGCGTGGTGAAAAAATGAACGTTTGGTTGCAAAACTTTATTAAAGCTGCTCCGAAATTCGATTTTCCTATTCACCGTTCATATAGCGCGCTTACTGAAAAAGAGCAGCAATTACTTTGGACGGGCAATAAATATTTTGCTGGTTTGGATGCTTTTTTCAAGGAATTGGAAGAGCAGACGTATAAAATCCAGTACCGGGTAATGTTATCACGCTACCGTGGAAAAACCACCTGTCCTGATTGTAAAGGCTCGCGTTTGCGTAAGGATGCATCGTACGTTAAAATTGCTGAAAAGTCTATTATCGATGTGGTACTGATGCCGTTATCGAAAGCGCTGGTTTTCTTTAATGGGTTAAAATTGAGTGTGAACGACGCCAAAATTGCCAAACGTTTGCTCGCAGAGATTGATAACCGTTTCCTGTATTTAAATAATGTTGGTTTGGGTTATCTTACCTTAAACCGTTTGTCGAATACTTTGTCAGGAGGAGAATCGCAAAGGATTAACCTGGCAACTTCATTGGGAAGTAGTTTGGTGGGGTCTATTTACGTTTTGGACGAGCCGAGCATCGGTTTGCATCCACGGGATACGAATAAACTGATTGAAGTATTGATTTCGCTGCGTAATGTGGGCAATACGGTTATTGTAGTGGAGCACGAAGAAGAAATGATGCGTGCGGCCGATTACATTATTGATATTGGTCCTGAGGCCGGTACACATGGAGGTAACCTGGTTTTCAGCGGTAATTACGAGGAGATTTTAAAAGATAAAAATAGTTTAACAGGCCGTTATCTTTCTGGCATAGAAAAAATTGCCATTCCGGATAAACGCCGTAAGTGGAAAGATCATATCCTGATTAAAGGAGCAAGAGAAAACAATCTTCAGAATATTGATGTGAAGTTTCCGCTGGGTGTTTTTACTGCAGTAAGTGGAGTTTCCGGATCGGGTAAAACCAGTTTGGTTAAAAAGATTTTGTACCCCGCTTTACAAAAAGCGATCGGGAATTATGCTGGTGAACTAACAGGTGCTTACGATGGCATTTTCGGTAATTACGATCTGGTAAGTGCCGTAGAAATGGTTGATCAGAACCCGATTGGCCGTTCCAGCCGTTCAAATCCAGTTACTTATGTAAAAGCCTGGGATGATATTCGTGCACTTTTTTCAGGCTTGCCAGCTGCAAAGGCTGCCGGACTGAAACCTGCTGCTTTCTCGTTTAACGTAGAAGGTGGCCGTTGCGATGTTTGTCAGGGTGAAGGTGAGGTGAAGATTGAAATGCAGTTTATGGCTGATATTTATCTGCCTTGTGAGGCTTGTAACGGTAAACGCTTTAAGCAACAGGTGTTAGATATCACTTATAAAGAGAAAAATGTTTCGGAGATTTTGGACATGACCATCGATGAAGCGGTTGATTTCTTTAAGGATGAACAAAAAATCCTGAATAAATTAAATCCTTTGGTTGATGTGGGTTTAGGTTATGTGCATTTGGGGCAATCATCAAATACCTTATCTGGCGGTGAAGCGCAACGGATTAAGCTGGCTTCGTTCCTGATTAAGGGCAATAATGCCAATAAAACGGTATTTATTTTTGATGAGCCAACCACTGGTTTGCACTTCCATGATATTAAAAAACTCTTAAAAGCATTAAATACACTTATTGAACAAGGGAATACCATTTTGGTTATCGAACACAATATGGATATGATTAAATGTGCCGACTGGGTAATCGATATTGGTCCTGAAGGAGGCGATGGCGGTGGTAATGTGGTGTTTGAAGGAGTGCCTGAAGAACTGGTTAAAGTAGAAAATTCGTATACCGGAAAATATTTGGCTACGCATTTAAATTTAAATCCATAATTTCGGCAATGCTTTTTCTAACGTTTTTCATCGGCATCGCTCTCAATGCCATGGGGTATATTCCCCCGGGCAACATCAATCTTACTGTTGCGCAGCTGGCCATTAACAAGGGGATGCGCCAGGTTTGGTACTTTATTCTATCCTTCTCCTGCGTAGAAGTGTTTTTCACTTTCGGGATGATGCGTTTTGCGAGATGGGCCATGAGCGATATTAATCCAAATGAGGCGGTAAGCGAGGTGCGGCTGAGCACTTTGGTAGATTGCTTTATGATTGTAATGTTTCTGGTGATGGGCACCATTACCTGGAGAAACCGAAAGAAAGTACCTAAAACGAGCAATAAAAAAGAGGATAAACGCAGTGGAAGTGTTTTGTACGGATTAATTCTGGGCGTTCTAAACCCTGTTCAGATTCCATTCTGGCTGTTTTTTGGCAATTATGTAATTTTACACCAATGGATCCAAACCGATTATCTTTCACTGGTAATATTTAGTTTAGGTTCGGGTGTAGGCTCGTCTTTGGCGCTTTATGTATATGCTCATTTTGCAACATATATTCAGGAGAAATTTGCGCTAAGCAGTTTGATTATCAATAAATCTATAGCGATATTTTTGTTCGCACTGGCAGCCTATCTGGTTGTCAAACAGGTAATCGTTATTCTATAAATCTAATTCAAGGCCTGTGGGAACACAGGCCTTTTGTTTTGTCTTTTTACCGAATTTTTTCGTTACGAAACTATATTTTACGTTCTGTGAGGACACAGACCGGGGGAGTAATATAATCCAAGGTCTGTGTCTCCACAGACCTTTTGTTTTAGGTTTTAATTTATTCATTGCCAAATCATTGTTTTTCATTCTGTGAGTACACAGACCGGGGAATATTTTGGAGATTTGTCATCCTGAATGCAATGAAGGATCTTTCTTCTTAGTAGCAATAGCAATGAAAAACTGGGGGCAAGGGTTTCAGTAGTTTCAATCATTAATCCAAAGTCTGTGTCCCCCACAGACTATTTGTTTTTAGCCTTTTTAATTAATTTGTTTCATTACGACACTATTATTTTTCGTTCTGTGAGGGCAGATACCAGGGAATATGCATGTATTCTCAAGTCGATTTGGTTTGAATTTTCCATAGTTCTTTTTTTTGCCACTGAGGCACGGAAAGCACGGAATTAATATGATTGGTTTATGGTGTAGAATAAGGTTTCAGTTTGAAAGGTAAATCTTATCGAAGTATCGTCATTTCGACCGGAGTGGAGAAATCTTTGAACCTGAGTTCGATAATTATTTGCTGAAAATCATATCTTATTTACGCCTAATCCAGCTTTATCGTCCTGCTGAATTTATTTTATTAGCAGTTTTCATTGTCTTAAAGGTCTAATAGCTACCTTCGTGGTCAGCATCTTTTTAGCGTGAAAGACCCTGAAATAAATTCAGGGTGACGACCGCTTTAACAGAAAACTTGATTAAAACGGCAAAAAATGAGATTTAATAATTGAACTCGGGTTTTTAGCATAGTTAAAAGATTTCTCCATTTCGCTGCGCTTTAGTCGAAATGACGACGATTTTTAAATCTGTCATTTTATAATCCAGCCAATTTCTTTACCGGCATTGGCGATGAGTTGGTAGTTGCCAAAAGTACCTAGAAGCTTTACGGTTTGTCCTTCTTTTAAAGTTGTTTTAACCGCGGCTAAACTATCGGGTTTATCGTATACATTTTGCTGAAGTAAATTTATTTTAAGCTTTTTTAAAGGCTCAGCAATTTCTACAAGGCTGTTGCTTTGAATAAAACCTGTGCTTCCATCTGGGAGTTCTGCCCTGTAATAATTTCCTGTCGCAGCATTTGCCTGTACAATTGTTCCTTTATTAAGTGTAGCCAAAACAGTTGCTTTGCCTTGTGGGGAAGAAAACATTTTAACAGCAGATGTGGTTCTTAAGGTTTTATTTAACTTACTCCTTGAAGCGGTAACGGCAGCTGGAGTTTTGGTTACGGGATCAATAAAAGGAAGTGGATTTACCGCACCGTTAAAAGTATAAATACCAAAATGTAAATGCGTAGGGGTAGTACGGGCATTGCCGGTGTTTCCCATAAGCCCCAAAGTATCTCCAATTTTTACTTCCTGTCCTTCTACCGCGATCTGTTCATCCAAATGGGCATAATATAAAGTGTAATCTTTTCCTTTTGGGCGCACCCAAACCACTTTTCCACCCAGGTTATTTTCGTTTACCCGTGTTACCGTTCCTTCCGAAATTGCCAGAACAGGCGTTCTGAAATTGCCGAAAATGTCTACACCTTCATGTTTTCTCGCATCATTATCCCTGCCATCTCCCCAATAGCTTTTTATGCTGTTGGTATTTTTTGATTTAACAGGAAAAGCAAGAGATGGGCCAGCGGTAATTTCTAATTCATATGATACATTCTGCAACAGTTCTGGTTGCAACCTGATCAGATAGGTGCCCGTTTCATCAATGTCGAAAACAACCGGATTATTTAAAGTATCGGCAGAGGCAATAAGTTTTTGGCTTTGATCTGTGCTATACCAAACGTCAATATAAATCGAGGCAGTACCCGAAGGTGTTTTGTTTAGCTTAATATTTAATTTTTGTCCTTTGGTTGCACTGAATTTATAAGCAGTCGCCGGAACTTTATCTGCAGCAAAATAACCGTTTTCTTTATAGGGGATATTAATGTTTAATGCTTTTTGTGTACTCATAGTGGCAGCATTTAACCATGCCGAACCCATTGCCGTTTTATCCAGGCCAACATTCACTAACTTTTTTTGATATTGTTCATGTGGAGTAGCGGCCTTAAACAGATTAACGGATCCTGTTTTGCAGGAAAGTATGACCGTTGCAAAAGCAATAGAAAACAGCCACAGCATGGATCGGAAAGTTTTCATTATGCTAAGCCTTTTTTAAGCGGTTAAAAACAGCTGCCGTTACCAGTCCGCCGATTACGTACCACGCTACCGTTAATATTTTGGTTTTATCCGTTTTAGTGACAGGAGTATCATCTAGTCCAACCTGATCAGGGATGTTTATTGCGCCCAACCCAGCAGTAACACCGGCAATTGCACCTTTCAGATAAATGTTTTTGCTATCTCCAGCACCAATGGCACTATAATATAAGCTGTTGCTTATGATGTCACCGGCCAGGGTAGCCAGATAAAGATTGTTTCCGGAAGGAGCTTCAAGGTTTAAGCGGTTCATCGATTTGGATAAGGCCTGTTTGCCTAAAAGATCAATCCTGGGTGCATCAGGATCAAGCCGCCTAACGCTTTCATGCAATATATTCAAGGCTGCAGCACCTGCAAAGCCAGCGAGTAAGGATTTAAGTACTTTCATAATAGAATAATCCCTTCAAGTGGTAAATTGTTTTATCAGTCTAAACATTATGCCTTGCATAGCTGTTTCCGGTCTTTTTCTGTTGTAAAATTGATACATAGATAAGGTTTCGTTAACCTAATGATAACATTAAATTTATGTTTAAGAAGCGTGGTCGCCCTAATATTGGGCTTTAATACAAAACATATTTTATCCTTATGTCTAACAGACGGTTTTTTCTGAAAAATAGTCTGGCTGCTGCGGTTGTGGCCAGTATTTCGCCGGTTTTATCCTCATTTGCCGATGAACAACATCCTGTTTCTGCTAAATCTGGTAAAGCACCTAAATTGCGTTTTGCCATCGCATCCGACGGTCACTATGGCCAGCCGGGTACGGAATATAAACTCCATCATGAAAATATTGTAAAATGGCTTAATGAAGCACATGATAAAAACCCGCTGAACTTTGTTATTATCAATGGCGATCTGGTACATGATCGTCCTGAATTGTTGCCCGAAGTTAAAAAGGATTATTACGATAAACTTAAAGTCCCTTTTTATGCTATCCCGGGTAATCATGATCACGCCGACACCAAAATCTGGCAATCTGTTTTTGGTTACGAGGATAATTTTTCTTTCGAAAAAAATGGAATAGGTTTTGTTCTGGCCAATACTTCTGATACCAAAGGAACTTATTTATGCCCCAATAACGATTTTTTAAAACAGGAACTCGATAAGTTTAAAAACCTGAAAACTGTTTTTGTGGTATTGCATATTCCACCACATTTTTGGGTGCCGGAAAGTCCGTTTGTCGATTGTCCGGACACCATTAAACTGCTGCATAGCTATGCTAATGTAAAAGCAGTATTCCATGGGCACGACCACAGTCTTGACGCTGTTTTTTATACAGATAAATTGCCTCATTTTTTTGATGCACATATAGGTGGAAACTGGGGCACGGCTTATAAAGGCTACCGGATTGTAGAGGTTGATGAAAATGATAAGATCCAGACTTATCAGGTAAATGCAAGCCAGTCGCCATTATTAAATGAAACCAAATTTTAATAGATAGATCATCGCGATGAAAAAGATATTTTTGATGCTCATTTTGGCGGGTGCCGTTTTAAATTGTGCCGCACAGAAAATAAATGAGACCACACCTGGAGTTAAAATAGGAACTGATGCCGCTCAGCCCTTTCTGTTTTCGCTGAATACCTTAACTGCAGAAAATCCACGTTGGAATGTTCATTATTCGGGGAGTTACGGCGAAAGAACGAATGGACAATTCGGTTATGATGGCTTAGGGCAGCAGTTTGGCGTTAAAGGGTATTTAGGCAGCAGGCTTACCTTGTATGCAACAGCAGCAATTGGTTTTGCCAATTCAGGAGGTGTAACCTCTGCCGAACAGGCTGAAGTAATCAGAGATTTAGTGGGTGGTAAAGGCATTGCAGGTTTTAGGCTCGGTGCGGGTTTAGGGTTGAGCAGAGACTGGTCTAACACGGGTTCGGCGATTAGCCGGATTACTGCTTCATTTGATCAGACAAACTGGAGAATGGCGGGTAACCTTCGTTTCGAAAAAGCTTTTGATAAAAGCAGAGATAAGCTTGATTTTATCAGCAGTTTTGGCTATCAGCACCGTGTTTCTAATGTTTTATATCTTGGGTTTGAAGCGTTAGGGCAGGACTTGGAAGGTTTTTGGGAAAAAGACGAGGCAGAAGGTGGTGCAAAAGTAATGATCGGGCCATCAATTAATCTGGAGCCGAACCATTCAAAACTTTCTTTCTCTATTTCTGGCGGACCTGTTTTTTACGCAACCCGTAGTCAGGTTATTCCATCAGAGGCCATCCGCGAAATCGGTTCGGTAGCATCGGGTAATGGCTACACCATCAGGGCCCTGGTTAATTTTAATCTTCATCGGTAGTGCTACTACCTTCAATTTAAGAAAAATGAAAAAATCATATTTATTATTACTGCTGTGTTCCCTTTTTATCCGGAACGGATTTGCACAAAAGCCAGGCAAAAACGAAAGCACTCAACAGATTTTATTGCCCAATGGATGGAAGCTGAGTCCGGCGGGGCATTCGCTGCAACTGGGCGATTTGCCTTTGAATATGCAATTGAGTGCTTCGGGTAAATATCTTGCTATTACCAACAACGGACAAAGCACGCAGTCGTTGCAATTGCTCGATGCCAAAACAGAAAAGATTATTGATGAAAAAGTGCTAAGCAAATCGTGGTATGGCATTGCTTTTAGTAAAGATGAAAAACACCTGTATGCTTCAGGAGGTAACGACAACTGGATTTTGGATTTTAATATTCAGAACGATAAACTCGCTGAAAGTGATACGATTAAACTTGGCCCGATCTGGCCAAAAGGAAAAATCAGTCCGGCGGGGATTGCGGTTAACAAAAACAACAGTAAATTATATACGGTAACTAAAGAAGACAGCAGTTTATACATTATCAATCCTGTAGAAAAGCAGATCCTTAAAAAAATCCAGCTCCCTGCAATTGCTTACAGCTGTGTTTTAGCTGCAGATGAAAGCAAACTTTATGTTTCACTTTGGGGCGGGAAATCGGTTGCGGTTATCGATCTGGCTGCTGAAAACATTGAAAGACTAATCCCTGTAGGCGATCATCCAAACGAACTTTTACTCAATAAAAAAGGGAATACTTTATTTGTGGCCAATGCAAACGATAATACTGTTTCAGTAATCAACACCCTAAACAATAAGGTAATCGAAACCATTGCCACTACACTCTATGCTACTCAGTTAACCGGTTCGACCACCAACGGCTTGGCTTTAAGCGCCAATGAGAAAACCTTATACATCGCCAATGGGGATAACAACTGTTTGGCTGTATTTGATGTGAGCAAGCCAGGTGTAAGCCAGAGCCAGGGATTTATTCCGGTAGGCTGGTACCCAACAAGTGTAAAAGTATTGGGCTCGAAAATTTTGGTTACCAATGGCAAAGGCAATACATCTATGGCCAATCCACAGGGGCCGCAACCTATTTCTAAGGTAGATAACAGTGGTTACCAGATGGGAAGTACCGCAAATAGCCGGCTGCAATATATAGCAGGATTGTTTAAAGGAACATTATCTTTTATAGATACGCCAAAGCCTGAGCAATTAAAAATATACACCAAACAAGTTTACGCCAATACCCCATTTACTGATAAACGTACAGTTACTGCCGATGGTGAAGCCGGAAATCCAATTCCACGTAAACAGGGCGAAAAATCGCCAATTAAACACGTTTTTTATATTATTAAAGAAAACAGAACCTACGACCAGATACTCGGAGATGTACAAAAAGGAAACGGCGATTCTAGCTTAACACTTTTTGGGAGAAAAATTACCCCTAACCAGCATGCCTTTGCAGAAAACTATGTGTTATTGGATAATTTTTATGTTGATGCCGAAGTTAGTGCCGATGGACACAACTGGAGTATGGCCGCTTATGCTACTGATGTAGTAGAAAAAACCTGGCCAACCAGTTACGGTGCACGCGGTGGCAGCACATCTTTTGAAGGCGGTAGACCAGTTACGTATCCAAAAGGAGGTTTTATCTGGGATTACTGTCAGCGGGCAGGCGTAAGCTACCGCAGTTATGGCGAGTTTGGCGATTATGGCAAAGCGAATATTAAATCGCTGCAAGGCCACATGTGTGCTGCGTCGCCAGGTTTTGACATGGACATTAAAGATCAGGTGCGGGTAGATGCCTGGCAACACGATTTTGATTCCTTATTGGTGGCCGGTGTTGTACCGCAGTTTAATACTTTAAGGATTTCTAACGACCATACCAGCGGACAAAAGAAAGGGAAATACTCACCACAGGCTGCAGTTGCAGATAACGATTTAGCCGTTGGGCGAATTTTGGAACATTTATCGAATAGTAAAATCTGGAAAGAATCGGTTGTGTTTATTTTGGAAGATGATGCACAGAACGGTCCTGATCATGTTGATGCACACCGTTCGCCAGCTTATGTGGTTGGTCCTTATGTTAAGCGCAATACACCTGTTCATACGATGTATTCTACTTCTGGATTTTTAAGGACAATGGAGCTTATTTTAGGCCTGCCGCCAATGAGCCAGTACGATGCTGCTGCCATGCCATTATACGAATGTTTTACAGCTACACCAGATTTTACGCCTTATAAAGTGATTCAGCCGCTTATTGATTTGGATACGCGGAATGTAGCGGTGAATGAGAGCAGCAAACGCTCTGAACTGTTTAATTTTGCCAAAGAAGATGCTGCACCAGATTTAGATCTGAACGAAGTGGTTTGGAAATCGGTTAGAGGAGAGCAATCGGTAATGCCGGCACCAAAACGGAGCGCTTTTGTGATTTTGGAGAAAAAGAAAAAAGATGATGACGATTAGTCGTTATTTATAATGACATTTTTAGATTAATCGTCATTGCTGAGGTACAAAGCAATCTTACAACGGTCGCTATGCAAAGCATTAGTATTGCTTAGTGCCTTATAATGATGTTTATGTAAACAACTGATATTTATTGTTATTTTTTTGACCATATAAGGCATTTAAAAACCACATAAGCTTACATGTTCTCATATGGTGTGAAAGCCTAAAGGATTATTGAATGAATTAGATGCGCTTAGGTACCTAAGGTGGTTAATTAAACTGCCTGGTCTTTAATTTTTACAACCACCTTAGACATCTTAGCTCAATGAGTTTTACAGGATACAAATTTTAAACCTAATAAGTTAGAAAGCGCATACAGGAAGTCATTCCTGTTTTTTTCAGGCCACAGACCTGATGGTTACCCGTAACGACGGATTTTTTGAGCTGCTTCCATGGTCTGTGTCCTCACAGACCATTTTTATTTTTACATATTACATCAAGGATTTCTCCACTGCGGTCGAAACGAAGATCTGATTTAATGCCAGTTGTTAATTCAATTTCCAGTCTGGTCTTTCGAAATGGCAGGTATAACCGTAAGGGTTTTTCTGTAAATAATCCTGGTGTTCTTCCTCAGCATTCCAGAAATCAGTTTCTGGTACCACCTCGGTTACAATTTTGCCAGGCCATTTGCCAGACGCATCTAACTCTGCAATTAATGCATTGGCGGTGTCTTTCTGTTCTTCACTATTGTAAAATATGGCAGATCGGTACGAGGTGCCCACATCATTTCCCTGTCTGTTGCGTGTGCTCGGATCGTGGATCTGGAAGAAATATTCTAATAATTTGCGGTAGCTTAAAACAGTTGGATCAAAAGTAACTTCAATGGCTTCGGCATGTGTGCCATGGTTCCGGTAGGTGGCATTGGGAACATCGCCACCAGTGTATCCAACAACCGTTGAGATCACGCCAGGGTAATGACGGATAAGTTCTTCTACTCCCCAAAAGCAGCCGCCTGCAAGAATGGCTTTTTCAGTATTCATATATCTTTCCTTTTTTTTGATTAATAAAGATACGATGAAGATGTGTAAAAGGAAAGTAAAGAAGGGAGGCTGTTAGTTGTATGGTTTAATAGATGATGACAAATGATAGGATGAGCCACTTTTGTCATCCCGAGCGTAGTCGAAGGATCTTTTACTACATCAAATTACGTGATCATGTATTCCTCACATTGTTAAATACATACAAGGTCTTCGACTCCGCTCAGACTGACAAATTTAGGCAACTTCAAGCTTATGTTTTGGAGCGCAAGACCTGTACATAACACTAAGTTTCTTCCCGTCTTCCGCTTTTACGCTTCGCTTCCTCGTACCTCGTTGCTGCAGGGTAACACTTCAACCGGGGCTAAGTGGCTAAAGCAGTATTTCATTTGTAAGGTTACAGGGAGCACAATCTGTAGCTTATAAACCCGACAGTAGCGGCAGCCTCCGATTTTTTTTCTATCGGAGCTATAGAGAATGGCGGGACTGCAAACTGCCAAGAACCACAAGCCATTCGTTTCCTAATTTGAAGAAATAGTGAGTATGTTTATTTCGGTCGGTGAGACACCAACCGATAGGGTAAATATGTTCCATTTCGGTCAGTGAGACACCCGACCGATAGGATAAATTTATTGTTTTATTGTTGGGATTGTCGCTAATCGCTACCCGCCAAACGCGAAATCCATAAAACTCACATTATTTTTACGAGAAGAGCTTACGGCTATCCCTTTGTTGGCTTTATCTGTAAAGTTTAAACCTTCCAGTTCATCCGGTTTGTCGGTATCGATGACATTTAAAACAACTTCATGCCCCTCGGCTATAGATTTTTCCAGATTTAGAAAGGTCAGTCGCCATTTACGGCCTTCCACTTGGTTCTGGATTAAAACGAGTATACCTTTATCAGCAATATAATGCAAGTTCTGCACCCATGGTGAGCAGGTGAATTTTTTAAATAAAATTCCTTTCTCGCTTGTTTTATTGGCTTTAAATAAGGCTTCAGGATTGTATAAACGCACTTCGTTTGCTTTGCCATAATCGGCTGTTGCTACAAACCAATTCCCTTTATATCTTACATATTCTGGTCGTGTACCCTGGATACAGGCATCATCTTCAATGCTTTTAATCAGGTTTCCATCTAATTTTCTGGTTTTTAAAAAACCTTTCCAGTTGATGCAATTAATTACGGCTTTCCAAAGAGTACCTGCTGCATTTTGTTTAACCGAATTGCCCACAAAAGTTGGTAAACCCTTATGGTAGGCTATCCCGGTAGGGTGTTTGATGATATTTTCGCCTTTAACGGTGAATTGGTATTCCCGATGCTGATAAATTAAAGAATCTTTCCGGAGCTGATATTCGCGCATTACACCTACTTCTCTGTCGCCATAAAGAAAATAACGGCCGTTCTGGTGAGAAATCCCCTGACATGCACCTAATGAGTCGATTGTAATTGTTTTCGTGATTTTTCCTTCCGTTTTATTGTACCTGGTTACAAAAAACATCATGATAAGGACTAAAACAGGATTTAATGTTTTCATCAACTAAGGATCTAACGGTTCATCAAAATCGATCTGTAAGGAGGCTGTATTTAAGTAGAATTCTGATTCGGTATCACTTAAACGTTTTCCGTTTTTGTAAGGATAGTAGCCGAGTTCTTTTTTGCAGCGCTCGAGGAGCAGATTGGTGATATTATAACTCTGCGATTTTACTGTACAGGCTAAACCCGGTTTATCTATCGGCATACCGTACCTAAACATCAGTCTGGCACAATTGCGCAGGTTGGTGGTGGTGTGGCGGGCATGTGGTTCCATAATAATGGCACTTTCGGGGATTTGAAGCACTTCCATCAGGAATTTCTTCATTTCGTAGGCTTCGCTGAATTTGGTTTTGTAGGGATGCACTCGTCCGCCCGAAACCACGATGAATGGTGCCATGCCTTTCTGGTATTGCAAGGCCGCTAACCTGCAACGAATCATTCCGCCCGCACTTAAGGCTACTTCTTTTTCCTCCGGACCAGCACCCGGAACCAGGATTACGCTGTAAGGATATTTTTTCCAGTCTGTTTTTTTGATCTGGTTAATGGCGGCAAGGTTTACGCCTTTAGCCATCGGTTCGTAATCGGCGGCATCATTGCGTTCGTTCAATTCTAAAGCTTCCAGTGCAAATAACATGGCAGGTTCGAAAAACAGATTGTCTTTATTTTGCAGCGTTAAGCTGGCGCTGGCTGCGGTTAGTTCTGCATATTCTTTATCCCTTAAACTGAAGCTGATCGAGTCTATTTTCGGGTAATTGGGTTTCTTTCCTTCTACGTAAACACCAATCGCATAATTTACGGCACTGGCATCTTGTTCCCAGGCCTTAACTAAAAGGGCTTTGTGCTGCTCTTTGGCAAACATAGAATAACAACCTGAAGGGATCAGGTGATTTTTTACCAAATCTCCCAATGGATTATTTTCTGTATAAAGCATCGCCAAACGGTTTCCAATATGGGCTATTTCTTCATTGTTGAATTTTAAAGCGTTGGCATAACAACTAATATCTGTTTTGCAGGTTTTTACCGCTTCATTTACCTGTTTGGTTTTTGATTTATAGATGTTGCTGAACGCCGTATCTGTACTGAGCATTTTGCGTAGTCCGGGCAATTGCTGAAAAAGCGTAAGCAGATAATAATTTTTGTATTGTACTTCGTTTCTGGTCTTAATTAATTGATAAGACTGGCTTGTTAAATCTTGTGCAGATAAGGCTTGCCAAAAAAGGCAGAACACAAGGAAAGTATAAAGGGATTTCATCAAAGTTTTGGAAGCGAAATTAAAAGACTGCTATTAAAGAAGTATTAACAAGATGTTATACTTTGATTCTTTAATAAACCGATTTAGTTATCGTCTATTTAAGCTTAATATTAATTTAAAGTACATCTTCTGATTGGTGTGAAGAATTAACATAGGGGATACATCGTGTTAAAAGTACACTCATACTTTTGTCGCCGTAGAACGCTCCGCAAATTAACCTGTTAACGATAAAAGGATAAGCCTATGTAAATGTGAAAATCTACGCTTCTACTTAAATAAAACCCCAATTATATTTCAAAACCATTACTAAGAACAAAAAGATGACATCATTTTTTTTAACCGCAAGTATGAAAAGTGCTTGCCGGAAATTGCTTTTGCCTTTTGGCTTACTGGCCATTTGTAATTCCAGTGCAATTGCGATTAATTATAAAGTAACTGCTTCGGGCTTGCATAATAAAGCATTTGCCACGGTAAGCGGAACGGTTACCGATCAAAATAACCAGCCTTTACCAGGTGTAAGTGTTTTCGAGAAGAAAACAAAAAAAACTACCGTTACCGATGCTAATGGTAAATACGCTATTTCGGTTGAGGAAGGTGCAATTTTAGTATTTTCTTATATCGGTTACGATAACCAGGAAGTTATGGTTAACGGACGCCAAAATATTAATGTTATTTTAAAAGAAAGCAGCAATACCCTAAATGAAGTTGTAGCCATTGGTTACCAGAAGATCAGAAAATCGGATGTAACCGGTGCCATCAGCAGTGTGAAGGCCAGTGAGATGAATTTAACTTCTCCAACTGTTGGCCAGGCATTGGTGGGTAAAGTTGCCGGTGTACAGGTATCACAAACCAGTGGTGCGCCATATTCGGGCACTAAAATCAGGGTGAGGGGTATCGGTTCCATTAACGCCAGTTCTGATCCCTTGTACGTAATTGATGGTTATCCGGCAGGAAACAACGTATCGATCAATCCTGAGGATATTGAAACCATCGATATTTTAAAAGATGCGGCCTCCGCAGCCATTTATGGTTCAAGGGCATCGGGTGGGGTAGTGTTAATTACCACCAAACGGGGTGCAGATGGAAAAGGTAAATTTGAATACGATGTTCAGGGTGGTATTTCTCAGTTGGCTAAAAAAGTAAAGCTATTGGATGCCAACCAGTTTATCCAATTGTTAATTGACGGACGTAATAATGCCTATAAAGATTTATGGGTAAACTCGGGCAAAACCTGGAATGATGCGATGTTTAGTGATAATAACACCAAACGTATCGCCAATGTAGGCAATGGAAGTAGCGTAAGCATTCCGGCCGATCTTTATAATTTTAGCACACAACAAGCTATCCCGGCTACTTATAATACCGATTGGCAGGATGAACTTTACCGCAATGCTGCTTTTCAACGCCATAATCTTTCGTTCTCTGGTGGTACTAAGGATGTAAAATACTTTTTAAGCGGCGGTTACCAGAATAACGATGGTATTGTAACCAACACCAATCAAAAGGTAACCAACTTCAGGGGTAATATTGATGGCAAGGTGAGCGAGCGTTTACGTGTAGGCGCGAATATTTCATATACGCAAAACGATAACCGCGAGGTGAGAGAAGGACGTTATGATTTAAGTCCGATGATGTCGGCTTTGATTTACCTGCCTTATCTGCCGGCAAGGGATGCCAATGGAAATCCGATCCAGTTTGGCATGGGGGCTTTATCCTCTCAATACGGTATCCAAAACCCTGAGAATCCTTTGGCTACAGTTGAACAAGTAAAAATTACCAGAAAGGGATCTAGAAGTACCTACAATGCCAATGCTACCTATACCATATTGGATGGATTAGATTTTAAAGCCAATTTAGGTACGCAAACTTATAATGAAAAATATGATTTTTATCTGCCAACCAGCTTAAGTAATGGCAATAATCCGCCTTATTCTACTGCTTCGATAACGGCGGCGAATGCCATTGCACAAACGCTTAGTCAGGTTGATCAGCTTGGTGAGTTTACCCTACACTACAATAAAACCTTTGGTAAACATAAAATTGATGTGCTTGGAGGATATTCTGCGCAAAAAACAACCAGCGATCTGATCCGTATTTCTGCCAGTGGTTTCCAGAATGATAATATTGGTGAAATTACCGATAAAGGTGCTGATGCAGGATTTTTGACTTTAATTACCGACGGAACTAATAAAACAGCTAAAGCTACCAACACCTTACTTTCTTATTTCGGCCGTTTCAGCTATAACTATGCTGGCAAATACTTTTTAACCGGTTCATTCCGTCGTGATGGATCATCAAGGTTTGGTCCGTTAAATAAATATGGTAATTTCCCTTCGGTAGCCGCAGGATGGAACCTATCGGAAGAAGATTTCTATAACAGTTTTCTGGGCGAACAATCAACCGTTAAGTTAAGGGCAAGCTGGGGTTTAAGTGGAAACAACAACATTCCGAATTACAGGACACAGCAGGAAATGAGTGCGCCAAATGGTGTTGTATTCGGTAGCGCCATATCTACTGCTATCTGGCCAAATGCCATCCAGGATCCGAAATTAGGCTGGGAATCTACGTCTCAGTATAATTTTGGTACCGATATCAGTCTGTTCCGCAACCGTGTATCTATTATTGCCAATTATTACCTGAGTTATTCTTACAACCTGTTGTTCAACCAGCCGGTTTCCGGAATTTCAGGTACCTCATCTATCCTGACTAATCTGAATGATAGCAAAATCCGAAATAAGGGTTTTGACATTCAGGTAGATGGCAGGATTATTCAGAAAGAAGACTTCAATCTTGGTTTGAGCGGTAATATTGCTGTTAACCGTAACAAGGTTTTAAATATGGGGGGCGCAAGTAGCATCTTTACCAATGGTGCGGAGCGTTCATACATTACACACACTACCCAGGAAGGGTATCCGGTAGGCATGTTTTACGGGTTTAAGGTTTTAGGTCGTTTGACGGCAGATAATGTCGGGAAAGTTGCGCCTTCTGCTTCAGCAACCAATCCGGCAAAAATCGGAGATTTATATTTCCAGGATACCGATGGTAACGGAATCGTTAACGATGCAGATAAAACCATAATCGGTACACCATATCCGAAATTTACCTATGGTTTTGCCTTAAACACTTCTTACAAAACGTTTGATTTAAGGGCATCTTTTAACGGATCGTATGGAAACCAGGTGTTGGATGGTCAGGATTATTACCTATATAATTTTGAAGGTTCAGGAAACCAATATGTAGAGGCTGCCGATCGTTACAGAAACGAGGCCAATCCGGGTAGTGGCTTAAATTACCGTGCATCGCGTGCAGGTACGCAAAGTAACAGTACCCGTTTATCGTCTTTCTACATTCAGGATGGTTCTTATTTCAGGTGTACCAACATCACCATGGGTTATACTTTCCCAAAATCGCTTGCCAGTACGCTTAAAGTGAATAATATCCGCGTTTATGCCAGTGTAGATAACGCATTTACCATTACCAAATACAAAGGTTATAACCCTGAAGTGGATTATAGCGGAGGTTCCAATTTAACTCCTGGTGTGGATTATGGTAACTATCCGCTAGCCAGAACCTATAATCTTGGCATTAAATTAACTTTTTAAAATTCAGAACATGAGAAAAAATATTTATATCGTTTTAGCCCTGGTTGTTGTGGTTGGCCTTGGTGCTTGTAAAAAGGATTTTCTGGATCAAAAGAATCCAAATGCAGTAGCGCCTGAAAATTATTTTAAAACAGAAAATGATGTTTTACTGGCTGTAAATGGTGCTTATCAATCGTTGAGAAGCAGCAACACTATGGGTGAGAACAGTGGTTTATTTACCGATGAGCGCTCGGACGATGCGGGAAGAAATGATAACCAGAGTAATGCGGGTGAACCTTTTCAGTTTAACGATTTTTCCCTGCTGCCAAGTAACTCCTATCTGAAAGCCCATTGGCTAGCCCTTTACAATGCGATAACCAGAAGCAATTTTATTTTATCCAACATTGATAAAGCGAATTTTACCACTCAGGCTAATAAGGCAAATTACGTCGCAGAAGCTAAATTCATAAGGGCAATTATGTATTTCGAACTGGTACGGAAGTGGGGTGCGGTACCGTTGGTAACAAAACAATTATCAACTAATGAAGAGGTGACGCCCTTTGTTTTCCGCGCACCTGAAGCGGATGTTTACAACCAGATTGTAACGGATTTAAAAGATGGATTAAACAGTACGTTACCCAACTTTCCGGCAACAGCGAATATTGGAAGAACATCTAAAGCCGCTATTAATGCGTATCTGGGCAAAGTTTATTTAACTATGGCGGCCACCCTGCCAAATAATAAAGCCGAAAATCTGGCCAATGCCAATACTTACCTGTTGGCAGCCTACAATATGAAAGCTTTTGGGAACCTTTCCGAAATTCCATATACTGATGTTTTCGACGTAACGAAAAAAACAACCTGTAAAGAATTGATTTTCCAGATTTCTTACAAACAGGGCGATATTAATTACAGCTCAAGCATCGCCGCCAACAACCAGGCGAAAGGCGAAACCATTAATTCGTTAAAGGTTTCTACCGGTATCGGTGGCAATGTAAAGTTAGACCTGATTAATGAATATGAAACAAGTGATTTAAGGAAAGATTTTTCTGTAAAGTTTGCAAATGATGCTACGGTAAAAGATTGGTTTATTACCAAATTCCGCGATGCAAGCGCCTTGGCAACTAATAATGGTTACGGAGGCAACGACTGGATTTTAATGCGCTATGCCGATGTAATTTTAATGCTTGCTGAGGTAAATATGTTGCAGGGAAACGATGCGGTGGCTATTCAGTATTTAGATATGGTAAGAACAAGAGCTGGCATGCCAGTTTACGCGGTTGCCAAAACTGATGCTACCTATGCCGCTAAATTCCCGACTTTAAAACTAGCAATTTTACACGAGCGTAGGGTAGAGTTTGCTTTCGAACACCAAAGATGGTTCGATTTAATCAGGAATTTTACTGCTGCAGAGTTGGTTACTTACTTAAAAGAGAAACCACAAGCATCGTATGGAATTGCTAAGCTGGCTAACGTAACCATAAAGGACAGGTATTATCCTATTCCATTTGATGAAGTGAAATTGGATCCGGTTAAAATGTACCAGAATCCTGGTTACTAAACAAGTTGTAATGTATTAAGAAAAGCGGCCTGATCGATGATTGGGCCGCTTTTTTAGTTTAGAGTTCTGGGCGTGTATTTTATCTAAGTCTATTCAATAAACTGTGCGATTGATTAAATTTTCCCCGATTTTCTCGGGAAGCGACCATGACAGATTTTAAAGAGCGGTCGTCATTCTCGCGCATGCGGGAATCTTAATGCAACATAAAAAACCTACTAAGGCATTACGATTCCCAATCAAGTTGGGAATGACGATATCTCGCGGCCTTTCCTCTTCCCTCCAATTTTTTTTCTGAAAAGCTGAATTATCAGGATAACAATTTTAATGCAAGCTTATATATAGCTTTCTAAGATCTGCGAAAATCTGCTGATCTGCGGGAACCTTTTTATTTAGTCCCGCTGATTAAAGATGATAAACGCAGATTCTGCTTGCAAATCTCACTCATATTTGTAATTCACTCCGAATTTGTCACGTTGAGCCCGTCGAAACGCCTTAAGATATTAATCAGGTCCTTCGAAAGCTACCATTGGCAGACTCCAATAGAAAAGTCGTCATCTCGACCGGAGCAACGCGCAGTGGAGAGATCTTTGTACTAAGTTATTGAAATCAAATTTAAAAGATTTCTCCACTGCGGTCGAAATGACGATACTTCGAGACCATTCAATTTCTTTATCCATCTGTCCATTTATATTGATTTTTATAAAATAAATTAAACCCTCAGGATGATCTTTTTGAATACAAACCCAAACTCAAAACAGTGAACTGAAAACTGCTTTACCTAAATAATATTTCGTGTAATTTTTCCTTTGATAATATAAAGTGCCAGGATATTTTTTTTGCTGACTACGGTATCGCCTTTAAAATTTGGATTTGAAGAACGGAGAATTAATTTAGTATCATCAGTATGCTGAAAAATTAGTTTTATGGTACGCAAGCTGTTACTATCTTCATCCGTCATTACCACATAAGCCTCGCCCCACTGTAGAATTTCGTAATTGGTAATTTCTTTTATCGCTATAATTTCGCCTGCGCCGTATTTTGGGTACATGCTATCGCCATAAACTGGTAAATAGGCCGTGCAATCGTTAAAAGGGAGATAATTTACCAGGTATTCTGCCCGCTGTTCTTCTACTATCTGTTCTTTCGCATCTGATAGGCTCATGTCGAAATAAGGAACGCCCTCTTTGCTTTCGCCAACGGCTCGTTTCTTTTTGAAAAAAGGTTCGCCAATTCCATCTTCAAGCCAAGTTAAATTGACGTCGAATTTCATCTCTAACTTATCTTTAATGGCATTAGAAACATTAACCCTTTCTCTTAAAATATCTGATAAAGAACCTTGTTGAATATTCAATGCAGCAGCAAAATCCTTTTGAGTCTTAAAATGCAGTAATTCCATTAAATTTTTTAAGCGCTGATTTTCATTCATGAGAAATGTTGATAAGTTTTATGAATTAATTATAGTTTAACTATATATTTTTTGCTAAATTCGTTAGCTAATATAATCATTTAAAAAATATACACTATGGAAGGGAACTTAAATTTTAAAAAAGAAACTGTGGCATTTATTGGTGCAATTGAAAGCTTTTTTTCAACAAATGGCGTAAGCTACCATTTAAATTTTTTAAAAAACTGGTTAATCCCTCCACAGAACGAATTCGATTTTTCGCCACAAAAGCACCCAGCACAGCTGTTGGTTTTTTACGAAAAACTGGTACCACTTTTCGATTATTCGGATTTAATTTTTAACCATATTGAAGCCGATACCGCATTTGTGAAAGCGATTGGGGCTGACGAATGTGGTGTGGAACGCGAAACGGTATTGCTCGATTACTATCCGAAATTGTTAAGCAGCGGAGAAATGCAAAACCCAAAACTTACCTTTCTTGATATTTTCCTGTTTTTTCAATCAGATACCTATAAGCTGGTTTACAAAGAATGGATGTTGGCCGCATTGGAAAATAACCTCGATCTGGATTGGGACCATTATGTTGCGGAGTTTTACGAAAATACCAAAAAAATGCTGGAGGCTTGCTGGCTCATCCACGAAAGGATTATTACCAGAAATAGTTTCAAAAAGATCGATCGCTACTACCATATGGCCATATTCGAAAGTACATCGCCTTTGGCTTTTGAACAGGAATTATTTAACGATCCATTTAAAACGATTCAATTTTTCTTTAGCCTGGATAACCTTAGCGGGCATAAAGCTTATTTAAAAAACTGGTACAAAGCTGCCCTGGCAGAAGAGCAATGTGTGAGCGATGTGGCCGATTATTTTTTCTTCTACAACCAATTTACAAAACTGCTTAATGCGGGTTATTTAATTACGGCTAAAAAACTAACTTATCAGGGCGCACTTCCCGAAGGTTTGCCCGCTGCTAAAGATCAATTTGTAAACAGCGATGCCTACCGCAAAGAACTGTGTGAGGTAAATACGCTTGCTACAGTACATATAGAAAATCCTTACCTGTTTGTGGAGTCCTTTTTTATTCCCGAAAAAATTAAACAGCTGCGTTTAGGTCTCTTAGAGTGGTTGTATGCGGCTTTCAGTACCAGGAGCAGCATTAAACTAATGGATAAGGAATTTTTGTTTGAGCAGTATGAAAGCATGATGATGATTATGGAAGCTTTTTTTGTAATGATCAATACTCCTGCATTAAGTGAAAATGATGAAGGGGGTTATTATGTGGAGTAAATCTTTAAAACTGGACCATGATGCGCTAAAAGATGAAAGCATAGTGCGTTTATTAAAGGGCATTACGGCTGCAGTACCTGCTCAGTATATTTATCTCTATAACAACTTTTTGGCTGGTAAGGCAGCGCCAGAAATGCTGATTATGGTTTCGTTTAAACATGTACGTATTTTAAACGAATTAACGCCGGTATTAAATATTGTATTTAACGGGCAAATGGAATGGAGTTACCGGGTTTTCCATGTACACGAGGTGGAGCAGGCATTACTGCAGGGAAGTTTGTTTTTTTACTATGCCACCACCGCTCAAAATTGTTTATTTAGTATTTCCGGAAATTTTCTAAACGGGGGCACACCGGAACTTGTTGCAGATCAGGTGAGCACTACGTATCAGCACGGAATTGATAAGGCCAATAAATTTTTATCGGGCGCAACATTTTATTTTAAACAGCAACATTTAGCATACTGCGCTTTTATGTTGCATCAGGTTTTCGATCTGATGTATGGGGCCATTGAAGTTCTGGTAATGGGAAAGGATAAAAAAACACACCGCATTAAAGTTCATCAATTGTATATTAAACCTTATGTAAAGCCGCTTTCTGAGTTATTTAATGATAGGGAAGAAGAGGTTAGCCTGTTGCATTTGCTTGATGAGGCTTATCTGGCTGTGCGCTACGAAAACAATTACACAATCAGTGAAGCAGATGTGTTACGCCTGTTTGAGAAAGCCGATTTGTTGTATGTGCTTGCAGAACAGGTTTATCAGCGTATAATGAACAATCATTTCGATCAGCAGCTTAGCAGAATAGGTACGGGTTAAGTGTTGCTGAGAAACTCAGTCGGGATTTTTTAAAATTCTAAACGAAATATTTGCGCCGTATAAAAAAGATAAATCCATTTTTTTGTTCAGGAAATGAGTGTTTAGCATTTCTTCGGGAACAGCAGCCCCGTTATTCGCTTTATCCCGATGGAAAAATCGGGATGCACGCTACTACCGGGTTTATGAACAGAGGTTTGTGCAAAGAATGCCAAAAAATAATGTTTGCCGGCTGTGCGATTAACCAGTAATAGTAATGCCTACCTTGCCATCTAGACCCGATTGGAGTGAGCACGAGCCCGATATTTCATCGGGTGAAGTAAAACGGAAAGCGGGAAGAAACCTGAATAATTGTACTGAATTTGCTCTCCAAATAATTGGAAAAAAAACTCATTTTAGCCATTAAACGTGCATTTAAAGAAATAAAATATAAACTTTTTTTCTGCCTTCCTGATCTGTTCGTAGTTCGTTTCGCTTTTTAACCCTAGGACTGCCTGCCGATCATAAATTCTGAACAAATACACCCGCACCTTGAACCAGTTGAAAAGCCTGGAGCGGACAAACCATAAAAAAGGATTATAAAGTTGAGTATTAATACCAATAATAAATATCGTATAAATATATTTGCCATAGGATCTGTTATGAGTTCAGGTCCTGATCTCAAAACTCAATTTTTAACCAATGAATAAATTCGAAAGCCGTTACGCTCAAAGCCCTAAAGAAGTTAAACAAATGGATACCGCAGCTTTGCGGGAAAATTTCTTAATTGAAAACGTATTTGAGGCCAACCAGGTAAACCTAACCTTATCTCATTTTGACAGGTATATTGTTGGCGGTGCAATGCCTGTTGATCAGAAAATAGCACTTCCAAATCCTGATGATTTAAAAGCAACATACTTTTTGGAACGCAGGGAACTGGGGATTATTAATGTTGGTGGAAAAGCTATTGTTACTGCTGATGGCGAAAAATACGAACTGGATTATAAAGAAGCTTTATACATTGGTAAGGGTACAAAAGAAGTGTTTTTTGAATCTGCCATACCAGGCGAAGCTGCGAAATTATACATCAATTCTGCCCCTGCACATCATACTTACCCTACTAAAAAAGTAAGCAAAGCCGAAGCGGAGATTGTAGAATTGGGTACGCCAGAAACAGCGAACCATAGAATAATCAATAAGTTGTTGGTAAACAGTGTTTTGTCAACTTGCCAGTTGCAAATGGGTATGACAGAGTTAAAATCGGGCAGTGTTTGGAATACCATGCCTGCACATACGCACGATAGAAGGATGGAAGCCTATTTCTATTTCGAAGTTCCAAACGGGCAGAGTGTTTGTCACTTTATGGGTCAGCCGCAAGAAACCCGCCACATCTGGATGCAGAACGATCAGGCCGTAATTTCGCCAAACTGGTCTATCCATTCCGGAGCAGGTACAAGCAACTATACTTTTATTTGGGGTATGGCTGGAGAAAACTTAGATTATGGCGATATGGATCACTGTGCCATTAACGAACTGAAATAATAAATCAATCTAGTGATCGTCATCTCGATCCGATAGCTATCGGATGAAGCGTAGCGGAATGGAGAGATCTAAAAACTGAATTTTAAACATCATGTCTGACATATTTAATTTAGCAGGTAAAACTGCATTAGTTACCGGCTCTAAAAGAGGAATAGGAAAAGCTATGGCTTTAGCTTTGGCCGAAGCAGGTGCTGATATTATCGGTGTTTCTGCAAGTCTCGAACTTCAGGACAGTACCGTTGAAAAAGAAATTTTAGCGCTGGGTAGAAAGTTTTATGCTTACCAGTGCGATTTTAGTAAACGCGAAAAGACCCTGGCTTTTGCGGCTCAGGTAAAAGCAGATCATCCTGTTATCGATATTTTGGTAAATAACGCCGGAACGATTTTGCGTCAGCCAATTGCCGAACATTCTGATGAATACTGGGATGAAGTAATTGCGGTAAACCAAACGGCACCGTTTATTTTAACACGCGAAATTGGCAGAGAAATGATTGCCAGAGGAAGTGGAAAAGTAATTTTTACGGCATCATTACTATCATTCCAGGGGGGGATTACCGTTCCTGGTTATGCCGCCAGTAAAGGTGCAATTGCCTCTTTAACCAAGGCTTTTGCAAATGAGTGGGCCTCAAAGGGTGTAAATGTAAATGCGATAGCACCTGGGTATATCGCAACCGATAACACCTCTGCTTTACGCGAAGATCAGGATAGAAGCACCTCTATTTTATCGCGCATCCCTGCCGGAAGATGGGGAACACCAGAAGATTTTAAAGGACCAACAATATTCCTGGCCTCACCGGCAAGCGATTATGTACATGGAACAATTTTGACCGTTGATGGCGGTTGGATGGGACGGTAGGCTAGTCCTTAGTCAGGAGTCTTTAGTCCGGAGTCGACAGTTTGGGATTTATATTTAAAGAAGTCAAGTTTTTAAAACTTGACTTCTTGTCTTATTTCGAAAGCCTGGAAAGTTTTTATGCGTTTCGAACGCCAAACGCTCAACGCCCAAACGCTGAACTAGTAAAGGTTATAAATCTCCTTAATATCCTTCAGAATGGCTTCGAAATCGATTTTAAGGTCGATTAATTTACCTGTATGGATATCGAAAACCCAGCCATGTACCGTTATTCCACGGTTGGTAATTGCTTCCTGCACTGCTGCGGTTTTTAACAGGTTCACGCATTGTTCCTGAACATTCAGCTCCACCAGTCTATTATAACGTGCACCTTCATCCTCAATGGCATTTAACTCATCTTTATGGATGCGGTAAACGTCGCGGATATTTCTTAACCATGGATTGAGTATGCCCATATCTGCAGGTTGCATTGCCGCTTTAACACCCCCGCAGTTGTAGTGACCGCAAACCACAATATGGTTAACTTTCAAATGGCGCACAGCGTAGTTTAAAACCGTCATTACGTTTAAATCTACGTTGTTTACCAGGTTGGCCACATTGCGGTGGACAAAAGCCTGACCTGGTTGTATGCCCATTAAATCTTCTGCCGTAACACGGCTGTCTGAACATCCGATATATAAAAACTCGGGGCTCTGTCCTTTTGATAGTTCAGTAAAGTAATCAGGATTGATAGCCAGTTTATCGGCGATCCATTTTTCGTTGTTCTTAAAAACGTCTTCTACATTCATATTTGTGATTTAAATAGCCTTTTTGGATCTGTAAATTATGTTAAACTGTTGTTTATGCGGATATAAAATTAACAAAGATTTTCTGATTCCGGCAGCATTCTTCGTCTGTGATTCTTGTATTCAGATTGAAATAAATGGGCCATACAGATTTTCTTTTATAGATTGTTCTAACAAACTTTATCCTGAAATGTTTGCTGATTTGTGAGCAATTGAGAAAGGAAACGCAAGGTAGAAATTGTTGAGAGATGTAGCCTAGTTTTGAATGTTAGCGCCTTCACGCTGACCTGTAGCGATAGGGGAAAGCTGCGATTGAATTAATTTCAGGACTTAAGAGCTTGTTGCAAATTAAATAAAATTTATTTCGTATGTCAGTCCGAGGCTTAATTTATTTCATAAAATCAATATGAATGGATAAAGAAGGTGATTGGTCTCGAAAATATCGTCATTTCGACCGCAGTGGAGAAATCTTTTAAGTTTGATTTGAATAATTAGTACAAAGATCTCTCCACTTCGCGTTGCTCCGGTTGAGATGACGACCATTCTATTGGAGTCTGTCAATTGTAGCGTAGTCGGAGACCATTTCAACGCATTAATAAAGCATTCAACTACTCTTTTGTGATAAAAAGGCCATTTATATTTGTTATAAAAATTTAAACAGGCTCTAAATTGTAGTCAATAATTACTTAGTCAAAAAGTTGGAAAATTTCAATGACTTAAACAGATCATGAAAACACACGGTTGATTTTAAAATAGCTTTTGGTCGATATAATAAATTATCTTAATCTTTCCAGCAGTTTTTTCATACTGGTTAGCTGTAGGATGTTTTTAAATTCGGGTGTGTCAAAACCACCCTTAGCGATTACCTGTTTAAGGCTTCTGTTAAAGCTTCTTACAGAGATACCCAGGTAGGCCGCCATGTCTTCTTTTGAAATGGAAATATGCTCATCAGCCTGCAATTTAAGCAATTTTAAAAGCGCATATTCCAAAGTATATAACTGTTGGAAGGATGCCCGCGTACTGGTTTGGATAATTCTGGTAGACAATTCCTGGAGTAAGATAGTAGTGAACTCACTACTTTTATTAATCAACGAAAGGAAAAGATGATCAGGTATAACATAGGCGGTAACCTCACTTATTGCGGCTACATTGCACAAACAATTGATCTTTTTTATAGCTTCTAATTCGCCAACCACTTCGCCCTTACCCAAAAATTCGATAATAAAATCCTTACCGTTTTCTTCAGAAATAAAACATTTGCTAATCCCATCCTTAATGATGTAAATGTTGCTGATTTTTTCGCCTGCTCAATAAATCTATACCCTGCTTTAAAGTTTTTAAGCGTAATGGCCTCTTCTTTATTTTCGGCGCAAAAACGTTCAATAAATGACAGAAAAGTAAGATTGGTACGTAGCATATTTATGTAGTCGAGACAAATGTCCTTTTTTAAAGGTAATTGTTGCTTTACTTTTGTGTTGCTAAAGTAAGCATAACCATGAAAAATCAAATTACTGTAATTGCTTTTGATGCTGATGATACCCTTTGGGTAAATGAACCCTATTTCCGCGAAACGGAAGAGCAGTTTGCAGGTCTTTTGGAAGATTTTATGCCCCGGCATAGCATCCTGTCAGAGCTTTACAAAACAGAAATAGCCAATTTACAACTTTATGGTTATGGAATTAAAGGTTTTGTATTGAGTATGATCGAAACCGTTTTAAGGATCACAGCAGGCAAAATAGACCCTGCTGTGATTAGCAGGGCAATAGCACTTGGGCAGGAAATGCTCAATAAACCGGTAGAACTGCTTGATGGGGTAGAAGATGTACTTAAAGCCCTGCATGGAAAATATAAACTGGTAGTGGCTACCAAAGGCGATTTGCTTGATCAGCAACGAAAATTGACCAAATCAGGACTGGATCATTATTTTCACCATATCGAAATTATGAGTGATAAACAGGAAAGCGATTATCAAAAACTGCTCAAACATCTGGATTGTAAACCTGAAGAATTTTTAATGTTGGGCAATTCCTTAAAATCGGATGTTTTACCGGTACTAAATATTGGTGGACATGCTGTTCACATCCCTTTTCACACTACATGGGTGCATGAGCACATTGATCACACCATTGAACATGTAAATTTTTACCAGATGGAAAGTCTATCTGATGTTTTACCAAAATTAATTGAATGAAAGAAAAAATAGATATCAATACCTGGATCAGAAAAGATCATTTTAAATTTTTTAGCGCTTTTGAAGAACCATTTTTCGGCGTAACCGTAGAGGTAGATTGTACCGCTACCTACGAAGAAGCAAAAGAACATCATGTTTCTTTTTTCCTCCTTTACCTGCACAAATCGCTGGTAGCCGCCAATCAGGTAGAGCCTTTTAGCTACCGCATTATAGATGGCGAAGTTTGGAAATACGATACCGTAAATGCTGCGGCTACTATTAACCGGCCAAACGGCACTTTTGGGTTTGGTTATATGGATTTCTATGAGGATTTTGAAGATTTTAGAACAGCAGCCAACCTGGAGATTGAAAAAGTACAGGCCAGCACTGGTTTAATCCCTTCCTCATCGGGCGAAAATGTAATCCATTATTCGGCACTGCCCTGGTTAAATTTCACTTCTTTATCACATGCCCGAAATTATGCTTACCAGGATAGCTGTCCTAAAATATCTTTTGGCAAGCTTAGAGAGGAAAACGAAAGAAAAATAATGTCGGTTTCTATACATGTAAACCATGCTTTGATGGATGGATTTAACGTTGCCCAGTTTGTAGATTGCTATCAGGCGCTGTTAAACCACAAAGAAGTTAATGCGTATGGCTAATCTAAGCCTTGAAATGAATAAAATCTAAAGGGGATTTAATATCAGGTTAATATTAGGATTTTATTTTCGGTGATGTTTATAATTGCCGTTGCTGTTCCGTTTTATCTTTTGGCTATCGTAGCCATGTGTTATATGGATACCGCTTTTAAGGCCATTCTGTTTTTTGTAATGTTGCTAATCGCCACATTTCTACTCTTTCTATTCATCAATTATCCTATGCAATCGGCATTTGGTGTAATCTGTTTAATGGCATTGTTTGCTGTTAAAATTAAAGATTAATTAAAAAGATAAATTATCATTTGCATTCGAGAAAGTATTTGCTATTTTTGCTACTCAAGCCGGAAGCTTGTTTTCAATAATTGATTTCGTCATTCTCACTTTGGTTATTGAATATTTAAATTTTGGGGGATTAGCTCATTTGGCTAGAGCGCTTCGCTGGCAGTGAAGAGGTGATCGGTTCGAATCCGATATTCTCCACCTAAAATACCCAATCGACTGATTATTAGTTGATTGGGTATTTTTTAAAACTAGGTTTTGCCAAAACTCAGCCACAGGAATATCTTTGGAGCTTATGACTGCTCCACAATTACATTACATCATTCTAAGATTATTTAAAGGAAAAAGATTGAATCTGTTTCTAAAGGCAGCACCCGGGCTAAAGAAGAGACCCTTCTGAACTGGTATGCGAAATTTCTCCCACAATTCAGAAACCGACAAGATGGTCAGGTTTAGACCAACCAAAAACCTCAAAGATAGATTGGGAAATGAAAAGAAGGAATCTGGGAAGATTGAATATATTGGCTCAGTCCTGACTTGACGATTCCATCAAGACCGCATGGTAAAAGCTGGGTGCAAAGTTTGGAATTAAATCTCGTGCACACTTTTAGCTAAATTCCCAGAGAATAAGGGTTTTCGTCATAAAAACTAGACGGTTGGTGTAAAGTTTTTTCAAAAGGAAATTTATTGGGAGAATTTCGATTAAAATCTCAAACTAAATGAATATGCTATCTAGACTTTTCGCTCCACAGTCATCCTTATTGCAATTTTCCTTTGTAATAGTCCAGAAATATAAATTTTTGTTGACACAGTTTTAGATTTGGCTAAACAGGTATAATCTTTTTTGCTTTATACCCAAGCCCCATTCTAGAAAAAAATCTTACTCCAGTATTTTGCCTTAAATGGTCTCTTAAAAATGGAGACTCGGTTTATGTGGCATATAACATGCTTGTGTCGAATGTATTTTCCACAGATATGAACCGAGTAACATCATCAGTCAATTAATTGATATCTATTATTATAGTTGAATATTCCTTAACAAACTAATTTATGAGCTCTTATAAAATGTATCAAAAAACGTTTCTCAAAATTGCCTTAATCGTGCTATCTGCCTTTCCCGTTATAGGGGTTTGCCAGGGCACAGGTTCTTCAATTCATCCGAATATTATTCCTCCATCTCCTGACGCGCAGTCATTTGTGAAATATGGAGAAATACCTGTTTCTTATTCTACAGGCACACCAAACATTGAAATTCCGATATATGAAATCAATAGCAAAAAATTAAAACTTCCCATCAGCTTGAATTATCACCCGAACATCAAGCCTTCAGACATTGCAAGCTGTGTCGGGTTAGGTTGGAAACTTAATGCGGGTGGGCTTATGACACGAAGCATAAAAGGAAGAGCCGATGAAGCACCAAACGGAGGGATGTTAAATATGGGGATTGTTTTTTCGGAAGATGTTGATAATGGCCAGGGTTCTTTAGATCTGTTTACTAAAGTAAAGAATCAGATCCAGGGTTACTATGATGATTCTTCTGATAATTACTTCTATTCCGTAAGTAATGGTTTGACTGGAGAATTTGTGTATGATAAGTTTAAAAATCTGGCCAAAGTCTCTTATAATGAGGATAAAATATTCAGGACTTCTGGGAACAACTTCGAAGTAACGGATGATAAAGGAACATTTTACCAATTTGACCATAAGGAAAATACCCTTGAAAACTCATCGTCATGGGTGCCGGGAAGTTGGTGGTTGACAAAAATCATCTCGTCAGATCGTACTGATACCATTTCCTTTGAATATGAGAATTACCCATATACCTATGGCGATATATATGCCTCGCAATCTCTCGTTACCAGAGAGTGTTTCAATGGATATACCGGCCCGCTCAATACTTACGCCAGTATAGCAACTTCTTATATGAGTTTATTGAAGAAGATTACCTTCAAGGATGGGCATATCAATTTTTCTTATTTAAACGACAGGCTAGACGTAAGGGCAAGCAGACTCAAAGAAATTTCTATTTATACCAACCAGAATACCCTTTTAAAAAAGACGGTATTAAATCATGGTCATTTCTATTCTGGCTATGCAGATAACACCTACAATTACCGGTTAAAACTGACAGGGCTAACGACGAAAAATGGAAATGACGGTATAGAATACTCGCACAGCTTTCAGTATAATGAACAGGATATCTTGCCTCCATACCGTTCACCGACTGATAATAATACTTTTTTTGCTTTAAATGCGCTTGATTATTGGGGGTACTACAATGGCAAAACACAAAATCCAAATTTATTGCCTGTTACTCCATACAGTCATTTGCCTGCTGGTGACAGAAGTCCTGATGAACGGTATGCCAAGGCATGTATCCTGGAAAAAATAGTGTATCCTACAGGAGGCTTTACGACGTTTGCCTATGAAGGAAATCGAATAGGAGAAAGTATGGGGAATCCAGGTTCTAATTTACTTACGGGGGGATTGAGGATAAGTCAGATCACCACAAAAGCGAGCCCAGAAGCAAGTCCGGTCATAAAGAAATATGAATATGGTAATGGTGTTTCATTAATGCCTTTCGAAAATAACGGAAGATATGTATATACAGAGGATTATGAAGATTGTAATTTACACTGTTTTGGATTATCTACGACATACTTATCCAATGCAATAGTTCCCTTGGCAGATTTTAATGGGAGTCCTTTAATTTATACAGCTGTTGATGAATATATTATTGGAGATAATAACCAAAATCTCAAAACAAGTTACTTATATGACGTTGAACCAGACCAATATGAATACATAGATTATCCGAGATACCAGGTTGATTATCCTATTCGAAGAAACTGGGCCCGTGGTAACCTGTTAACTACTACTTATTATAGTCTTAGCAACGGCATTTATAAACCAGTCCGTACTGTTGGGAATTCTTATATTTCCTTGGCAACTAATAGGATTATTACAGGATCAAAATTCTGCTTTAGAAGAAGTTCTGCCTGTGAGATTAGTTATGGAGGTGGACAGGTCAAGGGGTATGTCTACAACTTTAATGAGAAGATAGATGTCGGAATAAAAAAACTTCAGAATACGACGACAATAGAATACGATAGTGAGGGAAACCAGCTACCAAAGATTGATAATTTTGTATATGGTTCCACATTTCATCTAAATGCTACTAAAAAGAGTATTTCAAACAGTAATGGTCAGACCATAGAAACAACTATTAAATATCCATTCGATTTCGCTGGTATTCCGCCATATAGCGACATGATAAGCAGAAACGTTATTTCTGTTCCAATTGAACAGACTGATATAAATATTGATTTAAACAAAGAATTGTCTAGTATCAAGACTAATTATAGCTTTTTTCAGGCGAACCAATTAATAGAACCTTCTTCGGTTACCACTTCTATTGCAGGAGCGCCGTCTCAAATTGAAAGAACTGTTATGGGTTATGATAAGAATGGAAATGCCCTTGAAGTTATATCCAGGACAGCGCCAAAAACTTGTTATGTGTGGGCCTATAAGGGCCAGTATCCAATAGCGGAGATAACCAATGTTGATTATAGCACTGTTTTGGCAGTGCTTGGAGGCCAGACTGCTGTAGATAATTTCAGGAACAATCCCAATCCATCCGATGCAACGGTCAATTCATTCCTCGCTCCCCTGAGGACGATCGCCGGCGTAATGATGACAACCTTTACCTATCGGCCCCTGGTCGGTATGATGAGCCAAACTGACGCAAAGGGGATGACAGTTTATTATGAATACGATGCCTTTCAGCGCTTAAAAACTGTAAAAGACCAAAACGGCAATATCCTAAAACAAACCAATTACCACTACAAAAACTAAGGCTCTCCATGAAAAAACATTTAAAATATTTTTGTGCGGCAGCATTGCTGTTGCTCTGTGGCCGTTCTTCTGCCCAAAAGGTGGTCTCTGTTTATAACGGCGAAAGCGAAATCAGCGCACCATCGAGTGTAACCCTGATCGATGGTTTCCATACCACTGGTCCTGTGCGGATTTTTACCACGGGCTTAAGTTATAGAAGCTGCGTACCTTTTGTATCGTCGGCAAGCAGTGGCCAGAACTACATCAGTACGAGGATATTCAAACAGCCAGGCATAGACCCGAACAATCTTTCGGGCCGCAGTGTTTGTGAGGTAAACGAAACGATCCAGTATTTTGATGGCCTCGGCAGACCTTTGCAGACCGTGCAGGTGCAGGGCAGCCCAGGTTTTAAGGATCTTGTACAGCCTGTAGCCTATGATGCCTTTGGACGTGAAGCTAAAAAATATCAGCCTTATGCTGCGCAGACCGGGACTACGGGTAATTACCGTTCAGGTGCCCTTGCTGATCAGCTGGCATTTTACAATAACCCTACTGCAGGGATAAAGGCTACAGCCTATCCCTTTGCCGAAACGGTTTTCGAAGCTTCGCCCCTGAACAGGGTACAACAGCAGGGCGCACCGGGCGAATCCTGGCAGATCAGCGGTGCGCATACCCTAAAAACCGATTTTGGTACCAATGTCCAGGATGAAGTAAAGCTTTGGACGATCAACAATAGCGACAACGGAGCCTCGTCAGGGGTTTACCTGCCAGGCAAACTGTATAAAACCACCCTTAGGGACGAAAACTGGAAATCAACTGATCTGAAAGCTGGCACTACAGATGAGTTTAAGGACTTTGAAGGGCACGTAGTGCTGAAACGGGTATGGGAAAGTAATACCAAAAGCCTGTCTACTTATTATGTATATGATGACCTTGGCAACCTGCGTTATGTATTGCCCCCGGCAGTGAACCAAAACGGACAAGCCGCACTAAGCAGTTTCGACGAGACGCTAGCTGTTTTCGACCAGTTTATCTATGGCTACCATTATGATGGCCGCAAAAGACTGGTGGAGAAAAAGATCCCTGGCAAAGGCTGGGAATTTATGGTCTACAATAAACTCGATCAGGTGGTGCTGAGCCAGGACGCCAATCAGCGTAACAAAAGCCCGCAGGAATGGAATTTTACTAAATATGATGCCTTCGGCAGGGTGGTAATAAGTGGGCGTTACATCGATGATTTGCATAATGGCCAGTCAGTCACCAATTATAGATCCGCTTTTCAGGGGATCGCAGATGTAGCTGGTGCCTACGAAAAGCGCGATGCTTCAAATACACAGACCGGTTATAGCAACGATGCCATTCCGCAGGGCAGTATCGGTGATTATTATGTGCTGAACTATTACGATAATTACGATTTTACAGGCAATAGCTTTGGCCCGCCTACAGGTAGCCAGGCGCCTGCTGCACGTACCAAAAGCCTGCTTACGGGTACAAAAGTGAAGAACCTGGGTAGCGGAACGATGCTGCTTACGGTAAACTATTATGACCTTGAAGGACGTGTGGTGCAGAGCAAGAGCAATCACCACCTGAATGGTACGGATGTGGTGGATAATACCTATAACTTTAGCGGTGAGCTTACTGCGAGTACGCGTACACATACGGCAGGTAGTTCAACTACAACGATAGCCAACCGTTTCGAATACGACCATATGGGGCGTAAAATTGCCAGTTTTGAGAACATCAACAACCAGGGTGAGGTGGCATTGAACCATCTGGAATACAATGAAATCGGGCAGCTGGTAAAAAAGAACCTGCATAACGATACCCAGGTGACCACTTTTGCCTATAACGAACGTGGCTGGATGAAGAACAGTATATCCGATCAGTTCAGTATGAAACTTGATTATGAGGACGGTGCTGCACAGGGCTATAACGGCAACATTACCAAACAGTATTGGGCCTGGAGCAATACGGCCAGCCCAACGGCAAACATTTTCAACTATGGTTACGACAAACTGAACCGGTTGGGAACAGCTGCTACGACAGCAGGTGTTTCGATGAGTGAAGCATTAACCTATGATGTGATGGGCAATATCAAGAGCCTTAACCGCGATGGTGCAGGGGTCAAAGTATATAACTATTACAATTCGGGGAACAGTAACAGGTTGCAGAGCGTAAGCGGGCTGACCACGCAAAATTATGAATACGATGCGAACGGTAATGCAACTAAGGATGGATTGAGCGGAATCAGTTTGACTTATAATTATCTTAACCTCCCGGCAACGGCAGTGCGTACCACAGGTTCAGCTGTTAACTTATCATACACTTACGATGCTACAGGTAACAAATTGGCCAAAAACAGCAGTGGTATGGTTAGGAATTATGTTAATGGGATAGAATATAAGCCAGATGGTACCACTATTGATATTATCCATACCGAAGAAGGCATTGCGAGGAATAGTGGTGGTACATACAGTTATGAATATAATCTGAGCGACCATTTGGGCAATGTAAGGGCTACTTTCTATAAAAACCCTGTAACCAACCAACTCGAAGTGCTACAGCAGGATAACTATTATGCTTTTGGACTTAGAAAAGAACCTGTTGTAAAAGCAGGAACAAATAAATATCTTTACAATGGCAAGGAGTTGCAGGAAGAGTTAGGAGCTTACGATTACGGGGCAAGGTTCTATGACCCGGTGATTGGGAGGTGGAATGTGGTGGATCCGCTGGCAGAGAATTATCAATATTGGTCTCCATATAATTATGCAACAGATGATCCTATTTCAATCATAGATCCTGATGGTAGATCTACTCAAGCAGTCACTACGAGATATGTCGATTCGAATGGGAATACAATCTTAAACACAAATGATGGAAGGGATGATGTTTACATAGTATCAGATGACAAGAGGAAGGAGTTCAATGAGGATGTTCGACTTTCCACCTGGCATACAGACAAAGAAGCTTGGAATGATAAATGGAGGGGGCAGTTAAAGCAATTCCTTAGCAACTCCCAAGTGAATAAAGCAGGTATTAACACGTATCGATCTGAAGCCACTAAAGCGGCTATAGTAAAATCTTTAATTACCGGAACTGTAGCCGATTCTTATGCAGCTGCTAAAGCTGCATGGCTTGACAGATGGAGTGACCCTGTTTTTGTAACAGGTAATGCTATTGGGGGATTACATGCTTTTGTAAATTTGCCATTTCCAGAGCCCGATCCGCACTTTGGCTATCCTGAAGTGACAAATAATCTAAATCATGCGACAAGATATCTGGTTGAAGCAGGGTTAAATATTGAAAAAGTAAAGACAGCGATAGCAAACGATCTTAAACCAGCATCCAGTTATAAATCAGGTGTCAGAATTCAAGGAGTAGTTACAGTCGATGGAGTGACTATAAAATATAGTGGGACAAAGCTTCAGAATGGAAAAATAAATATTGGAACAATGCAGCCACCGAGAAAATGATAAAAAGAAAACTTAAGCCTGAAGAAATCCAATTGATTACTTATATGATAAAAGATACAGAAGAAGGTGATCGGATCGTTTCTAAGCTGTCGAAAATTATTGTAGAAGAAATGAATGATGGAGGAATGGGAAGTCTTAGAGTTGTGGTAGATGGAAAAGATACGAGGCGCACAGGAGGTATCTTAGTAGACAAAGACTTCTATGATGAGGATGGAATGCTTTTAATTATCTCTGTAATTTTAGATACCGATGAGAATTTTTATGAATTGGATATCTTTAAGGGCGACTTTTCACCCTTAAAGAGGTTTCCTAGCGTTCCCAAGTAACCCCTTCAGGTCTTAGCATCTCGTTAAGATCAAAATGTAAGTAACTAACAAGCCCGGTAGTTTAAATTGCTGGGCTTTGTTATTTCTGTAGTCGAGTTTGATAGCCATTGCTTTAATTGGCCAAAAACAGTAATGGTTCGGTTAGGAATTATATTAACGGGATAGAATACAAGCCAGATGGTACCACTGTTGATATTATCCATACCGAAGAAGGGATAGCACAGAACAATGGAGGCACATATACTTATCATTATAACCTAAGCGACCACTTGGGCAACGTGCGCTACACCTTTGATTTGGTAAACGGCCTTATATCGCCTTTGCAGAAAGATGACTTTTATGCTTTTGGAAAAAGAAAAACATCTTTTCAGGGATCAGCAGATAATAAGTATCTTTATAACGGCAAGGAGTTGCAGGAAGAGTTAGGAGCTTACGATTACGGCGCAAGGTTCTATGACCCGGTTATTGGTAGATGGAATGTGGTAGATCCGCTTTCAGAGGTTTCTAGAAGAAATAGTCCATATAATTATGCGCTTAATAATCCTATTATATTTATCGATCCTGATGGTATGTTTGGCGATTATTATGGTACTGATGGGAAATGGCTTGGTACAGATCATATTGATGACGACAAAGCATATGTCGCAAAAGATGGCTCTTATACAAAACAGGGTGATGGATATGCCATAAAAAAAAGTGGGATTACAGAGTTAGAAATCGGTAATAAAGAACTTCTCAGTAAGTCCGCGACCATATATGGTGAAAGTTCAGCTTTTGGGCTTAATAAAATTACTGATGATCTAAAAAAAGAAATGTTTTCTATCGCAAGTGTACATGAGAAAAATGATCTTGCTTTTGGGAAAGATAGTAAGCAAGCTAAAGCATTCAATAAATTGACATCTGGTGAGAGAAATGGTACAATGAAGCAACTTGCTATTGCTGCAGAAATAAATGCGCAAATGGGCGGCATTGATTATAGTTTTGGTGCAAGCCAATGGGACGGAGCTGAACAAGGGTTGTTTCCGGCTTCTGATAAAAGAAAATCTTCAGGGACTTGGGAGCTTCATAAAAATACGATGGGTTGGGATATTTCTGATGAACACTATTCGAAATGGAAAACTAGTGTTGGAAAGAATTTTGTTGCACCTCAAGTAAGCACAGCAAATACAGGATTGAACAAAGGTAAAATTAGATTGACATCGAGTGCAGTTTACAATTCAACGATTTTTTGGAAAGTTAATAAATAGTACATTCTATATGAAATTTAACCTCATAATATTTCTACTTCTAATTTCTTGCAAATCCAATGATAATGGCTTTAAAATAAATAAGTTTTTAAATAGGCAGGGCATGCACTCAAAGTTAGTCAATAACAAAATACTTCAAACGAATATTTATGACCATAAATTAAATCTTATTCTAAAAAATGAATACAGTAGAGCCGGTTGTAATCTAGTGGATTCAACCACTTATGTTTATTCAAATAAAAATCAGTTACTCGAACAAAGACATTATTCTGCAATAGATGTTCTATCTAATTGTAAGAGTAAATTTATTTTAAAAAATCAAATCTTGTTTGAATATAATCTGAAGGGAGTATTAGTTAATAGAAATGTGTTAAAAGGTATAGCTTCAGAAGACAGTGAAAAAAATAAAAATATATTCAAAGACTTAAAGGACTCCTTATCTCTTCTTAAAACCTATATTTCAGATATAAAGTTTATAGCTGATAATACGGAAAATCCAAATTTGAAATACGAAAATATAAATAATGTTAACATTTATACGTTCAAAATTAACGCTATACCATCTATTCTCTTGGAGTATGGCATTCCGACAAACGAGCTGTTGTTACAGGCTAAAATTTATATTGAAAATAACCATATAATTAAGGATGAGTTTAAGTTTCAAAACTATATACTCACTCGAAAATATGATTACAAAAATAACCTGCTTCAAAAAGTTACTATTGAAAATACGCAAATTGACAGTAAAAATAAATCAATTTCAATCGAATCTTTTGTAAAAACAAAACTATAGTTATACCAATTGACTGGATTACGGCGCAAGGTTCTATGATCCGGTTATAGGTAGATGGAATGTGGTGGATCCGATGGCGGAAGATTTTGATGATGTATCACCGTACAATTATGGGATGAACAACCCCATATCGATGATAGATCCTGATGGGATGGCTGCCATTTATCAACAAGACGGATCCTGGCTTTACTTAGGTCCAGATCATCCACAGTTAGGTAATATGCAAGAGCCTGTCGGATTTAGGTCAACAGTTGTTGATGGAAGTGGTAAAATTATTGATCATAAAAATGATGGGGATAACTCAGTATACCAGCTTATAGATAATAAAAAGTATAAGATTGGCACAGAAAAAGTCGGAATCGACTATAATCAACTTATCGGTAAGCAGTTGGGATCACTTCAATATGATCCAAAAAGTTTTGATCTAGATGAAGTACAGGTTACAGCTAAAAAGCCAAATTCAGCATTAGGTGCCATTGGCATCGGATTGGCTCTTCGTACCGGAGGTCTTTGGGGAGCTGAAGGGCTTGATCCAGAACCTGTGACAAAAGCAATTGGCGGTGTTGCCTTGACGGCCTATTCTGCATATGTGGTAGGGCAATTGGCTGTAGATTTTATTACAACAAAAATAAAGCTGAGGAATGGGATAGAAGAATTGATGCCTTAGCACATAAGAAGAAGAAACAAAGTTCTGGTAAAAAGCCAGATAGGCACGATAGGCAATATACTCACGGAGGTAAAAAAAGGAATAAAAATCCAAATCAAAAAAAAGGTGCTGAGAAAAGAAGAAATAACGGAAAAGAAGAAAACTAATGAAGAAAATAATTGAAAACGCTTTGAAAAACAATCAGTTGATAGGTGTAAATACTGTTGATCTGGAGTGGGATGAATCAATAATTGGTTTCATTACCAAAATTGATAAGACATCATTTATTATTAATGAAATTGATGAGTATGGAAGATTAATTGGTTATACGACATTAAGATTTGAAAGTATTGTAAAACTTGAGTATGGAGACCGATATCAAAATAGACTCGCATTTCTGTATGAAAATGCCAGTTCTTTTGATTCTAAGATTAGGAATACCTATTGGCTTGAAAATGAGCCTCTTTATCAGCAAATTAGTAATGTCGAATTTAAAAAAAGCATTCTTACTCTATTTTTTGACGATAATGAATATGTGACTGGTTTTATTGAAAGTATTGATGAAAAAATAACAATTTTCAAAAATATAGGAAGTGAAGGAGATGAAGATGGATATTCTTGCTTTAAAACTGAGAACATCCTGGGTTTTCGAGTTAACGATTTGAACGAGCAACGAATAAAATTACTTTTTGAAAATAGAAGTTCTTTTTATGTAAAGTAACCCAACTGTTCCATCGCGGGTTTATTCGGTTCGTTGGTGCCAGCCTGTGGCTTGTACCAAAATAGATAAATTAAATGCCCGGAGGTTTAAAAATTGCCGGGCTTTGGTATTTCCGTAGGAGTTTAATTAGCCTTGCTTTAATGGTTCCGTAGTTAAGAAAATGCAGTTTTAGCAACCTGTACGATATGGGTTACAACCATTTGGAGCTGCCAACGAATATAAATGCAAATTATACCTATGATGCAAACGGCAATAAATTAAAAAAGCTGGTTGCCGAAAATGTAAATATAAATAACGAGTATATTAGTGGTATCCAATATGAGGATGAGGACCTGAAGTATATGACGACGGAGACAGGCAGGGTGAGGCGGATCAGTGCGACGAGCTATAGTTACGAACACACGCTTGCAGACCATCTTGGTAACGGAAGGGTGTACTTTGACATTAGCGAAGGGGTGGCAAGAAAGATCCAGGAGACGGATTATTATGCTTTTGGACTGGACATTCAGCGAAACCTGGTAGGTGTTGAGAACAAGTTCCAGTACAACGGCAAGGAGAAACAGGACCAGGAGAAATTGTATGATTACGGCGCAAGGTTATATGATCCTATTATCAGCAGGTGGAATGTTCCAGATCCACTTGCTGATATGTCACATAACATTTCACCTTTTGTATACTGTGTGAATAATCCTATCTTATATATTGATAAATTTGGACTAGACACTGCAAAAAGGGCACTTAGTGTTACCATTTATGCGCAATCCATAAAAAAAATCCCCGAAATACTTTTGTGATGACCCGATTTACAGGGCTCGATCTGAGGAAATGGTTTAAAGATGAGAAAAGGATTGATAAAGCAAATAGTTTTGGAGATATGGCATATAATTCTATCATAACTAATTCAACAAGGTCGACTTTGGAAGGTGATATAAGGGAGAAACTAAAAAATGATAAGGCATTTCAATCTTGGAGAAAGAAAATATTAAAACAATATCTAAAAAATCCGTTAATAAAGAAATATTTAAGTGTTGTAAAATTTGGCGGCGAGAATTTTTTTTCAATTCATGGAGAGACCGAAGTAAAGCTTAGTGTTAGGAATGCCACGGTAGTTGCATCTTTTTCTGAATCAAACGGGGCAGTAAATATTACTTATCAATTGAAAGATACTTTTGATTTAGATTATCAGCCAGGCAGAGGGGGGATTTATAATGGAATTAATAGTATACTTAAACCTATCTGGGTTGATGGATTAGGAGGAAGTCCAGGTATGCAAGTTAGTAGCAGTTGGTCAGAAACGTTAAAAAAATGAAAATTATAGTATATAGGGTATCTTTATTCTTATTTGTGGTACTTAATGTTTTTGCTTGTAAAAGTGGTAATACTGAAAAGTTTTATACCGATAAAGGGGAGTGGGATACTGCACGTATCCCACTCCTAAAACCTTATGAGGCAATTAATGTTAATAAGGAAGATGGTTGGTGTATGAATTTATTTGCGATTGATGGAGATACTGGATTCGACAATATAAAAAGGATTACAGTAGTAAATGGCATTATTATCACATATAGCGAAAATTCAATTCTAGATGGAGTTGATGTAAAGCAGTCGTGGCATGTGATAATTCCTGGAAAAAAGCTTGAAAAAGGTTTCAATTATTATGCGGGTTATCTTAAATATCTATCCGCATTGGGATTAAAAGAAGAGCCGCACCTTCATGATATTAATTTGGTTGCAAAGTATTTTGAAGAGAATGATTCTATAGACTGGAAGTCAATAAAATAGATGAACCGTTTAATTGCCTCATAACTGGTCTTAGCGAGACGCTAAGACCAAATGTAAGGGTTTATTAAGTCTATGACGATCACCTCATTTTTCTCAATTTAGTTCTGTATTGGATAAACCGGGATAAATTGACCCCGTCTCACCAGCAATAGATTTGTTGTAAGTTTTTGATTGGCTGCGTATTGGTAAATTGGTGAGAAGGGGTCAAATGTATTGATATGGCCAAGCATGGTAGAAAAATTGCTCAAACAAAAGGATCTTTCTATGGTTTAGATTGGTAATATCCATAATCAAACCCATGAAAAACCTGTACCAATCCCCGATTTTCCTGTTGGCTTTTGTCGTTATGACTATGCTCTTTAGCGTTTCGACTCTTGCACAGTCACAAACTGCCATGAATATGAATGCCTATTCTGACTATAAAAAGGCAGATGCGGAACTAAATGGCGTGTACCAAAAGATCCTGAAAAGCTATTTCAGGGAAACTACTTTCATTAAAAAATTCAGGAATGCACAGCGGCTCTGGATTCAGCTTCGTGATGCAGAACTGGCCGCTAAATACCCCAAGAGCGGAACCTATGGTTCGGTGGCACCCATGTGCGAATCGATATACCTGGAAACGCTGACCAGAGACCGGATTAAATTTTTAAATGTATGGGTTACGGGAATCGAAGAAGGTGAAGTTTGCCTGGGCTCCGTCAGGATGAAATCTTAACATTCCGGTCTTTCAATGATGCATTACTCAATCCTATCAATTCCCTATACTTTTACCTAAAACCAATAACAATGACTTTTTATCAGCTCCTAAGACGATTCTTTTGTCTAATCTTACTGATCAGTATATTAACCTGCTGTAAGAAAAAGGAAGATCAACCCCAACCCGAGGTAGATGTGCCGGCGGTAGTTACAGGAAAGCTATACGGATCGCCTTTTACGGCGAAAGTGACACTGGAGCGTTATACAAAATTTGGTATGAACAACTATCGCCCCGAAGACCTGTTCAGTATATACCTGGCAGGAGATGGATCTAAAACCTGTAGCTCGCCATTGAGTGATTTTTCGATACGCCTGACGGTGCCCAAAAAGACAGGCACTTTTTCGGGCAATGATACCTATATCCTGGTTAATGATCCGGGTGACCCCAGCGGTCAGAATGGTTCATTATTCTCTTCAGAACAAACCATTATCACCATCAGTTCCATCACAGGGGATAAGGTGAGCGGCCAAGTTAATGTGAAATGGCCGGAACAGAATATTGATTTTAAAGGACACTTTGAGGCTTACTATTGCAAATAAGATGAGAAATGTTACTTTCGATTACGCTTCATTACCTGGGTGATCCAACGATGAGTATCTTTCCGTCGGCTAAATCTGGCTCCATGGCTATAACCCTAAGCTGATTCTTCAATCAATAGAAACCAATGACTGGAAGAAAAGACAGAAGATCGAAAGTCTGACAGTTTAATTTTCTAATGCTAAAAAGTGGTGATGAATAAAATTGCTTCACCTTTGCAAAAAAAAAAGGATGTTTTTTCTTAATTTTAGAATAGAAATTAAGGGTGAAGACTCTGATACTCACCCCCTAAAAATAGCGAAATGAGAAAAGTAAAACTCCTCTCAGAGTATCAAAGGGCATCTACGGAGAAATATTAGGCGAATTTTTCAATCCGATATTCTCTACAGGTAAACATAACTCACTGATAAGCAGTAATTTAACTGCTTCTCGGTTTGATAACTCTGACACAAGTCTGCCACTAAACGCCCCGGGAGCCAAAAATCCGCCCCGTTCGGCAAGGCGAAAAAATCAAAATTCTTCTGAAAAAAATCAAGAAAACGTTGGGTATTCCGAACGTAAGTCACAGGAAAAAAATCCGCGCGGGCCTAGTTTTGGCTTCATGGAAATTCCCGAACTGCCATATACCGTTCCCCGCGTCGTAGAGGGAAGGGTTGTCAAAAAAGTTCCTGCAGGCAGTACGATGGAAAAAGAAATGGCCAAACAAAGCTGGTATGTTGAGTTCTTTTTTCACAATGCATCTGAAGAACGTATGGAGCGGATCCGGGTAACCAGAAAGCTCAACCGGATAAAAGACCCGAGGCAAAAGCTTCGGGCTTTTACCAATCTCTGCGAAGCTTACCGGATAGCACTCGAAGGCAGATGGAACCCTTTGGATGAGCATGCCAATGCAAGGTTGAAAAAGGAACTCATTGGAATAGATCTTAATGAAGCGATGGAGCTGTTTACATCCTACCACAAAGCAAAAGGGACCAGGCCAAAATCTATCAGCACTTATCGTTCAACAGTTAACTCTTTTATTAAATATCATGGAGGAAATAAAAAGGTAAATACGATTAGTGATTTCGAGATTACCGATTTTCTCAACTTTAAGGAAAGAGAAGAAAAATGGGCAGGGGTAACTTATAACAACTGCAGGATAGGGCTAAACAACTTTTTTAGGTTCTTAAAGGTAAACAAATATATTTCTGAGAATCCGGTAACAGATTGCGAGACGCGAAAAAAAATGCCCACGGAATCCCATCAGGTATTTACGGAACGGGATTTTAAAGTCATTATGGACTGGCTCGATAAGAATGATAAATATTGCCAGCTATTTGTGCGAATGATTTATTATACCTGTATCCGGCCAAAGGAACTTAGGTTCCTGCAATTAAAGTATATTGATCTGGAGGAAAATACCATTACAGTGCCGGGTACCGTGTCGAAGAATAAAAATCAATCCCTGTCAATATTGATGTGAGCCTAAGAGTTGAACTGGATAAACTACAGCTAGAAAAATTCGATAAAGAATATTTTCTGCTTGGTTCTGCCCAAACATTTATATCACAGAGTATGTGCTCAGAAAATTACGCCTACAACAGATTCAAGAAATGTTTGGAGGCAACAGGTTTGTTGGATAAAAACTATACACTGTATTCGTTTAAACACCTGTCAAACGTAAGAAAATTCCGGGCAGGATGGACCCTTGCAGAAATCTGTTCGGCCAATAGGCACGGCAGTCTTTCGGAAACGGAAACCTATCTGAAAGAACTGCTGAAATTCGTTAGGTCGGATAAAACCATTCCAGCCATTTAAATTATCTTAGGATTCCTTGCAGAGCTTGTCAAGATCTCTGCAAGGAACTTTTGTTTTTGGTCTTTACGCTTTTTCAATTGTTCTTCTGAGAAATGTAAACGATGGATGTCATTGACCTTTCTAGCTAGATCTGAGATAATATCGAAAAGTTCTTGGTTGCGAATTTCGAGATTTGGAGACTTATCTTTATTTGTCATAATATTTCTCTTCATTTATAATGTAAAATTATGAACCATACATAAAAATAATCTCCCTTACCCTACGGATACCTAAAGTTTTTGAAAAAGTCAATCCCAATCCCCACAGAGAATGTTGAATTCTTAGAACACCTTTCTGTCTTCTTGGAGGTGCTAGAAAGGATTTTGGAGAAAAATAAGTTGCAGAAAGAACTTCGAAATTTCCGAAAAAAGTTAAAGTATTGTGTCCTCAAAATCTTTCACCCTCATATTTCGGAAGGTTTTTAGAACACTATTTAATTAAATATAATACTTGTTGACGGATTTTCTTAATCTTAAACATTACGGGGTCACTTGAAAATGAAGCCGAAATCTCCAATAATAGTGCAGACCATAATATATTGCATTCAAATGAAACTGATAAGTAAAATCGAATTACTTTTATTTTTCGGGATAAATGATGATATTCAGCCAAAATTTCTTTTTAGGGAAGTATAACGCTCATTCTTATGTCACTACAATTTCTTTCAGAATTATCGGCCTTGTTGAGCTTTGCTCCCCCATCAAAGGTTAATTTTTAAACATCTTAACACCTCAATTGATAATGAGTACAAATACAAATGTACAAGAACTGCATTCAGCTGGGGCCAATGCAATTGGCTTTGACTATCAGTTTTATTATTTCATGTACCTTGCCCTTTCATTGAAACATGGCGAAAAAATTGGTTTCGAGGTGAAGGAGGATGTACACATTGATAAATCTGACGGATCCTCAATTTTGTTTCAGGGCAAACATTCAGTACAGACTAACAAAAGTGGAGAGGTTGTTAATTTGACCACCCTTGATGTAGATCTTTGGAAGACCGTTGCGAATTGGACCGACTTTATTCATGCGGAAAATGATGTAGCTGGCTATTTGTCAAAAACCTCATTTGTGCTTTTTACAAATAAGAACGAAGATATTAATGGATTTCTCACTGCGCTTTCTGCTTATAAAGCAAGTGGTGACCTCAACCTATTTATCAATTCTCTAAAGCAAATAAAATCATCAAGTACAAACGGTGAGATTATAGGTTATCTGAAGAAAACCCTAAAATTAGGGAAGAAAAACATAGGGAAATTCTTTTCGAAGGTTAGCATTGAAACAAGTTTCGATGATATCATCAACAAAATCAAGAACAGATTGCTCGAAACAACCAGGGTTACAGCAATAATGGAGGCAATATTTGAAAAGCTCTATACCGCATTACAAGGAGCAAAATACCTTGATATTAAGGACGAGAAGAAATTTGAAATCACTTTTGCTGATTTTAATAACAGGTTTGGCAGATGTTTTGAAATCGCTTTTCAGGACAGGCCTTTACCGGTAAGATCAATTCCATTTCTGATACCTGAGGATTTGGAAGAACAAATGTTTATCAAACAGTTGATTGACGTTGGAGAGGTAACATCTGGCTCGAAGCTGATTACCAAATATACTGAGCAGATGCTTAAGACCTTTAACCACTTTACCTGGTGGACAGGTGAAAACCTGATATTTCCGCACGAACTCAAAGCATGTGAAGATAATGCGCTTCTTGTCTGGGAAAGTGAATTTATCTCAAAGTATCGCGATATTAATGGAAAAATTACTCAGGGGATTTCAATTGACGAATTGGAGCTTGAGATAAAAAAAGCAGCAGTACAGATTGTTGACTCCCTACGAAAGGAGGACCTCGATATCCTCAACGTTAAGTTGGGGCGGGAATTTAGTATAGGCCAATTCTATATGTTGTCTGATAGACTTCAACTTGGATGGCATTTAAAATGGGAGGATAAATATAAACAATGACAAACGATACTTATTACATCTATAATAATGAGGCCTTGGCAAGCTGTATTTTGCTGGCATATCTAAAAGCGTCTTCATCGATTGATATTGCCAGGGTATGCCTTGTTCTGCCCTTTCTGATGGATGATAAGACGGTTAGATATCTGAGAAATCATGATCTTGAGCTTGGCGGATTAAGCCAACTCATCAGTTACCAAACAGGGCTTTTCAGCTCATTCAATAAGAGATACCTGTCCTTGCTGCCAATTACCGTGAATTCTCTGATTCTGTTGAGCAAGTCTTCGCAAATAGTTATCAGCAGTGAAATCACCTCGACTTCCTCTTTAGATGTTGAGATTATATTTAAAAGTAAAAGGTTGAGTGATATTATTGAAGCCATCCCAAAATTTATCCAACTGACCCACGGATTCAACACCAGTCACCTCTATCAAATGTTAAAAGTTAAGTTATGAAATTTATACTACACGAAATAAAACTTTGGTTTAAGGATGAAAATGCCACGCCAATAAGCTACAACTTCCTGCCTGATAAGGTGAATGTAATCACTGGTGGTGCTACAACTGGTAAAACGAGTTTCTGGAGCATAATTGATTACTGTTTTTTATCTGGTAAGGTAAATATTGCGAGCAGCATAATCGAAACTGTTGAATGGTTTGGCCTCTCCTTTACCATTAATGGAAAAACCTGGTCTATTATCAGGAAATCCCCCTCAAAAGGTCACTCCTCCGCGGATATTTGTTTCGTAAACGGCGGCCTTCCCAAAGAGATTACAATAAATAACAGCATTGCTGCAGTGAGGTCAATTCTGGATGCAGAATTCGGGATCACCGATACATTACGCTTCCCCCAGGGAAAAAATAATGGCAAAGTTGGGTTTAATCTTTCCTTCCGATACTTCCTGCTTTTTAACTCTCTTACCGAAGATATCATTGGTACCTCTGCTAACTACTTCGATACCATTTTTTATGGCAAGGATGAATATGAGCAAGCGCTTAAGCATATTTTTGATTTGGTACTAGGCGTCAATGACATGGAAAATATCAAGTCTATGCAGATGCTAAATCAAGTTAATAATGAGATTAAGCGGATTGAAAAAGGCGGACGGGATGCCATAAAAAAACAGACTGAGTTCGATAATGAAGTTTTGCGGCTATTGGAAAAGACCCGACAATTTGGTTTTCTGGAATATAATCAGGTAATAGAAACTGTTGATGAGGCTTTGAGGGTGATATCGGAAGTGGTATCCCAAACGCTCGCCGTAGCCGAAAATTCCGGTATTTACCAGGAACTTGACACTTTAAGGCGAGACCGGGAAGCGTTGAAGGCTCGTTTATCTGAATTATCCAACTATAAAAAAGAATACGAAAACTATAAAAAAACCCTTGATAAATGTGCCGATAGCCTCGAGCCGATTGTATATCTGAATGAGAACCTGTCTGGTCAATTGGTACAATCCTATGAAACCAAAGTGTTTTTGGATTCATTGGAATCTTCGTTGACAGAAATCAGAAATTCCCTTACAGACAATTTAAAAGAACCAAAGGTTGTTTCCGGGGATACAGCTGTACTGCAAAGAGATATCAAGGCAATCGATTCTAAGATAGAAAAGTTAGACCTGGTTAAAAAGGGCTTTATGACCGAGGGACAAAGGTTGGTTAATTTAGGCGAGATCAAATCTAACTATGAAAGATTGATTCAGTTTGAGTCTCCGAAGGCACTTGATTCACTTCGTCTTAATGAACTCAATGTTGAGCGTGAACGTTTGGAAAAAATTCCGCTCGAACATAATGAGATCAGGAATTCACTTAAAGAAATGCTCAATCGGAGTATACAGCGCAATTATAACCAACTGAACTCATTGCCAGCATACAGTGATGCAAGAACTGTTTTCAATACGTCGGAAATGATCCTACAACTCTATCCCAATGGAGAGATTTTTCCGTTGGAGAACGTAGGGAGCAAGTCGAATTATATGATGATGCACCTGTGTTTTTATCTTGGTCTTCACGAACATATGATGGATGTAGGACAAGTGCACGTACCACAATTTCTATTTATCGATCAGCCCAGTATTCCATATTATGCGGATTCAGATCAGATAAAAAACGAGGATAAGACAAAACTCCTTGATGCATTCTCCCTGATTAATAATTTTGTGAAAAATATAGTCGAAGAAAAAAAAGATAGTTTTCAGGTTTTCATGGTCGAGCACGCACCAGAAAGCTACTGGTTGGAGAATAACCTAACATATTTCCATACTATTGACCAATTTATAGATGGAAAGGGTTTGATTCCAGCAGACATTTTCAAAACCAGTTAATACTTTTTAGATATTTAATCAGCGAATCTTTGACATGAATAATAAATTTACCGATTGGCTATCTTCCAATCATTTCTCTAAAAATGCAAATCATCTGTTGAGTAGCTCCTATACATGCTATCGAGCTGAAACTTATAGCGCTGCACTAATGATGGTCTATTTAGGAATGCTTTTAGTTTTTAAGAATTGGATAATGGGATGATCTGATTTCAAAAGCCAATAAGGAAGATCAGTGGGAGCAGGCAATATTCAAGGCCACCCAACAAAAGCCAAACGGGGGAAATAATGGTAGTATATGCAATAAATGTTACATTTATAAAAACCCATAAACCTGTTCACAACTTTATTAGCGCTATGGCTCAAAAATATCAAACCCCATTAACAAATTTCAAATTTGGCAGAATTCGGAGCAAGGGAACTTATCTCATTGACTGGTTCAGGTATGATCTTAATCAGGATGTGTCACAAAATGTTTCAGGATTTGAGCATGAAGATAAAATGTTATTCGATCAGTACGTTGTTGGGAATTATCTTAACTTCTTTGGTGATAAAAATGTATATATACTTTCTGAAGATGAGCTGCCTGAAGAAGCGAGGGATAGTTTTGTACATAACACGGCGTTGCACTTTCCAAAATACTTTCTTTTATTGCCTGATCCAAAGATTGATAAGACCGGGAAAGTTTCCGAAATTATGCATATAGTGCTTCTTAATAATGAGGGAAAAGAAAACCATACTTACAACTTGCCTTTTGGTGTAATTGGCAGAATAATAATTAACCCTGATTTTAAAGAATGAAAATAGCATGCTTAGGTTGGGGCTCTCTAATTTGGGATCCTGGAAAATTATTAACGCGAGGTGAATGGAAAAAGGATGGTCCCAAAATTCCATTAGAATATAAAAGACAGTCTAATGATGGACGACTTACGCTTGTAATTGACCCCGATTCTGAACCCCTTACTACCTTATGGATATTAATGGGGACAGATGATTTAGCACAGGCAAAAGAATCTTTGCGTTCAAGAGAAAAAACAAACGTAATAAACATCGGAAATGCCTTGTCGGGAGAAATATCCTCTGACCCAATAAGATTGGCCATTATTAACTGGGCCAAAGAGCAAAATCTTGATGCAGTTATCTGGACAAATTTGGCAGTAAAATTTAGTGGACAGGCTGTCGGGCCGACGCTGGAAGAGGCTATTGCTTATCTGGACACTATAAATGATGAAAAGCTTGAAAAAGCTAAAGAATACATAATCAAAACACCTTTGCAGATTAATACTGTCTTCAGGAAAAGATTTGCGGCAAAATACGGATGGGCTGATCTCTCTACAATTTAAACCATCTTTAAACCACTATCTAAATTAATATGGCATTTACAGTACAAAACGCTTTTAGTACTTTTCTTCAGGAAACTGTTAGAATTAAGAAGACCCGATCAGATATTGCAAAAATCAGTAAAGAAAATCTCGTAAAGGAGATAGCTAAATTTCCGGATGACGGAATTTTTCCCAAACTGCATGACATGCTTAGTATTGATTATGGATCGTTTTCCAGGAAGACTAAAATACAACCTCTTGACGATATTGATTTGATGATTGTTTTACATGCCCAGGGTGCAACCTATGATGAGCATAAAAATCCTACGCAGGTATTTGTTAACAATGAATACAGCAGTTTGAAAAAATTCTGTAATGATTACACGTCTGTTCTCAATTCTACCAAAGTATTAAATGGATTTAAGGATTATTTAGGAAAGGTATCAAAATACAAAAAGGCAGAAATTAAGAAGAACCAGGAGGCTGTTACCCTTAATCTTGAATCTTACGAATGGGTCTTCGATATAGTTCCTTGTTTTATTACAAATACTAACCCTACTGAACAATCACTCTTTTTGATTCCAGATGGAGTTGGGAACTGGAAAAAGACCGATCCGAGAATCGATAAGCAGCGAACGTTAACGATAAATCAAGCCCACTCTATTTCTGTTATTGATGTAATAAGACTTTTTAAATTCTGGACAAATAGGGCAACAATGCCTACCATGAAATCCTATTTTCTTGAAAACCTTATTTTAAACTATTATGATTTGAGTAATAGTACAGGATATATCGACCTCGAAGTGAGAGATGTGTTGGCTTACATAAATCAAAATATCCAAAATCCACTTTATGATCCCAAAGGATTTCAAGGTGATATTAATCATCTTACTTATGATGAACGTAATAAAATACAAAATAAGACTCATGCCGACTATCAGATAGCCTTGGAGGCGAGGAAACTTGAAAGCCAAGGGAATATTAAGGAATCTATTAAAAAATGGGGCGAAATTTTTGGTGATCAATTCCCAAGTTATGGATAATATGCAAAGTATCTTAACCCGGCAAAATGAAGAAAAGAACATAAACAAACTGTGTGCATCCAAACAAATTTATGTTGGAGCGAAACGCATTTTTATGTTGCAGATTTTACTAACTGTGCCGATAACAATATTCCTGTCGTTGACCAAGTTGATTTTATCTTTTTGGCATATTGATATATCTGCTTATGTTGTAGCATACGGCATTGGTGTAGCAGTTTCTGATTTGATATTGATAACCCCGTTTATTTCTGAAATAAAAAAGAATGGTGCAAAGGTTCAGGAACTTTTCGACTGCGCAGTTTACGAATTGAAGTGGCACCGCATTGTTGTAGGGAAAAAACCAGAGCAGGAATTGATAAACAAGGCCAGTCGAAAATTTAAATTATCAGGAAAACCAATTGCTAAACTTTACGATTGGTATCCCGAAGAGATTGCAGGGCAACCGGCACTTAAATCTATAGTTCTATGTCAGAAGACTAATTTAAATTATGATAGTTCCATAAGGAAGCTTTTTAAAAATACAGTTCTGGTTGTAGGGGTTGGGACGTTGCTCTTGCTTACCGTATTTGCATTGATACAAAATTATTCCGTAAAGAATTTTTTTATTCAATTAGGAAGTTCGTTTCTCCCTGTTTTTGTATTAGCAATCAAAATTTTCATTGACCAAAATAAAACCTTGAAAAGTTCGGAAGAATTGAAAGGGTCGATAGAGGGAATCCTGGAGGACAGCGACAATATATCGGAGGAAAATATTAGAAGTGTCCAAGACCGTATTTACACCAACAGAAAAGATAGTGGTTTGGTTCCTGAATTTTTTTATGACCAAAAGAGAGATAAGCTAGAAGATGAGATGCATGACAATGCATCTAATTATTAGTCGTGAGAATTCTAGCGATTACGGTAGACAAGAGCAATAAAGAAAACGTTGAATATGTGCCAGTGAAAGCGAAAGCAGGTTATCGCGCTGGTTATAGTGATCCGAATTACATCTCATCTTTGCCCAAGTTTACCTATCCAAATTTGCCATCTGGCGGCACTTACCGCATGTTTCCCACTATGGGGGACTCCATGCTGCCTATTCCCGAGGGCAGTGATGTGCTCTGCAGGTATCTTCAGGACTGGAGCACTTTAAAGCCTGATACCCTTTGTATTGCTATTTTGAAGGGTGAACAGGATTTCGTATTTAAAAGGGTAAGCTTGCATGAAGAGGGATTACGTATGGAATCACTCAATCCCATATATAAACCCTATGTCGTTCCGATTTCAGATGTCCTTGAACTGTGGGAGTATTATAGCTTCCAGTCTAAAAATGTACCGGAGATCCATGACTTGCAGCAGATTTCTGGAACTGTAAATGAGATTTTGGCCGAGATAAAGGTTTTGAGGAGTAGAAACAAGGTATAAATTACATAATTTAGTTTAACTAAATCTAAAATCAAATTACATGGCAAAAACATTAGCACAAGGATTTGATACGTTAATAGGGTGGCTAAAGCCACTGGATTCAGAGCACCAGAAGGCAGCTTTTCACAGAGCTTCTGTGCAAAGATGTATGGAAAATAATTTTGGTTGCACACATTTTTTTGAAACTGGTTCTTTCGGAAATGGTACAGGTGTGAGGCATTATAGTGACACGGACTATTTCGCAAGATGTCCCGATGCCAATTTTTATTCTGATTCTGGTTACACGCTTCGAAAGGTAAAAGAGGCCCTTCAAAGTTCTTTTGTTTTTACTTCAGGGATTGAAGTGAAAACCCCGGCGGTGAGGATACCTTTTGGAAATTATGCCTCCGAAAGGTTAGAATTGACGCCTGCAAAATATGCCGGTCTGATAAATACTCCAGTTGGGCAAAAGTACTCATACAGTATACCGAATTATGAAGGTGGATGGATGAATTCTAGTCCTGGCGCACATAATGCTTATGTGGAAAGAGAGGACATCAGGCTAGGAAGAAAACTTAAACCGTTAATTCAGCTTGTCAAGGCATGGAAGTTTTATAACAATGTACCAATTACATCGTTTTACCTAGAACTTCGTGTTACAAAGTATGCAGAAGGAGAAACAACAATTGTTTTTGATATTGACGTTAGGAATATCACGAAAGCACTTTATGATAATAGTCTAGCAGACATGATCGATCCCATGGGCATATCCGGTTATGTTAAGGCATGTAAAACTGCGGCAAAAAAGACGGACGCGTTATCAAAACTTTCCACTGGCTTTGTAAGAGCTGACAAAGCAAATGACGCACGAAAGAAGGAAAACATAAGTGATGCATTTTATTGGTGGAACTTATTTTATGCAAACAACTTTCCAAGCCTCTAAGTCATTAATTTATGTTGTATCTAACTTTTATTTGTAACCACTCGGCAGTTAAAATAGGATTCCATTTGTCATAAGTAGTTTTGGGGATTTCAGCGGGGATTTTGCTATGAAGCGTTTCATAGGCAAACCAGTTTTTTAAGATCTTGTGTTTGAAGGAATCTGTGTTTGTTTTAAAAGTAGGGTCACTGAATAATCCAATCCAGTAACTTTCGATAGAACTGAGTTTTACTAGAAGAATCACGTGCTTAATTACGGTACCTAATACTGTTGCGGAAAACAATACTTGTAAAGTTGTAATAGCAAATGTCGACTCTTGAAAACCTCTGTACGCCATAATGATGATAATTACTAAAACAAATATGGGCAACAGCGTCCTTTTTATCGTTATCTGTTTTACCAGACTAAAGGTTGTAAAACAATTTTGATAAAGGTTAACCGCAACTTTATAAAAACCAATAGAAACTTCGTCATTATCATAATATCCGATAGACGATTGGCTAGATAACATACAACCGAGAGAATTATCTAAAAAATCATCTCTTCTTTTAGTATCAGCCATAGGTACAAGAATATCTATTAATACATCAATAACAAAGAATGCGATCATTAAAGAAATATTTGCTGTAGCCAAAATTGTTTTTAAATCAAGCTGAAGATTGATTTTTATTAGAATATCTGGTAGTAATGCTATGCCAAATATTATCCAAAAAACAAAACTGGAAATGTTTCTTAGGGTGGTGATTATTTTAAATAGGTTGTAGTGAGGAGCGAACTGTGCCATTTTATTTCAAATTTAGGTTCTCTGGGTTTAGAATTTCAATATAAGGATTCCCCTTGATTCCAAGCCAATTACAAAAAGCAGGTTCTGTTTTAACTCCCTTCCTTTTTTCGGTAATAATGTATTGGCGTAACGCATCTCCATATTTATCCAGTAGTCTTTTTTCAATTATCATGTGTTGGTATCCTAATTGAAGATGTGTGGGAATATTTTGGCCGAAGATTTCGAAATCAAAGCCAGCAATCTTGAAATTTGCGGTTACAGTTTCGTTTCCATAACTATCAAACTCATCTTTGTAAAAGTCTTCTTGCTCTACAAAGGAAGTAACTATGAAATCTGAAAATTCCTGCTTATTTTTATAGTAGCAAATTATATCGATATCGCTATCAAATAAATATACTGATATTGGGATGCTGCCAACAAGTATAGGGTTGTAATCCTTTAACTTTTCCAGAATTTTAGATTCAGCTAAAACATTATAGACTTTTTGTTGCAACTCGCTGCCCTTGAGCAAATACTCGATATCATACATATTCGTCATTGCGTCAAATATAAGCAAGATTGAAGCAACTATAAAGGAATAAACCTTTATATGCTTATACCTATAATTTCAAATATTAGCGCTCTAGCTATATCATATTTAATAGATGAATCGAAAGTTCGCAATGTATTTTGTTTTATTTTAGAGTGAAATCAGTAATCAATCTACCCATTAAACAATTAACAAATTGAAATAATAGCTAGCTCTTTTTTTAGTATGATTTTCTTAAAATTTGGTGATGACGTTAGTAAGTACCAATGTGAATAAAGCATTTGATAGAGATTTGTTCAAAACTCCTATAATGAGCACTCAAAAGCAAGTCAATAAAAGAATTAAACCCGGATCAAGATCCTATTATCTTCAACTTAGACTAAACCTACGAAAGATAGTCACTCCTATACAACCCCCTTGTAAAACAAATTACAAGCGCACATAACACTGAACAGAAACAAAGTTAAACCCATCACTTCGAGTTTATCTACAGGAATACTTTAACCACGCGGGTGTTTTGCAAGATGTATTTTTGTATACACAAAAAAATCTTGCGCCCTTAAGGTCGGGCATTTTTCTCGGAACTCGAAAATGCTGAAGACAGTTAAAAAGCAAGATTATGCCAAGGAAGAAATCTAAAAATCGAACGCAGTTATTAACCCATCCAATCATTGTAAGGGTCAATGAACATACCTATAAACGTCTGGAAAATATACTCATCCAAAGCAACTGTCAATCGATAGGTGAAATAGCCAGAAACATCCTATCAAAGGAAAAAATCGTGATGCTAAACAGGGGTGTCACCGTGAACGCGCCGATGGAAGAACTCTTAAGCCCTATAGTAGTTGAAAAAATAAGAATAGCTGATAAAATTCTTCCACATATTAGGATTGGAAAAAGTTTCTGAGAGTCTATAATCTGCTACGATTGTTGGCGAATTAGCAATAGCATTATTAACGATATGTTCCAGTAATTTTTCTTCTTCGACCGTAATAACCTGCTGAAGGTTAAGAGCTGATTTGGAGAATAGGAACCATAGTCGCCTGATATCATTTAAGATGTCTTTGTCTACATTAAGAATTCCAAAATATGTTCTATTTGGGAGATCTGAAAGATAGACAATTGTTCCGTCAGGAAGATAACTAATCGCATCTTTCATTAGATTAAATGGAGGTATAAAATCATCTTTGCGCTCACGGTTACAACAGGTAAAATTGTTTGATGACTCAAAGGTACGCCCATTACATGATGCTACGATATTGTGGTAGGCAATGTGGTGGGGAAAAGGAGGTTTCGCCAGCTCTGCGTTTGAGTTTGCAAATATCGCTTGGGGTACCACATTTTTTCGAAGAGTATCGCTTAAGAGATAATAATCCTCAAATTCCGCAATATCAGACTTGGTTCTTGGGATGATATGTTCCAGTTCAGTTGTAAGGTCGTTTACGATTTCACGGCTACAGTAACAACATTTTTTATCTTGCTCCTCCACGAAAAAATCCCGGAAATTATCGGCAGGGTTTTTGACCTGTGCATATCCTATGTTCTGGTATTTATAACTGCCATCATTCTGCTCAAGCCAGTTTTGATCGATAAACTTGGTGACAAAATCAATAGCATATTGATTCGTTTTGTCTAAATAAACCATTAATACTTATTGATTTTGGGCTAATCTTTTAGCGATCTCAAATTGGATATGTTTGTTATTTTCACCGACAAGGCTTATGAGTTCCTTTTTAAGGGCATCGGCCTGTTCAGTTTTTTTGAATTTCATCAATATCACAATGGAATCGATTAGTTTGTCCAGTTCGGACTCCCGATAATTGGCTCCCATGACTTCCGTTAGCCCGGTGTTGTAGTCGATACCATAAATGTTTTCAATGTCTGCATTGCTATAGTCGTTTCCATCATGCTCAAGTTTAATAATCTTGTTGTCTTCATCGGCTTTAAAGTTGCTCAAAACCAGCGGGGAATGGGTAGTGATTATAAACTGTATGTTGGGAAAAGAGCGTCTGAGACGCTGAAGGATGTCCTGCTGCAATGTGGGGTGGAGGTGAAGTTCGATTTCATCGATCATTACCACACCATGGCTTTCGGCATCTTCGTTGAGTATATAAGAACGGTAGGAGAGATCAAATACTGTAGCGAAGACGCGTTTGTAGCCCATAGGAAGCATATCAAACTTCATTACCCTGCCGTCGTTAAAATTGAACTCAAGTGTCGATTTGTTTTTTTCGCCTGGTTCCGCAGTCACCCGAAAGAGTTCAAATTCTTTGTTGATGAAATTGAAGTCCTTAGATACGGGCCTAGTGAATTCAATCAGTTTATTCTCGATAAACTGACGTTCTTTCTGGAAAGTGCTAAGACGCTCATCCTTCTCAAGTAAAGAGAGGCGTTCGCGAAGCTTGGAAAGGTCCCCATGGATATTATTTAATTTTACATCATCCTCTTCTTCTGCATGATCAAGTCTATTCTGGTAGACATAAATCTGAGCTTGAACGTTTTTGATTTCATTGCGCAGATTGTTTTCAAAGCTGAAGACTTTATGAAATCGAGTCATCCACAGCTCCAGGCAACTGGTTCTGTCATCCCAACCATAATAGGCTAGATCCCTAGGTAGGATGTCGTTTCCTACAGTTTTTTTTGCTTTAGCTCCGAAATTGATAATTTCGTGGGGGAAAGAATCAGTGATTACTGTAAGTAATGGAAGTTCAGCCCTTTGGTTCCGATTGTAATAGTTTAGTACTGTCTGTAACACATCCCGGTAGGCATTAGTAGCATAACCGCCTTTCTCTGTTCTTTTGACCATAGACCAGTTGAGTATCTGGTCTGTAAAAGATGCCTTGAATTCATTGACAATCGGATAGTTGAAACCTTTATTTAAAGCATCAAAATTTGCCTCATCTTTTTCAAACGGCTTTACTTTTGCGTTATTTGAAACTGCTAGGTTTTTGGGGAACGTTTTAGGCTTTGCAAACATGAAACTGAGTCCACGCCTAGTACCTGAGAGCACGCTTGATTTTCCTGTACCATTTTTTCCGAAAAAAACTGTAGTCTGAGCGCCAAATTCGATGCGGTAATGCTTAAAGCACCTAAAATTATTAAAAGTTGTTTCGATGAGCCTCATATATTGTTTTTACCTACAGCTTTTTTTGCTGAGTCATAGATGCGTGTAATATCGCCAAATTTAAGGTTTATTTTACAATTTATATCTGGGATAGTATGGAGATTTCGCTAGTAGTGATCAATTCATTCCGGAATTTAGGGTCAGTCTGTTCTGGTCTAGACTGATCACTCCTAACTAAATGATTACCAAGATGCTAAAAATAAGTTGTGTATTTTCTTTGAGTGGTGAATCCGCTACGGAATCACTTGGTCAATGAAGCCTAAATCTCCAGATCAGCTTACCTAAACTAAAAAACGGGTATTCACAAGAAATCTTAAAGAAGAGCAAATAATAAATTTTTTAAGTGGATCCATTTACTTGTTTTGCCTTAATCCCAGCATAGCTTTTCTCACACCGCTAAGCTGATATTTTTCCTCGTTGATTTTCCTGATCACATAATTTAAAAGGATGTCAATATGTTGTGCCTTTTCCATGCATTCTTCATCTGTAAATTGATGTATTCCTCCAGAAAGCTGTTCATAAAGCAACCTAACAGGATTATCTCCAAGATCTCTTAATGACCCAGGCATATATTTGTTCATTACATCAATTAGTTTTGACATCTGAAAATCCACTTTAAAAGTTTCGTAAGCGGTTCGAACCGAATCAGCCCCGTCAAATTCAAGTTCAGCAATATCCTGTATAATCCTTTTTATCTCATTTTCTATCACTCTCCTTAAGTAAGCGTATGCACCGATGCCATAGCTTATTGACAAACAGGTCATAGCTTTTTTGTAGTTCGACTGATCTTCTTGGCTCAAGTATTTCTTTAAAGTATTATTGATGCCCACTTCATACGCTGGAAACTGGCCAACCTTCTGAATTATGATGGTCATGCCTTCTTTTCGCTTATCCCACTCCTTGTCCGAATTGCTTTTAATTAAAAAATCAATGCTTCCGCCACACGACTGACAAATACCCTGTACATGTACAATTAGATCCAATTTTCGTGTTTTGGTGTCGAAAGAATATGGTAGCTCATTCCTGTCACTCATTATTAGAGAAGATATCCGAGGATAGCCATTCTCTATTAAATCAGTTTTGAAAGTTTGGTCAGTATTCTCAACGGGACAAATAAATTTGAAAGCCTTATCTTTAAAACCAAAAACATCAACGAATGCCGTATTATCGAATACAGTTAAATTCTGTACAGCACTTACCTTATAATAAAGCGGTTTATTTGCTAAAAAATCTGCAAAAGTTTGATCGGAAATTTTGTTCATATATTAATTACTTTGGTGGCAATGTTGGAATATAGCTTACTTCAAGTGCTTGGTTATTACTTAACAGTCTATCAAGATTTTTCTTTATTATAGATAGGGGTGCATTTTCTTCAGGGCTTCTATAGTTAATAAAATAACTTGTCGCTCAGTAGCGGATTCTACTGGTACTTTCATTGCCAAACGATCTTTTCTCTCTAATTTCGAAAATATGACTGAAAATTTTTCTCCCGATATGTTTATAGTTTTAGTCATTCCGTCATTAGCATCGTCGTTCGATTCTTCTATTAAATACAATTCAAGTGGGGGTATGGAAAGCTGTGAATTCAATGCACTATTACTAATACCACCGCTTTTTATAATTTTATCAGAAGACAAAGGGTTCTCTGCCACATTCTGTAACGCCTGGATAAATCCATTTGGTATGATCAAATTGAGAAATATTGCCACGTTGAAGACTGAAAAAGTATCAATAAAATCATTATAGACGGCAACATGGTGATCATTTTTAATGGAAAGACCATGGACACCCTGAAATTTGATTAACTCCCGGAGTGAGATTGCACCTGATTTTATAAGTGAACATACGATATAATTGAGATATCTATTTTTCGCTGGATTTTTTTTATCATAGAGTGAAAAGCTGTTATCGGAACCTAAATATTTGAATTTTATACCATCAATAACATCAATAATCTGTAAATACAGTTCCCTATCTGGATCAAAATTAAATGGAGATTTTGAACATAATTTTGAGATATATGCATTGTAGTTGTTTAGAATACCATATCTATGAAGATACATTGATCTGAAATTTTCATTATCTCCAACGAAGATAATTTTATCAAATCCAAACTTATTCTCTTGCGTATCCATATCTATGTGAGAACTGAAAATAGATATGATTCGAAATAAATGGTCAGGATCTATTCTATCCATATCATCTACAATGAGTACGTTTTTAGAATTCCCTTCGTTTGACAGTAATTTCAATTTTTCCTGAATTACTGACGTTACATAGTCTTTATTACTGTATTTTTTATAGGTTTTAGTTATGTTTAAAAAAGCTCTTACCGATAATAAAGGATCTTCCAGCTTTTTAAACTCTGATTGATTTTGTTGCAAACTCTTTTCGATGATTTCAGCTGCCTCTACAACAGACTTTCCAGTTTCGCTAAAGCGATTGATTATTTTACCGACAGCCTTATCAACGCTTTGTGCTATTGAAAAGACATATTTTGTAAGGTTATCGATATCCAGAACTTGAAAGGCATCCTTATTTATAAGCTCAAGTATAATATCATACTTAAGTATTTCAAAAATATCTGAATTATCATGGAGCACATAATTCACAGGGAATATCCTGAAAATATTGTAGTCTTTCCTTGATTCGAAATATTTTTTTAAAAATGTTGTTTTGCCACTTCCAAAAGGGCCGGAAAGAAGTATTTGTTTATTATCGTCATCTAATAAAATATTGTTGAATCTGGATTCTAAATTCTTGTAAATGAGAGGTTCGGATAATTTCATTGTGAGGTTAAATTTAAAAGGTTTGAAGTTATTCTTTTTTACCCATATCTATGTTTTTTTTGCATAAGATATGATATTTTAACTATTTCAAACAGATGTTTCATTTCTGGTATAAAACCTTCTGTTTTTTTCTGGAATGGAAAAACAACTTATATGACCCAAGTAGCCAAATATTTACTTTCTGATACTTCATGATTTCATATGAATATAATTTCCGGCGAGATGGGATCACTCGACTGAGTTTTATCCAATATAATCAATATTCGAATATTATTTAAAGAGAAATTTAAAGAACTTATATGGTTTCGATTAAAATCCTTACCATTTTTCTCCTAATATATCTGTATGTTTTTACAAGAGGTAGACTCATATAATCTGCAAATGACAAAATTGTTAGTAATCTGATTTGATCCGGGAAAATCTGCAATAGAATCCATTAATCGTTATTTCGGCTTTGATTCCATGTTATTACAACGTAAGCAAAGGTATCAATTGTTCGATTGTAGTCCCTTCTAGTGCACTTTAAGGGCTTTTTAAACTAATTATCTGCGGATTTTATTTTTTAGTCTGTCATGCCAAGGTTCATCAGCATAAGATTATCTAAATTATAGTCAATCTTAATAAAATATTTAATCTTCATTGTTCTAAGTGGTAAAGAATAATTTGGTCAGGATTACTTAAGATCTTTAGTGTAAATAGTTGTTTAAAGCATCCGCTTTTTTAAAATCATAGAGCAAATTTTGTTATCTTTACTAATAAAAATATGGGTAAAAGTCTGACAAAAGTCTGCCAAATACCCGCTAAAAATAGCGAAATGAGAAAAGTAAAACCCCTCTCAGAGTATCAAAAAGGCATCTACGGAGAAATATTGGGTGAATTTTTCAATCCGATATTCTCCACCATTAAAAGCCGATTTATTTAGTGTAGTGCAAATTGTAACCAAAAATTATATATTATATTAAAAAAGTTAACGCTTTTATTCTTTATGATGATTTTGTCATCAGCATTAATGGCTCAAAAGCCGGCCAAAATCGGAACAGTTAAATATTTGGAAGAAAAGAGGTCTTTCAAAAACATAAAATTAGGCGCTGAGGTCTCCACCATAGCTGCAGATGTGCAGGAAACTCGCGACACTTCTTTAGGTGTTATGTCTGGAGTTAAATTTTATGAAGTAGTGAATTCTGAAACGCTTAAGGTTGGCGACTGATGCGACGCATTTTAGATGATTGTTCCAGTTATAGGGGCACTAACACAAAATTAACAAGTGACTGCCTATCAAACTAAAAAAGTTATACCAAAAAAAGGCCCTGTTATTTAACAGGGCTTCTTAATTCTAAATGGCTACCATGCGGAATAACTTATGCTTTTCATTGTACTAACATCTTTCTTTACGGTAACAAATTCACTTGTTTTTACAGTAAAATTCGTATAACTATAGGCTATTCTTGGAATATCATCACTATTGGTTACCACTGTTATAAAATACTTACCAACTGGCAGTACGTAGGTTTCGCTTGTTACATTCAAATATGAATAATCAGCTTTGTATGATTTTTTTGAAACCCCATCATAAGCATATTCACCATCACTAACCCTATTGTAAACAAAATCTTTACCGTCACTTTTCCATACCATTACAATGTACATTTTGTAAGGATTCTCCACCGTTTCACCTGTGGATAATTTGGAAGTTTTAACAAACTTTAGCGACACACCAGATTTAGTTTCAGCCGGAATAACATCATCTTTTTTACTGCAACCCATCAAAAGAGCAAAAAGCAACACAATTGGTATAATTTTTTTCATGCTGTAAATATAGACATTCCAATTATTTTTTGTTTGATTTTAACATGTTGGGATTATATTATAGCTATTTGCGCCTAAAAGCAATGTGCTGAAATAATTTGTGTAGACTCATTCGACGAAAGGTTGACATAAATTTCCATTAAACATCATATTTAATATATCGTTAACACTACAAACGTATTAGGAGATTAAATTTGTTCAACGATCGATAGCAGCAGAATAGCCTGAAAGTTAAAAAACGAATATGAGAATAATTAACGCCCTCTCTTTGCCACTAAAAACAGTTGAATTCTGTTGTTCAACCCCACTTTTGTTTTTTTTAGCCTCTAAAAAAAGTCCTTCCACAAAGATAGATTTGGAAGGCTTTCCTAAAAAGTGATTTTAGTTGGTTTCCTGAGCTAAATCCATAAATAATAATATATCTATCTGAACAAATCTCTTATATCATGAAGATTCCTGCTTTTTTAAAAAATCAATTTTTTTTTCCCCACCTTTTAGTGTTAATTCTTGCATTTTACAACAATACGGGATACTGCCAGGGTAACCCTACCTTTGATCAAAACCCGATTCCTCCTTCACCTGAAGCGCAATCTTTCATGAAATATGGCTTATATCCAGTTGATTACAGTACTGGGGTGCCAAAAATTGAAATTCCAATATATCAAATAACATCGGGTAAACTTTCTTTACCCATAAGCTTATCATATCATGCTAGCGGAATTAAAGTGAATGAATTGGCGGGTAGCTCAGGTTTAGGCTGGACAGTAAATGCTGGCGGTAAAATTTCGAGAAATATTAATCAAATTGAAGATGAACGTAGCTTTTTAGGGTATCATCATTATACTGCTTCAGATATTGACAACTATCAACCCCAGCCAGATTATCAACCAGTTGGTGAATATGTTAAAGGAATTGCGTTTGGAAATTATGATGGCAGATCTGATGATTATTATTATTCTGTGGGAAATAACATATCTGGTCAATTTGTTTATGATAAAGATAAAAATATTCGTCAGCGCTCATTTTCTAATAACAAAATTATAAGAACTAATCAAAATACATTTGAGATCATAGGTGATGATGGCACGCACTATTTTTCTAATGATGTGGAGAAAGTCAATTCTCCAATTTCTGGTTACTGTCCGAGTTCGTGGATGATAAGTAAAATAATCTCATATGATTATATTGATACTATCAGCTTTGAGTATAATTATTATCCTGGATTTTCTTATAGCATAGAATCTCAAACTTTTAATAATAATAACCCAACTTACAATTCAGGAGTATTCGACAATGTTTTACCTTTTGAGAAACACTTTTCTATTTTTAGCTACAATGAATCTGTATTGATTAAAAAAATAAAATTCAAAAATGGATCCGTTACATTTTCTTACGAAGGAGGGCGAAAAGATTTAATGAAATATAGACTCAGTTCATTATCAATAAATTGTATAAATGACTCAGGCTTTGAGTCAAAATTAAAAACATTTCAACTTATTCATAGCTATTTTCAGGACCCTTCTGTAACCAATCCAAACCAATTTGAAGCTAGGCTTAAACTTGACGAGATTAAAATTTTAGATAAAGATAATTTATATTTAAACAGTTACAAATTTCATTATAATGGAGTTTTGCTTCCACCTATGTTAAGTGAAGGTAATGGTCCAAGCCAGTCAACGTCAAGCATGGCTCAGGATTTCTGGGGGTATTTTAATGGGCATACAGAAAATGTTCACCTTGTTCCTTATTTGCCCACTAAATATGGTAAATCATCAGATAGATCAGTATCTGAATATCATATGAAAGCAGAAAGTTTAGAGAGTATCGATTTTCCTACTGGAGGATTTACCACATTTGAATTTGAGACAAATCAATATATAGGTTCTATCAATCCTTCAATTGGCGGATTAAGAATAAAAAAAATAACTTCTTCCGCAAACAGTAATAGTCCTCAGGTTGTAAAAGAATATCAATATAGTTCTAGCACATTATTAACTGTTAACAGTGAGCCAGTATACCAATTCCAGCAATATATTGATAGTGGATATCCAGCCCCAATTAATGGCGATTATTTATCTGGTTTCGGAAGTAAAATTGTTTATTTTTCGGATCCGGTTATCCCTTCAGGATCCCATAACGGCTGTCCGGTACTATATTCTTCAGTTTCTGAAATTATTGATGACGGTATGGGGAATAAACATAAAACGATCTATAATTATGATTACGACACAGATCGTGGATATTTTATACATGAAGGTAGTAAATATGGAGATGTAGCTTATTCTGATAAATCATGGTCGAGAGGGAATTTAACTGAAACGATACATTTTAAATTCATCAATGGAATGTTTAAAAGAAGTAAAAGCATAGTAAATCAGTACGATACAAAGCAAATTAGTACGATAAACACCGGTTTGAATTGTTTTATTCAAGTTTTACATACTTTACAGCCAGATTACCCACAAGGTGGGATCCGACCATATTGGACAGGTACTAACCCACCAAACCGCTGGGACTTTAATTACTTTGATGTATACCAAGAATCAGGTATAAAAAAAATAGTGAGTACTATAGAAACTGATTATGATGATAACGATAATCCAATTATAGTAAATACTTTAAATACAAGTTATGAAAGTTCAGAGCATTTATATCCTACCCAAAAAGATGAAATTAATAGTGATGGTGTTAAGTATATAACCCAATACAAATATCCATTGGACTTTAGCTGGCAATCGCCCTATGATGCAATGGTTAGAAATAATATGGTAAGTCCAACTATCCAGGTTTTAAAATATAAAAACTCAACAGATAACCTGTTATCCTATCAAAAAACAAATTATCTAGATTGGGGCAATAACATTATAGCGCCTTCAACAGTCGAGTTGAAAAACACTAATTATCCTGTTGAAACAATATATAATTACTTGGGATACGATGAAGAAGGCAATGTTGTAAGTGCTGGAAAAAGTGCAGGACCGATAACCAGCTATCAATGGGATTACAATAAGCAATACCCCACAGTTGAAATAAAAAATGCTGCAAATACATTAAAAACAACGATGTCTCCTGGTGGGAATAGTTTTTCCATACAGTTTCCAAGTACAAGCAGAAATGTTATGACACAACACTTTACTGTTGGTGCAGATGGTACCGCCAGTTTATCTATCGATTTTGGTGGTGATGAAGGTAGCAGTAACGTTCGTGCAGAAATATCTATAAGCATTACAGGACCAAATAATTATAATTCTGGCTTTGCACTTTGTTTAGCTGCTGGAAGCGCCAGTTGCGGATATCCGTCAAGTAGGGTATTTACCGGACTGGCCCCAGGTGATTATACACTTGCTGCCAGTATTTATGATGCCCAAAATTTGATTATTCCTATTAATTTATCTGTTTTTTACTCCGCTTCAATCTCTACAATTTCTGGTGTTAAAGAGTTTTATCATGAAAATTTTGAGAACAGTACCGAAAGTGGAATCGTAAGTGGAATAGCACATACTGGGCATAAATATATGAACTCATCTTATACAGTTAACTGGATGCCTCCAAATAACCGCAATTATGTGATTAGCTATTGGTACCGCGATGGCAATGTTTGGAAATATAAATCAGCGGCCGCTTATACCGGTCCGTCATTAACCTTAACCGGTGGAGACGCTTATGACGATATTTGTATCTACCCGTCTGACGCCCAGATCACGACCTACACCTACAACCCGCTGGTGGGTATGACTAGTCAGACGGATGCAAAAGGTATGACTACCTACTTTGATTATGATGCCTTTCAGCGCTTAAAAACGGTTAAGGATCAAAATGGCAATATTCTAAAACAGATCGACTACCACTATAAAAACTAAGGCGCTCTATGAAAAAACATCTAAAACATTTTTGTGCGGCAGCATTGCTGTTGCTGTGCAGCCGCTCTTATGCACAGAAAGTAGTTTCAGTTTATAACGGCGAAAGTGAAATCAGCGCACCGTTGAGCGTAACGCTGACCGATGGTTTCCATACCACTGGTCCTGTGCGGATTTTTACCACGGGTTTAAGCTATACAAACTGCGTACCTTTTGTATCGGCGGCGAGCAGTGGCCAGAACTATATTAGTACGAGGGTATTCAAACAGGCGGGCATAGACCCAAACAATCTTTCGGGCCGCAGCACTTGTGAGGTAAATGAAACGATCCAGTACTTTGATGGGCTCGGGAGACCCCTGCAGACCGTGCAGGTTCAGGGCAGCCCTGGTTTTAAGGATCTTGTACAGCCGATTGCCTATGATGCCTTTGGCCGCGAACGATTCAAATATCAACCTTATGCAGCGCAGACAGGAACCACGGGAGCTTTCCGTGATGCGGCAATCGGCGACCAGCATAACTTTTTCCATTTACCCCCAGTAGCAGGGATAAAAGCTACAGACTATGCCTTTGCTGAAACACAATTCGAGGCCTCACCATTAAACCGGGTACAACAGCAGGGTGCGCCTGGCGAATCCTGGCAGATCAGCGGAGGACATACCCTAAAAACCGATTATGGTACCAATGCCCAGAATGAAGTTAAGCTTTGGATCGTTAACAATGCTGGTAATGGTGCAACTGCGGCGACAACGGTTTACGAAGCTGGCAAGCTGTATAAAACCACCCTTAGGGACGAAAACTGGAAATCAACCGATCTGAAAGCAGGCACTACAGATGAGTTCAAGGATTTTGAAGGGCGTGTGGTGCTGAAACGAATCTGGGAAACAGATGGCAAAAGCCTCAGTACCTATTATGTTTATGATGACCTTGGCAACCTGCGTTATGTGCTTCCCCCGGCGGTGAACGAAAACGGACAGGCAACGCTAAATGTTTTTGATGAAACCCTGCCGGTATTTGACCAGTTTATCTATGGCTACCATTATGATGGCCGGAAAAGAGTGGTGGAGAAAAAGATCCCGGGCAAGGGCTGGGAATTTATGGTATATAATAAACTTGATCAGGTGGTGCTGAGCCAGGATGCCATCCAGCGGGTTAAAAGCCCACAGGAATGGAATTTTACCAAATATGATGCCTTTGGCAGGGTAGTGATGAGCGGTCGTTACCTGGATGATCAGCATAATGGTGAGGCAAATACCAACTACCAGTCTTATTTTCAGGGCCTGGCCAATGGAACAGCTGCCTACGAAAAGCGTGATAATGCAAACACACAGACAGGCTATAGCAATGATGCGATCCCGCAGGGCAGCATCGGCGATTACTACGCATTGAACTATTACGATGATTATGATTTTCCGGGCAATAGCTTTGGTCAGCCTACTGGCAGCCAGGCCCCTGCGGCACGTACCAAAAGCCTGCCAACAGGAACGAAGGTGAAGAACCTGGGTAGCGGAACGATGCTGCTTACGGTAAACTATTATGATCTTGAAGGACGTGTGGTGCAGCGCAGGAGCGATCACCACCTGAACGGTACCGATGTAGTGGACAATACCTATAACTTTAGCGGTGAGCTTACCGCGAGTACGCGTACGCATACGGCAGGTAGTTCAACTACAACCATAGCCAACCGTTTCGAATACGACCATATGGGCCGTAAAATCGCCACCTTTGAGAACATCAACAACCAGGGCGACGTAGCGCTGAACCACCTCGAATATAACGAGATCGGGCAGCTGACCAAAAAGAACCTGCATAACGATACCCAGGCTACCACCTTTGCCTATAACGAGCGTGGCTGGATGAAAAACAGTATATCCGACCAGTTCAGTATAAAGCTTGATTACGAAGACGGCGCTGCACAGGGCTATAATGGCAACATTACCAAACAGTACTGGGACTGGAGCAATACAGCCAACCCAACAGCAAACATTTTCAACTATGGTTATGACAAACTGAACCGACTGGGCACAGCGGCCACGGTGGCTGGAGTATCTATGAGTGAAGCACTGACTTATGATGTAATGGGCAATATTGCGAGCCTTAACCGTGATGGTGCTGGTGCCAAGGTATATAATTACTACAATTCGGGCAGTAGCAACAGGTTGCAGAGCGTAAGCGGGCTGACTACACAAGACTATGAGTATGATGCCAATGGTAATGCTATAAAGGATGGACTGAACGGAATTAGTTTGACTTATAATTACCTTAACCTCCCGGCAACGGCAGTGCGTACCACAAGTACAGCTGTTAACCTGTCATACACTTATGATGCTACAGGTAACAAACTGGCCAAAAATAGCAGTAGTACGGTTAGGAACTATGTTAACGGGATAGAATACAAGCCAGATGGTACCACAATTGATATTATCCATACCGAAGAAGGCATTGCAAGGAATAGTGGCGATACATACAGTTATGAATATAATCTGAGCGACCATTTGGGCAATGTAAGGGCTACTTTTAAGCTAAGTCCTTTGCCTCCATATGGACTGGAAGTAATTCAGCGTGATGATTACTATGCCTTTGGATTAAGGAAAACAGGATCTCCAAATTCGAATACAAATAAATATCTTTACAATGGCAAGGAGTTGCAGGAAGAGTTGGGACAGTATGATTACGGGGTTAGGTTCTATGATCCGGTTATTGGAAGGTGGAATGTGGTGGATCCGTTGGCGGAGAAAATGAGGAGGTATTCGCCATACAATTACGCGTTTAACAACCCTATAAGGTTTATTGACCCGGACGGGATGGAAGGCACAGATTGGGTAAAAAAGGGGAATACTTGGACTTGGAATGAAGATATTAAAAGTGCCGAGCAAGCTAAGACTGAAGGATATGATGATTATAGAGCTCCTGGCTCTGTAATCGAAAGTGCAAGTATTGGAGAGCAGAAAGGCAAAGGAAGTGTCCTTTTAGGTGATAATGGTCAGGCTAGTTATGTGCCAACAAGTAATATTATAGTAACAGGATTCGAAAAATTTTCAAAATGGCTCCAGAGTTTTCAGCAGAAAGACGGTGCAATAGGTAGCGGTTGGCAAATGTTCAATAATAGTAATGGAATGGGGCCTGATCCTGATTCACGATTTAATCCAAGCGCAAAGGAAGTAAGTTCTTTGGGAGACATTTCTCCGTTATTGGGTTATGCTGGTCAATTAAGGACAAGTAGTGCTCCTACAACATTTTTTAACCCTTTTGACGCATTTGTAGCTACTGATAATATGTCCCAGGGACAATTAGGGAAGTACCTAAGTGAAAAATCTCCAAGGGACACATCGGTGTTAACAAATTTGATGATAGATAATTCTAAGGGAGACACGATAACAAGCCAGCAATTTAATAATAGAAATTCTAGAGTAGGAACGCATTTATATAGAAATCCAGATGGTACATTAACAACTGTTCCGAAAGTACGATAAATAAAAATTGATGAGAAAGAATAAATTTTTAATTTTTGCTATTTTATTGGTCTTGGTTACAGTAATTTATTACAACATAAACGAAGAGTTTTATTATAGAATTTTAAGTAAGAGTGGGGAAAGTTATGGATTAAATTCTAAAGGTAATTTCGAAGGAAGGAGTCGTATTTACAAAAACGGTATCAAGATATTTGATGGTTATTTCAAAAATGGTAAAATGGAGGGCTGGTCTTTTAAATATTATGATAATGGAGAAATTAAACTAAAGACATTTTATAAAAGTGATGTTATAGATGGCTATAAATATGAATATTATTCTAATGGAAAATTAAAGGCTAAAACATTCATGATTAATGGAAATTCGTATGCAGAACAGGTGTATTATTCAGAAAAAGGTCAACTGTCAGAGTATTGGGTAAGAGACCATAGAAATATGCCTAATGATTTTCTCTATATCAAGTATAATTCTTCTGGGAATATAAAACAGATGGTGGGTACTTTGCTCAGTGAGAACCTTGCTATACGCCAAAAGAATGGCTTTGAGATCATTGAACAAGGAAATAGTTACAAAAAAATTGAAGATGTTTACATAACGGTTGCTAATCCACCAAAACTTAAATCATCATTCAAAATATTCGTTAATGATAAAGAGTTCGATTTCTTTAATGTTAAAACCAACACTTTAAAGCTTACTGGAGCTCTGAAAAAATCTGGTAGATATATAGTGATAGGAGTAGGTACATTAAAAGATAGTGGCAAATTGATTAAAAGGGATACTATTTCTGTAACCTTTGTAAAGGGTTTATAAACGTTTTTACGAGGTACGTGTTCCCTAACTGGTCTTAGCGTCTCGCTAAGACCAAAATGTAACTTAGATAATAAAGCCTGGCAGTTTAAAAATTGCGGGGCTTTGTTATTTCTGTAGGAGTCCAAATTTAATTAGCCTGGCTTTAATGGCCCCATAAGTACGGGAATGGAGTTTAGCGAGTTCTGTAATCTTGATGCTTTCGTTAAAGCGTCGCGAAAGCAGTTGATCTTCTTGTTCATCCCATGCTAAACCCTGGTTACCTTTTTGAGCGAGAGCTTCGAGTTCGTTAATGGCGAAGAATAATGCCCTGATGATTTCGGGCTGGTTGTATGAGCTATCGGCAGGGAATATTTCCCCTGTCACGGGGTCGGTGCCAGCGGCTACAGCATGGGAATAATGGGTAACAAACTGGTAAAGAATAGCAATAGTTCGGTCAGGAACTATATTGATGGGATAGAATATAAGCCAGATGGTACCACAATTGATATTATCCATACCGAAGAAGGTGTGGCACAGAACAATGGTAGCGGAACATACACCTATCATTATAACCTAAGCGATCATCTGGGCAATGTACGTTATACCTTCGAGGTGGTGAACGGCATTATATCGCCTTTGCAGAAAGATGACTAATATGCTTTTGGAAAGAGAAAAACTTCCATGCTGGGATCAGTAGATAATAAGTATCTTTATAATGGCAAGGAGTTGCAGGAAGAGTTAGGAGCTTATGATTACGGCGCAAGGTTCTATGATCCGGTGATTGGTAGGTGGAATGTGGTAGATCTGCTGGCAGAGAAGAGCAGAAGATTTTCACCATACGTTTATGGCAATAATAATCCAATTAGATTTATAGATCCTGATGGTATGGAGTCAAATGATTGGGTAATGGAAGGCAATACCTGGAAATGGGATGAAAATATTACCACTGCTAAACAGGCTAAAACCGCAGGTTATGACGATTATAGAGCCCCAGGCTCGGTTGTAGATAATGTAAAACTCGGTAAGGATGGAGAAGTTGGTAGTATATATTTAGGTGAAAGCAGGTCTGACGTACATTATGTTACAGCGGATAATTCTACTAAAGATGCTATAAATTGGGTGGCAACTGGATTGATGACTGCTGGGGCAGGTTTGGAGGTTGCAGGAGAAAGCCATGTGGCATCTCTATTTCAACAAGGTGTTAGAGGAGGGGTTTCCGGAAATTATACGTTAACAGGTCGCAATCTTTCTTTGTTTGGTAATGCAGTAATGACATCATCTTCAGCACCAACCAGTTTGCTTACAAGCATAGGTAAAGGGGTAGGAACTGCCTCAACTATCGGCGCTGTAGGGATATTTGCTTACGAAGGTTATCAATTTAGTCAAGGTCAAATGGATGGAGGAAGACTGAGTTATCATGGGGTGTCATTAGGTGCTTCTATTGGAGTAGGAGCAGTGGCTGGAGGTCCTGCCGGAGCAGCTGTTGGTTTAGGAGCCACAGGAGGTGAAATGGCGTATGATGTATTCAAACAGGCTGTAATGACCATTAATGGGCAATTTCAAAATTTAATAAATATTCACAGATAATTGAGGGTATTTAAGATAAAATTTAAACAACTGAGTAAACTTGTGCAATCAATTATTAGATCAAAAATCGGAGAAGGTAAACATAATGGAAGTATTTAGAGTGAATTTTATAAGTCATATTAAAAGTGGATGGTTAATAATTCTATGCGTAATAATCAGTTCAATTTTTCCTTATGGGTTATCAGTAATAAAGCATATAAATATTAATTCTGTACTTTGGATAGGACCATTCATGTTTCTTGTTATGGGGTTGCCAGCGATCGTGGTTCATGCAAATTATTACATTGTCAATCATGGAGACATATTCCAGTATTTTTATCAAGAGAGAGAAATTAATTTTATACATAAAGGAAAGTCATTTACTTTTAGTCTGGATGATATTGATTATGTTGAACGCTTTATGTCTTATAATCAGGCTGCAAATAGAGCTTTTATAGGTCCTTGGGAAGGATATAACCATTCTTATATTCACTTAAAGAATGGCCGGGTACTTACTGTAACAAGTTTATTAGTTCCAAATTTAAGGCTGCCGATACAAGGGGATAAAATTTTAATAAAGAAAGGCTTTCTTTGGTTGGCTAAGAGGTATAATAATTGAATACTCATTTACCCATCTAGTCTTAGCATCTTACTAAGACTAGATGTAACTTACAGGCTATTTTATTTCTGTATCATTCCAACTTTAATTAGCCTTTCTTTAATGGCCCTATAAGTATGGAGATGAAGTTTAGCGAGCTGGGGTAATCTTGGAGCCATTGCCAAAGCGTTCTGCCAGCCGCGCATCTTCTTTTTCATTCCAGGCTAAACCCTGGTTACCTTTTTCGGCGAGAGCTTCGAGTTCGTTAATAGCGAAGAATAATGCCCTGATGATTTGGGCTGGTTGTATGGGCTATCTGCAGGGAATATTCCCCTGTTACGGGGTCGGTGCCGGCGGCTAGAGCATCGGAATGATGGCCTGAGCGGAATCAGTTTGACCTATAATTACCTTAACCTCCCGGCAACGGCAGTGCGTACCACAAGTACAGCTGTTAACCTATCATACACTTATGATGCTACAGGTAACAAACTGGCCAAAAATAGCAGTAGTACGGTAAGGAATTATGTTAACGGGATAGAATACAAGCCAGATGGTACCACAATTGATATTATCCATACCGAAGAAGGCATTGCGAGGAATAGTGGTGGTACATACAGTTATGAATATAATCTGAGCGACCATTTGGGCAATGTAAGGGCTACTTTTAAGCTAAGTCCTTTGCCTCCATATGGACTGGAAGTAATTCAGCATGATGATTACTATGCCTTTGGATTAAGGAAAACAGGATCTCCAAATTCGAATACAAATAAATATCTTTACAATAGCAAGGAGTTGCAGGAAGAGTTGGGACAGTATGATTACGGGGCTAGGTTCTATGATCCGGTGATTGGCAGATGGAATGTAGTGGATCCGCTGGCCGAGAAGATGCGTAGGCATTCACCATATAATTATGGCTTTAATAATCCGATAAGGTTTGTTGATCCTGATGGTATGGAAGGAACTGATTGGGTGAAAAAGGGGAATAATTATTTTTGGGACGACAGAGTAGTTGATCAGAAAACTGCGAACCAATATCAAGGTAAAAGCCAGTATATCGGACAACAGGCTAACGTAACAAGTATGAATATAGATGGTAGTGCTGCCGATGCAACTATAAGTCTTAATAGCGATGGTACCGTAACTAGAGAAGGTGTTACATTGGGGCAGGATTCAGATCAAATATTTACTAATGCTACAGGATCAGAATTTCTACCAAGGCAGACAACAGGAAATCATTATGGTTTGTCAACAAATTTTGCGGCTTTAGGGGGATTTGGATATGGGGCAGGGCTTGTGCATGATGCAACGGGGAAGTGGGGAGCATATTTTACATTTAATGGAAATATTGGATTAGGAGAAAGTACAGGGGTAGATATTGGAATGAATACACCGACTGGCTCAGGTCAATTTTATAAAGAAGATTTTGCAGGTAATTCGGGATCTTACAATGCAGGACTATCAACTCCTGTCCTTTCAGTTGGATGGGCAAAAGGGGGAAGTTTACTTCCTCATACAGGGGGAACAGAGGCACTAAATGTAGATAATTTTGGACAAGGGGTACGAGGGTATAAAACTTCACAGGTTGGCTTCGCTGGTCCAACTAAAGGGATGAAAGTTAGTGCTTCAGCAATGTACAGTTTTGGAACGACATGGGTTTACTAAAAAAAATATCTTTAAGCTTGGTGTGTAGTTTATAATATAAAATGTTATGATGAAAAAAAAAGATAAAGTAATTTTATATTCTGTTTTTATTGTACCTGTAGTCTTATTATTTGGATTTGGGCTGTGGACTTTTATTTTTGGTAAGGGAGTAGAAGAAACTATTAGAAAGGCAGATTTTGAAGAAAATTTTAGAGGCACTGTCGATTCATTGTTTGTTGACGGACAGGATCACGGTACAAAAAAAGCAGTGCTGACCAATAAATATATATTTCCTATGCCTGCAATATGGGAGCGTTATATTGAATGTGGAGACTCTCTTTTGAAAACAAAAAATTCATATAAAATTTATATTTATTCGCATAATAAACAAAAAATAGTTTTAGACTATAGAAACACTTATAAAAAGAAATGAAGTCACTCGCTAGCCTCATTTTGGTCTTAGCGAGACGCTAAGACCAAATGTTGGTAGTCTTGATTCGCAAACTGGAGGGTTGAGTGCAATGAATCCCAATAATTTTGGGTCAAATGAAAGAGGATATCGTACTGGGCAAGCTGGATTTTCTCCTAAATTTATTGGTCCAAAATCACCTGAATTTCAAGTTGGTGGTATGTATAGCTTTGGATCAACTTGGGTTTACTAATCTGATTATTCTTAGGCTGAAAAATGAAAAAAATTGATAAATACATATTGTACTTTATTTTTTATATTCCAGTGATTCTGTTATTTTGTTATTTTTTTTACCAAGTCAGTTTCGGTAAGAGAAGAGATGAATTAATAATGGATCGTGATTTAAACGAATCTTTTGTTGGAAATGTAGATTCTCTATATCGTGACAAAAACAATCATAATGTTAAAATAGGAGTGCTGTCAAATGGTTATAAATATAAAATCCCTCCATTATGGGAATTACGAATTGAAATAGGAGATTCGTTATCTAAAAGAAAAGGATCTCTTGATCTTTACATTTATAAAAGAAAAATGGAGCTTATTATTTTAGACTACAGGGATATTTATAAAAAAGTGAAGTTGAAATAATTTCTTCGTCCCCTTGCTGTTGCGAGCGTGTCGCTCGTACCTAGAATAAATTATAAGCCCATCAGAAATGTTGGGCTTTGTTATTTCTATAGGAGTTCGAGTTAATTAGCCTTTCTTTAATGGCCCTATAAGTATGGGGATGAAGTTTAGCGAGCTGGGGTAATCGTGGAGCCATTGCCAAAGCGTTCTGCCAGCCGTGCATCTTCTTTTTCATTCCAGGCTAAACCCTGGTTACCTTTTTCGGCGAGAGCTTCGAGTTCGCTAATGGCGAAGAAAAGCGCCCTGATGATTTGGGCTGGTTGTCTGGGCTATCTGCAGGGAATATTTCCCCTGTTACGGGGTCGGTGCCAGCGGCTAGAGCATCGGAATGATGGCCTGAGCGGAATCAGTTTGACTGAGGCTTGCCTCGGGGCCAAAGCGGAAAGTTTGAAAACGAAGAGTTTCATAAAACAAAAAATTAAACTCCTATCGATCGATACCTCGGGGCTTGCCCAAGGGTTATTTATTACCAGGAAAGTAATCAACCACGATATCATTACTTCTTTGGACGAACTTTTAAGCAACTATTTTTTTGAGGTTTCAACGTGATTTTGTTTGTAATGTTATATAAATCTAGACGTTTCTTGAAAGAACCAGCGGATGTTTAAGCTAAGATTTATAACGCTCCGCTACAATACTGTTGTAGTAATTTGTTGAGATGCCCTTTTTTGATTGCGACTTTAGCAAAAAAGTTGAACACCGGCTCCGCTATTTTCTGAAAGCCTACCATTCTGGAATTGCTTAAGTAGACAAATAAGACCAGGTCTGAGAACTTCTTCGGCGTTCCCGCTCTTGTGGACAAACCATCATTTGCCAATCCTTTTAAAATAAAAAGAGCATTTTCAAAGTTTTTATTGCCAGGATTAACGGTTGTGGTTACGGTGCATTCTGCGTTAGAAACATTATGGTAATAATGTCTTTCGTTTGGATTTATTGTCGCCACATCTCCCTGTTTCAAATGGAGAATGTCTTTACCTTTGCCTACTTCCAGCACTCCTTTTAAGACCGTGAATGTTTCTGAAAACAGCGTATGGTAATGCCATGGGGTTTTTTCTCCCGGGAGAATGTTGAGCTCCACCATACTATTGTTATGATTGTCAACTGAACTGATCAGCTTAATATGTCCTTGCGTTCTCATAGCGCTTTTGATTTGGCTTTGGTTGCTAATAAAACTAGACCGGATACCACGCAAATGATGATGGCAATAACATGGGGGAGGGTCTGTAGAACACCATTATAACTTTTACTGAGCGCGATAAGCATATCATTAACGGGGATAATCGTTCCTGCTAATAAGGTTACACCTAAAGTCCGGCGTTCATTCAAAAGCACGAAAATACAAATGATCAGCCCGGAGAAGATATCCCTGATTCCTTTAATATAATGAAATGAATAGTCGCCCTTCGCATTAAAGTGTATGCCAAATCCGGCCGTTGCTACTTCTGGAGAGGTGTAAAAACGGGTGCCAAGAAAGATCATTCCGAGGCCTAATAAAACTGCGATCGCATAAGAGATTCTGGTTGTCATGATAAATTTTTTTAAGTGTTAAATAATAACACAAAATTATCAGGACGCTTGCCGGCTTTCATGCACCTGAGTTAACAAATTAGCTTCGATTAAAAAATTCTTTTTCGGATACGGCTTAGTGATTGCGGCTTTACACCAACAAATGAGGCGATATGATATTGGGAGATCCTTTGCTGCAAATCCGGGTGGTTAGTTAAAAACCGTTTATAACGGACTTCGGGTGTTTCGGTATAAAAAGAATTGATGTCCTTCAATATCTGTAAAAACACGGCTTCAATGGCAATTCTTCCATAGCGTTCCCCTTCCCTAACTTTGGCATACAGCAATTGCAGGTCACTGTGTGATATGACGAAAACATCGCTGTCCTCTAAGGCTTGAATGATTTTAGAAGATGGGCTTTGAGGAAGAAAACTCTCATAATTGCATACATATTGATTTTCCTGAGAGAAGGCATAGGTCTTTTCTTCCCCATCGTGATTGATGTAGTATCTCATCAGCCCCTTGGTTACAAATCCAACTTGTTTGCAGATTTGCCCGTCAGCCAGAAAGAAATCGCCTTTTTTGTACCTCTTCTCCTTAAAAAGATGAGTTATAAGGTCTTTCTCCTCATTGTTAAGCGTTATGAGGTGCTGTATATTATTAAGTAAGCTTGTAATCATGATAAGTGCGCTTCTTTCGAATGTTGAAAGCGAAATTAAGGTAATCAGCTTTCATCTACAAGTTTACTGAACTTTCTTAAGGTTACAAAAATGACAGGCTTGCTGCCGGGTATACATATTCTTTGATCATAACACTTACAGATTTTAACTGTAAGCTTATTTAAGACCAATTGCCTGATCAGGAATGTAAATTTCCACTATACATGCCGCCGTCAAAATGACCTGCGGTTGTCTGCGTGATGAACAGCACAATGTCAGTAGTTTGAGTAGCCAGAAAGGTTGGACTTTCCATTTCAACCCATGCACTTTCGCCGCTGGCAAGCGCTATAGTTTCATTGATTTTTATTCTGCCGTCAAATACATAGAACAGGAAGCTGCAATTTTCGGCTGGTGCTTTCGGCAGTGTAATGGCTTCGCTTGTTTCCAGCCGTACATCCATGAGCCAGGTATTGCTCCTGATCTGAAGTGGATAATCCTCACCCTTGCCTGCTATCTTTCGCCAAAGATTTTTACTGTGGGTTTCAGGCATTTGATAGAACTGGACCTTAGGTGGCAAGCCTGCAGTTTCCGGTCGGATAAAAATCTGCAGCCCCTCTAAAATACCGCCTTCCGCAAGCACCCGCTCTTCATGTTCATATTTTGCTCCTGCATTCATTAACATCAGTGTCTTGCTGGAAATTACATCGGTGAATCCTTCAGAGTCCAGATGTTTTACTTTGCCATTTCTCAAATAGGTAAGGATCTCATCGTCCCGATGTGGATGCATTGGAATCAGTGTTCCAGGTGTTATCCTTGCGTGGTCAATCCGTCCGATTGTGGCAAAACCACTATCGTTTAGCTGAGGGCGGATAAGCCCGGGATATAAAATTTGTATGCCAAAGCCACCATGTTGTTTGCCATATTTTATGGCATTTTCTATTTTCGTTATCATGTTGTTAATATCAGCTGTGAGTTGAATGATTAGTTGAGTTCCACTACAACTTTTCCGATGTAGCCACCTTGCTCAGCGTATTGATAGGCTTCTTTATATTGTGAAAATGGAAATACCTTGTTTACTTCAATTTCCAGTCCTTTCCTTAGAGCATCTAACAAAATATCCGTGTATTTGGCAGATGGGGCAGAAAGTATGATCACATGTTTTTTAGATCTGAATAAGTTCATGAAAAGTGATGCCGGGATCTCAATTGGCTGAGGTGTAGGGTTTAGGAACAGGGCTTTGGCTTTCATGATTGATTTGGCCGTTTTGTAGCCCATTTTGCCTGAAAGATCAATCACAATATCGTAGGTGGCTGTGTTGGAAAGCACATTTTCTTTGGTATAGTCTATCACGGTATTTGCGCCCCATTTTTTTGCAAATGCTGTTCCCTTATTACTTGTAACAGCTGTTACGTTGGCACCCCTTTGTTTTAATAACTGTAATAAAAACATACCAATACCTCCGGTTGCACCATTTACCAGGATATTTGTTTGAGAATTGATGTTCCCCATTTTTTCTAATGAAGTAACTGCTGCGGTACCCACTACCGGGATAGCGGCGGCCTGGGCAAAGCTGACGTGTGAAGGCTTTTTCCATACTAATGAAGCGGTTACCGCAACATATTCGGCTGATACGCCCTCTTTCATCATATTTTTTACTACACCAAAAACTTCATCGCCTTTTTTAAGGCCAGTAACAGCAGCTCCGGTTTCTTTTACGATACCCGCAAAATCGGTTCCTGTGTGTTTTGGAAATTTTGAACCAGACATTAATGTCATTTCACCTTTCCTGATTTTCCAGTCCATTGGATTGATAGAAAATGCTTTTACTTTAACCAGTACCTGATCTGCTTTAATAGCAGGTGTTGGTTGTTCTGTTGCTTGCAACACTTCTGTAGTTCCGAATTTTTGATATACGATTGCTTTCATGATATTTTTTTTTAATTGTTTAAATTGATATCACAAAATTGCATATAGCTAGCTCATCAAACTTGTATCAGATCACTGTTATGAACCTTCCGTGAAATTTGTGTCGTTCGATTATAGGATTATCTTTGTTAAAAAAATAATGTTATGAAAAACCCTGCTCAACTATTGGAAGACAGTTTACTGATCATCTGGAATAATCGAAATTCAGTTGAAAGACTTCAGGCTATGCAGCAGATTTACCACCAGGATATTCAATTTTTTGAAAGTGATTCAGGCCGTGCAATTATTGGATATGAAGCCATCAATAACCTCATAACGGGTTTGCAATCAGAGTGGGCACCGGAATTTTCTTTTCAGTTGAGTAAACCAGGTCAGACCAATCATAACATTCAAATCGCTTCGTGGACACTTGGCATTCCGGGCGAGCAGCCTGTTGCGAGTGGAACGGATGTGGCCATTGTAGAAAATGAAAAAATCAAATCACTCCATTTATACCTGGATTAATGGGAGTAGTGGCTAAAAAATGTAAATCTGTTTTACCTCAATAAATTTCTATCAGGTCACTATTATACTTTAAGGCCTTTGGCGGCATCCCGAACATTTCGTACATGTACTTATTAAACTGTGGGAGATCGTAAAAACCGGTGTCATAGGCAATATCCGTAAGGCTTCTGTCTTTGTCTGCGAGGGTAAGGTATATAGCTTGGCGCAATCTTGTCCATAACAAATATTTAGATAGGCTACTGCCTGTTTGCTGCTTAAAGATGGACGCCAGACGGGATGGCGAAAGAAAAACGATATCGGCAAATGTTTGCGGCGTGATGTGTTGCTCAAAATAGTTCGCCTTGATATAATCAACTATTTTTGTAACCCTTTCATCGTAATCAGCAGAAGGTAATTTAGCGATTAGGGCATCAATTATCATGTTTATAGCTAAACTGTCCTTTGGTGTCTGAAAAAACAGATTGGTTTCAGAAGGCGAGTCAAAAACAATATGATCCTGATTCGGTTTAAACCTGCTGGCCAGTTCCAGGCCAATGGTTGAATAAGGTTCAATATTCAGCACGTTCAATGTTCCTGTTTCCGCAATGCAAAAATGTGGAACATGCGGCTTGATCAGAAAACCATGGATACGCTCATGGAGTATTCCGCTGATTGTTGAGTTAAATGGGGTATCGTTTGATAAAACAATCTGGTAGGCCGAATGGTGATGGATCTCTACAGTGAGATTGCGGGCTTTAAGCGCTAAAATGAAAGGGTTGTTATGGTGTTTGATCATGTAAATAACGACGTTGATGCGATACCGGAAATTTACAAATTATAAGCGGTTATTCAGCTATCTGAACACTAGCCCTCATGATATGATGAACCCACCATTCGATACCAATGGCCTAAGAATGAAATTTAAGTTTGTCAATTGCTTTATCAACTTTTTTATTCTCCCCGTATATTATGATTCCCGCCAGGTTGAGCTCAGAATCTGCGTGTTTTACGATTTCGCTGATATTGCCTTCTTCATTTTTCGTTGCAAAAAGTTCTTTGGTGTAAATGCCTATGTTTAATTCCCTTTCTGCTGCACGGTTAAAAGCACGTTTCAATTGTTCATCCGATTCAGCAGCATAAACAAGAATGGGATGCTTTATAAAAGGGAGGTATGCTGTGCCGGATGCACTTACCAGCGGTGCGCCGTGGGTTTCCGGAAAAGCTATTGCTATTGAACTTGCCAGGAAAGCGGTAACATTTAGTTTTTGCCAGTCTTCTAAACTGTTTAGAATAACTACAGCTATCTTTTTATCGTACATCTGATTTTATTTTGGTTTACAGGGAAACGAACTGATATCCATCGGTAAGTATCTGCTAGCTATTGACCTGATGCCAGCCGTTACAACTTCATTATTATTAATTACGTAACCAGTTACGCAAATGTAAATAACTATTTTATTATTTGCAAAAAGCTTTGTTGAAATTGAGAAATTTATTTTCCTGCCCAGCCCAAACTTGTATGTTTGAAATCATCTGGAAATTTCAGACCATAACCCAGCATACGGTCAAAAGATGAATGTGCAACCAGTAATAATCCTACGGAGGTAAGTACATCTATGTGCATCGCAAAACCAGCTGCCAGCAGAACTATTGCTACCGCACGATGATGAAATAAGTTATAGGTGAAAGCGCCTAAGCGGGTATTTACCAGGTAACCGATCATAGAAAGATCAGGCGCAAAAAATAGCAATACCCAAAGCCAAACTGATAATCCCAGATTATATTTGGTTAAGAAATAAATAGCTATTGCAGTTATGGCTGCTTCTTCAATTCTGATGGTGAAATCCATCACTTTTTGCTGATTCATGACAATGATTTTTGTTAGCTCAAATGTATGCCTGAAACAATGGGTAAGCTCTTGACAAAAATCAAGAAACCATTTTCCTCCGTATCCGGCTAAAAGTTTCAGGTGTCATGCCCAGCATAGAGGCCAGGTATTGAAGCGGTACCTGATTAAAAAGTTCGCGATTGTGCTCGAAGAGTTTTTGATAACGGTCTTCGGCGGTCAGGGAAATCAGGTCCATGATTCGGTTCTCCATCATTACAAAACATTTGCCCGTAAACAGTTTTTCAAATTCATGCCATTTGGGCACCAGTCTTCCCATCGTTAAGTACGCTTCGTAATCGATCGTAAACAAACGCGTTTGTGTGAGTGCCTGGATATCAAACCGAGAGCTATTCCTGAATAGGAAACCCTGTAGATCTGTGATGAAATAACCGGCAGTGCCTATCCATTGGGTTACTTCTTTTTCTGGCAGCTTTACAAAAACTCTCAAAATACCACTTTCTATAAAACTAAGTTTATTGCAGAATTTACCCGCTCTTAAGAAATAGTTTCCCTTTTCAATCACCTCGGGTTTAAATAACCCGCTCACTTTTTGACAGTCATCCGGACTAATGCCGAAATGGTGGTGGATATAACTTTCAAGTTCGTTCATCTATTTTTTTTATGATAAAGGTAGCTGCATTAAAATGCTCCGGGACAAAACAGTGATCTGATACAAGTTTCCGTTTTTTGATCGTAGCATATTTGCATAGTCAATTATAAACAACAATTAAAAAATACAAAGATGAAAAAGAAAATAGTAATACTTGGGGCTACCGGAACAGTAGGCAGTAAAATTACAGAAATCCTTTTAAGCGAAGGGCATGAGGTGACATTGATAGCCAGGCATACCGAAAAATTAGAAAGTTACCATAGCCTGGGCGCTGAAATAATAGCAGGCGACATCACCGATATAGATACACTAACCAAAACCTTCAAAAATGCCGATAGCGCATTTGTGCTAATGCCCGATAATGTGAAGGCAGAAAATACCAGGGCCTACCAGCGAATGGTAACCAGCAGGCTAATAGAAGCTATTGAGCACTCGGGCATCAAATATATTGTAAACATGAGTAGCCTTGGCTCTCACATGCACGAAGGCAATGGGATTATGGCGGGTACCGGCGAGCAGGAAGTGAGGCTGAACCAGCTGAATGACGTGAATGTGCTGCACATTCGTTCCGCTTACTTTATGGAAAACTTCTTGAGAACAATTCCCCTGGTAAAAAACAAAGGGATTAACGGTACAGTCGCCGATGGCGATCACGCCATACCAATGGTGGCCACTCAGGATGTTGCAAAGGTTGCCGCCCGTCATTTAGCCAGCCTCGACTTCAGTGGTAAAAGTGTCCATGCCGTAATGGGTCCGAGAGATTATACCTATCGGGAATTTACCGGCATTATTGGTGAGGCTATTGGTAATACAGCGCTGCCCTATGTACAGGTACCTGTTGAGCAAATGACCCAGACCTTTTTAGGCAATGGTTTTTCAGCCGATTTTGTAGCTAATTTATTAGAAATGGGAACAGCAATCAAAACTGGTTTTATGAATTATCAGAAAAGGGATGATTCTACTACCACGCCGACAACCGCAGAAGAATTTGTAAAAGCATTCTACCTGCCACTTTACAATAAATAATTAAACGAATGATAAAATAGAAAATGAAAACAGCAATCTGGTACAAGTTTATCCCTTCGGATGTCGACAATTTTATATCAGAGATTACAAAACAATTTAAATCATAATTACCATGAAATTATTAGAAAAAACACAGTTTGGAAAGCTAACCTTAAAGAACAAAATGGCCATGGCTGCCATGACCAGAAGCCGTGCTGATATCAACGGTATAGTTGGTGATATGACCGTTGAATACTATACCCAGAGAGCTGGTGCAGGTCTGATTTTCACCGAAGCCATCAGGATAAGTGAAGAGGCTACAGGCAGTCCGCTTACACCAGGGATTTATACAAATGATCAAATCGAAGCGTGGAAAAAAGTCAAAAAATCAGTGCACGACCATGGTGGGCTTATCATTGCCCAACTCTGGCATACTGGCCGTGCAGGACACTCAATCGACAGGAATGGTAAACTGCCGTTGGCGCCGTCTCCATTACCTATCCGTGGCATGCAGCATTTTACTTCACAGGGACTGAAAGATTACGAGACGCCCCAGGAAATTACCCTAGCCGAAATCGGACAAACAATCAGGGATTATGGGCAAGCTGCCAGAAATGCAATCGCGGCTGGTTTTGATGGTGTAGAACTTCATGCGGCAAACGGATATCTGCCAGGCCAGTTTCTGGCAGAAAGTGCAAATCAGCGCACGGATGATTATGGAGGCAGTATTCCCAAAAAAGCCCGTTTTGTGCTGGAAGTAATGCAAGAATTGATCCTTGCGGTTGGTGGAGATAAGGTAGGGATTAAGATTTCACCTTTCCATCCCTATGGTGATATGGTACTGGATGACCCTAAAGGCACCTATACCTACCTGGTGCAAGAGCTGAACAAGTTAGATTTTGCCTACATAGAACTGATGAAGCGCAGCCCGTACTTCCCTTCGCCCGCTCATTACCCGGCAGATGACGAAATAGAACTATTTGGCAGCATGATTAAACAAACGGTTATCGCAAATGCAGGCTATGATAAGGCTTCTGCAGAAGCAGAACTGGAAAAGGGAATAGCAAGTCTTATTTCATTTGGTACCCTGTTCCTGGCCAATCCAGATCTGCCCATACGATTTGAAAAAGAGGCAACACTCAACGAACCGGACAGGGCTACCATGTTTGGGGGCGGAGCGCATGGTTATGTCGATTATCCGTTTTTAAATGATTAAATACATTGGCAGATATCCAACACGGTGATCAAAGAGAATGTACGGACGCAGCCTGTTTGCGTCTGTTTCATTTCCGTATGCGCTTTGGTAACGATTAACCTGCATTTTGGGTGCCGTTGTTCCGTTTGGTGTATATATATGATAACATTGTGGCGTGTAAAAAAACGCAAGTTCAGCTATGCGTTATGCCTGCTTAATTGCTTGTTCACTAAGCCATTCCAAAAACAATTTTAATAATAAATCGATTTAGAATGTTAAAAGGCTTATCTTGGTTTGTTGATCCGGATAAGCTTTTACTTAAGACATTTTATGAAAAATACGATTTTAAATATCCTTTTTTTAACGATTTTTTTTCAGGTAAACTACTGCGGATATACTTTCGCACAAACAGCTAAACTGCCCACAAAATGGACTCAGGCGGCAATGGCTTCTTCAAACCCGTTTCCAGACTATCCGCGGCCTCAGCTGGTCCGTGGAGAGTGGAAGTCGCTCAATGGAAAGTGGAACTATATTGGTGGTAAAGAAAAAAAGGCTGCTTTAAATCCCAGTGTACCTATTGAATTCCCCGTTAATAGCGAGCAGATCCTTGTACCATACTGCCCCGAATCTGTGATTTCAGGAATCGAGCGTAAACAGGAAGTAAATATGTGGTACCGCAGATATTTTGAAATTCCACAGAAATGGAAAGGCAAAAATGTGCTGATTAACTTTGAGGCGGTGGATCATGAGGCGACCATTTTTGTAAATGGACAAAAGGCTGGTACTCATTCCGGCGGATACGATGGCTTTTCGCTGGATATTACTAAGTTCTTGAAGGCAGGTCGTAATGAGGTTATTGTCTCCGCTTACGATTCCAACGACGGGACGATGCCTTCAGGGAAGAATGGGCCACGCGGGGACTATACCTTCAGTTCGGGGATCTGGCAGAGTGTATGGCTTGAACCGGTTAGTCCGTTACACATCACAAATATCAGGCTTTTACCAGATCTGGAGCATAGCAGGCTGCAGGTGAAGGTGGAAGCTGGCACGTCAAATTTATCTGCTGTTGCCATGGATGGAAAGAAAGTAGTCTCGCAGTGGGAAGGAAGTGCCGGAAATACTTTTTATCTGCCCATTACCAACCCCAAACTTTGGTCTCCCGAAGAGCCTTTTCTTTATGATCTTAAAATCTCGGTTAAAGATCGTAATGGGAAGGTAACCGATGAAATTAGCAGCTACTTCGGGATGCGCGATATAAGGCTCGGCAAGGTCGCTGGCGTAGTACGTCCACTTTTGAATGGAAAGTTTATCATGCAGGTTGGACTATTGGACCAGGGCTATTGGCCAGACGGCATTCTTACAGCACCCAGTGATGAAGCGCTAAAGTCGGATCTTGAGTTTACAAAAAATGCCGGCTTTAATCTTATTCGCAAGCACATGAAAACTGAACCCAAACGCTTTTATTACTGGGCAGATAAACTGGGAATGCTGCTTTGGCAGGATATGCCGGCGATATGGTACCAGAATGAAGATACGGCCAGGGTACGGCCGGCATTTCGCAGAGAACTTAAGGAAATTATGGACGAGCATTACAACGCTCCTTCCATTATTGCGTGGGTACCTTTCAACGAAAATTGGGGTGCCTTCGATGTGCCGAAAATTACCGATTGGGTTAAAAAGTATGATCCATCCAGGCTGGTTAATGGAAATTCGGGCTTTAATAACAACCCTGGCTACCAAAAGGCTGCGGGTGACCCGGGTAATGGAGATTTTGTGGATACCCACATTTACATTGGTCCTAATGACGCCTCGAAACCAGACGCTAAACGGGCAGCATCTCTAGGTGAATTTGGAGGAGTGGGCCTTTTTGTGAGGGGACACATGTGGCCGGTAGAGAATAATGCTTACGCTTACGAACCTACCTCTGAATCATTGACAGATAGGTTTGTGCTGTTAATGAGCCAGGTAGAGCAGTTGATGAAATATCAGGGGCTCAGCGTAGCAGTTTACACCCAGACAACCGATGTAGAGCATGAGGTGAATGGACTGCTGAGCTACGACCGCGCTGTTGAGAAAATGGATATTAAAAGGGTTAGCGAGATTAACAGGGCGGTAATTGCAGAGGGAAACAAACTAAATTCATTAGAGAATATAAAAGGAAATAAAGGCAATTGATTCATGAGGTAATTAAATTTTCCTTTTTTTTACCATTCTTCGCTTGGTATTAAAAATCGATGGTTCGATGCGGTAGGGGATTACAGGTTGGCTGATCAAGTGAATAAACAGGTTCGAAAAGCTTGTTTTTTTATGCTGTAGATGAGTATTAAAAGATATAAATAAATTAATATAACTATTTTGTGCCATCCAGAATAACATGTATTTTACAAGATGAGCGAATTATCGGGAAAAGAAGAACATTTTAGGCAATTTGTAAACGCAACCTCCGACATGGTGTATCGCATGAGTCCCGACTGGGTTACCATGTACGAACTTGATGGGCGCGGTTTTGTAAAGGCTAACAATGTGCTGTTCAAAGATTGGTGCGCACGGCATGTGTATCCTGATGATATTGAACTGGTTAATACCGCAATATCGCAATCCATTTTAACGAAGGGGATGTATGAACTGGAGCACCGGGTGATTCGGGCCGATGGTTCTACCGGATGGATAATTTCGCGTGCAATACCGATAATGGATGATGATGGCGGGTTAGTGGAATGGTTAGGAACAATGAGTGACATCTCACAGCGGAAGTTCGCCCTGGAGCATGCCGAAACGCTCAAACTGATGTACGAAACCATAACTTCAAATACACCCGATCTGATCTATGTATTTGCACTGGACTACACTTTCACCTATGCAAATAAAGCATTACTGAATATGTGGGGAAAAACCTGGGAACAGGCAATAGGCAAGAATTTGATCGAGAACGGTTATGAGCAGTGGCACGCTGAAATGCATGAACGGGAAATTGATGCAATTGTGGAAACCGGCAAACCCGTAAGGGGCGAAGTATCTTTTCCACACGCGGTACTTGGGAAGCGAATTTATGACTATATTCTCACGCCTGTATTTGACCAGTCAGGCAAGGTTCTTGCCGTTTCGGGCATCACAAGAGATGTGACGGAACACAGGGCACAGGAGCGTGAAAAACTTCGGCTTTCCTATGATCTTGCTATCCTTAATGAGCAAGCTGAGGCAGCCAACGAGGAGCTTCTGGCCTCTAATGAAGACCTGATTACAGCGCAGGAACTTTTAGGTGGTGCATTGGAAAAGCTAAACAGGAGCGAGAATAAATTACGCTACCTGATTTCAAATGCGCCGGTTGCGATTGCACTGTTAACAGGCCGCGGAATGGTGATTGATACGGCAAATTCTAAAATTTTAGAAATCTGGGGCAAGGAAGCCGGAGTTGTCGGAAAGCCATTGATAGAAGCGCTTCCGGAACTTGCCGGACAATCGTTTCCTACAATTCTGGACGAAGTATTTACTTCAGGGAAAGCCTATTTTGGAAATGAGGCCCGTGTGATATTGCAGGGCAGGGAGTTATTCATCAATTTTGTGTACCAGCCGCTTCCAGGTGAGGGGGGAGAAACGGATAGTATTGTGGTAACAGCGACCGATGTGACCGAGCTGGTCTCCTCCCGCCATAAAGTAGAACAGGCAGAAACTGCCCTGCGACTCGCCATTGAGGCGGCAGACTTTGGTACCTGGTGGATTAATCCGCAAAGCAGGGAATTGGTTGCTTCGGACAGGCTGAAAGAACTTTTCGGTTTTTTGCCGTCTGACTCCGTTACTATTCCTACCCTGGTCGGTCAGATCAATGAGGAATACCGTACGGAAGTAACGGCTCACCTCGAATCCACAATCGCTTCAGGAGGCCATTATGATATCAGCTACCCGGTTACAGGTTACCATGATAAGGTTTTGCGCTGGCTTAGAGCCGTAGGGAATTTGAAAGCTGACCCTGCCGGAGGGTTTTCAGACTTTACCGGAGTGGTGATGGACATTACCGAAGCACATCTATCTGCAAAGACAATTGAACGTGCGGAAGAATCATTGCGCATGGCAATCGATGCTGCAGAACTTGGCTCTTATTATATAAACGTAAAAGACAGAATATTCGTGGCCTCGCCAAAATTAAAGGAGTTTTTTGGATTTCTGCCAGATGATGAAGTGCCTTATGAAGCTGCGATTGGGCAGATTCATGAAGATTATCGCCAGGCAGCAGCCGACCTGGTAGAAGCCTCTATTACCAAAGGAATCCGCTTCGACATGGAATACCCCGTGGTGGGCTATCGTGACGGAAAAATCCGCTGGGTGAGGGGAATCGGAACAGTTCAGCAACAAAATAATGGTGTTGACAGCTATTTTACTGGTGTGCTGCATGAGATTACGGAGCGCAAGCAAGACGAAATGCGCAAAAATGATTTTATTGCGATGGTTAGTCATGAACTTAAAACACCGCTCACTTCACTAAGCGGGCACATTCAGTTGCTTCAGCGGAGGGCTGAAAAAAACCAGGACAGCATGTTGTCGAATTCGCTAGACAATGCCTCCCGTCAGGTAAAAAAGATGGCAGAAATGATAAATGGTTTTTTAAATATTTCCAGGCTGGAATCTGGGAAAATCGTTCTTGAAAAGTCTGCATTTGAACTTCATGAACTTATAGTAGATACAGTAGCGGATATGAGATATTTAGCGCCCGACCGTTCGATTTTCTATGAAAGCCATGTACGAAGTGTCGTTCATGCAGATAGAAACAAAATCGGTAATGTATTATCAAATTTGTTAAGCAATGCCATCAAATATTCTCCTTCAAACTCCAAAGTGAGCGTTACTTTTCAGGTTGTTGGCCGTATGGCAAGGGTAAATGTAATAGACGAGGGGCGGGGACTTAAGGCCTTAGATTTGGAGAAAATTTTTGATCGCTATTACCGGGTGGAAGATAATAGCCATGTTTCTGGTTTTGGGATAGGGCTCTATCTGAGTGAGGAGATCATTCAAAGGCATGATGGGAGAATTTGGGCGGAAAGCGAATATCAAAAAGGATCAGTTTTTTCTTTTGAGCTTCCGGTTGCCTAAACTATTATAATCAGATCATTATTCGTATTCTATACATAATCGGATTCGCAGATAATTACGGGATATATTTATAAACCATATACTCCCGCTTGAATGATCTGTTCATTATTACTATATTAGTCTGGCTTTGCGAATGTCTGGAGTGTAATGGTCAACCCGGTGAAATAGAACGTTAAATTACCAAATGTGGTGACTGTTTTTGAAAAATTAATTATTACAACCTTACATAGCAAATGCATATTGGTTTATTTAAGCTAATCTCTAAAACGAATACTTACGATGAGCGACGAAAACTTGAAACATTTAGGTGAGATGACCACATTGAGCGAGGTAATGAATCACTTATCCAAAGAAGGCTATACTTTCGATTTTAATACCGCTGCAAAATCCGTGGATGAACAAAATGCACTCGCGCAGCATCCGGAAAATTTCCTGATTGACAAATTTTACAGGTTTGAGGGTGCCTCAGATCCGGAAGATGAATCTATCTTATATGCTATATCATCAACAGACGGAAAAATAAAAGGATTACTTGTAGATGGTTACGGTATCTCCGCTGATTATCCGGTAGAAGAAATTATTAAAAAAATAAAAACCAGGACAAAGTAGCGTATGGACAAACTTAAACTATACGGCGTTCCCGATTCTCAGGAAATTTATCCGATCAGGGATTTTTTAAAAAGAAGTGTTGTTGATTTTGACTGGTTTGACCTCTCGCATGACGGGCAGGGCCAGGGAATTACTTCTTTCGACAATCCACAAAAGCATCCCGTAATAGAATTTCCCGATGGAAAAATAATTATTAATCCTTCTTTAGAAGAGATTGCCTGTAACCTGGGTTGGATTACGGAACCTAAGTACGATGAATATGATCTGTCCATATACGGTGCAGGTCCGGCGGGATTAAGTGCTGCAGTTTACGCTGCATCAGAAGGGTTAAAAACCATTCTGATAGAAAGGGAAGCAGTAGGCGGACAAGCAGGTACCAGCTCTTTAATTGAGAATTATCTTGGCTTTCCGGAGGGTATATCAGGTGCAAATCTGGCTGAGCGGGCCAGGCAGCAGGCTTTAAAGTTTGGCGTGGAAATTTTATTGCTCAAAGAAGGGATTAAGGGCACTTTTTACGATAATAAGATTCATGTCGACTTTGCTTCAGGTGAAAAACTGGTCGCGAAGGCTAATATTTGTGCAACAGGGGTGGAATACGCAAGGCTGAACCTGCCGGATGAAGAACGTTTTTTTCATAAAGGCGTATACTACGGAGCCGGTGCCAGCGAAGCTTTTTTTTGCCAGGACAAAGATTTATACATCATAGGCGGGGGAAATTCAGCCGGCCAGGCTGCAACTTATTTTTCAGGATTTGCAAAACGTGTCTTTATGGTCATTAGAAAAGGAAATCTTGCCGAAACCTTGTCCGAATACCTCATTCAAAGAATTGCCAGCATCAAAAACATTTTTGTTTTGTATCATTCACAGGTTACTGCGCTGGAAGGTGAGGATTACCTGCACCGGATTAAAATAGCCAATGGTGAACAGGGGACGGAATCCTGGCATGAAACATCAAAGCTGTTTATTTGTATCGGCGGAAAGCCCAATACAGAGTGGGCTTCGGAAACAGCCATTTGCAGGGACAGGAATGGATACCTGTATACCGGAAATGATCTGATGGCGCTGGATCAATATAAAACATGTTGGGAACTTGACAGGCCTCCTTTTCACCTGGAGACCAGCGTGCCCGGATCTTTTGCCGCAGGAGACGTCCGGTTCAATTCAGTAAAGCGTGTCGCATCAGCCGTTGGAGAAGGTGCAATGGCCGTTACCCAAGTGCATCAATATCTATCAAAACTATAATTATGGAAAATAATCAACCATGCAGCCATTTATCGGCTATTAAAGAATTGAAGTTGGCGAAACAGCCTGTTTGTGAAGAATGCGTAAAGCAGGGCACAGATTGGGTTCATTTACGCACCTGCCAAACTTGCGGTATAACTTTGTGCTGCGATTCCTCTCCAGAAAAACACATGTCTCAACACTTTCAAATCAAGGCGCATCCTGTAGTGATTTCTTCAGAGCCCGGGGAGCGATGGTTATACTGTTATGTTGATGATCAGGTTGCAGAATACTAAATTTTATAGAATCATTTGACAATGAGGTAAAGATCGGGGCAATTTATGCTCAGCCAGGCGAATGGAGTGTTAAGTGGGTTACGATGGATCAGCTTGATGATTGGTTTGTGGAAGTACTGGGTAAAGCCATTACAGCGCATAACGCTTTGTAAGAATATCTAACAGTTAAAATTAACTTAAATTAACCCAATGTAGGTGGCTGTATCATAAATTGTAATTCGCCTCCAATTTATCACGTTGAGTTCGGCCTGTACTGAGCTTGACGAAGTATCGAAATGCTTGTGAAAATCTAAAAAAGGTCCTTTGACAAACTAGCATTGACAGGACACCAATAGAAAGGCCGTCATCTCGACTGTAGCGCAGCGAAATGGAGAGATCTATTTAGTTAGATTTCTCGACTGCGTTGCACTCCGCTCGAAATGACGGTAACTCGAGGGATTTTTACGCGTAGATTAATACTGTCATTTATATTGATTTTTATACAATAAATTACTACTCAGGATGACAACTGACGTTTAATTTAAATAACCAATGCTGTTGCAACATTTAAACATGCGCGGGTGATTATCCGGGCTAAAATCATGGCTATTGTGTCTGAAAGGAACAATAAATGTTGTGCATTTTTCTCTGTTGCTGTTTATTGAAGAACTTTTTTGCCGTCGATCTCTGCAATAGCCAATAGTCAGCGTTGTGATTATTTAATCAACGAACCAGGCGATCATATACCCTAAAATTGGCCGAGGACAGTACAATCAAACCAAAAGACACCTAAAAAGTCATATAAATAATACGGGTATAACTAATATCTGTGTTTTTTTACATTCCTAAAAATGCTAAAAAACAACTTCAGGGCACTTTGTTGATATTTATCAAAAGCTCTTTTATTGTTAACTTAACTTTAAAAAATAATTAATCATACCTTTGGCCCCATGAAAACCGCTCTTAAAATCATGGTGTTATCATTGTTAATGATTAATGCTAAAGCCCAATCTGTTAAACAGTTATCAGCCGAATTGTTATCAACTGCCCGTGCAGATTTTAACAAAAATTTAATAAAGTTGGATTCGGTCAATATTAATGATCTGCCTCCATCTGTTTATTTATTCTCCAGAGAAGGTAAACACGAAGTAAACATTGCCGGCGTTACGGTCTTAACTGATCAAAAAGTTATTACCGGTATTAAAGACATGAATCTGTCTGAGGAATCATTGAAAAATATCAGCGACAGACTAAAAGTTCTGGATAAACTTCAGAAAGCCTATAGCGAAGCATCCAATGATGAATATAGGTCTAACAAAAGAAACAAGAATAACATTGTTTTCTATGATCGTAGATTTTTTGTAGCTCTAAACGCAATGAAAGCAACCTTGAAAGACTTTAAAAAGATGTATTCTGCAAGTCAGGATGATAAAACTAAAACAATATCATTTGCAGCAATGAGAAACCCTAACGTTGACTGGAAGTTCTATAATCATTTGATAGAAGTTGAGCAAGAAAAGACAACAGCACTAGCCAAATAGTTGTTGTCCTGGTTAAAACCTGCCATCTGTAGCGAAAGTTGTAGGTGGCTTTTGGTTTTATAGGTATGCCCGGATACTCAGTTGTAATCTATTAAAATTAACGAAGAATAGAATGATCTTGAAAAGGAGCGGTATTTTGTTAATTTTAGGTTAGAAATTTGAAGTCCGAACCTCAACTACATCAAAAACCTTGGGCGGCTGGCAAAGTATAGTAACACAAATCCGCTTGTTTAAGAACTGCTTTTGTAATCGAACCAACTAAAATTAAACCATTTATTTACTTATTTTAACATTGTTCTTTCCTTAATTGGTATGCACTGTTTTAACATTTAGATTTGAGGATGAGTACAATCAAAACATCATCCTATCTGAGTTTATCCATGTTATTGTTAACTGTGCTATTTTGTGGAGCAGTACATGGTCAGGGCAGGACAGAATACCTGTTGGAAAAAAACTGGAAGTTTAGCAAAGGTGATTTTCCTGAATCTAAAAACCCGGCTTTTGATGATACAAAATGGGAAACAGTAAGTATACCTCATGATTGGGCAATAAAAGGTCCTTTTGATGGGAATAACGATAGTCAAAATGTACAGATTGTACAGAACGGTGAGCAAACGGCATCATTAAAAACAGGAAGAACAGGCGGTTTGCCTTTTGTTGGCAAAGCCTGGTACCGTAATACTTTTGTTGCGCCTGCCTTTACTAAAGGTAAAAAAGCCGTTATATTAATTGATGGTGCCATGAGCTACCCCAAAGTGTTCCTGAATGGAGAGGCTGTTGGCCATTGGGCCTATGGATACAATGCTTTCTCCATTGATGTAACCGACAAAATGAAAGCAGGCAAGAATACACTTGCCATCGGCCTGGAAAATTTACCTGAAGCCTCGCGCTGGTATCCTGGCGCTGGCCTGTACCGGAATGTGCATGTCATTATTACGGATGAGGTAAGTATCCCGGTTTGGGGAACCTATATTACTACACCTCTAATCAACAAAGATTTTGCGCAGGTAAAAATAAGAACTCAGGTAAGTTCACTTAGTGGCAACTACACTGCTTTGAGCCTGCAAACAACTATTTTAAACGCCAAAGGCGAAACGGTAGCCTCGGCAACCAGGGCTTTGAATGAGGGCGATTTGAACGAGTTTGAGCAGGATTTATTGGTCAGAAATCCAGAGCTGTGGTCTCCTGAAGCACCAAATTTGTACTCTGCCGTAACAAAATTATATGCAGGAAAAATCCTAAAAGACGAGTATACCACTACTTTTGGAATCCGGTCTATAAAATATGAGGCGCAAAAAGGCTTCTCGTTAAATGGGGTTTGCCGTAAGTTTAAGGGAGTTTGCAACCACCATGATCTTGGGCCACTTGGAGCCGCCATAAATGTTGCCGCACTGCGTAGACAACTTACATTATTGAAAGATATGGGTTGTGATGCCATCAGGACTTCGCACAATATGCCTGCACCCGAGCTGGTAAAATTATGCGATGAAATGGGATTTATGCTCATGGTCGAATCTTTTGATGAATGGAAGGCTCCTAAGGTTTTAAATGGCTACAGTCACCTTTTTGATGAGTGGGCCGAAAAAGATATCGTGAACATGATTCATGCCAACAGGAACAATCCTTCTGTGATAATGTGGAGTATTGGAAACGAAGTGCCTGATCAATCTACCAAAGAAGGTGGTAAGATCGTAAAGTTTTTACAGGATATATGCCACCGCGAAGATCCAACAAGGCCGGTAACTGCTGGTATGGACAGGATCAAAGATGCCCTGGACAATAATTTTGCCTCGGTATTGGATATTCCCGGGTTTAATTATAAACCGTTATGGTACGGTAATGCCTATACCCGCCTGCCCCAAGGTATGATCCTGGGATCAGAAACGGCTTCTACCGTGAGTTCAAGAGGTGTGTATAAATTCCCTGTTGTGCCTCAGAAGATGAAAATGTATGATGACAATCAAAGTTCATCGTACGATCTTGAATATTGTAACTGGTCGCAAATTCCGGATGATGAATTTGTGATGCAGGATTCACTCAAATATGTAATCGGTGAATTTGTTTGGACAGGTTTTGATTATTTAGGCGAACCAACACCTTACGATGAAAAATGGCCGTCTCACAGTTCTTATTTTGGGATTATTGATCTGGCAGGCATTCCTAAAGATCGTTATTACCTCTACCGAAGCAAATGGAATACCGAAAAACCAACGTTGCATATTGTTCCACACTGGACTTTCCCCGGCCGTGAAGGGCAGGTTACGCCTGTATTTGTGTACACCAGTTACCCATCGGCCGAGTTATTTATTAATAACAAAAGCCAGGGCAGGCGAAGTAAAAATAAAGCCACTAATACAAGCAGGTACCGGCTGATGTGGGACGATGTAAAATACGAACCCGGAGAAATAAAGGTAGTTGCCTATGATGGGAATGGTAAACCTGTTGCCGAACAAACGGTTAAAACGGCAGGCAAACCTCACCATATCCTACTGGAATCAGATCGTAAAACCTTGATGGCTAACGGAAAGGATCTTGCTTACATTACAGCAAGTGTGGTAGATGTTAATGGTACCTTATGCCCTGATGCAGAGAATAGCCTGTCTTTTAAAGTTACCGGAAATGGAACCTATAAAGTGGTGGCCAATGGTGATGCGACCAGCCTGGAATTGTTTCACCTGCCTAAGATGAAGACTTTTAAAGGCAAACTGGTTGTTACTGTTCAATCAACAGAACAGGCAGGGAAGTTAAATCTAAGTGTTTCGTCTAAAGGTTTAAAAACGGCCATACTGCCGGTCCAGACTCAATAACAATAGGATCGGAAGATATTGTTGCGAATGCTTTATTTTATAAAATCAAATTGGTCAGTATGAATAAATATTAATCGAACTGAGGTTTATATAATCCGATAGCGACCGCAATTTGTGAAAAAAATACGGAAATTAATCGCGTTATTGCCCTATAAGCCATTGAAACGACGGTTGAAAAACTATAGCTAATAAAGCGTTTTTTCAAGTCCATAGACTGACCTAACTCTACTCAATGTTTCGTTACGCATTCCTAAATAGCTGGCGAGATAATGAAGAGGCATCCGGTTAAAAATCTTCGGATAATTTTTCATCAATATTTCGTAACGGTCTGAAGCTTTTGGGATTCTGGCCAGATTTGCCCTTTCTGATGCTTTGAAGGATTCTATTGACACTAATTTCCGTCCAATGATATTGGTTTCAGGGAATCTATCATAAAGGCTATTGAGCAATCCATAAGGAATGGCAATCAGGATACAGTTTTCCATTGCCTGAATATATTCTGCCGAATATTTTTCATGTTTAGCCGGATTGCTTATTGCACAAACAAGCTCATCCTCGAAACTGATTCGTGTGGTGATATCCTTTCCTCTATGCCTGATAAAGTTCCTTAATAAGCCTTTAACGATAAAATACATACATTCATTAGTATGAAGAGGCGATAATACAAATTTAGTTTTTTTGATAGTTAGCTCATAGGCTGATCCGATATAAGCATCCATATATTCTTGTGATACCGGATAGTATTGTTGCAAATAATTAAAAAGGGGGGTGAGATATGGCGGGGTTCGTATGATGGACATTGACTATTGTTTATTCGACAGAATTATCTGTAGTTCTTATTATTGTCAGCTAACAACATTTCATTTACAAAAAAATATATGTCTTTTATTGATATACACATCTCCAAAAACCTATAACATGGTGTTGCTGAAAAGATGATGCTTTATAAAAAATAAAAAAATTGACATAAACAAGTACCATTTCTCCCCGGTGATTTTATAGGAATTGTTACCGTATTTTGTAAATTATTTTTGTTTCTTATCTGTAAGAAATTCCGACAAAATTTGTCGATTCTGTATATGATCACTTACTTATAGAGACTGAATCTACTTTCTGCGAAAGTAACGGGTTATTTACGTTGGTTGAAGTGTTTTTGATAAATATCAAAGCATTTTGTTTCGAAATTATATAATGTGGTTTATATTACACCGAAAGGCCGTAGTTGTTTTATAAATCTTGATTAAATATCAAATACAGGTTTTGAAATTATTTTTTAGTTTCAGGAAATGTCTTACAGTGGTCTGTTGTTATTTTTAATAATTTTATTATCAGGCAATTGAGTAAAGTGAGACGACAAGTCGGATTATATGTTAAGACATTGTAAATAATAAGGTGATACAGTAGATGTAATTAAAACCAGAAGAATATTTTGGCTGAGGATGGGCGTTGAGATTTTTTGCTAATAGAACTTAGCGCAAATTAATTGTTGAAGAGATTGTGGTTATAGCAGGATATAATACAAGCCTGGCGGAATGGCCAGACTTGTATTATTCAAAAACAATTTCACAGCATCATAGGACAGAATCTATCAATGCGGCCGTCATTCTCGCGCAGGCGGGAATCTTAAAGCGCTCGCTACTAGCGATAGTTGTAAGATTGCTTCGTCGGCTGAAAAAGCCTTCTCGCAATGACGATTCCCAGCATATTGTTTATACCATAAATTACCCCTTAGTGTGACAGCAAAAGGCCATTTATATTTGTTGTAAAATTTAAACAGACTCTTATTCAATGGTAATTAAAAACTTAAATGTAGCGGTAACTTTTTTATTGGTTTCATATTCATAAACAAGTGCCTGGCTGATTGTAAATTGATCGCCTTTAGCTACATGCTGTGGAAATTGGCCCAGATCAAAACTTAATTTTGTACCATCCAGTTCTGAAAAAACTTTTGCATCAGCACCCCAATTAATTACATTTCCACTTGCATTAAACCAATGCCCATAACCGTTTGCCGTTGTTTGGGCATTCAAGCTACCATTGCTTTCTACCCCATAGAAATTTATGGTTTTATTGGCTAAACCTTCGGTAATTTTAGCAGGTACAAGCGTAAAAGCCTGAACCAGTTTATCCTGATCAAAGTTTACTGTAGTTCTCGTGTAGTTAGTTAAATCAAGTGGTATTTTAACCGGAATAGAGAAGGTAACATCCTTTGGAGTTGTTCCTGGATTCACAGAAAGGTCGTTTAAAAGTGTCGTATTGGTAAACTTAACCTTGTAAGGCCATTGGTCATCGTTACTATTATCATCATCCCATCCGTGTTGTGTATATGTTTTTGGGGCACCAGACACTACAAACCAGAGTTTGCTGCAATCAGCTGGCATGGTAAAGGTTGCATTCGCATTTGTACCTTCGAACATGTTGCTGTACACTCTTGTACCGTTGTTAAGCAATGCAACATAACCATATCGCCAGCCCGCCCTGGATGCATCGACCTGGTTATAGCCTGACGCATTTGCTAAACCGGTGAATTGGGCATTTAAAACAGTACCTGCTGCTGGTATTTTCAATGGCACCAGATTATATCCGGTGGTACCCGGGCAGCGCGCATATTTTACCTGAAAACTTCCATCAGTTAACTTATCAAACTCGTAAGGCTGCTTGCCGATAAAGTCGGCCCCTAAGGTTTTTATACTTGGGATATCCCAGGTTGCAAATTTGGTTGCAGCATCGTAAATTTCATCATTTAACTGTTTAACATTAATGCCGGTTAAACGCATATAGGCCTCAATCGGATCTTCGGGTTTTATTGCGCCCCGCCAGATTCTTCCAATGATATCAATACCATGTTTAGATGCCCAGTAATAGTGGATAAAGTAGCTGGCATACCGCTGCCCTTCATGGTTGATGTGGCGATGCGCATTATCCATATAAACCCCGAAATTGGAGGAGGTAAATGCTTCGGAAGGATAGCTTTGAAATGATTGCCATTGGGCAGTTTGCTCCCAGAACCCATTATTGGGTTTGCCGCCAAAGCCATATCTAAATCCGGTTTGGCCGCCCTGATCGCAAAAAACCTGATATTGAAAACAGTGGCCAATTTCATGCGCAAGTACAGAGCCCACAGGCTGTACGGCTTGCGGATTGATCCATAAAGCACCGATAGTATCATCGTAACCAGACCCTGTTGCGCGCCATTCATCCTGATAATATAAAAAGATAAGCATCTTATATTTATCTAGTTTCGATTTCCCAGGTTCTGCAAACTTTAGTGTATTAACGTTGATCTGATAAAAAGTTTCTGCTTTTTTAAGTAAATCAACGATGTCTACCCTATATTTTGCGGGTACATTTTGGGAACCTGGGTTATCACTGCCATATTTGAGGTCCCAAAAAACGATAAAATGTTCAGATTGACTACTTCTTGCATAACTCCATGCACTATTTTTATTGTTAAAATCCATTTCTTTATATTCATTTGGAATATAAATGGATAGTGTATCCTTCCCATTCAAAGCCTTAGTGGAAACTTCTTCAAGCGGTTTCTCTTTTTTGCAGCCAACAAAGATAAGCATAGGTAAAAGCAGTAATAAAAAGAATGTTAATTTCATAAGCCCAAGTGGCCTGTAAAGGTTTGTTTTTAGTTTCATATTAGTTATCGGTTGTTTACTCAAACATAAGTAATAATACAAGGTTGTATTCTTGTATTTTATCAATTAATAACCTGATTTTGATATTGTTATGTGTATTTTGGTCTGTGGGGTATCAAAATGTGAAAGGAATTAATTGTACTTTTAGAAGAGTGGCGGTGAATTATTTTCCATCATTATTCGGCAATCTTAAAATAAAGTTTATGCATTATTTTATCGGTGCGTTGGCGGTTTATTTAGATTTTATGAGCGCATCAACAAAGGGTGGTTTTCTGCGATATTAATGCTATCCATCATACAAATTGCATTAATAGTTTAATGGAGGCTGCATCATAAATATTTTTTCTCAAAGTTTGTAAACGTTGAGTGCAGTCTGTATTAAATATAATTTGTTTTATAAAAATCAATATGAGTGAAGTTTAATTGATTTCTTTTGCCATACAGCACGGTCTTGCCTCGGCTCTCCGCCGCGGAAGGGCTCTTTCTTTTTGGCATCAAAAAGAAACAAAAAATGCCGGCTGAAAATTTATTCATTTGTTGTTTATAAATTCAGTTGCATTCATGAGGGCTTCGCCGTTTTCTTTTGAAGCCAGTTGTGCGGCCAGAACAGTGCAGCCCGAAAAATTTGTTAGGCCGGATTTAAGTAGAACGGGGATACCGTGCTATGGCCTAGCTGGAAGGAAATGCGAAAGTTGTTAAATTCTGATCAATGATGATTTGAGAAATAACGTCAATATAGGCTGTTGAGTATCGAAAGACCTCTTATGGTGTTATGGTAAACCCTTCGACAGGCTCAGAATGGCAATTCTCTATTTATGATAAAGTCATTGTTCTTTTTACTGGATCAGGCTGCTCTCCTGGGCTGAAAACCTAAATCATTAAATCCCGATCTTTTTTTTATCGATCAGTAAACCTTCAATAGCCAGAATATCAATTTCTGTATTTAAAAAGCAGCATATTGCATCTTCCGGACTAGAGGCCATGGGTTCGTTCATTACATTTAAGGAGGTATTAATAACTGCAGGGCATCCCGTAAGGTTGTAAAAAGCGGTGATTACCTGATGAAAATCAGGATGATGTATTTTGTTTACGATCTGAACCCGGGCTGTTCCATCAACGTGTACCGCTCCCGGAATTAAAACTGCATTGGATGCCTGATGGCCATTGCTATGTTCTGAATAATTTTCTGTAAATAGCATATAACGGTTTTTTGAGCCTTCGCCAAAATATAAATCTGCAAATTCTTCTAAAATAGCGGGGGCGAAAGGACGGAAGGACTCCCTAAACTTAATTTTTGCATTAAGTATTGCTTTCATCTCGCTGTTTCTGGGGTCTGCGAGAATGCTGCGGCAACCCAATGCTCTTGGCCCAAACTCTGTTCTTCCTCTGAAATATGCGATTACTTTACCTTCGGCCAGGTACTCCGCTATTTTATGATAATATAGTTCATGCTCAACTACTTCATAATTCAGACCATAGGCAGAAAGTGCTTTGATCACTTCATGCCGGGTATAGCTTGGGCCTAAAAGTGATTGTTTCATCCCATCCGCCTGCGGATCTACATTTCTAATTCCAGATAAATGCTCGTAAAATACACTGTAAGCGGCACCTAATGCGCCACCAGCATCTCCTGCTGCAGGTTGTACCCAAACCTGTTTGAAACCGGAATGTTGTCTGATGGCTGAATTCACGATACAGTTCAACGCAACGCCTCCTGCAATACAGAGATTATCTATCGCAAATTCCCTGTAAAGGCTTTGAGTCAGTTTAATCATGATCTCTTCAGTCACTTTTTGTATGGAGCTGGCGATATCTTTGTGAAATGTCAAAAGCGCTTCGCCTTTCGCTCTGGGTGGATGGCCAAAAAGTTTGTCGAATTTTTTATTGGTCATTTTCAATCCTGTACAATAATCAAAATAATCCATGTTCAGGAGAAAAGAACCATCTGTTTTAACATCAATTAAATGATCATAAATCAGCTGTTTATATACCGGTGTGCCGTACGAAGCTAAACCCATTACTTTATATTCGTCAGAATTGACTTTGAAGCCTAAATAATAAGTGAAGGCAGAATATAAAAGCCCTAAGGAGTTAGGGAAATTTATCTCCTTTTTTAAAGTTAGTTGTGCCGAATGTCCTACTGAAACAGTTGTTGTGGCCCATTCGCCCACGCCATCTACAGTTAATACCACAGCCTGTTCAAATGGACTTGGGTAAAAAGCGGAGGCCGTATGGGAGCGATGATGATCGGCAAACAGAATGGCGCGCGATTTTTTCCAGTTGGAATCTATAGCATTAAGCGCCCTGGCTATATTTTTTTTTATGAATAGTTTATCCTTTAACCAAACCGGCATCGACCTTAGGAAAGATCTCAACCCCCTGGGGGCAAAATTGACATAAGTTTCGAGCAAACGCTCAAATTTCAAAAATGGCTTTTCGTAAAATACAACATGATCTACCTCTGCCAGGGAGATGCCAGCAAATTTAAGGCAGAACTTTATCGCTTCTGCAGGGAATGACTCATCATTTTTAATTCTGGAGAAACGCTCTTCCTGCGCAGCAGCAATAATTTCTCCATTCTTCAACAAACATGCAGCGCTATCATGATAGTAAGCAGAAATACCTAAAATATAAGCCATGCTGCGTGCCAGATTTAGAATAGACTATAAATAAATGGAGCCAATACCGAGCCATGTGCTGCCACCAGTACTAAACCCAGGGTGATCAGGATAATAAATAAGGGCCATAACCAGTATTTTTTGCGCTGGGTTAAGAAATGGAAAAATTCGACCAGTGTATTCATGTATGTATTAATTTAGAACTGTTGATTAAGTGAGCCCATTGCCCGGCCCGATACATCTTCCCAATAAGAAACCAACTGCTTATTTTTTGTTGTTTTTAAACTCTGCTTTTTAAATAGGCGTAGTAAAAGGGGAATAGGGGTTAGGATGAAGATAAATACCAGGGTTAACAAAATTGTACCATTAACCATTCCCAGAAAATTACCAACTTTTATCCATATCGTTCTAATGGGTTCAAGGTAATGCGGAATAAACACAGCCGTTATGATTAAGCTCGCTGATAGCAAAAGCATTATTTGCTGGGGGTAGGTTCCCTTCCAAAAAATAAGGCAAAGCAAAATCACTGTGGTGCCTAAAATAAATCCGAATTTCTTGTTTTCTAGTTTTTTGTTGCTCATTACCTGCTATTTTTATTCCTGTATTTTGCTGCTGTTTCATCGGCTCTGAGCTGGTGATAATAACTGGCAATTAACTCATTGATGTTATTCGATGGAGCTTCTTTTTTAAGTTTAATGATATTTTTCAGTATTTCTTCAGTTTGTGCATCCAGGTAGGATTGCTGACCGGTTTGCTTTAGTCTATCATCATATTGCAAAGCTTGCTCAGGAAGGTCTGATTTAAAATAAAACAGGAAAAGATTATTTGCATTCCCGCGTGTTGGTTCAAGGTCATACGCTTTTTTGAAATAAAATTCAGCGGTTTCCAGGTCTGCCAGTTCAAAAGCTAAACGGCCTGCGTATGTATAATAACTTATTTCATAAGGATTTTCCAGCAGCACGGCCTCAGTAACCTTTAAGGCTTTTTGTTTGTCTGCATTGGCCATAGCAGTTTTATACAGTTCGTCCATTGCTGTTCTCCAGGTAATCCTGTCAACAGCCAATGCCCCTGCAAGTTGTTCATCTATCGAATTTCCACGGTTGTAAGCTGTTATGGGCTCATTAAAGGGCCAACCCGAACGGAGCATCATAATCTGATATGCACCATATAACGAATCTACTTTGGTAACAGGCATATTAACCAACAATTGTGCAAAAGACATTTCACTTTGTTTTTTTGCCGGTATTAAATTTAGGTTGTTAATCTGTTGATAAAAAGATTCGCTCATGATTGCATAACCCAATAAATTTGGATGAACATGCTCTAAGATGGTTTCTTTGCCAATTATTCCACCAACATTGTTTTTCTCAAACAAGGCACGGGTATCCGCCAGATAAATGCCAGGGTATTGCTTGCATAACTTTTTAATGATTTGGTTGAAGGCTTCTGGCGCTCTGAAACGCAGCTGATCGTACTCTTTAGCCAAAATGAAATTTGTTTTTGCGGCTTTAAAATCACCATCTACGTATAATTTTTTGCCATTTGCGTATTGCTTTTCGGCTGAAAATTTGCCTGCGCTTATAAATGGTTTAAGGTCTTTTTCGTTGCTTACCAGTGTACTGATTACGGTTGGGATGTGTTTTTTTGACAATAACTGGCACAATTCGCCCATATTGCTGTTAAACTGAGCTATGCCACGGTTAAAATCGGCAGATTGATAAGGTATTTGCTGGTTGGTTACCATACGTTTCATCAGGTTTTCGCGCTTATCAATTCTTTTTCCAAAAAGTTTTGCAGTAGCCTCAATGATGCGGTCTGAAAACTGTACCAACTTAAGCTCACGCAGTTTAATCACCAGTTTTATCCAGGTGCTATTTCCCTTAATCCGGCTGGTAGAGCCAATACCTAAAGCGCCGTAATATTCGTTATGTCCGGTATATACCAACACCAGATCAGGCTCATAATTAACAATTTGCTTTGCAAAATCTAATACCGTATACGAATTTACCGCGGTAAGCGAAACATTAATCACTTCTAAGTTCAGGCTGGGATATTGGTGCATCAGCCGGTATTGCAACCACCTGTGAAACGATCCGTTGTGCATATATGGGTAGCCTGCAGTCGTCGATTCGCCAATTACAAATATCCTGAAGGTATTTTTAGATTTTACAATACCAAATCTTTCGCGGTTACCCTGGGTTGCATTGGCACTGGTAGAAAAAAACTTATAAGAGGCGGTAGGGTTCATCATCATATAGCCCTGCTGATCAGGATCTTTGATAAACAATGACGGGTCAAAACCATAATTGAAAAATCTCAAAAGGATTTCGATGATGCATAAAAATACCAATGGCAGCGACAATGCCGCTGCCTTAAAGTATATTTCTTTCCCCCTGCTCATGTTTTATTTAGCGGATATTGTTTTACAACATTCATTGCCTTATTTTTTCGCTTAGAGTTTAACGGAAAGTTTACGGCCATTATAATTAACTGATTTGTTAATGGTTTGGTTATCAATACTTATTCCGTTCTGTTTGCTTACCATCACAATATTAAATTTGCGTTTGCCTAACATGCCTTTAAACTGTCCCTTTCTATCCTCAATGGTAAGTGTTTTTGAGGCATCATTCCATTTGAAGTGGATTTCTGAAAATGCTCCCGTCTCGTAGTTATAACTGTCATTTTCATCCTCATACAAAACGAAATCACCGTTATCGCCAGGGTAAATACGGATATCCAGATCATTCCACCTCTTTTCTGTTGCATATTGCACTTTTGGTCCCCAAGGTACAATTGAGCCTGCTTTTACGTAAAGTGGTATAATCTCCATCGGCGTTTCACGTTTAACCGTTTGACCGCCTTTAAATACCTCACCTGTCCAGAAATCGAACCATTTGCTGGCTGCCGGGAGGTATATTTCCTGATTGGTAACACCTTTGTCGGTAACTGGTGATACGAGAAACGAGCTTCCGAACATATATTCCGAGTTGTTTTCGAAACCTGCTGGATCGTTGGGAAATTGTGAGTATAATGGCCGCATAATGGATCCTGCATGATGCGTTACCGCCCAGGCAGTTGCATAAGTGTATGGCAGTAAGCGGTAGCGCAGGTTGATAAATTTCTCCTGGATATCAAATGCCCGATCTCCTTTTTTGCCGAACTGGTATATTTCTCTTGGTATATCGGTGCCGTGCGAACGCATCATTGGTGTAAAGGTTGCAAACTGCATCCAGCGGTTATATAATTCCTGAAAATCAGGATTTTTTGCGCCGCCACCTTTCACAAAGTCACCCGCGAAAAAACCACCAATATCTCCATTCCAGTAAGGTAAACCAGTTAATGAGAAGTTTAGTGCTGCCGGTATCTGTTTTTTTAGCGTTGGCCAGTTAGAACCAACATCTCCGCTCCAGGTGTTTGTTCCGTATCGTTGCTGACCAGCAAATGCTGACCGGGTTAACAGCAGTACGCGTTTATTATTACTTACTGCTCTCTGGTGATCATAAACACCACCCGTGTGTTGAAGCGGGAAAGCGTTTTCTACGCTTCGGTAGCTCCCCAAAAAAGTAGGCTGATCGAAATCTTTTTCCTTAATGTTAATGTGGTCTGGTTCTGTCGAATCGAGCCACCAGGCATCTATACCCAATGAGAATATGCCTTTGTTTAAGTAATCCCAGTAAATGTTGCGGGCAGTAGGGTTATAAACATCATAAGGTTTGGTATTTGCACCCGGCGGCCAGGTATCAAAATTAATGAGCATATTTTTTGATTTAAACTCCTGGTATTGTGGGGTTTTTGGTGCAAAGCCCGGCCATGAAACAATAAAAAGATGGGCGTTAAGCTGGTGCACACTGTCTACCATGGCTTGTGGTTTTGGAAAAGTGCTAGGCTCAAAACTCATGGCATTCCAGTTATCATCTTTTCCCCAATATTGCCAGTCTTGTACAATACCATCAAGTGGTATTTTTAACGCTCTGTATTTTTTTACCACATCAACAAGCTCAAACTGGGTTTTGTAGCGCTCGCGCGATTGACTGAAACCAAATGACCATAAAGGCATCATAGGAGATTGCCCGGTAAGCTCACGCATTTGTGCAACCACCCCGTCGCCACCTCCGCCAAACATAAAATAATAATCAGCGCAGTTTCCAACTTCCGAATCAAATGAAGTTTCCTGAACATTATCTGTAAAAATAGTTGGTGAGTAGTTGTCCCAGAAAATTCCATAACCTTTTACGGATTGGAAGAAAGGAATACACACCCTCGTGTTCTCCTGTTTAAGGAGTAATTTTTGACCCCTTTGGTTCAATTTTCCATTCTGCTGCTGGCCAAGTCCGTAAATAATTTCGTCCTTATCTAATAAATAGGCCTGTCTAACCGCATAGGTTGGATTTCCGGCATCTTTTATCGCGGTAAACTGGGTGCCATAATCTTTTTCTGTAAATAACTTCTTGCCCTTCGGATCTTCAAATGAAATTTTTCCGGTTTCCAGGTTAACCGTTGCAGAGATTAGTTTACTGCTGATAGTTACACTTTGCCCGTTGGTTTTAATATCAGGTGTTAACTGTTCAGGAAATTTTACAACAGAGAGGCTTTCTTTTTTTGGCTGGCTCCCTTCTGGCTTTTTAAAAACCCGAACAATAGATGGTGAATAAAAACTTACCTCTACATCCATTGATTGAATAACGGCGTGGATACCCTGTGATGTTTTTTGAAAAGACTGGGCATGTACGGAAATGTGGTAGCTTAAAAATAATGTAATTACGGCAATAAATTTTCTTTTCATAGTTTATATAATTTGAGGTTGTATTATAAGTGTATAATTGTCATCCTGAGGGATAATTTATTGTATAAAAATCAATATGATTGACAACCCTCTCCCGAGTCGTCATTTCGAGCGGAGTGCAACGTAGTCGAGAAATCTGTCTCTATAGATTTCTCCATTTCGCTACCGATGAAAAATCGGCATGCTCCAGTCGAAATGACGATTCTTCTATAGAATCTGTTAATGGTAGGCTTGTCGAAAGACTTTTTTTTAATGTCTTAAAAGCGTTTCGACAGGCTCAACGTGACAAATTTGATTTGGAATATAGAACTTACAATACAACCTCTGTAATCAGGACTAATATCCCTGGTTTTGTTTTATATTCGGGTTTTTAGCAAGTTCGGCACGTGGAATGGGTAATAATGTACGGTAATCTCCATTTGGCGAATGTGATAACCACGATTTTTTAGTGAAAACACCAAATCTGATCATATCCTGTCTACGTCGTCCCTCTGTATTGAATTCCCAGCCCAGTTCATCCAGAAACCTTCCGTACTGAATGTCGCTTCCTCCTTCTACAGTAGAAGTTAAGTGATTGCGGAGGCCATAGTTATATACGCTGCCTGACAAAAGCTGGCTACCAGTTACGGTTGCTTTTGAAGGATTGCTTAAGAAAGACCGTTGACGAACCTGTGTTACCAATGTAGCGGCACCGGCGGCATCTCCTGTTCTTAACAGGCATTCGGCCTTCATCATTAAAACATCGGCATAACGAAGCAAAGGGAAATCGTTGTTCATCCCTACCAGGGCACCTGGCTTAAATTCAAATTTCCCTAACCTGAAACCATGTACTTCATCTGATTGATCAACACCAGGAAGCTCATTGATATAAATCAGCGGTTTCCCATTACTTGCGCCAATGGTGCCTAATAAAACAGCACCTGCAGCGGTATATTGCTGCCCCTGCACATAATTGTCTTTTAGCCGGTTATCTTCAGGATCGAATGTGCTTACAAACTGTGGTGTGGCACAGATTCCGCCCCATGGCGAGTTCTTGAAGTTATAAGTAGACTGGTTTTCTGGCTGAAGTGTTTCCATGTGCAGCGTGAAAGCATCGCCACCGTCTGTAGTAAACTTTTCATCAAAGGGTATAGCAAAAATGGTTTCTCTGCTGCCTTCATTTGCATCAAGAAAAATAGTTTTCTGATTGGCTTCAAGCGTATATACATTCGATGCTATAATCTCATTACAGGCTGCAATGCATTGAGCATAAGCCGGAGTGCCGATATATACATTAGCATTCAGGTAAACTTTAGCAAGCAGGGCAGTGGCAGCCCAGTAATTAAACTTACCATAAGTAGCCTGGGTATTGGCCTTGCTCAGGTTTGGAAGGCTTTCGGTAAGTTCTTTAACAATAAAAGCATAAACCTGGGCGCGTGTGCTCTGCTGTGGAAGAAATCCGGATGGTACATCAAATTTATCTACTATAGGTACCCCGCCAAAGAAATCGCAGAGTGCATAATAGTAAGATGCTCTTAAGGCACGCAACTCGGCTATGGTGGCATCTTTGCCCGTTGGAATTGGAATCAGGTTGGATTGAATTTGATAAAGTACACGGTTGCATGAAGTAATGCCTCCATAGGCATTGTTCCAGATCTGGTAGCTGTTGTCCTCATCTGAGGTCCATCTATGTTCATGCATGCGGCGATAGATCCCATTGTCAACCCAGCCGTTCGGGCGGGCAGGTATTACGGCTTCATCACTTGAAATCTCGTTGGTACGAAAGATCGAGTTGTTACTTCGTCCGAGCATTAAAGGCCTCCAATAGGTGTAACCTGCGCCAACCAGGGCGGCCACATCAGAGGTATTAGGGGTAAACTTATTTTGAATAAATGCAGCGTAGTTTTCGTCCTTTAATTTCGTGCAGGATGCTAAACTAATAACCAGGACCACAAGTGCCATGATGCCGATGCTCAATATAAATCTTGTTTTCATGATGTAAAGGATTAAAGATTAAGAGAAAAACCTAGTGTAAAAGTACGGGCGGTAGGGTATTTATCCCTGTTATCATTGCCAGGTGCCAAACCGCTCCAGTCTACTTCCGGGTCCAATCCCTTATAGCCAGTAATGGTAAAAGTGTTTAATGAAGAAACATAAACTCTTGCGCCTTTAAGGTATTTGGTTTTTAGCTTGTTAAAGGTATAACCCAGTACAATGTTGTCAATTTTCCAGAAATCGCCGTTTTCTACATAATAGCTGTTAAATTCTACAGGCATATTTTTATTGAGAACTGCTGTGCCAAAAACGGGATCGTAAGCTGATGCCAGTCGGTTATAGTTCTGAATACCCGTGTTCTCATAATACATTCTTTGGAAATTGAGAATCTGGAAACCAAATGCGCCCCGCATAGTGATGCTTAAATCGAAGTCTTTATACCTGAAGTTATTGTTCCATCCGCCGGTAAATTTAGGAATACCATTTCCAAGTACTTTTTTATCTTCAAAGGCATGATTAAACTGGTTGTAGGAAACATCTTCACCATTTTTGCCTTCATAAATCCACTGACCATCAGCAGTTACGCCTTTAACTTTAAAGCCATAAAAATCTCCAATGTTATCACCAACACGAACAATATTGGTAAAAGTGGTTGCTGGCGGGCCCGTTCCACCCGTAGTGAAATAGTCGTTTGTGGCCTGGTATAAATCGTTAGATAAACTAACCAGTTTATTTCTGTTGGTTGAAAAGTTGAAACTTGTTGTCCATTCAAAATCTTTGCTCTTGATCGGTACAATGTTTAATAAAACCTCAATCCCTTTATTTTGCATGGTACCCACATTTGCCCTTGTGCTAGGGTAAAGGTTTGGTGGGCTAGGTACCTGGTAATCAAATAATAAACCATTGTAGTTTCTGTTGTAAACATCAACGGTACCCGTAACCCTTCCTTTATACATGCTGAAATCAAGACCAATATTAGTCTCTCTTTTTTCTTCCCAGCGTAAAGCCGGATTAGGGTTCTGTGTAGGAACGAGTGTCTGGATCCAGTTGCCGTTAGAGAGCACGTTAGCGCCATAGCCCAATAATGCAACAGCGCGGAAACCATCACTTGGCTGGTTACCCGTTACCCCATATCCTGCACGAAGCTTTAAGTCGTCAAAAATCGTTTGATCTTTCATAAATGCTTCGTTGGTGATTTTCCATCCAACAGATACGGATGGAAAATTACCATACGGTTTTTCAGCACCATAAAGCTGGCTGGCACCTTCTCTTCTTAAAGAGGCCATTAACAGGTATCGGTCTTTATAGCTATAGGTTAACCTGCTAAAAAATCCAATCAGGTTGGTTTCTGAATAACCACTTCCCAATAGTGCATCTAAAGCGCGGTTTGCGCCACGGCCCTGCTGAATATTATAATAACCAAAAGCATCTGTAGGGAAATCATAATTCCGTTCATAAAAATTCAGGTACGAATTATCCTGATAACTGTACCCGCCCAGTAGCGTGAAACTATGGTCGCCCAGTTTTTTTGAGTACTGAGCTGTAAGCTCAAGCAATCTGTCTATACTTTGAGTAGAACCCAGGGAGGCATAGCCATTAAGTTTATCTCTGATGTTGGAAATGTGGAACTTCGATTCTGAATAACCGCCATTTGAAACATATTTGGTGTATGAACCTAAGGCACTTAATTTAAGATCCGCAATCGGGTTATACGTAATCTGCGAATTTAAACGCTGTGTGGTGTTTTGGTTAAGCCCCGTGCTTTCGAAAAGGCGCGCAACAGGGTTGTCATATTCAAAATTGTTCGGTTCTTCAAAGTAATGTCCATCACTACCAAAAAGGGGAGAGGTTGGGTTACGGATCAGGGCCTGACGGTAAACAACGCCATTGAAACTGGCGCCATCCTGGGTTTGGGTATATTTATTGTTCTGTACCAAAACACCCATGTTAATTTTTACCTTATTATCAAACATGGAGTGATTAATATCTGCCCTTGCAGTAAGCGTAGAGTTGTCAGATTTTTTAAATATCCCGTTAAAATAACGGTAGTTTACGGTAGCCAGGTAATTGGTTTGTCCGTTACCTCCACGAAAAGTAATATTGTGGATATTGGTAATAGGTGTTTTATTAGAGATCTCTTTTAGCCAATCTGTGCTCGCGCCAAGATCGTATGATGCAAGACGTGTTCCTTCGGCAATCTGCCTGCGGTAATCATCGGCAGTGAGCATATTGAGTTTTCTGGCAATAGTTTGTGTACTTACAGAGCCACTGTATTCTACCACATTGCTATTCTTTCCTGAAGATCTTTTAGTGGTAACGATAATTACACCATTGGTACCGCGTACACCGTAAATGGCTGCTGCTGAACCATCTTTTAATACATCTATTGATTCAATATCTTCTGGTGCAACCAGCTTAAGGCTACTTGGTACACCATCTACAATAACAAGCGGATCGGCATTGGCGCCAAAGAGTGTGTTGTTTCCACGAAGCCTGATTTTGCTCCCTGAGGTGGGGTCGCCGCTTGGCGTGTTAACGGTTAGTCCGGCTACTTTACCCTGAATTAACTGGCCAGCATCTAATACCGGCGATTTTACAAAATTCTCGGCTTTAACATTCGCTACAGAACTTGTTACATCACCTTTACGTTGCAATCCATACCCGATTACAACTACATCGGTTAAATTATTAAGTTCGGCCTTTAGCTGAACATTGATTTCGGTCCTGTTGTTAACCGCAATTTCCTGGGAAGCGAAGCCTACCGAGCTAAAAACCAATGTTTCGCTCCCAGTAGGAACCTTAAGGCTATACGTTCCGTTCGGTGCGGTTTGAACACCTGTATTGGTGCCTTTAATTTTAATGCTAACAGAAGGGATTGGAAGACCAGCTTCATCAGTAACTTTACCTGTTACTGAGATTTCAGCTATTTTATTTGTTATGGGTTCAGTTATTGCTCTCCGCTGGATGATGATAATATTATCTTCGAGCTTGTAGCTGATGGGTTGTGACCTCAGCGAGAGATCCAGTGCCTCTGTCAAACTCATTTTGTTAATTTCGATACTCACCGGGTGAGTTCCGCTAAGCATTTGCCTTGTGTACAAAAACTGGTAACCGGTTTGGCGCTCAATTTCCTTGAAAATTTTTTCGACAGCTGCATTCTTTTTTGAAAGCGTTACCGTTTGTCCGCTGCTGGCTAAGGAGAGCTGTAACATTAAGGAAACTAAAAGTAAGCATGTTAATTTCATAACCAGTAGCGGTTTACGCAGATAGGCCAGAAGCCTATTTACGCGTGGTGCATAATAATTCATATATTTGAATGTTTGGGTTTATACTTGGTTGTACTATTATCTGGAATACTTGGTGGCGATCCAAACGTCAGGTCAGAGTGTTACAGCACTCTGGCTTTTGTTTCATGGATGGGCCAGCCTATTTTTGTAAGGTTATGGCATAATGATCACGCTCCTTCCTCTGATTTTAAAGTGCAACAATCCGGTCAGCTCCAGCCTGTGGAGCACTTCTTCCAAATTTTTGGATTTTGGAATCGAACCGACAAATTCTTCCTGCGTTATTTCACCCTGATATTTGACATCAACATCATACCATCTCGATATTTTTCCCATCACAGTGCCGATTCGTTCATGTTCAAATGAAAAATTTCCGTTTTTCCATCCCATCACGTGGTTCGTATCAACATTAACAATACCGATGTTATGACTTAAAATGGCCTGCTGGCCAGGTAAAATTATCTTTTTCCTATCACCTTTACTTATCTCTACTGAACCCTGGAGCAAGGTTGTTTTAGGAATTTCGCCATCCCCGTATGCGCAGATATTAAAATGGGTACCGAGCACTTTTACATTTGAGCCCTCAAAATCGACTATAAAAGGTTTTTTAGGATTATGGGCTACCTCAAAATAAGCTTCGCCTTGAAGGGCAATTTTTCTGGTATTGCCCGAAAAAACTACCGGATAAGTTATTTTACTCTCTGCATTCAGCCAAACTTTACTCCCATCAGGGAGATTAACGCAATATTGTCCACCGCGTGGCGTTTCGATGGTATTTGAATTACCTGCTGCTAAAGCGGCAGCTGTATTGATTTTTGTGTATTTTAAAAGACCATTACTTTGTTTTTCGATAGAATAGCCATTTTCTACGGCGAGTTGTCCTTTTGTAAAATTATTTACTTCAATACGCTTACCATTTGAGAGAATCAGCAGTACTTTATCACTTCCTCCGTAAATAGCTTTTGCTCGTGGAATGCTTGTGTTTTTGGATAATGCGGCGCGTTTGTTCCCATCTGTATTAGCATAGTACAAAAATATAGATGAGCAGGCCAGCACCAATACTGCAGCGGCAGCCATGAGTTTAAAAGCGGAGCGTTTCCAGAATGGTATGCTCGTATCCTCTAAAGCATCTAAGCGCATTTCGATCTTTTTCGCTAAATCTTCGTTCTGTTCTACCGCTAAACTGTCTGTTTTTTGTTCAAATGATGCGCTGTACTCTTGCATGAATGCGTTCAGCTCAGGCTGATCTAATTGCTTTAACCAATTAAAAAAGTCCTGCTGTTCAGTCGCAGTCAATTCACCCTGAATTAATTTTTGCCTGAGTTGCTCAACATCCTTTTGTTCCATATCTGCTTAAGACGGATGTGGAACAAAAAAGGCCCCTCGTTAAAGAAAAAAATATAGAAAAGAAATAAAAGGTGCAATCCTGTATAAATGTTTCAGGTGATTTCTCAGAAAAGCTATTCCGGTATAGAGCTGTTTTTTGACCACCGATTTGGATATTTTTAATTGTAGTGCAATTTCATCAAGAGAAAGGTCATCGTTTATTTTGAGCTCAACAATTTTTTTTCTTTTTTCAGGAAGCAGGTTTATGCCGTTGTATAGCTGGCTTAAGGTTTGTGAATAAATTAAATTATCATCTGTGCTAACAGAACAGTTATCTTCAAGGTTTTTTGAAATCTCTTTTATCCTGATCTGTGTCTTTGATTTTCGGATATGATCGATTAAAAGGTTTCGTGCACAACGGTAAAGGTAAGGTTTGAAAGATCCGATAAGGGGCAGGTTTTTTCTGTTAAGCCATATTTTAACAAAGATGTCCTGCACAAGTTCATCTGCCAGATCGGTATTGCCAGAAATCGAAGCAACAAATTTTCTTAAATTATGGAGATATTTATTATACAACAAATTAAACGCCAGACGATCACCATCAGCTACACGCAACAAAAGTTCTAGTTCCTCTGAAACATCTTTCATCTGTTTGATAATTTGGTTAGTATAATAACCCCTTAATTACTAAATTGAGGCCGTTAGCGCTCAAAGAAGTTACGCTATAAAGTTATGCTGATTAACTCGCCAGCGTCTGATTTCATAAGACGTCTGCACGAATGTAGTAACACTTATTAAATAAAAAAATAAAGTAGCGGTATTTTTAACGTATTTATAACGTTTATTTTTTTCTAGTCTTTTTAGGCGCCTGTAAAGCAGGTTTCCGAATAAGTTAGTGGGGCTTTTTTCTATCAGAAGGAAAATTTTAAATATACTGGCGCAATATGGTTTGGTAATAAGTTTTTCGATACACGAAGATGGCGGCATTGTAAGTTATGTCGGGTTGCATGCAGATTGGACTCTTGTCTCCAGTAGACTATTACAATTCCAGGTGAATGGTTCGAAATATCGTCATTTCGACCGCAATGGAGAACCCGAAGGCTCTGCGAAGCAAAATCTTTTTACATAGTTCAAAGATTTCTCCATTTCGCTGCGCTTCAGTCGAAATGACGGAGATTTTTTAAATCTGTTAATAGCGTAGTGGATTGCTTTTATTATCGCTTGAAATAGTCTTCGACTACGCTAAGACTGACATACGAATTAATTTTTAAACAAGCTTTTATCATTTCGATTTGAGCTGTTTCTCCAATTGCTTATTTTAAGGTCACATCCAGGTAAACAGAATGACGGCCGTATGTTTCATAAAACGGCTTAAAAACAACATTGTCAATCGTGAATCTTAGCTGTTGTGGATCGCCTTTAATGGTTTTGCTAATGTCCTGTGCATTTAAGGTGATTTTACGCCATTCTTTTCTTGCTTCCGGCTCCTGAGCGGCAAGCAGTATGGGGCCATAAAATAAACTGGCTATATTTTGCTGATCCATAACCGGATCAAGGTGGAATTGGAATGGCATTTTTAATTCTACAATATCCCCATCCTTCCAATTGCGGCTAATTTTCAGGTAACTGCCCGGGTTGGCCTGGAGCTTTTGTTCTTTGCCATTAATTTTCACAAAAAAACCTTTAGTTGCCCAACCCGGTACACGCACATGGAGGTCAAATTTTCCACTCCCTTTAATCGTTAGTTTGGTGTGGTCTTCTTTTGGGAAATCTGTTGTTTGTTCTATTCTTATGTTGCGCGCTTTCCAGTCTAGTGTAGAAGGGATATACAGATTCACATAAAGCGCCTTGTTATCCTTGCTTTTAAAATAAATTGAATTTTGTAATTTGGTACTGCTCTCTAATGCTGTACCGTTACAGCAGGTAAATCCTTTCATGTCCGGATTGCCAAATTGTTTAACAGAACCTGGTCTGAGCGGAACGTGATAGGTATTTGCCGGACTTTTTTCGGCAACTGATGCCAGGATATGATTGTACAGTCCACGTTCATAATAATCCATCAACTCTGCCTTTTGATCGAAGAGGAACAAATCGCCCGTTAACTTAAGCATATTGTAGGTAGCACAGGTTTCATTCTGGCCCCCTTCAGAGAAACCATTTTCATACAGTGTTGATGGCTGGGCAGTAAAACACTCGGCATTAGCCGGATTACGCGCACCTGCAACACCTCCGATACTATACATGTACTCATTCACCATTTTGTGCCAAAAATTATCTGCCACTTTGTAATACTCAGGATTGTTGGCAACACGATACATTTCTATACTTCCCACCACCTGTGGGATATGTTGATTGGCATGCAACCCACGGAAATTGTCGACATTTTTCGCCAGGCCATTCGAATGTGCGGTATCGCCAAAGAATACTTTAATATTATCAAATAATTGTGCTGTTTTAAGGTAGCGCTGTTCGCCGGTAATGCTGTACATACGGGCCATCGACTCGTTCATTCCGCCAAACTCGCCGGCAATGTAGGTGTTCCACATCTTGATGAGCGTTTCTTGTGGCAACTGGCTTAAACGGGCATATACCCAGTCGCTCATGTTTTGCGCTATTTCGAGGGCTTTTTTATTGCCACTTACTTCATAAACATCAATTAAGCCCGCCAGGATTTTATGCAAGGTATAATAAGGTGCCCAGATCTGGTTATTCTGTCCGCCGTATTTAGCTCCTTTTTCCAGCATGATAAATTGATCGGGAGGGTAAGCGCTGATAAATCCTTTCCCCCAGTTCCAGTAATCGGTGCGGATGCCCTTATCACTAAGGTCTGAATCAAAATCCGATTTGCCAGGGCCATGCGGAACAGCTGCAGGATCGGATACATACGGGCCGCCAGGGTTTTGTGGCCTTCCCGATAACATTGATAATTCGTAAAGCGTATTGACCATATCGTCCATCTTTTTCGCGAAATTAGCGTGGAGTGCCTTATCATCACCTGTACCGGCATAAGCCTGTGCAATGGCAGAAAGATAATGGCCTGTAGCATGCCCTCTTAATTTAGTATCCTGACTATCCCAAACACCTAAGGGTTCTGCTCCTTGAGGTTGTTTTTGACCAAAAGCATGGCGAAACATATACAGAAAGGAATTTGGATCGGTTTGGGCTAATGTTCTGATAAATTTATCACGGTTTTCGATAAATTTAGTTTCGTGTCCATGCGCATCGCTTTTAAGCGAAACCTGGTCCAGATGAAAAGCCTCCAGATTTGAAACCGGAGTGATCTGCTCTTTTGATGCATTTATGGTAACAAATGCCTTTGGTTTAAAAGCTGTACCGGAAACCCGGCCGGTTATGGTATATTTTCCCGGTTTGAGAACAGCCGTATTGTCTATGTCAGAAGGCCACAACACCCGTACTTTTGGGCCTTTTAATCCGTTCTTGTAAGTCCCCTTAAGGTAACCTGGTAATCGCGGTAAATTCCCAACTGCTGTTTCTATTTCAATATCCGCAACATGCGTGAGGTAACTATTGTAAAGCTGTGCCTGGTTTTTATTAAAATGTGGAAGATCGTCCTCACTTTTACCAACATTCACGGTAGTCTGCTGCGTGCCTTTCTGCGAATTGTTGTAAATCCCGGCAATCTGCCTGGCGGTTAGGGGAATACGATAAATGCGGAAATCGTGCAACATGGCATTAAGATAAGGCGCGTCTGGCAACATCGATTTTCCAATATAGAGCAGTTTTTTGTCTTTTGATTGCTGATCAAATACGGCCGTTAGTTCCTGTGTGATATCTTTTGCTTCGGCTACAGGCTTGCCATTTACATAAGTGCTCATTGATTTTGAAGGCGCATCGATGACTACCGTAAGATAGACCCACTTGTTCATTTCGATGGCTGCCGAAACCGTTTCTTTGCTGTTGCGCTCATTCGCTTTTAGCTGCGCCAGGAAACCTTTCTGGGTTTTTGTGCCTAGTGGTGCTGCAAAAAAATGTTTGCCGGCATCCCTTCCGAAATCAAAAAACGATTGCCCAGCTTCGCCCGACCGTAAGTAGACCCATCCGGATATGCTAAGCGATTCAACATCAGCCAGTGCCTCTGATGGAATTGTAACAAAGAAATTGTCGTTCCCGGAAAGCGATAAAACCTTTCCAAAACGATTATCATTAACAAACCCGGGGTTGGAGCCCTGGAATTTGGCATGCAGATTATTTCTTGACCAGTCTTTTAAATCTCCATTAAAGATATACCGTGCACTCATTCCTGTTTCACCGATGCCATCAAGGATCTGATCACCATTTTGCGCCAGAACCGTGTTACTTGCCGCTATAAAAACAGCAAGATATAGAATGGAGCGGAGCACTTTGTAAATTTTCATATTTAATCTATTGTCAATAATGAGGTTGTATCATAAAAATAAGTTTCCCTGAGCGTTGTTACCCTGCGCTAAACCTTTACTGAGTTTGACGATGAATCGAAATGCCTCAGGTGGTATTATGGCAGGTCTATAAGCTAGCGATGACAATTCTATATGATGATCCCCGTAAATGTATCTGTTTATGCTATTTTAGTTCATAAGGTTTTTTGCCGATCACCTTAATGAAGTTTAAAGGGCCATTTCCTAAAGATAAAATTAAGCAAAAGGACTAAGGAATAAATCGCTATAAATTGCAGGTATTGTGCATATTTTAACCTTATTTTATGCTACGGATCCAAAATTATTACCGATGGAGGTATGAATTGGTTCACTCTGATCTTTTTTGTATCATATTATTCAGACTGCTATTTCCAGATACAAAAGGTTAAAATATTGATACTATGCATTAATATACAACGGTAATCTGGGGTTTACTTCGGCTATATTTACATGCAGACCTATACAGCCGTTTCCTAAAATTGAGGTAACACTTAACCATGAAGAAAAAATATTTAAAGCCATTCATTTTATTCCTGTTGTGCTCTACTTTTCAAATCGTGCTGGCGCAATCTGCAAAAGAGGTTGTGCTACATGGAAATCCAATTATCCCGGGTTATTTTGCAGATCCAACGGTAAAGAAGTTCGGAGATAACTATTACATATATGCTACAACAGATGGTAACGGTGGTGGTTTCGGTCCTTCTCAGGTATGGACATCTAAAGATTTTGTGAATTGGACCATGCAGGATATGAACTGGCCAACCACGCACTACTATTGGGCGCCGGATGTAACCCAAGGTGCGGACAGTAAGTACTATTTATATTACTGCCAGCCTGTTGAGATTTTTGGTGCTTCAGCTGATACTCCTGTTGGTCCCTGGACATCGCTATTGCCTAAGGGTAAACCGGTTGTATCTAATTTTATGGTGCCAAATGTGATTACGCTTGATGGACAGACTTTTAAGGATGATGATGGCCAGTATTATATGTATTGGGGCACCTGGGGCATTTATCCCAACCATGGTTGTGGAGTTGGTCTTTTAAATAAAGATATGAAATCCTTTTCCAGGCTGGCACAAATTCCCAATACTGATGCAAAAGAGTTTTTCGAAGCACCCTTTGTGTTTAAAAGAAAAGGAATTTATTATTTGACTTATTCCTCTGGTTATTGTGAGGATGGCACTTACAGAGTTCAATATGCAACTGCAACCAACCCGATGGGACCATTTAAATATGCCGCTAACAACCCGATTTTATCTACAAATAAAGATGGAACGGTGCACGGGCCGGGGCACCAGTCTGTATTGCAGCAGGGTGATGATTTTTACCTGGTTTATCACCGGCATAATAATCCGCATAATGATGGCGGTTACCACAGGCAGGTTGCTGTAGATAAAATGTTATTTGATGATGAAGGGAATATATTGAAGATTTTACCTACACATACCGGAATCGGTTATCTGGCAAAAAATGTCAATCCACATCCAAATTTAGCAGAAGGTAAAAAAGTGTCTGCATCCTCCAGCTATGATGAAAATTTTAAAGCGGAATTTGCCTTTGATGATGACAATGGAACCTTATGGAAAAGTAAAAGCAATGTAGGGCCTGCCTGGGTGCAGGTAGATTTGGGAAAAACAGCGCATGTTAAAAGTATCCATACGCAGTTTGAATACGCCACCTGGTACTATCAATATAAGATCATGTATTCGGTTGACGGGAAAACATGGAAAATTTATGCCGATCGCAGCAGAAATACACAACATGGGAGCCCGATGATTGATTTCGGAAATATTAAGGCGAGGTATCTTCGTACAATGGTTTTACGGACTGAATATCCGGGATTGAATAAAGCGATATGGAATATTAAGGTTTTCGATGATGCGGAATATCATCCGGTAATGAATACCAAAATTAAAAAATGGCAACCTTTAAAAACTTTTGAACCAAAAGGTTTATTAGTAGACCTGGCATTAGATAATCTCCGTACAGGCACCGTTGTAGCAAGCGTTCAAAATAAAGGGAAGTTGGGTGGGCATTTTGTGGCTGGTGGAATAACTAAACCCATTACCTCCATGATCGGAGGCAAAAAAGCATTAATTTTTACTGGTCAGGAGCGCTTATCTTCATCAGGTCCTGCGCCACAGTCTCTGCTTGGAAACAGCAGCTATAGTGTAAGTATGTGGGTTTTAAATCCGGAGATTGATAAAGAAGAAACCATTATTTCGTGGACAGGGAGGGGAGGGGTTGATTTAAGTAATGCTGCTGTTGGTTATGGGAATAGTAAAACTGCCGGCGCAATAACCCACCTGGGATGGGCAGATTTAGGATACAAGCATTTGCCAAAAGCTAATGAATGGCATCTGATCAGCATTGTTTTTGACGGTACAATGGAACAGATCTATGTTGACGGGGAATTGGATAGGAGCGAAAGAAGGATGCTTTTTATCAATAAGCTCAAACATTTTCTAATCGGCGGAAATGAAGATGGAAGTGCAGGATTTTCCGGCGCATTGGCTTCATTAAAAATTTATGATGTGCCGCTAAGCCATGAAGAAATTAAAGTGGCTTATGCAAAAGGGCTGCGCAATAATACCGTTCTGCAGGTAGATGCGAAAAATCTCGACTATGGCAATTTAGATAAATGGACCAACAACGGGACTGCTTTGGGAGTGCTTGTAAGTAGGGGAAAGGCAGAAGTTGCTGATGTAAATGGGAAAATAGCGGTAGTTTTGCACAGTAAGGGTAAATTGCTTCTGAGCAATGAAATGGCTGAAACACCAGATTTTTCAAAACCTTTTAGCGCCATTTTTTCATTGTATTCGCAAGCCGGTTCAAAAACAGATTTATTTTTTGGCAAAGGAGATAAATCGGCCAGGATAACAGGTACCGGAAAGTGGGAGCAGGTGATCTGTACGTATTATAAAGGGAAATTTAAGATTTTTGTAAATGGTAAATTAGCCGCAAATACCGATGCCCCTAAAAGGGAAAAAGATCAGCGTATTTTAATCGGATCTGCAACAGAAGGGGCATCAATAGCCATATCTTCAATTTCTGTGTTTAATTATGGTCTTGATGATCGCAGTTGCGTGCAGGAATTTGATTTTTGGAAACAGACACTCAATAACAACCTCAAAAATGCATCATTCGCTTCTAAACCATCAGCTGTTACGCCAAATATGGTTGATATGGCTGCGGATAAACCAGCATTGCCGGGTACCAATTTTGAATACCTTTTTAAACGTGATGATGATGAAAATGCCCAAAAATGGTTAAGGTCTTCAGTTTATACTGATTTTACTGTTGAGCCAGAAAAGCGCTATACTTACACCGTAAAGGTTAGAGATAACTTTGGCAATGTTACTAAAACCTCGTTACCTTCCGCTGTTACAACAGATTCTACACTTTTTGTAATCAGAAAGCAACATGGAGCGGCGTTATCGGTTCCGGCAAGCGCAGATGGTTTGAAAGGAACTTCCTGGGACGGTTTGATCGGAAATGCAGATACCGTTGCCCAGCATTCCGGGGTATTGAAGTTGGTCTCGCACAATACATTTTGGGAGGGATCAATGGCAACAGGGCCATTTGCTTACAACAAAGTGGAGGGCGATTTTACTGCCGAGGTAATGCTATGGGATATGTTGGGGCTGAACCAAAAGAAAGCTTATGGTGCAAATGAGGCCGGTATAATGGTAAAACAACCATCAAGTGGGGCAAAGCTTATACAAAATGGCGTTATGCCAGGCTGGGGTGTCGGAAACATTGTTACTGATTTTAATTCTGGGGAACGCAAACAGTTGAATAACCTGGCGGGATGGGCTTTTTATCGTCATTTACAAATACAAAGGCAGGGAAATCTATTTTTTATGCGTGGCAGCCATGATGGAAAGGCCTGGGTAAATCTTCCCGGCAGTCCGATAAAAAGAGATGATATGAGTAGCAGAGTTTTAGAGGTGGGTGTTTATCATGCTACCTATGGTGATATTTCTGGTTATGCATCATTTAGTGATTTTAAAATCATTCAAAAGAAATAAAAGAAAAAAATTAATAATTAGTTTACTAATGTAAATATTCATGGTTTGGAACTGGCCTTTGGGATTAATACCCGGCCTGAATTACGTATCTTTAGGATATAATGGACTGGATATAGGTGTGTTCAAGCGGTCAGATTAAGAGCCTGTTTAAATTTTATAACAAATATAAATGGACAGATGGATAAGAAGGTGAATGGTCTCGAAGTATCGTCATTTCGACCGCAGTGGAGAAATCTTTTAAATTTGATTTCAATAACTTAGTACAAAGATCTCTCCATTTCGCTGCGCTACAGTCGAGATGACGACCATTCTATAGGAGGTTGAAATAAGAAATAAATTTTATTTAATTTTAAATAGGCTCTAAGATAAATCGTCCTTTCGACCCAAGTAGAGAACCCGAAGGCTCTGCGAAGCAAAATCTTTTAATATAGTACAAAGATCTCTCCGCTCCGCGTTGCTCCGGTCGAAATTACAACCATTCTATTTTCCCCTTCTTGTAGCGCTATTTTATTTTGCCACGATTACATTTGCTCCGCCTGGTAAAAGTTTTACTTTCAATTGTTTTGCCTTATTTAATTTTAGCTGTTTTATTTGAGGTGAACGGTCATCGGCATCTGAGTATAAGGTAACTTCAGCACCAGATAACATTGGCAGCGAAATGTCGATTGTTTTCTCCGTAGTTTCCGCATTTATAGCTGTAATATACCAGGTATCGCCATGGCGACGCGCCAATACACAATATTTTCCGGGATATCCATCAATAAAAACAGTATTGTCCCAGGTTGTTGGCACATTTTTCATAAAATCGATCACATGAGGCGCAACATCGCTGAGGTTATTTGGGGTGATCCCAAAATTCTGCACTGGATTCTGAAAAAGAATAGCAGTTGCCAATTGGAAAGTTTCTGTTGTTTTTCTAATTGTTCCGCCGTCATTTTTCTTGTTATGGCGCTTATTTAAAAGAACTGGTCCGAAATCCATTGCGCCTATAGCATTTCGGATAAAGGGATGAAGGCTGGCGTTAATGGCTTCGGTATCATTTGCATGTTGGGTGAATATCAGGTTCTCTGATGCCAATACGGCCTCACTTCCAACATAATTGGGATACATTCTTTCCCAACCTCTAGGCACGGTGCAGCCATGAAAGATTACCGTTAAGCCAAAAGTGTTGGCATCAGATAAAATATCTTCATAAAGTTTCATGGTTTCCTGTTTGTCGCCACCAAAGAAATCTACCTTAATTCCTTTCACACCAATCTGCTGCATCCAGGCCATTTCCTGTTTTCTTGCCGAGGCTGTATTCATTTTATATTTAGGTCCTTGTGGGGCATCATTCCAAAAACCATTAGAGTTATACCATAAAGAAATACCAACTTTCTTCTCTTTTCCGTAGGCAACCAGCTCCTCGATTTTTTTCCGTCCGATCTTGGTGTCCCACCAGTTATCAATCAATACAAACTCATAACCCATTGCCGCAGAAAGATCGATGAACTTTTTCTGATCCTCGAAATTAATACTTTCATCTTGCCATAACAGCCAGCTCCAGGTAGACCGGCCAAAGGTATAGTTCTTCGATGCGGCATATTGTGGCGCTACAACATCGAATGGAACAGTAGTTTCAACAATTGGTTTAAGTGTACGTCCAATAGTAATGGTACGCCAGGGCGTATTGCCGGGTAATGATATCGTTGGATTTGCACTCCCGATGCCATTATTTTCTCCCTTCTCCGGGAAAGCAATTTTGTAATTCCCATCTTTAGTGCCTTCGCTTAGTCTGGAACCACAGTATAGTGAATTTACACCAGTTTCCGAAAGTAATACCCAGCCATCATTCCCCAAATGAAAAAGGGCGGGAAAAGTATAACCTATGCCATATTTTGAAGGGACGCCCATGGCCTGATCGCGGTTATATTCTTCTTCATAGCTGGGTTTGGTTTTCATCCAGCCAATCATTGGGGTAGCCTGCGGGCTTAAAAATGTAGTGGTATTAGTCGGAAATTTGTATCCGCTCAGTTCTTCTTCAATGACAAAGCTTGCGTTTTCACCGGTCTGCGGAACCTGATATCTAAAGGCAATATCGTTATTGCTCACGCGGAATATTACTTCTATCTGGTTCTTTTTGGCATTCTCAAACTTGCAGATGAGCTCATTTGCCTGGTAGTTTACACTACTGATCTTGATTTTTGGTTCATTGTAACGCTCATGTATTTGTCGTAATTGCTTACCGGTTAGCTTGAGACCAGACGATAAATCCATCTGGCTTCCGCGAAGCCCAAGAGGAGAGCGCTCAATCATTTCTTTTCCCTGTAATACTACATTGTAATAAAGTTTACCCTCGTTTAAATAAAGTTTAACCATCAATTTCTGATCCGGACTTGTAACGTTCAGGTCTTGGGCAAAAGATAACACGTGGCTGGCAACCAATGCCATTACCAGTAAAATACCTTTAAAATAATTCATAGCTAAAGATTTGTGGAGTAATTTTTGGATATTCATCAACAACGGAATAAGCTTATTTGGTTTAGATTTATCTGGTCAGTTTAGAAAAACGAAAATTAGGTAATATTTTTAAATGTTATGGTAACGTTTATTATTTTTTTACATAATCTTTTTCTGCTGTACTAGTAGTGGAACAAAGCCAGTGTGACGTTTCTAATCAAACATTAGCAATTTGTTGAAAAACTTAAGCACAGGGTAAGGTGAGGCCAAATATTTAGCCTGACGATTTTAAGGTGATTAAAAAGGATTTAAAGCCTGTTTAAATTTTTCCAGCGAATATCACGTAATATTTTGCTGTTAGGCCGAGCGTAACGGATTGCTTTATTAATGCGTTGAAGTGGTCTTCGACTATGCTACCATTGACAGATCTTATAAAGAAAGGTCGTCATTGCGAGGCACGAAGCAATCTTAAAGCGCACGCTGTTAGCGATCGTTGTAAGATTGCTTCGTCGGCTGAAAAAGCCTTCTCGCAATGACGATTCCTCGCCAGAACATAGCAATAGAACCCTCTGTCACTCATATTTATGTTAAACAATTAAAATTAACCCTCAGACTGACATGCGAATTAATTTTATTTAATTTTTAAACTCAAAGGTCCCACAACCAACAGTTTTATCAATCCGGATTTATTCTTTTATCATCTTCCACCAGTCTAAACTGAATATCCCCTCTTTAAATATCAGGAATAGGTCGTGTTCGCCCTTTACCTGATTAAGCGTACAGGAGATTGTTTCCCATGTAATAGTTTTACTTTTTACGGGAAGCGTTCCGATTAACCTGCCATTTTGATCATCAATCCTGATTTCCAGCTTTCCTCCGCCAGTAAGGTAAGTTAAACTGGCTTCAAACTTTTTAGCGCCACTTTTAAAATCGACACCTTTAATTTTAATGAAGGCACCTGCCTGTTTATTGGTGGTGAAAATACGCCCGTTTACAGCATCTTTTTCTGCTTTAATGCCTTCAGCCCAGTTTATTGTTTCAGCTTCGGTACGTTTGAAAGGACTCAAATTACCGACTTGTTTCACTCCGGTTTCCGACCACCATGGCAACTCCTGGATTGTGCCATCCGGGTTGTAACTGAGTTCTTCCACACAAACTGAGCGCCTTTCATGGTGTTTATCGGTGATCATAAAATTTAACCGGAAATTAAAACCAAACAAATATGATTTACCCTTATAATCAATAATTCCGGGGTGATTTCCTGAAGATTTTTCATTTGGTTTCATCAGGTAACCCTTATAGTCCCAGGGACCGGTTGCATTTTTGCTCATCGCATAAGCAATCCCTTCCGGGCAACAAGTAGAGGCATAGGCGAGATAGTAATGGTTATTACGTTTATAAGTCCACGGGCCTTCCTGGTAATGGTAAGTATCAGCTTTGGTTTGCCCTTTTTCTTTACCTACATCTTTTACTTTAACGATTTCCCCTGAATAGGAAATCATGTCTTTGTTTAACTTTACATACCAGAGGTTTGGATTGCCCCAATACAGATAGGCTTGTCCGTCAGCATCAATAAATACAGAGGGATCAATGTCATTCCATAGATGGTCATCATCAATAAGCCTTTTTCCTATAGGGTCTTTGAATGGCCCATAAGGACTGTCTGCTACGAGGACACCAATGCCACTTCCCTGTACCGGACAATACAGGTAGAATTTTCCATTACGCTCGATACATTGCGGTGCCCAGGCTCCGTTATCCTGCTTTCCCCAGGTGAAGTTTTTCAGAGATGCAATAGCGCCGTGGTCTGTCCAGTTTACCATGTCTGTTGAAGTATAAAGAAGCCAATCCTTCATCAGGAATTTACCCATTCCAGGACCCGCATTATCTTCATCATGGGAGGTGTATAGGTATACGGTATCTTTATATACCATTGGTGCCGGATCGGCAGTAAATTTAGTCTGTATAATAGGATTTTGGGCTAAAGTGCCCAGCGTTATGAAACTTAAAAGTAAGCTTGCGCCTATTCTGAATTTCTTTACCATTTTTATAGGTGTTATTTCCATTTAGTTTTGTTTTAAGGGCTGATGTGGATTTTTCTATCTATAACCCCATTTAATTTGCTTAGTTCCTGATAAAGAAACCGCAGTTAAACATCTTAATGTGAGCTCCACAGTGCTGGAACCTGAGGTGATTAAAACCAGTTATTAGCGGATCAAACGCCAGGAGTCAAAATTAAAGAGGTTATTACCTTCACCTTTGAATACCAAATACAGGTCGTGTACACCGGTAATTTGGTTTATTTTACAAAGCTGAGCTTTCCATTCCTGGGTGTTTTTGGTTGATTTTACTTCAGTTTTCCCAAGCAGTTTACCATTTAAACCGTCAGCCCGAAGTTCAATATTTCCTTTTGAGGATAGGGAGGCTACGGTTGCTTCAAACTGAGTTGCACCTTTGCCAAAATTTACACTACGGATTTTGATGTAATCGCCATTGTCAATATTGGATACATAAATAGCCCCTGTTAGGCTATCTTTGGCGGTTTTTAAACCTTCTGACCAGGCTATGGTTTCGGCTTCAACTCGGGTAAAAGGATCTAAGTTTGAGGCGCTTTTCAATACACCTGCTTTTGTGCGGTTAATTCTCGGAATAGATCCATCGGCGTTAAAACTGAATGGTTCGATACAAACCGAACGTTTAAAGCCTCCGCCCCCAGGTAAAGCCCCGTCATGATAAAATAAGTAAGACTGGCCTTTAAAATCGATATAGCCGGGGTGGTTGGTGAATGCACCACGATCTTCGATCACTTTCATGATCGTATCTCCATATATCCAGGGGCCTGTTGGTCCTTTGCTGGTAGAATAAGCCAAATGTTCCGGAACGCCACCGGCCGGATAAAGCAGGTAATATTTGCTTTTTCGTTTAAAGAACCATGGTCCTTCCTCATATTCTGATGGTCTTTTATCCGGATCTTTTTTCCTCGCACTAAAGCCTTGCTTGTTTAATGGAACTTTCACGATACCAACTTTTTCATCATAAGAGATCATATCCTTATTCAGTTTTACATAATATAATTGGGGATTGCCCCAATACAGGTAGGCCTGCCCGTCATCATCGATAAAAACAGTTGGATCAATGTAACCAAAGCCTGAAAGCAACGGCTTGCCTATTGCATCTTTAAAGCCTGCTGTAGGCGTGTCTGAAATGGCAACACCAATGGCGTTCCCGCCATTTTTTTGGTTAACGGGTAAGTAGTAGTAGAATTTTCCATCCCTGAATATGCACTGGCCTGCCCATGCATCACCGCGCGACCAGCTAAAAGCTTTATAGGATAAAATGGCTCCATGATCCGTCCAGTTAACCATATCCTTTGAAGAATAACACCGCCAATCGTTCATGGTGAAAAAGTTTTTTACCGTAACATCTTCATCATGCGAAGTGTATAGATAAACGGTTCCATTGTGTACCATTGGTGCCGGGTCAGCTGTGTAATAGGTCTGAACGATCGGGTTCTGGGCGAAACTTGCCAATACAGACAGCAGGCCCGTCAAAAGTGATATTCCAAATGTTTTTTTCTGCATTTTTTGATGTTATTTTAATAGGGAAAGCATGGTTTTAGCATAACGTTCGCCAAGCATGCGGTAGCCCTGTGCATTGAAATGTAGATTATCTGCCGCATCGGTACAGCCAGCTGATGATATGATGTGTGCACTGGGAATTGTTTTTGGCAAGCTTGCAATAATTTTATTCATTGATGCGCATATTCCTCCCTGATCCGCATTAACTACCTCGCCGGCAAGGAGTGGCGTTGATGCCGGATTTAGATTCAAGTCTTTGATTAGGTTCTCATAAACTAATTTCACTTTTTTTGGCCATTCCTGATCGCCGGTGTTGGATTCGCCCTGGTGCATCAAGATACCTTTGATAACCCCTGATTGCTGGGCAATCTTGGCTAACTCTACCAAACGGCCGTACGGATTTCCGCCGTAGGCACTTAATGCCGACTTCATCCATTCTGGCGCAGTGGCCGTATAGGTTTGGTAATTTTTTTTATCAAATAACTCAATTTTGCAACCACCAACTGCTACATTAATGATCCCGATGCGCACATCTTTGGGAAGTGAATCCAATAGGGTTCTTCCGAAATAGTCCATTGGCGTTAAACCAGTTTTGCACCGGCATAAAGGTGGTTTAGCCGTATACCAGTTTCCTTTCTTTCTGCCTAACTCCGGACAGTCAACTGCCTGAAGAACGCTAAATCTGTTATTCACTGTTGTATCCTGAGGTTCGAAAGGTGCATTTCCTTCCATGTTAGATTGACCGAAGCTCAGGAAAACATATAATTTAGGGTTCTGAGCGTATGATTTTTCGCTATTGCACCACAAAGCTGCAAGCAACAAGGCAATTCCTAAATATTTGCTGTAAGCTTTAGCTTTGATCAATTTCAGCGCAACGTTATTCAGGTTGGTGCCTATCGTTTTTGTCGAATATTTTAGTCCTTTTGTGATGATTTGTTTCATATTAATTTCCATCGTTTAACCTGAAGCTAAAATATTAAACGCTGCAGATTATGAATAGCATTTTTCATCATAAAAAATGCTCAAATGGGCAAAATTAAAGGCCAGCCTGATAGCTGCGATAAATTAATTCAGCCAGTTTAAATAAAAGATTATAAGCTAAAGCATTAAAAAAAGCGGGTGCTATACTTGTTTTTTAAGTTTATAATCAACATTTCTGCTATCATATTATTCAAAGTTTCCATACTAAATTCTTCTTTTAACATAGTTTTATCCTTTGCCTATCTATTAGGATTTTAAACCTATGTAAACCATCGCGCATCCTAAATGGAATAATTTTTTATAACCGTATATAAACCAAAAATGAATAATAATGAATCTAAAAATTAAAAGCCAATCTATTTTGGCCGTTGCGCTAATTGCTGCTTTAGGTAGTTCGTGTCAGGAAGGAAACAAGCATTCAGAAAAAAATGAAGCTGCAAAAACTAAAGCAAAACACTACCTTTCTGAGCCATTGGTGAAGGAAATTTATACTGCAGATCCTTCTGCGCATGTTTTCAATGGTAAAATTTACATCTATCCATCGCACGATATAGAGTCGGGCGTAAAGGAAAATGACAACGGGGATCATTTTGATATGAAAGATTATCGGATTCTTAGTATGGATAGCATTGGTGGCAAGGTCACTATTCATGATACCGCACTCTCCGTGAGTGATATTCCATGGGCGGGCAGGCAATTATGGGCACCAGATGCGGCCTATAAAAATGGTACGTACTATCTCTATTTTCCTGTTAAGGATAAAAATGATGTTTTCAGGATAGGGGTAGCAACTTCCAAGGATCCGGCTGGACCATTCAAAGCAGCTAAAGAACCAATTGAAGGTAGTTTTAGTATTGATCCTGCGGTTTTTACCGATACAGACGGCAGCAGTTACATGTATTTTGGTGGAATCTGGGGCGGACAGCTTCAACGCTGGAAAGATGGAAAATATGATCCGAACGGTTCTAAAACTGATTCTGAAAAAGAAAACGATCCTGCTTTGAATGCTAAAGTTGTAAAACTTAGCAAGGATATGACTGCTTTTGACGGGAAAGTGAAAGATGTGGTAATCTTAGATCAGCAAGGCAAGCCCCTTCTTACCAAGGATCATGACCGGAGGTTTTTTGAAGGTGCTTGGATGCACAAATACAATGGAAAGTATTATTTTACTTATTCAACAGGCGACACTCATTTTCTGGCATCGGCAATATCGGATAATCCATTAGGCCCCTTTAAATATCAGGGCACTTTCATGACTCCTGTTGAGGGCTGGACTACTCATCATTCCATTGTTGAAGTCAAAGGTAAGTGGTATATCTTTTATCATGATACACAACTCTCGGGAAAAACACATTTAAGAAACGTGAAAGTAACTGAACTTAACCACCTTAAAGATGGCACAATTGAGTTGATAAAACCCAATAAAGATTAAAGCAAAGATGGATTACTTACACGGTTTATCATGATTAAGTTAACAAGTAAGAATTGAGTTAAACTTTTTCTCTTCAGGCTCAGCTTGTGCTGAGCCTGAAGATTATCAACGTATTCTATACGGTATTATCGAAGGTACTTCGACTATGCTATCATAAAAAGGTTCCAATAGAAAAATCGTCATCTCGACCGGAGCAACGCGGAGTGGAGAGATCTTTGAACTATTTTGCCTAAAGTTTAAAGATTTCTCTATTACGCTACCGATGAAGAATCGGTAAGCTTCAGTCGAAATGACGATAATTATTTTTCTTAAATTCTCCTGTTTCTCTTATTGATTTTTATATAATAAATTTCCCTATCATAAACAGATTCCAATAGAAAAATCGTCATCTCGACCGGAGCAACGCGGAGTGGAGAGATCTTTGAACTATTTTGCCTAAAGTTTAAAGATTTCTCCATTACGCTACCGATGAAGAATCGGTAAGCTTCAGTCGAAATGACGATAAATTATTTTTCTTAAATTCGCCTGTTTCTCATATCGATTTTATTCAATAAATTACCTCTACCATAGACAGGATTTCACTAGCACGGCCGTCATCTCGACTGTAGCGCAGCGAAATGGAGAGATCTATTTAGTTAGATTTCTCGACTGCGTTGCACTCCGCTCGAAATGACGGTAACTCGAGGGATTTTTACGCGTAGATTAATACTGTCTTTAATATTAATTTTATTCCATAAATTACCTCTCAGGATGACAATTAGAAAGGCCCTGCTCTCCATCCGATAACTATCGGATGGAGAGCAGGGCCTTCAATTAATTATACGACTTAGCGTCGCCTGTTATTTTGAGTGATAGATTTTGTCGTTACCGCTATAATCCAGCCACTTAAAACTTGCTGTATTATCGCTTTGCTGGCCGGAAGACGTGGCGTACAAGGCAAACAGCGATCCAATAAATCCGCCGGCAGCCTGTGTGCTTAAATATTTACCGTCAACATCATTTTTTAAAGTAAGCCAGCCTTCGTTCCCTTGTTTATATTTAAAATCATATAAACCTCCCTTAGCTTCAATTTCAAGCTGTATAGCTGCGGATGGATTTGAAAGTGGTAATTCAGTAATTAATATCATATTTCCGGCCTTTTTATCGCCTTTAAAAAGCTGAATGACCGTTTTGTTTTCTTTAATGGATTTGCACATCAAGTAAAAATTAAATTCTCCCTGGAAAATCATTAATCCTGCTTTCTCATTTTTGGATTTCGGAGTGAATTGAAGCGCTGTGCTGGCTGTACAGAACATGTGCTGCTGGCGTTTTCCAAGAAACGCCGGATTGGTTTTCTCCATAACGGTTTCAGGCTTAAGTTTCATCGTGAACCCATTTTTCTTGCTTAAGCTATACCATGAACTATCGTTTTTCCTTAAAAAAAGTAAAGATTGGTCTAACTTTTTATCAAAGGTAGTCCTGTAAGAGAAGTTCCCGTTTTGTGGTGGCGTACCTGCTTGTTTGATTTCTTTATAATCCGCTGAATACTGATATTGAACTTCCTTAAAATCAGGATTAATTACAGGCCATCCATTTGTCCATTTAACCGGTGCAATAAAGGTTTCTCTTCCGGTATTGTAAAAATTTCCCTCGTATGGACGCACAGCAAGAAAAATAGCGTAAGTTTTTCCATCAGGTCCTTCCACCAGTTCTGCGTGGCCTGTAGAGGTTATCGGATTCGGACGGTTTGGATCTAAATCCCGTTGGGTTAGGATTGGATTGTTTTCGTAAGGAACATAAGGTCCAGTAGCTGATTTGCTTCTAAGGATAACCTGGGAATGATTTACACTTGTTCCACCCTCAGCAGCGCAGATGTAATACCAATCTTCGCGTTTAAAAATGTGTGGTCCCTCAATCCATACCGGTTTTTTGGAAATATCCACTCCACCGTTTACAAGCAAATGTTCTTCTCCGCTAACTTTGAGTGTTACAGGATCGAATTCATAGGTACGGATGGTACGGTGGCCACTGTAAAGTGGTTTATTGTCCGGGGCATCACTATTGTAAACGATATAGGCTTTATCTTGATCGAAAAATAAAGAAGGATCTATCCCTTTTACATCGCGAAGCCACACCGGATCGCTCCACGGGCCTGCAGGATTTTTAGCAGTCATCACAAAATTTCCGCCCTTATCTATATTGGTACAAGTCATATAAAAGGTTCCTTTATGGTAATTAATGGAAGGTGCGAACAAACCACGCGAGGTTCCATCGCCCAGAAAAGTCATCTGCGTATTTCGCTCAATTACGTTTCCAATCTGTTTCCAGTTTTTTAAATCCTTGCTGTGAAAAACAGGAATGCCCGGAAAATAAGAAAAAGTAGAGTTAACCAGGTAATAATCACTTCCTACTTTTGTGATACTGGGGTCTGGATAAAAACCGGCAAGAATTGGATTTGTAAATTTTATTTGTGCAAATGCTTGTGAGGTGAAGCAGAGCAAGAATAAATAAAAGATTTTTTTCATAATTGTATATTTGGCTATTGAAGAAATATGCTCGAAATTTTTGTTGATTTTTTTAACTTAATCTCAACGTAAAATTGCTGCATGTATTTAATGATGTAAGTTTTCGGTTTTTAAAGTTTCGCTGATCCCTAATTCTAGTCCTCTTAGTTCGGCAAGTCCTTTCAGTCTTCCTATGACAGAATAGCCAGGGTAAGGGCTTTTATCCAGATCATCAAGCATTTGGTGGCCATGATCAGGTCGCATATGGATAGATCTGTCCTCTGCGCGCGTGAGTTTTACGATTGCAGTGACCAAAGCACTCATATCTGCATTTCCTTCCAGGTGATTGGCCTCATAAAAATTGCCATTATCCTCTCGTTGAACGCTTCGCAGGTGTAAAAAATGTATTTTGTTTCCCAACCGTTCAATCATTCCCTTTAAGTCATTATCTGGCCGGGCACCAAAAGAACCGCTGCAAAAACAAATTCCATTGGACGGCGCAGGCACAGCTTTTAATATTTTATGCGCATGCTCTTCCGTACTCATAATTCTTGGCAAACCTAAAATCGGGTAGGGAGGGTCATCAGGATGAATGGCTAACTGTAGCCCGCTTTGATCAGCCGTAGGGGTGATTTCCTGCAAAAAACTGATTAAATTATTGCTTAGTATTTCTGCAGAAATGTTTTTATATCCTTCCAGTAAAGTAAGCACCTGATCTTTAGTAAAATGATCTTTGCTTCCAGGCAGACCCTGCAGGCAGTTGCTCATCAAAGTGCGCTGCTCTTGTGGATTAAGTTTAATAAAGAAGCTTTTGGCATCTTCCAATTCCTGGGGTGTATAGTCATCGGTTGCTCCGGGGCGGTTTAATAAATAAAGGTCAAAAGCAATGAATGCGGATTTCTCAAACCTTAAAGCAAGAGCGCCGGTGTGGGTTTTAAATTTTAAATCGGTTCGCATCCAGTCTAATACCGGCATGAAATTGTAGGTGATTACTTTGATTCCGCAGTTTGCCAGATTTTTCAGACTGACTTTATAATTTTCAATCCATAACTGATATTCGCCCTGCCTTTTTTTGATGTCCTCATGTACAGGCAGACTTTCGACCACTTCCCAGGTTAGTCCACTGGACTCAATAATTGCCTTTCGGGCCAATATTTCTTCCTCCGGCCAGATTTCGCCTACGGCAATGTGGTGTAAAGCAGTTACTACTCCTGTACAGCCTGCCTGCAGAATATCGGCTAGGGTAACAATATCATCGGGGCCATACCAGCGCATAGTCTGAATCATTTTCATAGCAGAGTGGTATTTTTTTGAAGTATCTTTTGATTGCAAATCATCATATTTCTAATTTGCTTTTTTAAGTTGATCTGCAATATTTTCCATTTCTTTTTTAATGGTCTGTTTCATATTTGGTTTTTTAGCTGCTGGCTTATAAAGAAAAGATATTTCGCCTGAAGTTTATGTCGTGCAATCGATTGCCAAAAACGTTGCATAGCTTTTAATTTTTTCTTAGCTTAGTGAAGTTTAAGGTCAATTATTTTTCGAAATTCGCTCTGGTTCGGTCTCTTTCTAAGTTATCTATAACCTAAGTTCATTAAAGATTTTTAAATAAATGATGATTTGTTCCGCTCAATGGTATTTTTGAACATTTTTTCCATCAATATAATCAATGGTTCCATCATCATGCGGTGCATGCACTTAAGTTTGTAGTAATAATTAATTTCTGGCGGCTAATCAATTAATCCTGCCAACCAACTCTAACCAATTAAAATGAAAAGATTAATCTCCATCTTAGCAACACTTATTTTTATTCAAACTGCAGTTTTCGCGCAAAAGCAGATTCCTGTGGCTCCTGAAGGTTTTGACCTTAGTCAGGCTGAAATCCCCCACGGAAAAATAGATACGATACAATATGCTTCGAAAACGGTCGGAACAGCCAGAAAAGCCACCATTTATTTTCCGCCAGGATATCTTAAAACTAAAAAATACCCGGTTTTATACCTGCTCCATGGCATTGGTGGGGATGAAAAGGAATGGCTGAATGGTGGGAAACCTCAGGTCATCTTCGACAACCTCTATGCTTCGGGAAAACTTGAACCCATGTTGGTGGTGATGCCAAACGGCAGGGCGATGAAAGATGACCGTGCCACGGGAAATATTATGGCTCCGGAAAAAGTTGCTGCATTTGCAAACTTTGAAAAGGACTTGCTTTTGGACCTGATTCCATACGTGGAAAAAAATTATAATGTTTTTAAAGACAGAAACCATCGTGCCCTTGCCGGCTTATCTATGGGTGGGGGACAGTCCTTGAATTTTGGATTGGGTAATTTAGATACATTTGCATGGGTTGGTGGTTTTTCTTCTGCTCCAAATACCAAAGTGCCTGCAGAATTATTACCAGATCCGGCAAAAGGTAAAGCGATGCTTAAATTGCTTTGGATTTCTTGCGGTGATAATGATCGATTGCTTAACTTCTCTCAACGTACCCACGAGTATCTGGCAGATAAAAAAGTTCCGCATATTTATTATATAGAACCAGGCGTGCACGATTTTAAGGTATGGAAGAATGATTTGTATCTGTTTAGTCAGCTGTTATTTAAACCTGTTGATCAGGCTTCCTTCCAAAATTATAGTCTCAACCCTTAACGCCTGATGTTCTTCTCCATGAAAAATTTTGTGCTACTGCTGCTCTTCATCCATGTTGTTTTCTCAGGTGCTGCCCGGCAAAAACCAAAACCAAAATTAAAATTATGGTATAATAGCCCGTCCGGCCAAATTTGGGAGAATGCATTACCGGTTGGTAACGGGCGGCTTGGCGCAATGGTTTATGGAAATGTTGTTAATGAAATTATTCAGTTAAATGAGCATACCCTATGGAGTGGTAGCCCCAACAGAAATGATAATCCTTTAGCCTTAGATTCCCTGGCCCGCATTAGAACGCTTATTTTCCAGGGTAAACAAAAGCAAGCAGAAGTGCTCTCAAACAAAGTTATTATCAGCAAAAAGTCTCAGGGGCAGATTTTTCAACCCGTTGCAGATTTGCACCTGGATTTTGCCGGCCATGAAGCCTACACAGACTTTTATAGCGAACTCGATATCAGTAATGCGGTAACCACCACCAGTTATAAGGTAAAAGATGTTGTTTATACCAGGCGTGTTCTGGCCTCGTTAGCCGATGGTGTGATTGCGATAGAGCTTCGATCGAGTAGATCAGGTGCGTTAAGTTTTACCTCTTCGTTATCTTCCCTGCAGCCTAATGCGAAAATCAATACGCAGGTGCCAGGGCAAATTGAAATTACCGGAACCTCAACCGCACATGAAGGCGTACCGGGCCTTGTACGCTTTAATGGGATCGCTGCATTTAAGCACGTTGGCGGTAAAATCTCCAGCACGGAGCGTACAATTGTTGTCGAAAATGCCAGTGCGGTAACTATTTATTTATCTATTGCCACAAACTTTATCAATTACAAAGATATTAGCGGGAATGAAAATTTAAAGGCCAGGGAAATGCTCAACCGTGCATTCCCGAAAAAATTTAAGACAATTTTAAAAGCCCATCAATTACAATATCACAAATATTTTGATCGGGTAGATTTATCACTGGGCGCTGCGGATTTTGAAAATGTACCTACCGATGTCAGGCTCAAGAATTTCAATTCCGTTAACGACCCGCAGTTTGCAGCCTTATATTTTCAATATGGACGCTACCTGCTCATTTCGAGCTCTCAGCCTGGTGGCCAGCCTGCTAACCTGCAGGGCATCTGGAATAATAAATTATATCCGGCCTGGGACAGCAAATACACCATCAATATTAACGCGGAAATGAATTACTGGCCAGCAGAGAAAACAAATCTGGCCGAATTGCATGAGCCTTTTTTGAAAATGGTCAAAGAACTGAGCGAAACGGGAAAGCAAACTGCTCATGATATGTATGGTGCCAGAGGGTGGATGGCACATCATAATACCGACATCTGGAGAGCTACCGGTGCTGTTGATGGTGCATTTTGGGGAACATGGAATCATGGCGGAGGTTGGGCCAGTCAGCATCTGTGGGAGCATTATCTTTACAGCGGAGATCAGGCATTTCTTAAATTAGCCTATCCAACCTTAAAAGGAGCGGCAATGTTTTATGTTGATTTCCTGGTTAAAGATCCTAAAAGAGGCTATCTGGTCATTAATCCGGATATGTCTCCTGAAAATGCTCCTGCAGCACATCAGGGTTCCTCGCTTGATGCAGGAACCACAATGAGCAATCAAATTGTATATGATGTTTTTAGTACCGTCATCCGTGCGGGAGAAATTCTCGGTGAAGATAAAGCGTTTGCAGATACCTTGAAAAAAATGCGCAGCCAGCTCCCGCCAATGCAGGTTGGGCAATACGGCCAGTTGCAGGAATGGATTGATGATATTGACGATCCAAAAGATAACCACCGGCATGTATCTCATTTATATGGTTTATTCCCATCCGCTCAAATTTCGCCATACCAAACTCCAGAATTGTATTTAGCAGCCAAAAATACCCTGATCCAGCGTGGCGATGTTTCTACAGGATGGAGCATGGGATGGAAAGTGAACTGGTGGGCAAGGCTATTGGATGGAAACCATGCCTACAAACTTATTCAGAACCAGTTAACGCCTGTGGGTGGAAACCGGGCAGGTGGCGGCACATACAATAATCTTTTTGATGCGCATCCGCCTTTTCAGATTGATGGTAATTTTGGATGTACTTCCGGTATCGCAGAGATGCTTATGCAATCAGATAATGGCGCCATTCAACTTTTGCCTGCACTTCCCGATGTCTGGAAATCAAATGGACATGTTAGTGGTTTACGGGCGAGGGGAGGATTTGAGATTGTTAACCTGGAATGGGTAAATGGCATGATCACTAAACTGGTGATTAAATCAAACCTAGGCGGAAATTTACGGGTCAGGGTGCCTAATGAATTAAATTTATCCAAACTTGAAGCCAAAAATGCCACTGGTGAGAATCAAAATCCTTTTTTCTTAATAACAAAAACGCCAAAACCGATTATTTCTAAACTCGCACCTGGAGGATCTGTTGATTTGCCTGAAACCCAATTATATGATATTAAAACAGATGTAGGAAAAGTCTACACCCTGTATAAAAAATAAAATGATTATACACAATTTATGATTCGTAAACCAAAACTGAGCGCCGTAACGAGAAAGCATATTTTTTATCTTTTGGGTTTTATGATCAGCTGGACTGCCAATGCAAATGGCCAGGATAGATTATATGCCAATGAATTCCCACTTCAGTCAGTTCGGCTTTTAGATGGACCCTTTAAACATGCCCAGGACCTGAATTTAAAAACACTGCTCGAATATGATGTCGACAGATTGTTGGCGCCTTACCTGAAGCAGGCTGGTCTGAAACCTAAAAAAAGTTCCTATGAAAACTGGGATGGTTTGGATGGCCATGTAGGAGGTCATTACCTTTCTGCACTTTCAACAACTTATGCCGCAACAGGAGATGGGGAATGTAAAAAAAGATTGGATTATATGATTAAAGAGCTCAAAGCTTGTCAGCTTGCAAATGCCGTAAATCATCCCGGCTGGGCGATTGGATATGTCGGAGGCGTGCCTAACAGTGCTGAAATCTGGTCAACTTTCAAAACAGGTGATTTTAAAGCATTCGGTAAAGCCTGGGTTCCCTGGTATAACGTTCATAAAATGTTTGCAGGCCTGCGCGATGCCTGGCTGTATTCAGCTAATGAGGATGCTAAAAAAATGTTTATAGGTTTCTGTGACTGGAGTCTTGAGATCACATCTAAATTGTCTGACAAGCAAATGCAAAACATGCTGGGTACCGAACAAGGTGGGATGAATGAGGTTCTTGCAGATGCTTACCAGATTACCGGAAATAAAAAGTATTTGAATGCTGCTATGCGTTTTTCTCATCATCAGTTACTTGAGCCTATGTCGCACAGAGAAGATAACCTGAACAATAAACACGCAAATACCCAGGTGCCCAAAGCGATTGGTTTTCAGCGAATAGGCGAATTAAGTCATGCAGATAATTACAAGCAGGCCGGTCTCTTTTTTTGGGAAACGGTTTCCCATAACCGTACACTCGCTTTAGGAGGAAACAGCAGGAGAGAGTTTTTTCCAAGTCCTGCTTCTGCGCCTGATTTTATCAACGATGTAGAAGGGCCGGAAAGCTGTAATACCTACAATATGTTAAAGCTTTCTGAAGGACTTTTCCGTGATCAGCCGTTTGGAAAATATATGGACTTTTATGAAAAAGCCTTGTTTAACCACATTTTGTCTGCCCAACATCCCGTTCACGGTGGCTATGTTTATTTTACACCGGCCAGGCCAAGGCACTATCGGGTATATTCTGCGCTAAACAAAGCCATGTGGTGCTGTGTAGGGAGTGGAATGGAGAATTATGGTAAGCTGGGGCAGGTAATTTATACCCACAGCAAAGATTCGCTTTTTCTAAACTTATTTATAGCCTCGCAGCTTGACTGGCGGAAAAAAGGTATTAAACTGGTACAAAAAACTTCTTTTCCTGATGCTGAAAGAACCAGAATCGAGATTGAAAAGGGCAATGCAGACTTTACCCTGATGGTAAGATATCCGGCATGGGTAAAACCAGGGGAGTTAAAAATACGCGTCAATAATAAAGAAGTAAAAAGCGATGCAGATGCCTCATCTTATGTTGGAATAAAAAGAAGCTGGAAGAAAGGAGATATTGTGGAGGTTGAATTGCCTATGCATACCAGCCTGGAGCAATTGCCAAACCTGCCGGTTTACAGCGCAATACTCCATGGGCCGATATTGCTTGCTGCGAAAACCGGAGCGCAGGATTTGAAAGGACTTGTAGCCGATCAGAGCCGCTGGGGACATATTGCCAGTGGCGAAAAACTACCTGTAGATCAGGCGCCGATATTGATAGCAAACGGCGCTGAACAGGTGATCTCCAGCGTAGTACCTGAAAAAGGAAAGCCAATGGAATTCAGCTTTGCAAACCTCAAGATCATTAATCCTGCCAAGTTAGATCTGGAGCCATTTTATAAAATCCACGATTCCAGGTATATGATGTATTGGATGACACTGAGCCAGGGCCAATACAAGAACTATCTGGATTCCCTGCAGACTTTGGAAAAAGTAAAACTTTTACTTGAAAAAAGAACAGTAGATTTTGTGGCACCAGGAGAACAACAGCCAGAGGTAGACCACCAACTGCTTCAAAGCGCTTCCCAAACCGGAACTTTTTCTGACCAGTTCTGGCGTTCAGCCAATAATGGTGGATATTTTAGCTATCTGCTTGAAACCAGAGGGGAAACCGATCTTAAAATTTCGCTTAAGTATTGGGGCGCCGAATGGGGAAAGAAAGTTTTTGATATTTACATTGACGATAAAAAACTGCTGACCGTAGATAATTCAGAAAAATGGAATACTTCTGAATTCAAGACTGAGGAATATGCAATACCTCGCGAGTTGCTTTCAGGAAAGAAAAATATCAGGCTTCGGATTCAGACTTCGCAGGGAAATACATCGAGTGCAATTTATTATATACGCCTGCTTAAGAATGCCGGTAATAAATAACCACCACTTAAACAGCACATTTACTTAAAATGAAAATAACGAAAATATTAATTGGGCTCATCAGCCTGGTCATAGGTGCGAAGGCATCTGTGGCACAAACAAACCAACAGCGTATATTTAGTCCTGATAAGAAACTGGAGCTGGTGTGTAGTCCGAAAAAATTAAGCTATACAGTTTCCTACAATGGTGAGCAGGTACTCGCTGATTCAAAGCTAGGCCTTATCCGTGAGGATGACGATTTTTCAAAGGAGCTTACTCTAATCAAAATTTCAAAACCAGCGATGGTGAGCCAGGACTATACAATGGTGAATGCAAAAAAAAGTTCCATTTCTTACAAGGCCATCCAGAGGATTTTTGAATTTAAAACCCGTAAAGGGAACCGGATGAACATTATTTTCAATATTTCTAATGATGGGATAGCATTCAGGTACGAATTTCCAGAAAAGGATAAAGACTTAAAACGAATAACAAAAGAGTTGACCAGTTTCCATTTTTTAGATGGAACCAGGGCCTGGATGCAACCTAAAGCCGATGCACAAACCGGTTTTGAACATACTAATCCATCTTATGAGGCCCATTATAATATGGATATACCTGTAGGAACGCCATCAAGCAGTTCAAATGGCTGGGTGTACCCCGCTTTGTTTAAACTAGGCAAAAACTGGATGCTTTTAACTGAAGCAGATTTGGGCCGTACCTATTGTGGAACTTCTCTTGCTCAAAACTCGGTTGATAATGAATATAAGGTTAATTTCCCTCAGCGAGCCGAAGGTATTCCGGGTGCTGCTATACTGCCTGAATCGGCTTTGCCATGGAAAACGCCCTGGAGAATTATGGCCATTGGCGATTTAAAGACGATTTCTGAATCTACCCTGGGAACTGATCTTGCCCAGCCAGCTCTAGCAATGGATAAAGCATTCATTCAGCCCGGAAAGGCAGCATGGAGTTGGGTGCTGGAAAAAGATGCCGCAACAATCTATCCCGTGCAGAAAAAATATGTTGATTATGCGGCCAGCATGAACTGGCAATACAGTTTAATCGATGCTAACTGGGATGAAACGATTGGGTATGACTCTATTGCTGTGCTTGCCAAATATGCAAAAGAAAAACATGTTGGCCTGCTCCTTTGGTACAATTCTGCCGGAAAGTGGAATACCGTAAAATTTACGCCCAGAGATAAACTGTTAACTCATCAAAGCAGGGTTCAGGAATTTGCCCGTTTAAAAGAAATGGGGATAAAAGGTGTGAAAATAGATTTTTTTGCCGGAGATGGACTGTCGATGATCAATTATTACCGGGATATTTTGGAAGATGCCGCCAGTTACCAATTACTGGTTAATTTTCACGGTGCCACGCTGCCAAGGGGATTGCAGAGAACCTATCCTAATCTGATGACCACTGAAGCGGTATTTGGATACGAAATGATTTCTTTTGGACAGGATGCAGCAAATAAGGCACCTTCACATTCCGTGATGAGCGCAATGGTGCGAAATGTATTCGATCCAATGGATTTTACGCCAATGGTATTGTATAAAATTCCTGGAGTAAAACGTGTGACTACTTCCGCTTTTGAACTGGCCACTTCCGTTGTTTTTCTTTCCGGCATCCAGCATTTTGCAGAAACACCTTCAGGTATGTCTCATGTTCCGGATTTTGTTAAAACCTTCCTCATGGAATTGCCAAACAACTGGGATGATACCCGGTTTATTGACGGTTACCCGGGTCAATTTTATATCGTAGCCAGAAGAAGCGGCAAGAAATGGTATGTTTCTGGTATTAATGGCGAAAATAAACAAAGAGACTTATCGCTTAATTTAGCTTTCCTGGCGAATAAAAAAGCGAATTTGATTTTTTCAGAAGGATCTGCTGAGGTTAATTTAAAATCTAAGGAAATAACAGTAGGTTCTGATGGGAAATTGGGTTTAAGCTTAAAAGGGAATGATGGTTTTGTGCTGGTTTTTGAAGATTAATTAGCTACTGAAAACCTATTATCGTCATTGCGAGAAGGCTTTTTCAGCCGACGAAGCAATCTTAATACGATCGCTAGTAGAGACCGCATTAAGATTGCTTCGTTTCTTATAATAACGTTCCTGTAAACAATTGATTATCAGTGCATCTTTTTAAGGCCTCATCCATGTTTTTTTCAGGAATGAGTCCTGATGATTACTCAAAGACCATGCAGTGAGAAAATATTAACCACCAAGACACAAAGAGCACCAAAATATTAGGCGCAATGCCTTATATGCTCTTACATTTCTTATATGGTGAAAAACTATAATAAAAGTAAGACCCTGAAACAAGTTCAGGGTGACGGATCTTGGGAATGATCGTCATTGCGAGAAGACTTTTTCAGCCTTTGTTCCTCCTCGCAATGACGATTTTCTATCCGAATTTTATTGCGACCATAGTTGAGAACCCGAAGGCTCTGCGAAGCAAAATCTTTTAAATTTGATTCATCTTTTGGTACAAAGATCTCTCCATTTCGCTGCGCTGCAGTCGAGATGACGACCGTCTAATGGAACCGGTTAGCATAACACAATCTTTTTTATTGATAATCCCGGCTTTTAGTTAATTCCTTCAGCGATTGAAGATCATGTACCGGGCGCTCAATATCAAATGGAATCTCCCTTTTACTAAACTGCTGGAAATACAGCAGACAGGCATCTTTCCATATTTGTGCATCTCTCGACTGGGTTCTAAGTTTCGATTGTACTTCCTGAAACCGTTCCTTGTCTATTGCACCGTCCATTCTATCCCAGTCTTTTTGAAAAGACCTCACTTTGTTAACACCCCGGTCATAACGCAGACAGAGTTCAGTCCATAAATCATTTCCACTTTTTAATCGGTAAGACCATGGCACATGGTGAAACCAAAGAAGGTAAATTTCAGGACAGCTGGAGAGGTTATTGAAGGTTGAACTTAATGGTTCATGGTATTGGTCAACCGCATCACTTCCGTTACGGGTTCTGTCAAACCCAATTCCCTGCTCGTCCGCTTTATGGTAATATACTGAAGTCCAGTCCGCACGGATTTTATCATTAGAAAACCATGGTGCAGGTCCGTAATGGTGACCTTCAGCAAAAATATGGTGTAAACCCAGTGGCATCATATAATCAACGGCTGCATCCCTGCTTTCCATCATCATCCCCTGAACAGTTTTAACAAATTTAGCGTCGGTTTTTTTTTCTTTCGAATCAAGGAAGGTCTGCTTAATCCATTCTGCAGCAATTACTTTGCTTTCAAGTTTATTATTCCATGCCAGTCTCCCAAATGCGTACCAATTGGCTTGCGCAAAGGTGTGTCCGGTCCAGTTTATATCATTACCAATGTTAGCCACTCCAGCAATGGCGGTAAAATCAGTTTTGCTTAGTGAGCCATCGGTGCAGGCGGCAACGGTGCTGCCTTTCCCATTTTTAAAAGTGTCACTATTTAAACACTCTTCCCATAAGGTAGAAAGGAAAACAAGTTGCTTTGAGCCACCCAGGTACTCTTGGGTAATTTGAAATTCAGGCATAACGGGCGTTTTTGTCATTCCTCCAAATAAGGGACTGAAAGGTTCTCTCGGCTGGAAATCAAGTGGGCCATTTTTTACCTGTAGGATTACATTTTTTCTGAACGCTCCGTCCAGCGGTAAAAATTCTTTATAAGCTTGTTTGGTTCTGTCCTCGGGAGATGGATTGTAAACAAAGGCACGCCACATCACAATCCCTCCGAAGGGTTCCAGCGCATCGGCCATCATATTGGCACCATCAACATGGGTTCTGCCATAATCCTGTGGGCCTGGTTGTCCTTCACTGTTTGCCTTCACCAGAAATCCACCAAAGTCAGGGATGAGTTTATAGATTTCCGCTACTTTATCTTTCCACCATTGTTGAACCTGAGGATCTAACGGATCGGCTTTTTTTAATTTGCCTATAAGCACAGGCGAAGAAAAATTGACTGATAGATAAGTTTTTATCCCGTAAGGGCGTAAACGCTCAGCGATCGCACGTACTTTCTCTAAATAAGGCTTAGAGAGAATTTTGGCAGAAGCATTGACATTGTTTAAAACCGAACCATTAATGCCGATAGATGCATTTGCCCTTGCATAGGCTGTCCATTTTTCTTTATCCTGTTCTGTAATACTCAATCCGTTTTCTTTTTCTCCCCAGAATATTGAACGACCAGCATAACCTCTTTCGATGCTGCCGTCAAGGTTATCCCAATGGTTCAGGATTCTTCTGGAGTAGGAAGGGTTTGAAACGAACCTTCGGTTAGTAACGCCAAGATATTGACTTCTGAGCAGCTCGTAAGCGCCGTACAATAAACCCAGTTCTGTCCTGGCACTTATTGCAGATTCTTCCAGCTGAAATCCATCACCTTTAATTGCCGGATTGTCGCTAATTCTGAGGTTTAGAACCATATCCGGTTTTCCGCGCCAGCCTCTTTTAAGCTCAGCAATAGCGACGTCTACCACAGGCGAGTGACCAGGGCCGGAAACGGTGACTTTAATATTGGAATTGCCTCTCAGCCACAGGGCCTGGCCATCCTCTGCTTTCAATAGCGTTGAACCACCTAATACCAACAATGCGATGATAATCAATTTATTTATATGTGCTTTCATTTTCCTGTTTTGATAATGCAAAGTTTATGCTGATAAAACCTTTAAGGCACAGCATCACCATTCCAAATTCATTATTCTGTTAGTTTATCGTTGCTGAAAACTCCACCAGTCTATATCTAAAAACGCAGATGGGTTTGAGCTGGTTACCAAAAGATAAATATCAATTTTGCCTTTTACCTCCCCGGTTTTCACCGATAAAGTTTGTAAGCCACTTTCGTCTTTTTTCGAAGATACCATTTTTGCGATTTGCTTTCCTGTTATACTTCCAATGCGCACTTCCAGACTTGAGCCAGAAGAAAGTCCGCTCAATCTGGCACTAAAGGATTTAGGTCCCTTTTTTCCAAAGTCGACACCCTGAATTTTAATCCAGGCATTATTCTTTAATCCGGTAACCAGCATCCCGCCATCGTCATTTTTTTTAGTCGCAACGCCGTTTTGATCCTGCAACATTTCAGCCTGGTTGCGCTCATAGGGATTTATCGCACCAATTTGTGTTACGCCGTTTTCGGTATAAATCACCTGGGCAATTGTACCGTCAGCATTATAATTTAATTCTTCTATGGCCAGGTTTCGTTTATAAACAGGAGGAATACCTTTTTTAATAGCGACAACTCTGTTGTGATAGGCATGGTACCATTTTCCTTTAAATTCGAATATGCCGTGGTGATTATTGTTGTTGTTATTGGGTGGTTGTGCGCCTATAACACCTTTGTAAACAAATCCGGTAGTTGGACTTTTACTCATCATATAATCAATCCTCATTTCTGCTTTCGGGTTTGAGGAATAGGAAAAATAATAATTTCCATTCCGTTTATGCATCCATGAAGCTTCAAAAAAGGAAGGCACATGAAAAGAAGTTGCCCGACCATTTACGCTAATCATATCATTATTTAACTTTATTACCCGCATATTATCTTCACCATTGCCTCCAAAATACAGATATGCTTGTCCATCATCATCCAAAAAGGCCATTGGATCAAACAACCACATATTTTTCGCAGGCTGTACACCAGGGGTTTCATTGTCAATTAACTTTTTGCCCAATGCATCTTTGAATGGACCAGTTGGAGAGGAAGATGTGGCTACACCAATCCCTGATCCGCCATTACCGAAATAAAGGTATATTTTTCCATTTCTGGCAATAACTGATGGTGCCCAGGTTCTATTGGCCCAGGTTACATCTCTTGGCGCTTCAAACACTACACCGTGATCCGTCCAGTTTTTCATATCACTGCTTGAAATACAAACAATTGATTTCATTTTATAGCCACTATCCTTATCATCTGAATTGTCATCATCGTTAGATGCATATAAATAAACTCTTCCGTTATAGACCAGTGTAGCGGGATCTGCCAGGTGCCGGTGGCTGGCAATATGATCATCGGCAAAGGAATTTTTTGCCAACGTGAATAACAACCAAAACAGGAGCGCGAGTTTAAAGTATTTTTGGTTTAGTTCTTTCATTAAAGTTGTTTCTAAGGTGTTGTCGATTATTTTATTGCGGTACTTAAGTTTAGTTAACCCGGATAACTTTTTTCATAATATTTCCGCTTTTTGGAGATAACTCATCGGGCTGACTGCCGCCAACAGCTAATGTAATACTGCCTTTGTAAAATTGTCTTGAGCCATCCTGACCGATATAAGACAGGTCATTTGCTTTTAAGCTGAATTTAACCAGTTTACTTTCTCCCGGTTCAAGGCTAATGCGTTTAAATCCTTTCAGGGCCTTTGCCGCCGATTTGATAGATTTTTGATTGTTAAGTTGATACAACTGAACCACCTCATCACTCCTAAACTTTCCTTTGTTGCTCACCATAACCGACACCTCTGTGCCTTTGCCTGCTTTTAATGCCACAGGAGCAACAAATTTTTCATATAAAAAGGAAGAATAGCTAAGCCCATAACCAAATCCATAAAGCGGTTTGCCTTTAAAATACCGGTATGTCCTGTTTTTCATGCTATAATCACTAAAATCCCCAAGGTCCTTATCACTTGCATAAAAGGTGACAGGCAGACGCCCAGATGGACTGTAATCTCCAAAAAGAATATCAGCCACTGCTTCACCTGTAGCTTGTCCGCCATACCATGCATTCAGAATAGCCGGAATGTTTTCAGCTTCCCATGGTATCGCAATGGCGCTACCGGTCATCATTACAAAAACGACTGGTTTTCCACTTTCTTTCAGGGATTTCATCAATGCAGTCTGAACTGCAGGCAACATAATTGAAGTCCTGTCCCCACCGCTGAATCCTGGATAATCTACCCTCATTTCCTCGCCTTCCAGCTGCGGAGAAATCCCGCCGACAAATACGAAGGCGTCAGCGTCTGCGTGGGTTTTGACAAGCGCTTTGAAATCAGTTCTGACATAGGTGCCCGCCCTTAAACGGACGTTTGCGCTTCCCTCGCCCTGCCAGTATTCTATAACCAGATTGTAAACCGAATCTTTTGATGTTTCTAATTTATACGTTTTAGCACCCCAACGGTTCCTCGACCATGCGTCAATTACTGTTTTGCCATTAATGATAAAACGGTACCCATCATCAGCATTCAATTCGAAGGTGATGGAGCCAGTGCTTGTAGGTTTGAATACAGTGCTGTATCTGGCAGAAAAATTATTAGCGGTTAATTTATCGGCAATTTTTTCGCCTTCCTGCCAGCTGTTTTCAAGTTTGGGCTCAGTCCTGGTTAACACCGGTTTACCTTCCAATGAAATGTTGCTAAAATATTCTGACTTAAATCCCTGAACACCGTCAATTTTGTATTCACTATTTAAATCCAGATAACTCAACAGCGTATCATTGGTGAAAGAAACAGCCTGCTGGTAAACAACCTCCGTCTGCTTACCAACCTTATCCCGGATGCCTTGTAAAACAGTGGTGATTTTGGAAGGAGTTCCATTATAATTTCCCAGTACGGAGATTGAGTTATCTGCATTAGGACCCAGTACAACGATTTTTTTGAGATTCTTTTTTAAAGGCAGTGTATGTGATTCATTTCTGAGCAATACCATTGATTCACGCGCCATTTTAAGTGCATGTGCCTTATGCTCGCTATTTTCCAGCACACTGCTCGGGGTATTGGCGTATTTAACCATTGAGGATGGATCGAACATACCCAGCCTGAAACGGATCATGAACAATCTTTTCACAGAAACGTCGATGTCTTTTTCTTTAATTATTCCTGTTTTCACCGCGGTAATCAAAGCCTTATAAGCTTCTGTACCACAATCCAGGTCAGTTCCATGAAAAACGGCATCTGCAGCAGCTGATGCCGCATTTGGGTGCGTCTTGTGATTTTTGTAAAAGTCATCTATGGCCCAGCAGTCGGAGGTTACATAGCCCTTAAAGTTCCATTTCCTGCGCAGAATGTCAGTCATTAAAAGATCATTAGCGCAGCAAGGCTGTCCTTGAAAAGCATTATAAGCGCACATTACACCTGCAACTTTTGATTGTGTAACCAGTTTTTCAAATGCCGGTAAATAGGTATCCCAGAGATCAAAATCGCTTACTGTAGTATTAAACACATGTCGAAGCGGTTCAGGACCACTATGTACCGCATAATGCTTGGCACAGGCGGCAGCCTTAAGGTATTTTGGGTCATCACCTTGCAAACCCCTTACAAAAGCATCTCCAAGGGTACGAGTCAGGTAAGGATCTTCACCGTAAGTTTCCTGACCTCTTCCCCAGCGCGGATCCCGAAAGATATTGATGTTTGGCGTCCAGTAAGTTAAGCCAAGATAGCGTTCATTTGTTCTTCCCTGTTCCAGTGCCTTATTGTAAATAGCCCTTCCTTCTAAAGCCGAATAGTCGGCCATTTTATAAAGCGCCGAAGGATCGAAGGTTGCAGCCATGGCTATTGCCTGAGGATAAACGGTTACTTTAAAAGGTGTTCTCGCTACTCCGTGTAACGTTTCATTCCACCAATCGTAGGCAGGAATCTTAAAGCGGGGAATCGCCGGTGCAGCATTAAGCATTTGCATTACCTTTTCATCCAGGCTAAGCCTTGAAACCAAATCATCTACCCTTTTTTCAAATGGAAGTTTGTAGTCCTGAAAAGGGTATTCCTGGGCTTTCACCAAACTGCATAAATTGCAGAAAAGGATTACAAGAAGTAATTTTTTAAAGTAGTTGTGTTTTCTCATAATTGGGCTGCTAAAAACTCATTGATTTTCTTTATCTGTTTGTTGTACAGGTTATAAGAAGATTCCAATGATTTTGATCGGTTTATTTGGTTAATGTTATTGTGAATAGACTAAAAGCCTGTTTAAAATTAAATAAAATTAGGTAATTATAGACAAACGTAACCCATAATAAAATTACAAAAAAATAAACGTGTTCATGTAGTACGTAACATGAGGTGTGCCACCAAACGGATAGGGAAATAGACCAGCTTCAACCCGAATCAAAATCAAAGGCGTAGAAATGAGTAACGACCATTTCATATAGGGGTTTAGCCGACCCCGCAGCGGATGAACAAACCAACATCCCTGTAATGCGAGAAAGCCATGTTAGTGAGTTATCACGTGGTGCGAAGTCAGATTGTAATGCAGCTCTATTTGAAAGGTTCTAAGCCCTTGTAAATGCAGAAGACAATCAAGATTAATCAGTATATTTAGCTATAGCCAAAAATTTAAGACAGATGCCACAGGATGTAAAATTTAAGTCGATTTTAGACCTATTGAAAGTATTTCCAGATGAACACGCTTGCCACCAGTATCTAGCATCGCAGCGTTGGGAAGGATTGATGAAATGTCCGCATACTGGATGTAACAGTGAGAAAGCGTACGTATTTAAAGATGGTATACGTTACAAGTGTGCCGAATGCCGGAAAATATACACCGCTAAGACAGGTACATTTATGGAAGCAAGCAAATTACCAACTATCAAATGGATCATGGCTATTTATCTGGTCCTGCATAAAAAAGGTATCAGCTCCATCCAATTATCAAAGGATATTGATGTATGCCAAAAAACAGCATGGTTTATGCTGCAGCGTATTCGGTTAGGACTAGGCAATGCTCCTGCGCAAGAACTGGAAGGGGATGTAATCGCAGATGAAACCTTTGTTGGCGGTAAGAATAAAAACCGACACGCAGACAAGAAGGTAAAGCAGAGCCAAGGCCGGAGCTTTAAGGATAAAACGCCCGTGTTGGGATTAATGCAAACAAACGAATACGAAATAGTTAACGACAAACGAGTAATATCTAAGCATTCGAGGGTAATGTGTTTTGTGGTAAATGATACCAAAGCATCAAGCATACAGCCATTAGTTAAAGCGAACGTTAAGCCAGGCAGTAATTTTACCTCGGATGAATGGCATGCCTATTCTGGTCTGAATGCAATTTATAACCATCAAGTAGTTGACCATTCAAGAGGGCAATACGTAAACGAATTGGGGCATACAAGCAATGCCATTGAAGGTTTTTGGGGATTGGCAAAGCGATCTATCATTGGTATTTATCATAAAACCACACGTAAACACCTAAATAAATACTTCAATGAGTTTGTTTTTCGCTACAACAATCGTAATTTAGGGGCACAGGGACAAATAAACCAGGTTATTGTCCAGATGTCCTGCCGAATTAAATATAAAGATCTTGTAGCATGAAAACATTAGTGAAACCTGTTTCAAAAAAAACAGCTACTCTCAGAAAAAAAAAGAATAAAAAAACAAAGAAAATTTCAAGTGGTAATAAAGCATTAGATGATGCAATTAAATCACTTTTTAAACCGAATAAAGATAGTTAAGATCACGGTAGTTACCAACCCCTAAGAGGATATAAGTATCACTTAGGGGTAGTAATTGCTATTTCATTAACTTAGTTGATTTAATTAAATCAATCAGTTTAAGTATAAGAAAAGAAATATCATCTTTCATTGATTTAATATCATCCTCTGTAAAAAACTTAGATTGAATTTTACCGGCTTTAAATCTTTCAAAACCTATCACATCGCTATCAAGGACATTTCCCTCATCATCATGGGTAAGATTTATTGAATGAGCAAAGACATTTCTATCTGGGCCTATTTCAAGCATCTTTTTAACGAAAATCTTATTTGAATTATAAAATTCTTCATTATTGTTTTTTAAAAGAGAAAGTAATATTTCAACTTTTGAATTAAAGCTAAGTCTATCACTACATAAAACAAGTTCTGTTAATTGTTCTGCCCTTGAAAAATTCTCACAGAAATAGTAAGATAGGTATTTGTCAATAAGCATTTCTACTTCGATTGTTCTGGCAATTATAGCACCTCTCATAGATATAGATTTTTCATCTAAAATTCTATATTTTTCGTCATTCATTTTATTTGATGTTTATAGTTATTGTTTTCCCTGTTGTGTATCCCAAGTCACCGCTAACGCTAGTTAAAACTTTTCCATCTCTTTTAAATGTAAGAGTTGCTGTCCCTTGATTGGTAGTAGTTGTAACTGGAAGATTTGAGCTGTAGTGAACCTTTATAACATCGCCACTATAAACATCTTTTGTAGAATACACAACAGATGGATCTGGTTGTTTCTGATCGGTGGTAGTGAATATTCGTTCACCATTTTGATTGTCAATTTGCATTGATAATCGCGTATTTGAAGGCATTTGGGTAACCTCTATGGTCACTGGAATGGCAAAGTTCACTGTCTTTTTCTTGCAAGAGCTTAAGGAGACAGCGCATAAAGCTATCAATCCAGTTAATAGATGTTTTCTCATTTTGTCGTAATTTGAGTAAAAAAGTAAGGCGTAACCTTAAACTTTAGCTACTCTGGGTTACGACACCCTCCACGCATAAAGATATAGCTACGCCTATTACAGCGTACTTTATCATTTATATTGCGTGGTGCCATTTGTCGTAATTTGAGCAGCAATAAATTTTAAGTACAGTATTGTTATTTTATTCTGGTAACCTAGTAAAACTTAAATGCGAATATAAGAATTTTAATATATATGAGATATACGAATTAAATACAGAAATTAAAAGGCTGAATTGTGGTCTGACTCGCTGGGTTACGTTTGTCTATATATACCTAAAATTATTTCTTATGTCAGTCTGAGCGTAGTCGAAGACCATTTCAACGCATTAATAAAGTAATCGACTACGCTATCATTGACGTTATTTTTAAGTTATTATCAGTCAGTGTTTTAACTGCTTTCGTATTTCCATCCGGCTAGGCCATAGCACGGTATCCCCGTTCCACTTAAATCCGGCCTAACAAATTTTTCGGGTTGCACTGTTCTGGCTGCAGAACTGCCTTCAAAAGAAAAATTTTCAGCCGGCATTTTTTGTTTCTTTTTGATGCCAAAAAGAAAGAGCCATTCGGCGGCGGTGAGCCGAGGCAAGACTGCGCCGTAGGACAAGAGAAAACAATTTTACGTCATTCATATTGATTTTAAGCAATTAATTAATCCTCAGTGTGAAAGCAAAAGGCCATTTTATTTGTTATAAAAATTTAAACAAGCTCTAAAAGCTTTTGTCGTGTTCCTTACTAATTTTAAAACATGGTTTATGAATACCTGTTCTGGCACTGTAAAGTGAACCTATTCATTAGAATTTTATCACCTCAAAAAATGCTTTTTTGGGCATTAGATTTTTATCGAACAACAGCGGGTAATTCTTAGGTCCGCGATTGTCCAGCCAGCTGTACCGATCTGATAAATTCCAGAAGGTAACACCGGTAATGTTGGCTTTGTATTTGCGCAAAACCTCAAAAATCATTTTATATTGGCTAAGTTGCTTTTCTTCCATTTCCGGAGTAAATGGTTCAACCTCGCTGCTTGCGTTGCCCTTGATTAACCGTCCGCCTTGGTTACCACTATAAACCGATACATCAAGCTCGGTGATTTGAACTTTAAGTCCCAGCGACGAAAATAGTGCAATCGATTTTTCCAGTTCAGAACGGCTAGGGTTATTTATCGACCAGTGACCCTGAAGGCCAACGCCATGTATTGGAACGCCCTTAGCCAACAGCCCCTTAAGCATTCTGTAAATTTTATCACGTTTTAACGGCTGTTCCGTATTGTAATCGTTGTAAAACAGTTGTGCCTTCGGATCGGCCTGGTGGGCATACCTGAACGCCATTTCTACAAAATCCTCACCTGCGATCTGGTAGAGTGGCGATTTCCTGAAATAAGCAGAATCGTCTGCAATCACTTCATTTACTACGTCCCAGGCGTAAATGTCTTTCTTATACCTGTTTACCACTGTATTAATATGCTCCTGGATCCGTTTTAATAAAATTTCTTTCGAAACCATATTTCCATCTTCGCCTTTAAACAACCAGTTTGGCGTTTGCTTGTGCCATACCAGGCAATGGCCACGTAACTTTAAACCATTAGTCCTGGCGAAAGCGGCTATAGAATCTGCAATTTTCCAGTTGTAGGTATTTTCCATGGGATGAATAGGACCCATTTTCATTGCATTTTCAGCTGTGATGCTGTTAAACTGGTTAAGAATCAAGTTCCGGTTATTTCCACTGAGGTCCCATGGGGCAACCGCCACACCTATGGGAAAATATTTTCGGTAGTAGTCTTTCAGTCCTTTGGCATTAACTTCCTGGCTTTTATATGCGCTAAAAACTACTCCGGTAGCCAAGAGTAAGACGGCCAGGTAGGGGATGATATTTGGTTTTCTCATATTTGATCAGGGTAATGCTAAAAGTTTGCAAAATCGTATGTTTTTTAGGCTGACCAGGCTTCTTATCGTCAATTTTATGAAACAAATGTCATGTAATGAATTTATGACATGATTGCCTGGTTGCTCATCTTCTGATTAACTCTGCTTATTTGTGCCTTTTAAACATCTGTTCTTATGTTCATGACAAATATGACTGTTGATCTATCTACTTAGGCCTAAATTTACTCGATTTTTTTCTGCATTGATCATAGAATGAAATCGAATTGCCATTTAACCAAATATAATGCGTAAAACTAAATTTCTCATTGCCGTCTTTACTGTTGCTCTTTTCGCAGCTTTTTCCAGCTGTGGCAGTTACACCAGGGCTAAAAAAAATAACCCCGGCTTAAAAGATTATTATCAGTCTTACTTCAACATTGGGGTTGCGGTTTCGGCCCAAACCATAAAGGGAGAGCAGGGCGCTTTACTTTTAAAGGAATTTAATAGCATAACGCTCGAGAACGCGATGAAAATGCAGCCCATTCATCCTCGTGAGGATGTTTATAACTGGACCGAGGCCGATGCATTGGTTAATTTTGCGCTTAACAACCGGATTAAAATAAGGGGGCATACTTTATGCTGGCATGAGCAGGTACCGGCCTGGATTTTTAAGAACAGTTCGGGAGGACGGGTTGATAAAGAGTTGTTGCTTAAACGGCTTAAAGACCATATCACAACCGTTGTGGGAAGGTACAAGGGAAAGGTATATGCCTGGGATGTGGTTAATGAAGTTATTGGGGATGAAGATGATCAATATTTGAGGCCTTCTTTGTGGAATGAAATCTGTGGAGAGGAGTTTATTGCCAAGGCATTCGAATATGCACATCAGGCTGATCCTGATGCATTGCTTTTTTATAATGACTATAACTCAGAACGACCTGCAAAAAGAGCAAAAATATATAAAATGCTTAAAAAACTGGTTGATGCTAAGGTGCCTGTTCATGGGGTAGGCTTGCAGGGACATTGGTCTGTTTTTGAGCCCAGCGACACCGAATTAAGGGAATCTTTAAAATTATATGCTTCTCTTGGCCTGCAGATTCAGATCACAGAAATGGATCTGTCTATCTATAAATGGGAGAAAAATTTAAGAGCAAAGCAGCCCGGTGAGCCCGACAGCCTGACCGCTGCGCTCGAAAAAAAGCAAAGTGACAGATACGCCAGGCTTTTTTCTATTTTCAGGGAATTTAAAAATAATATCAGCAGTGTAACTTTCTGGAATCTTTCAGATCGCTCTACATGGCTCGATCAATATCCGGTACCCGGAAGGAAAAACTACCCGCTGCTCTTTGATCAAAACCTGCAAAGAAAAAAAGCTTATCGGGGTGTGGTTAATTTTTAGTGGATAATCAGTTTTATATAAATAAATAATGAAGAAAATGTACCATTCAAGCTATTATGTTGCGATGAACTAAATTAGTTTTTTTATCTTACCGCCACTAAACCAAATAGATCATGTATCCAGACAATTTTGACTCTTCATCAGATTTTAGCTCACTTAGCAGCCATTTAGCGCCATTGAAGTTAAAATTTTATTAATACAGCAAAATACTTATTATGCCCAAAGGGTCTGCATATCAATCATTAGTTTTATTTATATATGTGCTTTTTAGCGCTGTAAATGCTTTGGCACAACCGAAAACGCAGCAGCCTGAATTGCGTTTCACCTCGCTCACCTCTAAAAATGGCTTATCTTCTAATAACGTAACCGTAATTTTTAAAGACAAATATGGCTTGATGTGGTTTGGTACCGAAGACGGATTAAATAAATTTGATGGCACTAACTTTACAACCTATAAACACCAGGCAAACGATTCTTCGAGTATTCAGGCAAACGAGGTTAAGTCAATTCACGAAGACCGGCGGGGAAATCTTTGGATTGGTACCAGTGGAGGTTCGCTTGCGCTTTTTGACAGAAGGAAAAATGCTTTCATCAACTATCCTGCTTCAAATACCCCAACAGGATTCAGTCACAGCCTGATCAGGTATATCACCAGTGATTATTTAGGTAAAATATGGGTGGCTACCTTTACGGGGCTCGATGTTTTTGATCCGGACACTAAAAAGGTTTCCAGGTTTCCAATAGTCGCCAACCAGTTTGGGAAACTTCCTCCAGTAATGATCAACATTCTGATGGAAGACAGCAAGCACAGGATGTGGGTGGGAACAGAGGATGGATTATTTCTTTTTAACCGAAAAAACTCTTCTTTTACCAGAATAGGATCTGCAGCAGATAAACCCGTGCACCTGGCGGGAACTATGGTGAAGTCTTTAGCTGAAGATGATAATGGAAATATCTGGATCGGGACTACCTCTGGCCTGAGTATGCTTAAACCGGATGGTATGGGTTTTGAGAATTACAAGCATATTCCGGGGGATCCGAACTCACTGAGCAGCAATGTTGTTCAAAGTATAGCCTTATCAAAAAATGGTCAGTTATGGCTCGGCACCGAAGATGGACTTAACGTTTTTGATCTCCGTACTAAAAAAGTAACGGTATACCGGCCAAATCCGCGGAACTCTTACAGCCTGCGCGGAACCAGTGTAAAATACGTGTATATAGATAAGCAAGGGATATACTGGCTGGGCTTATACCGCGAGGGAATTAATAAGTTTGATAGTAACCTCAACCTTTTCAACCTGATCAGAAGCAATGTTTTCGATGTATATGGTTTAGATGCCCCCGTGGTAACTTCATTTGCAACTAAAAATAACAACAATATATATGTTGCTACTGAAGGTGGTGGCTTAAGTATCTTCAACAGAAATACGGCCCTGTTCCACAAAGTAGACCTGAAGAAACTTGGTCTGCAATCACCGGTACCCCTCATGTCTTTGTTTGTCAGTTCAGCTAAGAAACTTTATGTGGGTACCTTCAGCTATGGCCTGATTGTTCTGGATTCAACGTTAACCAAAGCGACCTCTATCAGGAAAACAAATAAAGATTCCGGACTTAATTCTGACGATGTGTTTTGCATCAACCAGGATAAAAGTGGACTGATCTGGGTGGGCACCAATGGTGGTGGGATCAATGTTATGGATGCTGATCACAAAGTAGTTTTTAGATACACAAACAAAGTTCAGTCACCCATAGATCGCAAACTTCCGCTTAATAATTATATACGTTTTATTAAAGAAGACCGGTTTGCAAACGTATGGATAGGTTCTCATGGTTCTGGCTTGGCCATGATTAATGCTGATAAGACCATTATTAAACATTATGACGAGCTTAATTCGGGCCTTCATGGTGAGATTGCGCAGGCTTTTCTTGAAGATTCGAAAGGGCGGATCTGGATCGGAACTGCAGGTGGTGGCTTGAATTTACTGGATCAAAAATCAGGTAAATTTATAAATTTTGCCGAGCGTGAGGGGCTGGCAAATGCTGTTGTCGATGCCATTGTGGAAGATGATAGTCATAATCTTTGGTTAAGTACTAACAAAGGAATTAGCCGTTTTGATCCTAAAACCCGAAAATTTAGCAACTATGGCGTATACAATGGGGTGCAGAACAACAGCTTTATCAGGGGAGCAGCGCTGAAATGTAAAGATGGTGAAATATTCTTTGGTGGGGCAGAAGGAATGAATTACTTCAATCCGGCCGGATTCAGAAAAATTCAAAATGTACCTCCGGTTCTTTTTACCGAGTTAAAGATTTCTAACAACACTATTGAGGCTAGCGATGAAGGGCCGATAACCGAACATATTTCTGTTGCAAAAAGAATTGACCTGGATTACAAACAAAATTTTTCACTGAGTTTTGTGAGTGTAAACTATACTGCACCCGAACAAAACCGTTACAGTTACAAACTCGAAGGTTTTAATAAGGAATGGATTGATGCGGGTACTACTAAAACCGTTTCCTATACCAATCTCGATCCAGGGGAATATATTTTCCATGTGCGGGCGAGTAATAATGATGGTGTATGGAATACAACGGAGTCTTCGATAAAAATAATTGTTCATCCACCGTGGTGGCGAACGATATATGCTTATGCTTTTTACCTGCTCGTTATTGCCGGTACTTTGCTTTACATTCGTCACCGGGGGATTAAAAACCTGGAGAGAAAGTTTGCGCTGGTTCAGCAGAAAACAAAAATTGAGCAGCAGATTTTGCAGGATAGAAAAGAGGCAGAGCGGCTGCACGAACTGGATTCGTTAAAGATTAAATTTCTCACCAACCTCAGCCATGAGTTTCGTACGCCGCTATCACTGATTCTGGGGCCGGTGGAGAAGCTCATTTCCGAAGAGGAGGGAGATGCTAAAAACGCGTCTCTTAAAATCGTAAAGCGAAATGCCCGTCGTTTGCTCAACCTGGTGAATCAAATCCTTGATTTTCGCAAAATTGAAGAAAATGAACTCAAGATAAATAATAAGAAAGGTGAACTGGTTTCCTTTATCGCTGATGTAATAGAATCTTTTAACGATTTAAGCGAACGTAAATCGATATGTCTTTCTTTTCAAACCCAGTTTGACAGCTATCCAACTGAGTTTGACCACGACAAACTGGAACGTGTTTTATTTAATCTGCTCTCTAATGCCTTTAAATTTACACCATCAGGCGGAACTATCACCGTTGATTTGAAAAAAAATCAACACAATGAGCAGGGAGAAGCTGTTTTAATCACCGTTAGCGATACCGGAATCGGCATTAGCGAGGAAGAGCAGCAGAAAGTATTTGAAAGATTTTTTCAGGCCGATACCGAAGTTTCCATTCTCAACCAGGGAAGTGGGATTGGGCTCTCCATCATTAAAGAATTTGTCAAAATCCAGGGAGGAACTATTGATTTGCAAAGCGAAATTGGAAAGGGTACACGTTTCAAAATCGCTCTGCCTTTGCCGCTGCTAGACCATATCGAAAAGCTTAACCTGGATTTTTCCAGTCCGGAAATCCCATTTGAAGTTCAGGAGGAAGCTTCAGATAAAGTACTGAGCGAAACAGATGCAGAAATCCATACCATTCTTCTGGTAGAGGATAATCAGGATCTCAGGGAATATCTTCGGGATAATTTGAAGTCCAATTACCGTATTGTGGAAGCGGCTGACGGTAAAGAGGGCTGGCAAAAAACATTGGCCAACCACCCTGAACTCATCGTTAGCGATATCAGTATGCCAAATATGACGGGGATTGAACTGTGCAAAAAAATAAAGGAAGATAAAAGGACAAAACATATTCCTGTTATTTTACTAACCGCGCTCACCGGCGAACAGGAACAATTAACAGGGCTCGAAATCGGGGCTAATGACTACCTTACCAAGCCATTTAATATCGATATCCTCAATGTTAAAATCAAAAACCTGTTGGTCCTCAACCGGACCCTGAAAAACACTTATACCAAACAGATCAAAATGGAGACAGCAGAAATTTTAGTTGAATCCCACGGTGATAAGTTACTCAAGAATATTCTGAAGTATATTGAAGATAATATCAATAATTCACAGCTGTCTGTTGAGGATTTAAGTAAAAATGTAGGGATGAGCCGGGGCTCGCTTTATCATAAAGTGCTGGAACTAACCGGCCTTTCGCCTGTTGAATATATACGTTCGGTTAAACTTGATAAAGCAGCTGCCTTATTGGTTAAAAGTGATTTGAACATTTCTCAGATTGCCTATCTGGTAGGTTTTGCAACACCCAATTATTTTGCCAAATCATTTAAGTTAAAATTCGGAATGCAACCTTCAGAATATTTAAATCTGCACCGTAAGCCGGACAATTCTGCCTGATGGTAAATCCCGGAACACATTATGGGAGAAGCTAAGTAAATAGAACAGGTATAATTGAACATTAATCGCAGCATTATATTCAAAAGATCAGGAAAAGATCAGTACTGATGGATAATTTTGAATTGATAAAATGTATTTGCATTATGATGGATAAGATCCTGCATGTTTATCATGTGCAAATAGAAATGCTGAAAATGGGCTTAAGAGATCATACAGAAAAACTTTGTCTAACCTGATATTATGAAAACAAAATTAATTTTATGCTGCCTCACCTGGCTACTGGTTTTCAGTTTTTCGGTTTCTGGCAAGGTTACCTTACCACAGTTGGTATCCAGCCACATGGTGCTTCAGCGCGAAACTCCCTTAACAATATGGGGCTGGGCGGCAGCAAAAGAAAAAATAACCATCAGTTTTAACGGGAAAACGTATAAGGCTATTACCGATGAACAAGGCTCATGGTCAGTAAAAATGACAAAGATGAAAGCCGGCGGCCCTTTTAACATGATTATTAAGGGTGAAAATACAATTACCCTTGATGATATTATGCTGGGAGATGTGTGGTTTTGTTCAGGTCAATCTAATATGGCCCTGCCAATGGAGCGGTTAAAAGAAGCTTATCCGCAGGTGATTGAAAAGGATCATTTTCCTTTGATCAGGAACTTTTTCGTTCCAACCAAATCAAACCTGTCTGGAGAATCGATCGATCTTCCTCCCGGCAAATGGGTTCCGGCTACTGGTGCAGGGATATTAAGCTTCGGAGGAACAAGTTATTTTTTCGCAAAAACACTCTTTCAAAAATATAACATTCCAATAGGCATCATCAATTCAAGTGTTGGCGGTACCCCGATTGAGGCCTGGATGAGTCGTGATGCATTTTTGACGAATCCGGCACAGACGAAAAAAATAAACAATTTCAGGGATTCTGCATTTATGGCCAATTATCAAAAAAGGCTTAAAGAGAAGAGCTTAGCAAGGCCTACAACAGCTCCTGTAGTTGATGAAGGACTTTCAGGTCCGGTAAAATGGATCGATCCGGATTTTAATGCCAGCGGATGGCGAAAATTCTGGATGCCGGGCTACTGGGCTGATCAGGGACTCCGGAACTTCAACGGGATTTTTTATTTCAGAAAAGAACTTCAAATCCCCGCAGAAATGAGCGGACAGCAGGCTAAGCTTTATTTAGGCCGCATCATCGATGCAGATTCCGTGTTCCTCAATGGTAAATTTATTGGTAACACTACTTATCAATATCCTCCACGCAGGTATGTTATTCCTGCCGGGCTGTTGAAAAGCGGAAAAAACATCCTGATTGTTAAAGTTGTGAGCAGTAGCGGCAAAGGCGGCTTTGTGCCAGATAAAAACTATACCTTGTTAACTCCAGAAAGGAAAATAGACTTACGTGGCGAATGGAGTTTCGAAGTAGGTTATGCTCAGCCAAAGCAAAAACAGGCTTTCCGTGGTGAGACAGAGATGCCGTTAGTTGCGCAGAATGAACCAACCGGATTATTCAATACCATGGTTTCGCCCGCTGTACAATTTGCAATAAAAGGTTTTGTCTGGTACCAGGGTGAATCGAATACCGGAGATCCGAAAGCATACGGGCAATTGTTGCCGGCGCTGATAAAAGACTGGCGCAATAAATGGAAGCAGGGAGATCTGCCGTTTATCTATGCACAGTTGCCTAATTTTATGGAAGCCAGCTATTTGCCTGAAGAAAGTAGCTGGGCGGAGTTCAGGCAAAGCCAGCTGCAGGCACTTTCAGTGCCAAACACAGGAATGGCTGTGGCTATTGATGCCGGTGAATGGAATGATATTCATCCGCTGGATAAAAAAGACGTAGGAGAACGTTTGGCGCTATGGGCCTCACATTTAGCTTACCATGACCAGGAGATTATTTATTCGGGACCTATTTATAAATCAAATCATTTAAGTGGATCTGAAGTAACTATAAATTTTGACCATAGCAAGCCCGGGTTAATGATTAAAGGAGCTGATAAACTGACCGGTTTCGCTCTTGCGGGTGAGGATAAGGTTTTTTATTGGGCACAGGCCAGGATAGCTGGAGATACTGTTGTGCTCTCAAACCCTTCGGTTTTAAAGCCTGCCTTTATCCGTTATGCCTGGGCAGATAATCCCGATCGGGCAAACTTATATAACAAAGCCAATTTACCGGCTTCCCCTTTTGAAGCAGAAGTTGATCATTCGAGATAATCAAATGTATGCCTGAAAACTTCTGCATCGAACCTTGAGCAAGCTTGCCTTTGATTGTAAATTGCTGCTCTTTAAGCCCTAAATAGAACGGTAAAACTGAAGACTTTTCCCTATTTTTTTGTTTAACTGGATTTACAATAATGGGCAGCTTGTGTTAAATAAAATAAAAAAATTCAACCGATTGCATAAATTGAAATTTTGGTTCTTTTTTACCTATTTACTCCCTCTTGATAAGTCAATTTCACAGGTTTTATTTGCGAAAATTTGGCGAAATATAACTGTTCTTTTAATATCGGTTTTTTCATTCGAATGGCTCTTAATTGGTGTTTATAGGCTGTTTATTAGTTTGATTTTGAATTTTTAGTCTCACTGCTTGTTATTTTTTACCGCACGGCTGGTCACTTGATTGCCTTGTTTTTTAGGCTGATTTTCCTGTCCAAGAAGAGCAACCTAAACATTCTGGTTTGAACATTTATACTACTAATATGCACAATTAAATCAGGAGGCGTTTATCAATGTAAATACCTTTATCACAACAATAATGAATTGGATTTGAAATTTATAGTCAGTTTTTTATAGCTTGTGATTTAACTATTCGCTGGCTGATTTTTCAATTGACACTGTAAGTTTTTTTCTATTCATTTTTAACCATTTATAAACCATTTTATATGAGAAGTGAAATTTTACAAACTTATGTAACATCGCGCTTGAAATTTTTCAGGTGCTTACCCAAAGTTATGCTGCTAACGGCGCTGGTATTTTCAGCGGTTATTGCACAGGCACAAACTGTGGTAAAAGGTAAAGTTGTTGACGAACAAGGTAAGGCAATGCCTGGAGTGGGCGTCCTTTTAAAAGGAACCAATACCAGTACCTCATCCCAGGATAATGGAAGTTTTTCTATTACCACCACTGGGGCAAACCCGGTTTTAGTATTCTCTTACGTTGGTTATACCAGCAAAGAGATTCCGGTGAAAGATCAGAGCACGATAAATGTTACCCTTCAACCAAGCGCAGCAGAACTTGCCCAGGTTGTGGTTGTAGGTTATGGTACTCAACGTAAAGAGGCTGTAACGGGTTCTGTGGCGTCAATTGCCGGAGAAAAAATTCGTGAAGTACCGGCACCTAACATCGCTCAGGCCATTCAGGGTAGGTTAGCGGGGGTTAATATTTCCCAAACCTCAACCAAACCAGGTGCAACCATGCAAATCCTTATCCGCGGTCAGCGTTCACTTTCGGCGAGTAACGAGCCGCTTGTGGTATTGGATGGAATTCCATTTCCAGGCTCTATTGGCGATATCAATCCTAACGATATTAAAAGTATTGATATCTTAAAAGATGCCTCTGCAACTGCTATTTATGGTTCAAGGGGTGCCAACGGCGTAATTCTATTGACCACCAACAGAGGCCAGGTTGGAGCGCCCGCTAAAGTTTCATACAACACCTATACAGGTTTGCAAACCTTGTTTGCAAAATACCCGATGATGGATGGACCGGAATTAGTTGCATTAAGAAAAGCATCAGGAAAATTCACCACCCTTGGTGTAGATGAAGCCAATGATGTAAATACCGACTGGCAAGACCTGTTTTATAACAAAAGTGCTATTATGACCAGTCATGATTTGGGGGTAACCGGAGGTTCGGCAACCAGTAACTATAGTTTTGGAGGTGGTTATTATAAAAACCAGAGTTTAATTCCTACTCAGCAGTATACGAGGTATTCCATGAAAGCATCTCTTGATCAGCAAATAGGAAAGCTTTTCCGCCTCGGATTTACTACAAATAACAATTACAATATTAGTGAAGGCAATCAGGTTGGAATTTACGGCAACCTGGCTAATACTCCTATTTCAAATCCTTATAATACTGATGGAAGTTTAAAAAGGACTGTCAGAAGTCCGCAGGATGAAGCCTATGTTTTTACCAATGGAATTGTGAAAAATTTACGTGACCAGTGGTTGAATGAAACCCGTGGTTTTGCCACCTACAATTCATTTTATGGAGAGGTGAAAATTCCCGGAGTTGAAGGATTAAAATACCGTGCAAATCTTGGTCTGGATTTTATTCAGAGTAACAATGGTAACTTCACCGGTGTTGGAGTTGGCAGTACCACAGCCACTACGCCTTCAACAGCAGGCGTAAGTAATTCACAAACCTATCACTGGACGCTTGAGAATTTAATTACCTATGACCGCAGTTTTGGAAAACACACTTTCAATGCTGTTGCTTTATATTCAGCAGAACAAAATAAATTCAATTCTTCTTCCATGACTGCCAGAGATATTCCTTCTGATGCCTTCCAGTTTTATAATCTTGGACAGGCAAACGGAGAGTTAACGATTGGCAATGGACAATATAGCCTTACAGGTCTTGTTTCCTACATGGGAAGGATTATGTATTCTTATGATAACAGGTTCTTATTGAGTGCAACACTTCGCTCGGATGGATCCTCGCGTTTGGCGCCAGGATATAAATGGCATACTTATCCAGCAGTTTCTGTGGGATGGAATATGATGAATGAATCTTTCATGAAAGGCATCACAGCTATCGATAAATTAAAAATCCGTGTGGGTTACGGTCAGACTTCCAATCAGGCGGTTAATCCATATCAAACACTTGGTTTGTTAAGTCCACGTCCATATAATTTTGGTAACAACGCCTATTCAACCGGTTATTATTTATCTCAGCTTCCAAGCCCGGGTTTGGGATGGGAATACTCTGAAACCTGGAATTATGGCTTAGATTTTTCAATTTTGAAAAACCGTATTTCAGGTACCTTTGAATACTATGATACCAAAACTAAAGACATCTTACTTAATCTTGGATTACCTTCTACAGCGGGAGTAGGCGGCTACACTGCTAATATTGGCCAAACCCAGAATAAAGGATGGGAATTAAGCCTTAACGGTGTCATTCTTGAAAATCAGGGTGGCTGGACCTGGGATTTAGGATTCAATATTTCTGCAAACAGAAACAAACTTACCGCATTAGCTTCCGGACAAACTCGTGATGAAGGAAATGCATGGTTTGTGGGCCATAATATCAATGCGATATACGACTACGAAAAAGTTGGATTATGGCAGGCAGGAGACCCATATTTAAATGTGTTGGAACCAGGTGGTAACGTTGGTATGATCAAAGTTAAATATACCGGAGATTACGATGCCAATGGCGTGCCAACCAGGGCTATCGGAGCTGCAGACAGGCAAATTATTGATATTGATCCTAAATTTACAGGTGGATTCAATACCAGGGTTGCTTACAAAGGATTTGATCTGAATGTTGTTGGTCTTTTCAAAAGCGGCGGAACTTTAGTAAGTACATTATATAGTTCTGCGGGTTACCTTAATTTGTTAACAGGTCGTAGAAATAATGTTAAGGTAGATTACTGGACACCTGAAAATACAGGTGCAAAGTATCCTAAACCAGGTGGTATTGCCAGCGGTGATAACCCTAAGTACGGAAGCACACTGGGCTTTTTTGACGCTTCATTCCTGAAAATAAGAACCATATCGCTTGGTTATGATTTTAACAGGGATTTAATTAAAAATTCCAATGTAAAGCTACGCATGTATGTAACGGTGCAAAATCCGTTTGTCATGTTCTCACCTTACCATGACGAGTCAGGTATGGATCCGGAAACCAATTCATTTGGGGATGAAAACCAGGCGGTAAGCTCTTACCAGAGACGAATCTTAACTATTGGAACGAACACACCTTCAACGCGGAATTATGTTGCAGGTCTAAACTTAACATTTTAACATCATTTGAATATGAAAAATATACAAATAAAAGCCATTCTGGGTATTTGGTTACTGATGGTCATCTCTTCAGGCTGTTCTAAAATCCTGGATGAAGAACCGAGGAGCATCTTTACACCTGACTATTTAAAGACCGCTACAGGGGTAAACGGAGCATTAACCGGCATGTATGCACATTTACGAAACATGTATGGTCAGTCGTATTTCTATAATTCTTTGATTACCGGTACAGATGAAGCCACCTGGGGCAAAGACGCTGATGGAAACTTCAAAGACATGGACTGCTCTGGAGTAGGTTCTATTTTATCGACGAGTTATCCGAGCAGTGTATTGTGGAGCGAGGCATTTCCAAACATTAACAATGCCAGTGGCATTATCGAAAATGCTGCTGCTGCCGGTGTTTCAAATTCACTGGTGGCTGAAGCCAGATTTTTCCGTGCTTTTGATTATTTTCTTTTGGTGCAGACTTTCGGCGGTGTTCCGCTTGATTTAGGCGCCGGGGAATTGAAATTCAATACCAATCCATCAAGAACTTCTGTAAGAAATACAGTGCCTGTGGTTTATACAAAGGCAGTTTTTCCGGATCTTATTAAAGCAATTGCCGACCTGCCTGCAACAGGAAGAGTGACTGGCGGAGTAACCAAGGTTGTTGCGCAGCTATTTTTATCAAAAGCCTATTTAACGTATGGCTGGTGGTTACAAAACCCTAACAATATTCCAACTTATCCGGCGTCTGCAAGAACCGATCCGGATGGGCACGATGCGAACTGGTATTTCCAGCAGGCTTATGACATTGCTACTAATGCAATTGAAAACCCTGGTGCATTTGGGCTGATGGATACCTATTATGATGTGAATTGGGCAGTGAATGACCGCAATAAGGAAATGCTTTTATATGCTGATCATACGCAGACAAGCGAGAAATTTAATGGTGGAAGTTTGACAAATGGAAGTGGTGGTGCACCTGATAATTTCGCCGGCTGGATGATGACCTGGAACTACCCGAATATCCGTAGTGGAGGCATCAGTTCCGTTCAGCGAGAAGCCGAGCAGCATTTAGGTCGTCCGTGGAACCGTATGGCGCCAACAATTGAAGTATTAAAAAATACCTTCGCTGATAAAACATTGGATTCGAGATATGACGGTACTTTCACCACGGTTTACAGAGGTAACTGGCCTAAAGGCTACAATCCACCATCAAGTGCACCGGCATCATTGGTGAATGCAAACGGATTATCTGTAGTTCCTGGAGATGCAGTATTGACCTTTTTAAATACAGATGACCCTGCAATCGTTTACCCAACGGCCGCTGGAATCAGTGGTATAGGAGCAGGTATTCTACCTGGAAGAGCAGATTATGTGGTGGCTCCGGGAGGAATCAGCAGAATCGTTTATCCCGGACTTTGGAAACTAGGTCCTTACCGCACTGACAATGGTACAGGACTTGGACAACCAAATGCGGGTAGCACACGCCCTTTTCCGGTAGCTAAATTTTCTGAGCTTTACTTCGTTGCAGCAGAAGCAGCCGTAAAAGGAGCAACAACTAAAGCAGGTAAAAGTGCACGCGAATTAATTAATGTAATTCGTGCAAGAGCTGGTAAATGGCGTTTTGATAACAATGGAAACGTTGTTAAAGTTCAGGATAACAGTGCAGCGATGGTTGCGGCTACTCCGGCTACCATAGATATTAATTATATTTTGGCAGAACGCTCAAGAGAATATTATGCAGAAGGTTACCGCAGGTATGACCTGATCCGGACGCAAAAATGGGCTGAGCTTTCTTCTACCTATACTATTGCCGGAGTCAACTATGGCGAACACACGCCACAGACAGTAACCCGTACCATCACACCAGCATTATATCTACGCCCGATCCCTCAGGCACAAATAGATGGCATGCAGATGAGTGCAGATGAAAAAAAGGCTTACCAGAATCCTGGTTATTAAAAAATATTTTGGTTTAGTTAGTTGGGCGGCGTCAATCGATGCCGCTCATTCTTTTATAAAAGCCTGGCTTTTCTGGCAGCCAAAAGATTTTTGGGTAAATGAAATCATCGTAATTTGATTCCTGTTCTTAACTCATCTTTTCATTCAGGCATTCTAACCTACAGGCTTGCGCTATCCGGAAATAAAAAATCCCAATAACGGGCACTGCTCCATATCTATAATACCTCTCCGAAACAAATAGCTATACATCAAAACCTAATTTATTCCCTAATGCAATTTAATTCTTTAAAAAAAAGCCAGATTTTCTTTGCGCTTCTTATCCTTTTCACTTTTTGGATTGATTACACTAAAGCGCAGACAAGTTTGGGTTTGGAAAGACAATTTATTCGTGATACCAGAAATAATAAAGAAGATATTGCACTGATAGAAAAAGGAAGAGCAGCGAATATTTTTTATGATACGGGTGATTATAAGGGTGTTATAAGGGCAATCGGAGATTTAAGTCGTGACTTTTTCAGCGTGTCGGGCGTAAAGCCTGAATTGAAAAGCGTTAAGCCTTCGGAGAAAAATGTTATTTTGATTGGAACCCTGGGTAAAAATAAACTGATCGATCAGCTCATTAACACGGAAAAGCTGAGTAAATCTACCATTTCAGGCAAGTGGGAGAGTTTTATCATATCGACAGTTAAAAACCCGTTTCCTGGCGTTGACCAAGCCCTGGTTATTGCAGGTAGTGATAAACGCGGAACAATATATGGTATCTATGAACTATCAGAGCAGTTAGGCGTATCTCCATGGTACTGGTGGGCCGATGTTCCGCCAAAAAACCGGAAAAGCGCTTATGCGGTTTCCGGAAGTTACAGTTCAGGAGAACCCTTAGTAAAATACCGTGGAATATTTATTAATGATGAAGCCCCGGCAATGACGGGATGGGCCAAAGAAAAATTTGGCGGGATGAACAGTAAGATGTACACCCATATGTTTGAGTTGCTGCTTCGCCTGAGGGCCAATTACCTTTGGCCAGCCATGTGGGGTAATGCATTTAATGAAGATGATCCCGAAAATCCACGTCTCGCCGATGAATATGGCATCGTGATGGGCACTTCCCATCATGAACCAATGATCCGCGCGCAACAGGAATGGAAAAAGCACGGTATTGGCGCCTGGAATTATGCCACAAACCCTCAGGGCTTAAATGCTTTCTGGCAGGAAGGCATCAAAAGAAATAAAAACTACGAAAGTCTGGTAACCATGGGGATGCGGGGAGATGGGGATGAACCAATGGTTGAAGGAGGCGATATGGCATCCAATGTTAAACTGCTGGAAAATATAATAACCGACCAGCGTAAAATCCTTTCTGAGAACATGGAAAAGCCCGTAGAAAAAATACCACAGCTCTGGGCTTTATATAAAGAAGTAAAAGATTATTACGATTTCGGAATGAAAGTTCCGGATGATATTACCCTATTATGGGCTGATGATAACTGGGGGAACTTAAGGCATTTACCAACAGCCCAGGAACGCAAGCGTAGCGGCGGATCTGGAATATATTATCATTTTGATTATGTTGGTGCGCCAAGAAATTATAAATGGCTGAATACTACCTCCCTGCCAAAAGTTTGGGAGCAGATGAACCTGGCATATAATTATGGTGCTGACCGTATTTGGGTAGTAAATGTTGGTGACCTGAAACCAATGGAGATTCCGATAGAGTTCTTTTTACGAATGGCATGGAACCCCAAAGCGATGAACCGGGAAAAGCTGTCAGGTTTTCTGTTGCAGTGGGCAACACGCGAATTTGGATCTGGCCAGGCGAAAGAAATTGCAGATTTGGTGCGCTTGTATTCCAAATACACAACCAGGCGCAAACCTGAGCTCCTGGCCCCGGAAACCTTTAGTCTGGTAAACTTCAGCGAAGCGCAACGCGTTGCCATGGAATGGAGCGCATTAAGCCACAGGGCAGAGCTGGTGAATAACAAGTTGCCACAACAATACAAAGATGCGTTCTATCAATTGGTACGTTATCCAATTCAGGCAATGAAAACGGTAACAGATTTATATATTGCTGTTGGAAAAAACAGGTTGTATTTTAAGCAGGGAAGAGCCGCTACCAACCTTCAGCGTAACCTTGCCCTTGATCTTTTTAAACAGGATCAGCAGCTTAGTGATGAATATAATCTTAAAATGGCAGGGGGTAAGTGGAATCACATGATGGATCAGGTCAGGATTGGTTATACGAGCTGGAATGATCCAAAGAAAAATATCATGCCGAAAACAGACGAAATCCAGGTACCTTCAAAATCAGGCTTTGGGGTAGCGGTTGATGGTTCATCCGCTAGCTGGCCATCAAATGTTCCGGCGCCCACGCTTCCGCGATTCGAATCTTTAAATAAATTTCAGTCCTACTTTGAAGTTTTTGCAAAAGGATCTGTTCCAATTAATTTCGACTTAAAATCCGATAACTGGATTCGTTTGAAAAAGGAAAGCATTCCCGGAACAAATGATTATAAGGTAATGGTAGATATTGACTGGACCAAACTCAGTGGTGGAAAGCATCAGGGTAAAATCCAAATATCAGATCACTCTACGCAGGTAGTGATAAAAGTTGAAGCCAACAAGGCAACACTAAAGCAATTGGCTGAAGCAAAAGGAACCTTTGCAAGTTTAGGTGCGCCAATTGCATTTGAGGCTTTTCAGGCAAGTAAAAAGGTAAGCAGGAATGGCGTAAGCTGGGAAGCTATACCCGGTTATGGAAGGGGAGACTCAGGCATGTCGATTTTTCCGGTTACCTCAGCTTCGCTGGATAAGCCTGGTACCCCAACTTTAACCTATCCTGTTTTCTTTTCTGAAAGCGGCGAGGTTAAAATTGATCTTGTGGTGGGACCGACTGTAAATTTCTCCCCGGAAGGATTAAGGGTAGGCATTTCTGTAGATGGTGCGGTCCCTCAAATCGTGACCATCATAGCTACACCTAGTGCCTCAGGATCTGATGCAAGTTGGGCAAATGCGGTTAGGGACAATGCAAGAACACTGACTTCTTCACATTTCTTTAAAGTTCCTGGCAGGCATACCATAAAAATATGGATGGTTGATCCGGCAGTAGTGCTGGAAAAAATAATAATCTACCGGGATAGACTACCCGAAAGTTACCTTGGGCCAGTAGAAAATGAGATGCTAAGATAGAGCCTGGTTAAAAATGATCGTCATCTCGACTGTAGCGCAGCGAAATGGAGAGATCTTTGTACCTAGTTATTGAAAAAGATTTCTCCACTGCGGTCGAAATGACGATACTTCGAGACCATTCACCTTGTTTGTACATCCGTCATTCATATTGACTTTTATAAAATAAATTATCCCTCTGGGTATCAGTTGCTATCCTTCTGAAAAAAGCAGCATGTGTATTGTTCAATATTTCGCCTACCTAAACAACAAGGGCGCAAAATTTTGCAGACTACGTCTCCAGGTAAGCCATTCATGCGCTGTTTTTGGAGATTCGTAATAAGTGTACCTGATTCCCTGTTGGTCTAACATTGCCCTGAATGCGCCAACGGATTTAGGAAAGGGGGCAGGCTCTTTGGTGCCCAGTCCCAGCCATAATAACTTAAGCCTCTTGTTCACCTCAGTTCCACTTTTAAACTTTCCTTCCATAAATACATCTGCGTCAATTACATCCGAACTGGGGTAATTTGAGGTGCCGCTGAAACCGCCATAGTAAGCGAACTTATCAAGGTTATTCATCACGATGCGCATCGTTTGATTTGCACCCATTGAAAGCCCGGCAATAGCCCTGTGTTCGCTGTTAGCCAGGGTGCGGAAGCGTTTATCGACCATTGGAATCACTTCTTTAATCAGTACATCTTCAAAAATTGAAATACCCTGTCCTTTTCCCGTCGTCTCAGTTGTTTCTGGTTTAAGCGCGTAACCATTATCCGTAACGATGATCATCGGTTTTGCCTTATTTTGTGCGATTAAATTATCCAGGATTAAATTTGCTTTTCCCTGATTAACCCAGCCTGTTTCGTCCTCAAAGCTTCCGTGTTGAAGGTACAGCACAGGGAAACGGGAATTTTTGTCTTCGTAATAACTTGCCGGTGTATAGATGAAACATCTTCTCCAGGTTTGAGTTAAATCAGAATAGTAAATATTTTCACTAACCAGACCATGGGGCACCTTTTGCAAGGCATAAAATGCTTCATCATAAGCCGGAACTTCAATACCGCTGCCCAGCCTGCCGGCGCCGTAGAAATAACGACTGTTAGGATCTGGAATTGAGGCACCATCTACATTGAGCTGGTAATAATGGAAACCTTCGTCCTGCGGTGCGGATTCACCTGTCCAGAGGCCTTCATCGTTTTTTGTCATCTCATATTTTTTTCCACCCAGATCCAACTGGACTTTAGACGCCTGTGGCGCATATAGGCTTACCCTCACTTTGCCTTCATCGTTTATCTGGGGGAATAATTTACCAGGCTGATTGCTTTCAGCAGGTCTGAATGCTTTTAGATCAGACTTCAGTTCCGTCTGGGCTAAACAAACCTGGCCAAATAAACAGCAGGCAAAGAGGAAAATAATATTTTTAGCTTTCATGTTTGATAATTAGTGCCTGTTTAAAATTAAATAAAATTCATTTCGTATGTCGGTCTGAGCGTAGTCGAAGACTATTGAAATGCATTAATAAAGCAATCGATCACGCTATCAATGACAGATTTAAAAAATCGCCGTCATTTCGACTGAAGCGCAGCGAAATGGAGAAATCTTTTAACATAGTTCAAAGATTTCTCCACTGCGGTCGAAATGACGCCCCTTGTATATCTGCCATCAACCCTCTGATGTATTTGAAAAATTCTAACCTCTACCATTGATGTTGTTTTGCAATTAATTATTAATCAGTAGTTTAAATCCTGTCGCATTTCCGTCCAACTAGGCCATAGTACGGTATCCCCGTTCTACTTAAATCCGGCCTAACAAATTTTTCGGGCTGCACTGTCCTGGCCGCACAACTGGCTTCAAAAGAAAACGGCGAAGCCCTCATGAATGCAACTGAATTTATAAACAACAAATGAATAAATTTTCAGCCGGCATTTTTTGGTTCTTTTTGATGCCAAAAAGAAGGAGCCCTTCGGCGGCGGCGAGCCGAGGCAAGACCGCGCCGTAGGATAACATAATACGGCTTTTCATCGCAATAATCTGGTTGCCAAAGTAATCTATTTAAACAACAGCGGAGCAAGTTCACGCAGGCTCCGGCGCCAGGTCTGAAATTCGTGGCCGGTATTTTCCGAAACATAAGAAACAGCATTATAGCCCGCTTCTTTTAATGCTACAACAGCATTTTTTACGCCTTCAGGACGTTCTTTGCTGCCACAGCTAATAAAAATTAATCGCGGTTTCGCTTTGTCTTTCAGTTCGGAAGGGTTGTATATTCCGCCACTAAGCAGCGCATAATAGCCAAAAAGTTCCGGTTTGTTTAGTGTAATAGTATGCGTCTCCATGCCTCCCATTGATAGTCCTGCCATGGCGCGACCGTTTGCGGTGGTTATAGTTGAAAAGTTTGCGTCTATATAGGGAATAAGCTCTTCGGTTAATAAGGTTTGAAAACCATCAATCTTAAAGTCTTTCATGCGTCCCCATTTGGTTTCATTGGTCATGCCGTAGGTCATCACGATGATAAATGGCTTGGTTTTCCCTTCTGCAATCAGGTTGTCCATAATCAGGTTCGCACGTCCCTGATTACTCCAGGCGGTTTCATCTTCGCCCCATCCATGCTGTAAATACAACACCGGAAAACGTCTTTTATCTTTGCCATAACCTGGTGGTGTGTAAACGTATGCCCTGCGCGAGGAATTTGTACTCTTTGAAGGAAAAAGTATTTGCTGCACATGTCCATGGGCTACATCTTTATTTGCGTAGAACTCTTCATCCTTTGCAGGAATTTCAATGCCACTTTCCCATCGCGATGAGCCAAAATAGTTCATAGCGCCGGGGTCATTAAATATTCCGTCATCTATGGTCAGGTGATAATAGTGGAAACCCTCATCCATTGCACCCGCAGTGGTACCGGTAAAAAATCCGTCATCAGTTTTGGTGAGCCTGGTTCCTCCCTGTCCTCCAAGACCAAGGCTTACCCTGATACTATCTGACTGAGGTGCTTTGATGCGGAACCGCGCGTAGCCTTGTGAATTGACTTGAGGGAATTGCTGGCCGGGCTGGTTCGTTGTAGCAGGTTTAAAGTCTTCTTTAATTGGCTCCGGATTGTTTTGAGCCTGGCACATTCCATAGCTCAGGCTTGCTCCTAAAGCAATTATAATAAATTTGAATTTCATAATATTTGGTTATTTAAGTTGTTTCAGACCCGCTTCTTTCGATATTCAGAATTAAAACAGTTTCCTAAAGATAATTGATGTAATCATAAAGGGTTGCTTAAATTGTTTAGTTTCCTAGCAGAAATGTTTAACAGCATCAACTACCAGGATCTTTATTTTGATTGGGATGCGGTTTTCTGTTGAAAATTAAGGGGTTAGGTGATTTTTAAATATATAGACAGCGTGTAACCTTGATGATACGTTTAATCAATGTAGTGCCTTGGACCAACTGGATCATCGTGCTGATCGGATAGCTGTCGGATTTATTTTTAAAAGAAGAAACTTGTTCTCTATTGTATTGCGGCTACTATTTAGCCAGCATCTTTCTCCTCTTGATCATCCTGGACTTAAGGAACCAGGACCTAAGACCTGTTATACCGATAATCAGGAATTCTTCGAATGATATTTGCTAAACCTGGTAATGTTTTCCGCCAAACGGAAAATGAGCTTCCAAATGGTCAGCAATTAGGTGTAGCATAGCTTCCTCAAGGCCTGCAGGGTTTTGGCATAGGTGGAGCAGGTGATGGCTGTCAGGCTGAAAAGCTGCAACAAATTCGCCATTTTTAAAAACCCTGAGCTTGCACGTTTCCCCGTTGTGATGGGCATATTCTTCAACTTCAAAATCCTGGGGCTGACCATCCATTTCGACTGTCAATTTATATTTTTCCATTTGGTTATAACCCTTTTATTGTTCCGAATGTTTTGCATTGGTGGCAAACAAAAAAGGCGGCCTGTAAACAGACCGCCTGAACCAAAATATAATTCTTTTTTTATTTGCTAAGCGAAGCTAATGCATTTCCAGTGTTTAAGCTGGTTTTTGTATTGGCTGCAACAAATTTGTCCATAATCAGCTTTTGTCCTTTGCCCATTACCAGCATATGGTCGCCGGTTGAACCGCTTAAGGTTAAATCAGCATGATCTTCAATCACCGTATACAATCCTTCAGTTTGTGAGTTTAAATCCAGTGATGCATTTCCGCTTAGAAAAACCTGCAGGTATTGCGCATTAATTTTACCCTGTGTTTTTACTTTGGCATTATCCATGGCATGGATGCGGTAGATCTCATTTACATAAATGGTCAGTTTCGCGGGGCTGTCATCCAAAGAGGTAATCTCTAAGCCATCTCCGCTATGCATAACCTTAACTTTGCCGGTATTTTCATCTGCATAGCTAATGCCGGTGCGTTTTCCCTGTATAATGGTCAGCTCTACATTCCCTTTTACTTTGATGCGTTTAAAGCTTAATGCTTTTGAAGCATGAACAGGTTTGATGTTTTCATTTGCATTTGCTGATAATACTGCTGAAGTAGATAATACCAATGCTAAAGATGATGCGAATAATGTTTTGAATAAAGTTTTCATATGCTTTGAGTTTTATTTTTATAAATGTTTTATTGATTGTTTTGATATTAAGACGTGCAACTACCGGAAACGTTTCAGCACAAATCGCAGCATTATACCAGCCTGGAAAGCTAATCGACCAACGCCCGGTATTTAAAGACAAAAAGAGGGTTGTCGCTATGCATTTTCAAGATTACCTTATCTGTGGTGTCGGTCTGCTTTTTCTACTGATTAAAAAACTGTTTAATGCGTCTGTCATCAATAAGGAGCATGGAAATTGCTTTTAAAACATGTGCAAAAATTAATTAGCCACGGAAGCACAGAAATCAAGGAGGAGATTAAAGTTTTTCCGTGTTTTTCGTGCTTCCGTGGCAAACATAATGCTCAGGCATGTGCAGAAAGAGGAAGAATTATCAGAGAAAAGTTAAAAGCGATTTCCCTGCAATAAGGAGTAATTCACGTATATATTCAGTCAGAATAGCTTACCTTCGCAGCCTAAATTAAAACAGCCTTATTATGCAGTATCTCGTTAACAGTATCATTCCTGATATTAATGTCAATGAAACAAGAACCATTTTTGAAGGTTCTGAATTCTCGTTAAAACAATATGGAGGTGATGATTTTGTCACTTTTATGGATATTTTTTTCAATAATTACTCAAGAATACATAAACCTATTGGCACTTTAACGCATGATCTTAAATTTGAAGAAGAGCAGGATGAAAATTATTTATTGCAGCCTAATGCCGTTTGCCTTGTTATTGAACGAAATGGAGAACCGGCATTTACCCAAATGGTAGCAAAGAGAGATTCCCGGGCTATTCATACAGACAAACTTTTCGGTCTTGATTACGAACGTTTCTATAATAATGAGATATCAACGGGCAATACTCTTTATTTTTTTGGTAAAGGTTCTATTAATTTAAGCTTGTTTTCGGATGAAGAAAGAAAGACAATTATTTCGGAACTACAAACCGTACTTTATTATCTCATTTTCTTTATCGCCAGAAAAGACAATTGCAAAAATGTATATAGTTATATTAATCGTTTTATGGCCCGGTCAATGCAAAAGCAAAATATCAGTTACCAGAAAATAACTCCTTACACTATTCTTCGTGGAATTGATTATGTTGGTGTTAGTTATACCGGCCCAGACCTTGATTCGCTCATGGATAACTGCGATTTTGAAATGCTTGTTCAGAAATATTTCTAATGAAGATTTAGTTTAGTGGCGTATTGTTTCCGGGAACTTAAAAAAGATCAGTGTATAAAAATTGGGTGAATCGTCCTCTTTTACTCAGTTTTTTGTATATTTGCGGTATGGTATTTTTTTATCAGGAACTTTCTCTGGGGCCGTTCTTGGATTTGACGGGGTGGCGAAAGTTATGTTAGCATGCAGTGCGTTGTTCGGAGAGCACTTAAAGTGAACGATCACATTTTAGTTGGCGAAAATACTTACGCCTTAGCTGCTTAGTTTAGAACTAACTAGCTTTTGTCCCTCTAACTGCTGCATTGTTGGGTTAGAATCCGGGGCATCGAAACAACAAAGCTGGCTTTAAGGAGATACGACTTAAAGTGAGATCAAGTATCTAAGGATTTAAATAAGGTCGGTTTTCAGCCCGTTTATTTCCCGAAAATCAATTGAAAAATAAGCATGTAGAAGGTATAATTTATCTCACAACTGGACAAGGGTTCGACTCCCTTCGGCTCCACAAACGACCTTCATTATATAGTGAAGGTCGTTTTTATTTTTAGTTTGTTTTTACCCTCCGATTTGAGCGAATAGAGGCCTATTTTGGTTCGAGCCTTGGTGGGGTGCCCGTACTAGGGATTATTCCAAAAGCCCAATCAAATCAATGTAAATCCATTACATTCCGGCACTCTTTTGGTGTAATTTATTACACTCTAAAGTATTCACCTAATTTCACTTAAAAGTGGTTATTGGAATGATTTTAAAGGGCTTTAAGCGTTGAAATTATTGTTCTGGATAATGCGGAACCACTATGTTTTACATGCTTTGCAACTTCTTAAACTTGCGTAAAATCGAAAGATTGTTGCCTGTTCTGATATAGTTGTATTTAGAATTTTGCTAAACGGACGAGATGTAGCCTTTTGCGTAGCAAAAGAGGTTTGGAAAGAGTTGCTACTTGAAATTCCCTGAATCTCAGATTATGAATATCGTATGGTCAATGCGATGGGTTTGCAAAAGCTAAACAATGGTTTTGGTGGCCAGTTTGGAACGAAAGGTGGTGGTTACTTTTGACGAAATCTACAACGACAAATTTGGAGTTTTTATAATTTTTTTAATAAATGAATTTCTAAGGTTTTATTTAAAAAAGCCCAACAAAATAGGAAATATTTAAAAAGCTTTATAAAGTGTGTTTTGCAGTAAGTTAATTGTTTTCAAATACTTACATTTGTGGGCGTATGAATAAGCGCTTTTTGTTTTTGGTTGCTCTGCTTTTCGCGGGGATAAACGTTTTTGGGCAGACACAACCAGTAATAAGCTCTTTTAGTCCACGGACTGGCCAGACGGGTTCTTCGGTCACCATTTCAGGGCTTCGTTTCAGCTTGGTGCTGGCAAACAACACCGTTTTTTTTGGAGATGTGAAAGCAACCGTAACGGCTGCTACAGCAACAGCTATTACGGCAACTGTGCCTGCGGGAGCATCCAATAAACCCATTACCGTTACCGTCAATCGTTTAATGGCATCTTCTACCAAGCCTTTTCGCGTTACCTACCCGGTTACGTACGGCACTTTTACCAATAATGCATTTTTGCTAAGCTCTAATGTCGCCCCCAGCACAGATTATTATCTTCAGGGATCATCAATGGCTACCGGAGATTTTGATGGTGATGGCAGGATAGACCTGGTTTCCTCAAACGAGTTTGGTGGCAGCGCTCTAGTCTTCAAAAATACTGGCGATCCTAAACAGCCATTTTTGCCAACACATACCATAAAGCAAACACCGAACATCACTATTAATGATATTGTTACTGGAGATGTAAATGGAGACGGGAAGCTTGATATCGTCATGATTGCGGGTTCTGCTGTAAGGATTTACCTTAACACGGGGAACGCCGGTTCGTTTAATTTTGCGACCACTGCTGTTTCCGTTAGCTTCAATAACGAATGGGGAATGCTCAATTTGGCTGATATAGATGGTGATGGCAAGCTAGATATCTGTATCAACGGAGGTTCGGGCTTATCTATGATAAGGAACACGAGCACGGCTACTGCCATGTCTTTTGCAGCTCCTCAGAGCATAAGCCTTCCAAACTATGCAAATAACGTCATCATACAAGATATGGATGGCGACCTAAAACCAGATATTGTTTTTGGTTACGCGAAGAAATTTGGAATACTCCGGAACATCAGTACCATAGGTACCATAGCATTTAGTGCTAGGGTGGAGTTTGACAAGACTGAATATACACGCTTTACCGTTGCTGATGTAGATGGAGATGATAAGGCTGATGTGATCGTTTCGGAAACCAATGGGATTTCGGTCCATAAAAATCTGGGCACTGTTGGAAACATGACCTTTGCCGCCCCACAGGCGATAGCTGCAGACGTTACTGGTAAGCTTAGCACAGGCGACCTCAATGGAGATGGCAAGCCGGAAATCATCATCTCGAACGAGATTAAGAAATTTCAGGTGTTGTGCAATACTTCCACTGGGGATACCATATCCTTTGCCGCCGGCGATATTTGTTATTCAAATTCCTATCTCGGTAAATTGGTAATAGCAGACTGGAATAATGATGGGAGACTAGATATTGGAATTAACCATTCTAGTACTACGGCATCTATCCTGGTCAATCAGATCGAAGCGCCAGCCATAAATACCTATCAAATTCATCCCACCACAGGTCTCGTTACCATTAAGGGAAGTAATTTTACGGGCATAAGCGCTGTGAAATTTGGTGCTGCCGCTGCATTAAGCTTTGCGGTCATCTCAGAAAATGAGATTACAGCTACTTCACCAGAAGATATTCAAGGTGTTATTACGGTAACGGGCTCAAACGGGGTAGCCAGTGTAAGTGGCTTTTCCAATTATCGTGCGCCATCTATTACCTCGTTTGCTCCATTAAAAGGCGTTGTGGGTAGTACAATTAGCATTACAGGCAAAAACTTTAGCCCAACCATAGCAGAAAACAAAGTATATTTTGGCACTGTTGCAGGAGTGGTTACCGCTGCAACACCAAATTTATTAACAGTAATTGTTCCAACTGGCGCAAGCTATTCGCGATTAACGGTAACAACCAATTCGTTAAAGGCCGTGTCGAGCCATTATTTTAATGTCAGTTTCGGTAACGGTACTGCAGTTTTTCCGTCCACAGATTCATTTGCGAATTCGAATACCACGTTGTTGACCGCCACTACCGCAATTACACTTTCATCTGTTGCGCTATCAGATTTGGATGGTGATGGGAAAACAGATCTGATGGTTGGAAAATGGGACTATCTAGACTTCTATAGCAATACCGGAGATCCCACTGCGCCTTATACAGTTAGGCCTAATTACAGTTTAACACTTGAACCCAATTCCAACTACCATCTCGCAGATTTAGATGGCAACGGAAAATTGGACATCGTTAGCAGTAGTAAAAATGCTGAGGAATATAAATCTAATATCAGCTTCTATAAAAATGTTAGTACTTCTAGTGCAGTGCTCTTCGAAAAAAAGGTGGTTGTTGGCCCAGAGATTGCCAGAGGCAATAATTTGGTTACCGGCGATTTTGATGGGGATGGCAAAGAAGAACTCGTTACCTACGATTACCAGTCGCCCATTAGAATTTTTAGAAACATAGGAACACCTGAGGAAACATCTTTTGACAAAGTTCCTATGATAATTGATCACGCCGACCCTAATATCATAGGATTTGATGGTGTGCAGGTTATAGACCTTGATGGGGATGGCAAACAGGATATTGTAGCTTCTTATAGATCAAGCCTAACTGGCTATGGTTTATTGTTCTTTAAAAATATCAGTGAAAATGGCACTTTTGCTTTTATCAAGCAGAATGCAATTACGGGAATTTCGCTGTTCAATTTTAATTTGGCAGATCTTAATAATGATGGCCTTCCAGATATAGTACTTAGCGTTAATGCCGCCTCGCAAAATGTCAAGATTTTTGAAAATAAAAGTGAAAATGGAACGATCTCGTTTGCATCAGGCACAAGCTATACCGTAGGGACGAATAGTAGTATTCCATTGTTTGGTGATCTGGATGGGGATGGCAAGCCTGATATGATCTTGACAACTACGGGTAACAAAATAGCCATACTTAAAAATATAGGGACTGGAAGCACGATTGTATTTAGTGCTCATGTGGAGCTTTCCATTGGTGATAGAGTGGCCAAAATAGCGATGGCAGATATCAATAATGATGGAAAATTGGATCTGGCTATTATTGATGGCAGCAGCACCGTTGGTGAGCTTAAAAAAACCAATATATTTTTCAATGTAGTTAAACAACCTACCCTAACAAAGGCAGAGATTACTGTTCCGGGAGCAAATATTACGGTAAAACTGAGCGGGACGAACTTAGAGGGCGCAACAAAGCTGACTGTGGCTGGTGTGGTGGTATCTACTTTTTCCGTAATTTCGGCTACCGAGATAGTTGCGCAATTTTCTGCCCAGCTTTCGGGTACGGTTTCGGTTACCACTGCCTACGGAACTGCCAATCTATATGGTTTTTCTTCAAAACCCATTCCTTTGATCCAATCTTTTTCGCCAGCTAAGGGACCCATTGGTACAGAGGTTACCCTTACTGGATTAAATTTTGATCCGATCAGTACAAATAACACCGTATTCTTTGGAGCTGTAAGGGCAGAGGTAACGAGTGCTAGCGCTACAACAATTAGTGTGAAAGTTCCAACTGGGGCGAACCATCTGCCCATATCGGTAGCTACTGGTGGGCTAATTGCTTATTCCAAATCACCTTTTATCGTTACCTATGAAAATGGTGCTTCAGTATTTTTAAAAAGAAATGCTTTTGCGCCAAAGTACGATATACCTACATCAGAACCTCTGTATATTGGGATGTATGTAAATTCGGCAGATCTGGATGGTGATGGTAGACCGGATCTGATAACCACAGACAAGATATTCCGTAACACAAGCGACCCTAAGCGTCCGTTTGTGGCAACAGATTTCTTTAAACTGCCTTTTAGCGGCCGTGTCATATTTGCAGATTTAGATGGTGATGGGAAGTTGGATATGGCCAGTCTTGGAGAAACAACGGTTAGGGTTCATCGTAATACCAGTACCGTTGGTAATTTCTCTTTTGAGTCTAGTAAGCTGTTCTCTGTAGGGCAAATTGCTTCTAATATAGTGGCTGGTGATATTGATGGTGATGGAAAAATTGATCTCATCACTTCCAATAGGCAATCCAATACAGTTTCGGTGCTAAGAAACATTAGTATAAACAATGTACTTGATTTTGCTCCTCAACAAGATTATGCTACAGGCTCAGACCCGACTGATCTTTGCGTGGCCGATTTTGATAACGATGGTAAGTTGGATATTGCTACCTCGAACTTTGTGACCTATAATATCTCGGTACTGAAGAACAATAGCGTAAATGGTATGATCAGTTTTGGTACAAGACAGGATTACAGTACCAATGATGCGACCACAAGTATTGTTGCCGGCGACCTTGACGGAGATGGGAAAGTGGACTTGGTGACGAGCAGTTTCCAATATTTTTCTGGTGCACGTGAGGGGGCAACCTTTAAAAATTTGAGTACCAATGGTACGATTTTGTTCTCTCCTAAAATTAACTACTTCCAGAAAAGTAGCGAACAGCATATCAATGCTAAGCTTGCTGACATGGATGGAGACGGTAAGCCTGATCTGATTACCGCAGATCGTTCCGCTGAAATTGTTCATTTATATCCGAATATCAGTACTTCGACTACCTTGGCTTTTGGTGGTCAGTCTACCAAGACGCTCATCGCCAATCAGTATGCTTATGATGTGGTTGTTGGGGATTGGAATTTAGATGGTAAACCAGATTTAGCTGTTAAAAACGGCTCTTGGATATCAATTTTGCTAAACCAAGCAGGCTTAACTACGCCAGAGATTACCAAACTTACACCAGCCCTTGGAGGAGAGAACTCGACAATTACCTTAACGGGAAATTTCTTCGATCAGGCAACTTCTGTTACTTTTGGTGGTATAGAGGCGAAAAGCTTTACGGTTATTTCTGCCAACACTATCCAAGCGGTTGTAGCTCTAAACCAAGGGCCTGTTAACCCTCAAGAGGTGACCGTTACCACACCTAAAGGTATTGCGTTGATTGAAGGTTTTACTTATGTACGTAAGCCAACAATTACTTCTTATACGGTAAGTGGGGTAGCGCCTAACTTTACGGTGGTCGTAAATGGATTTGATTTAACAGGCGCCACTGCGGTAAGCTTTGGAGGCATTGCAGTTGGGTCTTTCGTGGTCAATAACACCAATAAAATTACTGTAACATCGCAGGTGCCCATAGTTGGCGATTTATCGGTTACTACACCCGGAGGCAACACCATTTATAAAAAAGAAGATGTTGTACCAACCATATCTTCGCTAGATACCTATACTGCGGCTACAGGAGAGCATGTAGAGATTACAGGAACAAACTTTGAAAATGTTAGCAAAGTCACTTTTGGAGGTGTGCTGGCACAATCATTCAATAGGGTAAGCGGTACAAAGATAATAGCTGTTGTTGGAAATGGAGCAAGTGGCGATGTAGAAGTTACCACCTCAACAGGTACTGCTAAACTAGAGGGATTTGTTTACCTTTCACCGCCAGCCATAACTTCTTTTTCTCCTACAACTGCGAGGTTAAACGAAACGGTAATTATTACAGGTGTTAATTTTGCCAATGTTACAGCCGTAAAGTTCGGAAATGTTGCCGCTGCTTCCTTTACTGTCGTTTCTCCAACAAGTATTCAAGCTATTGTTGGAAACGGAGCAAGTGGTGACGTAGAAGTGATTTCTTCAAGAGGAACTGCTAAGTTAACTGGTTTTAGTTACCTTCCGCCGCCAGAAATAACTTCTTTTTCTCCCACGACTGCCATTGCAAACCAACTGGTTACTATCAAAGGAACCAATTTTGTTAATGTTATTGGCGTAACCTTTGGCGATATTGCCGCGGCTTCTTTTAATGTTGTATCACCCACAACCATTGAAGCTATTGTAGCTAATGGTTCCTCTGGAGATATTAAGATTACTACCTTGGCTGGTGCGGTTTCAAAAACTGGATTTATTTTTTCTACAAAACCAACTGTTACTGCGGTAAGCACATTAGTTGGTGGTACAGGAACTCAAATTACTATTAGCGGGATCAATCTATCGGCAATTACCTCTGTTACTTTTGGAGGAAAAGCAGCAGGGTCTTTTACCATATTGTCAGCAACAGAAATTAGTGCGGTAATTGCAGACGGAGCTTCTGGTGAAATTTTGGTCACCAACAACAAGGGGGAGATGGCTTCCTATCAAGGATTTGTCTTTGTCCCAAAACCAGTCATTAGCGTTATTGGCAGTTCTACTTTGATCAATCACGCTACTGCAGTACTTAAAGCAAATACTGGCAAAACTTTTAGCTATATCTGGAAAAAAGATGGCGTGACCATTGCAGGGAAAACTACCGATGAAATAGAAATTAGCCAAAAAGGAAGTTATACGGTTAGCATCGTAATGGGTACATACACAACTGTTTCCGAGGTTGTGATTATTGAAGCATATTTTATGCTACCTGCTGATAATTTTAAAATACAGAGCTTCGGTACTAGCTGTATAGGTACTAAAAACGGATCTTTTACAATTACCGCATTAAGCCCTCAAAGCTATCAGGCTTCAATAGAAGGAAATGGAATTACCAAGAAGCAAGCTTTTGGAACCCATCTTGAAGTGAAAGAACTTCTCCCTGGATCATATAATGTATGTGTAACCGTAGATGGGCAGGCAGATTTTAAGCAATGCTTTACCATAGTGATTTCAGAACCTCAAAACCTGGCCGTGTATGCTTCGTTAAAAGCAACTGGAGACAAGTTGAGGCTACAGCTTACTGGTGGAACTAGTTATACGATCGACCTTAACGGCGACCTAATACAAACAAATCAAGGTGATATTGAATTGCCATTGAAAAATGGTGCAAACACACTCAAAGTAACCACAGATAAGCTGTGTCAGGGGACTTTCGATAAAACTATTTTTTATACTTCTTCGGTATCGATCTATCCAAATCCTTTTAGGGAAAAATTGAATATACAGTTTCCGCTATCTTCTTATGGAAAAGTAAGTGTCTCTATATTCGATACACAGGGTAAGACAGCTTTTAGAAATGATTTTTATTCGATAGGGAGTTCAATTGATTTAAACCTTAATGGGCTCAATGCTGGAGTTTACATGTTAAAAATTACTACGGAGAACACGGAAACCATTCATAAAATTATTAAGCAATGAGAAAAATAACCATCTTTCTATTAATATTGGCTATGTTAGGTTGTAATAAAAGTAAGGAAGAACCAAAGATACTACCGCCAACGAAAGCTAAACTCATTTTTCCAGCCAAAGACGAAGCATGTATCTCTGGTAAATTTGTTTCTGATAGCCAAAATAACATCAATTTTATGTGGGAGAAAGCTGATAATACCGACTCCTATGAATTGAATATCAAAAATTTAATTACCAATAAAATAGTAACAATCAATGTGACTGATAATACTAAAGATGTTGTATTAGATAAAAGTACACCTTATTCATGGTACGTTATTGCCAAGAATCTAAAGAGTGACGAGAAGCCTGTAAGCGAAACTTGGAAATTTTATAATTCTGGGCCAGGTGCTAGCAATTATATTCCCTATCCTGCTGAAGCAGTTGCACCAAAAATGGGGGAAACGGTGGTCGCTACAGCTAATCGCGCTACACTGCAATGGACCGCTTTAGATCTTGATAATGATATCAAAAGTTATACGCTGTATTTGGATACCAACCCGAACCCAGCGTTATTTAAAGAGAATTACACAATAAATAGCGCCAAAGATATTTATCTTTATAGCAATACTATTTACTATTGGAAAATCGTAACTATTGATTTGATGGGGAATTCATCAGAATCTATCGTGTATAAATTTACTGTCCGTTAAAAGCTAAATATCTACTATTGTTATATTAACAGTTGTTCAAATGATGTTTGGTTTTTTACTAACATTGGATGGATTAAAATTTGTTAAAATACTTTCAATATTTGATTATTGGAAAAACCTCATTTCGATTTGAGCTATTATATATTATCTTGATTAGAGAATAAGGAGACTTGGCCAAGATTTTCTAGGAAATTATGAATAAGTTACTAGACCAAGTTTACGAAATCTTGATCGGCTTTGTACTTTAGTTTTGATAAAGTGAAAATTTACCTAACGCTATGGAGCTGTTTTCTTACGGTTATTTTGGCAATTATATTGTTATCTTCAATCTTACTAGAAAATTCTATGGGAATTGAAGCTTTTGGTGTTTTTTAAACAATCAAATGGTTCAAACTTTACCCTGTGTCGTCACTTTGAATCGCCCTTAAATCAACCAAAAGCTTTAAATCGCCAATAAAACGGTTCAAGTTTTCCCTTGTGTCGCCCACTAAAAAAAACCGAACCCTAAAAGTTCGGTTTTTTTATGTATACATAATTATATTAATTTTCAATGCCTTATTTTTGTTCTTAAGAGAGCCAGGGTTCGAATCCATCGAATTCCCAATTAAGCCTCCGAAGAGCAAAACGAGCTATTAATAAACTATAATATGGTGACTTATGGTATGTCAATCAAATCGCAACTCTCAACTCTTATAAAATTGTTCAATTTTTTTGTGGTAGATCGTAGTACATTTCTATCATAAAAAAATGCCACAAATATTTTGTTTAACTATATCAAAGATGTTAGCAACTGAAACTTGTTTTAAATTGAAATATTAGATAAGCTTACGTCTGCAAAAAGGGATAAATAGCATCCCTTTTCTCAAACAAAAACTTAATGATAGGGCAATCCGGTTACTTAGAGGACTTTAGGGCCATTTTAGCTCACTATTCTCGCAAATTGGCTCAATTTAGCTCATTTAAGTCCAAAATGAGGTGATAATGCCATCTGACCGCTAGATTTGGACCATGGATTTAAACATACCGATATAATAGAAATCCTTAGAACAAATATTTTTCACTTAAAAACGAAAATTATGGCGACGTATTCAAAAGGCGCATTCTTGGCAAAGTAGTCGGTGTGATTGGGAGATCATGCATCAGCAAGCGCAAACTGGGTGTCAGCTTCAGCAACAAAAGCACAGCCTGAAGATACAAAGATAAAAACGAAGGGACAGTACATTGATTAAAGCAAAAATGCGCATTGGATCGTGATGTGCATAGGGTAGGTAGTGGTATTTTGCCTGACTTACTGGTTACGAAACCGAATGAGATTTATCTTAAGCAACCATTAACATAAAGTTAATTTCATTGATCAAAGCCCTGGCATCCTTCTAAATTGCTGATATGCTATAGTAATAGATGTTAACTATTCCGTTATAGAATTAAATGATTGTGATTAGTTCTTTCAATTCTCTAAATTTATATCATCTGGTTAAGTTTTAACAATAAATCAGACTTTACTAACAAATTAATACATGGAAAAAGAATCGAACGATATCAGCAAATGTCCGTTTCATAACGGCAGCATGAAGAGTAATGTAGGTGGTGGTGGCACCAGGAATGGCGACTGGTGGCCAAAGCAGTTAAAGCTAGGGATTTTGCGTCAGCATTCTAACTTATCTAACCCAATGGATGGTGAATTTAATTATGCAGAAGCCTTTAAGAGCTTAGACCTGGCCGCATTAAAAGCAGACCTTTATGCACTGATGACCGATTCGCAGGATTGGTGGCCGGCAGATTTTGGTCATTACGGAGGTTTATTTATCCGTATGGCCTGGCATAGCGCCGGAACCTATAGAGTAGGTGATGGGCGTGGTGGCGCTGGTGCCGGATTGCAACGTTTTGCGCCACTGAATAGCTGGCCAGACAATGTAAGTCTCGATAAAGCGCGCAGGTTACTTTGGCCAATTAAACAAAAATACGGCCGCAAAATTTCCTGGGCAGATTTAATGATCTTAACCGGTAATATTGCCTTAGAATCGATGGGTTTTAAAACCTTTGGTTTTGCCGGCGGTCGCGAGGATGTTTGGGAAGCTGACGAATCGGTATATTGGGGTTCGGAAACCACCTGGCTGGGTGGCGATCTTCGTTACGGACACGGCTCTGATGGTGCGGATAAAACACATGGTGTGGTGGTTACAGACGATGATGCCGATGGCGATATACACTCGCGTAATTTAGAAAAACCACTTGCAGCGGTGCAAATGGGATTAATATATGTAAACCCTGAGGGGCCGGATGGAAACCCTGACCCGATTCTTGCCGCTAAAGATATCCGTGATACTTTTGGCCGCATGGCGATGGATGATGAAGAAACCGTGGCCTTAATTGCAGGTGGCCATAGTTTTGGCAAAACCCATGGTGCTGCTTCAGCAGATCATGTAGGCAAAGAGCCTGAGGCCGCTGGTATTGAAAGCCAGGGTTTGGGATGGAACAACAGTTATGCATCTGGCAAAGGTGCTGATGCCATTACGAGTGGATTAGAAGTAATCTGGACCACTACGCCAACGCAATGGAGTAATAATTTCTTTGAAAACCTTTTTGGATTTGAATGGGAGTTAACGAAAAGCCCTGCTGGTGCACACCAGTGGAAAGCCGTAAATGCTGAAGCGATTATTCCTGATGCATTTGATGGATCGAAAAAACACCTGCCAACCATGCTGACCACCGATCTTTCTTTAAGATTCGACCCGGCTTACGAAAAAATATCAAGACGTTTCTTAGAAAACCCAGATCAGTTTGCTGATGCCTTTGCAAGGGCATGGTTTAAGTTAACCCACCGCGATATGGGCCCTGTTGCACGTTACCTGGGGCCGGATGTACCACAGGAAGAACTGATTTGGCAAGATCCGATTCCTGCTGTTGATCATGTATTAATTAACGAAAGTGATGTTGCCATATTAAAGGCAAAAGTACTGGCTTCAGGATTGAGTGTGGCCGAACTGGTTGCTACTGCCTGGGCTTCGGCTTCTACTTTCCGTGGTTCTGATAAACGTGGTGGCGCTAATGGTGCGAGGATCCGTTTGGCACCACAAAAAGATTGGGCGGTTAACAATCCTCCGCAATTGCAAAAAGTACTGGGCGTACTGGCGGGTATTCAAAATGAATTTAATGCGGCACAAATGGAGGGTAAAAAAGTTTCTTTAGCTGATTTAATTGTACTGGCAGGTACCGCTGCTGTAGAAAAAGCTGCCGCCGATGCCGGACATGCTGTTACTGTTCCTTTTACACCAGGCCGGATGGATGCATCGCAAGCACAAACTGATGTAGAATCTTTTGGTTATTTAGAGCCAGCGGCAGACGGTTTCCGTAACTACCGTAAATCTAAATCGCCAGTTGCTACAGAAGAATTCCTGATTGATAAAGCCCAGTTGCTTACTTTAACGGCACCAGAATTAACGGTATTGATAGGTGGTTTGCGTGTACTGGATACCAATTTCGACGGTTCTAAAAATGGCGTCCTGACTACAAAACCAGGTCAGCTTAGCAACGATTTCTTTGTGAATTTATTGGATATGGAAACCGCCTGGAAAGCTGTTGCAGAAGATAAAGAACTTTACATCGGCAGCAGCCGTTCTACTGGTCAGCCAAAATGGATGGCAACCCGCGCAGATCTGGTGTTCGGTTCTAATTCAGAATTAAGGGCAATTGCAGAGGTGTATGCAAGTTCAGATGCGCAAGGTAAATTCGTGAAAGATTTTGTGGCCACCTGGAATAAAGTAATGAATTTAGATCGTTTTGATTTAAATTAAATCTTAAATGCATCACAGGTTTATAAAGAGGCTGTATTATAAATTGTAATTCAATTGATTTGTCACGTTGAGCCTGTCGAAACGCCTTTTAAGATGTTTCGACAGGTCCTCTATGGAGTTACAGACAAGTTACCATTTGAAAGACTCCAATAAAATGGTCGTCATTGCGAGGAACGAAGATAACCGAACGAAGCGAGCTCATGAATGCCGTTAAAAACATATGCAAAAATGAATAATCTTAAGGCGAACGCTAGTAGCGATCGTTGTAAGATTGCTTCGTCGGCTGAAAAAGCCTTCTCGCAATGACGTTTATGTAAACAACTGATATTTAGTGTTATTTTTTTGACCATATAAGACATTTAAGAACCATATAAGCTTACATGTCCTTATGTGGTGTGAAAGCCTAAAGACAGGCTCCAATAAGAATGGTCGTCATCTCGACTGTAGCGCAGCGAAATGGAGAGATCTATAAGTTAGATTTCTCGACTGCGTTGCACTCCGCTCGAAATGACGGTAACTCGAGGAGATTTTTACACGTGGGTTAATTGCTGTCTTTTAAGAAATAAAAAAATATTAAAAGATTTTTTTTATTTCTTCAAACAATTCTCAAACTTATTTGTCTTTTAATTTCATTAGTTTGTTTGGTTTAGTTTTATTGGTGGATGCGAATAAAACAAAATAATTAGCCTCATAGAAATATGGGGCTTTCTCATTTATATACGGCAATAGTCCATACACCACATTGGTAAAAGTAATACTGATGAATGTTGCCGATAAGAAATCTGATTTCCTTCCTTTATAAAAAGAATAAATTTTTTCATCAGTTATTAAAAATAACGCTTAACTAGGTGAGATATAATGAATTTAGGTTGCGACATTTTCTATTTTCATTAAATTTTAATCAAAAATTTTAGTCCCTGTAAAAGTAATCATACTGTAATCGGATTGATACGAAAACGTAATCTTTTTTGCTCAAATAATATTCTTGATTTTGTGATAAAATAATTAATATTGAATTGATAAATCGATTTATCAGTAACCAAATATGAAGATGAGCTTAAGAATATTTACGCGCTGTAGCGCAGTATTTGTCTGCGTAATTTATTTGTGTGTAGTTTTAACAGATTTAAGAATATGATCTCTCATCACGCACAAGTACTTTTAAATCAAAGCTTTCTGATTAAAATGATGATTTGCCATCAAATGTTTTTGTTGAATAAAGGATAAAACGTTTTATCAGTTGGCTTGAACTATATTATTAACTAACCATTTACTAAACCTAAACCAATGAAAATTAATCTACTCAAGATTTCAGGGCTTTCTGTGCTTTTTTTGCTCAATAGCCCTGCTTTTTCGATGAATCCGGTTGCTGAAAAATCCGTGGGATTTTCCGGGCCAAATGTACCTTTAGTGCATATCCAGAACCGAAAAATAATTACCGGAACCGTAACAGACGAAAAAAACCTGCCTATTCCCGGGGTAGGCATCAAAAACATTTCTTCAGGTAAAACTGCGGTAACGGATGAAGCTGGTAAATTCAGCATTGAGGCCAACCCCAATGAGGTGATCCGTTTTTCTTATGTGGGTTACCAAAATAAAGATGTTACTGTAGGGAACGAAGCTACCATTCGTGTTAAAATGATGCCTGCCGAAGCCAATAAGTTAGATGAAGTGGTTGTAATTGGTTATGGATCGGTGAAAAAAACAGACCTTACCGGTTCTGTTGGGGTGGTGAAAGCCAGCGAACTTCAGGAGCGTCCGTCTTCATCACTAAACCAGGCGCTGGCTGGCCGGATCTCGGGTGTACAGGTAAACACCAACTCGGGTAGACCTGGCGGACAGACGAATATCAAAATCCGTGGCTTTAGTTCAATCAATACGAGTAATAATCCGCTTTATGTGGTAGATGGTGTGGCTTTGCCGGTGGGCTCGCAAACCCAAAACAGTAACGCTATCGATTACATTAACCCAAGTGATATTGCTTCTGTAGAGGTATTAAAGGATGCTTCTTCAACGGCCATTTACGGTGCAAGGGGTGCAAATGGGGTGATTTTAATCACCACCAAAAAAGGAACAGCCAATACCCAGCGCATTACCTATGATGCAGATTTTGGCATCAATACATTGGCCGCACACCATGTGAAGATGCTTGATGCCTTTGAGTATGTAAAAGTGCAGGATCTGGCTTATGAAAATATTAAAGTTTACGATCCGGTGGGTTGGGCAGCAGGAAGTTACGCATCCACACCTGTTCCAAAAGCCGCCAGAATTGCCTTACCTCAGTTTTTCGATAGCAGTGGAAATCCGTTATATAACACCGATTGGTTAAAAGAATCTACACAGAATAAACTTTCGCAAAATCACCAGCTGGGTTTTACGGGTGGAAACGAAAATAGCACTTACGGTGTTTTTGCAGGCTATCGCGATGACGAGGGGCTTTTGTTAAATTCTTATTTAAAACGTTATTCGGGCAGGTTTAATTTCGATAGTAAAATTAAACCTTGGTTAAAGGTAGGTGGTAATTTAAGCTATAATAACCAGAATGAAAACATTGTTGATCAGGGAACAGGTGGATTAAATTCTGTCCGTATGATTACAGAAGCATTTCCTTTTCTGCCCATTAAACTGGCAGATGGCAAGTGGGGCGATAATAAACTGATTCCATGGGCCGAAGGAGGTTCCAATCCGGTGCATATCTTAACCGATCAGAAATATGGAATGGTTACCCAAACTGCTTTGGGAAGTATTTATTCTACCATTAGCTTTAGCAAAGATTTAGAATTCCGTACCCAGTTAGGTGCCAATATTGTGAGCCGTAACATTAACGAGTACAATGCCAAACAATTATACGGGATCTCTGATGGACAGAATGGAACGGCTAACGTTACCAATGATCGGGAAACCTTCTGGTCGCTTGAAAACTATTTAACCTATAACAAACGTTTTGCTGAATCGCATGCTATTAATGCCTTATTGGGGATCTCCTGGCAGGCCACCAACTTCTTTAGCAATACCAGCCATGCTGAGAATTTTGTAACCGATTTTTACGGAAACAATAATATGGGCTCCGGAAGTAAATCGATTACGGTGGGCTCCAGCCGGAACCGGTCGGCTTTTAACTCTTATTTTGGCAGGTTAAACTATGCCTTTAAAGATAAATACCTGGTTACTTTTACCGGCAGGGTAGATGGCTCATCCAAATTCGGAGAGAACCATAAATTCGCCTTTTTCCCTTCGGCAGCATTTGCCTGGAAAGCCTCAGACGAAGATTTCCTTAAAGGAAACAAAACCATCTCTAACTTAAAACTAAGAACGAGTTATGGTTTAAGTGGTAACTCAGAGCTCCCTGCTTATCAATCGCTCGCTACACTGGTTAATAATTCAGCTATTATTAATGATAGCAGGGTAACAGGTATTGGTGTAGGCAGGCTGGCCAATCCGGACCTGGTTTGGGAAAAAACCGCACAGGTTGATGCGGGTTTAGAGCTAGGCTTATTGAACAACCGCATTAATTTAGAGGCTGATCTTTATTATAGAAAAACAACCGATATGTTATTGGATGCCCCGGTTCCACGTACCACAGGGTACTCGGTGATCAGAAAAAATATAGGGTCTATGCAGAACAAAGGTTTAGATTTAGGGATTAATACGGTAAACGTACAAACCGATAATTTTACCTGGAAAACAAGTTTCAATATCTCCCTTAACCGCAACAAGGTACTTTCGTTGGCTACTCCTGATGATATTTTTGGTGTGGGTAACCCAAATTTCACCAATCAAACTGGTATTATCAGGGTGGGTGAGCCTGTCGGTTCATTCTGGGGGCTGGTACGTTTAGGCACCTGGAGCGAAGCCGAAAGGGCAGAAGCAGCCAAGTATGTAAGTTACCGGGGTGGTAAAACCTTGCTTCCCGGCGATATTAAATATTTGGATGTAAACGGCGATCGTGCCATTACAGATGCCGACCGTCAGATTATTGGTAACGGAACGCCAAAAGGCTGGGGATCGTTTGGTAACTCCTTCAGTTATAAAAACCTAGAACTGATTGTAGAACTTCAATATTCTTATGGCAATGATGTGTTGAATATGACCCATCACTCGGGTGAAGACAGACAGGTGCAGGCCAATAGCTTTGCCAGCGTATTAAACGCCTGGACTCCTCAGAATCAAAATACACCGATTGCCGCCATCAGGGATCAATCTGCCGGGTATGTAACCAACGTAGATACCCACTGGTTAGAAGATGGTTCTTTCATCCGTGGAAAAAACCTTTTGCTGGGTTATACTTTTGATAAAACACTTGTCGAAAAATTACACTTAAACAGACTTCGTGTTTATGCATCTGTTCAAAATTTCTTCCTGGCAACCAAGTATACCGGTAACGACCCTGAGGTAACTACTTATGGAAATGCATTTGCACAAGGCCAAACATTTTTCGATTATCCAAAGCCAACTACTTTCATGGTAGGACTAAACATTGGATTATAACATTAACTAAAGAAAGGATATCAACATGAAAATAAACATAAAAAATATCGCTGCTTTGTTGTTGCTCAGCGTCGCTATAATAGGGAACTCAGGCTGTAAGAAGTTTTTAGACGAAACAGATCCCACTAATCTTTCGCCTGATAATTTTTATACTTTACCAGAACATGCCGAAGCAGGTATTGCTGCTGTTTATGCAGAGATCAGGTTTATTGGGAACGGGGCTGGTATTTATTCCAACAACTGGCAGATGTTTGATGCGCCAACCGGCATACAATCTACCGAAACCGCACAAAACTCTGATCTGAACAATTTATATTCACTCATTTATGATGGTACAAACCTGCATGTTAACCAGAACTGGAATGGATTTTATAAAGTAATTGCACAAGCCAACCTGGTGTTGGATAAAGTTCCGGGCATTAACCCCATGGACAATGCACAGAAAAAAAGGATTTTGGGAGAGGCTGCTTTCATCAGGGCCTGGGCCTATTTTTACCTGGTACGTTTATGGGGCGATGTGCCTTTAATCACTAAACCAATTACCAGCCCTAACGATCCTAATTTTTCTCCTTCACGTACACCACAAGAACAGGTTTACAAACTTATTGTTGATGACCTGGTGGCTGCAGAAGCGGCCGGTTTGCCTTTTATGGATGCCAGCGGACGTGTTTCTACAGCAGCAATTAAATCTGAACTGGCAAAGGTATATTTAACCATGGCGGGGCAACCCCTTAACAAAGGAGCAGCTTATTATAAATTAGCTGCAGATAAAGCCAAAGAGGTAATCGACTATTCAACCGGTAACCCGGCATCACTTGGTTTGTTTTCTGATTATGGAGCGCTGCACGATGCAAAGAATGACAATAAAGTGGAGCATTTATTCGGGATCCAGTATAATGATGCTGCCGGAGCCGGTAACCCTTTGCAGTCATCTTATTTACCTTTGCACCAGCCATTGGTTTCTAAAATTGACGGAATCGGAACGGCTATTCCAACGGCCAGTTTTTATGGTTCGTATGAGGCAGGAGATTTAAGGGCTAAAAACAGAGAAGGTTATTTCTTTACCGACTATTATACCGATGGATTTAAAATGCCATTGGTCAACCGCGGTAAACCTTATATTTTTAAACACTTTGATCTGATTGCAAACGGAACACTAGGCGTAGAGGGCACCAGCAGGAGCGATCTGAATATTCCACAGATTCGTTATGCCGAAACCTTATTAATTTATGCTGAAGCACAGAACAGAGCAGATGGTAGTCCGAATGTTGCTGCCTATGCTGCGGTAAATACCGTAAGAAAAAGAGCGCAATTGGCTGATCTTTCAGGTTTGAACCAGACACAGTTTGAAGAAGCTGTTTGGAGAGAGCGCTGGCATGAGCTGTGTTACGAGGGCATTACCTGGTTTGATATGGTCCGCCTTCGTAAAGTGTACAATGAAAGCACCAATGGGTTTGATAATTTTGTTGGCCACATTAACAAGAGTGTAAACCAGTCTTTGCAAACCAAACATTTATTGTTCCCGATTCCTACTCCTGAAATCAAAAACAATCCGAACCTGACCCCAAATCCAGGTTATTAAACAGTAGTATTTTATTATTACCCATGGTTGGTGTAACACCGACCATGAGTAATTTTTAACAAAAACGGGTGCCCGATATATTGAGGCATCCTTTTTTGTTTTTATCATAGTTGCGATTGAAGTGTAACGGAATTGGGAACCTTCGACTCCGATGCCATGACAGACTTAAATAGAAAAATCGTCATTCCCGCGAAGGCCTATCGTGTGGACATATCTTTTTTAAGTATTTTTAGGCGTTTTGCTAACCAACTTTAATAAAGAACGGATTTTAACCAAGGACGCCGTCAATCCCAAGAGCCAGGGGAATCAAAAAAACAGGAGCACTACAGTATAAATAGAAGTAACAAACCTGAAACGCAGTGGTTTTGTGTTCATAACCGATGATTTAATTTTAAAAAAAAATATTGAACACAAAACGAAGTGTCGCTGTTTTTTTGATGCGCGTGAGATTGTGCGAAAGGCTCATTGCTGGATTGACAAAGCGCTTTGGGTATTTTGGCGCTCCAAAGTACCATGCCCCGCGGCATAGAGCGATAGAAGAATGTATAATTAATTGTGTCCACATGATAGGCGAGGGCGGGAATCTTAAAGCCTGTAACCATCACTCCAATATTTTCAGTCTGTAATAATTAATACTCTTACCATCACTAAGCAGCGTTTAAATGGATTTTAAGGCGATTCGTAAATTGCATTTAAAAAAATAACGTGCGAAAGGGCTTTTTTAATTTATTAGGCTTATTTTTGCGGCAAATTATTGAACCACACAGGAGATTAATGAATCCCTTGTGAACCTCAACAATCATTAGAAAAGCTAATATTTTATCAATGACAAACGACAAAAAAGAAATATTCGAAAGCGTAGCGCAACGTTTAAAAATTGAAGGTTTTAATGTAGTAAACCGCGATGAAACCCGTCCCTGGGGTGGTTTCTTTGTAATAGATGAAGCGCAGGCGCAACAATTTGCTGATACTTATTTTGATGGATTAAATGTTGAAGACCTTAAAATTGGCGGTAAATTAAGTCCTAAAATTCTAATCGTTGCACCAAATACACGTCTTTCGTGGCAATATCATCACCGCAGAGCTGAAATCTGGCAAGTGGTTACCGGTACCGTTGGTATTAAAACCAGCCAAACTGACGAAGAAGGTGAAGTGAAAAAATACGCACCAAAAGACCAGATTAAATTACAACAAGGCGAACGCCACCGTTTAATCGGTTTAGAAGACTGGGGTGTTGTGGCAGAAATATGGCAACATACAGATGCTTCAAACCCATCAGATGAAAGCGATATCGTACGTGTTCAAGACGATTTCGGTAGATAATAAATAATTTAAAAAAGAAGAGGTTGTACCACAAAGACAATTCAACTCAAGCTGTCATGTTGAGCTTGTCGAAACACCTTAAAACGTATTTAAAGAGGTTCTTCGACAAGCTCAGGCTGACAATATAGATTCATGGTACAACTTATTCTTATATATAAACGCTTAATTTAAAGCAGTTTTCTACTCGATTAAAAACTAAACGCCCTCAAATTACGTTTATAAAGCATACACCCTATACATGATCATCCTTATTTTTTTTCTTTGCCATTGGTTTTTATCCCTGTTTAGCCAAACTTTTTTCCTTCACCGTTACTCTTCTCACAAGATGTTTAAAATGGAGCTTTTTTGGGAGCGGTTTTTCTATTTAATATTGTTGATTTCGCAAGGTTCCTCATTTTTAAATCCCAGAGCCTACGCCATTCTGCACCGGATGCACCATGCCTATAGTGATACGGAGAAAGATCCACACTCACCACATTTTTTTAAGGATGTTTTTGGGATGATGATTGCAACAAAAAATATGTATATGAATTACCTGCAATTTAAAATACAACCGGAACCAGCTTTTCAGGGTAATTATCCCGAATGGCCAATTGTGGATAAGATTGGAAATTCATGGGGATGGAGAATTGCATGCGGTTTATTTTATATTGGCTTTTATATTGCTTTTGCTAACCACTGGTGGCTGTATATCTTATTGCCGATCCACTTTTTAATGGGACCGCTACATGGAGCAATTGTAAACTGGTGTGGTCATAAATATGGCTATTCTAACCATGATAATGATGATCATAGCAAAAACTCTTTGCCTTGGGACTTCTTATTGATGGGTGAGCTTTTTCAGAACAACCACCACAAAAAACCAAACAGTCCTAACTTTGCTACCAAGTGGTGGGAATTTGATCCAACCTATCCGGTAATGAAAGTATTGCACTGGATGAAAATCATCAAAATTAGAAAGGTTTAAAGTTTATGTCCTCATTCCGTGGTCTGTGTCTCCACAGACCATTGTTTAATTCTTTTCGAGTAACCTCCCGCCATGGCCTGTGTCTCCACAGACCATCATTTAACTCTGTTTGAGTAACCTAAATGAACAGGTTTTTGCCACTGAAGCACGGAAAACACGGAATATATCCACCTTCCTTCTGCACTGTTTTGTATTAACTAAACCTGACAGCAGCGAAAATCCTTTTTGTTCGTAGTAACCTTACCTATACTGTCATGCTGAGGCACGAAGCATCTGCAACCTATGAAACGGATACCTGCATCACAGCATAACAGTACCTCAAAAAGATTGAAGCGAATGGCAGGGCTGTCGCAACCGATAAAAACAGGATCCTGCTTTTCAGATCAAAAACGCATTTTTTTTGCCACGGAAACACAGAAAACACAGAATAAATCCACATTATTTCTGCACTATTTTGTGTTAGCTAAACCTGACAGTAGCGAAAATCCTTTTTTTTCGCAGTAACCTTACCTATACTGTCATGCTGAGGCACGAAGCATCTGCAGCCTATGAAACGGATACCTGCATCATAGCTTAACAGCACCTCAAAAAGATTGAAGCGAATGGCAGGACTATCGCAACCGATAAAAACAGGACCCTGCTTTTCAGATCAAAACGCATTTTTTTGCCACGGAAACACAGAGCATATACGCATTCCGTCATTCAATATTCGCTACACTTCATCCGATAGCTAGCTATCAGATCGAAATGACCATGGGCCTGATCAAATCCTTTTTACCTATCTTACCGTATATATTCCAACTGTTTTAAAAATTAAACTACTCCATGATCAACTTCCTTAAAATCATTTTCTCTGCATTGTTCGTTTTTATGTGTTATAAAGTAATCAGCACTTCGTTGGAAAGTAACCTGTTCGAGCAGTGGGATTTCCTGGGCAGCATACCCTGGATGCGCGCAACCCTTTGGGATTTTTATGCTAACATCTTCATTATCACGCTGTGGATGTTTTATAAAGAAAAAAGCATTATTCTTAAAATCTCTATGACCATTTTGTTCGTATGTTTAGGCAGTATAGCAACCTTAGCTTATGTTTTAGTGCATTTATTCAAACTAAAAGATGGCGAAGGTGTTAGAGAACTACTTTTAAGGCGTGAGGTGTAGTGTTTAAGGTGTAGAGGGCTTACAAGGAGTTTTATTTATAACAATGCTGATTTTGGCTTTTGGGCCTTAAACCTTTTACCTTAAACCTTATGCCGCTCCAAACAGGACATCTATTATTCATCGCACTCGTTTCGCTTATTGCATGCTGTTTTATTATGGCTTTGGTTTGGCTTTGGGCAAAGAAAATTAAAAACGCAGGGGTTGTTGATGTTTTCTGGGCACTAAACTTCCCTGTAATTACGATCATCACATTTTTTTTATCTGATGGTTACGATCCCCGGAAAATTTTGATTTGCGGTATGTTTTTACTGGCCGAACTGCGCCTGGGTATTCACCTGTGGCAACGTGTTATTGGTCATTTAGAGGAAGAAGAGGGCAGATACGAGCAGCTGCGTAAAGAATGGGGCGACAAAGCCAACCGCAATTTCTTTGTGTTTTTTCAGTTTCAGGCTATATCCAATGTAATTCTGGCGATTCCATTTTTTATCATCACGGCGAATCAATCGCAGGCCATCTCTATTTTAGAATTTGCAGGTGCACTGGTTTGGGTAATTGCTTTTTTCGGAGAAATGATTGCTGACAGACAACTTGCCGCATTTAAAAAAGACCCCGGCAATAAGGGAAAAGTATGCGATACCGGATTATGGTTCTACAGTCGCCACCCCAACTATTTTTTCGAGTGGTTAACCTGGATGGGCTATTTCATTTTTGCATTGGCTTCGCCGTGGGGTATTTTGGCTATCATTAGTCCGGCGGTTATTTTGTATTTATTAACCAGGGTTACTGGTGTGCCGAATAACGAAGAGCAAAACCTGAGGAGCAAACCTATAGCCTATAAAAAATACCAGCAAACAACGAGTGCCTTTTTTCCATGGTTTAAGAAAGCTTAAAACCTTAAACCTTTTACTTTACAACCCTCTACCTTGATATGTGGTACGATAAACTTTTAGAAAACGACAAACTTCCTGATACAGCATTGCGTATCGGCATCAGAAAATTATGCAAACAGCGCCTGGATGATGAAACGCTTGGCGATGAGGAACTACAGCAGGAAAAATTTATGGACCTGGTTGCTGAACTGAAGCAATCGCCGATTGCGGTAAATACAGCCGATGCCAATGAACAGCATTATGAACTGCCAACAGAATTTTTTCAGTACTGTTTAGGTAAAAATTTAAAATACAGCAGTGGTTACTGGAAACCGGGAGTTAAAGATATCGATACCTCAGAAGATGATATGCTAACTTTGACCTGTAAAAGAGCCGATTTACAAAATGGACAAAATGTTTTAGAACTGGGTTGTGGCTGGGGATCGCTTTCATTGTATATGTCGGCTAAATTTCCGGAGAGCACTTTTACAGTGGTATCTAATTCTGCAACCCAAAAAATCTTTATCGATGAAACTGCAAAACAGCGTGGAATACAAAACTTAACGGTTTTAACTGCCGATATGAATACGTTTACCATTGCCGATACATTTGACAGGGTAGTATCTGTAGAAATGTTTGAGCACATGCGCAACTATAAATTTTTGCTCAATAAGGTTGCTTCTTTTATGAAACCAGATGGGAAGTTATTCGTGCATATATTTACGCACAAAACCCTGGCATACAAGTTTGAGGTTATTGACGAAACCGACTGGATGAGTAAATACTTTTTTACAGGTGGGATTATGCCATCTAACCACTTGTTTTTTTACTTTAATGACGACCTGAAGATCGATAAACATTGGGTGGTAAACGGAACCAATTACGGTAAAACTTCTGAAGCGTGGCTAAGCAATATGGATAAGCATAAAAAAGAAATCATGCCGATTTTAGAAACTACTTACGGTAAAGACGAGGCGGTGAAATGGTGGGTATACTGGAGGTTATTTTACATGTCGTGTGCCGAACTGTTTAATTACAATAAAGGAAACGAATGGATGGTATGCCATTATTTGTTTGAAAAAGGTATAAGGTAAAGGGTTTAAGGCGTATGGCTTATCCGTCTCAAATCTCATTTCTCACATCTAATATCTCAAATCTATCACAATGAAAACACTCGCCATTATCGGCTCCGGAATAGCAGGCATGGGTTGTGCCCACAAGCTACAGCATAAATACGATATAACCCTTTTCGAAGAGCTCGATTATATCGGTGGTCATACCAATACCATTACGCTCGAAGAGGATGGACAACCCATTTACCTGGATAGTGGTTTTATGGTTTTTAACTATCAGACCTATCCAAACCTGACAGAAATGTTTGCCGAGATTGATGCCCCGGTAATTAAAACCGATATGTCTTTCAGTGTGCAGTTTCTGCCTAAAAATTTAGAATACAGTGGCTCGAGCCTGAACCATCTTTTTGCACAACGGAAAAACCTGTTTAACATTTCTTATTTAAAAATGTTAATGCAGATTAACCGCTTCAACAAGCAAAGTGTCGAAATTTTGGATAAGCCGGAATATCAGGATTATTCGATCGGGCAGTTTTTTAAAGCATTTGGTTATAGTGAAGATATGCTTTGGCAATATTTGATTCCGATGAGTGCTGCTGTTTGGAGTGCCCCAATGGATCAGATTTTGGATTTCCCGGCGGTTACGCTGATCCGTTTCTTTAAAAATCACGGCTTTTTAGGTTTAGATACGCAACATCAATGGTATACGCTACAAAATGGCAGTCAGGCTTACCGGGAAAAACTGATAGCACCATTCCGCGACAGAATCAAAATCAACAACAAAATTGTTTCCGTAAAGCGATTAGAAAACGGTAAAGTTGAAGTGGAAAACCAGAAAGGCGAGAAATTCGAATTCGATAAAGTGATTATGGCCAGTCACGCAGACCAGACTTTCGAAATTGTAAAAGATAAAACAACGCTCGAAACTGAACTACTTTCTAAATTTAAATACCAGCTAAACAAAGCCGTTGTACATACCGATGAAAAGCAGATGCCCAAAGCCAAACTGGCCTGGAGCAGCTGGAATTACCGTGTAGAAAAACATGGCGATAAATTATTGCCCAGTACCATTTATTGGATGAATAATTTGCAGGGCGTTTCTAAAAAGCAGAATTACTTTGTATCCATTAACCCAACAGGAACATTAAATCCTGAAAAGATTGTTAAAGAAATCGATTACCATCATCCTTTATTTGATGTTCCGGCCATGCAGGCTCAGGAACAATTGCACAGGCTAAACGAAACCGGTCCGATATACTATTGCGGAAGTTATTTTAAATATGGTTTTCATGAAGATGCTTATAAAAGCGCTGTGGATTTATGTAGAGGGCTGTTAGTTTAGTTAGTTCATTACCGGTAAGATAAATGTTGGGTTGATTGGGGTTTAATTCAATTTGTCATCCTGAATGCAATGAAGGATCTTTTCTAATGAAGATATCTTTAATTAAAAGATTCTTCGCTGCGCTCAGAATGACAGACTCAATAGAATCGTCGTCATCTCGACCGTAGCAACGCGAAGTGGAGAGATCTATTAAACAGATTTCTCGGCTGCGTTGCACTCCGCTCGAAATGACGAATCTATAAAATCACAAAAAAAATGTAAATTGTAATATTAATGCAAATCAATTCATCCATCTACTCCGCAAAAGTCATGCACCACCGCCTGGCGCCCAAAAAACATTCTTTTTGGTACAGCGTGTATATGTTTTATATCGATCTGGATGAGCTGGAAATGCTTGCGCAAAAGCTCCGTTGGTTTAGCCATAATAAGTTTAATCTTTTTTCTTTTCGCAATGCCGAACATCTTCAGTTGCCAAAAGAGAATCCTGATCAAACCAAAAATACACGTCAGCATTTAGAAGATTATTTAAAAGAGCATGGTGTTGATGGCAGCAGGCTTAAAATAAAACTCCTTACCAACCTCAATGTGCTGGGGTACAATTTTAATCCTGTTTCTTTTTATTACTGCTTTGATGAGGCAGGAAATCCGGTATGTTGTGTGGCTGAAATCAGCAATACTTATCGCGAAATGAAACTTTTTTTCTTCGGAAAAGACGAATTGAATGGCGATACCTTTAAAAAAATCACCACTAAATATTTTTATGTTTCGCCATTTATCGATCACGATAATGCTTTCGATTTTAAATTAAAAGTGCCAGCTGATAAACTTGATATTAAAATTGACGATATTGACAAATATGGCAACCGCTTTTTTATCAGTACCTTAATAGGGAATAAAAAGCCATTAACTAATGCTGCTTTGCTGCGCTATTTTTTTTCTATGCCCTTAATACCGTTACAGATTATGGGCATGATCCACTGGCAGGCGCTTAAACTTTGGATAAAAAAAATACCTTTTCATCCAAAAGCTGAAAACCCTGAATTGCAACGCAACGTATATAAACCTTACAAACCACAAATAAAATAGATTCAAAATTATGAATACGCTTACCGCTGCCAGAACATCAAGGGGTTTTTTCGAAAGAGTAGTGCTTAATGCACTTTCTAAAATGACATTAGGCAAATTGGAACTTGCATTGCCAGGTGGCGAAACAATGGTTTTTGGAAGCGGTGAACATAAAATTGAAGCACATATACAGGTTAACCACCCCGATTTCTTTAAATCTATTGCACTTTATGGCGATATTGGTTTCGGCGAAGGCTATACCTCGGGCCTTTGGGATACCAAAAACATTAGCAACGTAATTAAATGGATAATTCTGAATATTGAAAATGCCCCTTCAGTTACCGGGAGCAAGGTAAACTCCATAGCGCTGAATATTTTTAAGTGGGTAAATAAGGTTTATCACGTGCGCAGGGCAAATACTTTGGCCGGATCGCAGAAAAATATTTCAGAACATTACGATCTGAACAACGATTTCTTTGCGACTTTTCTGGATAAAACCATGACTTATTCAAGCGGTTATTTTAACCCTGAAGATTTAAGTTTGGAAGAATCGCAATATGCCAAATACGATCGCCTGGCCAGGCAGTTAAAAATAAAAACCACCGACCATGTATTGGAAATTGGAAGTGGTTGGGGCGGTAATGCGATTTTTTTAGCCAAAAATTATGGCTGTAAAGTTACTTCGGTTACCATTTCTAAAGAACAGCAAAAATTGGCGATGGAGCGTGTTCATGCAGAAGGACTGGTAGATCAGGTTTCGGTCATTATTCAGGATTATCGCAAAATTGAAGGTGCTTTTGATAAAATTGTATCCATTGAAATGCTCGAAGCCGTAGGTCACCAATATTTAGAAACCTATTTCGAAAAATGCCAGAAGTTATTAAAACCCGATGGGATTTTTGCCTTTCAGGTAATTACTGCTCCCGATTGTAGATATGATAAATTAAGAAACGGTGTAGACTGGATTCAGAAGCACATTTTTCCAGGCTCGCTTTTACCTTCGGTAGCCGCAATAAACAAAGCAATAAATGAAACCGGCGATTTAACCATGGTGGATTTGAAAGATATGGGTTTGGATTATGCCCGTACACTTCATTTATGGTTTATCGCATTCAATAAAAACCTGAATAAAGTAAAAGCCCTCGGCTTTGATGAAACCTTTATCCGCAAGTGGAATTATTACCTGAACTATTGCGAAGCAGCTTTTGCCATGCGGAATATTAATGTGATGCAAATGGTTTATTCAAGACCAAATAATATTTCGAGGTAAAACGTGTAATGTAGAAGGTAGGGATGGATGATTGGTTAAAATTTCCGTTATCCATTTCCAATAGTTAACCGATTTAAACAATTAACCAGTGAACTATTTTTATTATTTGTCATCTATAATTCTTTTCACCGGTAAAAGTATAGTGTTTGCCGAATAATTAATGGAGTTGGTGTAAAAAGTATAGCGTATTATTGTAACAAAATGCAATTTGCGCAGACTAATTAATAAAGACCTACTCTTAAAATGAAAAAACTTTTACTATTAACCTTTATCCTGGGAATATTTTTTAATGCACATGCCCAGTTTCCCACTGGAGGATTTGGAGGAGGGGCAAAAAAATCTGCCGTTACCGGACGTATTACTGCAACCATACTAGATTCATTAACTAAAAAACCGATTGATTACGCAACGGTTTCTTTAATTAATGTAAAAGACAACAAATCTGTAAATGGTGGCGTAACCGACGAAAAAGGAAAACTAAGTTTACAGAACGTTTCTCCTGATTCATACAAATTGATGATTGGTTTTATGGGCTACAAAACAAAATCTGTTTTGGTTAGCACCACACCATCAAAACCCGATAATAATATGGGTACAATTTATATTTCATCAAGCGAAAATACACTGGCCGATGTTCAGGTTCAGGGAACCAAAGCCATTATCGAAAATAAAATTGATAGGATGGTGTATAACGCTGAGGCTGATGGAACAAATGCCGGCGGCGACGCTACTGATGTAATGCGTAAAGTACCAATGCTTTCAGTTGACCCTACAGGAAATATTCAACTTCGTGGCGGTGCTGTTCGTGTTTTAATTAATGGCAAACCTTCAGGAACAATGGCCAGTAGTGTTGCTGATGCATTAAAAATGATTCCGGCAGAGCAAATTAAAACAGTTGAAGTAATTACCAGCCCTTCTGCAAAATATGATGCTGAAGGCTCAGGAGGTATTATTAACATCATCACCAAAAAATCGAATGCTCAGGGTGTGAGTGGTTCAGTTAATGCTGCAGCAGGAACTCGCCAGAATAATGGTTCTTTTAATTTAACTGCAAAAACAGGCCGCCTAAGTGTGAATACAAGTTTGGGTACAAATTTAGCTTATGCCCAAAAATCACAAACTGAATTTATCACCAATACAACTTACCTGGATGGTACAACAAATAATATTTCGCAAAGTGGATTTTCTAAATGGAGCCGTAACGGGTATAATGGTAGTGTAGGTTTGGATTACGATTTTAATGCTTATAACAATATTAGTACGACCGCAAAGTTTAATAGTTTTTCTAACGGAGGTCCAAGTGAAACAAATTATTTAATCAATAATGTGGCAGCATCTAATGTTGGAGATATGGATATGACTTTCAGAAACTTAGACTGGAATGTAGATTACCGTAAAACCAGTAAAAAAGAAGGAGAGGAATTCTCTGTATCGGCACAATTATCAAATGGTAGAACACCAACAAGTTTCAGTAATTTACTTACTTCGGCTGCATTCCCATCAGGTTTACAAACAATAAGTAATAATAACGGTAAAAATAATGAGTATACCTTTCAAACAGATTATACTTATCCGTTCAGCAAAAAAACAACTTTAGAAGTTGGTGCAAAGGCAATTTTACGTGATATACAAAGTCAGTTTGATAATACTGCGCAGGATTTTGAATATAACCAAAATGTAGGCGCAGCTTATGGTGTAATCAGTTTTGATTTAACTAAAAAGTTAAAATTTAAAGGTGGAGTTAGAGCTGAATATACCCGGATAGATTTTAATACACAAAGTAGTGGTATTCAAAAAAATGATTATTTGAACTTATTTCCAAGTGCAATTATTTCGCAAAATTTAAAAGGTGGTGCTACGATAAAACTAAGCTACAACCGTCGCGTACAAAGGCCGTCGCAATCTTATTTAAATCCTTTCCGTAACGAAAGCGACCAATTTAATATTATGCAAGGTAATCCTCAATTAAACCCTGAGCTGAGTGATAATTTAGAGTTAGGATATAATACTTTTATCAAAGGATCGATAATTAATGCCTCCATTTTTTACCGTCGCACAGTCGGCGTAATTGAGAATTCGATTTCACCAATTACCGAAAATGGTGTAAACAAGACATTAACTTCTTACATAAATGTTGGTACTGCTCCAGTTTACGGATTTAATGTTTTTGCATCGTACAATCTTAAACCAAAATGGACTTTAATGACCAATTTTTCAGGAAACACCTATTCTGTAACCAATAACGAAACCAATGTTAATACGGGTACTTTCTTTAACTTTAACTGGTTCGTACGCTCAGCATATGGGTTTGGTAAAGGTTATAACTTTGAGCTGTTTAATGTAATAACTTCTAAAAGACGTACCTATCAAGGTGTTACAGACCCATTTTATATCTATGGTGGCTCATTTAAAAAAGAAATACTTAAGAAAAAAGGAAGTATTGGATTAGGGGTTTTAAATCCTTTTACAAAAGACCTTCACATCAAAACTGTTAATAATGCTGTTAATCAAAGAGGCACAATTTATCAAAGTCAAAACATTTATTACCCATTACGTAACTACACCGTAAACTTTAGTTACACTTTTGGTAAACTTAAATTTACAGAGAAGAAAAAAATCAAAAACGACGATGTGAAGCAAGATCAGCAACAAGGACAAGGAAGTGGAATGGGCGGTGGCGTTCAGCAGTAAAAATCCAATCTGATTATATAATATAAGTCTTTCCGGTAATTCGGGAAGACTTTTTTGCTTTAAGGGTAGTCGCTATTCGTATATAGTGTAAAATGTACAATAAGTAGGGTTGTGTGTTTAGTGTTTTTGTTGTTTGGTTAATTTTTTTGAGTGTTTTGCGTTTTTGATCTCTAATTTTTGCCTGTTTTTGCAGGTAAAGGCTATTTGTATCAAAAATTGTACGGAATTTAGCTTAGTTGATCGTGTTTTGTGCGTGTTTGTGTTTGTAAAAACCATATCTTGCAATAACTAACAAATCCTTAACCTAAATAATTGAGATATGAGAAAAATCTTTACCTCACTTTTTTTTCTGTGTATTTTACTCACAGGTCTATCCACAATGGCACAGGTAAAAACCATAACAGGAAAAATAACCGCTGTTGACGATGGAGGTCCATTACCTGGAGCAAGTGTAAAAATCAAGGGCAGTACAACAGGTACTTCTACCGATGGAAATGGGAGCTTTACCATTCAGGTGCCCTCAACTAATGCTGTACTGGTCATCAGCCTTATTGGCTATAAAACACAGGAAATTACGGTTGGCAGTAAAACCACAGTTAATGTAGGGCTGGCTTCTGATGCGCAGGATCTACAGGAAGTAAATATTTCAACTGCATTAGGAATTACGCGACAGGCTAAATCTTTAGGTTATGCTGCACAATCTGTAAAATCTGAAGACCTGAATTATAATCACCAGCCTAACTTGCTCAATGCATTACAGGGCAAAATTGCAGGTGCTACAATTTCAAGCACAGGCGGTGGTCCGGGTCAGGGAGCAAGTATCCGGATCAGGGGAGTTAACTCGATTGATCCTAATATTTCCGGCGATCCTTTATATGTAATAGATGGGGTGCAGATTGATAACTCTACCTCTACTGTTGGGGCTAATCCCGATGGAAATGCATACGGTTCGAGAGGGGTAACCAATAGGGCTTCAGATATTAATCCGGAAGATATTGAAACCATCAATATTTTAAAAGGAGGCGCCGCTACCGCGCTTTATGGATTAAGAGGTGCAAATGGCGTTGTGGTAATTACTACTAAAAGAGGCAAGCAGAATGGGGTAAGCGTTAATTTCAACAGCAGTTACGGCTTTGATGAAGTATTGAAATCGCCGGATGTACAAACAGAATATACCCAGGGCGTGCTGGGCGTTTATACCAACCCTCCAGGTGGAATTGGACCTGGATGGGGCCCAACCATTGCTGAAGCAAAACTGATCGATCCGACCCACCCTGATCAATTGTTCAATAACTACGATCGTGCTTTTGGTACAGGTCAGCAGGTTAAAAATTCAATTTCGGTTGCCGGAGGAAGTGAAGCAATTAAATTTTTCTCTTCTGTTTCGCAGTTGTATCAAAAAGGGATGATGCCAAATACCGATAATAAAAACTTCTCAGGACGTTTAAATACAGACTTTACCATCAGTCCAAAATTTAAGGCTACTGTAAATATGAATTTCACCAATTCTGGCGGATATACTTATAGTGCAGACCGTTTTGGCGAAAGTTTGGCTTATTGGTCGCCGCGTTATGATGTGGCGGATTATCAGAATGCAGATGGTTCACAAAAATACTTCGGTACCAATAATCCAATTTGGGGTACAGCAAACAACAGGTTTAAAGGTGATGTTAACCGGTTTATTGGTGGGGCAAGCCTGAGTTATGATCCTGCCAAATGGCTTAATTTTTCTTACCGTTTAGGTGTAGATACGTATAATGATAACCGTGTGCGTACTGCCCGCGGACCAATGTATGCTACTGAAGCCATGTATGATAATGCCCAGGGTTTTTATGGTGAATACAATACTAAGTTTAGAACCGTTAACAGCACTGTCGTTGCTACGCTTACCTCCAAATTAACGGATGATATTACCGGGACTTTAAGGCTTGGGCAAGAGCTTTACGACCGCAAATCGAAAGAGATCGGTACTTTAGGCAGTATTCTTGGTGTGTATGATTTCTTTAATTTAGCAAATGCGGGTGTACTTACACCAACGCAGACCCTGAAACAAAAAAGACTGATCGGTTATTTCGGAGAAGCGACTTTTGATTACAAAAATTATCTTTTTTTAACCGTAACCGGAAGAAATGACATCACTTCTACGTTGCCAAAAGCGAACAGATCGTTTTTCTATCCTTCAGCAAGTTTAAGTTATGTATTTTCCGATCAGTTTAAGTTGCCAACTGTCATTAATCAGGCGAAGTTGCGTTTGTCTTATGCAAGGATCGGAAAGGATGCATCCGAGTATTCAACATTTACCGGATACTCGCCTTATATCCAGCTGCCAACCGGAACAGGTGGTTTAACCATTGCGCCAAACCTTGGTAATCCCGACCTTCGCCCCGAGTTTACCAATACCTACGAGGCTGGGTTAGAAATGTCGTTCTTTAAAAATCGTTTAGGTTTCGATTTTACATACTATTATTCATTAAGCAAAGATCAGATCATCCAAACGCAGGTTTCTTCGGCAGTAGGTTATGTAACCAAATCAATCAATGCCGGCGATATCAGGAACAGGGGAGTTGAGTTGGTATTGAATGGTAAACCAATTGTATCAAAAGATTTCAGGTGGGATGTAAATGTTAATTTTTCGGCCAACAGAAACATGGTATTGAGTATGCCTAATGGCATATCGGAAATTGTATATGGTGCCGCAAGAGGTTACGGCAATGCCGGAGTAACGATGAAACTGATCCAGGGGCAGCCATATGGCAATATTTATGGCAGTTATTTTAACCGTTATTATGGCAGTACGCCGGAAGATCCGATTGTACTGGATAAAAATCTTCCTTTACTGATTGGAGCAAACGGATTCCCGAGCATTTCAGGTGGCAAGCAAAAATTACTGGGTAATTCGCAGCCGAACTATATCATCGGTATGGGCAATACTTTCAAGTACAAAAATTTCAGTTTAAATGTATTGTTTGATGCACGTTTAGGATTTGAAAAATATAACTGGTTAGAAGATTTTTATTCGGCCTTTGGATTGCCTGATTATACTGCTGACAGAAGGTCGTATAAGGTATTTGATGGTGTATTAGCCAATGGAACACCAAACACCAAACCGGTATGGATGGGACAGAATACCGTAGATGGTGTTAATTATGGAGAAGGTTATTACCGCATCTATTACCGGAACGTTTCTGAGCCTTTTGTAAGCGATGCCTCATGGGTACGTTTACGTTCTGCAAGTTTAACGTATAATTTACCGCAGAACTGGTTGCCGGCAAAATCAATCAAAAATGCTTCACTATCCGTTACCGGAAATAATTTATGGTTATGGACGAAATATTATGGTGTAGATCCGGAGTCGAGTTCTTTCGATTCGGGTAGCAATAATGATGGCTCTGCCGGATTTACTTATCCATCTGCCCGTACAATTATGTTTACTCTTAATGTTGGTTTTTAAATAAAATTACGATGCAAAAAATTATAAAATATACATGGTGCGCAGCTCTAATTGCAACACTAGGTTTGCAGAGTTGTAAAGACGATTATTTAGATAAATTGTCTGATAATCCAAATCAGGTTCCCGTGCCGACACTCAATGCATTGTTAGCTACGTCAACTTACAAAATCGGAAATAACAATTTCCTGATCGGCAGCATTGTTGCTCCTTATGTGCAATATACCGCCAGCCCTTCAGCTAACGCCGCTGGTGATACCTATCAGGCCATTGATTTTAGTACTACCTGGGATGCACTTTATTTTGCCATGGCCGATGCTAACGAAATGAAAAAACTGGCAGTTGCTCAAGGCTCCAGTGAATACAAAGGTGTAGCCGATGTAATTATTGCCTATAACCTTACCCTGGTAAATGATTTATGGGGAGACGCTCCGTTTTCGCAGGCTTTCGATATTAACAACCTTAAGCCAAAATACGACAAACAACAGGAAGTTTATAACCAGGCCATCGTACTGTTGGATGAAGCCATTGCTGAACTTGCCAAAACCAATTCAACAGTTAAACTGGCCCCTACAAGTGATTTAATTTATGGAAAAACTCCTGCCACTGAAAGGGCAAACTGGTTAAAAATGGCTTATGCTTTAAAAGCCAGATTATTGAACAAAATAAGTAAAACCAGTTCTTATAATCCCACAGCAGTATTGGCAGCGCTGAGTAATTCCTTTACCACTAATGCAGACGATGCCGGCATGGCTACTTTTAAAGAGCGTAATCCATGGGCGAATGTGGCACTATCCAATTCGCAGCAGTCGCTGGGTGGATGGCTTTCTGAGCAATTTATTGATGCGCTAAAAGGTACAACTTTTCCAGGTGCAGAAGATCCACGTTTAGAAAAGATAACCGACAAAACGGTGAATAATACTTACATCGGAACTGTAAATGGGGCAGGTAACAGGTTGCCTGGTGCAAACACCACAAAAGATGAATCTTATATCTCAAGTAACTCCCCATGGACCAGCAATACTGCACCGATACTTATCGTTACTTATGCTGAACTGAAATTTATCGAAGCTGAAGCTTATTTCGATACTGATAAAACAAAAGCCTACGCCGCTTATCTGGCTGGTATTAGCGCCAATATGGATAAATTAACGGTTTCGACTACTGCAAGAGATGCTTATCTGGCCAATCCGGTAGTTAATGTTGGTGCTGCTGCATTAACTAAAGACCTGATTTTTAAAGAAAAATATATCGCAACCTATTTAAATCCTGAAGCATGGAATGATGCCCGTCGTTTCGATTACAAATACAAGGATTTTACGCTTCCTGTAAATGCTGTCTTAACCGATTTTATCCGTCGTTTGGATTATCCTCAGGGCGAACGCAGTAAAAACGGTACAAATGTTCCGGCAGATGTGGCGAGAACAACCAAACTGTGGTGGGATCAATAACATTCTTAGAAAAAACAATAATCAGAGTCCTAACTGCACATCGGTTAGGGCTTTTTTTAATTTATCTGCTCAATATTAAGTAATGAAAAAATCGCTGCTTATCCTGCTCATACTACTAATATCTACTGCTAAAATTTTTGCTCAAAACTTTACACTGAAATCAGTTTTAAGTTATCCTTTTCCTACGCAATTGGTCGCCTCGCCTGTTGGCGCTAAAATAGCCTGGGCCGCAAACGAACAGGGAAAAAGAAATATTTATACTGCTGAAGCGCCTGATTACAAAGCAATAAAAAATACCAGTTATAATGATGATGAAGGGCAGGAATTAACCAGTTTATCTATTTCTGCAGATGGTAAATGGATTGTATTTGTCCGTGGCGGCGATCATGGTGGCAGAGATGGCGGACCGGTTAACGCAAATTCATCTCCAATTGTGCCAAAAATACAGGTGTTTGCAGTGCCTTTTGGCGGTGGACAAGTTATTGCAATTGGTGAAGGAGATAACCCTGTTATTTCACCAAACAGCGAACAGGTGCTGTTTAGCAAAGCAGGGCAGGTGATGGTCGCCCCGATTGACGGATCGTTTCCGGCCAAAAACCTGTTTTACGCAAAAGGCATTAACACAGGTTACAAATGGTCGCCAGATGGGAAGAAAGTTGTGTTTGTTTCCAACCGGACAGATCATTCTTTTATAGGAATTTATACCGATCAGCAAACAGCAATACAATGGTTATTACCATCTTTTTCTAAAGATAACGCACCAGTTTGGTCGCCAGATGGCCATGAGATTGCTTTTATCCGCACAGCGGGAACGGGTATTGAAACGGATTCGATTTTAACCCGAAAACATCAACCCTGGGCTATCTGGACGGTTAACTTAAATACCGGAGAAGGAACACAGATTTGGAAAGCTCCCGAAACCATCAGAGGTTCTTATCCTTCGATTGATGGCGGAGCAAATTTGCAATGGGCCGACGGTAAGATAATATTCACTTCATATGAAGACGGTTGGCCGCACTTGTATTCCGTTAATCCTGATGGATCAGGCCGTTTATTGCTTACCCCGGGCAATTTCGCGGTTGAAAATGTTAAACTGAGCAACGATAAAAAAACACTCGTTTTTGCAGCAAACACAGGTAAAGAAGCTGATGATTTAGATAGGAGGCATATTTACAAAGTATCCGTAAATAAGGCGAACATGGAGGCATTGAGTTTTGGCAAAGGTATTGAAGCCTATCCGGTAATTTCTGGAGATAACCGTACTTTTTTCTGTCTAAGTTCTACAGCGGAACGGCCGCTTTTACCAGCTGTTTTAAATGGTAAAAAGGCAGTTAAACTCATCGGCGAATCACTTATTCCTAACAATTTCCCCATCAAAGAAATGGTAATTCCAAAGCATGTAAATTTCAAGGCAGCCGATGGCAATACGGTATACGGACAATTGTTTTCTCCCAAAAAAGCAGCTAAAAACAAGCCAGCAATCGTATATGTTCATGGTGGTCCTCAACGGCAAATGTTTTTGGGCTGGAACCCGATGGATTATTACTCCATTGATTATGCTTTAAACCAGTACCTGGTGAATATGGGTTTTACGGTTTTATCTGTAAATTATCGTTTGGGCATTGGTTATGGTTTTGATTTTCATAAACCATTACATGCCGGGGCACAGGGAGCAGCAGAATATCAGGATATAAAGGCTGCAGGCGAATGGTTAGCGAATCAGCAAAACATCAATAAAAATAAAATTGGCATTTATGGAGGCTCATATGGTGGCTACTTAACTGCGCTGGCGCTTGGCAAAGATGCTAAGTTGTTTGCAGCAGGCGTAGATATCCATGGCGTAAATTATAGGTTTAGCAATCCGGGAGCCGAAGGAAAGGAACCAGCACCAGATGCTGCACTAGCAGCAAGTATTGCCAAATCATCATCTCCGGTGAGTTACATTAACACCTGGACATCGCCAACATTGATTATCCATGCAGATGACGACCGCAATGTTGCTTTTAATCAGAGTGTAGATCTCGCCAAAAGGTTTGAAGATAAAAAAATGGTATTCGAATTTTTGGTTATTCCGGATGATACCCACCACTGGATGAAGTTTTCTAACGGTTTAAAGGTGAGTGAGGCAACTGCCGATTTTTTTAAAAGGAAGTTAATGGAGAATAAGTAAATATTGTTTTAGTAAAGCAAAACAAAAGCACATTGTCATTCTGAGGGATAGTTTATTGTATAAAACCAATATAAGTGCCAGAGGAATTTAAAAGAGTTGAATCAATTAGAAGTATCGTCATTTCGACCGCAGTGGAGAAATCTTTAAATTTAATTTTAAAACCTGAGTTCGATTAATGTTTAAAAATTAATGTACTTTATTAGGACGAATTGGCTAGCCGTTTCGTTATACTGATCCGATAGTTATCGGATTTATTTTATTAGCAGTTTTTATTGTTTTAAAGGCCTAATAGCTACTTCGTGGTCATCATCTTTCCTGTTAAACCGCCTTGCTGTAAAGACCCTGAAACAAGTTCAGGGTGACGACCGTTCATGCAAGGCGCCAAATAACCTAATTAAGCACATTATTAATCGAACTCAGGTTATAAGATCTCTCCATTTCGCTGCGCTACATCCGATAGCTATCGTATCGAGATGACGATCGTTCTATAAGGATCTGTCAATGGTTGCTTATTGAAGGACAATATTTATTAAAGACTGTTAAAGGTCTTCGACAGGCTCAGACTGACAACGTCTAAGTTGAGGATTCTTCTATTTCTTTTTAATCCTTTTCAAAATCATCAGGCTCAGCGGATTGAAGGAATACCCGCTAATATTGTTTTGGAGCATCACTACAGATTGATCGTAGAAAAGCGGAACAACAGGAGCATAATCCATTACGATCTGATCCATTTTACGGTACAGCGTAAACCTTTTTTCATTATCGGCTTCGTAATAGCTTTTTTCGAACAGCTGATCGAATTCTTTATTGTAAAAAGCGGTATAGTTTGGTCCATAGGGAACTTTGTTTTTTGAGTAGAACATGGAAAGGAAATTCTCTCCATCGCCATAATCGGCCAGCCAGGAACCACGGAAAAAGTTTACGCTGTTTTTAGACATTAAATCCCTGAGGCTGGCACTTGGGCTTACATCAATTTTAACTTTAATACCTACTGCGGTAAGCTGCCCCTGAATAAATTCGATCAGATCTTTATAAGTTGTAGTGGTGTTTAGGGTGACTTCTCCCATGCCTTTTCCTTCCGGGAAACCAGCTTCCGCTAAAAGTTTGGTAGCAAGTTTTGGGTTATAGGCATATCCCCGAACAGCCAGGCTATCAAAACCAGGCATACCTTTAGGAATAAAACCGGATGTTGCCGAAACGCCAATCCCGTTTCTCAGATATTTAATCAATCGGTCACGGTCTATAGCATAATTAATGGCCTGTCTGATTTTTTTTAAGCGCAACGGCGAATTCTTCACAATCGAAAGATTGGTATCAACCAAAATACCAACATACTCGGTACACAGGTAGGGGCTTTTGGTCAATGTAAATTTTCCTTTGTATTTCGAGGTCATCTTCCCGCTTTTGGTCAGGATATCATCGCGGTAACTGCCATCTACATTATAGTAAAAATCCAGGTCCTTTTTCAGGAAACTCATAAATCCACTTTGTTTATCGGTAATAAAACTGGCTTTCAACGCATCAAGATAGGGTAATGCCTTTCCTTTTTCATCTTTTTCAAAATAATGTTCGTTTTTTAAAAGCACCAATATTTCGCCTTCTTTCCAGTATTTAAATCTGAAAGGGCCGGTACCAATAGGGTGACTCCTGAAATCTTTACCGTAATGTTCTACAACTTCTTTAGGTACAACAGAACAATATTGGGTGGTGAGCAAACTCATAAAGGGTGGGAAAGGACGTACCAGTTTAATCTGGAAAGTAGAATCGTTCAGCGCAATAAAATTGTTTTTATCTTTTACCTTATCGCTAAAAATCCACCCACCCGATGAGGCCACTTTTGGATCAATTAACCGGTAAAAACTGTATGCAAAATCGCTTGCAATTACTTTTCGGCCTTTTCCGTTTTTGAAAATAGGATCGTCATGAAAGTAAACATCATTCCGCAGGTTAAAAGTATAGGTAAGTGCATCTTCTGAAACCTGCCAGCTTTTGGCTATGCAGGGAAGGGTTTTCAAGGATGAATCGATCTGTACCAAACCATTAAAAATCTGGTTCGTCATCCAGATGGCATTCTGGTTGCGTGCAAAAGCCGGATCAATAGAAGTTAAACCCTGATCGAGGTTGATGTTGAATACTTTTTTGTCATGATGATCAGCACTCTCCTTACATGAAAAGAATAAGATTACACAAAAAAACCAAAATATATACTTAAATGAGCCTCTCATGCGATCAGGAATGTTATTTTTGCACAAAATAATAAATTTAATGCAGATGTCTTTTTTAAACGATTTATTTATTGGCCTCGATGAAGCTAAACAGGAAGAATTGCAGGAACGTTTAGATTTAGTGGAACACAAGATTAAATTTATGGATAAAATGCCTGTAGCCTGTATAGATACCGGTAATTATCCAGGCTATCTGTTGTCGGAAGAAATTGCATTAGCAGGTGGCATGTTAGAAACCGATATTTTAAGTGCTGTTTTTATTATTTATTATCAGCCAGGCAAAATGCTTACCGATTTAATGCGGGAAGTGCCTTCGGTATTGGATGCCGATTGGCCAGCGGTAAAAAACAACCGGATCATTCTGTTAAACGACGATGTTGAACGCGAGAGAAATGCCGAAAACGCCGTTTCCCTGATAGAAGATATTGCTGAAATGTTGCATCCTGGTTCCTTTATTTTCGGCCATGAAGGCGACAGGTGGATCAGGTTTGGCGCTTAGGATGTGAGATCTGAGACGTTAGATCTGAGATGTTAGACGAAAATCGCAACTTACAACATTCCAACTTTAAGCCTTTCAACACTTATCGGCTAAATATAGTATCTATTAGATTATAACATCTGACATTAAGAGTATTGCCTGGCCAGATTTATGCATCCAAAACCTTCCGCCCCTCAACCTTCCATCCTTCAAATCTCTCTTATCTGGTATTCCTCTATTTTTCGGTAAAGTGTAGTTAATCCGATTCCCAATAACCTTGAAGTTTCTGTTTTGTTCCCCTTAGTGTGGATAAGAACCTTTTGAATGTGCTGTTTTTCTATTTGCTGCAGGTTATAATCATTTTCTATTGGTGTAAATTCAAAGAATTCGGGTGGGAGAGCTGCAGTACTTAACACATCGCCATCTGATAAAATAACCAAACGCTCGATTACGTTTTTTAACTCACGAATATTTCCTTTCCAACTGTGTCCGCTCAATATGGATAAGATTTTATCATCCATTTTTGGTGCCGATCGGTTTACCTTATTGGCAAATTCTTTCAGGTAATATGCGGCCAGTGCAGGGATGTCGGCTTTGCGCTCACGTAGTGGTGGCAATATGATGGTGAAAACTGAAAGCCGGTAGTAGAGATCAGACCGGAATTTTCCTGATAGTGCATCAGCTTTTAAATCTTTATTGGTGGCTGCTAAAATCCGAACGTTTACCTGTTGTGTTTGGGTATCGCCTACTTTAATAAAAGTCTGACTTTCCAGAACACGCAACAATTTTGCCTGTAAATCGAGGTTCATCTCACCGATTTCATCCAGCAGCAAAGTACCACCATTAGCTTCTTCCAATAATCCTTTTTTGTCTTTATTGGCACCTGTGAAAGCCCCTGCTTTATATCCGAATAATTCGCTTTCCAATAAATCCGGACTAAAACCACTGCAGTTTAAGGCAACAAATGGTTTTGCGGCCCTTGGGCTTTCGTAATGGATAGATTGTGCAAAAACTTCTTTTCCTGTTCCGGTTTCACCAAGCAATAAAACGGTCGTATCGGTTGTGCTTACTTTTTTTGCCAGATCAATGGCTTCCTTTAACGTTTTTGATTGACCGATAATCGTATCAAAGCTATGTTTCCTGGTGATTTTGTTTTCGAGATCGGAAACCCTGCGCTGGAGATTTGATTTATCCATCGCTTTATATAAAAGTGGAATAATTTTCTCGTTATCGTCGCCTTTTACGAGATAGTCAAATGCTCCATTTTTAATCGCCAGAACACCATCGGCAATGGTACCATAAGCAGTCAGGTTAATAATCTCTACGTAGGGTTTTATGGCTTTGATGTCTTTAACCAGCGCAACACCATTAACATCGGGAAGCTTTACATCACTGATAATAATACTAACATCATTACTTTTTAAAAGCTTTAGTCCTTCTTTTCCGGTATTGGCCTGTAAGGTTTTAAAACCTTCGAGCTCTATAATCCTGGAGAGTAAACTGCAAATTTTCTTTTCATCATCAATGATGAGGACCATCCCATTCATAGGTTAATTTTATGCTGCAATATTAACAATAAATATACCGAATAATTAACAATTGTATTAATTGGACTCTTTGGTCTTAGTTCGGAAGTCAACCAATCAAAGCTGAGATAAAGAATAGCTTTTCAATATGGTAAAAAGCTTTTCAAAATGGTAGGATTTTGTTCGTGCTTACCGAAATGTGATTTGTTTATTTAAATTTTTGCATTGATAATCAGTGTTTTAATTTTCTGTTCTCCGCCCGGGTATCGCTTTTGGTGATTGGCAGATATGAAATTTTATTAAAATGAACAATTCAATAATTTTTGTCAGGGTGGCAACCAGCGCAGATGCAAAATATGCAGATGAAATTGTAGCAGAAACACAAAACTCAGCATTGTTAAGAGGTTCTGGGATTGCGAAAAGAACGCCGGCTTGCGTTGTCGAAAAAATTAATGCCGGGAAAGCCGTTATCGCAGTAACTGCCGGTGGTGAATGGGTTGGTTTTTCTTATTTTGAAAGCTGGCAAAAAAACACCTTCATCTCCAACTCAGGATTAATTGTTGCTCCTAAATTCAGAAACTCAGGAGTTGCCAAAAGTATTAAAAACCGGATTTTCAGCCTCTCCCGTCGTTTGTATCCAGAAGCCAAAATATTCAGTATTACCTCTGGCGCAGCAATTATGAAAATGAATAGTCAACTGGGCTTCGAGCCTGTAACCTTCGCACAGATTACCCAGGATACTACCTTCTGGGAAGGTTGCAAAAGCTGTGTGAACTATGCTATCCTCGAAAGCAAAAATAGAAGTAACTGTTTATGCACAGCCATGCTGTTCAGTCCCGAATACATCGATCAGATTATCGCAAGTGCCGAAAATACCCTGCAATTGAAACAAAACCACAGCCTTAAAAGCATTTAATACACTGTTATGAACACTGTAGAAAAACAACTGATCAGTCATCCTGATTTAAACCAATTGTACAACGAAGCGATAGAACTTTTGTCTGCTTTAATCGCCATACCATCTTTTAGTGGCTCAGAGCAGGGTACTGCCAATGAAATAGAAGCTTATCTGGCTAAATATGGCATTAATACCATCCGCAAGAACAATAATGTATGGTGCTATAATAAGTATTTCGACCATGCAAAACCAACTATTCTGCTCAATTCGCACCATGATACGGTAAAGCCGAATGAGCAATATACATTAAATCCCTTCCAGGCCACTATCTACGACGAAAAAATACATGGCTTAGGCAGTAACGATGCGGGCGCTTCGCTGGTATCGCTTATCTCTACCTTTATTTATTTTTATGAATCAACTGATCTTGCTTTTAATTTATGTTTGGCAGCCACCGGAGAAGAGGAAAATTCTGGTTTAAATGGCATCAGGAGTATTTTGGATGACCTTAAACCCATTTCTTTTGCCATAGTTGGCGAGCCAACAGGCATGCAAATGGCTATTGCCGAAAAAGGCTCAATGGTAATTGATTGTGTAGCCAAAGGCCGGTCAGGACATGCTGCAAGAGATGAAGGCGACAACGCCATTTACAAAGCCATCAGGGATATCGATTGGTTTTCACATTTTCAGTTTCCGATTGAAGACCATTTACCAGCTCCGGTAAAAATGACTGTTACAGAAATACATGCAGGTTTGCAGCATAATATTATACCTGGCGAATGCCATTTTACGGTCGATATCCGTTTCGATCATAATTATACCCCACGGGAGATCCTGAATGTCATCATCAACCATACCTTGTGCAGTTTTAACGCCCGTCCTAATGTGCTCAATCCTTCCAACATCGACGTTTTACATCCGCTGGTAGTGGCAGGACTAAAGCTAGGCAGAAAAACCTATATTTCCCCTACAAGTTCCGATCAGGGTTGGCTGACGGTGCCTTCTGTAAAAATGGGACCCGGAGAATTGGCCAGATCGCATACTGCAGATGAGTTTGTCCTGATTGAAGAAATTGAAGAAGGGGTAAGCCTTTACATCCGTTTGCTCGAATCTGTTTTTAAAGGATTGTAAATCGGAGAAACGCCATTTTTTGTACCTTTTTCGTTTCGGAGGCACTAAAGTAAAAGCTTTTTGAGCATATTTGAATTTCGCAAAACAAATAATATGTTCAAAAGATTAACTGCCATATTCACACTATGTTTACCGGTAATGTTCTGTGCGGCGCAACAAGTTCGCCCGGCAAAATCTTCAGAGATTTATAGAGAACTCAAAACCTTAAAACACCTGCCTAAGGTTTTATATTTAGCGGCCCACCCGGATGATGAAAATACAGGTTTACTTTCGTGGTTAATAAACGATCAAAATGTAGAAACAGCTTATTTGTCGCTTACCAGGGGAGATGGCGGGCAAAATCTTTTGGGTACCGAACAAGGTGCGGCATTGGGCCTGATCAGAACACACGAACTTTTGGAAGCCCGTAGATTAGATGGTGCGCAACAATTTTTTACCAGGGCAATTGATTTTGGCTTTTCTAAGAATACCAATGATACTTTTAAACAGTGGGATGCCGATAGCATTACCGCCGATGTGGTTTGGGTGATCAGAAAATTCAGACCTGATGTGATTATCTGCCGTTTTCCGCCAACTGCTGCTGCGGGGCACGGACAGCACGCAGCTTCTGCAGTTGTTGCCGAAAAAGCATTTAAGGCTGCTGCCGATAAAAATATGTTTCCGAATCAGCTGAAGTATGTTTCGGTTTGGCAGCCAAAAAGACTATTATGGAACACCTTTAGGTTTGGTTCGGTAAATACCACAGCCGAAAATCAATTAAAGGCAACTGTTGGACAGTATGATGCCCAGTTAGGGATGGGTTATGGCGAGTTGGCCGGTTTAAGCCGAAGTCTGCATAAAAGCCAGGGAGCCGGAACACAATCGGTGGCCGGTGTACGTTCTGAATATTTTACCAATGTTTTGGGCGATCCGGCAAAGAGAACTCTTTTTGATGGGTTAAACATGAACTGGTCAGATAATGGTATAGCCGATATTGATGAACTGATTGATATTGTTTTGTTATCTTTTAATTACAACCAGCCTGATAAAAGCCTGCATGGGCTGTTGATGCTCAGAAAGAAAATTGCAGAATTACAGGATGTAGCATTGAGAAAAGATAAACTGGCCGCTATCGATCAAATCATTTTAAGCAGTGCAGGTTTTATGGGTGAGGTGGTCACCAATCAACCTGAAGCTATAGCAGGCAATGGATATAATTTTCGTTTAAATTTAATTTCGAGATCAGCCACTCCGGTAACGTTAGAACGTGTAAACTGGTTAAACCAAACGGATAACCTGAACAGGAGTCTATCTAACGATTCGCTGATCACCATTGAACGTAAAATTCAGATTCCAGCCGATGCAGTACTTACCGAACCTTATTGGTTGGCAAAACCAGCAAAAAATGCTGCGACTTTTAGCGTTGCCAACGATACCTTAATTGGATTACCAGAAATGCAATCGCCTATCAATGTGTTATTGTCACTAAAGATTGAAAATGAAAAATTTGAGATCAAACTTCCCTTATCTTATAAAAAATTAGATCCAGTTAAAGGTGATGTGGTAGAAGCCCTGAGGATCATTCCACCACTTGATTTGAATTTTGCCGAGCCTGTTTATTTTGCTAAAGAAAAAGAAGCGTTAAGTGTCACACTCCGTTTAAAAGCAAACAAAAATATCAACTACGGTAAGGTGAGTTTTAAGATCGGTAATCAGGTGATAAAAACTTTCCAGGGGATCAATTTGCCAGAAAATACCATCACCACCAAAGATTTTCTGATCCCGGTTGAGGATCTGTCCAAAATAAAAACCAGTCAGAATAAGCTTGAAGCGGTTTTCTCGTCAGAAGCGAATGAATATTCAAAAGGGCAAATATTAATTCAGTATCCGCATTTGCCAACCCTGCAGTATTTTGTTCCGGCAACAACCTGGTTAATTAAGGGTGACGTAAAGGTACTGGCAAAAAAAGTTGGATATATTGAAGGGGCAGGAGACCTGATTCCTGAGTTTTTAAGGCAGGCGGGTTTACAGGTTGATGTACTGACAGAAGCGGATATCCTAAGCCCTGCAAAACTGGCTACTTACGATGCTGTGGTAACAGGTGTAAGGGTGATCAATACTGAAAAAAGGATTAAAAATTGGCAAACCGCTTTGCGTAATTATGTAGAAAATGGCGGAACCATTGTAATGCAGTACAATACCACACAGGACATGGCCTTACAGGATTTCGGGATTTATCCATTCTCTATTAGTGGCAAAAGGGTCACCGAAGAAAATGCGGAGGTTAAATTCCTGAATCCTAGCCATAAACTCTTAAATTATCCGAATAAAATTACTGCCGAGGATTTTAAAGGCTGGGTGCAGGAACGCGGTGCTTATTTTCCGGATAAATGGGATGCTAAATATGAACCACTTTTTGAGATGCACGATACCGGTGAAGAACCACTTCAAGGATCTACCTTGTATGCAAAATATGGCAAGGGAAATTTCATTTATACGCCTCTGGCATTTTTTAGACAATTGCCAGCCGGAAATGTTGGCGCAGCCAGGTTGTTCTTTAATTTCTTATCGGCCGGGAAATAGAAGATAACTAAAAGCAGCAAACAATGAAAATTGGTTTCTTTTATTTAAATTTGATATATGGACACTATGCGAATTAACATATTAAACCCAAAAGCTACTAAGTTATTGAAAGACTTAGCTGCTTTAAAGCTTATTGCTATTCAAGATGTTTCCAAAAATGGATTTGCAGAGGTATTGAAAAAACTACGTTCCAAATCTCAAACCATCCCTACATTCGAAGAAATAACAAATGAAGTAGAGTTGGTTAGAGCTAAACGTTATGCAAAATCTGAAAAGTAGGATCATTCTAGATACTAATCTTTGGATTAGCTTTCTAATCTCAAAAGATTTTTCCAGGCTTGATGAAATAATTTTCTCGAAAAAGAGCATTTTAATCTTTAGCCAAGAACTATTAGAAGAATTTCTTGAAGTTGTTAAGCGCCCAAAGTTTAGGCGTTATTTTGCTAAAACAGACATTGAAGAATTACTTGAAACTATAGATGAATATGGAGAATTCATTGTAGTCAAATCTAGAATTGAAATTTGTCGGGATGCAAAGGACAATTTTTTACTTTCACTCGCAGTTGATGGGAAAGCTGACTTCTTATTAACTGGAGATCAGGATTTATTGATGATAAAAAAGATCGGCAATACAAATATTAAAACAATTTCATCATTTTTTGAAGATGAGGTTAACAAAATATAACGGATCAGGAGCTTTTGAATGTCGTTGTTATTTTGTGATCTGATTTTTCAGAATGTTGTCCTTAAAAATGAAAAATCAATTCAAAAACTGGAATAACTGGTACATCCTTTTGGCACTTGCGCTGGTATTTCAGATTGTATTTTATTACCTGTTTACTAAATTCTGGGCATGAGTAATATCGATTGGGCTGTACTGATATTTACTTTACTTGCTGTGGTAACCTATGGCGTTTTTATTGGTCGCGGGCAGAAAAGCAATGCATCCTATTTAAAGGCCGATAATAAAATGCCATGGTACATTGTGCTACTAGGGATTATGGCTACACAGGCCAGTGCCATTACTTTTTTATCAGCGCCTGGTCAGGCCTATACCGATGGCATGCGCTTCGTGCAGTATTATTTTGGTTTGCCATTGGCGATGATTGTAATTTGCATCACCTTCATCCCAATTTTTCAACGGTTGAATGTATATACCGCCTACGAATATCTGGAAAACCGTTTTGATAAAAAGACAAGGGTTTTAACTTCTTTGCTGTTTCTGTTTTCGCGGGGATTATCGACAGGGATAAGCATTTACGCACCAAGTATTATCCTCTCGAGCGTTTTAAATTGGAATATTTATCTAACCAATATCCTCACAGGCGGCATTTTATTGATTTATACTTATGTAGGTGGCGCAAAAGCAATTGCACATACACAAAAACTACAGTTTTTAATCATCCTGGGTACCATGGCCTTCGCCGGATACCTTTTGGTGCAGCATATGCCTAATGGAATCGGATTTAAAGATGCGCTTTACCTGGCCGGAAAATCGGGTAAGTTGAATGTAATTACCACAGATTTCGACTGGAAGGATAAATACAATATCTGGAGTGGTTTAATTGGAGGGTTTTTTCTCGCACTTTCTTACTTCGGCACAGATCAGAGTCAGGTGGGAAGATACATTACCGCGAAAGACAATACCAACGCAAAAATGGGATTACTGTTGAATGGACTGGTTAAAATTCCGATGCAGTTTGCTATCCTCTTAATCGGTGCGTTATTATTTGCTTTCTTCTCATTAAAGCCGGCACCGATTTATTTTAATGAGCGTTCCTACCAGTATTTAAAAGAAACCCAGCCTCAGCAAGCCGTAGCTTTCGAGAAAGAACACAATGCTTTAGCGCAGAAATTTAACCAGCAATCAAAAAATATCCTCGTAGAAAAGGAAAAGCAATCACCATCTCTAAATTCTTCAATAGAAAATTTTAAATCGACGCAAAAACAGGTGAAAGAGCTGCATGGCAGGGTAGAAGAGGCCATCAACAAATCGAATTACAATGCAGAGAAAACCGATACCAATTATATCTTTCTATACTTTGTAAAAAATACACTTCCGGTTGGAATGATCGGCCTGCTTTTCGCGGTTATCTTTTTGGCCAGCTGGGGCTCTATTTCAGCTGCGTTAAATTCGCTGGCTGCCTGTTCTTTAAAAGATATACACCTCATTTTTGTTAAAAAAGAGGTAGACGACGAAACCGAACTGAAATATAGCCGTTTGCATACTTTAGCCTGGGGCATTTTTTCAATAGCTGTTGCCATGTTTGCCACACAAATGGGTTCGCTAATCGAAGCCGTTAATGTACTGGGTTCACTTTTTTACGGACCAATTCTTGGTATTTTTTTAGTGGCATTTTATTTTAAAAAGATAAACGGGCCTATTGTATTTATTTCGGCAATCTTGTCCGAAATTGCCGTTGTTGCTGTCTATGAGTTCGATATTGTTTCATTCCTTTGGCTCAATGTAATCGGCGCGGCAGCAGTAATTATGTTCTCGGTAATTGGCCTCTTGTTTTCTAACCAAAAAACCATAGCCGACAGATAAAATTAATTTTTACGTGCAGCAGATATTGAATTGCCGGGTACAAGCCTAAAATGTAATACCTTTATTTTCGACAAAATAGATAACGCTAAATATGAACGAAGCTTGGGTTGATCGATGGAATGACCGATACAGTACTGATGAGTTTGCTTATGGCGAACAACCGAATAACTATTTAAAAGAGCAGTTGGTGCAACTCGAGACCGGAACCATACTTTTTCCGGCAGAAGGCGAAGGCAGAAATGCTGTTTTTGCAGCTAAACTCGGTTGGGAGGTTTCGGCCTTTGATATCAGTATTGAAGGAAGGAATAAAGCACTTCAACTCGCAGAAAACAATAACGTTAGCATTGATTACCGGGTGGGCGAACTTCAGGAACTGGACTATAAAGCTGAACAGTTTGATGCCATTGCCTTAATTTATGCGCACTTTCCATCGGCAATTAAATCAAGTTATCACAAAACACTAAGCAATTATTTACGCAAGGGCGGTTTGCTTATTTTCGAAGCTTTTAGCAAAAAACACCTAGATTATCTTGCCAAAAATGAAAAAGTTGGCGGACCAAAAGAAATTGATATGTTATTTTCGATCGAAGAAATAAGAGCCGATTTCGAAAATTATGAGATTATCGTACTGGAAGAAAAAGAAATTGAACTGAATGAAGGTTTGTTTCATAACGGCCTGGGCTCAGTAATCAGATTTGTTGGAAGAAAGAAATAATACAGCTCAATCTATAATGCAGAGACAGTAAATTTTTGCTGATTTTTTTTCGACACTAGCATTATAGTTTTTATCAACCTAAAGCCATAAATTCGTAAAATCAAAAACAACAAAAACAGATAAATATAATTCTATGAAAACGATGATTAAATCAATCGCGTTGCTATTTACAGCAATTACCGTTTCTGTAAGTGCAATGGCACAAGATGCTCAGCCTAAGCCAAGTCCTGCAGCAACTGCAACAGGAAAAGTTAAAGGTGCAACCATTACCATTAACTACAGCAGTCCGGCAGTAAAAGGACGTAAAATCTGGGGTGGTTTAGAAGCCTTTGATAAAGTATGGCGTGCAGGTGCAAACGAGGCCACTACTTTCGAAACCGATAAAGATATCGTGGTAGAAGGTAAACCTTTGGCGGCAGGAAAATACAGCTTCTTTTTAATCCCTAAAGAAAGCGGAACCTGGACAGCTATTTTTAACAAAGAACCTAAACAATGGGGTGCTTACAAATACGAAGAAGCAAAAGATGCTTTACGCGTAGAAGTTAAAACTAAAGCCTTAAAAGCTACACAAGAACGTTTGGTTTATAAAATTACTAAAAGCGGATTCGCTTTAGAATGGGACAAAATTTCTGTTCCGGTTACTATTAAATAGTAAGATAAAATTATTTTCAAGCCGTCCCAGTTTAAAAATTGGGGCGGCTTTTTTATGTATCTCCTCGAAGAATCGTCATTTCGAGCGGAGTGTAACGTAGTCGAGAAATCTGCCTGGATAAGATCTAAGCAGGCAGATTCAGTACCCATACATCTCTCAATAGGAAGTCGTCATTGAGAGGGGGGCTTTTTCAGCCGACAGTTTGGACCGATTTTCGGGGAAGCAATTTTAATTTGAAATCTATTTTTCAATAAGCCAATATCGAAAATGGCTTTTAGGAAAGGAAGGGCTTGTGGTTCTTGGCGGTTTGCAGTCCCGCCATTCGCTATAGCTCCGATAGAAAAAATCGGAGGCTGTCGCTGTTGTCGGGTTTAGAAACAAGGGTTTTTGCAACCTGCAACCCAGCAAATGAAATGCTGCTGTTGCCACCTAGCCCCGGTTGAAGCGTTTACCCTGCAGCAACGAGGTACGAGGCAGCGAAGCGTAAAAGCGAAAACGGGAGAGAACTTCTTATGCTGTACAGGCCTTGCGCTCCAAAAATAAAAAAAAACATTTTTTTTAAATTTTTCTAATGTTAGTCGGGATTTGCAATCCCGTCTTAAGCGCTTAGGATTTATAATCCTGACAAACAGTTAAAAACTTGTAGAACTAATGAAAGGGTCCGATTATAAATCCAGACCAACAACTTCTGTAAAGAACCTAACACATAATATCAACTTCATGTTAAAATGTTATTTTAGGCCGATTTAAAACCACACATTATAATGAAGTTCCCCATTAAACTACTGACTTTATTGTCGCTTCTTTCATTAAACGTTTTAGCACAACAAAAATCACAGATGTTTTCTGTTAAAACGGCAAAGCCTGTAGATCAGGTAAACGTGTTTTTAGGATCTTCTGCTGATCATGGGCAGATGTCGCCGGCCGCATCGGCTCCTTTTAGCATGTTGAGCATTGGCCCGCAAACTTATCCTAAAACACATACCGGTTACGAATACCTCGCCAAGAAATTTGAAGGTTTTACACACAACCGTTTCGAAGGCGTGGGCTGTCAGGGTTCGGGTGGTAATATTTTCATCAAACCATTTTTAGGTAACGATCCGGCGAAGTCGGAACTGATCAAGATTGAAGAAAAAGCAAGTCCGGGATATTATGAAGTTGGTTTTGAAAATAAAATTAAAGCTAGTTTTACCGTATTGGGCAAAGCCGGGAAGCATGCCTATCAATTTCCAAAAGGCGACAAAGGTTTTTATCTCGATTTGGGTTATGCTTTTAATGGTGCTTTTGTAGCTGAATCACACCAGGTAAATGGTAATGCCCTAAGTGGATGGATTACCTCGAAAACAACTTGTGGAGCAGGTAAATATAAGTTGTTTTATTATATGGAAATCGGCGATAATGTATCGTGGAAAGTATTAGATGATCATAAAATGATGGCCATGCTTAAAGGAGAACTGACCTCAGTGGGAATCAACATTGCACTTTCGTCGGTAAGTGTCGAGGCCGCAAAAGCGTCTCTCAATAAAAATCCGTTCGATGCTGTAAAAGAACAAAGCAAAGCCGATTGGAATATAAATCTCTCTAAAATTGCCGTAAATGGCGATCTGGAAAGCGCAAAGTTATTCTATTCACTTTTATACCGTACCATGCAGTCGCCTTATGTGATTTCTGAGGCCGACGGAACCTACCGCAATACAAAAGGCGAAATTCAGAAAGATAAAGAAATTCGCTACAATGGCTGGGCCATTTGGGACAATTACCGAACGCAATTGCCTTTGCTTTCTTTAATCGAACAAGATAGGTATGCCGGAATGGTGAGTTCTATTGCCGATCTGTATAACTCAGGTAAAAAAGATTATGCAGGTCAAAATGAGCCATCAAATACGGTACGCTCAGAACATGCCATTGTGGTTTTGCTTGATGCCTATCGAAAAGGTTATCCGGTAGATTTTAATAAAATTGCTGATTCGCTGGTGAAAGAAGTAAATGGGCTGGATTATAAATCGCCGGATAAAGCTTTAGAATCGAGTTACGATAACTGGGCCTTAGCAGAAATCTTTAAGATTTTGCAGCATAAAGAAAAATCTGATTTTTATCTCAATAAAGCACTTGAATACAAGAAATATTGGAATAAGGACTTTAAAGACATGACTAAAAATGATGTTGACCGTATGCAGGCCCGTGGTTTATACCAGGGCACCATTTGGCAATATCGATGGTTTGTGCCTTATGATTTTAAAGGATTGATCGACCTGGACGGGGGAGAGGAATCTTATCTGGCAAAACTGGATGAATTTTTTGCCCGCGATTTATACAACCATGCCAATGAACCCGATTTGCAGGTACCATTGATGTATAATGTAACCAGGTCTGGTTATAAATCGCAGTATTGGATGCATCAATTGGCAGCTGATACGGTAATCCAGAATTATTTTAACGATAACAGCCGCGGAATCGGTAGTTATATCGGTAAAATTTACAGAAACCAGCCACATGCTTATTTGCGTACGATGGACGATGATGCTGGTGCGATGAGTGCCTGGTATGTGTTTGCAGCAAGTGGTTTTTCTCCTGCCTGCGTAGGGTGGCCGATTTATTATTTAAATGTGCCTTTATTTCCATCTTTAAGCTATAACCTGCCAAAAGGGAAAACTTTTACGATCGAAACGGAAAATTTTGGTTCAAAGAATAAATACATAAAGGAAGTTTTTCTTAACGGAAAGCCTTTTAAAAAGAACTTTATCACCCAGGAAGATATTAATTCCGGAGGGGTGTTGAAAATCGTTGCTTCGGCTGTTCCGGTTAAAATTTCGGATACGGAAAACTGGATTTCTGATCTTGAAAAATAATTTAAAAAATTAACACAAAGCGACAAACTAATTCTACATATCTCTGTTGTTAATAGTATAAATTCAAGATCATGGCACCTTTAAAATTAAGCGAAGAACAAAATGCAACACTAGGCAACAAAAGCACCTTAGAACAAGTTAATGAACAGCCTTTAGAACTTCATCCCGAAGCGTATAAAGTAAAAGGCCCATCACCTGACAAGATGAAGACGGTATCGTCATCATTAAGGAACTATGCTCACGGTTTGTACGGATTGTTGTAAAAAACGCCTCCCAAAAATCTCATCATACCAGATTATATAAAGCAGCCAGGATTTAAAATACCTGGCTGCTTTTTTTATTGAATTTGAAAGAAGTCAAGTTTTTAAAACTTGACTTCTTTGGATATATTGAATCCTGTAGCGACTATTCGATTTGATAATTGCAGATGTAGAAGTATTGGCTTTGAATTTGATGCTGTTTAGCAAAATTATCTTTGCCACCAAAAAAATCTAATACCTCTTCTCTTTTCAATATTGTCTTTTTCTCGGATAAAATCGATTGGTAAGATGACCATTTGTAATGCTCAAATTCTGTACAGATGCCATGCTTCAATACATTTGCATGAATATAAATAACCAATTGATTTAAATGTACTTCATCAATAATTCTCACTCTTCGAAAAGGGTTAACAAATAAAGATCCAGATCTATCATTCTTCTTGTTAAATGCCATAGCATAAGCAATGAAGAAATCTTTCATCTGAAATTCAACAGCTTCGCTATAACAGATTTCATTAGCCAAATATTTTTTCTGATGTGTTTTTAATGAATCCTTATTCAAAGATTTTAAATGCGATTTAAGTTCATCTGAACTTGTATTTTTTATCAAAAAATGTGAGTGATTATCCAATAAGATATAAGCATACGTGTTTAAATAACCTGTAGAATACTGTGTGTATTTTAGCAGAAAATATAACCTATTACCATCATCTTGAAATAATTTTGAGCCGCTAACGGATTTGCATATAATATGCATAAATTCATTTTCAATAAAATCCTCAATGTATTTTTCATTAATTGGCATAAATGAATTTATCGAATTTTTTTTAGAGCATCAAATTTTTATTAATTCAATTTGAAAGAAGTCAAGTTTTAAAAACTTGACTTCTTTGGATACAATTCCTACCTTACCCTTATGAAACAAAGCGCCGGAATATTGCTCTTCAGAAGAAAAGATCAGCAGGTAGAATTTTTTCTGGTTCATCCTGGCGGACCGTTCTTTGCCAAAAAAGATCTTGGCTTTTGGACAGTGCCCAAAGGAGAATTAAATGAAGGTGAAGAAGCTTTAACGGCTGCCATCCGCGAATTTAAAGAAGAAACTGGTCAGAGTTTAGCCGGCGACTTCATCGAATTAATGCCTATTGTGCAAAAGGGAGGTAAAAAAGTATTGTGCTGGGCAGTAGAGGGGGAACTTGATCCCTCAATAATTGTTAGCAATACCTTCGAAATAGAATGGCCGCCCCGATCGGGTAAAAGGCAAAGTTTTGCTGAAATAGATAAAGCCCAATGGTTTGCCTATTCCTATGCCGTTAAATACATTAATGAAAAGCAGATCGCTTTACTTGATGAATTAAAATCCAAACTAAGCCGTTAATTCAAAATGTGAAATTTCCTTTTCGGCACCGTTAATGATCATCGAAATCTGGTGGTCGCCCAGATGAAATTTACGTGTGGTAATCAGCACAAATTTTTGTTTTCTGTTGATCTTTATTGCTGTACCTGCAGGATAAATTCTTTCTGAAATTTTATACACTTTTTTGGTGTTCTGTCCATTTTGTTTTTTATAATAAATGGCATATTCCAGTCTCACTTTTTGCTCAATTGGATTCTCATTCAGAATAGAAAACGAAAACTCCAGACTTTCGCCAATTTTGATCTGAGGCGTTAAGATTTTGAAATCTTTTAATAAAATTCCCGCATCATCTAAACCATAATGTTTAAGGATATCTGCATGGCCTTGTTTAAGTAAGGTACGGCTGCCATGTTTAATAATGGCATCTGTTTCGGCACCCAAACCCGACCAGTTTTTTGCAATATTTAATACAACCTCAGGATGATCTTTTGCAATATCATTTAAGCTATTGGCAACACTCCGTCTTACATATTCTGATGGATCTGTTTTAAGATTTTCCAGTATGGGTAAAATGGAGGTCGGATCTTTTTTCAGAAAGGGAATACCCATAGCCCATGGTAATCGCGGACGGCTGCCTTCGCTGGCGAGTCTTCTTACTTTATGGCTTTCATGCAGCGACCATTGCTGCATTCTTAAGATCATCTGATTTTCGTACTTTAATATAAAAGGACGCACCGCAAATTCGCAGCTTACAAACTGGGTTACAAACTCAAGTGCCTCAACTGAGTTTTCAAAATCGTTTATACCATAAGTTTCTATATAATCTGGCAGGAACATATAAGCCAGTCCATCCTCTCCGATTCCCTTGATCCTTAATTGTGTAATTGTTTTTTTGATCAGCTCGATACTTTGTGGATAATCTTCGGGTAAAAAAACATGCAAAACCTTCGATGTATGTTTCATCCGCTCTTTAAGTTCCTTTGATCCAAATTCAGGAATAAAAACCGCTTTAATAAATTTTTCCTTATCAAATTTTGGAACGCTAGCGGCTAAGGCATTGCTTAAACGATCATAAAAAGCAGGAGAGTATAAATCTTTCAGTGGGCTGGCCATATTTGCGAATTGCTTTTGTGCTATCAAATTTTATTTGCGACCAATTTACTAATTTTATTAGTATTCTCGCGCTGCGAACTCGAAATAAATCATTTCGCAGTAGTATTTTTACCAAGTGCTAAATAATTTCAGCTTTTTCTTTACCACATTTGTTATCATAAAAACAACGATATGAACACAACAAAAATAGGTTGGATTGGCTTGGGCAATATGGGGATCCCAATGGCAGAACAATTGATAAAAGCTGACTACACAGTTACCGTTTATAACAGGAGTAAGGATAAGGAAACTGCTTTGAAAGAAATGGGTGCATTGATTGCCGAAACGCCCAAAGAGTTGATTGCAACTACTGATGTAGTAATCATTATGGTATCTGATGATGCGGCAATTGAGCAGATTTTTAACGGACCGGAAGGCCTTTTTAGCGCAGAAATTTTAGGTAAAATAATAATTAATATGAGTACCGTTTCTCCTGCTATTTCAAAAGAAATGGACACGCTGTGTAAAGAAAAAGGAGCAAAATATTTAGATGCGCCGGTTTCCGGTAGTGTAAAACAGGCAGAAACAGGACAACTGGTGATTATGGTAGGTGGCGATGAAACCGCTTATGAAAAGGTAAAACCAATACTCGAAAAAATGGGTAAAATGGCTGTACGCCTGGGCGATACAGGTGCAGGTAATGTGGCTAAGCTGGCCATTAATTCATTATTGGCCTTATATACCCAAGGTTTGGCTGAAACTGTAGTATTTGCCAATCAGCAAGGAATTAAAACTGAAGACTTGCTTAACTTGCTCAATAATGGCGCTATAGCCAACATCTTCACCAAAATTAAAGGTGATGCCATTATTGCCGATAATTATAAGCCTGCTTTTGCGCTTAAACATATTGTAAAAGATTTAAACCTGGCCAAAGCAATCGGACTTGATTCACCTTTGGCCAAAACCGCATTAAATACTTTTGAGGCAGCAACCGCCAAATATGGAGAAGAAGATTTGATTGCCGTAATTAAACATGTTAAAGGGTAAAGAGAGCTTTTTAATGCTAAAGGAATCACTATAGGAGGTTTTGATGCTTTCCTATGGTTATTGTATTTGAATAATTTAATCTAAATATTTATTAGTTATCGCTCTGTTCAGATAAGAATTCCAGTAAGTTTTTCTGCATTATACCATCTTTGTTTTGCCCGAATATAATGTCATTTAAAGTAATAACATATTTTGGATAGTTGTCTTCTATTTTTAAAAGATTTCCAAATTCCCTGGTCGCAGTGTTCTCGCTCTGTATGGTCAGGCAAACTTGTATGTACATCTTTTTGCCGTTTTTTTCTGCCACGAAATCAATTTCGTTGTTGCCGAGTTTACCAACAAAAACATTAAAGTTCTGTTGTCTTAAGTGTAAGTAAACTGCGTTCTCCATTAATTTATGGATATCTGCCAATTGATTAAAACCGATAATGGCATTTCGGAGGCCTAAATCTTCAAAGTAATATTTTTCTCCTATTTCAAATATTTTTAGCCCGCCCACTTCAGAGCGCTGAACTTTATGCACAAAAAAAGTATTGCTTAATGCCCGTAGGTAATTTATAGTTAGCTGCGTAGAAATATCTACTTTTTGGGATTTAAGATATTTGCTGATATTGTTGGCAGAAAATAAACTTCCCATATTATCTGCCAGATAGGTAACCAGGTTTTCTAAAAAGGAAACATTACGGATATTCTCTCTAGCCACTACATCTTTTAGCAATATGGTAGCGTAAACGCTTCTGAGGTATTCGTACGGCAGGTTCTCTTCTAATCCAATATTTGGCAAAAACGGCATTCCCCCATACTTAAGATAAAGCATAAGTGAGTCTGATTTATTTTCAAGTTGATGAAACTCAAGAAATTCAAGGAAACTTAAGGCATGGATCTGAAAAACCATATACCTGCCTGATAAATGAGTAGCAAGTTCACCAGAAAGCATATTGGCATTACTACCCGTACAATAGATATCGCAAGTGTTTTTGGCTAATAAACTTCGTAAGGTCCGTTCAAATTCTTTTACTTCCTGAACTTCATCAATAAAGAAATAGTTGTTTTTATCTGAAGGGAATTTGTCTTGAAGATAGGCAGATAAATCTTCGTGTGTTTTAATGTGCGAAAAATCATCCACCTCCATATTGATGTATACAATATTGGCATTTTCATCGGTGGCCTTTATATTTTCAATCAACTCAAGCATAACATAACTTTTGCCTACCCGCCTTTGACCAGTAAGCACTTTTATCACTTGTTTATTGATAAACGGGATAATCCGATTTGTATATGTCGGCCTTTTAATAAGTTTCATGTATGTCGTATACTTTTATCAAAAATACAAAAAGTTTCATGTATATCATATACTTTTATGTTAAAAGTAAAAAGTTTCATTTATAGCGTATAATATTGAGAGGCTATATTTTTAATCCGCTAAAAGTGCTACATAAAATTATGGCTAGTAAAGTTAAGGTGATTACAATATATAATTTACCCTTTTCGAATATAAAAGCAGTCAAAGAGAATATTATACGCATAATAGGAGTGATGATTAATAGCAATATGTGAACTGGGATAAGGAATTACAACTACTCCATCGTCTGGGCCTATTAACGATCCAGTCAGCCCTGTCAGGTAAACATCAGGGATTAAGTAAGGGTAAAAGTTAAAACTGAAATGATATTTGTGATGATATTCAAATGGTAGCTGTTGTGGGTAATCTTAATTAGCTTTAAATCAATAGGTTATTTATTTTTATAAAAAATAAATAACCTAATATTTGTATCGTACGAAAAATATCGTACCTTTAAAATATGAAAAGTAATCAAACTGAAAATAATCTGCCTGAACCTACCAAAGCTGAATTAGAAATTCTTCAGGTGTTATGGGAGTTCGGTCCATCTACAGTTCGGTTTGTAAACGATAAATTGAACGAGCAGCGGGAGGTAAATTATACCTCAACATTAAAGCAAATGCAGATCTTAACCGAAAAAGGGATATTAAAACGTGATGAAAGCCAAATGAAACACATTTATATTCCTGTTGAGGCTGAGGAGAAGACTAAAGTTCAGTTGCTAGACCGTTTCGTAAATACATTATACAAAGGCTCTGCATCGCAGTTAATGATGCAGCTTTTGGGGAATGAGAAAACATCAAAAAAGGAAATCGAAGAGATTAAGCGGCTATTGGATGGCATGGACTAATTAACCAGAACAGATGCTAAAGAACCACACTAATGGAATTTAAATTAATCAACCTTTTGCCCGAAAACTGGCTTCATGCCCTTGGCGCTACCTTGTTCCACTCTTTGTGGCTTGGTATAATTTTAGCTTTGCTGGCCGGTTTGGTCATGTTTACTACCCGTAAGGCAAGTGCTACATGGCGTTATAACCTGCTTACCCTATGTTTAGCTTTATTTGTTATTGCAATAGGTTTCACTTTCTATCAGGAGCTTCAACAAAAGGTTAACCATGGGCAGTCGCAGACTGTTCATCAAATCGGAATTAACCTGCCAAAGGCAATTGGAGATCAGCAAGCGGTTACAAATGTACAGCAAGATATGTATTCTGGATTGAACAGGATCCTTTCCTTATGGAATGCTTATGCCTATCAGATTGTATTGGTGTGGTTCCTGATCATCTGTGGAAAAAGTATCCAATTAATGGTTGGTTTAAATGGTGTACACCACCTGCGTAATCATAAAACCTACGCTGCGGGTAAAAAATGGGATGAAAAATTAAATGAACTTGCTCAAAAACTGGGTTTAACCCAACAGGTTAAGGTGATGCAATCGGGTATTGCCCGGGTACCTATGGTAGTGGGACACTTTAAGCCTTTAATCCTCATTCCTCTGGGTTTGCTCAATGGTTTATCAAATGCGGAAGTAGAAGCCATCCTCTCTCATGAACTGGCACACATTAAGCGCAAAGATTACCTGGTAAACTTATTGCAGAGCTTTATCGAAATTGTATTCTTCTTTAACCCGGCGGTACTTTGGGTATCGCAATTAATAAAAACAGAGCGCGAGCATTGCTGCGATGATTTGGCCATCGCCTGTGTAAACGATCGCAAAAACTACGTTCAGGCCCTTATTGTGTGCCAGGAATTTAAGCAGCGTGCACCTGCTTATGCCATGGCCATGAGCGGGAATAAAGGTAGCCTGCTGCACAGAGCAAGCAGGATGTTATTCAATACCAATTCAACTTTAAACAAAATGGAAAAGACAATATTAACCATCGCCCTGGTATCGGTAGTGGTTTGCAGTGCTGCCTTTAAAAGCGTTGGCCATGCAAAAACAGTTACCAGAAAAAAAATATCCACCTCAATACAGGTTTTACAGGATACAACGAAAAAATCTAAACCTGTTGAAGGTAAATCTGCCGATCAATTGGAAAAGGAGATCAATGCAAAAATGGACAGCCAGCTGAAAAAGCTGAATGAAAAGCAGCAACAAACGAAAGAAGATATAAAGGGAATACAAGCAGATGAAAAAGCCAGATTAGATGATGAAAAAGCTAAACAATCGGATGAAAGAACAAGGCTGGACGATATAAAACAGGCGAAGGAAGACGCTAAACAAGCTCTTATTGATGCCAAGCAAGCCGAACTGGACCGTAAGCAGGCTATTGCCGATGCTAAAATGGCTGACAATGATTCGAAACAAGCCATTGCTGATGCTAAACAAGCTGCAGAAGATGCAAAAGAATACAGGAAATGGGCAAAAGAATATAAATCGAAAGGTTATGGAATAATACAAACGGCACCTCGTCCACCAAAGGCGCCAAAAGCACCGAAAGCTGCAGTTGCTGTGCCGGCAGTTCCGGCTGTACCTGCTACACCTGCAAGCGCTCCAACTCCTCCGACGCCGCCAACTCCACCTGTTTTTGGCGAAAACGGTAGTACCAGAACCGGTTCACAGCGTACGGTTACCTCAAAAACCGTAACCAATGGTGACGGACATGATTATACCAACGATATCAATCGGGAATTGATGAAAGACGGCATCATCAGCAGCACCAATAAACTATCATACAAACTCAATAAAGATGAGCTGATTGTAAACGGTGTGAAACAAAATACCGACATTCAGAAAAAATACAAAAAGAGCTTTTTGAAAAATGACAGTCACTCGCTGATGTATAATTTCCTGATCGAAAATAATAAAAACTAAATTCTCAAAGCGCTAATCCAATCCCACCATCATGAAATTTACACTCATGGCTTTTTTAGCCGTATGGATGAATATTGCCCTAACCTTTGCTCAAGCCCAAACCCCTCCATCCAGAATTTACGGCCGTGTGTTGGATGCCGAAGGAAAAAATATCGACTTTGCTACTGTAGCCTTGCTAAAAGATTCGGTATTATTCAAAACCACTTTCACTGAAAAGGATGGGTTGTTCAGTTTTGATCAACTGGCTTATGGGAAATACCTGATTAAAATATCTGTGGTTGGATCGCCTATATACCAAACAGATACATTGGTTCTGAATGCCAGTCAGGCGATTATTGCATTGCCAGATATTAAGATCAAAGCTGGGGCAACCAATTTAAAGGAGGTTAATATTTCGGGGCAGAAGGCTTTTGTAGAACGGAAAATAGATCGGACTGTGGTAAATGTTGATGCTTTGATTTCGAATGCAGGCACAACTGCGCTGGATGTACTAAGCAAATCGCCTGGTGTAAATGTTGATCAGAATGGGGCAATTTCGCTTAAAGGGAAAAATGGGGTGGCCATCTTTATTGATGATAAACCAACTTACCTTTCGGGTGCCGATCTGGAGAATTATCTGCGTTCTTTGCCTTCCTCATCGCTTGATCAGATTGAACTGATGACGAATCCGCCTGCCAAATATGATGCTGCAGGGAATGGAGGGGTAATCAATATCAAAACCAAGAAAACTAAAACGGCCGGGTTTAATGGAGGAATTAATCTGAGCTTGAATCAGGGTGAGTTAAGCCGCTCTAACAATAGTTTCAATTTTAATTACCGCAAGGATAAGATTAACGTTTTTGGTAACCTGAGCTACAATTTAAACAATAGCTTTACTGATCTCGACCTGAACCGGAAATATAAAAATGCTGATGGTAGTGCCAAATCCTACTTTAATCAGAATTCTTATTTCCGCAGGCATGGCAATACTTTTAATTTGAAAACCGGACTTGATTATTATGCATCTGACCGAACCACCTGGGGGGTAGTACTTACCGGAATGAACAGGATTTCGAAGCAGGTGAACAATAATACCAGTAATCTGTCTAATGCATCAATGCAGTTGGATTCGGTAATCAGGGCTGAAAATATCGATCAGATTAAGTATCAAAATGCAGGTGTAAATTTAAATTACAGGCATAAATTTAAACAGGCAGGAAGAGAATTAACCTTTGATGCGGACTATCTGCTCTACAAAGATAAAACCAATCAAACGTATTACAACTTCAGTTACCTGCCTGGCGGAGCCTTAAAATACCAGGATATTTTAACCGGTAATTTACCTTCCAATATCAATATTTACACCGCTAAGGTGGATTACTCACATCCACTGGAAAATAAATGGAAACTGGATGCAGGTGCTAAAACCGCCTACACCAAAACCGATAACATTGCCGATTACTTTAATACGGCAAATGGAAAAACCAGTGCTGATTACGAAAAGAGCAATCACTTTTTGTATGAGGAGAATATCAATGCGGCTTACCTGAACGTGAGTAGAGAAGGAAAGCGTTTTTCAATCCAGGCTGGCTTAAGGTATGAAAATACGGTTTCTAACGGGCACCAGCTAGGGAATCTGATCAAACCCGATTCGACTTTTAAAAGAACCTACAACAGTTTGTTCCCAACGGTTTATTTTTCTTATAAACTGGATACTGCCGGAAATAACGAGTTGGGCTTAAATTATGGGCGAAGGATCGATCGTCCGTATTACCAGGATCTGAACCCGTTTTTCTCTCCATTAGATAAATTTACTTATTATGTTGGAAATCCATTCTTAAAGCCATCATTTACACAAAGTTTAGAGCTTTCGCACACCTATAAAAATAAAATTACCACTACTTTAGGTTACGGCTGGGTGAGGGATGAGGTGAACGAAACCATAGAGATTGTAGATGGTACCTATTACAGCAGGCCAGCTAATGTGGGTAAAACCACGGTAGCCAATGTTTCGGTAAATGCAGAGATTGACCTTACTAAATGGGTTAAACTGAATACCTATGTGGAGTATGCAAAAATAGTTTCGAAAACAGATTTTTATACGGGCTTTCTGGTTACCAATGGAAGTTATTTAAAGACAAGTCCTAATCTTCAGTTCAAAATCAGTCCAACATGGAATGCTGAAGTCAATATGCGTTATCAAAGTAAACTATCTAACGTACAGTTTTTTTTAGGCGAAGTACATGAGTTTGGTGCAGCGGTACAGAAAAAACTTTCAGCTAAAAGTACATTGAAATTAACTGCTAACGATATTTTCAGAACGCGTGTTTATAATGGTATAATCAATAACCTGGCAAATACAGAAGCAAACTGGGTTAACCGTCAGGATTCGAGATCGGTTGTGGTGAGTTATAGTTACCGTTTTGGTAAGACTTTTTCTACTCCTGCTAAGCATGAATCTTCCGGAGCGGATGCAGAAAAGAACAGGGTGAAGAATTAACTAAATAGATTTTTATCCCGATCTGAGCGCTATCGGATGGAGTGTAATGTAGGGGATCTGCAGCGATTTGTACCCGTTTCATGTTGTTTTTGACCACCTAAGCCACCTGAGGGCAGCTAAGTTTAATTCGGAAAATAAGACAAATCTAGGGCAATCAATTTCCGTGTTCTCCGAGTCTCCGTGGCAAAATAAGAATGGTTCGTTGGGACACGAACCATGGCTGCAGAGTTTAGCGTTATGGATCTGCTGCGATTTGTACCAGTTTCATATTGTTTTGACCACCTAAGCCACCTGAGGGCAGCTAAGTTATAAATTGTGTCGTCATTGCGAGAAGGCTTTTTCAGCCGACGAAGCAATCTTAATGCGTGCGCTAGTAGCGAGCGTTGTAAGATTGCTTCGTGCCTCGCAATGACGATTTTTAGAGGTTTTAAACAAACTGATTCAATACCAATACCCCAACAAGACCCAAAACAGAAACCAAACTTTCCATCATGGTCCAGGTGCTAAAAGTTTCTTTCAGGCTAAGGTTAAAGTATTCTTTAAACATCCAGAAACCTGTATCATTTACGTGAGAAAACATTAAACTTCCGGCGCCGACTGATAATACCATTAATTCTGGCGATGCTCCCGGACCAATTAGCGGGAGTACCATGCCTGAAGCAGTTAGTGCAGCCACTGTGGCCGAACCTAAAGTTACCCTGAGTGATGCGGTAATTAACCAGGCGAGTAATAATGGTGATAAATTTAGGCTGCCAGTGAGTTGTTTCACCGTTTCGCCCATACCACTATCGATCAAAATCTGTTTAAAGGCACCGCCGGCTGCAATAATAAGGATTATCATAGCAATGCTTTTAACCCCTTCAGCACAAGATTCCATTGCTTTTGTAATGGAAGTTTTTTGAAGTGCCAGTGCAATAATAACCGAAATTAATAGGGCCGCGGTTGGATCGGCTAAAAATATAAAAAGTGATTTACCTATATAGTCAATTTTAAAACTGCTGCCTAGTGTTCCGGCAATAATTAAAAATACCGGCAGCAATGCAGTAATGAAACTCCTTGGAGCAGATGGGAGATTTTCTTCTTCACCAATGCTGAAGTTCTGCATAGTTACCGATTGATTTTTTTTGAGGATCAATCGTGGAAAATAGATTCCGGCGATAACTGCAATAGGTACGCTTAAAGTTAAACCGTAAATTAATGTTTTACCAATATCGGCATGGAAAATACCTGCCAATGCAACAGGACCCGGGTGAGGAGGTAAAAAACCATGTGTTACCGAAAGGGCAGTGGCCATTGGAATACCGATGTATAATTTTGATAGCCCTGTTGTGGCTGAAATGGCAAAAACCAAAGGAATTAATACCACGAAACCTGCATTGTAAAATAAAGGAATCCCCACTAACAAACCGGTTAACAGCACCGCCCATTGAATGTTCTTTTTTCCGAAGGCTCCGATCAGTATGAAAACGATTTTTTTTGCCGATCCGCTATCTTCAATCAGTTTACCCATCATCGCGCCGAGCGCCAAAACCATTACCATACTGCCCAGGGTACTGCCTATTCCATTGCTAATGGAACTCATTACCTTTGTGGCAGGCATGCCTAATAAAAGACCAGTTATAATCGCCACCGCAATCAGGGCAATCATTGGGTTAATCTTTTTCAAGATCAGTACGAAAAGCAGCAGGATGCCGAAGAGTAAGATAAGTAATGACATTTGGTTAGGGTTTAGGTAAATGGGATTAAATGTAGCTTTTACCACAGATGCACAGATAAACACCGATTTTAATATTATCCGTGTCTATTTTTCATTTTTTAGCGCTTTTACTTTTTAACAGTAATCGTTCTTCCGGTAACGAGATGAAACTCGTAAACCCGGTACAGGCCATCGTCACTAATTTCTATATTTTCTACCAAGCCTGTTTTGCTAAAGGTATCGGTTACCATATCGCCAATTTTTACATCCTGAAGAATGTCGTTGGGCGTATCATTGTTTAATCTGATCATGATGTAAAAGTATTATAATTTGCCAAAAGCTGTATAAAAGAAAAACTTTAACGGGGCTGCCAAATTAAATCAAAACAAATAAATCTGTTAAACCAGTGTATTAAATTTTGATTCGATGTGGTTTCTGGCCTCTTTTTGAAACTCTTCGGGTGTTTGGCCTGTCTGTTTTTTAAAGAAACGACTAAAATAAGGACGGTCTGAAAAACCCAGTTCGTATGCAATTTCTTTAATGGTATGCGCACTATGGATGATTTTCCTTTTTGCCTCCAGGATGATGCGGTCGTGGATGATCTGCATTCCTGTTTTATTTAGTTTTTCTTTTAAAATCTGATTTAACCTTTTGGAACTGATGCCAATTTTACCGGCATAGAAATCGGTATTCCTAACCTGCTGGTAGTTGCTTTCGAGTAACATCAAAAATTCGTAGACTCTTTTTTGCTGTACATCATGGCTGGTAAATTCATGTTCTTTTACCTGGATCAGCTTTAATAGAAATACTTTTAGCAGTGCTCTGGTAATGATAAAAGTATTACCTGCCTTTTGGTATTCTTCCTCAATTAATTTGTAGATATTACCGAGCTCCAAAGCGGTTTCCTGGTTTAGCCTTAAACAGGAAAATTCGCCCTGAACATTAAAAATTTTAAACAGATCGAGGAGGAATTCTTTTTCTTCCCCTTCAAGAACAGATCTTTTAAAGGAGATTAATACACCGTTTTTACCGGCTTTGTTAAGCTGATGTACGCGGTACGGAGGAATGAGATAAATCCAGTCTCCTTTACTGTCGAATGCTGATTCTTGCAGCGCGTGTAAGGGTTCTTCATTTTTTAACCAAACGATTTCGAAGAACTCTTTTCTGCCCGGGTCATTAAGATAACTGGGCGGGCAATTGCTCAAATCGCGGATATAGATAATCGATTTTTCCAGGTGTGTTACTTCGGGGGATAAACTCATGATATTAAAGTTAAACACTTAATTTTTTAGCGATTGGATTAACTGGTAATTATGGTGGACTATTCGGAAACCATGCCTTTAATATGGCTAATGGATGACTTTTGTAGTAATGTATTTCCTGATTGTCCCATATTAGTAGCTAAATGTATAACCATACTGCTAAGGTACGCCCATACCTTTGGGCCAATAAACACAGCGCATAAAATGGACTTAAAAGCCCCGGTAGTAATTACAGACAACCAGTTAGCAATAGATAGCATTGATAACCAGCAGTTGGCCTGGGACCTGCAAATGAATCTGGATAAAATTATCGAGGAGAATACCCGGTTGGCCAGGCAGATGGAGTTAGATCAGTTGATCCCTTTTGTATATCACATTCAGCAGGCGAAACGGATTTTTATCACTGCTGCAGGCCGCTCTGGTTTCGCCATGCAATCTGCAGCAATGCGTTTAATGCATCTTGGTCTTACTGTTTATTATGTTGGCGATACCACGAGTCCGGCCATTGAAGCGGGCGATTTATTAATTGCTGCTTCGGGTTCAGGAACAACCGGATCGATAGTAAGGGCGGCAGAAAAATCGAAAGCGGTAGGTGCGGAAGTGGTAGCCATTACTACGAATGCCGGATCGTCACTGGCCAAACTAGCCACTCATGTGGTATTGGTACCGGCGGCAGAAAAAGAAGACCATAGTGCAAAAGTATCTACGCAGTATGCAGGAAGCCTGTTCGAGCAGTTTTTGCTTTTACTCAATGATGCCGTTTTTCAATCACTTTGGAAACTGAGTGGACAAGCTGCAGAAACGCTGTGGAAGAGACATGCCAACCTGGAATAACAATTAATTTAATTATATATAAAATAGAATCATGGCAAAATTACAAGTAGCAATAGATTTATTAACAACTGAAGAAGCATTGGCATTGGCAGCAAAAGTAGCTCCATACGTAGATATTATTGAATTAGGCACTCCGCTGATCAAGAATATGGGTTCTACCGTAATTACCGCAATGAAAACTGCACATCCTGATAAGCTGGTTTTTGCAGATTTAAAAACAGCAGATGCGGGTGAACTAGAAGCTGATATCGCTTTTAAAGCAGGGGCTGATTTGGTTACCGTAATGGGTGCTGCAGGAAATACAACGATTATTGGTGCAGTTAAAGCGGCAAAAGCACATGGGAAAGGCATAGTGGTTGATACCATTGGTTATCCTGATCGTGTTAAAAGAGCACAAGAGGTTACTGCATTAGGTGTTGAATTTGTAGAACTACATGCAGGTTTAGATGAACAGTGGACAGCTGGTTATTCCATTCAGGTGCTTATCGATGAAGCTGCAAGAGCTGGAGTTCCGGTTTCTATTGCTGGTGGGGTAAATATTGATAACGTTACCGCAGTTATACAGGCAGGCGCTATAGTTGCCGTTGCAGGTGCTGCAATTTATGGTGCTGAAGATCCTGCTGCTGCTGCAAAGGCGCTTCGGGAAGCAATTGATGCTGCATAGTTATTGAGGTATAATCTGTTACCATAGGTACTTTGTTTATGGTAACAGATTATATTTTTAATTCCTTAGGTTATGGCTCATCCAAGACGCCTAAAGCCAGTAATAATATGGGAATATCTTTTAAATTCTTTTGAAAAAGGAACAAGTTGGTATTATATGGTTGTTTAGGAAATCAAATTCAAAAGCTCATTGCTTCAGGGAAATCGCTTTTAACTTTTCTCTGATAATTCTTCCTCTTTCTGCGCATGCCTGAGCATTATGTTTGCCACGGAAGCACGAAAAACACGGAAAAACTTTAATCTCCTCCGTGATTTCTGTGCTTCCTTGGCTAATTAATTTTTTGCAAATGTTTTAAAAGCAATTTCCCTGCTCATTGCTTAAACCTGCCAGATGTTGGTTGAGAATTTATTATATTTGTTATGTGCTAAATTCAATTATATGTTATTGTTTCTTGTCCCTTGTTATCTGATCCTGTTTTTTGGCTGGCTAATTTATGCAGGACTGATTAAAGGGAATTTAAAAAAGCATATTCAAGTGGCTTACGTTGGTGGGGTTTTTAGCCTAATCTGGCTTGTTATTTTAGTTTTTTCTATAACTTAACTCTCTGTTCTCAAAATCTTCAACGGTGGCTGGTTCAGGATACCTCTTGTACTTAATACACCGGTAATTACCACAAGCAATACAATTGAGCCGAACAACAATAAGGTTGGTACGAACGGAGGCACAAAGGCGGCATCGAAAGTGAATTTAGCTAATGCCCAGCTTCCGCTTATGGCTAAAATTAGTCCCGCACCTGCTGCAAAGGCACCTAAAAAGAAATATTCGATCGCATTTATGGCTAAAATCTGCTTTCTGCTCGCCCCCATAGTTCGCAACAAAATACTTTCTTTTATCCGTTGGTTTTTACTGGTTAATACCGAAGATATTAAAACAATCCAGCCGGTTACCATACTAAAGCCAGCCATAAACTGAATTACGAAACCGATTTTGCTTAACAGCTCATCTAATAGTTTCAATACGAGATCTAAATCGATGACGGATACATTTGGGAATTTTTGTACCACTTGGCCCTGGAAACGAGCTGAAACTTCGCCCGATGGCACTCTGGTCATTAATACATGAAACTGTGGTGCTTCTTCTAATACTCCAGCCGGAAAAACGACTCTGAAATTGGTCTGCATCCGGCTCCAGTTTACTTCCCTTAAACTTCCAACAACCGTTAGGATCATCATGCCCTGAACGTTAAAAAGGATCTTATCATTCAGGCCAACATTAATAGATTGGGCATAACGCTGATCCAGTGAAATATAAACCGTTTCATTAGGCTTTATTTTTCCGGTCCATTTACCCGATGTAATTTTCTCTGCTGCGGTTAAAGTATCCTGATAAGTAGCCCTGATTTCGTTGCGGTAAGCCCTTCTGTTATTGGTATCGGCACTGGCTTTCTTTCCATTAATTTCTTCTATCCGCATGGTAATTACCGGTACCTGGTTCATTAATGGTAGCTTGAAAGCTTTGGTTAAACTGTCCAATCCTTCCTTCTGAGTATTCTGGATATCGAACATTACCATGTTGGGCTGGTTAGCACCTGAAGAAAGCGTAACGCGGCTCATTAAGATTCCCTGAACAAAAAATAGTGTGCAGATAAAAGCGGTTGATAAGCCTATAGAAACGGTAAGCATTAAAGTTTGGTTATTCGGACGGTAAAGATTTGCAAATCCCTGTCGCCACAAATAAGGGGATGAATTTGGCAAGAGCTTTCTTACCAAAAACATCAATAATTTAGAGAGTATAATCAGCAGCACAAAAGCGATTGCAATACTTGCGGTAAAAGCCAGCGTTTGTATCCATGTTTTCATCTGCAGGTGTGTAAAAGCTGTGATAAAGACTGCCATAAGCATATACACTAACCAGGTTAAGGGATCTCTTCTTTCAGCTGCTTTTTCGAAAGATATCCTGATGGCATTTAATGGGGAAATCTTCCTGACAGATAGAAGTGAGGGCAGGGCAAAGAGAATCGAGATGATCAAACCCAATAAAATACCCTGACCAACGGCCAGCCACGAAACCTGCATGGTGATCTCGATGGGTAAAAAATCTTTTAATACAAGTGGAAGTAAAAACTGGATACCTGTGCCTAAAGATGCCCCTAGAACAGAAGCAATTAAACCAATGAAAAAGACCTGGATGAGGTAGATTAAAAAGGCATGACGTGATTTTAATCCTAAACACCTCAGCGTAGCAATCGCGCCGAGTTTTTCCTGAATATACACATGAATAGCGCTACCTACACCAACGCAACCCAGCAGCAAAGCGATAAAACCAGATAAAGCCAGAAAACGGTTTACATCTTTAAACGATCTTCCGGTCTGTTCTTTTCTCGATTCAACCGTATCGGCATCAAAGCCTTCTTTCTCTAATTTGCTGTCCTGCTTTTTTACCCATTCATCTATTTTGGACGGATCATTGTACCTGAAATAAAATTTATTGTTAATGCGGCTTCCTGTTTTAATTAGATTGGTTTTATCGAGCGTTTGTAGTGGAATATATACCGTAGGGGCAATACTTGCACCAATTCCGGTTTGGCCCGGAGCTTTGGTTAAAGTACCCAAAATGTTAAAATTGAGATCACCTATTTTTACCGAGTCACCAACTTTTGCATTAAATTGCAGCATCAGGGTTTGATCTACCAAGGCATTTCTTCCGGTTTGAAAATGTTTTGCTGCACTTAGCGGAATGGTTTCTATTGTGCCATAATAAGGGTAATTCCCTTCAAGAGCTTTCATCTGTACCAAACGGCTGCCTCCACCTTTCTGGAAATAGATCATCGAGGCAAAGGTTTTCTCCTGCGATCGCTCATCGCCAAGGGTGTCGAGCATTTTTTGCATCGCTTTGCTTACACCTTTCCGACTATCCAAAACCAGGTCTGCTCCGGTAAGTTCTTTTGCCTGTGCATCAATATCTTTTTGCAGGTTATCTTTAAAAGAATAAACGGCAACAAGGGCCGCGATGCCCAAAACAATAGATGAAATAAATAAAAATAAACGCACACGGTTTTTCCTGCTATCGCGCCAGGCCATTTTAAACAGCCACGAAAACTGAACAGACTGTTTCGGAAGGGGATTAGACATAAGTAGGGTTTTCGTCTGAAATAATTACGCCACCTTTAACTTTGATACTTCTTGATGTTCTGGCAGCTAGTTCAAGGTCGTGCGTTACGATAACCAATGTGGTTCCCGCATCTTTGTTTAAATCAAAAAGCAATTTGATTACTTTTTCGCTGGTTTCTGCATCAAGGTTTCCGGTAGGTTCATCTGCAAAAAGAATAGCAGGTTGATTTGAAAAAGCCCTTGCCAACGAAACCCGTTGTTGCTCACCACCTGATAATTGTACGGGATAGTGGTGTGAACGGTCGGCAAGGCCAACCTTATCCAACAGCTCCAGTGCATGTGTTTTAATGTTTTTTGCTCCCCTTAATTCTAAAGGAACCATTACGTTTTCGAGTGCCGTTAAAGTTGGCAAGAGTTGAAAATTCTGAAAAATGAAACCTACGTATTGATTTCTAACAGCTGCCCTTTCATCTTCGTTCAGTTTCTCCAGGGCAATACCATTCAGTTCAACTGTTCCGCTACTCGCCCGGTCCAAGCCTGCACATAAACCAAGCAGGGTTGTTTTTCCGCTTCCCGAAGGACCTGTTATGGCCACAGTTGAACCTGCAGCTATCGAAAAATTAATGTTATCCAAAACGGTGAGCTCCCGTCCGGCACTTTGGTAAATTTTGCTTACATTTCGGATGTTCAATATGCTTTCCAATAGCTGATTTTTTTTAGGGTTTGCGTATAGATGTGACCAAACATAATGGGCCAATCCCTGTTAAGATAACGGTTTAAACGATAATTAGATATAGATTTATTAGATATGTTACGAAAACGATTAATTGGGCTATTTGTTTTGAGCTTGATCCTCTTAAGCTGTGGAAACCAACAAAGTAAAAGCAATACTGATAAAACTTTAGATTCGGCTGACCAAAAGGTTTCAGTTGCTGCGGCGAAAAAGAAAAATATCCTCTTTTTCGGAACCAGTTTAACAGCAGGTTACGGACTCGACCCAACGGAAGCTTATCCAGCTTTGATCCAAAACCGGATCGACTCTTTAAAAATGCCTTATAAAGTAATTAATGGTGGATTAAGTGGAGAAACTTCTGCGGGTGGAAAAGGTAGGATTGATTGGCTACTTAAACAGCCTGTGGATATTTTTGTGCTTGAACTCGGAGCGAATGATGGTTTACGTGGCTTACCTGTATCGCAAACGGTTAAGAACCTCCAGGCGATTATTGATCGTGTAAAAGCTAAATACCCGGATGCTAAAATGGTGCTGGCCGGTATGCAGGTTCCGCCAAATATGGGCGCAAAATATGCTTCGGATTTTAAAAACATGTTTCCGGAACTGGCGAAGAAAAACCAGATGGCCCTGATCCCTTTTTTATTGGATAAAGTTGGCGGTGTTCCAAAGTTAAACCAGGCCGATGGCATACACCCAACGGCAGAAGGAGATAAGATTTTGGCGGAAAATGTTTGGGTGGTGTTGAAAGGTTTGTTGTAAGCTTTCTCAATTTTAACCACAAAGATCACGGAGAAAAAGCACAGAGGGCACTGAGCGGAGTGTCCTAATTTGATCAGGAACGACTTGCATGCGGTGATGGTAAAAACCATCACCATTAGCATGACATTTTTAAAATTGAGGCGTATAAACTTCCTGTTAATATTTACCAACGAATGAAGACTTGTCTTCAAACCATTTACCAATAAGAGGAACAGGTTTAAGCGCACCATTGGCGGCATTGATAATCCCCATAATCCAAAGAATTACAAATGCATAACCCACAAATCCTAAAAAGGATAAAGCAGGCACTATACTGGCAATGATGGTAAAGGCTACATTGAAAATAATGCTGACAATAGCAATGCCTAGTGACTGTCTCAAGTGGTATTTAAGCAAAGTGTCAGCTTTATCTTTTCCAATAAAATAAGCTACTAACCAACCGATAATGGTAATGTAAGAAACGATTGAAAGGGTTTTGTTGTCCATGATTTCTGTTTTTTAGGTTGAAAAATTATTTAGGTCAAATTTGCTGTTAAATATCATCACCTAAAAGAATCTGCCACCTACAGAGCGTCTACATCATTTTGAAAAGACGTCTACAATACATCTACATGTGTTTTTAAATTACTGTTTATTAATAACTTATGTGATTATGTCGTTCTCGCTATTTGTCTACAAATTTGGGGTTAGGTAAAAATGAAGACCAGAAGCTGTTAATGCAGGATATAGGTTAAACATGAGCCTTGGAGCATTAATCTAAATTGTTTATTGAATTAAACTGTTTTTGTATTTCGGCTAATTGCTTTTCTCTTTTATTAATCACTTTACGCATTTCCAATTTGTGCTTCAATAATTGCCCCTGCTTTGCTATCAAACTATCCCGCAACTGCTCTGTATTGGCTTTCTGGCTTTGTTGTTGTACCATAATTTCCTGGCGATCAAAAACTTCCAGCTGTTTAACAGCTTTATAATAGTTACATGTTGCCGATTTTAACTCGTTGCCATATTTAATACCGCCTGTTTCAAGCGCATTTATTTCACTGATGATTTTATCGAAAGCCTGTTCCTTTTCGGTTATTGCCTGCTGGGCGCATTTAAAATCGCCATCAATCAGGCATTTCAGTTTTCGCTCATTCGGGCCTTTTTTGCCCACCAGTATATTGAATGCTGTACGTTCCTTTTGTTCCAGGGCAGTCTTTAAATGAACTGCATTTTTAGACTGGCAAGAAGCTATAACAAAAATCAGCATGACTAAAAGGATATTTATTGGTCTCATATTGGTTAATGCAAGATTTCTAAATTATTTCCGGTTGAGGTCGGTAATTAACAGGGGGTTATCCTTTTTCAGGTTTTCGATCAGTTCTTCCACAGCCCCAATAGTAGGATTTTTTTTCAGTTCTTCTACCTCAGTATCGGTAATGCCCACCAATTGGAGAAAACTGAGTTCGCCATGAGGGGTATCAATTTTTCCCAATTCCGCATCCAATGCAAAAACAAATCCCGTTATTTTAGTATCAGGATTTAATCTTATTGGTCCATTGGCCGGGATGAAGTGGTTCTCTTCAAACCATTTACCGCTCGAAAACACATACCTGGCTAAATTATTCATCACCTGTATAGCCCAGATGGGATCGTTTTCATCATCTTTAAATGGTGCTAACCTAAACGTAAATTCAAACCCCCACTTGCTAAACTCACCGCCGGCCTTTTCTTCATTATAATACAATTCGCTCATGCCGTAACTGATGATGTGACGGTGAAAGCTTTGGTGGTTACTATCATAAATACTGGCCCCATCTATCGGGTCGGTTCCGCCAGCAACATAATGGATTCCACACAAAGGCGGGTAATGGCGTGCTTCGGAAGTGCCATAAATTTTTTCCAGTTGATCATCTATTGCCTGCCATCCAGGCGTATCATCAGTTGTAAACTTTTGTCTGTATTCTTCAGTGGTCATCATAAGATTGATTTAAATTTAAAATGCTTTCAAAGATTTTGCCATTTATTTGCATAACAATTGGTAATGGAATATTGTGAAATGTTTTTCTGCTTTTTACTGGGAAAATACCGTAGTACCATCAATAGCCAGCGTTTTTACATAAAAGCTCATCTGCGGAGAAGTACCGCCACCAGTAACGTAAAAACTCTCGGACGACCCCGCTAGCTGTCCATCTGTAAATGATATTATACGTGGTTTTTTTATATCGCTAACGGTTACCACCGTAATCACGCCTGATGTATTTTTAAGTTGTCCGGACATCCATTTAAATAAAAATTCGTCAGGGTTCTGACCAAGTTCGATACTGATGCTGCAACTGCCATTATTAATCAATTTGCCTTCCTCCTGTGCATAAAAGGGATTACTTAATGAATAATTAGCGCCATAAAGTTTATAGCTATGGCTTGTATTAGTGGCCTTGTCCGTTAATTTTAATTCAACTTCTGCCTGCGTCTCATTTTGCGCAAATGCATTAAAACTGCATAAAGATAATAGCAGGATCAGCGTTTTGTTATACCATTTAGTTTTCATAGTAGGTGTTTTTTAAGTTGATGTTAGGAAGCAAAATTGAATTTTCCTTCAAATATTTTTCCGATAATTGGAACAGGTTTTTCCAGTTCGTTGTTGGCTGCTATGATGCCCAGCAATAACAATACAAATGGAATTAATAAAGTGAGATAAAAAATAGCACCTAAAGATGGAATAATCGCTAGAATAACACTGCTCAAAATGCTTAAAATAATAGAAGTGATGATCAGTCCGAGCGATTGTCCAAGGTGATAATTAACCAGTTTACTTTTTTCTGCTGATTTTTTAAACTCCAGATAAGAAATGATCCATCCGATCAAAGTAATGTAGGCTAGAATAGCCATTGTTTTCTGTTTCATGTGATTAAATTTTTTGGTGAATTGAATAACTCAAAGTTATGGGCAGTTAAACCGTCAGTCAAGAAAAGGCAGGCTATACAGTGACTACCTGTCTTTAAAAAAACGTCTACAAGGAGACTACAAAAACCCTTTAAGACAGTTTAATTTCAATTATTTATTGTAATTCTGTTCCTGTAAAATGTTTCTTTTTTATTTTTGATCATGCAGCTACCACTGAGAAAATTATCAAGTATCCTATTTTGTCTTTTACTTTTTTTTAAAAGTGCCGAGGCACAAAAGATCTATGTCGATTCCCTAAATCATTTGCTGGCGCAGAACAGCATTTCGAAAGAAGAAAAAGTAAATCTGCTCTGCAAACTGGCCAAGGCAAATTTTGAAAAAAACCTTCAGCTTTCTTTTCAACAAGCCAATGAGGCCCTTAAGGTTGGAGAAGGATTAAAGGACGGGAAAAGTAAAGCCATGGTCTATGCAACACTGGTTCACTTGTACGTGTGGAAAAAGGACTTGAAAAGTGCCTATGCAAGTTTAGATAGTGCCATGTATTATGCACATAAAACAAAAGACCGCGTTGCACTGGGTTTTGTATGGTTTAGAAGTGGTTGGTTAGACCTGGTGAACGATGATAATGATAAATCGGTGGCAAAGCTGCTTAAAGCCCTGGATTTTTTAAAGGGTCAGCATGCAGATGACTACGAAAGTACCATATACCATTATCTGGCCAGTTTTTATGGCTATGGCAATGATCCATTAAAACAGCAGAAATACGCCCGTTTATGTTATGTAAGTGCAATAAAAAGTAAACAGATGGACCTGTTGAATAATGCCTATCTTACTATCGGACAAACTTATTTTGACCGTTTTAAGCTTGATACGCTCAAACGCAATTTGCTCGACTCGGCATTGTTTACCTATAAAAAATCACTTCAGCTCTCAAAAAAGCAGGAGGGTCGCATGCTTATTTACAGCAATACTGCTGCGGCAGCTTTAAATACCGCCAATACTTATTTTCAATACTTTCCGCCTTCATATCGCGATAGTGCCGAAAAATATGTGGATATCGCAATGGGTATTGCTACAAAAACAAATTTATTGGAAGTTTTACTAAACTGCTACGGCTTAAGGAGCGAATATGCACTACGCGACGGAAATTACGATGAAGCAGAAAAACTATTGCTCACCGGATTGGGTAAAATTTCTGGCAGCATAATAAAAATGCCTTTAACTCAGGCACGGATATACCAGGGGCTTGCAACTATTGCCGAAAAAAAAGGTAATCAGCAAGCTGCCTTAAATTATTTGAAGCAGTATTTTAATTATTATAAAAAGGCTTTTGATGAAGAAAAAATCAACAGCACCATCAGGATAGAAGCACAGTATCAATCTGAAAAAAAAGCGCAGGAGATTGCCTATTTGCACCAACAGACCAAGTATACAAAAAAACTGAATGTTTATTACATTATTTCAGGTTTGACGGGGATTGCCGCATTGCTTTTACTGCTCATGTCTTATAATTATAAACTCAAGGCATCGATTAGAAAACAAGAGCTGATCGACCAGGGAAAAAAGGCCGCAGAATTAAAGGCGCAGCTAAAAGAGGCGGAAGCGATGCAACTTCAAACAGAACAGGTTTTGCTTAGAGAGCGTCAGGAGCGGTTGGAGAAAGAAGTATTGGCCAGTAATTTACAGATTGAAGAAAAAAATGAACTACTGGAGCTTATACCAGAAAAGGTAAATATTGAAAGCCACCTTTCGCTTGATGAACAGATTAAACGGATTGTGAACCAGCAGAAAAGGATGGATAAAGAATTTGAGGAACATAAGACAGATTTTTTTGATACTAATCCTGTTTTTTTTGAACGCCTGCAAGAGAAAGCGAACCAGACACTTACGCGGCTTGATTTAAAATATTGTTCTTATATGTTGATGGGTTTAACCAATAAAGAGGTTTCTATCCGTTTAGGTATCGAACCCAAAAGTGTGCGTATGAGCCGTTACCGGATTAAACAAAAATTGGGTTTGGGAAAAGAAGAGGACTTGAATCTGTTTCTGCAGCAGTTAGGTTTAATGCATTTCCAATAGGCTCAAAATAATATCTTTTTGCGATTTATCCCTTAGGGGATGCGTCAGTTAATACCATTGCTTTTCTATTGGTACCGGACACGGATATCCGTTTACCTTTATCTGGATCAGGATAAAATTAATCTAAAATGGAAACAGACCAGAAGTAAAATTTTCCACTCATTATAGTCAAGGATTTATTTATTTTTATTTAGTATGATTATAAATAAATATTTTAGATTTGCGCAATTATCAGATAAACCAATTTTTTATGCTTAAAAATCTACAAAAGTGCCGTTTCGAAAGATTCTATTTCAGAAACAGAGGACTACTGTTTCTATTGCTGCCTGTATTATTATCATTTACGGCAGGGGCGCAGACTGCTTTGCTAAGTGGTACCGTAAAAACGGCAGATGGGAAACCGGCAGATTTCATAACAGTATCCATTCCGGAATTAACTAAGAACACAATAACCAATGAAAGGGGGGAGTTTTCGTTCAGCCGTTTACCATTGGGAAATTATAAAGTGGTTGCCAAAGCGCTAACTTCTTTGGCGCTGGAGCAGCAGGTGAACCTGGTTGCAGGCAACAGAAATAAGGTAAGTTTTATACTTTCTGAAACTTCAAAGCAATTGGAAGAGGTACATATCCTGTCGAGCAAAAGCAAGAAACTGGCTAGTAAGAAAACCGATTACGTAGCCAGGATGCCGCTGGAGAATCTTGAAAATCCGCAGGTGTATAGCGTGGTTAGCAAGGAACTTTTAAAAGAACAGCTTACCGTTGATATTAAAAGTGCCGTTCAGAATACTCCGGGCGCGGTGGCCTATAACTTTCCTGCGGGGGGCGTGGGCATTGCCTTTAGGGGGTTCATCAGCGGTGTTAATGCCAGAAATGGCATGGAGACATCTGCTTCCCGCTCATCACTTGATATTTCCAATGTGGAAAGGATTGAGGTACTGAAAGGACCTTCGGGCACTTTATTTGGTTCTTCTGTTTCCTCATTTGGCGGTGTGGTAAACTTGGTAACTAAGAAACCTTTTGATAGTGCCGGTGTAGAAATATCTTACACAGGCGGAAGCTACAACCTGAACCGTCTTACTGCTGATGTGAATACCCCGCTTAACAAAGACAAATCTGTGTTGTTCAGGATAAATCTGGCGGTAAACAAAGAAGCCAGCTTCCTGAGCTACGGTTTCAATAATACCTATGCCATTGCACCTACGCTGACCTATAAGGTATCTGACAAGCTTAGCTTTAACCTGGATGCAGAACTTTTCAATGCAAACAATACACGCCGTACCTACAACACGTATACAGCCAGTTCAGGGATAAAGACTCCTGGAGAGGTTTTATTGGATTACAAGACCTCTATGTTCCATGATGACAATAGTGGTAAAACTTCTGCTTCAAAAATCTTTGCACAGGCATTATATGAAATTTCAGATAATTGGAAATCGACAACCTTATTCTCTTTTGTAGGTGAAGACGTTGATTATAGTTACCAGTCTTATGCGAACTGGACCTCACCGAGCCAGGTAACCAGACAGGTGGGTTTATGGGGACCGATTTCGAATAACTATACCAATATCCAGCAGAATATAAATGGTCAGTTTTCAACCGGTGGAATAAAACATAAATTCCTGGGCGGTCTAAACTATAGATTCTATGACGGCAGTCGCCGTGCAGGAGGAAATGTACTTACCCTTGATAACATAGATGTAACCAAAACCTTTGCTCCGATAAGAAGAAAGGCAGTTGATGCCGGACTTGTATATTACACCTCTGCCATAGCAGACCAAGAAACCTGGAGTGCCTATGCCTCTGATGTGGTTAACTTTACTGATAGGCTTTCGGCAATGTTAAGCCTGCGTTTGGACAGGTTCGAACGCAGAAAAGTGGCCGCTACAGAAGGATTTAAGCAAACAGCTTTATCGCCTAAATTGGGCCTGGTTTACCAGGTGGTTAAAAATAAGGTGTCGCTATTTGGTAACTACATGAATGGTTTCCAGAATCTTGCCCCTGTAACACAACCCGATGGAAGTACATTGGTTCTTGATCCGGTTTACGCTGTTCAATATGAAGGCGGTGTAAAAGCGGAGCTTTTCAATAAAAAATTAAGTGCTACAGCCAGTTATTATAATATTGCGATCGATAATGCGACCCGTGTAGAAGCCAATTTCACGTTCCAGGACGGAAAACAGAAAAGTAAAGGCATCGATCTTGAACTGATCGGGAATCCAGTTGCGGGCTTGAGTATTGTTGCAGGCTATGCGTACAATGATAACCGCATCGTAAAATCAAGCAATCCAGCCATAGAGGGTAACAAAGCAGTTTCTTCCCCTGAAAATGTGGCGAACTTTTGGGTAACCTATACCTTACAGAACAAGTTAAAGGGGCTGGGGCTGGGTTTCGGCGCCAATTACGTGGATGATAATTTCTTTACTGCCGATAATACTTTTTACATGCCATCTTATACGGTTTATGATGCTACCTTATTTTATGAGCAGCGTAAGTGGAGGCTTGGTTTAAAGGTGAACAACATTAGCAATAGAAAATATTGGGACCTTGGCGGAAACTCGCAGGCACCAAGAAACGCAATGGCCAGCTTGTCATTTAAATTTTAAGTAACCAGGGAGAAGTTCATCGCTTCTCCCGTTTTTATAATATGCTTACAGATAAACCGAAAAGCCCATCTAAACCAAGAAAATCTACGTTCCGGCGCGTCGTCGAATGGTTGCACCTTTGGCTTGGACTTAGCTCTGGAGTCATTGTCTTTGTAGTCTGTCTGACTGGTGGAATTTGGGTATGGCGCCATGAAGTCTGGTATTTTACCGAAAAATATCAGCGTGTACCTATTCAGGAAAAACCTTTTCTGGCTCCTTCGGTGCTGATTGCCAAATCAGGTAACTATCTCCGGGCGAAAGAACATACTGAAATTACTCTACAGGGTATCACTTATGGCCGGGCTGGTAGATCGGTGATGTGTTCCTATGGATTACCCGGTGAAAAATCTGCTGAGATTTATGTCAATCCCTACACAGCCGAAATTATTAAAGACAAACGGGCATCTGCCGCATCAGAAAACTTCTTTATTTTCATCAGAGCCGGACACCGTTTTTTCTGGCTTCCCCGAAACATAGGAAGCCCACTCGTCGGTGCTGCCTGCATCGTGTTCCTGGTTATACTCATTACTGGTCTGATCTGGTGGTATCCCAAAAAATGGAATAACAAAACGAGGGAAAAAAGTTTCAGAATAAAATGGGATGCCAAATGGAAGCGGCTGAACATTGACCTGCATAATGTGCTTGGATTTTATAGCTTCATCTTTGTGATCCTGCTTACTGTTACAGGGATTGTATTTACTTTTGAGTGGTTTGAAAAAGGGATCTACAGTGGGCTCACATGGAAAGAAAAAACGGCGTACGAAAAGCCGCCACTTTCGGATACCACCATTACCCAGATCAAATATCAGCAGCCCGTAGATTTGCTGTGGAGCAAGATGAATACCGTATATGATAGTCAGAAAATAGGCAGCCTCTGGATCAGTGTACCAGAAAAAGCAGAGGAGCCTTACCGTGTATCGGTCAATTTTGGAGACGGAACGCTCCTGTATAATTCCCGCATTCATTATTATGATGGAAAAACGTTGAAAAAACTGCGTTGGAAGAGTGATAGGGCTGTTGATTATGAGAAACTCTCAGTAGGAGAGAAAATATTTCGTATGAATTTTGATATCCACACCGGTCAGATCCTGGGATTGCCAACCAAAATTCTTGCTTTCATTGCCTGCATTATTGGTGCGAGCCTGCCTGTTACCGGGGTAATTATCTGGTACAACCGCAAATGGGGAAAAAAGAAGAAAAAGAAATCAGGTTTAGCACAATCCATGGAGTAGCTGGCCTGTTGGCAATGGGGGAGTTAGCATTAAGTTCACAAAGCTTGGCGCAATCCTGCTAAATGTACTCCTTGATGCTTATGTTGAGAAATGTTCTGAAAGCTCTTTTATTGACCCGAAAACAAAACCTCGGGATAACAAATATTGATTGCAGGGTTTTTAAACGCGATCAACAACTTTTACAATACGTTTTAACCGTTCTGCTACCGTTGTATCACCCACAATTTTTATTACAGGGCAGTTCAGGCCTTCCAGCCAATTTTCGTGGATTCCGATATTTCTGCCTGTAAAAGAACGGTCGTCGTATTTTGAGGCCCAATCTATAAATTCCAGGAATAATTTGTGCCGTTGCGCATCGTCATAAATCTGATTTCCATAACGTTCTATTTCCCTTTGCACCAGACGTTCCATCCTGATTTCTTTTGGCAGATAAAGGAAAACCGCAAGGTCGAACATTTGTTTCCATTCCTCGCCCCAGCTTACCAGCGAGCCGCCCACAATATAGTTTTCTGATTTTCTTAATTCGTCTTTAAGCAACCTGCTCCGTAATTGGGCTTCTCTCTTTACGGTATAAGGAACAGCAGATTTTTCCCAGAAAAAACTATCCGTATCAAAATAGGGGATATCTAATCGGGCAGATAAAGTTTCGCCCAAAGTGGTAGAGCCTGCACAGGATGCACCAAGGATATGGATTTTCATGGCATAAAGATATTGCAAATTGTTTTATCGGTTTGTTAAAACCTGTAGATATCGCACAAGGTTAATTTCAGGCTTTTGTTTCTTCAGCGGGGATGAGGGGATATCTGCAACATCTGGAAGGAATTTTGGCTATTGTTAAGGGAATTTACAAGAAGTAATTTGTCTCGTAATTTAAGCCTTAAAACCGCTTAAAATAAGTTGCATGATCAATTTACGCAGAAAAATTGGCCACTTTGCTGAAAGACAAATGGCAATTTTTGAGATATCTAAGCTTAAATTTCGTTATATTTCCATACGCCGGAAATGGTAAGCAAAGTTAGTCCAGGTTGTTTTTCACCATAGCTAAAAACACAAATATATTTTGAATGACAAGACGGACAATCTGTTCCAAAGTACAATGTTGGTAAATCATTTACTGTCAATTCTCCAAAGTGAAGTAAATTTATGGAGGTTTCGGAGACAATTTTATTTTTTAATAATTCATTTTTAGCTAAAACCTTTTCGTTATTGTACAATTGAAAAATCGGGAATCCTGATTCATAAGGTGTTATTTTAACGATATTTTCATGGCCACAGTTACAACATTTGAATTTTACTGCTGCTGAGTTACCGATCTCTGCATTACTGAACGTGTTTTTGGCAACAGAAACCTGTTTTTCAATGAATATTTTTTTTGAAATGGAATACATCTAAATAATTTTATTGTGCAATAACTACGCCCACAGCTCCCGGGTATTTTCCACTCGGGTTTTTCTTAATTGTTACTTTAATATACCCTTCCTGGGCCAATTTATTCCAGGTTTTTTGGTAGCCAGTCGCTGGATCGATCGGGATTTTCCACATGGTCTGTTTACCATTGCCCACCTGATTAAACCAGGGAATAATATCTGCTGTTTGGCCTTTGAAAGTTAATGAATTATTTAAAACTTCGATTTCATAATAAAAATCATAAGTATTTTCCGGTTGATTCAATGCTCTTTGCCCGAAGATATACACAGATCCATTGATGATTGGACTTGTAAAACTTCCTCCCAGGGTCGGAGCCCCTGTTCCGCTGTAGGTTCCAATCGCACCACTGTATCTATCGTATTTTTGTCCCATCGTGATTGGTGTATCATCTACTGTATTGAAACCTCCGTTTGCAGGTGGCCATTTTCCGTTTAAATTGTTGTTTATAAATAGCGTTTCCAGTTCGCCCCACTTTTGTTTCTTGTATAAATCGTAAACCTGATCCCTCATCGTCTGGCTTACCGTGTTTGAAGGATCATAGGTTGCAGCCAGTTGGTTTGCGTTTTTGTAAAATTCAGCGGGTGCCGTAATTGGTGGTTCATCTAAAAGACCATCCTTATCCGAGCGGCAAGCCACAGAGAATAATGCAATGTTTAAAAGTAGAAAGTACTTTAATAAATTTTTCATAGCTGTTAATTTAGTTTAGTAAAATGATGATTTGAAAATAGATGGGTAATGAGAGTAAAATAATACATTAAAAAGTATTACGAATCTAATATTTTTTCATGATAAAATTTACAATTGAATGAGTATATTTACTACATATTGCCCTTGCTGGCGCATGTGTGTCGCGTGTGAAAAATAAAAAGCTACCTTCAGAAGTGCTGTCGAACTTCGGTTAAATGGTTAATTAATGTTTAATGTAATGGGGAAATCCGGTGGGTTTTGTGATGGCTTCGAGGTCTTCTAGTGGTATGGATGCTCGTAGGAGCTGTCGGATTTTCTGCCTGGGTTCGGTCTTGACTTTCCTAAATTTCATGTAAGGGTTGCCTTTGTATTTGCCGCCTTTCACGTTAGGAGTTTTGATTTTACGGGTATTTGCGGTACGCTCTTCCAATGCGTCGAATTGTTGTTCTTTCATGGCTTATATTTTTGTTGGGTCAAAATTGGGAAGCCTGAAAGGGGGTGGTACTCTCGTAGGGAGAAATAGTATGAAGTTGATTATCTTTATTGCTGAATATGAAAGAAGACGCCTCAGCTTTTCAGCTCAAATACAATGGTATAGTTGTAATCCAATCGTTGCCTGATGATGAAAAACAGACGGGAACAATATTGTATGATGATATTATCTCCAGACGCTGCGATCAAAATGGGCATGGTAAGTATTTTTACAATCCTACTTCTAAAAATGACTTAATTGAGGTGTTAAATACCGTTTGCAATAATGTTCTTTATGATGACCTGCTCCCAATTTTGCATTTTGAGATCCACGGTTTAGAACATGGTCTTGGTTTAAAAAATGGCGATCATGTTCTATGGAAGGAATTGCAAGACTATTGCAGATTAATAAATGTTAAGGCTAAAAACCAACTAATTATAACCTTAGCAACCTGTTGGGGCAGTAGCATTTGGGAAATGATCGATATTGGTGTTCCCGCACCTTACTGGGGATACATTGGGCCAAGAGAGAAAATTGGAACTGGTGATTTGATGCTGGATTTTGGTGAGTTTTATGACAGCCTTTTAACTGAACAAAGTTGGGATAAGGCCCTTAAACGGCTCGTTGAAAACGGAAATCGCCAGAAATACATTTATTTGCATTCCAAAGGAATATTCGAGTATTACATAGAAAAAAACTATAAGGGAACCAAGATAAACAAACATGAAACTTTTAAGCGTCTATTCGGCCAAACCAAAGATCATTACCCAGGCTTAAATCGGGCTGAAAGAAAAAAACGCCTAAAAAATAATCTGGCAGAGTTTAACCGAGAAAGCTTTATTGCTAAGATGAAAAAAACTTTTTTAATGACCTGATTATTTCTTAGAGCAACTCCAAATTAAAATGTAACGCTATGGCAAAAGACTATAATAAAGATTTACGGAGCACGATACTAATCTGCTCTATACGCTGCGAAGAGGCGGGGTCAGGAGCTTTGAAAATGCTTTTAAGGACGATTAAACCATCTTCAAAAACGCTAGACAATAAATCAAGTAGCCTTTCTTTTAAAAGTAAGATCGATTTGCTTTCGGATATTGATGATTTAAAACCAGAGGATTACACCCATATGATTAAATTCATGGAGATCAGAAATCAGTTTATCCATAATCCTGATTGTAATTCATTTGTTGATTTAAGCATAACAGCAAAGGAGTGTACCAATTACCTAAAGAAACAGCTTCCGAATCCAATTGAAGATGAGGAGCAGAGTTTGAACCACAGCTTTAAAGAACTCTTTATTCGTGTCTTGGGTACGCTGCTTATACTTAAAACAGAATATCGTCATGGGGTTACACATGAAATGCATAGGTATGTTGACACAAAAACTCTTGAAAAATTTAAGGACATTTATTCTTCTGCTTTTGGTAAATGGAAAGCATATAACGATTCCTTGCCGAAACCTGTTTATCGCATGTTTAAAATAGCTGATAACTCTGAAAAGGATGTACTTGCTTTTGAAAAATATATTACCCTGGAAATCATTGACGAAAAAATTAAAATACTTGACGCTATCGGTAAAAATGAAATTTCTGAAAAGGAAGTCTTCAAAAGAAGGGTCGTTATTATGGAGAGTTTGAAAAAGGAAAAAGATCTAGTGCAAGGCGAATTAACTCATCAGCCTGAACGGGCATTTGCGATTAAAAAGCAAGATTCAAAAACGGCAGGACACAAATAGTAATATCAAATAGATACAGATTTAAAGTCAAAATCTAGTTCTATACCAAAGTCAATAGACAGTCCTTTATAGATCAGATGGGCATATTCAAAAATATAATGTGTTATTGCATGGGCCTGATAGGGGGTTAATCCAATCTTCTTTACAGTCCCACTGTCTGAAATCGTAAAATGTTGATCGAATAATGCTTTTCGATGCGCTTCTTTGATATAACGCTCAAATTGTGGATTTGTAACTAACCTGGAGTGTACTACCAGGTTTCTGATATGAGCGATCAGATCAAACCAGTGGCTCATATTTTTATTCCATATATTATTTGATTCATGCTGCTTGAAGAACGGAGAAACTTTTCTTAATGCTTTAATAAACCCTTTATTACCTGCGCCTTGAATGTATGAGATTTCATTTCTTACATCCTGAAAAGTGGTGTATGTATTTGGTAGTTTCAGAACCTGACTGAGATTTGGATTCTGAGCAACAAGCTCTGATAGTATATTTTTTAGGAAAGATTCAAAAACTTCGAATACCTGAGTTGTAGTAAGGCAAGCGATATAGCTTAACAACCTGGTTACTTCGGTAGGCAGATTATCGGTAGTTAGCGAATACCCAACCTTAGTGTCGTAAAGATTAGCCTCACCTTCTAATTGTGATAAATCCCTGTAAGTGGTGATCATCCCCATCAGTTCGTAATTTGGAATAGAAAAATTCTCCTGCAACTGCTGTCCTCTGGAAGACACGAAGCTCTCCAGAACAAGTAAGTTTGCATCTAGACTTGTGCATTCGATAAAAAGGGATTCAATATGTTTTTTAAGATAGTTCATTTTTATATTATTTGTTATCAAATAGTTTCATAAAATCTATCATGCTTAGTTTGTAACCGTTTAAAAGGCTGTGCAATTCCTTACTCACAATAAACATGTTGAAAGCGTAGTCTACCTTCTTGCTGATAGGAAACTCCGTAGTTTCTGCCAATCTTATGTACATCATAAAGTCGTCACCATCGTCAATCCTATCTGTATTTATCTTCATGTGCTCATTGGAGAAATGGATCAGACCGCTGGTATTTTCATACAATAATCTAAATCCCGGATATAGCTCATTCAATTTTGTGGACAAATATTGATCCGTCATCTTATTACCCTGAGCATCCTTAATGTTTCGGATATGTTCTCCATGTTGGATACGATTATAAAAGTCTAATCTATCTTGCACCAGCGATAACGCGAATAACCTCATACAGTTATCTGCTTGCAGCCTGATCAGGTTGATGGCTGTTATCCAATTATTTGCTTTCGCAAGAGTTTTGAAACCTTTATTTAACTCAATGGCTCTATGTACAATAGAGAAAGTAAAATGACTTGGTTTGGAAAGTAATTTACGGTTAGTCTCATTTGTAAAAATATCAATTGCTGTTTGATTCAGCTTTTTATTCATGGTATCTAAAGACTCGAATATTTTAACTAAATCTTCTTCGGAGACATCATTATTCAAAGGTTGTTTTTCCATCTTGATTCAAATTTGCATTTCTCCGTAGCCACAGCTCGAGAGCATATGTTTATAATTTTATTTTGCTTATTCTGGGCAAATTAGTCTATTTATTGAGGTTGAAAGCAGTCAGGTAATATTTGCAGAGTGAGAGCACTTCCCATACTTCATTCTCCTTATCATCGACCAACTGCGTTTTATCATATTCAATAAAAGATATATAAAACTGAGCGGAAACTGCCAGACAAGGATAGATTAATCTGAATTTGAGCATTTCGTTCAGCGTCGTCCAATGTTTCCTGGATTGAAAATATATCTGTGACACAATCGAACTGAACCCTTCAGCGTGCGCGAAAGAAGAGGTATAAGAATAGTAAGCAGTAACCAGCTCAGTTGGTAGCGGGCTTTCCCTAATGAGTTTGTTGAAATTAACAAAACTAAGATAGTCCTGCTTGCCAGCTTCAATCTTTTGAATGGCATTTGGTATTGCCTGTGGTAATTTGCTGTACTTTTTGTTGCTCTTGACCTCACTGATCAATTTCCCGATCTGCGCCCTAAGTTTACCTTCATCAAATTTCTCTGGAGTTACCATGTGCAGGGTATTCCCAAATTTGACAAAGTGCAATCGCGAAGAAAGGTCATATAAAGTAAAATAAAGTTCCTGCAACTCCTTGTCGCCCTTGCAGCCATTATACAAGCGGTAATACACCAGATAGCTTTCCAGCAGGCTTCGTGCGACGATATTGGCAGTTCCCTCATCGAAGATCGAACCGCCTTTTAAATCCAAAAGCTCAGTAAAAATCTTGATCAGGTTGATCGTTCTTAACCGGTAATTGCAAACGATGGTATACCTAGTGTTGGCATGCACGGCAGACGCATTTGGATCACGCTCAGCAACCCTGATACTTTGCAAGGCACACTCCAATAATAATGTGGTAATCTTGTTGAGATGCTCCAGTGATCGCCCAATATCGGGGTATTTACCTTCCGGTATAGGAAATTCCCTAGCCATAAAACCTTCATAATCAAAGTTATTTAAAGAGTCGTTTGCATCCATATTGTTTTTCAATTTTGAATTTGCCAGCTAACAGTTTATGATTTATAATGACAAAGAAATATAGTTACTGTGCAACCTATTTGCGCAGATTGGTAAATTTAGAAAATAGTAATAAAAGAGACCTAATGTAAATGTATACGGAGTAGCGATCAAACTACTCGACTAGAAAAGATCTGAAAAAAACGGGATTGATCATTCTTTAGAAACTTCACCACTAGAGATAATGTATTATTGGAGTTTTTCATCTTGCTTTATGAAACAAATAACAACCAGAAGGCGACCAAAGCCACATCGTAAAAAGCCACTTCCTGAGCCTAAAAAGGAAGAAAATCCTGTAACCAGCAATAAAATTTTCGTAAATTTAATAGCAGATATTGTATTTGAAAAATTATTAACAATTATAGGAAATGAACGCTATTGGATATATCGTTGATCCTTTAAAGGGGGAGGTCTTCACCAAAACGAAGCATTCGCTACGCTCATCTTTTGTTTTCCAGTTTTTCTTTTTAAGACCTATACTGTTAATCAGCATTTTTAACTCCATAAAAAAGGGAATAACTAATTTAGTTATTCCCTTTGGCGGAGAGTGGGGGATTCGAACCCGCGGACCCTTTAACAAGTCAACAGTTTTCAAGACTGCCGCAATCGACCACTCTGCCAACTCTCCGCTGCAAAAGTAGGAATTTGAAGCAAATCTGCAAACGATTTCTGATCAAATATTTCAATTAATATTTTAAGTCTTGCTAATCATTTAGTTAGCGGGTGTAAAAGAAGCAAAAAGCATCAATATACAGCTCATTTAAGCCATTTATGTCGGGGTTTTGTGCTTGTATTTTGAGTTAAGCGGCCTGTTTTGGTAATGTTCTTTCGTGTTCGACCGATAAAATTCCATTTCCTTCGATGGCAAAACAGATTAATCCAACCAGTACTGAAACCGAAAACCAAAATTCAGAGTAGGGTTTAAAAATGCCTCCCGAAATATTGATAAAGAATACGGCCCCGATCAGTATCGGTAAATTAATGAGACAAAACGTACGCGTATAGGTACCCAGGGTAATTGCTAAACCACCAATAAGGTGTAATACGATAATAAAATGTGCCAGTAAGCTGATGCTAATGGCTGTGCCTAAAAATGCACCGCGCATGAGGTTGCTAAATACCGGCATATTGATGTAAAAATCAATGCCTTTCCAGATTAAAACAAGGCCTAATAAGATTCTAAAATAATCTAACCATTTTGGGTGGTGATGATCGCCCCAGTTCTCGATTTTCTTAAGCATTTTCATAACTTATATATTTTGGTTAATACAATTTAAGGATAATAAAAGATAATAACAACGGCTGGCTAATTATTTGATTTTGAGATGGAAAATAGAAGGAATTGAGGTGTGAAAAGAAAGATCATCATTGGGAGTAACCATCAGTTCAGTGGCCTGAAAAAATAGGAATGAGGTCCTATATGCGCTTTCTAATTTATTAGGTTTAAGATTTTGCATCCTGTAAAACTCATTGAGCTAAGGTGTCTAAGGTGGTCGTAAAAATTAAAGACTATGCTGTTTAATTAACCACCTTAGACACCTAAGAACATCTAATTCATTAAATAATCCTTTAGGCTTCCACACCATATAAGAAATATAAGAACACGGAAGCTTATATGATCCTTAAATGTCTTATATGGTCAAAAAAAATAACACTGAATATCAGTTTTTACATAAACGTCATTATAAGGTACGAAGCAATCTTACAACGATCGCTGCTAGCGTGTGCATTAAGATTGCTTCCCCGAAAATCGGGGCAGGCTGTCGGCTGAAAAAGCCTTCTCAATTAAGATTCTTCGCGCTTTATCCCTTTAAAATTACCCTTTTTTCTTTTCTGCTATCCTGCTGTTCAAATAATCCGTGGGCGACATTCCATACTGTTTTGCAAAATTGCGTCCGAAATGCGATTGCGAGCTATAACCCACCATTTCTGAAATTTCGTAAATTTTCAGTAGCCCTTCATTTAAAAGTTCAGCAGCTTTTTTTAACCTCGCTAAATTAATCAGTTCATTCGGACTCAGGTTAGAAATAGATTTGATTTTCCGGTATAAGGTTGGCCTGCTCATATTCATCTTTTCTGCCAGGTGTTCTACATCCAGATCCTGATTGCTGATGTTTTTGTTAATGGTATCCTGTAATTTTTCCAAAAACAACTCATCTGCCTTAGAATGGGCAATGCTTTTCAGGTGGAGGAGGGGAGAGTTCGAGAAATATTCTTTGATCTTATTTCTGTTTTTAAGCAAACTGGAAATCTGCACCTGTAAAAACTCGGGCGAAAAGGGCTTTTCCACATAAGCGTCGGCACCCAGCTCTAAACCTTCAATTTTAGATTGTAATGAATTTTTGGCGGTAAGCAGGATAACGGGAATATGGCTAAACTCCATAGTCGATTTCACTTTTGCACAAAACTCAAAACCATCCATTTCGGGCATCATTACATCACTAATAATGAGCTGAACAATTTCACGCTGCAATATAGCAAGGGCTTCTATACCGTTTCTGGCCTGTAAAACATGGTATTTTTCATCAAGGTCATCTGAAATGAAGTCAAGGATATCCTCATTATCATCGACCAATAATACCACGTTTTTCTCTATTTCCTGTTGATCTTTCATCGTGAGCGTACCTACAATTTCTTCCATTTTCCGTTCAGGTTAAATTCAATAAGTTGATGGATGGGCAGTTCTAATACAAATATATTAAAATGATGGTCATTAATATCCAGGTATAACTCGCCGCTATGCAACTGTGCGAGCGATTTGGAAATGGAAAGACCTATGCCCGTTCCAGTGGCGATCTGCGTTTCTTTAGCCCTGAAAAAAGGCTCAAAAATCTTCTCCTTGATTTCTGCAGGTATTTTATTGCCGTCGCTTTTAACGCAAACTTTAAATTTATCCTGTTCTGCTGATTTCGATAAACTGATTTCAGCTGTCGTTTTTCCATATTTAATGGCATTGTCAACCAGGTTGCTGATAATTTTGTAAAAAGCTTCTACATCGATATAGGCCTGGAATGCTTTTTCGGGCAAGTTGATGGTATAACTGATATTCCGTTGCTCGGCTGCGGGCTGAAACTGGAGAAAAATATCCTTTAATATCTCGCTGATATCAGCTTTTACAAAGTTCAGCGAAAATTCGCTGGTTTCGGTTTTCCTGAAATCGAGCAATTGATTAGTAAGTTTGAGCAGCCGATCCGTATTGCGGCCCATAATCCGTAAATTCTTTTCTATTGCAGGCACAGCATCGGCCTGTTTAATCAGTTTCTCCATCGGTCCGATAATCAAGGTGAGCGGTGTCCTGATCTCGTGGGCAACGTTGGTGAAAAACTCAATCTTCGCCTGATAAACTTCTTTTTGTTTTTCATGCTCAAAAACTTCCATCCGTCTGCTGTTTTTGAGTGCAATTTTTCGGTGGTACCTGCGCACCAGGAAGAAAATTATTCCGCTTATCGCGATCAAATAAAGCAGATAGGCTAGGGGGCTGAGGTAAAAAGGGGGATGTATTTTGATGAGAAGTTTAACATTCTTACTGCTCCAGTTGCTGCTTCCTTCAACCAAAGCTTTCACTTCAAAAATGTAATTGCCCGGGGCAAGTTTGGTAAAGTAAACCTTCCGGTTGGTTTTTAAATATTCCCAGTTTTTATAAAGCCCCGTCATTTTATAAGCATACTCTGTCATTTCAGGCGATAAATAACTTAAGGCAGCAAAATCGATACTAAATGAGGATTGGTTATGGTTAAGTTCGATGGTATCGGCATAAACAATCGATTTATTAGCGACAGAATCTTTTCCATGTAAACCGATTTCCAGACTGTTGACCTGAAACCCCGTTATAAATACCGGCGGCTCATAATTTGTTGCCTTTAAACTTGCCGGATTAAAACTTATCAACCCTTTTACGCTCCCAAAATAGGTCCGGCCATCTTTATCCTGATAGGCAGAACTGTAGTTAAACTGATCCGTAAGTAATCCGTTGGCTTTAGAATAGGTTTTGCTTAACCCCGTTGAAGGATCGAAGTGAATAAGGCCGCGTGTACTGCTAATCCAGAACTTATTTGCCACATCTTCTTCAATCCGGAACAGGTAATTACTGGGGAAACCATTTTTTATTCCGTAACGCTTAAACTGATGTGTTTTCTGATCAAACCTGCAAAGTCCACCACCATCCGTAGTTACCCAAATATGCTGTTTGCTATCTTCAAAAATACTGTTTACGCTGTTATGGCTTAAACTTTTCGCATCTGTTGCAATATTTCGATAGTTCACATGGCCTGGCCTGGATAAGTTAAACTTAAATACACCATCGTTAAAGCTGCCCGCCCAGATATCGCCCTTACTATCTTCCATAACCGAATCGTAAAAAATAAAAGGGAGGCCGGCAATAGGGTCGAAATCATCTCTTTTGCGATTATAAAGATAAATCCCGTTAATGGTTCCGACTAAAATTTCACCCGACCGCGTTTTACAAAAAGTAACAATAAAATTGGTGCGTAATGCATTTCCAACACCAGCCTGGTAATGTTTAATTACCTTTTCAGTTTTCAGATCTAAAACATCTAAACCATGTTCAAAAGTGCCAATCCAGAGTTTGTCGCCGTCAACCAATAACCCATGGATATTGGAATAGGCAATGCTTCCGGGTTTTCCGTCAGGTAAAAAGTGTTTAAACACACCTGTTTTTACGTTGAGTTTGTTCAGTCCCGCATCCTCCGTACCAATCCATAAATTCCCATTCCGATCTTTTGTAATTTCCCTTACATCGCTTCCGCTGATGGAATTTGTGCCTTTTTGCGGAAAGTATTTGGTAAACAGCGAAGTCTGGCTCGAATAATAGTTTACCCCTCCAAAGTAAGTGCCGGTCCAAACCCCGCCTTCACGGTCGACACAAATGCTATAAACAGCATTATCACTTAAAGAATAATCATTATTATATTGTTTTTTGAGGTGGATAATTGCCCCATTTTTATCATTATAAATGTAAATGCCCGATTCTGTGGCAATCCAAAATTCATGCGGGCCTGTTTTTTTGATATCCCGAACAAAAATTGGCGTTTGGTCGTCGTTTAACCTCAGTATATTTTTTGATGTTAAGGTAACAGGGTTGAAAAGTTTAACACCTTGATTGGTCGTGCCGACCAATAAATTTCCATTTTCAGTCTCTGCAATTCTGGATACCCAGCCATATTCGGTTTTGGCATTTTTTCCATTAATATTAAACTGCTGAAAATTATTCGTTTTAGGGTTGTATTTTTCTAACGTTCCCTTTCCGGTACTGATCCATACACTGCCATCTTTTAAAATCGTTACCAGGGAGGCATCGAACGGTGCATTAAGGCCAAAAGCCTGTAGTTTCCTGGTACGCTTTTGATATAAATATATCTTGAATGAAGATAGAATCCACAAATTTCCACGCAGATCGCTCGCCAGGTCTGTAATCCGCATCCCTTTAGTTTCTTTTATGATAGCGAAGGTTTCTTTTGTTGGATTGTATTGATACACACCGTTGTTTGTGCCAACCCAAAGTGTTTGCTGCTGATCGTGGTGAAGTGCAGAAATCAGATCATTGCCCAAACTGCCAGCTTTTTCGGTATCGTTTCGGTATGTTTTAAAAGAATAACCGTCAAACCGGTTCAGGCCATCTTTAGTGCCAAACCACATAAAGCCGTTTCCGTCTTGCACACTGCAAAAGGCCGTATTATTAGAAAGCCCATTCTCTACCTGGTAATGCCTGAAATAGTAAGGCTGCGCCCAAAGCAGGTTGGCCGAAAATAACAGGTATAAAAGGATGATGAGTTTTTTCAAGAGATATTGGTCAGTAGCTTCAAATATATTAAAGAATTGCTTTGCTTTCAGGTTAATTTGAGTTTGAGAGGATCCGTAGAAAAATTGAGACAGATTCTATTTTTATTTGTGAAAGCCTTAAAGATAGAAACTCAGTTTTTATAGAAATGAAATTGCGAACTGCCAACTGCCAACTGTAAACTGATTTGGGCGTTCCCTAAGCTGCGCAAAGGTCGGGCTTTGCAGGGCTGCGCTTCGCTCCGGTACCGATGAAGGATCGGTACTGAACCCTTACAATCCCTAACGCAAAACCCACGGCTTTATAGACCTCGCAGGTTTTTAAACGGCGCAGTCCTCAATGAGGCCATTAAAGATAAATACAACGCCGAATTAAACCTGCGAGGTCTGATCTAAATTAGGACTACAGGCCTGTGTTAAATAAACCTGATAGAACGGAAAGCCCGGAGCCCGATTTTTCATCGGGAGAGGACTTGAAGAGATAGCAGGGCTTCCCTAACCGAAATGTGCTAGCCCCATCATTTCCAAAAAAAAATGACCACTTCAGCAACATATCGGTAATTCGATACAACTGCCAACTGCAAATTGTAAACTGATTTGGGCGTTCCCTAAGCTGCGCAAAGGTCTGGCTTTTCAGGGCTGCGCTTCGCTCCGGTACCGATGAAGGATCGTTACTGAACCCTTACAATCCCTAACGCAAAACCCACGGCAAGGTCTGATCTAAATTAGGACTACAGGCCTGTGTTAAATAAACCTGATAGAACGGAAAGCCCGGATCTCAATTTTTCATCCTACCGTGTGGACATATCTTTTTAGAGAATAGTTTAGGCATTTTGCTAACTGATTTTAATAAGGCACAGGTTTTAGCGAAGGACGCAGTCAATCCCAAGTGGCAGAAGGATCAAAAAAACAGGTGCAATACAGAACAAACGGCACTACCAAACCTGAAACGCAGTGGTTTTGTGTTCATAAACGATAATTAAAAGCTATAAAGGAATTGAACACAAAACAAAGTGCCTCTGTTTTTTTGATGAGCATGGGGCAGTGTGAAGCCACCTTGTTGGATTGACAAAGCGCTTTGGGTACTTTGGCGCTCCAAAGTACCATGCCACTGCGGCATAGAGCAGTAGAAGAATGTTATGAATTATATCAAAATGATAGGAGTGTTCATCGGTAGAGGACTTGATTGATGGCAGGGCTTCCCTAACCGAAACGTGCCAGCCCCATCATTTCCAAAAAAACTGTTGCTATAAAGATCCTGAGCTGAACTCAGGATGACGCATTGAGCGGCATTCTCCGTGTGTTCCGTGCCTCCGTGGCAAAATCGTCCTAATCAAATATCTGTAGTTAAGTCTCATTTCAGTTAACTCCATGACAAAAGTCATTCAACACAAATCGAGACAAAATGGAGAAAGATTGATACAAATACGTATCCCGCGCTAATGCTAAAAACTGAATCTTTGAAAAGAATTAAATCGAACTAAAACCATTTACTTCTAGTATTTAACCAAATTCCTAACCAAATATGAAAAGAAGTTTACTCTACTATGGCGGCTTTGTACGCATGGATTGGTACTTGCTTCAAAAGATGTTTTTGAAACGCAAAATCCTTACTGTTATTTTTACCTCAATTACCTTACTCTTGCTTTCATTTCAGCTTATTGCACAGGAACAAAGCACCGTGACCGGTACTGTTACTGACGAGAAGGGTGAAACAGTTGTGGGTGCCAGCATTAAAATTAAAGGTACCAGCACAGGGGCAACAACTGATGCTGACGGAAGATTTAAAATCCAGGTGGCCGATAAAAATGCAACCCTGATTTTTATTTATGTAGGTTATGTCAACCAGGAAGTTGCATTGGCAGGCCGTTCGCAGGTTAATGTTAAACTTAAACCTTCCAACAACGATCTCTCAGAAGTGGTGGTCGTGGGGTATAACACACAGAAAAAAGAAGCCATTACCGGGGCTATCTCCTCCATTAGCAGTAAAGACCTCGAAAAAGTACATGGCGGTTCAACCGTGAGTACTGGCCTTGCTGGTAAACTACCTGGCGTTTCGTTCAGGATGCCTGACGGTAGGCCTGGATCTAGTGCTAACATCCAGATCCGTAACATGGGTAATCCGTTATATGTAATTGATGGCATTCAGCAGGATGCAGGACAGTTTAATAATATCTCGCCCAACGATATCGAAACCATCAGTGTGCTAAAAGATGCTTCGGCCGCTATTTATGGTAGCAGGGCCGCTAACGGGGTAATTTTGGTAACCACTAAAAGAGGTAAAAACAGTACGCGCAATACCTTTAGTATTGATGCTTATACCGGATGGCAGAACTGGGTGCGGTTTCCTGAAACTACTGATGCTTACCAATGGATGTTGGGAAAAGCTACCGCAGAATTGAACCAGAACGGTAAAACAGATATTACACCATCCGAACTTGAAAAATGGAAAGCCGGAACAGAATATGGCTACCAGAGCCAGAACTGGAGAGATATCATTATTGCACCAAATGCGCCGCAATCTTCAATTAATTTGAGTGCTTCTGGTGGCAGCGACAAAGTGAATTATTACTTTTCGGGTACACACCTTGATCAGAAAGGGGTATATGGAACGGAACGTGAATTCGATTTTAACCGGACCAACATCCAGAGTAATATAGAAGCTAAAATAACCGACCGTTTTAAAGTAGGAATGTTGATCAACGGCCGTATAGAAAGCCGCGATCAGCCAGGTGTACCGGGCGGTGACGATTATTTTGCTGCACGTTTTGCGCTTTTGAGAAACAGGCCAACTGAACAGGCTTATGCAAATGGTAATCCAAATTACCCGAATGATATCGGGCACAATACGGAACAGTTTGCCGTACAGAGCAAGGCCTTAACCGGTTACTGGAAATCAGACTGGAGGGTTTTACAGACCAATTTATCAGCAAGTTATGATACGCCTATAAAAGGTTTAGAGATAAAAGGTTTATACTCTTATTACATCGCCGATAACGTAATCAATGGCCATGAGTATACCTATAATGTATATACCTACCATCCGGAAACTGGTGTTTACGAAGAAAAAGTAGGAAGTTCTAACCCTTACCGGGAACGTAGAAATGAAAAGATTTACACCAATACCTATCAGTTACAAGCCAACTACAACCGCACTTTTGGTAAACACACCATTGGTGGTGTTTTGGTAGCAGAGCGTTTAGACCGTTTTAGAACCTATACTTTCCAGCATGCCGTACCACAAACCAATATTCTACCTGTTTTGCAGTTCGCTGATATGGACGGACAGGATTTCGCCGATATCCAGGAAGAAGAAGCCCGTATTGGTTACGTGGCCAGGGTAAACTACAATTATGACAATAAATATTACCTCGAACTTTCTGGCCGTAGAGATGCCTCATGGAAGTTTGCACCTGATAGACGTGTAGGCTATTTCCCTTCAGCATCCATCGGTTGGAGAATTACACAGGAGAAATTTATGAAATCGCTTTTAGGCGAAAGTACTGTCTTGAACGATTTGAAACTTCGTGCATCTTATGGTGTGCTGGGAGATGACGATTTAGGAATTGACCCTTTCGCTTACATTCCGGGCTATAGATACAACCAGGGAAGTGTGATCTTAGATGGTAAGAATATTACCACTTCAAGGGATAAAGGGCCGATTATCAATAACCTAAGCTGGTTGAAAAGCAAAATGACAGATATCGGTTTAGACTTTTCATTGTTTAACAGTAAACTAAGCGGAACGGCTGATTATTTTTACAGAAAACGTACAGGGTTGAAACAGGTTAAAAATGATGTGGTGGTACCAATTGAATTGGGATACCCACTGGCCGCAGAGAACCTGGAAAGTGATGCGCAGTTCGGAGCTGAATTTGCGTTAAATTACAGGGATAAGATTGGAGAATTTAACTACAATGTTGGTGGAAATGTTTCCATAAGCCGAAGAAAATTTTTAGAGCAGTATAAACCGCGTTACGGTAACTCGTGGGACAATTACAGAAATAGCTATAACCAGCGTTATACCGATATCTTCTGGGGATATGAGGTAACGGGGCAGTTCCAGAATGTTGACGAGATCAATAATTACAAAGTAAACATTGATGGACAGGGAAACCGCTCTTTATTGCCGGGAGATTTAATTTATAAAGATCAGAACGGCGACGGTGTGATTAATGACCTGGATCAAAGACCGATCGGATATACCACACAAGGTCAGCCAAACATCGGCTTTGGTTTTACCATAGGCGGTTCTTACAAAAACTTTGATTTTTCAGCAGATTTTTCAGGCGGAGCCTTGTACTCATGGAACCAGAACTGGGAACAGCGCTGGGCATTCCAGAACACAGGTGCTTTATTACAGAACTTTGCTGATGACAGCTGGCACCGTACAAATCCATACGACCTGAACAGCGCATGGATTCCAGGTAAATATCCTGCATTGCGCTTTAACGATGGCGGGCACAGCAATTATAACAAAAACTCCACTTTCTGGCTGCACAATGTAAGGTATTTACGTGCCCGTACGCTTGAAATCGGTTATACCATACCAAAAAGATGGGCCGAAAAAATCAAGATTCAGAATGCCAGGGTATATGTAAACGGATATAACCTCTTTTCTATCGATAACCTGAAAGAATATGGTGTAGACCCTGAAATTGCAGATGATAACGGATTACAGTATCCACAGAACAAGTTTTTTAATATCGGTATTAAATTAACGCTGTAACATGAAAAAGACTAATCAGATGAAAAAAATTATATATGCATTTACTGCCATTGCCTTTTTAAGTTTTGCGCAGTCGTGTAAAAAAGATTCAGAATTTTTAGATAAACAACCTACCAGTACCCTGCCTATTGATGCGGTATGGAAAGATCCAAACCTGGTGCTTACCGTTGTTGGCGATCTTTACGACCGTTACCCGGATTATCAGACCATTGAAGGGTGGTGGGCTTTTGCCGATTTTGACGAAGGTTTTGCCTCCGCCAGCGGCGATTATTTCCGTCACCAAAATTTAGAATATGGTTATGGTATGTGGGCGTATTGGGATATGGGGGTTTACGGTTATATCCGCGACCTGAATATGTTTATTAAACGTGGACAGGAATCTACTGCTTTAAAAGCAGAAGACCGTGACCGTTTTCTGGCCGAAGCACGCTTTATCAGAGCGGGGGTATATTTCGAAATGGTAAAAAGAATGGGTGGCGTGCCTTTGATCACAACTGTTTTAGACTATAATTATAGCGGCGATCCAAGTTACCTACAGTTTCCAAGGGCAAAAGAAACCGAAATTTATGATTTTGTGATTTCAGAACTGGAAGCCGTAAAAACTATACTGCCTGATAATCCAACCGTACAGAGCAGGGCTACAAAAGCTGCGGCACTTGCTATGGAATCAAGAGCAGCATTATATGCAGGCTCTATCGCCAAATACAGCAACTCGCAGTTAAGCTTGCCTGGTGGAGAGGTGGGTATATCTTCAAGCCTGGCCAATGCTTATTTTACCAAATCCTTAGCTGCTGCAAAAGAGATTATTGATGGCGGTAAATATTCGCTATACAAAAAGAACCCTAATTTATCTGAAAATTTCGCTGCGCTTTTTACCGATAAAGGGAGTAATCCAGAAGTGATTTTTGCGAAAGATTTTAAATTGAAAACCAATAAGGTCCATGGGTTTACCATTGATAATCAACCCCGTTCTTCTGCAGAAGAAGCGCAGGGCGGGCGTTTAAACCCATCCTTAAACTTGGTGCAGTCTTTCGAAAAACTGGATAATACTTATGCATCGCTTGCCTCGGTTGATGGAAGTGGTAACCCGGTTTATTACAGTGGTATTACTGATATTTTTGCAGGTCGTGATGCGCGTTTGGCAGGAACCGTGATTCTTCCGGGAACGCAGTTTAAAGGCAAAACCGTTGATATCTGGGCCGGCTACCAATTGGCAGATGGTTCTATCGTAACCGGCGATAACTTCGGACAGAACAAAACGAATGTTCTTCCGGGCAATGTTGGTTCGGTACAGGTTGTTGGTGCCGATGGTCCTGTAGATGGACTCGAATTCAGTGCACAGTCAGGCTTTTATGTTCGCAAATATTTAGACCCGGCAACAGGTTCAGGACAGATCGGTACCCGCAGTGAGGTTTGGTGGATCCGTTATCGTTATGCCGAGGTATTGTTAAATGCGGCCGAAGCGGCTTTTGAATTGGGCGATCCTACTACAGCAGCCAACTATATTAAACAAGTAAGAGACCGTGCAGGATTAACTGTTGCTTTAACCCCGGCACAGATTACTTTCGATCGTATTGTACACGAACGTAAAGTAGAATTTGCTTTTGAAGGTCATGAACTTTGGGACATGAAACGCTGGAGACTCGCTGATAAAGTTTGGAACGGCAGTAACATGTCGGCAGCCGATTTTATTAATGCAAACAACATTGGCAGCGCAACACGTACCAGTACGCAGGTATTTGGCTTGTGGCCATACAAATATTATAACCCTGGCAACGCCAACCATTTGAAATATATTTTTAAAGTGATTAAACCAAGCCGCGTAACCGCTGCACATCGTTTCCGTATCGGAAATTATTACTCTTCAATCGGGCAGGATGTGCTTAATGGAAACCCTAAAATTGTGAGAAACCCTAACCAATAAGCAGATATAGATATGAAAATTAGATTTTATTTCATGATAGGGGCAATTATTGCCGTACTTTTTGCTTCATGTAAAAAGGATAATAATGACGCACCTGAAGCCGATTTTACCGGGCGGATCGTTTATAAAGGAGAACCCATCACTGTTCAATACGGTCAGGTTAATTTCGAACTCTGGCAGTCAGGTTTTGGAAATTATTCCGCGCTGAATGTTAATGTAAGCCAGGATGGAGCCTATTCTGCTAAATTATTCAACGGAGACTATAAATTGGTTTTTTCTCCAAACCAGGGGCCTTTTTTATGGAAAAAGAATGCTGCCGGAAGACAGGATACCATTGCGGTAAATATAAATGGAAGTAAAACCATGGATATTGAGGTAATGCCTTACTACATGATCCGCGGAGCCACACTTAGCGCTGCAGCAGGTAAAATAAATGCTTTCTGTAAACTAGAAAAAATCATCACCAATGCCGATGGCAAGGATATTGAAAATGTATCACTTTACATTAACAAAACACAATTTGTAGATGGCAGTAATAACATTGCAACCCAACAGATCAGCGGTGCAGACATAGCCGATCTCAACAACCTGAGCATGAGTGTTACGATCCCAGGCATAACACCCACTCAAAATTATGTTTTTGCCAGGATAGGTGTTAAAATTGCCGGTGTTGACGATTTGATTTTTACACCTGTAAGTAAAATAGGTTTTTAGTCAATGACAGTACCCACGAGAAAATCGTCATCTCGACTGAAGCGCAGCGAAATGGAGAGATCTAACCAGACAGATTTCTCGACTGCGTTGCACCCGATAGCTATCGGGTCCGCTCGAAATGACGATCTCTTATGGGGTTGGGAATGACGATTAATCTAAGTATTATTAATAATCAATACCTTACCCTTAGCAGATCATATTAAATGAAATATCTTTTCGCCTTTTTTTTATGCTTCTTCGTATTTTCTATCGGTAAAAACGTGTTTGCAAAACCGCTAAATGATACCCTTTATCTTGCCGATCCAACCATTTTTGTAGATCAAGGCAGTTATTATTTATATGGTACCAGTAGTGATCAGGGTTTTTTGGTTTATGTTTCAAAAGACCTTAAAAACTGGAGCAAAAAGTTAGAAAATAATGGATTTGCTTTAAAAAAAGGTGATGCTTTTGGGAACAAAGGTTTTTGGGCTCCACAGGTGTTTAAAAGTGGGAATAATTATTTCATGGCCTACACCGCCGATGAGCAGATTGCCATTGCGCAGAGCAAAAGCCCATTAGGTCCATTTAAACAGGAAATATTAAAAGCTATTTCAGGAACTGGAAAACAAATCGACCCATTTGTATTTACCGATATTGACGGGAAAAATTACCTCTACCATGTCAAACTTGATAAAGGCAACCGGATTTATGTATCCGAACTAAAGGCTGATTTTTCAGATGTAATTCCAAACACTGCAAAGGAGTGTTTATCGGGAACCGAATTTTGGGAAAATACTGCAAAAACCGATTGGCCGGTAACTGAAGGTCCAACGGTTTTGAAAAAGAACAATCTTTATTACCTTTTTTATTCTGCAAACGATTTCAGAAATCCTGATTATGCCGTGGGTTATGCCACTTCAAGCTCACCAATGGGGCCGTGGACGAAATATGCGGGAAACCCGCTCATTAGCAGGAAGTTGTTGAAATTTAATGGGACCGGTCACGGCGATTTTTTTACCGATAAAAGCAGGGCTCTGCAGTATGTATTTCACACCCATCATAACAATCAAAATGTTTCGCCAAGGGCTACAGCAATTATAAAAGCTGCTTTTGTCAAAGATAAAAACGGTATTGATCAGATGCAGATCGACCCGGAAAGTTTCCGCTTTTTAATGCAGGGCTCAAATTGATTGCTTTTGTAGAAATATTGAAACAAAAGAAGGCGGGTTTCAGAAAAGAAATCACTTTTTTTAAAGATTGAAAAAATGCTGCAGTACGAGAAAAATAGCCGGTGAGAGCTTTAAAATGAATAGATTGAAACTAAAATTACTTTTTGCATTGTGCTTATTGGTGATGGGAGGGTTAAATGCACAAACATTTACCAATCCCCTATTGCCATCCGGTGCCGATCCTTATAGTTATTATAAAGATGGTTATTACTATTATACCCATACCACTGGTAACCGTGTAGACCTTTGGAAAACCAAAACCCTTGATGGCCTTAAAAATGCCGAGCGTAAAACCATTTGGAAGGCGCCAACCGGAACGATGTACAGTAAAGAAATATGGGCACCTGAGGTGATGTTTTTAAGGGGGAAATGGTTTGCCTATTTTGCTGCTGATGATGGTAAAAATGAAAACCATCGCATGTATGTTTTAGAAAATGCTTCGGCCGATCCAATGAAAGGGGAGTGGGTATTTAAAGGCAAAATTGCCGACCCAACTAATAAATGGGCAATTGATGGCGATGTAATTGATTTTAAAGGTCAGTTATACATGATCTGGTCTGGATGGGAAGGAGATGAAAACGGTAAACAGGAAATTTTCATTGCCAGGCTTAAAAATCCCTGGACAGTGGATGGAAATAGGGTAAAAATTTCTACTCCAAAATTCGACTGGGAAAAAAACGGCGACTTAGGCGGAGGAGAACATGTTGATGTAAACGAAGGCCCGCAGTTTCTGGTACATGGCAATAAAATTTTTATCATTTATTCGGCCAGTGGTTGCTGGACAGATTTTTATGCCTTGGGCATGTTATCGGCTTCGGCAAAAAGCAACCTGCTCAATCCAAAATCATGGGCAAAAGCTGATCAGCCTGTTTTTCAACAGTCACCAAAAGATGGCATTTACGCCCCTGGACACAATTCGTTTTTTAAATCGCCTGATGGTAAAGAGAACTGGATTCTATATCACGCCAATGACAAACCCGGCCAGGGCTGCGGAGGTTTCCGCTCACCCCGGGCTCAAAAGTTCACCTGGAATGCCGATGGTACACCAAATTTTGGAACTCCGGTAAAAGCGGGATTGAGCTTAACATCACCATCTAAACGAAACAAGAAATAATCAGATAAATACCGATATGAATTTAAAAAACTATGCGCTACTTATTATCCTGAGCCTAAGCATTGGCACCGGCTTTGCGCAAAAAACAAAAAAAAGTGCAGAACTTGCAAAGGTTTGGTCCGTAGAAAAAGCCAATGCCTGGTACAAAGAACATAAATGGTTAACCGGGGCAAATTACATTCCTTCTAATGCCATTAACCAGTTAGAAATGTGGCAGGCAGATACCTTTTCGCCCGATTTGATTGATAAAGAACTTGGCTGGGCCGAAGGCATTGGCTTTAACACGCTACGTGTTTTCCTGTACAGCAAAGCCTGGAGCCAGGATCCGGAAGGTTTTAAAAAACGCATGGACCAGTTTTTAACCATTACCCAAAAACATGGCATCAAACCCATGTTTGTTTTTTTCGACGATTGCTGGAATAAAACTTCCGCCATTGGCAAACAACCTGAACCAAAGACAGGTATCCACAATTCGGGCTGGTTACAGGATCCAGGTGATCCTGCATTCAAAGAAGAAGCCAACTTCCCGGAACTGGAAAAATATGTAAAAGATGTGCTTACCCATTTTGCACACGATAAAAGGATTTTGCTTTGGGACCTATACAATGAGCCCGGAAACAGCGGGAAATTGGAAGCAACTATTCCTTTGTTAAACAAAACCATCAGCTGGGCGCGTTCGGTTAATCCCGATCAGCCGATTTCAATCGGTTTGTGGAGCTGGGGTTTCGAAAAACTGAATGCCATACAACTGGTCAACTCTGATATTGTAACGTATCATAATTATGAGGCGCCAGAATGGCACCAGCGTACCATTGATCTGCTAAAAGCAAGTGGCAGACCGCTGATCTGCACTGAATACATGGCACGATCACGCAATAGCCGTTTCTCTAACATTTTACCAATGCTTAAAGATGAAAATGTGGGTGCCATTAACTGGGGTTTCGCTGCAGGCAAAACCAATACCAAATATGCCTGGGATACCCCTTTGGCTGATGGATCTGAACCGATTGAGTGGTTTCACGAGATTTTTCAGCCCGATGGTACACCATACCGACTGGATGAAGTTAACCTGATCAAAAAACTCAATAATAAATAAATTTTATCAGGTAGGGGATCCGAAGAAGAACTTCATAAAAATTATTGTCAGTCTGAGCGTAGTCGAAGACCACTAGTTAAAAAAGTCCTTCTATAGGCTAACATTGGCAAAATCCAATAAAATAGCCGTCATCTCGATCCGATAGCTATCGGATGTAGCACAGCAAAATGGAGAGATCTAACCAGACAGATTTCTCGACTGCGTTGCACTCCGCTCGAAATGACGGTAACTCGGGGGATTTTTACGAGTAGATTAATTGCTGTCATTTATATTGACTTACGAAACAAATAAGTCCTCAGCAAACTATTCTCTGCTTAAATTAACAACATTGACAAACCCAACCTCAACACTCAAATTTTAAACCAATGAATAAAAAAGTATCTATTTTCTTATCGCTGCTGGGGTTCTCACTTTCTTTATCTGCACAGCAGCAAGACAAATCATGGTCTATGGTGAAAGGGAAGATCTCTTCGCCATGGGCACAGGAAATTAATCCTAAGAATGTATTACCAGAATATCCGCGTCCTCAGTTTGAGCGTACGGGTAACTGGAAAAACCTGAATGGTCTTTGGGATTATGCCATTTCCGGAAAATCGCAGCGGCCAGCCATTAACCAGGGGAAAATTTTAGTTCCTTTTGCTGTAGAATCTGCGCTTTCTGGTGTAGGCAAAACAGTTGGTAAAGATAGTCTGTTGTGGTATAAAACCGTGTTTACGGTTCCTGCGAACATGAAAGGAAAAGAAATCCTACTTCATTTCGGTGCTGTTGACTGGAGATCGACCGTTAGCATCAACGGCAAAGAAGTTGGGAAACATGAAGGCGGTTTCGATCCTTTTAGTTTTAACATCACTCCATTTTTAAATAAAAGCGGTAACCAGACCTTAACCGTCGAAGTTTGGGATCCAACAGATGAAGGTCCTCAACCAAGAGGTAAACAGGTTAAAAGACCTGAAGGCATCTGGTACACACCGGTAACCGGTATCTGGCAAACGGTATGGATCGAAGCGGTTAACAAATCACATATCGATCACATTAAAATAACTCCGGATATCGATCAGCAAACGGTATCTGTTAGCCCATTTTTAACAGGTGCAGGAGCGGACCAGGTTAGGGTTTCTGCATGGGATGGTAAAACAAAAGTAGCCGAAGAAACTGCTGATGGTAACGGCGCAATCACCTTAAAAATAGCCAATCCAAAGCTATGGAGTCCTAAAAGTCCATTTTTATACGATTTAAAAGTTGAGCTACTAGCCAAAAACAAAAAGGTTGATGAGGTGAAAAGTTATTTTGCGATGCGTAAAAGCTCAATTGGCAAAGACCAGAACGGCATACAACGCATGTTATTGAACAACGAATTTGTTTTTCAGTACGGTCCGTTAGATCAGGGCTGGTGGCCAGATGGGCTTTACACCGCGCCGACTGATGCTGCTTTGAAATTCGATGTGGATAAAACTAAAGAAATGGGTTTCAATATGATCAGGAAACACATTAAGGTAGAGCCTGCCCGTTGGTATTACTATTGCGATAAAGCGGGAATGCTAGTTTGGCAGGATATGCCGAGTGGCGATTTGGGGAATGGCTGGGAAAATCGTCCGGGTGTTTTAGACCATGGTTCCGATCAAAACAGGACCGCCGAATCTGAAGGGTATTACAGAAAAGAATGGAACAACATTATTGATGCGCTTTACAATGTACCTTCGATTGTAGTATGGACACCTTTTAACGAAGCTTGGGGCCAGTTTAAAACTGTAGAAATTGCGAAATGGACTAAAGAAAAAGATCCATCAAGGTTGGTAAATACGGCCAGTGGCGGTAACTTTCATCCGGTTGGTGACATTATCGATCTGCACAATTATCCACATCCAGCGATGCCAAGTCCTGACTATTTTGGCAAAGATTATGCCCTTGTATTAGGTGAGTTTGGTGGACTCGGCCTGCCTATTGATGGCCATGTGTGGCAACAGAAAAATAACTGGGGCTATCAGAGTTTTAAAAACAAAACAGATCTGTTTAACAAATATGCAGAGTTTACCAAACGTTTAGAAGAATTAATTCCTTTAGGGCTTTCTGCCGGAGTGTATACCCAAACTACTGATGTTGAAGTGGAGACGAATGGATTGATGACCTACGATAGAAAAGACATTAAATTTTCAGAAGCACAGATGAAGGCTTTGCATGATAAATTATACCAGATTAACGTACCAGTACAGAAATAAAACGCTATAAAATCGTCATCTCGACTGTACTGTTCTTCGCTATCAATGATAGATTTAAAAAATCGCCGTCATTTCGACTGAAGCGCAGCGAAATGGAGAAATCTTTTAACATAGTTCAAAGATTTCTCCACTGCGGTCGAAATGACGCCCCTTGTATATCTGTCATCAAACCTCAGATGTATTTGAAAAATTCTAACCTCTACCATTGACAGAATCAACTAGTGTGGTCGTCATTCTCGAGCAGGCGGGAATCTTAAAGCGCTTGCAGTACGATTTCCCAATCAAGTTGGGAATGACGATCTCTTGTAGTCTGAAATTCTGAGTAAAAAAGCTGTCATTCATATTAATTTTTATACAATAAATTATCCCACGAAATGGCGATTTTTTTTAAATAGATCTATTAACAATAATGATGAGAAAAAAAATAAACTTTTCGTGGTATGCTGCCTTGGCGGTAATCGCTAAACTTCTTCTGATCACGAACCTGTTATCGGCACAAACCGTAATCGAACCTGTAATTGCCGGAGACTTTGCCGATCCATCCATTATCCGGGCCAATAATCAATATTACGCCGTAGGTACTTCATCTGAATGGGCACCTCATTTCCCTATCTACAGCTCAAAAGATCTGCTGAACTGGAAACAGTCCGGTTATGTTTTTGATAAGGCCCCAGCATGGACATCGGGCTCGTTTTGGGCACCGGAGTACGATTATCATGATAAAACCTATTTCATTTATTATACTGCGAGAAAGAAAAAGGACAACGTTTCATGCATTGGGGTGGCTACTTCGAAATATCCTGATTGGGGCTTTATTGATCAGGGTATTATTATAGACTATGGAAAGGAAGCAATTGATGCATTTGTTTACCTCGATGGCAATACGCGTTACATTACTTTTAAAGCTTATGGTTTAGATAATCGTCCAATTGAGATTTTGGCCTATAAGCTAGCCAAAAACGGACTTGAAGTAGAAGGAGCGCCTTTCTCTTTGCTTAAAGATGATCAAAAGATTGGCCTGGAAGGGCAGAGCATCCTGAAAAAAGATAGCTATTATTATCTTTTTTATTCTGCCGGGAACTGCTGTGGCGCGCAATGCGATTATAATGTAAGGGTGGCCAGATCAAAATCTTTTGCCGGACCTTACGAGCTTTATGCTGCCAATCCCCTGTTAATGGAAAATGAATATTGGAAATGTTCAGGACACGGTACGTTTGTAAAAGCCGCAGATGGAAAAGATTATTACCTCTACCATGCCTACAATAAAAAGACCAATGTTTTTTCAGGCAGACAGGGCATGTTAGCCCAATTGAACTGGCCAGCGAAAAATGCATGGCCGGTTTTAAAAGAACAATCAGGTCCAGGCCTTAACCGGGATTTGATACTGAACTTCACCAGGCCCCAGATAGATAAAAATTGGCAATGGGATTTTAGAAACTCGACGCCAGGAATTTTGCAAAAGAACGGGCAGCTTCATTTATCCGGGATTATTAATAAAGATAACCTAAGCGGGATAGCATTAACCGTTAGACCTACATCAACAACTTTTGAAGCAACTACGACTGTAACAAATACCAATAGAGCACTAAAAGGTTTAGTGTATTATGGCGATGCAGGCTCGGCTATAGGCATTGGCATAGCTGGAAATGAAATAGAATTTTGGAAAGTAGAAAATAAAATCAGAACAGTGCTTGCAAAGGTGAAAATACCAACAACAGTTCCGGTTGAGCTTAAAATGAAAACCGCAGATGATTTAAGCTTGCTTGTATTTTTCAGAAAACCTAATGAAGAATGGCAAAATGTTCAGGCTAAGGAAAAAATTACGGTTAACTTTTTACCACAATGGGATAGAAGCCCGCGTATTGGTCTTCATTTTAATGGAAGTGTTAGTCAGGATGCTGATTTTTCGACTTTTAAGGTGGAATATTAAGCCAGATAATTCAATTATTTACTTGAAAGCAATGCTATCTTATCATTGATAAACCCGATTGCTGTGATATCCTTTTGGCTGTCATGCTGAGATGATTTATTGCATAAATCAATATAAATGATGGATACAGAAGGTGGATGGTCTCTAAGTATCGTCATTTCGACCGCAGTGGAGAAATCTTTTAAATTTGATTTCAATAACTTAGTGCAAAGATCTCTCCATTTCGCTGCGCTCCAGTCGAGATGACGACCATTCTATTGTAGCCTGTTAATAGTGTGGAGTCGAAGAATAGCCAAAAGATTTAGCTAACAGGGCTGAAAACCCAATCAAAAACTGAACCCACATTTCCAAAAAAACGAATGATATTTTGTTGATTGTTATAAATAATTAATCCACTAAGCCCTTGCCAGCCTGAACTCATTATAACACATTATAATATTAAATCCGAGGAAAATGATGGACTCCGAACTCACCTTCAATCTATTGATATCAACTCCTAAAATAGAAGAAATAAACAGCGTAGAGAAAACCAGTATTGCACTCAAAAATATGCTGATAAAAGCCGAATGCAGCAACATCGTAATCCTGAATAGGTTTGCCTGAAAGAAATACTCGGGGTTGCGGATCATCTGTACCAGATTAACGATAATGAAAAAGCCTATAAGCACCACGTAAACGTTCATATAAGGCGTGGCATTATCCCATACCAAGAGGTCAAAATATCCTTTCGAAGCAAAATAAATAATAATTCCGAGGCAAATCAGGGTTTTAAAAGCCATCCAGAATTTTTTGCCCGAAAGCAGGATGTATATTTTAGGATGTTTAAGGCTGTCGATACGGTCAGCGATTGCCAATAATTTTGCAGATGGAGGCACGAAAGGATTAAACATGCCTAACAGTATAAGCATAATGGTACTCATAAACTGAAAAATGGCATCACTGATTAACCGATCCATTTTTTCCTGATTAAGTAAGGTATCGTTCGAATAGGTAAATATCGATAATGAGATAAGTATAATAACCACAAGATGAAATACTACACCAGCATAATTGCTTAAACCGGGTTTGTTTATTTGCTGTCCTTCGGTAGCCTGCGATTTGTTGCCTAGTGAGAATTTAGCAGATAGTGCTTTAAGCGAACTGGCTGCGCCCCTTGCCATCAGGGCAATGGCAAGAACAAAAATTCCGATACCAATAATAAAGGAGGCGATACCTGCGGCTTCAAAGCTGTATAATCCAAGCAGAAAAATAAGCGTTCCGATGCTAAGCGCCATATGTTTATACTTGATTTTGGTTAAACCATGCATGTTGAGCAGAATGGTGTAAAATAGTCCAAATGCGGCACCTATCGCGATGGCCATTAATAGTTTGGCTATGATATTTCCGGGCATAGTTTAGATAAAAGGTTGTTTGCTAACGATAATCAAATTTTTACTGCTGTAAGGCCATAGAAAGTATAGGGAAAGGTTTTCCTGCTCCATCCTGCTCACTCCGTTCGAAGGTTACAAAACCAAGCTTTTCATAAAAACCTACTGCTTGTTTGTTCTGCTCGTTTACATCTACTGTATTGACATCATGTTTATCTTTTGCAAAATCAATCAACGTTTTACCGAACCCTTTTCCTCTGGCATCGGGATGAATAAAGAGCATCTGGATCGATTTTTTGTTGATGCCTATAAACCCCATCACTTCTTCTTCAAACTTAGCAGCGTATAACCGCACCTGATCAAAATATTCAGTTAAAATCAGCGAGCGGTAGGTCATAATATCATTCTCAGAAAGAAAATGGTGTGTTGCTCTTACCGAACTTTCCCAAACCGCAATTAGTTTTTCGTAATCTTTTCTACCTGCAGCTACAATTATTGCTTCTTTCATTCAATGAATATTAAATTATTTTTTTCCTTATTTAAGGTGCAATTATTCGTTAAACGTTAAATGCGGTGAAAAGTTTGCACACTAACATAAAGCATTTTGCGTCACGGAATGAGCTTAGGTGATCTCAGGTGGCTAAGGTGGTTAGAAAATATTGAATAATTAAAGTCTTAAGATTTTTTACCGTTAGGAAATTAAGATAGATAAGGATTTTTATGGCAATATTTATTCCACCTTACACTTTCCATGTCATCACTTTCAATTCGTCACCCACGTTGATGACCCCAGCTTTTTGGTGCAGTAAATTTTGCCCGAATATGATTTTTTTACCAACTGTGCGGTAACCGGCCAATGTCCTCAATGGTTCCTGTCCTTTTTCGCCTGTTTGCTGATCGATGGTAATGAGCACACAACGCGCGCATGGTTTTACTGCCGAAAATAAAACCTGACCGATTTGAAAATCTTTAAAACTATCCTCAATGTGAGGCTCACCGCCTGTAAAAACAAAATTTGGACGGAAACGGTTCATAAGAATGGGCTCTTCGAGTTTTTCATTTAATCCATCAAGCGAAGATTGACCGATGATGAGGCAAGGATAACCATCGGCAAAACTTACTACTTCATTGTTCGATGCATATCTTGGGTCTACCATTCTTTTTTCCGCTGCCGGCATTTTTACCAGTCTCACCTTAAACTCCAGGAAGTTAGAAAACCAATCGCTTACCGTTTTATTTACTTCGATTGCAGTGGCAGTATCATTCCAGATGACAACTGAAATTTGTTCCCCGGTATCTTCATCCAAAGAAAAGGATATCTTTTGCGCAGGCAATTTTCTATGAGAAACGCTTAATTTACCATCCGCAATATTTACCTGTAGTAGTGCCAGTTCAAAATGCTTCCTTTGGGTAATAAATATTCCTTCTTCGTCAACAAGCATCCACCGTCTGTCGTATTGTAAGCCACTTTCTTCGAGTTTTGCTGTCTGAAGACTGATGCCTCCCAGCGATTTAATCGGATAGATATTTATTTCAGAAAGGACAAATTTGCTCATGATTTAAAGATAAATCACTTTTTTGATTTTATCCGATTTATCATTTTTTTAACAAAAATAAAAGTCATGTTGTCGAGATGCCTTAATGTGTTTTTTATCCCTTTAATATTTGGATAAGATTATCATTCGCCTGATCTATCTGAATTTGCTCTCTTCTGATTACGATAAACTGCGTTTGGCCTGCTACAAACGGATAAAAAGTGGACGAAAAGTGGACGTAAATTCAATAGAACAACAATACTAAAATAACAGAGGAATAGCACTAAAACAACAGAAAGACAACAATTTTATAAATGAAAGTGAATAAACTTAAAATAAAAGTGAACGAAAAGTGAACGAAAAACTATAAACGTATGGTCATTAGGTTAATCACTTTTTTAGTTTGTATTTGGTCGTTCTTCCAGTTCCGATTTTTTCTATGATGTTTTGTGTCAAAATATGTTGGAGCTCCCGGGTCGCGGTTGTTTTACCTATAGAATTGAGCTCTTGGTATTCTGCTGCAGAGAGGCTGTAATGTGTTTTTAAATATATAACAGCTGAGATCTGTCTTTCATTCAAGTCAAGCGATTTTAAGAAATCTTCCGTGTAGGCATCCTTTAAGAATGTGACCTGAAAGCCTCCTCCGTTTTCCTCGAATACTGGCTCGGGATACCCATTGGTCTTTAATACACTGATCATTTTTTCTATTCCACGGCCCCATGACTCGATATAACCTGCCCTATAGAATACTTCTGCGATATTCTTATTTCTGGGCCTTGATGGGTGCTTTTGCTTTAGTTTTTCAAGGCTTAGATCTTCAGCTAATTTACCTGGGTTCCAGAGAACCATTTTATCTTCGTATATACTCAGCTGTATGGTAGAGTCTGTGTAGTCTTTATGTACAATGGCATTTAAGACTGCTTCTCTCAAGGCTGCTTCTGGATATTCAGGTCTTTCAATACGCTGTATACCCTCATAGCTTATAGTTGGAATAAGATAACGTTGTTTTAAAAGTGTCATTACAGATTCAACCATGCCGAAAATGTTTCCCTCTATTGTATCCTGAAAAATCAGTTCATCGTCTGTTTTGCCAAATTTTCCGATTTTGAAATAAGCACTAATGAAAAATTTCATGGGGTCCTTCGCAAAAAGTAGTACTGCTGCTGCTTTAAACTTTCCTTCAGGTGTAATGAGATGCATTTTTTCTAATAGATTCAGCATTGGATCCTTGTCGGCTTCATCATATATTCTTCCGCTTTTTATCGCTGATTCCAAAAATGATTTTACAGTTACCTCATCAATGTCCTTAATTGTAAAATTTGGAATTTCTATGTCATCCCAAGTTCTACCGATCTTTTTTAGCAGAAACTCATTGAGAGCAACGCCCCTAAGCTCCTGTTTTGTGCTACCTGTGCGGGTATGATAAGCGCCATGATAGGATATAGGCATTGGGCTTGTTGGTACAATTATTTCCAGGTAATCTTTGCCTTCTTTTACATATAGATTAACATCAACAAGGATTCCTAAATGATTGACAACTTTATTAGGTATATCTTCGAGTAATTTTTTTGCATCTTGGATGCCAACTATTTCCCCTTTATCATCAATTCCAATAAAGATTTGCCCACCTTGTGCATTGGCAAATCCACATATCCATTTTAGATACTCGTCTCTCCAGGATTGTTTATACTCTACATTTTGGTTTTCTGGCATTGATAAAAGACTTTGCTACAAAGTTATAAATTGAAATGATTGAACCTATCTCGATTAAAAAACGATATCAAGCGTTAAAGAATTTTTTAAAGTTTAAAAGTATTTCAGGCACAAGATTAACTATAAAATCTCAATATTCTTCTGCTCAAATACCTCGAATATCTGCTCATTTATCATACTTCTGGTCAGATCAGCCTTTGAAATATCCTTACACCAGAAATAGATATTGATACTACTGTTCAGCTTACTTACGGGGCTGATCATAATAATGGGCTCTTTGCTGATAAAAACATTGTTGTTCTCTACAATAATTTCTCTGATCAGGTTTACCACTTCTGTAGAATTAAAGGGTTTTGCAATCGATAAAGAAATATCTACCCTCATCTGGTTATTGCTGAGTGTCCAGTTTATAATGTTGTTAGATAAAATAGAACCATTGGGGATAATAATTTCAGCGCCCTCATCACTAAGCAGGGTACTGGCGCGCACACCGATTTCCTTTACCCGTCCTTTTTTATTGCTCAGTTCTACAATGTCACCTATCCGGATGGTTTTATCAAAAATAAGGATAATCCCTGATACAAAATTGCTTACAATATTCTGTAAGCCCAACCCAATTCCAACGCCCAACGCACCCAGAATAACCGTTATTTTATCGATTGGTAGCCCGGAAGCTGCAACTGCGATTAAAAAGCCTCCTATTAATAACACCAAACGGGTTACCAGTAATTTCGAACGCTCACCTTTGTTATCCTCAAAATTATCATCGCCAGTATCGCCGAAGAAATAGGCAATGTATTTTTGTAAAAAGTTGGCAATCCAGATAATACCCAAAAACAGTACAATGCCCCCAAAGGTAAAAGAGAAACTGCCTATAGTTCTTTTTTCAGTAAGAACTTCCATTACCGACTCGTAGAGGCCATTAAATATATTTAGGTTGGTGGTAAATATTACAAACCAGATAATGGTAGCACCAATACCTGTGAGCCTTTTAAGTCCTGCAATTACAGGTAGCCAGTCAAAATACTCCGGAAATCCCTTCCGAATCCTGCTGCTTTTCATCTGCAATAAAAAGGCTTCTACCAATACTTTGGCCAGAATGGTTAACGATATGGCATTTAAAAGTGAGCTTACCCCGGTTGAATAAAAAATTTGCGTGAGCGTAAAGCGGCCAAATAAATTACAAAATGTGGCAATGATGGCAAAGCCAACATATATAAATCCTGTGATGAGGATCATTTTGTATTTTTTGGCTTTTTCATCGAGTATTTTCCATACCATAACACCATAGGCAACTGAACTGGTAGTGAGGAATAACAAGAGCCAGCGCTGGTATCTGGGTGGCATACCCAAAAGACGTAAGAAAACGGGTGCAAGAAGGAGTATCACAAATATGCACCAATAGTAAAATAGCTTTGAGTTTAACCTTTTGCGGAAATATACCGTGAGCAAAATCGCGAGGATAATCTCTACTGCTTCTATGTATAGTGCCGGTGCCCTCAAATCGAAAATAGGCGCCAGCGCAAAGAGCATGATGAAAGTGATTAAATAAGGCTGCGGACTAATCAGCGAAAAACCATCAAGCGTTTCTAAACGACCCCGCTGTTTTACGCTTCTAAAGTTGAAGAATACCCATAAGAAAAATATGGTACAGGTAAAAAGCAACAAGATTCTGCTGCTCCTTGTGTATATAAAATAATACCGCGATATTTCCTGCTCTCCTTTAATAAACCTGCGGAACCCCATACTTTTATTGGCCGGCTTGTTTACTGATTCCCATAAATAACGGCGCTCTTTACCAAAAGCTTTAATGCTCACCGCATCGAGCTGGCTATCGGTAAGATACATTAACTCTTTAATATTGATGAGATTGGATGAAGTTCTGGCCTGTAGGTTATTGATTGATAAAGTAGTCGTTTTTAGCAAACTATCCATCACTAAACGTTTCTTCTTTAGTTCTGCAAATTCACTTTTAAACATAACCTGCACCGCAGGTACTGTAAACACTTTAATCAGTACGGTATCTTTACGCAGGTTAAGAATTTCGGTTTTTAATGCCCGTAATTCCTTTTCATATTCATCAAGGTCTGCTAAACAATCTTTGTTATTGCTTTGTAGTTCTGCCAATAAGGTTTGATCCATCTGCAGGTTTTGCAGATTTGGGTACCTGTCACGCTGTGTCAGGCGGCTTTTTAACAGTGCAAGTGCGGCTTCATCCTGGATTAAATGTGCTTCTATAGGTTTAAGTTTCTTAAATGAACCAACCGTTACCGGCACTTTATTAACCGTTTCAAATACTTTTTCCAGGTGTGCAAGGTAATCGCCTTTGGTTAGCGTAGCAGAATCTGAAAGAATAGATACATCCTGCCCCTTATCTGCTAACCTGTCTTTTTGTGCAAATGCATTACCTGTAACCAGAAAGGTAAAAAGTAGGAGTATCAGATTTCGGATTAGTGTCGGGAAATTATTTATTGTTATCATTGGATTTAAAGCAGTATTGGGAAATATCCCCTGTAAAGGATATATATCGCCAAAAATAAGGATTAGAATTGATTTTACGTCTGGTGGTTTTGGCTATTTCATTTATACTGAACCATTAAAAATGTCAGCGCATTAATGACAGAGAGAATTTTATGAAAATTAATACTGGAGTTCAATAAAAATTAAATAATTTCAATTAGCATTTGCTTCCATTTACAACAGTTACCAGCTAAAAAATAAATAAAAGCTGCAGGAATTTACAATAAACAATCGATGAAGAAACAGACTAAAATTATCCTCGGGATTTTAGCGTGCATCATGATGATAGCTATTGCGTTGATGTATAAACGGCATTGGTTTGGTGCAGGTATGAAATCCAAACAGGCAGCAATTAGTAAGCCTGATCGTGTTGTTGTGCGCGATGCACAGGAAGTAATTCTTAACCCTAAAAAAGAAATCCCGAAGGAAGCGGCGCAAGTCGAATTTCCACCAAACGGAAACAATATTGAAGATTTTGTACCCGGATTGTATAAAATTGCAATGGATGCCAAAGGCCTGTTAAATAATGACGAACTGGAAGATGTAGTATTGGTGCTCCAGAACAAGACAGACAGTACAGATTTACGGCCTACCTTAGTTTTATTGAAGCAGCCCGAAGGTGGGTACCGTTTATACGCCAGTGCCTGGCTGGCTATTGGCGCTGCCTATATTAACGGCGATTATCAGCAATATGACAGTGAAGACATCAGCATCGATCAGAAAAGAAATTTAATTATATCTACTTATGGTAGCGGTCCGGTAGGTAACCGCGAAATCAGGTACCGTTTTATCGATAACGAACTTGTTTTTACCTACATGGAAACGTTCAATGCGGGTGCAGGCCAGCAAACCAGGGCAACGTATGATGTTTTAAACCGGAAGGTAACGGTTGAAGATATCAATACCATGAAAGAGGATATGCCTGCTGCGGTTAGCCATGGTACTTTGCCACAACATCCACCTTATCTTTTTAAAGAGCTGGATCCGACAACGGTTTTTTCTGAATAATCAACCAAATACTGCTGTTCTTTTAACGTTGACTGGAGATAATCATATCTATTCCTTTGTGAGGTAAATATTCATCACGCCCCTTGCAGCAGTTTGGTTAGTTCCATAAATGAGCGATTGTTTATCCGTTATCTCCGAGCTAATCCGCATGTACTGATCAGTCTGTGCTACAATGCTCCAAGTGGTTTGTGCGGCAAAATTAGGATTGCTGAAAGTGAGAATACGATTATCTGCATTTCGTCTCAGAATATAGTCTGAAAACTTTATCGATGCATTAATATCAGTAGAAACTTTTACCTGTTTATCATCAAATGTCCAGTAAGATTTTACAGCATCAGCTATGATATGGCTAACTTCGATTCCGGAAGCATTGTAAAGCTGAAGGTCATACCCACCTGTCGACCATTTGCCGCTCAAGGTTTCACTCGTGGTATGATCGGTGTCTTTTTTGCACCCCGATATATTGATTACAATAAATAATAGAAATAAAACACGCTTCATGGCTGGCCTTTAAGTAGTTGAAGTTAAATAAATCGAAATGAATTCACAAATCTAATATCTTGCTCACTTAGCTACTGGTAATTTGATAAATGAGTGAACTCTTTTAAATTTATTTACCTCAGCCTGTAGCAAGTAACGCGATATCCACGTTTACATTTTAAATTAACACTAAGCACTAATGAAAAAAATCGTACCAATTTTGTTCGTATTATTTTGTATCGCTGGATGTAAAAAGGAAAAACAGGGAAATTATTCCGAAACCATAACCAAGGGAGAAAAATGGGGAATAAAGATCGGCAGCTCGCCCGCTGAAGTATACGCCAAGTTGCAAAAGGCAGGCACAACCCTCGACTTTCAGAATGTGGCAATTTTTGGTCACAAGCCCTATAGTTCACCAGAAAGCCTGGGCCAGCTCCTTCCTTATTATTACGCACTCACTATTTATAACAATACCGGAACCTTAGATCGTGTAGTGCTGCTTTTTAGCGGAGACAAAGTGCAGCAGATTGCTACAGGCGGCGGCCTCACCACACCAGTAAACAAATGGCCTGAAAATGCGGCTGATGATACGGCGATAAAAGTTGATGATCCGGTTTCAGGTTTAACAGCAAAGCTGATCAAAATCCATCAGTTATCAGCCTATGCAGCTTACGGATTTGTACTTTCTGATAAACCATTAAACAAACCGTACGATCCGGATATGAATAATCACGACGACTGGCAGTTTGGCTTTTCAGACTTTGTAAGTGCAAGCATCAGCGGATCTTCAACAGTAACCCTTCATTTTAGGTCAGGTAAGCTGGAGAGTATCGTGCATGATTATCGCGAAGGGCAAATATTTAATTAATTCCAAATACGCTGAAATTAAAAAAGCAAGTATCAAAAAAGATCAGATAAATGTTTTACTGAAATTCCAGGGGTAAATTAGTGGAGAGATCCTTTGCATAGTTCAAAGATCTCTCCACTACGTGTTGCTCCGGTCGAGATGATGACTTTTTTTAGAACTTGTCATTGATAGCTTGTCGAAGGGCCTTTAAATACTTTTAAGGTGTTTCGACAAGCTCAACATGACAGCATTTAAGGTGAAATGATATGTGTTATACAACATCTTTTTTCTAATGTAATTGGCGGTGCCTGTGTACAACATACAAAATTAACACATTAATTAAATTAATGGGTCAGAATCCAGGTTTCGGGGATTTTGTTCTGGAAAACTATTCCTATCGAAATGGTGGTGACGATAAAAGTTTGCACGGTCAATCTCTACAATTTCATCCTCCATCCGCAATGCCGCCGGACTGCCGATCACGTTGCGGATTTGGTTCTCCAACTCAGGCGTAACTTCACCAATAATATATCTCGGCATTGCCCTGAACTGATCATGGTGAATATCGGGTAAAATAACTTCTTTTTTACCCTCACCTAAATTTACGAGGCCGATTGGGATCAGTACAGCTTTTTCCTCCAAATCTTCGCCCATATCAGCAAGCTCCACAATAACGTACCGTATTGCATTTTGCTCGGGATCAAATAGAAGGTCGCGTACTTTTCCAACCGGGTCGCCGGCTTCATTTCTTACTGGCCAACCTTTAATGTCAGCCTCGCCATCTGTTAATTGATAAATACTTTTTGAGAGCTCTTCTAAATTGCTGTATACAATAGTTCCTGAATTCATAATTGCTTTTTTAAAGGGGCGATTAATAACGATTCCCATTTTTACAACAAGTTTTTCAGGAGATGGTTTTTATGTTAATGCACCGTTTTACAAAAAATGGGCAGCTTAAACGAATATCGAAAACTGTGAAATGATCTATAAGTATTTGTAATTTAGTATTTTATGTTAATGTTACAGAATGTGGAAAGCTACAGGATATCAATCAAAATAATTTTTTATCAGGTGGCTACCATACTGTTTTACAATTATTTTGTATAATAGTTAAATAGAAGCAGAAGTTAATGAAGAATATAGCTGAATTTAAAAAGTCATTAGAAAAAGATAGGCCAGATAGCAACATGTCGGTTCAGCTTCGTGCACTCTGGTACGATGCAAAAGGAGATTGGCATACGGCCCATAACCAGGTCGACAATTTAGGGGATATTGCCTCTGCCCGCATCCACGCCTACCTGCACCGCAAAGAAGGCGATAGTTGGAATGCTGATTATTGGTATGCTAAAGCTGAAGAAAAAAGGCCACAATTATCATTAGATCAGGAATGGGAAGAATTGGTACAACGTTTTTTATTATAACAGTGGGTATATTGAGGAAATGATACCACAAAACGATATTCATCTCCCCAAATCTCCAATCCTTTTTATTTGGCAGGCATTTTAAATGAAGGTGGAAGGGATGTTTCATCCGCTGCCCATAGTTTATTCGGACGCTTGCCCATTACCAGCTCCAATACGCCTCCTCGCATTAAATCCTCATGAGCAAACCACGATTTGTTCCATACCTGTCCATTTAGTTTAGCCGATTGAATGTATTTATTTTCAGGGGAATAATTGATGCAGTTCAGCTCAAACTTTTTGCCATTTCCCAAGTCAAGTTTTACGTTGGCAAAAGTGGGGCTGCCAATTACATACATGGGCAAGCCCGGGGTTATCGGGTAAAAACCCATCTGCGAAAATACCACAAAAGAAGTAAGACCACCGCCATCTTCATCGCCGGGGATACCCATTAAATCGTTACGGAACCACTGGCTTAATAAACTGCGTACCCTTTTTTGCGTGCGCCAGGGCTGTCCTGCATAATTGTATAAATAAGGTATATGCATGGCAGGTTCATTACCCATAGAGAACTGTCCAACATTACCAGTATGATCAGGCAACTGCGAATAAAAATCAAATCTGCTTTTCCCGAGTGGAGTGTTATACATTTTCTCCAGTTCATCAACAAAGGCCTGTTTTCCGCCAATCATATTTACTAAATCGCCCAGGTTGTGCAATACATCCCATCGGTAAAGCCAGCCATTATTTTCGTCATAAGTTTCTCTGGCACCAAGTCCGCCCGAAAAGCGGTAATCCAGCGGTTTAATAAATTTGCCTTCCGCATCTTTCGGGTGAAAAAACCTGGTCTCCGGATTAAAAACTGTATGGTAGCTGGTGCTTTTATCTAAAAAGTATTTTGCCTCATCGGTTTTACCTAATTGTTGAGCAATTTTGCCCAGGCACCATTCATCATAAACTGTACCCAGGGTTACCGCTATAGGCTGGCGTTTTTCAAAATCATGAACTTCTGCTGCGGTTTCTTTTTCGCCTTCAGGTAAAGCAGGAAAATAGCCCTTATCTTTAAAAAACTGATCTAAAACACCTGCTTTTTTTGACGACCATGGCGCCAGGGTTTTTTCGGTAATGGCTGCTTTACAATATTGATAAGCTTCGTCGAGATTAAAACTTCTCAAACCCTTGTTATAAGCATCAATTATAGTCGCCACGCCATGATTGCTGTTCATCCTCCGGCTATCACCAGTTACCTCAGGAAAAGTTGGCATCCAATGGTCGTTCATCTGTTGCGCCATGCGCAGGTAGGAATTAATCATATTGCCTTCCATTTTTGGTTCGATAATCACACGGAGTGGATGTGTAGCCCGGTAAGTATCCCAAATCCAGTCGTCAGTAAAAAATGGCACGACGTTATCATTATGCACTTTTCCGTCGAAGGCACTAAAATATTTTCCATCTTCAGATAAGCTGATCATCCTTTCGTAAGTGCGATAAAGGGAAGTATAAAATATGGTTTTGGCTTTTTCATCAGTCCCCGTTACCAAGATCTTTCCAAGTGTAGCATTCCAGATATTTTTTCCCGTCTGCGCCACTTGGTTCAGGTTATAATCCTTGATTTCGCGACGGAGATTCTGCTTTGCCTGTTCTTCGCTGATAAACGATATACCATAACGGGCTTTAATCTGCCTGGTTTGAGCAGGAAATTTTAAAATAAGATAAGCATCACGGCCGGAAGCAGATTGTTCCCCTGACTCAATTTTGTTTCCATGATGCCTGCCTGATTCAACAGGTATTAAATCCGTTTCGAAGTAAAGGTAAACCCTGGTATTATTGTCTAGTCTCTGAAAACCACTTACCACATTTTGGCTCACGTTCAGCGCTCCGTTTCTGGTGTTTAAAACCAGATAAGCCGGAACATTTGTCTGCGAAAAATTGAGTGCATAGATCCCTGATTGGTGCGATGGCGCAAATTGTACATTTATCCCGTAATCATCCAGGTCAACTTCATAATAATAAGGCTTAATCACCTCATTGTCGTAGCCATACGAAATTACGTTACCTACGTTTTTGAGGTCGCCCTGAAAAGGACTCAAATTAAAGGCCGAGCTGCCCCGGTGGCTGGTAACCACAACAGGCAAACCATCTATAGTATTACTGGTAAAATTATCACGCTCCGGATAAACCCTTAATAAGCTGTTAGGTAAATGAACAGTAGGGTATGTGGGTACAAGTAAATGGCTAATGTTGCCGATGTATGGATTAACATAGTCTACAGGCTGTTTTTTGGCTTGCGCATGGGCAAAATTGATACAAGCGGTTAGCAAAAATACTATGCTTAATATAGGATATGTATATTTTTTCATGTCGGGGATTTGATTAGATATGGTAAACGTAATACTTTTCAAAACGATATTCAGCCATTGATGAGTTGCCAACCGGATCATTAATGATGTAAATCTTTTTAATCTGCTTAAAATACTAAAACGATTTATCAAATCTAATGTAAAGGATCAGTTTATCAAAAAATCAACGGCATAAAAAGTTCTTTCCTATTTAGCCTGCTTGCATCTTACGCCGGTAAATTGCAATGCCTTTACCAAAAAATGATGTTACAACCTGCAATTAATACTGTATAAACAAAAAAAGAGCGATGAATAGATTCCATCGCTCTTCCACTGTTAAATTTTATTTATTATTTTGCTAAGGAAGCAGTTTGTGTTGTTTCGGTTACTGGCGAGCTCATTTGTGTTTTCATTGCGGCAAATCTGTCCAGATTCAATTTTGGTGTGCTTCCCATTACCAGGATATGTTCTTGAGTGGCACCGCTTAATTTTAAATCTGCACGACCTTCAATTACAGTATATAAACTTTCTGTATTTGAATTGATCTCGGCAACAGCATCTCCTTTTAAGAATAATTGAAGATATTTCGAATCCAATTTACCTGCAGTTTTTACCACTGCATTTTCAGAAGCCTGTACCCTGTAAATATTTTTTACATAAACGGTAATCTTAGCTGTATTACCATCTGCCGAAGTGATTTTTAGCGCATGCCCATCCTGGATCACTTTTACTTTCCCAATGTTATCATCATTATAGCTTACACTTTCTTTTTGTCCTTGTACCAATGTGATTTCCACATTTCCACTTACAATAACCTGACTGATGTTTTTTGGTGCCGACATTCTGACTGGCTGTTTCTCGCCTGCCATTACACTTGTGGAGAAAATAGCAGAACTTAAAACGATAGCTGCTAATACTGATTTTGTTAGGGTTTTGATAGAGGTTTTCATAATGCTGTTGTTTATATTTTATAATATTTTGTTTCTGTTTTAATGATAAGACGCAGGTATTACAGAAACGTTGCAGCAGAAAATCCTCAATTATACCAACACAGCTTAATTCTCGACGAACAGGTTTAAAAATCGGGCGAAAAAGTGTTCGTTTTCTGAATGAATTCTACAATCGCTTGATTTTATGGGCAGGTGCTAATTAAAATTCAAGAAATTAACCAATTACTAAATAGATATAGAATTGTCCTCCTGAGGGATAATTTATGGTATAAAATCAATATGAATGACAGGAGATTTTAACGGGAATATCTCGCTGAGGCATCGTCATTGCGAGAAGGCTTATTCAGCCGACGAAGCAATCTTACAACGATCGCTATTAGCGTGCGCATTAAGATTGCTTCGTTCCTCGCAATGACGGCTTTTCCATTGGAGTCTGTCGATGGGAGCTTGTCGAAGGGCCTGTTAAAGGTGTTAAAAGGCGTTTCGAAACATTCGTTTAGCTCAATACAGGCTGAGCTCAACTTAACATATTCGATTGAATTACAAATATAATACAGTCTCCTATAACTAAAATTTAATCGATAGTTTTTCAGAAATAAGCGCATTGTTTTTATAGTATTCAAAAAACCAACTTCCATTCTTTTTTAAAACTATGCCATTTGAGTTCCCATTGCTCGAAATATAACAATCCTCCATTGAGGTTTTTAGTAAAGTCATTACAATTTTAGGTGTTGCATCTATTAGTTGGTAACCATTGCTTATGGGTTGTGCATATAACATCGCTCCTTGTTGGTCAGTTTTGGTAGCCATAGGCTGTTCAGCAGGTACAGGTGCAGTTTTGGTCTCTGTATTTGTATTAGCCGGGACTACACTGGTCGCCACTGGGAGGCTACCCGCCACATACTTTAAATCGTTAAAAGATGTAAAAGCATCTTTCAAGGCAAAATTATAAGAAGTTTCATATTCTTTCTCCCTGCTTTTTCCCTCCTTGCTCTTCATCACTACAGCGCCCTTACAATCTTTAAGTAAAAGGGTAAGATTGGTAACAAACATGCTGTTTTTTTCCTGTAGTTCTACTACCAGAGCCTTGCATCTATCTTTCGCAATTTCTTCCGGTATTTCGGCATTGTCAAAATATACAGTAAAGCCCTTTTCCTCAAAAAAAGCCTTAGTAAGGGTATTTAAACCGTATTGGTTAACCTGCTTGAGAAAACTGAATTTCTCGGGTACAATAATGTATTTGTAATTTCCAGCATTAGACTGTGCCTGTGCTGAAAAAGAGATTGCTAAAAGGATAATAAAAAGATATCTTTTCATAACGGTTAATGGAGTTTGGATAAATTCCGCCTCAATTTATAGAATGAAATGGAGAAAATCAAATTTATCGTCCCGTAATACAATCCGTATTAATCAATCTGTTTTTGGATCAGATCTTAAGGTAAAACAACAAAGTTTATCATCATCCATTGCATTAATCGATTCAATTGTTTATTATTATGGCGATTAATGATCATAACACTGCGCTTGTAGCGTGTAATACAACCAAATATTCCAGAAAAATGGACGAGCACCAACTCATTGAATTAAAAGGCTGGTTTAAATCTCAGCGTATTTGCAACCAGCGGTGTTAAAAAAAACTCTTTCTTACTGCAAAATTAAAACCAAATATAACCTAAATCTGAGCACATGCTTAACATTCAAACCACAAAACTATTCTGGGCAAGTTGTCTGGCATTACTAGTCACCTCTCTTTCCTTTGGCATCCGTGCTGGCATAATGAACCAGCTTGGGATCGATTTTCAATTAAGTACCTCACAGTTAGGCACCATTACGGCTGCTGCATTCTGGGGCTTTCCACTGGCCATTGTGGTTGGAGGATTTGTAGTTGATATGATAGGCATGAAACGTTTGCTGGTCATGGCCTTTATTTTTCACCTGGCGGGGATTATCCTTACCGTTTTTGCGCAGGGCTACTGGAGCCTGTTTTTATCTACCCTGCTAATCGGCATTGCCAACGGTACTGTAGAGGCCGCCTGTAATCCATTGGTTGCCACTTTATACCCGGAGAATAAAACAACCAAATTAAATCATTTTCACTTATGGTTTCCCGGAGGTATTGTAATTGGTACACTGCTGGTTACCTTGTTTGTTCACCTTGGATTGGGCTGGAAGGTGCAGGTGGCCATGATGATTATTCCTACTTTAATTTATGGGTACCTTTTTTCAAAATTAGATTTCCCAGTTACCGAAAGGGTATCATCTGGTTATTCCAGTTCAGATATGTACAAAGCAGTACTTTCTCCATTATTTATTTTTATGTTCATCTGCATGTTCGGTACCGCCATTACGGAGTTGTTTACAGGACAATGGATAGGCTTACTGCTTAAAAATGTAACAGATAATGCCATTTTATTGCTTACCCTTACAACCGGGATTATGGTAATTGGCCGGGGTTTTGCCGAACCTGTAGTGCACCGTCTTGCTCCTCAGGGCGTACTGCTCTTATCTGCAGTATTTGCTGCAGCGGGACTTTACATGCTAAGCACTTTTACAGGAAATTCAGTTTTCTTCGCTGCAATTGTTTTCGGTATTGGCGTTTGTTATTTCTGGCCAACGATGATTGGTTTTGTCGCTGAAAATGTTCCTAAATCGGGGGCACTAGGCTTAAACCTGATGGGTGGCGCGGGAATGTTTGCTGTTTCTATTTATACCATGTTTATGGGAAGTTTTTACGATAGCCTGATTGTTAAACATTTACCCGCTGGCGCTTCGTTCGATGCGTATTTAAAAGCTCCTGAAAATTCTGCATTTGCACAGTCGCTTGCCAATGCTAAAAATCTGGCTGGTCCTGAAATTCTGCGTGCTACATTGATTATTCCAATCATATTAATTGTGGCTTTTGGCGGATTGGTGATTTACCTGCGTTCACGAAAAAAGACCAGCGTTGTAGATTCATAATTGATAGATGATAACTTTATAGACTATCCGCCTGATACATGAGAAAAATAATAGCTACAAGTTTATGATGTTAAATTGATCATAACTTGTAGCTATTTGAGTTTTTATTTTTCTAACGCTGTATCTTTCTTGCATAAATTAATTATAACAAGGAACTACCTGGTGGGCACTCATACGGGGCTTTGCCTGCTTCAAAGATTCTAGTGCTTTCGCTGCCCTCTGTAGTGATTTTATTATTTAATATCCTGATCCAATTGCCTTCACGTAAGCCTATTACTTTGATGTTGTTCTGGGTTAGAAATTCCATAATCCTCGTTTCCCTTGTTTCTCCGTTATGTTTTAACTCCGGATTTGGGTCAAGATAATGAGGGTTAAGGTTAAAGGGAACCAAACCCATACATTCAAAAGAAGAAGGATACACGATAGGCATGTCATTGGTGGTTTTCATATTCAGGCCACCAATATTGCTTCCGGCACTACAGCCCAAATAAGGTTTTCCCAATTTGATATTTTCGCTAAGATGCTTCATCAGCCCAAGTTCATGGAGTGTTTTTACCAGAAGAAAAGTATTCCCTCCACCAGTAAAAAATCCTTTGGCTGCATCAATGGCGCGAATAGGGTCATTAAATTCATGCAGACCTTTAACACTGATATTTAGCTGGGAGAAAAATTTGCGGACTTTGACCGTATACTCTTCATTTGAAATGCCTCCAGGTCTGGCGAAGGGAATAAATACAATTTCATCTATTCCGGTAAAAAGCGTAATAAGCTCATCTTTTAGGTATTCGAGGTAATTGCCGCCGAATAGGGTAGAAGTCGAAGCGAGGATGACATTCATTTTGTTGTGCTTTATAAGCAATAATAATGTTTTTCCGTTAAAATTTATTATCTATCTTGCAGTGCCGATTCAGACTCAAGCTGTAGGCTAAATGCATGCAAAACAAAACCGAGCGAATCAGTGCACTTATCGAACTCAACGAAGAACTGGAAAACTATTTCAGAAATACGATTATTCCCCAGCTGTTTGTCGATGCACATCTGATCCTGAGAAAATTTACACCTCCGGCCATGCGCCAGTTCAGTTTAAAGTATACTGATGTAGGAAGGCCTATTGAAGATATCAAAGAAAATTTTCGTTTTCCAACTATTATCGATAACATTAAGCATGTTATTGATTGTGGGGAAGTGCTGGAAAAGGAAATCCAGACGACAGACCTGCGTTGGTATCAGATGAACATTCTGCCTTATATTGTTCAGCGCGATAAGAAGACCAATGGCGTGATTATCACTTTTGTGGAAATTACGATGCGGATACGCGATTTAAAGGAACAGGAAAAACTGATTGCTGAACATGAGCTGCTTCTGGACACTATTTCGCATGATATAAAAACGCCGCTCACCAGTCTGGGCCTTACCATCGACATGCTGAGGAAATTGCCAGAAAAAGGTATGGAACGTTTTCCGGTCCTGTTGGAAAAGGTGGAAAATAGCCTGACCAAAATGCAACAAATCATTTACGAGCTAACAGATTCCCGTGAGCAGGAGCATCGTTATAAGGCAGTGGAAGAACTGCTCGATTTTGAGCATATTCTGGAGGATGTTAGGCTCACGCTTGCCCCGCAGATAATTGAATCGTCTGGAAAGATAAAAACTGATATCGGTTTTTCCGAAATCTTATATATCCGTCGTAAGCTGCGTAGTATAATCTATAACCTGGTTAATAATGCCATAAAATACCGTTCAAAGGAAAGAAAACCAGAAATATTTATTAAAACCCATCGCGAAGGGGATTTTATGGTGATTGCTGTAGAAGATAACGGAATGGGAATTGCTCAACATAACCTAAGCGATATCTTCGGAAAATACCAACGGGTCTCGCAATCTGGTGAGGGCTCAGGTATTGGACTATACCTTGTTAAAGAAATTATAACGGCTTCGGGTGGAAAGATTACTGTAAATAGTAATTTGGGAGAGGGGTCTGTATTTACCGTTTACCTGAAAATCAAGAATTAACCTTTTGTAAATCAACGCTGTTTTTGGCAGGTATAAGCCATATTTAAATGATTTACCACTATTCTTCTTCAGTTATATTTTTGGGATTGGTGTAATAATGAACTTAGCATGCAGCTATGGTTCTGTTAAACAAATAAGATAGTCATATCAGTCGCATATTTAGATGAATCAATGCTGACAGTTTGCGGGCTTTTTTAGAAATGCAGGTCAGTTTTTACTTAAATTATGCTTGTCTGGATGCTGATGAACTAAAACTACGGATTTGATACCGTAGTAGCAGAAACATATTTCTTTCTCTCATTAATCCACTCCTTTAGCTTTGGGATAATATACAGGATTGCAAAAGCCAGGATAGAAATAACAGCTTGTAATAAAAGGTTTATTTTGGTCACTGGATTAGCTTCTGCCTCACCCATTACCACATAAAGGCGGTGGATACTTCTTATAATAATGATTATCAATAGATATTTGCTGATTTCAAACCTGCGTTTAATCAGGATGAAAAGAAGATAGCGCATGGACAGGATAGATAGAAATATAATAGTTTCCTGTGTACTCATGTAATCGTAAAAGAACAGGTTGACGATCCCGATCAGAAAAGTAAGTAAAATAAGCTTGGAGGACAAGGAATACTTGTTCTTCATTAGTTTAAAATTTGCCAACTGAAATATGAAATAGTTTATGACGACGAATGTTTCAAAGTTCAATAAAAAAATGCTACATAACTAATTTACATTGTAAAGAACTTTAAACAATTGATATTTGTCATTATTTTTTTATGCCTTAGGAAAGGAAAGACAAAGGCCACTCATGGCGGCCTTTGATAGGTATTAATAAAATTAAATCTTATTCTTCTATGATACGTTCTTTGATTTTAACCGCGGGGTTACCCTGGTAAATGGTGTAGGGCATCAAGTTTTTAGTAGCCATACTTCCCATCGTTAATACCGAGTGGCTATACAGGATTATCCCGGGGCAAACCTTGGCCGATGCACCGATCCATACGCCGTCTTCAAGTATTATTGGAGCAGTTATCAGATCAAAACTGGTCGCTTTGTAATTATGATTACCCGTAATCAGAATTGCTTGTTGAGATATACAACAGTTTCGACCTATTTTAACCTGATCAAGGTTATCGATATAACAATCAGCTAGCCAGCTGTAATCGCCCAACTCCAGCTTCCAGGGATATTTAATATGAATACCTGGTTTTATACGTACTTCTTTACCGATTTTGGCACCAAATAACCGTAAAAAAGAGACAAGTACTGAGCTGAAAGGCATTATGCGGCTCTTAAAAAAGATAATATCTGTAAAATACCACAGAAACTGTTTGATTACGGAAGCACCAATTTTAAAGTTTCCGGTATCGAAATCTTTATGTAACTGTGTTTTTAACAAAATTCACTAATATTATTGAGCATTTATTGGTTTATTACATCTTTTAATCCAGAGATATAATATGGTAAAAATGCATATATATATAAGGATATTGAATGCTTCATGATGGTAATTAAAATTATTGCGCTGTGATTTAAAAAATCCCAGTAATACGCCCAAGCCTGCAATGCGAAGTACATTTAATACGTATATAGTGATTAATCCGACCACCAGCATTTTAAAAGTCGATTTCCATGGTGCAGGAAATGCCAGTACAAAAGCAGCTAAAAAGCTCATTACGCCTAAACCCAGGCACGAATAGTTAACCCGCAGATATGGTCCCGATATCACCATTACATCCATTTCGTTATAGATTGCATAAAACCCACAAGCTTTAATAAGCCATACTGCAGGTACGATCAAGGCCGACTTTAAACCCTGTATATAATTTAGATGATCGGAGATAAAAGGGTTGTAAAACCTGGAACCTGGCATCATCACACTGTTCATAAACAGGTTACCCTGACTAAAAAGGATGTATAACATAAACAGGGCAACCACAAATTTAATGGCCTTTTTACTTGCTTCTTTTTTTGCTTCTTCTGGAGTCATATCGGTATTATAAATTTAATGGCCTACCTTTTAGAATTACTTTAATTTTTTTATCTACCAGTCTTCTAAACCAGAAGCCTTGAAGATAATGAAATTTAATTCCAGTAGAGCCTTCCAATATACCAAGTTTAAAAAATATCCGGTAGCCAAAGTAAAGATAGGGGCGCAATCCGAGTGGAAGTTTCCACCATAATTGTTTTAACCATGCCCGTTTTTCATCAGGGCTGCCCAGTAAGTTGGGCTTTAAACTTTGCATCCTTAGCTTTAACATTCTTTCAACCTCTTCCTGCGCCACAAGATCACTATAGCGTTCATGTTTGGCTTTCCAAAAAGCAATATCATTCTCTTTTAGATTTTCTTCCAATATCCAGCCTTTTTTCCAGATTTTGGTTTTACCCGGCACAATAAACCGGTGATCCATGTTCTCGTTCAGATCAGAAAAACCGATCCCTGTTCTGAACATTTTTAAAAGGTAAAACGGATAGAAGGTGCCAAATCTGATCCAGCTTCCCTGAAAGAAGTTTTTGCGGTTAAAGTAAATACCGTTGATATCAGAATGGTCTTCATCTTTAAAGTTGATTAGCATTTCAAATAGCTCCGGTGTAACGGTTTGATCAGCATCGAGGCCAATTGTCCAGGGAGTGTCCACCTTAAAATTTTTTAAGGCGAAATCCCATTGCCTTGGATGGTTTATAAAAGGATTTTGTTTTACCTCAGCACCATAGTCTTTAGCAATTTTCCGGGTTTCATCCGTACTTCCACTATCCAGAATAAATACCCTGGCGCTGAGTTTTTTGATGGATTCCAATAGCCTGGGGAGATGAATCTGCTCATTAAAGGTTAGAATAATGAAACTAAAATTTTGGTTCATGTAAGCGTTAAAGTGCTGATGGCAGAGCTAAAATTTCCTGGTAATACTCCATGTATTGTTCAGTCAAAGTATTATCGTTAAAATCGTCATTAATCAGTAATCGTGCAATTTCTCTGATTTTTTTTCTTTTTTCAACATCCTGATAGGCCTGAATTATCCCGGTTTTAATCTCTTCTATTTCTAGCCCCGTAATCCATCCCAGGTTTTTATCTGCAACATAATCAGCCAGGCCAACAAATTTACTGATCAATACAGGGGTGCCTACACCTAAACTTTCAACAATTACGTTAGCGAAATTCTCGTTGTAAGAGGTGAGCGCAGTTAAATCATGCTCTGCCATTAAATTAAACTTGTTCTCATTACTCACCAGTCCAAGCCAAATAATCCGATCGCTAAGTTTCAGGTTTTCAGCTTTTTCTTTTAAACTTCGAGTATAATCATCATTCCCAGTGCCACCAATGGTTAACTGCCATGGGAAATTAATTAGGGATAAAGCCTCAAACAATAATTCGAGGCCTTTCTTTTCTTCAATGCGTGAAAGAAAAATGATTTTAAAAAAGTTTTTTTGATTTTTATTGTCTGATATTTCGTTTTCAATAGTTAATTCTTTTGACGGTAACTTAACCAGGTTAGAGACTATCCTGATGCTTTTTGGCGTTACAATTGCTGATACGTCTCTTTTTTCCTGATTGCTCGTAGCATGGATATAGCAATATTTTAATAACTGATTGCCCATTACTTTATGAATGCAGCTCTTAAAAAATGAATTCCGGTTACCAAACGTATAGGTGGTAAGCATTCCCCTGGGAGACAAAACCACAGGTATTTTATACCATTTGGCAACTAAACAGCTCAAAACCGAAACTAAATTCCACCAGGAATGGATGTGGATAATGAGTTTGGAGTTTTGACTTTGAAGGATTTCTTTCCTCAATTTAAGTAACAGTTGAGGAGAAAAGTGACTGTGATCTTTTGTCCAGCGTTTAAAATAGCTTACTGCTACGTTATCAATTAAAATAGGTGTATCAGTATTTACCTGTAGTTCTTCAGTTCCATTGGCAGTTGTAGTTAATACCTTTAGGTCATGTATAGCAGTCTTATCTTCCCCAGCCGCTATCCGCCTATCGCTAAAGACTGTTAACGCCTCACATAACTTCGCTACACTTTGTATAGGTCCACCGTATACATAAGCGGGTTTATAGGAGGCTGTAATATGGATAATTTTCATTTGTTAAAATTAGTCAAAATTTGGGATTTAATACCTTTATCGTCCTGAGTAGATAAAATAGGAACCACATAATTACATAGCCCCAAAAAATATTATTGAACATGAATTCGAAGTTATTTCCCCGCCAAAGTCCCTGAAAAATACTGTTAAACATAATTACGCAGCCTAATTCGTAACCGCCAAATATCTCCTCTGCTTTATCTGATAGGTGTTGTACCAGCATTCCGTATAACAACATAAAAAAGAAAACTCCATAGATGCCAAAGCTTAAATAAGCATCAACAACAGGCCGGGTTTTAGCAGAAACTGTCGACGTTTGATGTGCAACCCCGGCATCGTAAACCCGCTGCATTGAAACAGTTTCCATATTGGGTTTCTCTGACCAAAAAATTCTGGGGATGAGTCCTTCCAAAGAATGTTCTACTATTTCCCAATCATAATAAGGATGATGGCTGGGAACATAATCGACAAATTGTGTGAACATTTCTATTTCGCTTAACCTTCTGGTAAGAAAGCCCCAGTTCGTTTCTTCAATTTCTTCTTTATTTTTAACACTCAAATTTTCGAAAGCCTCATTCTGTGCTTCTTCTGCGCTAACCTCACCACTCCAGCTTTGCCGAACGGTATTATTATAGGTAGGCAAGAAGTAAAGCAACACATAAGCCACAGGAATAGCCAGATAAAGGATTAACTTCTTGTAATAGGGAAAGAATACACAAGCAATTACAATTATATTGATAATAATTGGTTCCTTATAGCCAGATAATGAGGCGTGTAAAAAGTTAAGAAAGAAAATTGTGGCGCCTATACCCAGGTATTTAATGTTTTTGATGTTGAAACCTTTAACAAATAAAACTGCTGCACAAGAGATTCCGACCAAAGTAAGTGGTAAAGCGATCTGGCTAAGGCCTGAAAAACTTTGTGCTAATGAACCAATTCCAAAAACAATAATGCTGAGCCAGATTAAAAAATCATCATCTTCAAAGGTTTTTATACTTTTAATCATGATATGCTGCTTTTGGACTAAAAGCATGCCCGTAACCAATGCCGCATGAGCCAATAAACTAATTCGCTGGCAACTGGCGATGATTGCTGTTTGTTCATTTTCTTTAAATTGTGCGCCATAACTAATCTCCGTTAAATACCTGTAACCCAAATGATCCATAAAATAAAATATAGATGTAGTACACATAAAACCTGCAAATACGAGCTGCGTGAGGAATAAGGGGCGCATAATTTGCTTGTGGATGGGCAAATCCTGGTTAATAATGGCTACCGGAGATAATATGGTAGTATAGAAGATAAAAAGTGAGCCAAACCAGGCCACAAAATAAGATATGATTGGACTATTGATTAATGAATATGAAACCAAAACGGGAAGGTACAATGTTAGAATAAGTTTTGTAGGGTTGCTATTTTGCATCATTATTATCAAATAGTGTCTGGAATTGTTTCACCTGTTTTTCGAATGGCCAATTTTGAATAATATATTGGGATTGGTTTAAAACCAGAGCGTAATATCGTAATATTTGGATGGGGTAGGTTTAATGATGGCTAGTTTTATCAAGTTAGTTATTCGATAGTATGCTGTTAAAAAGGTCAATTTGTTTTTTTGTCAGATCATCTGACCTATATTTCTCAAACTCTTGCCAGTTGGTTAATGGCGGAACCTTCAGTTTTACATTATTAAAATACAATTTAAACACAACAAATGCCTGATCTATATCACTCTCCAAAGTGGTTAAAAAGCCAGCATTACATTCTTCAATTATTTTAGCAGCGCTGCTTTTAGGGTGTAGAATCGCCAATAAGTTTTTTTTTGCCAAAATGTAAGGGTAAAGCTTAGAAGCCGTATAAGCGGGATCATTTGATCCGGCAACAATTAAACCATCAGCGCGGAGTAAGTGATTTATACTTTGATAAAAACCAATTCGATCTGTATATTCAGAAACATAGTTTGCAAGACCGAGTCGGTTTGCAATTGGCATAAGTGTTGGAATACCACTTCCATTTGGTGCATAACTGGTTCCAATAAAATGAAAATGGATATTTTTAAATGCATCAACATTCTGATCTATTCCTTTTTTAAAAATTTTTAATAATAAACTCACTGATTGTTGCATATCAAAGCCGCCGCGGCCAACATAAACCAGATTAATTTTTCCATTATCTGTATTGTAAACAGACTCAGATAAACATGAATTTTGTTCTGCAATATTAAAATCTAGTTCATGTGCGCCAAACGTTATAATGCTGCAGGGTTTGTGTACTAAATTAGGGTATCTGGTTTTTAATGTATTAATGTATGCTTCAGATACACCGATTAAGCCATCTACATTTCGCATGGCTATAGGTTCTAAATATTTATTTAACCGATAAGAGAACCAATGTTTTTTCGGATGTTGAGACTTTGGCTTATCCTGATAATACTCAGAATGCCAGGGGTCTTGCATATCAATAACATAAGGAATGCCGAACTTTTTCTTCCAGAATGCGCCTAAAATGCACACGGGAAATTGAGTTGTTGAAAAGTAGATTAAATCAAAATGGTTGCTCTTTAAAAGTTTGTTGACTTTTCTTCTATAAAAATATAGTGATCTTAAAGAAATGCTTCCTAATCCAAATTTGCTGGTCCATTTTTTTGAAAAGGCTTTTACTTTATGCACTTTTATTTCTTTTGGAATAGAAGTCAAAAGCAGAGGATCGTTGATCATATCATTATAGGTTTCTTCAACCACAACCACTTCTGGTTCCCAGCCATACTTCTGGAAATATGGCAAACTCATTCTTATGCGTTGCATGTCTGCAGCATTAGAAGGAGGGAAGTAAGGAGAAATAATTAAAAGCTTTTTATTTGTCAATTGTATCTATAATATTTTTAAGGAATTTTTTTTCTTCGTGTTCCCAGTTTAATTTACTCTGGGCATATTTTAAAGCTTTTGCCTGGTGCTCTTCCAGTAACTCTGGATTTGATAAATAATTCTGAATAATACTGGTTAGCTGACAAATCTTAGACTTATTATAAATGAAGCCAATTTCGGAATAGCTTGTAAGAAATTGTTTTTGTGCAGAAGTATCAGATGCAATTATAGCCTGGCCCGCTTGTATATAAGTAAATATTTTGTTGGTTAAGCAGATATCCCGGTTTAACGGGAAGCCTGTTTCTGTAGCCAAACCTATATCAAATTGAGAAGCAAACTTTATGATCTCGGTTGAAGGAATAGGGGAATAGTAATAGATATTTTCAGAGGGAAAAGAACTTTGTTCTGCCAGTTTCTTGAAATACTCCCTGATTGATGCCGTGCTATAGCCAAGCAAGTGCAATTCTACATTGTCCTGATAGGCTAAAGAATTTATTACACCTTCTAAACCTCTGTTTTTTCCAATATTTTGAGAGAACCAAAATAATTTGAGTCTTTCTTTCGTCTTTTTTAAGGTTTTTCCTTCAGATGGAAAAACGTTCAGAATCGTTATTGGATTGATTGTTGGGTATAGTTTTTTATAAGCTTCACTAATTAAAGGACTGGCAGTAGTTAAGTAATCTATCTTGGGCAGGTATTTGTCCTCAATAATTTTTTTAAGCTTAAAATCTCTTGAATTGTAATCGTTGGTAACTTCTTGCCTGTGGAAATCCTCTGCATCAAATCCACATTTAACCTGATGAGTTTTAGCGGCTAAAACAGCTGCAGGCAATGCACCTAAATTATGTGCTATATATAAATCTGCTTTCAAGCTTTTGGCTTTACGTATAAGATTTTGGCTGCCTCTTGCAATACCATGTTCAGCTACGTTAAAACGATGACCAAATTTAGAAACCAGTATATTGGCAAGTTTATGTCTTGCTCTGCTTAGCAAATATATCCATTTATTATTTTCTGGATTGCCGCCAACCCGAATTGACTTCCATTTTTTCTCCGCTAGCAATTGTTTATCTAAATCAGTTCCCCAATTGTTCCAATATAGATATACAACCGTAACATCGTACCCTGCTTCAAATAAGCTGTCTGCTTCTTTCACCAAACGCGGATTTAGTGAGGGCTGACCGGATGTAACAAGTACTATTTTCCCCCTTAGGCCCACCTCGTTGATGATCTCAGGTTAAAATCCTTCTGTAAAAAGAGAAAGTCTGATTGAAATAATGCATGGTCATAAGTACGGCTCATCAAAGAACAGATGTCATAAACCATGAAACTGTTTTTTTCCATAAAGGCAATCACTTCGGCAGCTAAAGTTGCGCTTTTATAAATATTCAGGAATGATACTGCTAACATCTTATAGATTGAGGTAGTGTTTAGCAATAATTGAGACATCGAACTTGCTAAAGGCAAATGCCCTGCAGGCAGCCCGGTCAATGGTTGTAATTTTTTGGAGGGCCTGGATCATAGCTTCTTTGTTTTCGACAATAAATCCATTTTTCCCTTCGGTAATTACCTCTGGTACTGAACCTCTTTTAAATCCAATTACAGGCGTGCCGCATGCCATGGCCTCAACCATCACCATGCCAAAAGGTTCGTCCCACTCTATTGGGAATAGCAAAGCTTTAGCCTGGCTCAAATAATGACTTTTCTGCCTGTCGTCTAGCGGACCAAGATAAATAATCTGCTTACCATCAAATTTTGGTTCGATTTGCGCTTTAAAGTAGCTCAAATTGTCAGCGGTATCTGGAATGTTCCCACCAATTAAAAGCCTGTTTCCCGTTTCAAGTGCGACTTCTATGGCGGTATGCAAGCCTTTTATCTGATCCATTCTGCCCAAAAACATTAATGGGGCATCGGGCTTCACCTGATCGGCCGGATCATACTTTGAAAAATCGATAGCATTATAAACAGTTTCCCAATGGCCCGATACGTTACCCGTTGAAACGCAGTAGTTGCTACATGCGGTAAAAATTAAGTTCTTATGCGGACAGGCGGTAACGGCTTTTATTCCTTTCTGCGCCACCGGTCTTCCATAGATCATTACCTTTTTTACACGGCTGTTGAGTACCGGGATAAGATAGGCTAAACGACCAAAATTATGGATCAGGTCGAAATCTCTTTTTTTTATAAATAAAAACTTCCAGACCAATAATAGCTCTTTTGCTTTTTGCCATTTTGACCTTTTCAGGTTGTTTTTTCCGAAAGGATACACCTGTCCGGAGATATGAGATTCAGGCCCTGCCAATAAACTCACCTCATGGCCTAAACGGGTATATTCTTCCGCAAACATATAAACCAAACGTTCATGGCCACCATATTGGGGTGGTGGAATAGGGATGCCTGGATCCATGATTAATAAAATCTTCATCCGTAAGCTTCGTTTAAAATCGCTAGTATTCTTTCAGCGCTTTTTTCCAATGATAGGTTTTTTAATATGTAATCTCTAGGTTCATATTTTCCCTTTATTGAGGATTCTATAAATTTTGGTAGTTTAGTATTGAATTCTTCTAAGTCCTTAAATTTTTCTCCACAAGTTTCATCAAAATAAGGAACAGAACTAGCTGGTACAGGTTCTTTTTCTCTCCAGGTAAAACGATTGGTATCTAACCAAAATCCTTGATCCCAGGCAAATATGGGAACATCCATAGCCATCGCTTCCTGATATGCAAGTCCCTGGCTTTCATGCTCGCAAAGGAAGATCATCCCAATACTGCTCTTTAAATTTTTTTTGTATTGCTTAATGTTGTAAGAGCCATAAATTATCAATTTATAATTTACTTGATGGTTGTCAAGAATATTAAGAATTGGTTTTAGAATTTCGGTTGTATTCCTTTCCTTATTCCATAAAAATTTAACATAAACTAAAATGTCTTTTCTGGCAGAGGTGTTTTTGGTTTCCCAATAATAAGTATCAATGCCAACCGGCCATATTGTACAGGTATTTTCTCCGTACCATTTATTATATATTCTTGCTGTCCAGGTAGAATGCTGCAGATATGTAGCTATTGGGTAATCCTCAAATAAAGTTGGCCACTCATTTGGATGAGTCATTAAACCTATTCCAGCTATAATCTTGTTTTTTTTATGGTAACCTCTTAATACATTTTTTCCTATTCCAAGTACTACAATTTTATCTCCATCTTTAATTTTGTCAAAAGGCAGGTTTTTAACGAATGATATTTTTTTTGCTTCAAGTGCTTTGCAAAGATTTATGAAAACCCGTTCTAAACTGCTGATGTTTTTTTTTCTGAAAAAATGAACTAACGATCGCAGATAACGGTCTCCCCAAAACCATCGGTCTTTTAGATGTTGTTTTTTAAAGTATATGATGAGCCTGCCTTTCAATTTAAAGTGATTTATTTTCTGAAACTTTAGTAATTATTCTACTAAATGGTTAAGCCAGATCATTTGGTATGGAATTGATTTGATCTGAAATAAGTGTTTATTTTTTCTATTGAATTTGGTATGGATAAGGTATGCAAAGCCTTCTCCTGGCCGTTTACTCGCATCATTTTTCTCTTTTTAGTGTCCCGCTCCAATTCTCTGATTTTTTCGTAAAGTTCTGTATGATTTGAAAATACTTCGATGTCTTTTCCGATTTCATAAATTTGATCTAAGCCTGGTGCTAATTCGGTTAAATAACATGCACCATACATGGGGGCTTCAATATCTCTTAACCGCGAATAAGTATTTGGGGAATTGATTGGATAATCAAAGCTTTGGTAACGATTTATGCCAAGGGTGATCAGGCTTTCCCGTGTTATTTTAATGTAGTCGTTAAAATCTGGCTTTGCTTTTAGCTTACTTTTCACTGCACTCGACGATACCTGACTAATTCTGCCATCTTTAATTTTGTTTAAATAGGACTTAATTCCGAATCTGGAAATAAAATCAATTTGATTTTTTGCTTTTTTCCAGATAGGGTTATATAGTTTTTTAGCGTAGTCATTCTGCTCCAGCCAGCTTGTACCACGTATATTCAAATCAAGATTTGGATATACCTTTAATAGTTTTTCGAACAATAAATGTCTTTGAACATCTTTTGAACCTATAAATGAAATTTCTTTTTTTTCTATAACAGGTTGCCCACGGTATTGATAATCGACCCACATTGGCATTGGGAGATTGATATATGGGTACCCTGCATTTTGATAAAGCGTTGTTGCCATGTATTCAGGTACCCAATTTAAATCAAATATTGCATATTCTTTTGGTGCCTGTTTAAACATCCTGATGTTATCGCAAAAGAAGTTAACACAAGGAATACCCATTTTTTTTATTTCGGAAATTGCCTGTATGTCTATTTGTTCGGGATATAAATAGCTTAAAAACAAGTCGGGTTTATTTTGTTTAATAAATTTTACAGTTTTCTCCCAGGTAAAACTCTTCCACTCATCCAGCTGATTTTTTGATTGCGGTATTAAACCTCTTGCCCAATCTACTTCCTTACACTCTGTCCAGTTACATTTTGCCTCTTCAATGCCATTTTTGATGTAGTGTTCCCAAAAGCTATAAGCAGCTATAGGATGTTTGATGGTAGATTGTAAAAATGAAAGAAATATTTTCATTGGACTCTTTTATTGCTATGAACCTTTGAAGGTCCAAGAAGGAAATGATAAACAGGCCTAAATACAAATTTGAATATCGAGGTTGCTCTTTCTTTAAAGTAATACCTAAACATAATGTCAATCTCAGCTAAAGTGCTGTTCCTGCCTGCAATTTTTAATCGTGCTTCTTCCATCAAATAATTTGCACTTTCGCTATAACTATCATTAAAATGCACTATTGCGGGTTCACACACTATCGTCGATTGATCAGCCTGATTTACTCTTTTCAGTTTAGTTTTTCCTTTTAAAACATTGGTTTTAGAGGTATTGTAGAACATTCTATCAGCTTTTATAGTTTCATTATCTGGAATAGGGTGTTGATTATATAAAGCCATTGATAGTGCGAATAGAGGCTCTTCGTTCTCCTTTCCTCTAAGCCGAATAAAACCCAGTTCATCATATCTCTCCTTTAGCTCTAATGCTTTTGCAAAAACCGATTTGCTAATGTGATTGTTCTTAAAGTAGTAAACAGATCCTACAAAAACCGGCATGGCAATAACGTTGAATTTATTAATCATCTCCTTTATGTTGCAAAAAAAATCACCAGACGTTTGTTCCTCGCCAATCGCTGTAAAATCATAGGCAGACATGGTATCGAAAATAGAATCTAAAGGTTTATAGATCAGACAATCGCAATCTATAAAAAGATTTTCCTCAGCAACAATATGGTCAATTAATAAGAATTTTGAAGTAAATGATTTTTGAGATTCTTCCAATGCTAGTAATTTGACAATAACCTTTGGGTTGTTCTTGAACTCTTCAAAATATGTAGTATTATCCGTTAGCACTAGCAACTTGATTGCCGATGCTCCATTCCAAATAAGGAAAGATTTTATTAGGTTTTTTGCTAGCTGAAGATAATAAATTCTTCCAACCGCAATTGTTACTACTGCTTTCTTTATCATCTTATTCTATTCGCCAAGTTTTGATAACTATATTGTATTAAACGGATGGATTTCCATCCTAAAACAGAAGCCAGCTTGCTTAAAACCTTTCTGCCAAAATCTAATTTATAGGTTAAGGGAGTTATCAATGGCAATTCGTGTATTGCTTTTTTTGAAATATCTTTAAACTGGGGGTAGCTTCTGATGGCCACATCATACAGAAGGCGGTAAATCGCAAAACGGGCTGCTAATGAATCCTCTTTTGATAAAAGTTCTTTTTTTTTAGATAAGATTGATGCCAAAAGACTTGATAGATCTTTATAGGTCTTTTGACTAGACAAGTTTCCTTCTTTCTTATATTTTCGATAGTAATTGAAGACGTCGCTTACTTTTACAATTTTGGTTGAATTCAAAATAATTCTTGCAAAGAATTCGCCATCGTCATCTAAGCTTAACTCTTCGTTCCATAGTCCTGATTTTCTGATCAGCGGCATAGGTATCAGCCATGCATTAGGTTGGATCATCGATCCTTTTCCATCAAATCCTCCCCAAAGTTTAATTAGAAATTTAACTGGCTCATCACTTGTTTTCAGAAATTCCTCTTCGTAGAGAGAAGGTGTAAATAGAGCATGTGCCTGGTGTTCATCGAAATGAACGGTACTGCAGACAGCCAAAGTATTAGTATGGTTTGCAATGGCTAACACCTGTTTTTCTATTTTATCTGTCGAAAGAATGTCGTCTGCATCTAAAAATTGTATAAAATCGCCATTTGCTTCTAATAGTCCCTTGTTTCTTGTGGCGGCAGCACCTTTGTTGGCTTGCTGAAAAATCTTTATCACCTGGTTATCGAATGATTTTATGATGTCGAGCGTTTCATCTGTCGAGCCATCATCAATTACAATAACTTCTTTGTTAGTCCAGCTTTGGCTAACTGCCGATTGTATAGTTTCTGCAATATGTTTTGCTGCATTGTAAGCAGGAATAATAATCGAAACCAATGGTTTTTTCATCTTCTCAACCTTGGTTTTAATAACCTAATCATTTTTTCCCTGATCCAAAAGGCGGCAAAAGGACTAAATTTGCTAACTACATTAAACAGAATATTGTTGTTTGCACTTATAGAATTTAAGCCTAATTTTTTTGCAAACAATAAGGAAGCCTTTGTTTTCTCCCAATTATTTATTGAAGCAAGATTGGTCGCAATCTCTCCAAATCTTACGGCAATCTCATGATTATAAATTGAAGGCGCATTCAAAGCTGTTTTTTCCATTACATAAAACTGTGCAAGAAAACATTTTTCCTTATTGCTTTGAGACATTGAATTATGTATTCTGTAATTAATAATACTAATTTCATCTTCACTAGAAAAGCGGAGGTGATGAAGGGCGAGAGAGATATGCAACGCGGAATCTTCATTGTACAATACCTTTGGATCTAAATCATAACCGCCCGCATTTAAAAATGCCGTTTTATTATAAAGACCACAAAAAGGATTGATCTGTTCTGCAATTGCATATTTAATTGGATCGGTTTCGAGCTTATGTTTATCGAATTTTCTTAAACTGATGAATTCATTGGTGATATGGTCCCGATATTCGTAATTGAAAAGAACCACTTCCGGACATTCTTCCCTATCCATCCATTTGTGGGCCAGGCTCGTAAAATTTGGAAGTAATTCATCGTCTGCATCGTGAAAATGGATCCACTCAGATTTTACCATTTCTGCAAGCCTATTTTTTCCGAAAGAGCAGCCGCGGTTCACATCACCGTCGATAACAACTGCACCATATTTTAGGGCTATCTCATGGGTATTGTCTGAACTACAGTCATTATATACCAAAATTTCATCAAACTTTATATATTGGTTTTGGGCCGATGTTAACAATCTTGGTAAACACCAGGCCGCATTGTAGGCAGGTATGCAAAGCGCTAAAGATTTCATTAATACAAAGGGTTGTAAACTAAATTTTTCATCCGTCTATCCGCCCAGAATTTTATTCTTCAATCTTTTGGTAATATATTTTAAAAGCTTATTCAATGGCTGTTGGTTTAGAACGATATCAATGCCGTATTTTTTATCTGATGGAAGATACAATACCTGGTTAAATAGATTGGGAGCGATCACTTCAAATTTTTGAATAACCTGAACCATTAAGTTAATGTTGTCATTAATAATATTGGTATGCATCAGGCTTTTAACCGTTTTTAATGCTTCGCTTGTCATCTTTTCGTAAGCAATTTGATCCATGTTGTTAACCGCTTCTATAGATGAGGCAAGCGCAATATGATCATTGGACGCATATTTAAAGCCATTTATTCCATTCTTAATGAGTGATGAAACACCTGCGCCATCTGAACAAATTACCGGCGTGCCAACGCTCATGTATTCTAAGCAGGTGAAATTGTACATGTCCCATGTGGAAGGAATGATGGCAAATTTTGCTGTTTTTTGAATATCTTCCAATTGATGGTGCGAAACTTGCCCCTGAGGTACTATTGTTCGGTTCCACACTTCGGGGAATTTTTCAAGAAGTTGATCTGATTTGGATAGACCCTCTTTAAACATGGTGTTGCGTCCATACCATTTGATTAACAATGGTTTAGTTGTTTTTTTAACTGCCTGGCATAAAATATCTGGCCCTTTCCATTCCTGGATTCGGCTGCATACGATCGCAAAATTCTCCTTTTGAATAAATTTAGCCGGAGTAGCGTTTGTTTTAAATAACGGTGAGATAAGATTAATCTGTTTATGAGGAAAAATATCTTGCCAAAATATATAATTAGACCGGCTATGAGTAACTAACGCATCTGATTTTTCCAGCAAGGAAAGTTCTGTCTGTCTACACTGGTCTCCAAATAAAATTTCCTGAAGTTCCCGTTCATACAATTCAATTTGACCCGAACTTCCATGCAAACGGGTTACAACGGGGATATTGTGGTGAATTAGCCAGGGAATGAAGCCCAGTCCAAAATCTGTACATTCTACCAGATCAAACCCTTCACCTGCGTTAACCTGTTCCCACATGGCCCACGCAGAGGCAATTGCTTTCTTATATTGCGGTATGAAATCGAATTTTTTGAACCTGTCGAGGTATTTATGGAAAAGGTCTGGTTTGAGGTATTCAACTTCTATATCATGATGCAGAAAGCGATCTAATGATTGAGTATAAGCACTGCCTACCACAACTTTTATTTTTGCAACATGGGATCTTATAAAATCAATGTGTTGCAGATAATATGTTGAAATCCCTCCTCCCGAATGAGGGTAATATTCAGGTAGGATAAAGAGAATATTTAATTTTTTTATTTCCTGATCCACATGCTGTTAAAATTTCTGCCGAATTTATCATCGGTTAAAGTCAAGTTATTTTCCTCAGCCTTGTACTCTTCTGGCAGATCAGATTTTAGCGTGCCAAAAAAACAATAGGTATTAAAATATGCCAGCGAAAGTTCCTTTACCGATTCCTCCAGGTTTTTTAAAGAAATGCCATTGTTGGCAGAATAGGGTAGCCCTTCTACATGGATATCTGTAACACTCCATATTTCTGCCGGAGTAAGGTGGGTATTGATAACATTTAAGTGTATCAGTTCTTGATTTACCTCGGCTATATAGGTTTCCAGTTTAATATTCCCCTTTAATATGCGTGTAATTTTTCCAGTAATCCTTTGTTTAAGCGTCCTGTTTTGAAAATTAGCCCTCGTAGTTTGAGTAAGGCGTGCTGTTCTGTTTTGGTATGTTTCTGAGCCGATTGCTTCTGCAAGAGGATCATGCAGGCTTATAAAGACACCATTTGCATTTAACCTGTTTTCTATGTACGAGATGAATTGTGGAATATCCGGAATATGATGCAAAACGGAAGAAGTAATAATGAGATCGAATTTTTCGTCTACATCTTCAATATATCCACATCTCGAATTTACAGGTATATTCCATTTCAATGAGCGTTTTTTTGCTCGCTCTAACATAGCAGGGGAAGGATCTAACAGAAACATGGAAGCTATTTTTCTGCCAACTAATGAATCTATTAAAAGCTGAGCGGCCAAACCTGTTCCGCAACCCAGGTCCAAAACTTTAATTTTTTGTATTTTTTGATTATCTAGCCAGGCACAAAGGTGATTAATAATTCGGTCAATCTGTTCGGGAAGATTAATCCACATTTCAGCATGGATCTTATCATAATATTTTGCTTCAACATTATGGAAGGTAAGGTTAACCTTTTCATGAAAATCTTTTATCGAATCCAGATTGGACTTTTGCTCAAAAAGCGGAGTTAAAGATTTGAAAACATCGGTAGTCATTTAGTTGTGTATTAGCTTTAATTTACTGCTCAATGGGCTCAATTATTTTCTATTAATAATTTTAGCCTGTTATGGATCTTTACCGGGTTAAAATCCACTTCAGCAAAATACAGACATTGTTTAACACATGCTGATCTGAAATCCGGATTTTTGAGTTTATTTATGATATTTACCAAATCTGTTTTTGTTTCATTGTCAATATAGCTTAACCAAGAGTTTTTAACGGCCCATTTACCTATTGCTGCAGATTGGGGTGCTATTATAAGTATTGGTATACCTAAGTGACAGAATTCGACAAATCTACTTGGAAAGCTGTACCTAGATCTGATTTCTTCATTTGTATCTGAGGAATAAAAAACAATGATTACATCCACTTCTTCCACCATGAAGTTGAACAGATCATAGAGCTCTTCAAATTTTTTGTAGAAAGAAATTTTGCTCGCATTCTGTAAAGAATCTTTGTAATCCTGATTAAAAGATCCTATCAGAATGATGTTTGTATGGGTTGCTTCGACTGCTTCATTAATTTTTTCGACTGTTTTTTCAAAAAAATAGGGTAATAGCATGCCTGAAATGGCAAAATTGAATTTTTCGGATTTTATTCTTTTATTATGAGCTATAAAGGCACCATCAGGTATTGGGTAAACTACAGATACATTTTTCCCACCATGAAGAGAGATCACCTCTTCCATCGGTTCTGAAACCACAAAAAAATGCCTGCAATTTTCAATTATTCTGGTGATTTGTTTTCTAGTGAGAATATTCTCTTTAAAATATCGGTTGAAAATATTATCATCGTGAAAAAAGAGATAAAATGGAATATTAGCTTGTTTTGCAAGGAAATAGACCAGGTAACTTACATAATCTTCTAATAACCCGATTAAAATATCGCCTTTGGTAAAGTGAAGTGCTTTAGCCAGAGATCTTGCTTGTAACCGCGTTCTCATGCTGGTTAAAAACGGAGTCGCTTTTCTTAAGGGCGGGTGCCAGAATTTTTTTTCGAGGTTAATTTGCCTGAAGCTGGTGTTTTCCTTATTAACCGGGCTACAATTAATAAAGGTAACCTGATAACCTTCCTCTTCAAATCGTTTCAAATGCCGGTATAGTACAATACTTCCGCCTGCGGCGTTATTTACCGGGTAAAGTGAACTTGAAATAAAAAAAATCCTTTTTTCCAAAAATTATGAAATTTCGTCTACGGCACCCCAGGTTCTTTTGATATGTTTTACCTTCAGAAAAAGAGAATTTAGCGCAGCAATTGTTACTGTTTCGTTATAGGAGATTTCGACAGCCTTTTTTTGATCTCCAATTGACTCTTCGTAGAGGCTTTTCATTTGAACAAAAATTTCGTTCGGATTTAAGGGATCAAAATATCGGGCTGCTTCGCCTAGTTGTTCAACATGTCCGTCTAATCGGCTACAAATTACTTTACAGCCCAGGTAGTAGGCTTCAAGTAGTGGCATATTGGTTGGCCCAAGAAAAGTTGGCATTACCAGTGAAATGGCATTTTTGTATAACCATTTCAGTTGCGGCAGGCTGACCACACCGAGTTGGATAACATTTTTTTCGAGGCCTAAGTTTTGGATGACACTATTAATGTAATCAATATTATTTTGATTTGCTCCTGTAAATACAAGTTTTACTTTTGGAAAATAAAATATAAATTGTTGGAAGGCAAGTAGTAGATTGTAGTGGTTTTTATGTGGCCAATACCTGGCAGGGTAAATGAAAAACTTGTCATTCGCTAAGATATCTACCTGCTCGGTCGCAATCTGATCTTTTACGATCAGGCCTGGAATCATCGGTATCACGTGAATTCTGTCGGGATTAACTGGGCAATACCGGATCAGTTCTTTTTTGCCCGCCTCAGATTCTGCACAAATAATTAGTGCTTTATTGATATCCCGGTTTAGATTTTCGATTCTGCTTTCCAGCTTTCCGTGCATACTTACTTCAGGGAAAGCAAACATAGAAATATGGCCAAGATCCCAAAGGGTTGATATGTGCGGAAAATTGTCAATCTCAATTCCCGGATTGATGTAGTAAATTACTTCAATTCCAGCATGCTTTAAATTGTCAATTAACTTGTTATTGTATTTTTTTTTGATCCTATTGCTTAATTTAATTCCAAAAAATGGTAGCCGGATACATATGGAGTTGAGTAGTTTCGGCCATTTGGTTCTGTAAATAGGGGTAAGCGACAATGCATTTGATCCGGATTTAAAGATTTGATCAATATTGTATCCAACATGAACAATTTCTGTACCTGAAAACGAGGTTTTGGTTAGGATTTCTTGCAATGCTTCCGTATATGCAAATGCACCACCATTTGCATAGCTTCCGCCATGGTAATGCCAGATACCTATTTTAAACAATTTTTTCATGAATGCAGGTTGTTATTGCTGTAAGCTCATCAATCGTTAAACCTAATCCGCTGGGTAGATAAAAACCATTTCTGGCCAATTTCTCCGCCACCGGATATTTTTCATTCTTAAATAAGCCCATTTTTTTAAATACAGGTTGTTCATGCATACACCAGAAAAATGGCCTGGTGCCAATTTTATGTTTTGTTAAGTAATCAACCAAATCTTCTTTTTCACTTTCAGTTGGTGCTACTATTCCGAAAACCCAATAAATATTTTCTGCATATGATGTACTGGTAAGTGGTAACTGATATCCTTTCTGTTTCAAATAAGAAAGGGCGCTATGATAGTTTGACCCCATATTGCGCTTGATGCTGATAAATTCTTCTAGTTGTTCCAATTGTGCTAAGCCAACCGCAGCCTGCATATTGGTCATCCGGTAATTCCAACCCAATTCATTATGGACGAATCTTGGTCCATTGGGTTCAAAGCAAAGATTACGCAATTTTTTGCATCTGGCGGCAAGATGGTCGTCATCAGTTAGCAACATCCCCCCTTCACCGGTCGTAATATGTTTATTGGGATAAAAGCTAAAAATACTGATATCGCCAAAACTACCACACATTTTACTGTTATAGGTTTGCCCGTGCATTTCTGCCGCATCTTCAATTATTTTAAGTTTGTATTTTTTTGCTAAAGCTAATACGGGATCCATATCAACCGGAAGACCATAAATATGCACCACTAAAATTGCCTTAGTTCGAGCGGTAATCCTGGCTTCAATTTGCGTTACATCCATATTCCAGGTGAGTGGATCACTATCAACCAGAACTGGAATTGCTCCTGCCGTAACCACAGACTGAGCTGGCGAAATAATTGTAAAAGTGGGCATAATAACCTCATCCCCGGCACCAATACCCAAAGCCTTTATGGCGATATCTAGTGCTGCCGAACCATTGCTTACCGCAATTCCATATTTACGATTATTGTAGGTGCTGAAATTGTCTTCAAATGCACCGATAAACGGACCTTCACTGCTTATCCACCCAGTACTGATACATTCTGAAATGTACTTTAACTCATTTCCTTTTAATAATGGAGTATTTACCGGAATTGGTTTCATGAATTAATTTTTTTAAGGACATAAGCAACCCCCCAAGTCAAATTTGAGGGAACATTCTTTGTTAAGAATTCTTCACTTTCTAAAATTTCAAAACCTGTACTATAAGCTAATAGGTCGATTTCATTTTTGCAAAAATGTCGCATTGGATGAATTTCCTTAAAAGAAAGTTGTGTCTGATCTTTTAATGAACTTACTTCTATATCGTAGTTTACTTTAACAATATTTTCTTCACTAAAGATAGATGGTGTTGCTCTTCGGATAATTTGAATCTGATCATTGCTTAATTTTTTAATCCGCTCTTCTGGTACTTGGGTAACAACTGCTGGTGTATGCCAAACATCGAAAATAAACAGTCCGCCATCACAGAGTGACTCATGAACAAGTTGAAAAGTTCTGATCAAACTTGAATTGTCAGTTAGATAGCTAATTACGTGAAAAAGCGATAGTGCAATTTCAAACTTCTGATCGACTTTAAAATTGGAGATGTTAGCTTTTTGGAACCTCAGTCTGGTGTTTTCATTTTGTCTTGCAATGTTGAGCATATCTTCACTGAGTTCGATTCCCAATACTGAAAACCCATTTTCTGCAAAGACTGATGCATGTTTTCCTGTGCCACATCCTAATTCAATAATATTTTGGGCATTAGGGAAGTATTCTTGAATGAGCTCGATTATATAAGCTGCTTCCGCAGGATAATCTTTATCATAATACAGTAGGTTATAATACTGGCTGTAAAGTTTAAAGTTTTCGATCATTATTTGATGTTTTTAAGAATGGGATCAAAATGCACTTTGTCTTCGTCGCCGCAGTACGGACCTTGTTTAATTTCTATGAGCTCTGATGACTCTAACATTTCAAAGCCGTGGCCACCTGCAGCAAGTAAAATTACATCCCCTGTTTCCACCGTCCTGCTCTCGACATAAACCTGGTCATCATTGTAAAAATCTACACGTACTTTACCTGCTTTAACGTATAACACTTCCTGTGTAAGGGTTACTTTTCGTTCTACAAGCTTGTGCACATGCGGCGGTATAATATAACCTTTAGGCCGGTTCATGTACCCCAACTGTTGCGAATAATCTTCTGGGGTGAAGAAAGTTATCCCTTCTTTATGAAAATTTGACCTTATGATTAGTGCGAGTAACAGTCCATTTATGGTAATGCTTTCTATCATAGTTAAGCTTGATTAAAAATAAATTTACTTCTTTCAGTACTTAATGAATTGATCTTTTTTTTGAAGATTTTTGAGATCAGTTTTCGCGCAATTCTATTCAGCAGATTAACAACTTTTATATTTGTCCATTTACGTATCGGACCAATTTTGCAAGTGATCATTAACTTACGGTAAAAGGAAATGTTAGACTTATTTATAGATATGTTTTTTGACCCTGCCCCGTAATGAATAAAATTTGCCTTGTATTTATTGGGGAGGTGGTAAAATTTTTTGCCTGGTATTGTTCTTAATTCATTTTGAAAATATGCGGCGGAATCAAATGCATGTACCTCGCCATCACGGATTTCCTCGTAATAAAAGTGAGATCTTTTGGATAGCTCAAATGCTTCTTTCTTATAAATACAAAACCAGGTATGGTTTCGTTCGTACAAATGCATGTTTCTATTAGAATAACTATCGAAACAATATGCAGTTTCATTGTAACAGGTACTGGCGAATAAACAATCCGGATTTTGCAAAGCGAGCAGCAGATGAAAGTAAAATTCTGCGTCTAATACTTCAAAATCTGCATCAACAGTTGCAATGTAATCTGTGTTAAATTTGGGAAGTTCTGAGGTCCAGAGTTCGTCATAATTTTCGTTAATGTCATCCCTAACACGATCAATTCCTTCAGGAGAAGTAATCGTTTCACCAGCAACAAAATTTTTAGTCCTTATTTTTTCTGTATTGTCAAAGATCTGAACATAAGGATATGCCGCCCATTTTACTGCATATTCATTAAGATTTTCTGGGGTGAGGGCATTCAAATAAATGAATAATTTAAAATGTTGTTTTTCAGAATGATTAAGCCTGTCGTATATTTTTTTAAAACTTTTAACACCATAATCTCCAAACATGCAGTCCCGGTTGGTTACCAACATAAAAAACGTAATGGACTTTCGCGTTATGCTATCTTTCATTTAGTTGGTTTGTTCAATCCAGTTATCTCTCAATACAAGATCTCTCATATGATGTCTGGTCATCAACTTGATGTCGTAAGCAATGCGGTAGCTGTGATAAAAAGCCTGGGCCATTGTAATTCTCCAATTATCTTTGGCTCTTATGAAGTGCCAAGGTGTAGCTATGGATTTATATAAAACCGCAATAAAATTATTAAGAATGTTGGTGAACAGTTTTGAATTGTTCAACCCATTGGCAGCCCTGTAAATTGTAAAACTATCGCAATTAGCCTGGTTTGCAAATCTTTTATTTAAATAACTTTGAGTCATCCTGCTTTTTGGAATAATATGGTTAATGACAGCTAAACCATTGTAGGCCTGCAGATAACCCAGATCAAGAATTTTTATGGATAGCCCTGTTTCTCCATCTCCTATCCATTCGCCTTTGGTGTTTTCTGGGTTAAAGCCCCCAGCCTTTATTATTGCTTCTTTTAAAATTGCTTCATGACAGCTAAAAATATTAATCATTTGATCGGAAATGATTAACGGAGTTTCATCTAGATTTAGGCTTAAGTGAGCATTTAAGCAATATTTTAGTACCCAGTCTGGAGGATGAATATCCCATTTTGGCAGTACCCGTCCGCTTACTACTGCAATTTTATCATTCAGTTCGAAAGTTTGAACCAGGTTCGTTAACAAATCCGGTTCCGCAATCATATCGTCATCTGTATAATATAATACCTCACCTTTTGCGTATTTTATTGCAGAATTGCGCGCATAATGAACGCCTTGCCTCGGTTCCTCGAAATATTTTATTATTGGGTATTTTTCAGACAATTCTTTTACTACCGCTAATGTATTGTCTGTTGAGTTATTATCGATTACAATAATTTCGAGCATATTAGGATAGTTTTGTGTTACAAAGCTTTCCAGGGTTAATTTTATGAAAAAATCTCTGTTATAGGTCGGAATAATAACTGAAACAGTTTTCATTTTTTAATTTGTGTAAATATGTAAACCATTAGACTGGGATGAGATTCCAGTTATCTAATAAAATATTGCAAGGAGATTCTATTTTTCCATAATCTGGAAACCATTTGTTTGGTGCATACACAGGTGCATTTTTAACATTTAAATAAGCCCCCCACCAACTAAAAGTACTATTGGAAATGATACAAATGTCTGCCTGCATTAAAAACTGAAAATCGATAATTTCCGTTGATCGGGAAATATATTTTTTATTCAGGTATCCAAATTCAGACGCTAAAAAATCTGTATCGTCGCTAATTAATATGTAATAATTGTTTTCGCTTTCAATGGCCGAAATTGCATTGTGATAATATTCTGCTGGTAATTGTATGTCATAGTGAAAATAGTCTGATCGTCTAACATGCATAACCACATATTTGTATCCCTGGGGCAGATTGTTAAATATATTTCTAAAATCTGTCTGATATTTTTCTTTAATAACAAATTTGGCTTTTATTTCTTCTTTACAGTCAGCGAAATAATACTCCGATTGGAAAAAGCCGGTAAATAATTTCTGATCGTTCAGTTTTAAGCGCTCCAGCTGCGGCTCCAACTGATCTGATATATATACTTCTTCATAATTTAGGATTTTTTTTAACAACGCATAAAATTTTTGTTTGAGATAAATTGAAAAAAAATCATCAAACCCTTTTAAAGAAAATATCGTTTGATCTAAGTAATAGAAGATATCTTTTGTTTGTGCAAAATATTTGGGAATAAATAAAGATTGCAGCCTCCTGTCAAAATAAAACCTCGAATTTAGTTTTTTAGCGGTAGCGTAAGCAAAGGCATACTGAAATAACTGATTTCCCAATCTACCTTGTAATTCAACACTAATCATTTAAACGTTTTTTAAACCAAAAACAGCCACAACCCCAGCTTTGCTCATCTGCTTGTTTTTTGCTGGCATTTCTAATCATACCAATATTTTCAAACTTATCAGGGATCAGAGAAAACTCAATAAGTTCAAGTTTTGAAAAGTAAGAGATAATCTGATCATATGCATAAATCCGATGTGCGTTAAATGCTATTTTAGCTTTGCCAATCGGAGTAACTATAAGTAAATTTCCATTAACAGCCAATACCCTAACCAATTCGTTAATTGCCTTGAGGTCGCCATCATAATCAATTTCGTCTCCATATCTTCCCAGTCCAATATGCTCAAGTGTATGCATACATGATAAAGAGTCGATCGTGTTACTTCTGAATGGCAATTGTGTCAAATCGGCATGTTTGGTATCTAGTCCCTCCAGCTTAATTTCCGCAGGTCTGTAATCATAAAATTCTACGGGTATAAATGCAGATACTATGGTGCTAAAGTGTAAGATTGAAGAAATATCGACGTGTTTTTTGGGTTGGGTTTTCGCTAAAATTCTCGCTGCCCATGCAGGATGATAAGTATAGTGGGGTTCAATTTCGGTGGTAGACGTTCGGTCATCTAATAACGGGTAATGATCGTAATTTTGATCGAATCTGCGATTAGTATTTCCTTCACTCAGTCGGAAATTAGCTAAGTCTGCATTAAAAGTTTCCACTTTTTTTCTAAACAGTTTTCTTAAAGTGAAATAACCATACAGTTTTCCTACTGCAGTATAACGAAGTTTATTTTTAATTTTTCTTAACAATTTTTTCTTTGATGATTTTTTAAGGAAAAGTTTATTTTTTCCGGGTTATTATTGTTGATATTTTATGCCTGATTTTTCTAACAATTTGGTTTTTGATTGAAGGCATTGGCACTACATCAACTTTTAAATCTTCTGTAGCCAGGTTTTGAAGCAGGATACTAAATTCGTGCTGGTAAGATTTTGGAACGGCCAGTATAATATCGTTGAATACATAAATTTGACGTTCGGGGCTAAGTGCTTGCATGATTTCAGCAAGATCAGGATAATCTGTTAACGAATGCGGATGATGAGGTGGGGATAAAAACAAGCGAGCATCATCAATCATGATAAACAATTTGTCGAACAGGTGTTTAAACCTGTTAATGATTTCCAACTCAACTAATAAGGGGCATTGATCTTTTTCTCCAAAAGAATGGTCACCGCACCAATGTGCATCGAGCCACAAAATGGCGTTATTTACTTTTGGAAGGAGATCTGGAAGTATACTTTTTGTATCGCCAAATAAAAGATTTACATTTTCCCTTGATTTTAGTCTTTCTTTAGTATAGTTATACCAATGTTCAGAAAATTCAATTGAATATACATTTTTGAAAACATCAGCTGACCATTCAGTAGTACCGCCTTGGTAGGTGCCGGTTTCTATAAAGTTGGTGATTTGATATTTTTCTTTTATAAATTTAACAAGCCTTTTATCAGGCCCCATTGTTATCGATCCCATTTCATTTTTCTAATTTCCAGTTAAATTTTTTTGCGAGAATCCCTGGCCTCTTTTCCGTCCAAAAGTTTGAAAAATCAAAACCGCCATTAATTTCAAAATATATTCTATCATTGTTATTATCAGGATCTATAATCCAAAACTGGTTGAATATTGCAACACCTAGGGAAATGTAGTATTTTCCCTCGTTCAACAAGTAAGGAGTAATGGACGTTGTGAGTTTGATTTTGCCTGTTGGAAAGCTATTTTGAGTAATTGTATCTGTGTGAAATGACCATAATAGATTATTGCCATCAGCATCAAATAAGGAAAATCCTATTTGCAACGAGCTATTAGGTTCCAAAACTTCTCCCAAAATAGAAATTTCAACTTCTTCATTCAGGCTATATGAAGTTTTTTTAGTATTTATCATCAAGGGCAGGAAATATTGATTTTTGTATTTTTTGCCATCAATATTAAGGCTGTTTGACAATTCTCTATCTTCTATAGTCAGGTATTTATTAATAACTTCAGACATATCATCCGACTTGTAACTCACACGACCATTTTTAAGTACTATTCCACTGTTGCAAAGTTGCTTTACCGCACCCATATTATGACTCACAAAAAGTACCGTCCTGCCTTCTCCTTTACTCACCTCACCCATTTTGCCCAAACATTTCTTTTGAAACTCAGCATCGCCTACTGCTAATACTTCATCTACAATTAATATTTCGCTTTCTAAATGTGCTGCAACAGCAAAAGCCAGGCGAACATACATACCGGAGCTATACCTTTTTACCGGTGTATCTAAATAACGCTCTATCCCTGCAAAATCTACAATTTCATCCAGTTTGCGATGTATTTCCTTTTTACGCATACCCAAAATAGCACCATTGAGAAATATGTTTTCACGGCCACTGAGTTCGGGATGAAAACCTGTTCCAACTTCAAGTAAACTCGCTATCCGTCCTTTACCCGAAATTTTGCCGGTAGTAGGAGCGGTTACTTTACTTAATATTTTGAGCAATGTACTTTTTCCAGCTCCATTTCGGCCAATAATGCCAACAGCATCGCCTTGTTCAATTTCAAAATTAATATCCTTTAAACTCCACACTACATCACTCGCACTTTTCGTATTTTGATCATTGCTTTCACCGATACGTAGAAAAGGATCTTCTTTGCCCCGAATACGGGCGTACCAACGCTCTAAATCGCGGCTGATCGTTCCGGTTCCAATCTGTCCTAACTGATAAGCTTTGCTTAAATTTTCTACTTTTATCGCAATGTCAGACATTTAAAATATGCTTAAAATTACGCTTTCCATTATTCATATTATACCTTCCATTTCCCATCTAAACTGTATCAACGAAATTCCGTTCAACTTTGTTAAAAATTATAGTGCCAACAATCAGCAGGATTAATGTAACAATCATTGAGTAAGCTAAACTAAACCAGCTAAAACTCCCTTCGCCCAAAAAGCCATACCTAAAAGTTTCAATAATTGGGGTCATGGGATTATATTTAATGATCCAGGCATAGGTTGGGTATTTTTTAATGGCTTCGGATAGGGGATAGATTACGGTGGTAGCATACATCAGTAACTGCACTCCAAAACCAATCAGGAAAGCCAGATCCCTATACTTTGTAGTCATCGCAGAAATGATCATGCCTGTGCCCAAACCCAATAAAGCCATTAATAATACAATAACCGGAAACAGGGAAATTGCCCAACTGATGGTGAAATTGGCGCCGGTGAAATAATAATAAGCCATTAAGATGAGGAACAGAAGCATCTGTACTCCAAAACGAACCAGGTTACTCACTACTATGCTCAAAGGCATAATCAGCCTGGGGAAGTAGACTTTGCCAAAAATACCTGCATTATCTCTGAAAACAGAAGATGTTTTGGTTAAACAATCTGCAAAATAGTTCCAGGCGGTAATGCCTGCCATATAAAAAAGCGGTTTAGGTAATCCATCTGTTGATATGCCGGCTAAATTACCAAATATAAAGGTAAAGATGATAGTGGTAAACAATGGTTGAATAAAAAACCAGAGTGGGCCTAAAATAGTCTGTTTATAAAAAGAAACAAAATCCCTTCTCACTAATAATACCAACAAATCCCGGTATGCCCAAACCTCATTTAGCTTTAGATCGAGCAAAGATGATTTTGCCTCAATCGTCCACTTTTGTTCTTCTTTAACCATAAATATTAGGGCTATCCATTAATTTTATTGTTGCTGATTTATTTTCAATGCAGGATTGATTGTCCCATTTAAAAGCAAGCTTTTTATCGATTGAAGATAAGGTTCATATCCAAATGCCTCTATGCATTTTTTTTGAAGGTTTTTTTTGTCATTGTCGGTTTGATTATGACTTAATAAATTGCAGATACTGGCTAAAATTTCTTCCTGATTATCAGGATCAACCAAAATACCAAGCTTTCCGCCTTTAAGTGCATCTACACTGCCATCTTTATTGCCTGCAATAACCCTCAGGCCGCTGGCTAATGCTTCTATAAATACAATGCCGAAACCTTCTTTTTTACTGGGTAGGATAAAAATGTCAGACAGTAAGAAGTGTTCAGTAAGTTCGGTTTCATCAATAAAACCTACCATCCTGATATATTCTTGAAGCTGGTTCTTTGCAATTAAATCTTCTAATCGTTTCTTTTCCTCCGCATCCCATTTTCCACCCAGCAGGTAAACCAGGTTTGGGTATTTTTCCAATAATTGTGGAAATAGCTTAATCGTTTGGTCGTATCCTTTATACTTTTCCGAAGAGGATAACCTGGATAATGAGAACAGAATTAAGTTTTTATGATCTAAATGATATCGATCCAATAAACGCTGTGGTTTTTCGAACCCGGTAGACAGGTGATAAAAAGGATCCAGACAATTGTTTAATATTTCAATGCGATCTTCGGGAATATGATGCATTTCCATAATTTTACCTGCTGTAAAATGACTGACACATATAATCTTATCCAATTGGTTTAATATTTTGAGCTTGGAGTTGGGTAACTTTTTCCAAATTTCTACGCCATGCGCCAATAGATATATCTTTTTATTGGGATGTATTTTCTTAATGAAATAAACGATGTTGATTAAGTGGATATGGCTTAATAAAATCACATTGGCTTTTAATCCACTTAAAAAAGATTGCAACACGAATCGCTCTCTGTTTCCGTTAAAACCATAGAACTGGTATTTGCTTAGGTATCTCGAATCGCGGTCAGTATTTTTATCGTACATTGAATATACGGTAGACTGAACAATTTCCTCCTCGCTCAGGTCGTATAAAACACGTGATAAACTTCGGCATACTTTTTCAATGCCGCCGGTTAAACTAAAAGTTCTAAGTGTTAAAAATAAAACTTTAACTGCCATGGTAAGTTTGGTATAAAGCCAGGGCTGAGCTCCAGTGTAGTTTGTTTTCTCCAAAACTTCTTATCAGCGATTTTGCCCGTTTATTTTGGTATCTTGATGGATCTGCAATATCGCTATTTTTTCTCATCCACTCCTGAAAAGGGAAAGTAAAACCCATTTTCAATCTTTTCCATGTTTCTGTCGGTAAATCATCCTTGTATGCTTCTACTAACAGTTTCTTTTTTTGTTTGTAGCTGAACTTGATATCTGTTGAAATAGAAAGAACCAGATTTACAAAATTACGGTCGAGAAACGGAACCCTCACCTCAACACCATGGCTCATGCTCATAAAGTCGGTATCCTTTAATAACTGGTTTTGCATGTACATGTTAAATTCAAACCAACTTGCCCGGGTTTCGTTACTGGTTCTCTTTATTGCAGGATGAAGAGGGATATTTTCCAGGCAATTGATAACTTTTGCCATATCAATGTCTAATAATTCAGCAATTACATCGGGTGAATAAACGCCTCTCAAACATAGATATTCGCCAATAGGAGAATTTAAACTAAGGTAGTATAGTCGTTTAAACCTGGTATTATTGGAGAAACGCATGTTTCTTAAAACACTTTTACTTAACCAATTTAAGTCTTGTATCTTATAAATCCGGTCAAAAGAAGGGTATCCGCCAAAAAGCTCGTCGGCACCTAACCCTGACAGCACTACTTTTATCCCTTGTTCTTTAGCTGTTTTACACACAAACCAGGTGTTGATCCCGTCATTTGTGGGTTGATCCATATCGGCTAGAATGGTTTCGAAATGCTGTAAGAAATCGCGATAGGTAATAAGCTGTTCGATCTTTTTAACTTTTATTTTTTGAAGCAAACTATTCCGTTGCTTTTTTTCGGAAAAGTCTATTTCGTTAAAATTTGCCGAAATACTATGTAACTGTTTGTTGTTGAATTGATTGGCCAGTATCGTGATAATACTCGAATCCAGACCACCACTAAACAGTATACCAATATCAACATCAGAAATCATCTGCTGCTTAATCGAAAGACTAAGTTGTTCGCGGATTCTTTCTATGGCATGGGATTCGCTTTTAATATTAGAAGAACTCTCGAATTCATGATAAGATTGAATGAAGTGTTCAGCACTTCGCATGTTGTATTTCAGAAAACAACCTTTAGCCAGGCTAAACACATCTTTTAGTGTGGTATAAGGTTCAGGGATATGACCAAAAGCAAGATAGTAAATTCGCCAGTTATCATTTTCCTGGTAGATATCGGCGTGTTTGAAAGCCTTTACTTCTGAAGCAAAGGTTAAAGTTTCCTTATCAAAATGATAATACAAGGGTTTGATTCCGTTTTGATCGCGGACCAGATAGATACATTGTTTCCGTTTGTCAAAAATGCAGAAGGCAAAAAGTCCGTCTAGTTTTTCAAACGCGGCTTCTCCCCAGTGTTGATAGGCGTATAGGATTACCTCAGTGTCTGTTTGGCTTTTAAATACATAACCCAAATTAATTAATTCAGTTCTGATTTGCCGATAATTATAAATTTCACCATTATAAGTAATGACCAGGTCTCCGTTGTAACTTATCATTGGCTGGTGCCCACTTGAGCTCAAATCTAAAATAGCCAGCCTGCGGTTACCTAAACATAATGGCGTATTATCAATAGCATAAATACCTTGATCATCAGGTCCTCCATGCTGCATACTATCGCACATGGCCTTTACCTGTTGATTGACTTGTTCGGACGATTTTTTGCTATTGATAATGCCTGCTATTCGACACATTGGCTTTTTATTTAAAAAAAAAAACAGGTTATTTATTCTGCACCGGATACAGCTTCGCCACCTCAGTCACATTTTATTTTCAAAAATGAACTGATTATTTGTTTTTTATATTGTACTGCGCTTAAAGCATCAGTATTTTAATTTATTATTAAATGGTACCCTCTCACATCATCCACCTCCCATTGTCTTTCCTTATAGTGGTTCAACAAAAGCTATCGATGTATTGATATTTATCGAATAGCCCATATTTTGTAAACGTAAAATAATACGTTGCTTATTGTGTACCGACACCAATTCGGCAATTACACCTTTGAAAGGCCCTGCTTTAATCAATACCTTTTCACCTGGTTTAATATCATAATCAATGAGTTCCAAATCCGCATCTGTAGCGAGTAAAAGTTTAAGATCATGAATTTGCTGGTCAGGGATATGAGCGATTTGGTGAGAGAAATAAATAAATCTGGCAATACCATTGGTCATCAAAACTTCTGAATATTCTTTTGCCGAAATATACGTAAATAGATAAGATTTAATCAAGGGCTCTTGTACGATTTTTTTACGGTCGCTCCATTGTTTAACTGTCTTTTTAAGAGGTAAATAAGTTTGGATTCCTTTTCTGCTCAACTCTTCACACGCTTTTTTTTCTGCTCTCGAACGCGTATAAACCGGATACCACCTATAATTTTGATCTATCATTAGCTATATCATACATTGATTAAACCCTGTTTGCATTTTGTCAATTAACCAATTAGATCGCAAACCGATAATTCCTGCTATCATCTGTTATTCTTCTATTAGAAACATTAGCTTCCTTTCTTCCAAAATTCCCACCAGTTCTTCTCCTCATCATAATAGCCACTTTTTCCGTAGCCGGTATAGTTCGAATAATAGTACGTTCCGGTATTGCCATGAGCATAGTTAGTGGTATAAATGTTTCCATGTAACTTCTCATCACCAAATGAATTCAGGATAATCGCAATGTTGTTAAGTCCATACTCTTTTGATAAACGGTCAGGAATAGTTGCAGCCCTGAATTTGGAAATACCTGAACGGATTATAAAGAGGTTGATATCAGCTTTTCTAATGAGCGGTATTGAATCTGAAACCAAGCCTACAGGAGCAGTATCAATGATAATATACTCATAACTTTCCCTAAGCTTTTCGATCAATATTCCCATTGATTTGTGATGGAGTAATTCTGAAGGATTTGGAGGCACCGGACCAGAAGTAATATAGTCAATATTATGCTTTTCATCTGTAAAGATAATATCAGTTAAAGCAGCCTGTTTTGACAGGTAATTACTTAAACCAATGCGGTTGTCAGAGCCAAAAGCATGATGGAGTTTGGATTTTCGCAAATCTGCTGCAATCAAAATCACCTTTTTTTCTATAATGGATAAGGTTCCTGCGAGATTTAAACTTACGAACGATTTTCCTTCTCCGGAAACTTCAGAAGTGATACAGATAACCTTGGTATCCTGGTCGCTGGCCATAAAACTCAGGTTAGTTCTCACGGATCTGACCGATTCGGCAAATATAGATTTTGGGCGCTCTATTGATAAAACACTTTCACCAGGGCTAACTTTTTTAGGATATTTTAAAATTACGCCAATAATTGGGGTTGTCGTCAATCCTTCAATTGTTTCAATATCGTACAAATAGGGATTTAATATTCTAACCAATAGAATTAAACCAATGCCCGAAAACAAACCCATAAATAAATAAGAAGAATAAATTTTCTTAGGCACTGGAGAAATCGGGAAAAAAGAAGGCTGTGCTACGCTGATAATTGTAGCGCCTGAAATTACGGCTGCTGAACTGATCTGTGCAGAGAGTTTTCGCTCAAACAACATTGAAAACATCCGCTGATTAATATCAAAATTGCTCTGCAATTTCGCAAAGTCATTTTGTTTAGCGGGGATACTGCCCAATGTCTGGTTAGCCTGGCCAATTTGCCCGTTGATGTAACTGATGGTTTTTTGATTACGTTCGCGCAATAATCGAATATTGGTTACAATGGCCTGTTTTACTTCGTTAATCTGCTTGTTAATATCCAGGATGGGCTGCGCATCGGCATTAAAGCTCTGTAACTTATTTTCTCTGCTAACGATAAGCCCGTTAAGTTGCGTAATCAAACCAGTTAAGAGCGTATTATTGGTGCCTTCCAAATTAAGGTTAAGCTGTTGTATCCGATCCTTATTGTTTTTTACCTGGGTTTCTAATTGCTGGATAGCAAGCTGTTGTAGTTGTAATTCGGCAATCTGGTTTTCCAGGTTGCTTAGTTTCGAATTTTCCAGTTGCCTTTCGCTACTGGGGTCGATGAGTTTATTGCTGCTTTGAAAACTAGAGAGTTTATTGCCCGATTTGCTCACTTGTGCATCTAAAAAGGCAATCTGGCTATCCAGGTAATCTATGGTTTGTTTGGCTGATCTTTTTTTAAGTGTTGCATCATTTTTTACATATTGTTTGATGATCTCGTTCAATACATTGGCAGAAAAAACAGGATTACTATCGGTGTGGGTAACCCCCATGATATTGGTGTTTTTTTCCTGTTCGAATACATTTAATCCTCCTGCAGCCCTCCCGTATAAATCTCTGATTCCGTTGAATTTAAAACTGTACTTGCCTGTTGATGGTATTTCTGTTTTAATCGTGAATACCATATTGCCCATGCTAATTGTTTGACCATAACGATATTTCTTTAAACTTTTATTGTTATCATCGCTGCTTGATAGTTCGAAGGTACGGTTGTCAATGGGCTTAACGTTATAGGTAGCCCTGCTGAAGTTTACAGAATCCTGTGTTAAAATATCAACCTGAAAAGGTTGTTTCGGGTAAAGTTCAGTAAATCGTACCCTTCCTTCTAAATAATAGCTGATTTTATAATCCAGGTTCTTTAAAGCGTTTAAAATTACATCTTCTGAGCGCATAATGATGCCTTCAGTTTGAATCTGATTCTGGACCTGGTTAAAAGGCCGGTAGTTTAACGGAGAGCCAGGTAGCGAAGCCATTTGTTCCTGCTGATCACTATCTAATTTTAGCGAAGCCGAAGTAATATAAATAGGAGTAATGCTGCGCACATAAAGCCAGGCCAGTACAAAACTGATTATTACCGTTCCGGCAACCCAATACCACCTGCTTAAAAAAATTAACAGGATTTTCCAATAGTTAACGGTTTGGCTGGCTAACTTTCTAGCTTCTGTTGGTTTAGTGTTATCCATTAGCGGGTTAGGGTAAAGATTAATACAGCCAGGTTAACTACAACAAGAAACGGTTGTACAATATTATTTACACTAGTCAGCTTTTCACTCAATGCCGAACTTTTGGTTTGTTGAAGTACAATAATATCATTATTCTGAAGAATTAGTTTTTTGCTGGCCAGGCTGTTAATATCATTTAGGTTTACATAGATAATTTCGGGGTGGCTTCTGTCGCCACGAATGATCTTAAGCGTTTTAGGATCAGCCGTTTTATTAATGCCCCCTGCTTCACCAATAATATCAATGAGTGTCGTGTTTTCACGCTCCAGTAAAAAATTACCTTGTTTGCTGAATTCGCCCAATAAGGTTACCTTTAAGTTTACCACACTTAATTCGATAATGGGGTCGCGAAGAAGTTGTTTTGCATATAAGTCCTGAATTTTGATGGCAGCATCTCTTCTGCTTAGGCCTAATACGTCTACTTTTCCAATCGCAGGCAGGTTAACTTTACCATCAATATCTACCGGATAGGAAAGTATATTATTTATTGAGCCGCCAGCTATATTCTGATTACCGTTTAAACCATTGTTTGAAGATTGAGATGCCCCAAATTCTTTATTCTGTACATTTCTAATGGCCAATTGATCATTTACTTTTATTTTGTAGTACGCATCACTAATGCCCGGGTCGTTCACCACATAAACTTGTTTAATGGTATCCGTAACGATATCACTCGGAGCGTTAAATAGACTATGCTCTTTTCTGGAAGCACAACTCGCAAGCGTAATGCAGAAAAATAAAACGTAAAGAAATTTTAAAATTGCTTTTGTCTGGATCATCATCTTAAATCGGATATTGAATGGAAGCTTAAGGCTAATGGGCGAAAATATGGTTAAAAATCGTTAAAAAAAAGTCAACTTAGAAGCGGAGCGCATTTTAAAATACTTGTCTTTAAGATTTGAAAGTGGCGGAGAAATAACAGTTTATCTTTTTAATCTGTTAAATTCTACGTCAAAAAATCATCTTTAGGTCGTTTGATTTTTTGACTTTAATCAATTTTAAAATATTATTGGTGGAATAGATATTAATTCATCATTGCCCGGGTGTTTAGAAATTTGGTGTCAGGATCTACTGAAATTTAGTTTTTAAATACATTTATTGGAAGATAATACATCGAGGTTTGTCCGGGATTACTCAGAAAAAGGGCGGTATTCTTCATTTATTGCGTCATGATCTCAATCCTTACCTGCACAACAAAAGCATTCATCATGTGGGATAACCCATCTTTATAATCATAAAAATATCCGATTTACATTGTCCAATCTTGTTAATATAGTGGCCTAGTTTATCCGATTTGTAGAGGTAAAACGTTGTTGAATAATATTTTGTTATTGATAAAAATCAAGGTTCTTGTTAGCCTGAAATTAATCGTTTAAAGCCATTTTATCGCTCTATGTAGAATAGGGCTATCTTTTTTAATTTTTCAATTTTTTTTAAAGAATTACAATTGTCATATCAATCTGTTTAGTGTAGTTATTCATTTTGTTCAATACTCAATTAAGCTTATTTTTGTCGTTTTAATAATACGAATTGTTTGTTTTATGAAAAATATTTACACCCTTATTTTTTTAGTTAATTCCTTATAAATTGAAACATAATTTTTACATCCCGTTCTTACTTTTTTTAATTATTTCGTTAAAAACTTTTGCATCAGATCCAGGTCGCAACTATGGTTGTGTAATTCAAGGCTCACCAGCCAGATTGTATTTCTCTTATAGCAAAGATGGTAATCCATATAATTGGGGGCCAAATAATAATACCAGTAATGGTTTATATCACATTTATAATAACAATTCTAGTAATTATGAAATATACAATGATACCGAGGCTAATGGATATCATTGTGGCGTTATTAATAGTAAATTTGGTGAATATAATCAGGTTGGAGAAGTTTGTTATGTTTCCAGTGGTGGAAGTTATCTACAAGGTGACTTAGCAACTTATAGTGTGAACAATTCTACATATTGTGGCACCAATTCATTGCCTATCGATAATTATGCTGTTATCCTATTGGCATTGATGGGGGGTGGGGGTTTCTTTTACATCAGGAAGTATGGAGTTGGTTTTTTTGATCTTACTTCTGAAGTAAAGTAATACGTTAAAGCATTATTGGGTAGCTGCAATATTAAATTATCTTAGAAATTAAAATATTTCTCTTGTATTAAAGCAAAGTGCTTTAATACATCTCCTTAGCGATAATAGCCTTCAGGTTATTGAACAAAACGAACGGCGTTTTTAGTTTAGAACCATAGTAAATTCGTGCATCACCATTAAAATGATGCATGAGAGGCTTTTGTTTTTTAGTAATACTTATCGTAATTTCTTTTGATATTTATGCCCAGGGTTCCGCAACAGGTTGCTTAGTGCCTTATTATAACAGGGTTTATACTTCTAATTCGCTTGAAGTGTTAGGCTCTTCTCAATTATATAATAATTCTCCTTCAACACCTTTATCTGCTAACTATTGTAGTTGGACCCCAAGCAGTACAGGATCTTCTTGTGTTATTTGCGACGGAACGTTAGGCGTGGATGCATTAGGTATCAAGATATGTTTGTTAGGTTCATTCAGGTATGGTTCACAAGGTACATTTACCATGGTGCAATGCGATCTGGACAGCCATTTCTGGATTGTAGGCGCAATGGGAGGCCTATTTGGCCTTGTATTTATTAAAAGAAGGAATAGACTATAAATCTTTACTCTGGGTAGATAGGAAACCATTCGGCAGATGTAAAGCTATTCTTTATATTTACACAGTTTTTACTTTTAAGAAAGCCGAAGAATCCTGATTTGGTCACAATGAAAATATCGCTCATCACAGTTGTTTATAATGGAGAAACCTTTTTGCAGGAGTGTTTTAATTCAGTAATGGCACAAACCCATCCTGATATAGAATATATAGTGATTGATGGCGGATCGACAGACAATACACTGGATATTATTCAGGAAAACCATTCTGCCATTGATTATTTTATTTCAGAAAAAGATAATGGCTTATATGATGCAATCAATAAAGGGATTCAGCGCGCAACCGGAGAGGTAATCGGGATTTTAAATGCCGATGACCTGTTTGCTGATCCTGATGTACTGGCATCAGTAGCCAAAACCTTTACCAGCCTGCCGAAAATAGATGGACTTTATGGTGACCTCAATTACATCCATCCTGTAACTCATAAAGTGATCAGGACCTGGAAATCATACCAGAACACCTTTAAAGATATTAAAAAAGGATGGATGCCCGCACACCCCACGCTGTATTTGAAAAGGGCATTGTTTGAAAAAAATGGATATTATGCTTTGAATTTAGGTACTGCAGCCGATTACGAATTAATATTACGTTACTTTTATACTCATAAAATTGAGGCAGCTTATTTGCCTGTTTTAATGGTTAATATGCGTACAGGCGGTGTAAGCAACCAATCTATAATGAGCAGGATCTCTGCCTTTGCGAATGATTATAAAGCCCTGAAAAGAAATCGTGTACCATATCCGCTTTTTGTAGTGGTCAGGAAAAAACTAAGTAAACTCAATCAATTTTAATCTTTTATATAGCTGGATTGTAAACGTAGAATAGTTATTCTGAAGCTTAATTTATTTCATAAAAATTAATATAAATGACAAGAGAACTTAATCGTAATAAAATTTCTGCTGATTATCGAGTTATCTGGGGTCTGGTCAGCAAATAACGTGATATAATCCTACATCTCATTTGATTTATATCATGTTAAACAATTGTAAAAGCCAGTTTTTTAAGCGTACATTGCTTATATTTGTATTACCAAGTTATCCCGCTTTGTTTGAAGATATACTGAATAGCAACACAAATTATTTCTACATAGCCATATTTATTCTGGCCTTTTCTATCGTAATCATCAGTATTCCGAGTGTGATTTATACCTCTTTGAAGTATGGTCTTTTTGATAATAACGATCTTTACCGTAAAAACCATAAGCGTAATATTTCACGTTTAGGTGGCTTGGCTATTATAGGTAGCTTTACAGTGAGTATTCTGCTTTTTTCTGCCATTATTAATTTTAAAGAGGCCAATTTTTTAATTGCATCTTGTATTGTGTTATCGGCACTTGGCTTAAAAGACGATGTTCATGGCACCAATACCAGTACAAAATTTATTTTACAGATTGTGGTCGCCTTTATCCTTGTGTTTTTTGGAGCTTTCCGTCTAACAAGTTTATACGGTGTGCTGGGCATAGGAGATATGGCACCTCTATGGGGAAGTCTTTTTTCCATTGCGCTCATTATCTTCCTGAATAATGCCTTCAATTTAATAGATGGCATAGATGGATTGGCAGGTGGAATAGGCATTTTAACAAGCCTGGTTTTTGGTGTTTTGTTTTCTTCAATGGGACAGGTACCTTATGCATTTATCGCCTTTGCGTTGGCAGGTGCTATTGCGGGCTTTTTAAAGTACAACTGGTTTCCTGCAAAAATATTTATGGGCGATACAGGGGCTTTGATTATTGGACTCATTTCTGCAGCATTGGCAATTAAGTTTATCGAACTAAATAAGTTTACGGGAGAGAATAAACCGGCTTTTTATTCAGCCCCGGCAATAGCTGTTGCCATCCTGATTGTGCCGATATTTGATTCTTTAAGGGTATTTACGGTACGGATATTAAAAGGTCATTCTCCCTTTAAGGGCGACCGTAACCATATCCATCACCGTTTGGAAAATATGGGGATAAGAACAAACTGGATTGTAATTTCTGCACTTGGCCTTAACATATTTGTACTTGCTGCTACCCTTGTATTGCAGAACCTTGGAAATTTTGTTTTAATCCTGATCATTATTGGTATCTGTATTGTCTTTAATAGTATGCTAACATTAAGTCTGTTCCTTAAGAAGAATAAATAAATTCTATTTTAGCCATTTTGAATTCTTAATTTTTGCCTCTCAATAGGTAATCTAAACAGGTATACTGCATTTTTATCATCTTATGTGATCAGGTCTTTGCTTTGATAAATAAATACTAATTTTGCGCTCTAATTTTAATATCATGAGGCTGGCAATAAATGGTTTTGGTAGAATAGGAAGAACATTTTTACGCCTGGCACTGGCTGAAGGCTATGAAGTGGTGGCCATTAACGATCTTGCAGATGCGAAAACAATGGCGCATTTGTTTAAGTATGATAGTGTTCATGGTGTTTTTGCAGGGAACGTTTCGGCAAAGCCTGATGCACTTGTAATTGATAATCTTTTGATTCCGGTTTTTACCATTGCATCAGCTGATAAGCTGCCGTGGTCTGCATTGCGCGTTGATTTGGTCATTGATTGCACGGGCAGAAACCTCACAAAATCATCAGCCGAAAAACATATTGCATCAGGTGCAAAACAAGTATTAATTTCCGCTCCGGCGGCCGATGATATTCCAATGGTGGTATTGGGGGTAAACGATGATCATATTGATTTAACAAGTGCTGTACTATCAAATGCGAGTTGTACAACCAATAATATTGCTCCCATGATTAAGATTTTAAACGATAATTGGGGCGTTGAAGAAGGTTATATCACTACGATCCATTCTATGACGGGCGATCAGAATCTGCATGATGCAAACCATAAGGATCTGCGTAGGGCAAGGGCAGCTTCATCTTCCATCATCCCAACTACAACTGGTGCAGCAAAAGCCATTACACATATTTTTCCCGAATTGGATGGGCGTTTGGGTGGTGCAGGCATCAGGGTTCCGGTTTTAAACGGATCTTTAACCGATTTTACCTGTCTGTTAAAGAAGAAAACAACCATCGAAGAAATTAATTCAGCTTTCAAATACGCTGCCGAAAAAGAATTGAAAGGTATTATCGAGTACACTGAAGATCCGATTGTGTCGATCGATATTATTGATAATCCACATTCGTGTATATTCGATTCGCTGTTAACCTCAATTGTCGGCGATCTGGTTAAGGTTGTTGGCTGGTACGATAATGAATACGGTTACAGCAGCCGTTTAATCGATGTGGTCAGAAAAATCGATGCCTTATCTAAGAAATAAGCTTTCTTTCCTGCGTAGATTTTAATGCCCAATAAACCAATACCGGTTGAAAAAACAGGCGTAAAAAACGTTTACTATCAGTATTAAGACCAAAGGCGCTGCGTTTATGGGTGTACTGTGAAATATTCCCGGGGAATACGCCAACAAATAATCCTGCGGCAATTTTGCCTATTAAAGCTTCGTGTTTTTTCGGAGCAAGCACTAATGCGGTACCCAATGCAATTTCAACAAAACCAGAATAAACAACAGTATCGTCTTTTTTCAAAGGTACCCAATCTGGTACTTGCGCCTGAAAAGGTTTGCGCGCAAAGGTCAGATGACCGATTCCGGCAGTAATTAAACCTGCGCCAAGTAATATTCTGGCCGCTGTTTTGATGTTTTCTTCTTTCACGTTTTCTGCTTTAAATTCACTATCCTGTAATTATCAACAAGTAAATGGAAGGTCTGTTTGATAATATGTACATTTTACCATTGTTTTAAATGATAACCGTTTGATCAGATCTGTTCTATATCCAAATTGTTAGCACTTTCTGTTCATTATAATTATCGGGTTTCAATTGCTTTATTAACTTTGCAAACGTTTGCGGTACATCCTATAGCAATGTCTTTAGGTATAAGCTGATGATAATAATATGGTCAAATTTATTCTTCCGGAAGAAGTTCTACCTTTAAGAAGCCTGGTTTTACGCAATGGCAAGCCATTCGAAGCATGCGTTTTTGAAGGCGACCTGGCTTACGATACCTTTCACCTGGGTTTTTTAAAAGATGGTGAAATAAAATCTATTGCTACATTTATGCGTAACGATTTTTTCCCGGAAGAAGGGGAGGGTTATCAGCTTAGGGGCATGGCTACCCATCCCGATGCCAGCGGACAAGGTTCTGGTGCTGCACTCGTTACTTTTGCCATCGATTACCTGAAAGAATACAATACCGATTATTTATGGTGCAACGCCCGCTCAACAGCAGCAGCTTTTTATAAAAAAATCGGTTTTACTACCGAATCGCCGGAATTTGATATCCCAGGCATCGGTTTCCATTATGAAATGAAATTAAACTTAAATCAAAAATAATTAAACATGAACACCATTGACCAGTTTGACTTTAAAGATAAAAAAGCATTAATCAGGGTAGATTTTAACGTGCCTTTGGATGATGAATTTAAAATTACCGACGATAAAAGAATCAGGGCTGCATTACCAACCATCAGCAAAATTTTAAAAGATGGCGGTGCGGTTATTTTAATGTCTCACTTAGGTCGCCCAAAAGACGGCCCTACAGATAAATATTCTTTAAAACACATCTTGTCTGATTTATCTGCTCTTGTTGGTGTAGAAGTTAAGTTTGCTGACGATTGCATTGGCGAAAGTGCAGTTAAACAGGCTGCTGATTTAAAATCAGGAGAAGTTTTATTATTAGAAAACCTTCGTTTTTACAAAGAAGAAGAAAAAGGTGATGTAGGCTTTGCAGAGAAATTATCAAAATTAGGCGACGTTTATGTAAACGATGCCTTTGGTACTGCTCACCGTGCACATGCTTCAACTTCAATTATCGCTCAGTTTTTCCCGGATGCAAAATACTTCGGTTATTTAATGGCATCGGAAGTGGAAAATGCAGAGAAAATCCTGAACCACGCAGAAAGACCTTTTACAGCAATTATGGGCGGCGCTAAAGTATCTGATAAAATTCTTTTGATTGAGAAATTATTAGATAAGGTAGATAACCTGATTATTGGTGGCGGTATGGCTTACACTTTTGCCAAAGCACAAGGTGGAGAAATTGGTACCTCCTTATTGGAAGCTGATAAACAAGAACTTTCTTTAGAACTAATTGAAAAAGCGAAAGCAAAAGGTGTAAAACTGATTTTGCCTGTGGATACGGTAATTGCAGATAAATTTGCAAATGATGCTGATAAAAAAGATGTAACCTCGGGGCAAATTCCTGCAGACTGGATGGGATTAGATATCGGCCCGAAATCTGTTGAATTGTTTCAGGAGGTAATCAAAAACTCAAAAACTTTATTGTGGAATGGCCCGATGGGCGTTTTCGAAATGGAAAGTTTTCAGGTAGGTACCAAAGCAGTTGCTGAAGCAGTTGTGGCGGCTACTAAAGATAATGGCGCATTCTCATTAATTGGTGGTGGTGATTCTGCTGCGGCCATTGCAAAATTCGGAATGGAAGATGAAGTTAGTTATGTTTCTACTGGCGGTGGTGCTTTACTAGAATATATGGAAGGTAAAGAACTGCCAGGGGTTAAAGCCATTAATGGATAAAATACCATCATATTTATAAACGAGGCCCTTGCAGAGCAATTTGCAAGGGCCTCGTTGTTTATTATTCCAAAATATTAAAAATTATTGGTAGTACCGGTATCCCACCATAAGCGCGATGCAATATCATCTTTACCTGAGCTTAAAAATGTCGAAGCCTCTGCAACAGCTGAAGCATTTCCGGTTCTTTCTGCAGGTACAAATACCAGTCGTTTTATCCATTGATCGGCTGTTATAATTCCCCAATCCGGGTTACTGTCATTTTTTGCAACATGTGGAATTTTAGGATAACCTGTTCTTCTAAAATCAACCCAGGCCTCTAATGTATTGGTAAAAGTGGCCAGGTATTTTTGTGTAATAATTTTTTCCAGTTTCAATTCATTCGAATCTCCTTCATTCCAGGCTACGGTAATGGTAGAAAGTGCGGTAAAATTATTTCTGCTATCTTTTGGGTCGATATAGTTTATAGGTTTGCTTGTCGCGTCAGCCAGGTAAGAATCTACACCTGCTGCTCCCCAATCGGCAAAGGAGAGGCGTACTCCATTTTCATAGTTGGTTTTGGCATCGCCAGCACCTGCCCAACCCCTTAATGCTGCTTCGGCTTTTAAAAAGGCAATTTCCGATGCGGTAAAACCTCTGCGCTTTTGAACTGATTTGAAATCCGTACTCACGGTAGAATATGGAACTCTATCATCTTTGGCATTTATAAATGCTCCGCTGCGGATACCTTTATACTTATATGAAGGGTGATCAGCAACCAATGACGCATCGCTCACTTCATTAAAATATTTAGCCACGCGGCCATCTTTTAAACCAACCATAAATGATTCCATTGTTGCACCCATGCGTGTGTCGTTCCAATCAAAACTAATCATAGAAACCGGCATAACATTGCCATTTAAAGGCAAAAGAAAATTTTCGGCATTGGTGCTAATCAATCCAGCTGCATCGGCTAAAGCTTTTTCACCCTGTGTTTTGGCAATTGTAGGACTAACCTTAACCAAACGCATGGCCAATCGGAAGCGTACTGAATTAAGCAATTTTAGCCATGAAGCGATGTCGCCTTTATAACTAGGATCAAATTTGGTAAAGCCAGTGTAAGTGGTGTTTGCTTTCAAGTTGGTTTCAATCTGATCTAACTGGGTAAACATATTATTATATAAATCAGACTCTTTATCGTATTTAATTGCACCCAAACCTGAAGTTCCATAGTTAGCGTAAATTACCGGACCATGTATAGCTGTTAATTTAGATATCGCCAATATTCTAACCAGTTTAGCCCAATCGCCAAATAAGGGTAATTTTTTTTCAACAGCAAGCTCAATAACCTGTTTTGATGGAGACATTACGCTACCATATATCCGGTTCCAATAAGCATCAATCCAGCGCAGGTAATAGGTTGTATTATTTACATTCCCAACATAAGGAGTTGGTGTACCCATATAACCCATCCAGTTATCATAGCATAAATCTTCTTCAATTTGATGACCCATCAGGTTAAATAACATTACTGAAAAAGAAGAACCCACTAAATTAAAATCCTGCTCTAATAACTTATCTGTGATCTGATTGGGATTTGTATTGATCTCTTCGAAATTTTTGGTGCAGGAGTTGAATAAAATCAAGGCAAGCACCATTAAACATAATTTTTTCATTACTTTAATATATTAAAAGTTCAACTTAAGATTAAAACCGTAAGAACGTGTAGCAGGAACTGCAAACACGTCATTTGCCTGATTACTATTGTTCGTACTCATTGCTTGCTCAGGATCAAATGGAGCTTTTTTGTAGAAGAAGAACAAGTTACGGCCAATTAACGAAACAGATGCAGATTTAATAGCCGAACCTTTTATTGGTATGTTGTAGGCTAATGATATTTGTGCTAAACGAACATTAGTACGTGAGAACACATAGGGTTCCATAATTCCATTTCGGTCACCTATCACGTTGTAGTAATCTACCGGATCGATTGATGTAACTGGTGTATTGCCTTTAATGGCATTAATAGGCATGGTTGTACCAGCGTCGCGAATATCGCCTGTTCTTTTACTTACACCGTATGCGTCTAAGAAAGCTTCGGTTTTAGAAAAAGCAACACCACCAAACTTAGCAGATACCAATGCACTTAAACTTAGGTTTTTGTATGTAAAGGTGTTATTCCAACCCGTTATCAAATCAGGATTTAAATTTCCTACATATTCTTGTATTGCTGTTCTGGTTGGCTTTCCATCGGCATCCAATATGATTTGGCCAACTGCATTACGCGCAAGTTTAAAAATATACAAATCGTTAAAAGAGCCTCCGGATTTAATGATTGAATTAAATCCTTCATCATTACTACCTACCTGGTATTCGGGGTTTTCGGCGATAAGTTCTACGATCTTATTTCTATTGCGCGATAAATTAAGTGTTGAGTTCCATTTAAAGTCATCATTTTTTACAGGATCTCCACCAAATGTTAACTCAAAACCCTGGTTCGTTACCTTACCCGCATTTACATAATAAAAAGTATAACCAGAACCAGAAGGCGCTGTTAAAGATAAAAATTGATTCGTACTGGTATTTTTATAGTAAGTAAAATCAAAACTTAACCTATCATTTAGAAAACGACCTTCTAAACCAATCTCATTACTAATTATCTTTTCGGGCACCAATGTTGCAAATGGGGTTTGTGTATTTCTGTTAATCCCACCTATGCCATCTGGTCCGCCTGCACCACCTATGGTGTTACCAGGGTTTACAATGTTATAGGGTACCTCGTTACCTACCTGCGATGTAGATGCCCTTAGCTTTAAGAAATTGATTTCTTTAGGCATGGTTACCATTTGGCTAATGATTGCCGATAAACCAGCTGAATAGTAAAAATAGGAGTCATTTCCGGTGGTAGCTAGTGTAGAAGCATAGTCGTTTCGGCCAGCCAAATCAACATAGATCATATCTTTAAAGCCCAATGAAGCATTAGCGAATAAGCCTTGTTTCTGAACTCTGCTGTAAGTTTGGTTAATAACCAGATTATATGGCAGGTTTGCAAAACTAAAAAAGTTTGGATACTGAAGCGGCACTGTACCGTTTCCAAAAGTCATCCCATCGTTAAAGGTATAATCCTGGATGCTTGCGCCCAGTACACTGCTCAAGCTTAATTTACCAAAAGTATTATCATAGCTTAAAATAGCATCGCCATATAAGGCTTTGTCATTATATTTAGCGTAATTCCATGTGCCATTAGAACTTACACTTACCGAGTTTCCACCTGCAGCATAACGATAATCTAATAGTCTGTCATTATAATCAATGTTACCACGTACATCAAACTTAAAATGTGGTAAAAATGCATACGATGCTTTTGCTGTAGCAATTACCCTGTTGCTGGTAGAAAGTTTTGGGTCGTTATACAACTCCCAATAAGGGTTATTTTGTTTTTCCTCGCTGGAGTACCAGTTTTGTTTAAACAGATTTCGGGTAGCATCAAAAATTTGATAATTGTTTTTGTAATCATCAAAATTTCTTTCCCGTGCAAATAGATATAACCCTGTTATTGGGTTGTTGTAATAACCCGCACCAGGGCGGTTCTTCGACTTTTCGTAAGAAAATCTCACATTACCGCTTAAAGTAAGTTTGTCATCAAATAATTTTGTTTCCTGACTTAACGTAACATTATGCTTGTTGTAAGTACTGGTTGGTACAATTCCTGTTGCATAATTGTTACCGTATGAAAAATAAGTGGTTGTTCTTTCATTCCCTCCAGATACAGATATCGAATTAATCGTATTCACGCCGGTCTGAAAAAAATCATCGATATAATTACTCTGGTAATTTCCTTTGGTTTTAGACCAACTCCTATCATTTCCGGCATCAGCTCCATAACTGAACTGAAATTCTGGTAATGTAGCAGCACTGCTGAAATTGGTTATAGAATTTAAAGCAATTGCGATTTTGCCATTTTGACCTTTTTTTGTATTAATTAAAATCACACCATTTGCACCCTGACTTCCATATAAAATGGCTCCGTTTGCGCCCCTTAAAATCGTAACTGATTCAAAATCATCCTGATTTAGCGCTGATAAACCATCACCTGCATCAGTGCCTCCGTAAGATCCCGGCTGTCCGCCTTTGTTATTTACAACTGGTACACCATCAATAACAAAAAGAGCTTCGCTGTTTCCTGCAATTGATTTAGAACCCCTTAATACTGTTTTTGTTGAGCCCCCTACACCAGAGTTACTGATTCCCACATCAACACCAGCAGCCTTACCACTTAAAGCCTCCATGAAATTGGGACTGCCAGCTTTCGTTAATTCTGGGCCAGAGAGTTGCTGAGCAGCAAAGGTAAGTGCTCTTTTCTCGCGTTTTACACCTAAAGCGGTAACTACCACCTCTGTTAAGTTTGCATTACCGGAAGGTTTTAGCTTTACTGTTACATTGGTTAAATTACTAATGTTTACCTCTTGTGAATCCATGCCGACATACGAAATCACCAAAATTGTGGCCTCATCAGGAATGTTTAGCACGAACTTGCCGTCATTTCCTGTAAGTGTTTTAGCGCTGGTTCCCTTAGCCACCACAGTTGCACCAGGGAGTGGAAGCCCGGTCTCATCAGTTACCAATCCATTGATCGTCTTAGCGAGTTTGTAGCTAACACTTTTTGGAGTGTTTACCATTGGAATGATGTTTTTGTTTCTTACAGTACCTTCACCCCTGGCTGCATTCTGTAAGCAAAGACCAGCTACAGCTACGAGTGCTAGGTTCCGCAGGCCTTTGGTTGCGCTAGGAATTTTGATTTCTAGCGCATTGATAGCAGAATAAATGTTACTCATTTTCATACAATTTGTTAGTTTAGTTTTAGTTTACTCCATTAAATGCCCAGCCTTAGGTATTGAAACCGCAACAAATGATTTTTAGCACTGTTGAATAAAAAACATAAAACGTTTTATGAACTCTTAACAATGATTAGTCAGGAGGTGCAAATTTGAATAGTTTAGTTTTAGTTCTGTATTGTTAAGTGTTTAAATGCTCAAGTTTTAGGTTGTTTACTTTTAGGTTGATAAGACGATATTTAATTTTGTTGCTGTAATTTATAAAAATATTGTTACAATTCAATTAATTGTTAAAATTCAATTAATCAAAGAGAATTTTTAGCTACCCGAATGTGTTTAACTGCTTAATAAGTTAATTACATTCCATAAGAAAAAATGGTTGGTTTAGGTTATCTGCTTATGGCAGGTATACCTGCCAAAACATTTGCTGCAACTACAGAATCTGATTGCATTTACAGGCTAAGCTCAAAGAAATTTATCGGCCGATGGGACATTACTGTTGAGGTGAACGGAAAACGGGCAGCCAGTAAAACTATTAGAATTAAACTTTAGCGAAAATAACCGTTGCCAGAACCAAGGTTATGTCAGATAAAAGCAGTGCCAAATTATCAATAGTGATGAAACTTACTCCAGTGGCAAGTTCGAAAAGCAACTGAAAGACTTTATACATAAGAAATAGCCACGATGTGTTTTCAGACGTGGGGTGTTGGCAGCTGTTACCAACTGACTGCAAGAGAATGCCTAAGCGTTCATACTAAAAAACTTCTAATCCCGTATTAAGCAGCACCATATAAACAGCTAAATAACATACCAAAAATGCCGTTGATAATGCAAAATATCGTGTTAACTTATGGCTGCCTTTTTTAAATGGAAGTAAAAACAGGATATTGAATATTTCAGATAACAAGGCGCAGATGAAATTTAAACAGACCATCACACAGCTAAACGCCACAACGAAAATGGCCGGCTGAATAATGATTCCCGAAGGAAGGCCGTAGAGTGCCCCCATAATAAAACTGATTAATAGGATAATCATGGCATATTTTAATCCTGATTTAAACTGGATCAGGAAATAGCTGCCCAATTTAGGGAGGGGCATTTTAACTTTCGCTGGTTTTAATTCTTTTTCGGCTATCTGGGTTTCCAATCCCTCTTCTAAATTGGCTTCATTTGTTTTACGCTTTTTGCCTCTCTTTTGTTTCCTGTAACGTGGCCACCAGATTATAAAACCTGTAATAAAAAGCGCAAGCGGCATTAGGCCGGCAATAAGGGCGATAATTTGTGTAGGCCTGCCACCGAAACTTCCGTAGTGGATAGGTGTTAACCAGCTGAGATAAGCATTACCGACATTGGGGAAATCCTTACGGCTGTTTAATAATGTTTTGCCTGTGTATTGATCTACAATCAACATTTCCCGTTTTCCAACCCTCGGAAGATTTCCACTCAGCATGTCGAGGCGATATGCACCCATTTTATCTGCCGGGAAGGCAATACCGCCAATGTAAGCATTGGGCATTTTTTCCTTAGCTGCATGAACAATAGCTGTAAGTGGCAATGAGGTAGCTTCCGCATGCCATGCTGATTTAGCACCCAGGAGTTGGGCAACACCCTGCGGCGATTTTCCGCTAAGCAAAAATAATAGCGGAATAACAAGCGTAGAAAAAGTGATTGAGAAACCGGTAAGGCTTAATATTGCTACAATAGGCGAGGAGTAAAAACCCAGTGAATTGTGCCAATCGTAGTTTTGGCGTTTAAATGATCCGCTAAACCTTACGCTAAGTGCCGATTTTAATTGTTTCCATTTCTTTGGAATCCATAAACGCAGACCAGAGATCGTCAGGATTAAAAGGCAGAGAGAAGCCAGTCCGCAGATATATCGTCCCGCAACCGGAATCAGCAGTGTCCGGTGCAGTTCAGTAACCACATGGATGAAAGAACTGGTATGTATTCTTTTACCACCTGTTTTTCCGGTATAGGGATTAATAAAAGTTTCTTCATTACTTTTTAAATTGATTATGCTATAAGCTTCATTGGGGTTCTTGAAGTTATTTAGCATCAGGTAATCGATTTTTAGCCTGGGGTAATTCTTTTTTATGAGTGGCACAATCTCTTCCACCGGCAGTTTTTGTTTTTGCGCAATCACCTCAAACAGATCTGGATTCAAAGCCCGGTCAATCTCGTCCTGAAAAACAAGAATGCTTCCTGTAAGGCCTATAAAAGCAACAATTGCCCCGGCAATAATGCCAATATAAAGATGCCATTTACCAAACCACCTCTTTTGGTGTTTTGCCCAGCTTAGTTTTTTAGGATTCTGTTCTGATTTCATTTTGGAGCGTTTTACAGCTTTGCAAAAGTTACGTTGGTTTATACCCACAAAGAAATCGTTTTAATTGGTATTGTGCAAATTATATTTAATGAGTCTAAATAAGGTGCTTTAGATTGACATGAAGACATTGGCAGGCCAACAAACGCCCAATTTTTTAGTTTGCTTTATTTCCAGAACAAGACATTCTTTTAATTGGCTTGAGTCGTGATCTTTGAGACGCGATAATTGAAGAATATTATACCAGAATATCAGGTATTAAGCCGCTCAATTTTAAAGCTATTTAAGTTTTATACTGAAAATTGGGCGGACCTGACACTTTTAAATAATGCATTTTTAACCTGCTTATTATCAGCTGCTAATGGCTTTTTGATTGTGCTGGTAAGCTTATTCTCACTATATTGGCTGACCATTATTGTAACAAAAAAGATGTGGAAAACTTTTTTGTGGTAAAAAGTGGTAAAAAGTGGTAGAACTATTTACTTTTACACTTGATAAAAAGTGTAGATACCACTATGACCCAACTTTTAGGAGAATTCGATTGTAAGCTTGACGCAAAGGGCCGCCTTATGGTACCTGCTGCGCTTAAGAAACAATTGCCTGAATCTGAGAAAGAAGGGTTGATCATTAACCGTGGTTTTGAGAAAAACCTGGTGATCTATCCAAAGAAAGTTTGGGATGCTATCGTTACTGATTTAAGCAAACTAAACATCTACGAAAAAAACAACAGAGAATTTATTCGTTCGTTTACAAGAGGTGCAACCGAGCTTTCACTTGATGCAGCTGGTCGGGTGCTTTTGCCAAAATCGCTGGTTGATTATGCAGGTATAGGGAGTGATCTTGTATTGGCTTGTCAGTTAGATCGTATCGAGGTTTGGGATAAAAAATCTTACGAAGATATTTTTGATGATGTACCTGAGAATTTTGCAAACCTTGCCGAGCAGGTAATGGGTGGAAAGAAAGGAGGGGCTGATGGCGAATAATTATCATGTACCCGTAATGTTGCAGCCGTGTATTGATGGTTTGAATATTAAGCCTGATGGGGTTTATGTTGATGTAACCTTTGGTGGAGGTGGTCATTCGAAAGAGATTTTGAAACATCTCGGTCCAAAAGGAAGATTAATTGCCTTTGATCAGGATCCTGATGCGCAGGCAAATGTTCCTGCTGATGATCGTTTTATTTTTATCGACCAGAACTTTGGTTTTCTGAAAAATAATCTCCGTTTAAAAGGTTTTAAGCAGGTTGATGGTATTCTGGCTGATCTTGGTGTTTCCTCTCATCAGTTTGATGTGCCGCAACGCGGTTTTTCCATCCGTCATAATGCAGATCTGGATATGCGCATGGATCAGCACCGCGATTTAACCGCTGCTGAAATATTGAATACCTATACCGAAGATAAGCTGCATAAGATATTTGGAATTTACGGAGAAGTTAAAAATGCGAAATCTCTGGCGCGTGCTATTGTGACTTCGCGTTTAGAGCAGCCTTTTACTGATATCGACAGTTTGAAATCAGCTATTGCCGGTTATATCCCAAAGGGAAAAGAAAATAAGTATTTAGCACAAGTGTTTCAGGCGCTGCGTATAGAAGTGAATGCGGAAATTCAGGTGCTTGAAGATTTTTTGATGCAGGCTGCTGATGTGCTGAAGCCAGGTGGTCATTTGGTGGTGATGTCATATCATTCTTTAGAAGATAGACCGGTTAAAAACTTTATGGCGAAAGGGAAATTTCAGGGAGAGGTAGAGAAAGATTTCTTCGGGAATCAGCAAAAGCCATTTAATGTAATTACACGCAAAGCGATAATTGCAACTGATGAGGAGATTGCGCAAAATAATAGGGCCCGCAGTGCGAAACTTAGAATTGCAGAAAAGATATGAACAGGTTTAGGGAAGAGATAGAAGAGGAAGAGATTGGGCCTGAACCAGAGTTAAAAGCTGTGCCCAAAAGGCCAAAAACTGCTGAAGAGAAAATGGATAGCAATTCATTTATCAGTAAGCTTTTTAATGATGGATTAGTAAGTAAAGAGGCGGCAACTGATGCTTTGCCTTATTTGTGTTTTCTGGCTCTTTTGGGAATGATTTATATCGCCAATAGCCATTTTGCGGTGAACAATGTACGCCGCATTGATAAGTTAAATAAAGAAGTAAAAGAATTAAGATGGGAGTATAAATCCCTTAAAGCGGACCTGATGTTCAAAAGTAAATTGACGGAGGTTGCTAAAAAGGTAGATACCCTTGGTATAAAAGAATTGATTGAACCACCAAAAAAAATAATTGTTAAAAGCGATGAATATTAGAGCAAACATCTTGCTTCGTGTATATCTGGCATTTGGCTTAATTGTGCTTTTTGCTTTCGCGGTGTTTTTACGCCTCGGTCAGGTGCAGTATGTGCAAGGGAAAAAATGGAAAGCTATGGCGGATAGTCTTTCTACACGATATGTAAATGTGGAAGCTACCCGTGGGAATATTTATTCTAACGACGGGAGTTTGCTGGCTACTTCGATACCGGAATACGAACTGCGTATGGATATGTTTGCCGGTGGCATAGCTGATGATAAAGTATTTAATGAAAAAGTAGATTCGCTGGGATATAAATTATCGCAGATTTTTCAGGATAAAACAGCTAAAGAATATGCCCGTTACCTGCGCAAGGGCCGTCAGGATAGTGCGCGTTATTTATTGATCCACCGTAAAGTAGGTTATGCTGATCTTAAAACCATCAGAACTTTTCCTTTATATAATATTGGTAAGTTCAGTGGGGGTTTAATCGCTGTTCAACAGAACAAGCGGATTCTTCCTTTTCAGGCTCTGGCTGCCCGTACCATTGGTTATAAAAACGAAAATGTTAAAAACGGAGTGGGTTTAGAGGGTGCATATAAAGAATACATCAATGGTGAAACCGGAAAAAGGCTGATGCAGCGTATTGCAGGCGGTGTTTATATCCCGGTGAACGAAGAGGCTGAGGTAGCGCCCAAAGATGGTGCTGATATTATCTCTACCATTGATGTAAACATGCAGGATCTGGCACAAAGTGCTTTAGAAAAGCAACTGATCAAATCGCAGGCCGATCATGGTACTGTGATATTGATGGAAGTGGCCACGGGCGAAATCCGTGCGGTAGCCAATTTCTCTAAAGTAGAAGAAGGAGTTTATAAAGAAAAGTTTAATTATGCCATTGCAGGTAACCAGGATCCGGGCTCAACTTTTAAACTGGCTTCTTACATGGCACTTTTGGAAGATAAGCTAATCGATACCAATACAATGATCGGGACAGGTTACTATCAGATCCCTGGAAAGCTAATTACGGATTCACACCCGAAAATTGAAACAGTTACTGCAAAAAAAGCTTTTGAAACGTCTTCCAATGCTGCAATTGCCAAGCTGATCAACATGCATTATGGCAACGATCCGATAAAATTTACCGATCACTTATATGATTGGCATCTGAACCAAAAAATGGATTTACAGATTCCTGGTGAGGCAATGCCGGTGGTTAAAAATCCTAAAACAAACAAAAGCTGGAACAAAAACATGACCCTTCCACAGATGGCTTATGGTTATGAAATGCAGTTGACGCCGTTAAAGATGCTTACGATGTATAATGCGGTGGCGAACAATGGAAAAATGGTAGCGCCGATTTTTGTAAAAGAGATCAGAAGATTGGGCAATCCGATTGAACAGTTTAAAGCCAGGGTGATCAATGATAAAATCTGTTCGGATGTTACCCTTAGTAAAATCAAGAAAATGCTTGAAGGGGTAGTAACTGAGGGCAGTGGAAAGCAGGTTGTTTATAATCCATTATATCCGATTGCGGGTAAAACTGGGACCGCCCAGGTAGCTGATGCGAATAAGGGATATAAAGCCAATAAGCAATATCAGGCATCGTTTGTTGGGTATTTTCCGGCAGATAAACCCAAGTATTCTTTGATCGTTGTAATCAATGATCCCAAAGGTGCTTATTATGGTGCTACGGTTTCAGGCCCGGTTTTCAGGGAAATTGCCGACCGTATTTATGCCAGCGATATGCAGATGTACAATGATGTACCTACGCGCCTGGTTGGTAATACCGGAACACCGCCAACAAAAGCCGGACAGAGTAAAGCGACTCAGAAAGTATATAAAGCATTCGGATTTAAGCCGCTTTTTGCTTCAAAATCTGAGTATTACAATATTATTGATACTAGTGCGGGAACAGTTTTTCAGGAAAATAACGAGCGTAAAGGTGTAATGCCAAACGTTGCAGGAATGGGACTGAAAGATGCATTATACCTTTTAGGTAACGCTGGTTTAAAAACCAAAGTTTTTGGATCAGGAAAAGTAATCAGTCAGTCTATTGCTGCCGGAACGAAGGTAGGTAAGGGATTGGGTGTACAAATAGAGTTGAATTAAGGTGTAAGGTAAAAGGTATAGGGTTTAAGGTCTTGCTACTCGATACTCATTACTTAATACTAAAAAAAATAAAAAAATGCAATTACAAGATTTACTTTACGGCGTAACGATTAAAGAATTGGTTGGTAAAACCGATAGGGAAATCAGTGTGCTGAATTTCGATTCGCGTAAAGTAGGTAAAGATGATATCTTTTTTGCAATAGTAGGGACTTTGGCTGATGGGCATCAATTTATTGAGCAAACCATTCAGCAAGGCGCAGGTGTGATCATCTGTGAGAATTTGCCGGAAATCCAGGACTTTACGGTTACTTATATTAAAGTAGAAAATACATCGGTTGCTTTAGGAATTATTGCCGGTAATTATTTTGGAAATCCTTCAGCAGATTTAAAACTGATCGGTATTACAGGAACAAACGGAAAAACCACCATTGCTACCCTTCTTTTTAAATTATTTAAAGATCTGGGTTATAAAACAGGGCTTTTATCAACAGTAGAGAATTATATTAACAATACTGTAGTGCCTGCTACGCATACTACACCGAATCCTATTGCCTTAAACCAGCTTTTAAGGAATATGGTAAATGCAGGCTGCGATTTTTGCTTTATGGAAGTGAGTTCGCATGCAGTATCACAACACCGGATCGAAGGATTAACTTTTTCTGGTGGTGTATTTTCGAATTTAACACACGATCATTTAGATTTTCATAAAACTTTTGATGCTTATCTGAAAGCCAAAAAGGCATTTTTCGATATGCTGCCTAAATCGGCATTTGCATTGACCAATATCGATGATAAAAACGGTATGGTAATGTTGCAGAATACCAAAGCACATAAAAAAACCTATGCCCTTAAACAACTGGCTGATTTCAAAGCGAAAATAATTGAAAACCAGTTCAGTGGCTTACACCTGGATATTGATAATGAAGACGTTTACTTCAAACTGGTAGGCTCTTTTAATGCGTATAACTTACTGGCTGTTTACGGAACCGCAATTTTGTTGGAACAGGATAAGCTAAAAGTATTGACTTTGTTGAGCCGTTTATCAGGTGCTGAAGGAAGGTTTGATTATATCACTTCTGCCGATAAGATTATTGGTATTGTAGATTATGCCCATACGCCAGATGCCGTTCAGAATGTGTTGAGTACCATTGCCAATATCCGCAAAGGAACAGAACAGGTCATTACTGTAATCGGTTGCGGGGGAGATCGCGACAAAACCAAACGCCCGATTATGGCCCAGGTGGCCTGCGATTGGAGTGATAAGGTGATCTTAACTTCTGACAATCCCAGAACTGAAGATCCACAGACAATTATCAGCGAAATGGAAACAGGTGTCTCGCCAAGCAATCAGCGTAAAACATTATCCATTTTAGATAGAAGAGAAGCGATAAAAACAGCCTGCCATTTAGCGCAACCAGGAGATATTATTCTTGTTGCGGGTAAAGGACATGAGAAATACCAGGAAATTAATGGCGTAAGGAACCATTTTGATGATAAAGAAATTTTACTTGAACAATTAAAACCAATCAGCTAATGTTATATTTATTATTCGAATACCTGCATAAGCATTATGATATACCTGGTTTAAGGTTGTTTCAGTACATCACTTTTCGTGCATCTATCTCTATTATTTTATCCTTGGTCATTACTACAGTTTATGGCCGTAGGTTGATAGATTACCTGCATAAAAAACAGGTTGGCGAAACGGTAAGAAATTTAGGATTAGAAGGACAGATGCAAAAACAAGGTACGCCAACTATGGGTGGTATCATTATTTTGTTGGGGATTCTTATTCCGACCTTGTTATTTGCCAATATTTCCAATATCTACGTCATCCTGATGATTATTACCACGATTTGGATGGGTGCAATCGGGTTTTTGGATGATTACATTAAAGTATTCAAAAAAAATAAGGAAGGTTTAGCTGGTCGCTTTAAAGTAGTTGGCCAGGTAGGTTTGGGCTTAATTGTAGGTACAACCATGTATTTTCACCCTAATATTGTGGTAAGAGAAACCGTGCAGGATAATGTTAAAAGCACTTCTACAGTTCCTATGGTATTGCGTCAGAAAGGAGAAACCTTTTATTATACCCAGGATGTAAAATCTTCAAAAACCAACATGCCTTTTTATAAGAACAATGAGTTCGATTATGCCAAGGTATTGAAGTTTTTAGGTGGCGATTACCAGAAATATGCGTTTATCATATTCCTGATCTTTACCGTATTTATTATTACAGCAGTTTCAAATGGGGCTAATATTACCGATGGTATTGATGGTCTTGCTACAGGTACTTCTGCTGTAATAGGCATTACACTTGGGATTCTGGCTTATGTTTCAGGTAATACGATCATGGCCGATTACCTCAACATCATGTACATTCCCAATTCGGCAGAGCTGATGATTTTTGCCGGAGCCTTTGTTGGTGCGTGTGTAGGTTTTCTTTGGTACAATTCTTACCCTGCCCAGATTTTTATGGGTGATACCGGAAGTTTGGCCATTGGTGGTATTATTGCCGCATTTGCACTCATGATCCGTAAAGAACTTTTGATCCCGATTTTATGTGGAATATTTCTGGTAGAGCTGGTGTCGGTAATTATGCAGGTTTCCTACTTTAAATATACGAAGAAGAAATTTGGAGAAGGACGCAGGATTTTCCTGATGTCGCCTTTGCATCACCATTACCAGAAAAAAGGATACCACGAAGCTAAAATTGTAACCCGCTTCTGGATTATAGGAATTATGCTTGCGATTATGACCATTGTAACATTGAAACTGAGGTAGGTTGAGGTTGAAGGCAGAGGATTTGAAGGTTGAGGGGAAAAGCTGAGAGACTAAAGCTGAAAGATAAAAGAGAGAAAAATAAAAAAGTTAAAGTGCTGAGGTATTCCTGTCTTGATACTCGATACCCATTACTTGATACTAAAAAAAAAATAAAAAATGAGCACGAATAATATCACATCTAGCAATACTACGTCAGCAATGGCTGGGCAGGGCCGTGTGGTTATTCTTGGTGCCGGCGAAAGTGGGGTAGGTGCCGCAAAATTGGCTCAAGCCAAAGGTTTCGAGGTATTTGTTTCTGATTATGGTGTAATTACTGATAAATATAAAGCCGCATTAGAAAAGCTTGGCGTACCATTCGAATCTGAAAAGCATACTGAAGAATTAATTCTGAATGCAACAGAAGTAATTAAAAGTCCGGGTATTCCGTCTGCAGCGCCAATTGTTAAAAAGCTGGTAGCTCAAGGTATTCCGGTGATTTCAGAGATTGAATTTGCTAAAAGATATACCCATGCCAAAACCATCTGCATTACAGGTTCCAATGGTAAATCAACCACGAGCCTGTTAACCTATCACATCTTAAAAAATGCCGGGTTAAATGTAGGCTTGGCCGGTAATATCGGACAGAGTTTTGCCGCACAGGTGGCTACAGAAGATTACGAATATTATGTGCTGGAAATCTCGAGCTTTATGCTTGATGATATGTTCGAATTTAAAGCCGATATCGCGGTTTTGCTCAACATCACTCCAGATCATTTAGATCGATACAATTATAAACTGGAGAATTATGCTGCATCTAAAATGCGCATTGTTCAAAACCAAACGGCAGATGATGTTTTCATCTATTGTGCAGATGACGAAGAGAGCCTGAAAGCCATTGCGCTGACTAAGCCGATAGCAAAAGTCTTTCCTTTTTCAATTACTAAAAAAGTAGCGATTGGTGCTTATTTAGAAGAAAATACGATACATATCCTTACAGAACCAAATAACCAACTAACCATGTCTATTTCAGATTTAGCCTTACAGGGCAAGCACAACATTTACAATTCTATGGCCTCAGGCATTGTGTCTAAAGTTTTAGAATTAAGAAATGAGACCATCCGCGAAAGCATGGGCAATTTCAAAAATATTGAGCACAGGTTAGAGCATGTGGCCAAAATTTCGGGGATCGATTTTATCAACGATAGTAAAGCTACAAATGTAAACTCTACCTGGTATGCTTTAGAAAGTATGACTAGTGATGTAGTGCTGATTATGGGTGGTGTTGATAAAGGAAACGATTACAATATGCTTAAAGACCTGGTTAAAAGTAAGGTTAAGGCTATCGTTTGTTTGGGTAAGGACAATAAACGTATCCACGATGCTTTTGAGGATGATGTAGAAGTAATTGTAAATACTTTTTCAGCTGATGAAGCAGCGCAGATTGCCTTTCACCTGGCTAAACGTGGCGACGCAGTATTGTTATCACCTGCATGTGCAAGTTTTGACTTGTTTAAAAATTACGAAGACCGCGGTAACCAGTTTAAAGCGGCAGTTAGAGAATTATAAAGGAGGTACAATAGATGTTGCAGGCACTACTTAATAAAACAAAAGGCGATAGATGGATCTGGCTGATCATCATCCTGCTTTCGCTTATATCTGTTATGGCAGTATACAGTGCAACAGGTACCTTGGCCTATAAAAAAGGAGAAGCCGTAGAAAAACTTTTGCTTACCAAACACTTAATTTTTGTGTTGATGGGTATTGGCATGATTTATATCGCCCACCTGCTCGATTACCGTTATTACGCTGGTATTTCGAAGGTGCTGATGATTGTAACCATTCCTTTGCTGTTTTATACATTAATATTCGGAACGAATTTGAACGATGCTTCCAGGTGGGTTAAAATACCCGTAATCGGATTAACCTTTCAAACTTCCGATTTGGCTAAACTCGCATTGATTACCTTTTTGGCCAGGATGCTCACTAAAAAGCAAGAAAATATTAAAAATGTTAAAGAGTCATTTATACCAATTATGGGCTCGGTTTGCGTGGTATTTGTTTTAATCGCGCTGGCCAACCTATCTACAGCGTTAATGCTGTTTGGTGTAAGTATATTGCTGTTAATTATTGGTAGGATTAGTATTAAGCAGATCGCAATTGTTTGTGCAGGCGGCTTCGTGTTGCTGTTGTTCGTTTTCTTTTTGGGCCCTAGGAGAAAAACTTACATGTCGCGTATCAATACGTTTATGCATCCCGAGATGCAGCATTCAGACAAAACTTTCCAGGCAGATCAGGCAAAAATTGCCCTGGCAACTGGTGGTGTTTTTGGTAAAGGACCAGGTAATAGTACACAACGCAATTTCCTACCACACCCGTATTCCGATTTTATTTTCGCCATTATTATTGAAGAGTGGGGAACCGTGGGAGGAATTGTAATCATGATACTATACCTGGTGCTTTTATACCGATGTATCAAGATCGTAACCCGGGCGCCCAAGGCCTTCGGTGCGCTCCTGGCGGCCGGATTGAGTTTCAGTCTCACCATTCAGGCTTTCGCAAATATGGCGGTAGCTGTAGGACTGGGACCGGTAACAGGGGTTCCGCTTCCACTGGTAAGCATGGGCGGTACATCGATGATTTTTACCAGTGTGGCCTTCGGTATTATTTTGAGCGTAAGCCGCGATGTTGAGGAAAATGCAAGTGCATCTACAAAAGAGGATAAAGAAAAAGTAAAAAATAAAGTGATTGTTGGAGAGATTCCGGCGATGGCGTAATTAATGATTGGATTAGTGAATGATTGAATTAGTAAATGATTGAAAGAGTGAATTTATGCAATGATTATGATTGAGTGAATTAGAAAAATTGAATAAAACATCCCAAAGTTTTAAAGTTTAAAATTAAATTAATAAATGATGGAGAATGTTGGTAAAATAGATTTTGTGACAGCAGTGAAAGCAAGAACAAAAAAGTTGGTTTTAGATTCAATTAAGTTCTATCAAGCATTACCAAAGACCGAAGAAGCAAGAATATTAGGTAGGCAATTTATGCGTTCCTCTTCTTCAGTTGGATCAAATTATAGAGCAGCCTGTAGAAGCAGGTCAAAAGCTGAGTTTTATGCAAAACTTAGCATAGTTGTGGAAGAAGCTGATGAAACAGCTTTTTGGATTGAAATTTTAACCGAATCTGGTATTACAGATTTAGTTAAAGCTCAACCATTACTAAAAGAAGTAAATGAGATTTTGGCAATTGTTGCCAAGGCTAGAAAAACAGTAAGTAATAATAAATAGTGATTGAAGGAGTGAATGACTGAAGTGAAAAAATGAAGGGTTGCCTGTAGCACTCACTCATTCAAAATTCTATCATTCAATAATTAAATAACAAATGAATAATTCCCCAAAAATTATCATATCAGGTGGTGGCACCGGTGGGCATATTTTTCCCGCCGTAGCCATAGCCAATGCGCTAAAACGCATGGTGCCAACCTGTGAAATCTTGTTTGTGGGTGCACTAGGCCGAATGGAAATGGAAAAAGTTCCTGCAGCCGGATATAAAATTATAGGATTAAACATTAGTGGGATGCAACGTGGTTCGATTATTAAAAATCTGGCACTCCCGCTCAAAGTAATCGGAAGTGTGCGTAAAGCTATACAGATTATTAATGATTTTAAGCCAGATGTTGTAGTAGGTGTTGGTGGTTATGCTTCAGGACCATTATTATACGCAGCTTCATTGAAGGGAATTCCTTACCTCATCCAGGAACAGAATTCTTATGCAGGAATAACCAATAAGTGGTTAGGCAAAAAAGCCTCGAAAATCTGTGTCGCTTTTGATGACATGGATCAGTTTTTTCCAGCTGATAGAATTTTGAAAACAGGAAATCCTGTTCGCCAGGAAGTGGTTGATATTAAAGGGAAACATTTTCAGGGTGCCGAATTGTTAAAGCTGGATCCATTGAAAAAGACCATTATGGTTACCGGTGGAAGTTTAGGCGCAGGCACGCTGAATAAAGCGATTGAAAAACATTTGCCCGATATTCTTGCACAAGATGTCCAGGTGATCTGGCAAACAGGTAAATATTACTATAAAGGAATTATCGAGAGATTGGGTTTAGACTATCACCCCAATGTTCGGATCCTTGAGTTTTTAAATAAAATGGATTTGGCTTATGCTGCGGCAGATGTAATTGTGAGCCGGGCAGGAGCGGGAACCATAGCAGAACTTTGTTTAATTAAGAAACCGGTGATTTTGGTGCCTTCGCCAAATGTAGCAGAAGACCATCAATCTAAAAACGCCATGGCCTTGGTTAAAAATGGAGCAGCAATATTAATTAATGACCGCTCTGCGGAAGATACCCTGGTTAAGGAAGCATTGATATTGCTAACGAATAAAGAGCACTGCGAAACGCTGGCTCAAAACCTGGCAAAGATGGCATTGCCACAGGCAGATGAAATTATTGCGAATGAAGTATTGAAATTGATTAAGTAAAGATATGAGAAACTAGATGTGAGATTTGAGATTAGACTATTTGTCTGGTATCTCATATCTCCCATCTCAAATCTAATAAAAAATGGAATTAAGTAAAATAAACAGGGTTTTCTTTGTAGGTATCGGTGGTATCGGCATGAGTGCGCTTGCCCGTTATTTTGCTAAACGCGGACAGGTGGTTTGTGGTTACGATAAAACCAAAACTAAACTGACCGAAACCTTAACGAGTGAAGGCATTCTTATTACCTACCTGGATGAGGTATCTTCCCTGCCTGGTGAATTTTTGGATCATCAGGATGATACGCTTGTGGTTTATACACCAGCAATTCCGAAGAATTCGAAAATTTTAAACCATTTTATAGATAAAGGTTTTGCGCTTAAAAAACGTTCAGAAGTTTTAGGGATTATTAGTAAAGGAATGTTCTGCATTGCGGTTGCGGGTACACATGGCAAAACTACAACATCATCTATTGTTGCACACATTTTAAAGGACACCGGATACGATTGTACAGCTTTTTTAGGTGGAATAACCAGTAACTATAACAGTAATGTGCTTTTTGGGGAAAATAATGTGGTAGTGGTAGAGGCTGATGAATATGACCGTTCGTTTCTTACGCTACACCCTGATGTAGCTGTTGTTACTTCTATGGATGCCGATCATTTGGACATTTACGGAGATAAAAGCCACCTCGAAGAGTCTTTCAGGTTATTTGCCGGACAGCTCAAGGGCGAAGGTATACTTTATGCACATGAAGGATTGCCTTTGGACAATAGTATAAGTTATGCTGCAAGTTCAACTGCTACAGCAAAGGCAGAAAATTTAAGGGTAGAAGGTTCGAAGTTTGTGTTTGATTATGCAGATGCCACGCAGCGCATAAAAGATATCAGTTTAATGCTTCCCGGTAAGCACAATGTCGAAAATACAACAGTTGCCATTGCTATTGCGCTGCAATTGGGAATCGATGCAGAAAAGGTAAAACAAGCCGTTGCCAATTTTAAGGGTGTTAAACGCCGGTTTGAATATATTGTAAATAATGCTAATCAGATTTATATAGATGATTATGCGCATCATCCTGAAGAACTGAGGGCTTGTTTTGATGCTCTGAGGCAATTATATCCCGATAAAAAATTAACGGTAATTTTTCAACCGCATTTATTCACACGGACAAGAGATTTCGCAGATGAATTTGCAAAAGTTTTAAGCACTGTTGATGAACTGATGCTGCTGGAGATTTATCCGGCAAGAGAATTGCCGATTGAGGGGATAAATGCACAGTTTTTATTGGATAAAATTACTTTAGCAGATAAAAAAATATGTGAAAAAGATTTTGTGGTTCAGCATGTTGAGCACACAAAACCTGAATTAATTTTAACAGTAGGTGCGGGAGATATCGATACGATTATCGAACCCCTTAAAAATACTTTGAATAATGCTTAAACGGATAAACTGGAGCGCAATTTTTACTGGCTTTGCCTGGCTAATTAGCCTGGCAGGGGTGGTGGTGCTTTTGAGTTTTATCAATGTGAAGAAACAGACTGTTAAATGCACTGATGTTAAGATTCTGATTCCCGGAGCAGATAATTTTATTGAGCGCGAAGAAATTGACGCCATTTTAAAAGAAGATCAGGGTGTGCTTTTAGGCCGTAACCTCGAAAATATTAATATACATAAAATCGAGAAAAAACTGCAGTCTAACCCGTATATCGGATTTGCGAAAGTTTACGTTGATATGGATGGGGTGTTGCACATCGAAGTAAAACAGCGACAGCCTATCCTTCGCATATTGAACGAGAACGGACAGGATTTTTATATTGATAACGATGGGTTGAAAATGCCTATTTCATCAAACTTTACCGCTAATGTGCTGGTGGCAACAGGTCATATTACTGAGGTTTTTGGTAGTCGCGTTGATAGTCTGCATACCCAGCTGGCACGAGATTTATATAAAACTGCCCAATACATTAAAAAAGATACCCTTTGGGATTCACAGATCGAACAGATTGTGGTTGATCAGAAAAACGATATTGAACTGATCCCGAGAGTCGGTAATCAACGGATTATTTTAGGTGATGCTGATTCGCTTGAGAAGAAAATGAAAAACCTGTTATTGTTTTATAAAAAAGCAATGCCACAGGTAGGATGGGATACTTATAGAACGATCAACATTAAATATACCAACCAGATTGTTTGCGAAAAAAGAGATTCGACAGGATTAGGAAGAAAAGCGAAAACAATTTCGGCGGCAGATAGTTTGAGGATACAACGAAGTGTGACCGACTCATTAATCAAAAGTACTATTGTGGCGGAAATGGACGATCGCCCTGAGCCTGATCAACAGGAAAAAGAAGCGCTTAAAAAAAGTGAACTTCGAAAAGTTGAACCAAAAAAGGTTGAAGTAAAAAAAACAGAACCTAAAAAGGTAGAACCAAAAAAAACAACGCCAGTTAAAACAATAGTCAAAAAGCCGGCGGTTACGTTAGCCGCAAAACCAAAGGAAACTAAACCTGCGGATAAAAAAGATAAACCGAAGCAAACGGTAACAACACAGCCAAAGCCGGCAAAATCTGAGGCTCAATTAAAAAAAGAGAAAGCAGCAAGAGAAAAAGAAATCAGAGCCTTAGAAAAACAGTATAAAACTCAGCAAAATTAACGAATATGGACAAGGCAAAATTTACCAGTCAGTCGCCCATCGTAGTAGGATTGGATATCGGTACTACAAAAATTTGTGTTATCGTTGGTCGTAGAACGCAACACGGTAAGATAGAAATCTTAGGAATAGGCAAGGCAGAATCGGCGGGAGTGACACGCGGAGTGGTTTCTAACATTCAAAAAACAGTGCAGGGTATTGCTCAGGCAGTTGAAGTAGCAAGCGGACAATCCAATGTAGAGATACAAGTGGTAAATGTTGGTATTGCTGGTCAGCATATTAAGAGCTTACAGCACAGAGGAATTTTAACAAGAAGAGAATTAAACAACGAAATCGGTAAAAGGGATATTGATAAGTTGATTGATGATATGTTTAAGCTGGTAATGCCTCCGGGTGAGGAGATCATCCATGTATTGCCGCAAGAATTTACCATCGATAATGAGCCAGGAATTAAAGATCCGATCGGTATGGCAGGGGTTCGCCTTGAAGCTAACTTCCATATCATTTCTGGTCAGGTTACGGCCGTAAAAAACATTATCAAATGTGTAAATAATGCAGGTTTACAAACTCAGGATTTAATTCTTGAGCCATTGGCTTCTTCTGAATCGGTGTTGAGCGAGGAAGAAAAAGAAGCGGGCATTGCATTGGTTGATATTGGTGGTGGTACTACAGATATAGCCATTTTCCATGAAGGTATTATCCGTCACACAGCAGTTATCCCTTTTGGTGGTAATAGTGTTACAGAAGATATCAGAGAAGGTTGCTCTGTAATGCGTAACCAGGCTGAGTTGTTAAAAACACGCTTTGGTTCGGCATTGGCTGAGGAAAATAAAGAAAACGAAATTATTTGTGTTCCGGGATTACGTGGCCGCGAACCAAAAGAAATTTCGGTTAAAAACCTGGCTTACGTCATTCAGGCACGTATGGAAGAAATTATCGAACACGTATATTACGAGATCAAATCTTCCGGATATGAGAAAAAACTGATTGGTGGTATTGTAATTACCGGTGGTGGTGCTTTATTAAAACACCTATCCCAGGCGGTTGAATATGTGACCGGTTTAGACTGCCGTATTGGTTACCCGAATGAGCATTTATCTAAATATGAAGATATGCCTAAAGCCATTTACGACGATCTGAAAAGTCCGATGTATGCGACCAGTGTAGGCTTGCTGATCAAAGGAATCCAGAAAGCAGAAGAGTTAATTGAAGAAATGAAACAACCTGGTGTTTTTGTAGAAAAACCAAAAACAGCAAAAGAAAAAGAGAAGCGAGGACCTGGTTTGTTTGATAAATTACTGGCAAAAACAAAAACTTTCATTCAGGATGACATGAATGTGAGTGATGAAGATTACTTAAAAAGCTAATACTTTTCCACAAAAGATGAGTTTTCCACATTATTAACAGTTGTGGAAAACGTCTGTTGAAAAAGTGTTAATATTACATTGAGTAATGAACAGAATTTAAAAATTTTTAAACAACTGATTCATAAAGATATGCAGTTCGAAATGTTAAAAGATAAGTCGTCAATCATCAAGGTAATTGGTGTTGGGGGCGGTGGCGGCAACGCAGTGAACCATATGTACCTGTCAGGTATTACTGGTGTGGATTTTATTATTTGTAATACAGATGCCCAGGCTTTGGAATCTAGTCCTATACCCAACAAGGTACAATTGGGCGCTAGTTTAACCGAAGGAATGGGAGCTGGTTCTATTCCTGAGGTTGGTAAAAACTCAGCTATAGAAAATATAGATGATATTAAGGCCATGTTAGGTAGTACAACCAAAATGCTTTTTATTACAGCAGGAATGGGTGGTGGTACCGGAACAGGCGCTTCTCCTATCATTGCGAAAGCAGCTAAAGAACTTGACATTTTAACTGTTGCTATCATTACTACACCATTTTCTTTCGAAGGAAAAAGACGTAAACTGCAGGCTGACGAGGGAATGGAAGAGTTGAAGAAATATGTAGATTCTTACCTGGTGATCTCTAACGATCGCCTGCGCGAGATCTTCGGAAACTTAACCTTAGGTTCTGCCTTTGGCCAGGCCGACGATATTTTAACTACAGCTGCAAAGGGTATCGCAGAAATCATTACAGTTCCCGGTTATATCAACGTGGATTTTAAGGATGTGCGTACCGTAATGAAAGATAGTGGCGTAGCCATTATGGGTAGCTTTGCCGCTGAGGGCGAAGACCGTGCATTACAGGCAGTTGAAGGTGCTTTGGCTTCCCCGCTTTTAAAAGATAACGAAATCGAAGGTGCCCGTTATATTTTATTGAACATCAGTTCTGGTTTGCGTGAGGTAACCATGGATGAGGTTTCGATCATTACCGACTATATTCAGGAGAAAGCTGGTTTATCAGCAGACTTAATATGGGGTAACTGTACCGACGAATCTTTAAGCGATAAACTTTCTGTAACCATTATTGCAACAGGTTTCCAAACCTCAGAAGAACGCGTACACGAAGAAAAAAATAAAAAGAAAATATCACTTTTAACACCAGAAGAAGCGCCGCTAGTTCGCCCCGTTGAACCAGTAAACTCTTTCATTCAGCCTAAAGCAGCGCCATCTTATGAACCTGTTTTAAAAGCGAAGGAAGAAGTTTCGCAGGCAGATCTTTTCGGTGGTATGTTTAATAAACAGGAACCTCAAAAAGTTCAGGAGCCGGAAAATAATGTGGTTCGCCATACTTTAATTGAAGAAGAACCTCAGGTAGAAGAAGCCAAAGAAACAGGATTTGAATTTGAAGTTAAATTGGCAGAAACCAACTATGTATTCGAAACGCCGGTAGCCCAGTCAGTACCTATGCCACAACCTGAGCCAGAAATCGAAATGCCGGTTGTTGGATTGGATGATGACAAAAGTGACGAATCAATGGAAGAGCAATTGAAAAAATCTAAAGAACGCATTTTACGTTTAAAAGATTTGAGCATGAAATTGCGCACAACCAATGGTTTACAGGAATTGGAAAACGAACCTGCTTACAAACGCAAGCAAATGCAGTTGCAACAGGTTCAGCATTCTTCTGAATCGCAGGTGAGCAGGTTTACTTTAAGCAATGACCAGGACGGTGGTACAGAGATCAGACCTAATAATTCTTTTCTGCACGATAACGTTGATTAAAACAAACCAAATATAATTATAAAGCCCCGTTGTAAAATCGGGGCTTTTTTGGCATAAAATTGGAGTACTAAAACCTTAATTGGAGCCTGAAAGATCATTAGGTTGATTTTAAGACGAATAAAGCTTAAATTCGCAAAATTTCATTATAAAAAATACATAATACATTGGATATATTTGATAAGATAGCAAAACACATGGGGCCGCTTGGTCAACACCAGAAATGGTCTCATGGGTATTTCTCATTTCCAAAATTAGAGGGAGAAATTGCACCTCATATGCAATTTCGTGGAAAAGAGCATTTGGTTTGGAGTTTAAACAACTACTTAGGCTTAGCCAATCACCCGGAAGTTAGAAAAGCAGATGAAGAAGCAGCTGCAAAATTTGGTATGGCTTACCCTATGGGAGCCCGAATGATGAGTGGTAACTCAAACTATCACGAACAGCTGGAGCAAGAACTTGCAGAATTTGTAGGTAAACCCGATGCATTTCTATTAAACTATGGTTATCAGGGCATGGTATCCATTATCGATACTTTGGTTGACAGAAACGATGTGGTGGTATATGATGCAGAATCGCATGCCTGTATTGTAGATGGATTACGTTTGCATATGGGTAAACGTTTTGTTTACAAACATAATGATATCGAAAGTGCCCGTAAGCAATTGGAGCGCGCCACCAAACTTGTTGAAGAAACTGGCGGTGGCATTCTTTTAATTACAGAAGGTGTTTTCGGAATGAGTGGCGCTCAGGGCAAATTAAAGGAAATCGTTGATCTTAAAAAAGATTTCAATTTCCGCATCCTGGTTGATGATGCACATGGTTTTGGTACCATGGGTAAAACCGGGGCTGGTACGCATGAAGCACAGGACTGTATTGAAGGAATTGACGTTTACTTTGGAACATTTGCCAAATCAATGGCAGGTATTGGTGCGTTCGTTGCTTCTACAGAACAGATTACCAATTTCTTGAGGTATAATATGCGTTCTCAGACTTTTGCTAAAGCATTACCTATGCCAATGGTAATTGGTTTATTAAAGCGCTTAGAATTGCTTAAAAGCAAACCTGAATTAAAAGATAAACTTTGGGAAATTGCAATGACCCTTCAAAAAGGATTACGCGAACGCGGATTCGATTTAGGTGTTACCGATTCAGTAGTTACTCCGGTATTCCTGAAAGGTGAACTTTCTGATGCGACTGCCATTACTTACGATTTACGCGAGAATTATAGCATTTTCTGCTCAATTGTAGTTTATCCGGTAATTCCAAAGGGAATGATCGAACTTCGTTTAATTCCTACAGCAGTTCACACGCTGGAAGACGTACAACGTACTTTAGATGCTTTTAGCGAAGTTGCTGAGAAATTAGAAAACGGGTATTATAAAGAAAATCTTTTCGCTACCGTTTAAGATCAATCAAAATTATACAGGGCCCTTTAAACATGTTTGAAGGGCTTTTTTGTATAAGTTAATTTTTTTAAAATACTGTGTGTCAGAAGTTTATCTTTATGCTGTCACGTAATATGTTTATAAAGCCATAACATGTGGAAAAAAAACGTTTTAGAAGACTATTTTTTATTATTCTAAAAATTTTTTTATTTCGTTAAACCCTTTAAATTAGATAATTAAAACTAAAAACCTTAGAACCATAGGAGTAATTAAAAATGAAAAAATTCGAAGAAGTAAAAAGTTTAGTGACAGCTTTAGAAGCTGATGCAGACAAATTTTATAACAAAGGCAACAGCGCAGCCGGCACCCGTATACGTAAAGGTATGCAGGATTTGAAAAACTTAGCCCAGGCTATCCGTTTAGAAGTTCAGGAAACCAAAAATAAAGCTTAAGCGAAAAAAATATTATAGTGAAGAGCCTCAGGATTTTTCTGAGGCTTTTTTTTTTCACCAATGTTAATTTTTTGTAAATAAATATTTCTCTTACTGTAAAATTTATAATACAAATCAACCTTTGTAACATAAGTTTTTTAGCTTTCTTATCATTTGCTCCAGGTCGTCTTTTAGACATAACATTTGCGGAATTTTGATGTTATGACACGTCATAAGATTTAAGGCAAAGTAATTAATTTACTTAAGTGAGCGATCATTTGGTAGGATTGAAAACATTATTAGCAGGATAAGGTGTCAAAACATTTACAATACAATAAGGCAGAAAGTAAGGATGTAGGTTATATATTGGATGTGCTCAGTAGTATACATACAGTAGATCCTAAATTGAAAGAAGAATTTGAGAAACATCTTTTAAGGCTCAGGATTAAAAAAGATCAGATCCTCTTCAATGAGAACGAAGTATGCGAATACATATACTTTATAGTTAAAGGTGCTCTAAGGGGGTGTACCACTCATAATAAACAAAAAATAACCACCTATATTTCAATTGAAAATGATTTTGTAAGTTCTATTTCCGGGCTTCACGGATCTGATTATTCTCAGGAATATGTAGTCGCTGTTGAAGATACAGATCTGCTGGCCATCCACAATAGTGAACTCAACCGGCTTTTTGCATACCATTTCGAGCTCAACTATATCGTTAGGGTTGTTTTAGAGAAATATTATAAAGCTGCGCAACAAAGGGCACACATTATCCGTGTTGGAAATGCAAAGGAAAGATACCTGTATTTTGCAAAAACGAATCCGGGCTATCTGGACCGGCTGCCCCTGGAGGTGGTAGCTTCATTGTTGAATGTTAAAACTTCAACACTACTATCCATTCAGAAAAATTCTTTTAAAATAAAAGAAGGCAATGTTGACCTTGCTGAATTCGGGCGCAAACTGGAACGTTATGTTAACGACCATCAGTTGTTCAGGCAAAAGGATATCAGGCTCAATTCTCTCGCTCAAAAGATCGGCATAAGCAGTCACAAGCTTTCTATTGTGTTAAACAGCTATTTCAACACAAGCTTTATTGATTATATCAATCAGTATCGGGTAAACTGGATAAAGGATAGTATCCGTAATCCGGAGATTATGCAAAATTTCACACTCGAGGCCCTGGCTTATAGTGCTGGTTTTTCATCCAGAAGTGCCTTCTATAATTCTTTTAAAAAATTAGTTGGAATGAGTCCTCTCGACTATTCAAAAAACACTGCGGAGGAAATACTTTAGTTTAACGTTTTTGTTACCGATATGCGGCCTGAGGTTACTTTTAGCTGGCTTATTGTATTGATTTATAATACTGGACAAACTTGATCCTGTTATCTTCGCCAGAAGAAGCCTGATTGGCTAATTTAGTTTGACTAGCAATTTATATATAGCTTTTACTGAATTTTGCCAAAACTGATTAACTATGATAAGAAAGATGCGTGATACAGATTGGAGTGAGGTAAGTACCATTTATCAGGAAGGAATCGACACGGGTACCGCAAGTTTTAGAACCCCAGACATTTCATGGAAGGACTGGGATTCATCACACCTTAAAACCTGCAGATTTGTGGTCTTGCAGGGCCGGGAAATTGTTGGATGGTGTGCACTTTTGCCGGTAATGGCCAATTATGACGCTGGTGGTGTTGGAGAGATTGAAGTTTACGTTAAACAGGGTTACAAGGGGCAGGGGCTGGGTTCTTCTTTATTGAACACCCTAATTGCCGAAAGTGAAAAAACAGGAATATGGATGCTTCAGGCAGGAATCTTCCTGCAGAATTCGGCCTCCTTAAAAATTCATGAAAAAGCTGGATTCAGGGTAGTAGGGTACCGGGAAAAAATAGGTAAAGCAAAAGGTGTTTGGCAGGATAACCTGTTACTGGAAAGAAGAAATAAATTAATTGCATGATAAACAAAAGGTCTTTGAAAATAATTTCAAAGACCTTTTGTTGTTTTTAGTATCTGAACGACTTATAATCATCTGCATAAATCCCTTTCTCAAACCTCACAAGTTTTTCATTTCGAAAAAAGAAAAATTTGTAATTCGTGCTGGCGTAATATGTGCTATAAATTCTGGTCCCATCTTCTTCATTCGCAGCGACCAATTCCGGCTTGTTTTTCTTTTTGAAATCAGATTCCGACATGCCCATTGTAAAAGTAGGTTCGAAGCCGACAAAGGCTCTACAGCTCAGCATAACCAGTGCCAGGCCAATTAAAATTAATTTTTTCATTGTGTGTTTAATTTGTGTGTATCGAAGCCAATTCAATAATGATGCCTTTAATATTTCTAAAACTTTTGTAACGTTATAGTTTTTGAGCTTTGGTTTAAGGTGTTGATTGTCAGTTATTTATTTTCATATTTTTTTATTCAACACAAAAAAACAGATTGCCTTCATTTGCATTTTTTCTGCAAAATCAAACAATCTGTTTTTATTTTTTTTGGGAAATATTATTATAAGCAGTTTAAGCTACTTCACTTAGTTTTTCTATTTCTGCAATTATTGATTTTTCTAAAGACGCAGATGCTTTAACCAATGGCAACCTTACGGTATCGCCACAAACACCTAAATGTTTTAATGCAGCTTTTATCCCTGCCGGATTACCTTCTGCAAATGCCAGGCGAGTGAATTCTACTAAGCCTAAATGAGCAGGCAAGGCCGCTTTATAATCGCCAGCTAAACAAAGTTTTACCATATCAGAAAATTGCTTCGGTAAAGCGTTTCCGATTACTGAAATAATGCCTGCAGCACCCAAAGCAATCATTGGCAAAGTAACCGGATCATCTCCTGAGATTAAAAGAAAATCTGCAGGTTTATCTCTCATAATCTGGTTAAACTGATCGAAACTTCCTGATGCTTCTTTGGTCGCAATAATGTTTTTAAAATCATGAGCCAGCCTGCAGGTAGTTTCAGGACTCATATTACTTCCTGTACGACCGGGTACGTTGTATAAAATCAAATCTAAAGGAGAAATTTCAGCTAAATATTTATAGTGTTGATAAATTCCTTCCTGGGTAGGTTTGTTGTAATAAGGACTAACAGATAAAATTGCACTATAACCTGCAGCATCGAAAGATTTAATGTCTTCAGCCACAGAGAATGTGTTATTGCCACCTATGCCGGCAACTAAAGGTAATCTGTTATTGTTAATTTCAGCAGTATAGGCCCACACCTTCTTCTTCTCGTCCTTAGTCATTGTAGCGGTTTCGCCGGTTGTACCTAAAGAAACGAGGTAATCTATCCCTCCATCTACTAGGTAATTAATCAGGTTTTTTAAGCCGTTATAATCAACTGATCCATCTGTGTTGAAAGGCGTAACTAAGGCTACACCAGTACCCTGAAATTTGTTCATTTTTAATTTATAATTATTGAATTTTGAATGAGAGATTGAATGAATGCTTTATACATTCTATCATCCACTAATTCAATCACTCTCTCATTTTATTTTATCATTTCTAAAAGTTCGGCATCAGTGATGATTGGGACGTTTAGCTTATTCGCTTTTTCCAGTTTCGATGGTCCCATATTGTCGCCCGCTACCAGATAATTTAATTTGCCCGAAATGCCGCTCAGCATCTTTCCTCCATTGGCCTCAATCATATCTTTTAGCTCATCGCGGCTAAAGTTTTCAAAAACGCCCGAAATTACGAATGTTTTTCCAATAAGTCTATCACTGTCCAGCGTTATTACTTTTTCTTCAATTTCAAACTGTAATCCTGCTAATTTTAATAATTCTACCTGCTGTAAGTGCTCAGATTTTCCAAAATATTCAACAATACTCTCTGCTATTCGCTGTCCAATTTCATCAATAGCGATTAAATCCTCTACAGTTGCCTTTGTCAAATTATCTATATTCTTAATTCCGGCGGCCAGTTTCTTTGCTACTGTTTCGCCAACGTAACGGATGCCCAAGCCAAAAAGTACTTTTTCGAAAGGCATTTCTTTTGATTTTTCAATGCCTGCAAGCATGTTTTCAATAGAACGTTCGCCAAAACGATCCAGGGTTTTAAGTTCATCTGATTTCTGATACAAGGTGTATAAATCACTAATGTGGTTTACTAAGCCCCGTTTGTAAAAGGTTTCGATGGTTTCATCCCCAAGTCCGTCTATATTCATGGCCTTGCGGGAAATAAAGTGCTGGATTTTTCCCACTATCTGTGGAGGGCAACCTTCATCGTTAAGGCAATAATGAACGGCTTCTCCTTCTCTCCTGATTAATTCTGTTCCACATTCGGGGCAATTATGTAAATAATGAACTCTTTTAGCACCAGGTAAGCGCTTATCTAAATTTACCTTAATAATTTTTGGAATAATTTCACCACCTTTTTCTACATACACAGTATCACCTTCGTGTAAATCTAAACGCTCTATTTCGTTTGCATTATGCAGTGTTGCGCGTTTAACCGTAGTACCAGCCAATAAAACAGGCTTTAAATTGGCAACCGGAGTAACTGCTCCGGTTCTACCTACCTGATAGGTTACCTTTTCTAAAACAGTTTCAACTTCGGCCGCTTTATATTTGTAGGATATGGCCCAGCGTGGAGATTTGGAAGTGAAACCCAATTCTTGTTGTTGCGCATAACTATTTACCTTAATTACAATACCATCAATATCGTAACTTAAGTTAAAACGTTCGTTTTCCCAATGGTGGATAAATTCAAGGACGGCATCGATGTTGGAAACTAGTTTGTTATGTTCGCAAACATGAAAACCCCAGTCTTTTACGGCATTTAAACTTTCCCAATGGGTTTTAAATTCATTTTTATCCGTGTACAGGAAATAAATAAAACCGTCTAATGGCCGTTTAGCCACTTCCTTGCTGTCTTGCATTTTTATAGTGCCTGATGCAAAGTTACGGGGATTTGCATAAGGAATTTCTCCCAGCTCCTCACGTGCTGCATTTAAGCGTAAAAAAGCCGCCTTGTGCATAAAGATCTCGCCACGGATTTCGAAATGTTCAGGCGCGGCAGTCGATTTGATTTGATGTGGGATGGTATGGATAGTTTTTACATTATTGGTTACGTCATCACCTTTGGTGCCATCACCACGGGTAACCGCGCGTAAAAGTTTGCCATTTTCGTAAGTAAGACTGATAGATAGGCCGTCAAATTTTAACTCACATACATATTGGAAATTATCGCCAATTGCTTTACGGATGCGTTCATCAAAATCGCGGAGATCCTGTTCGTTATAGGTATTCCCCAGCGATAACATCGGGTATTTGTGGTTTACCGTAATAAAATTTTTAGTGATATCGCCACCAACACGCTGCGTAGGCGAATTGGGATCGGCAAAGTCAGGATTTGCTTTTTCGAGCCCGGCAAGATGTTTTAATTTTTTATCAAATTCATAATCGCCAATGGTAGGCATAGCCAGCACATAATAGTTATAATTGTGCTGGTTTAATTCGGCCACCAGGGCATCCATTTCTTCTTTTATTGCAGTTAGCGACATAAGACAAATATAGAAAAAGGAGGAAAGGGTTTTATGGTGTGGAAAACAAAAAAAACTGCTCTGTTTAATCTTTTTTAAGATGTTAGCGAGAAATCGTCATTGCGAGAAGGCTTTTTCGGCCGACGAAGCAATTTCCTGCCGTGGGTCATAGCGATCGTTGTAAGATTGCGTAGTCGTTCCCTCCCAATTACGACTTTTTTAGATCTCTTCATTCTACTGCGTTTCAGAAGATGACGATTTCTCTTACAAGTCTATTTTCCCTTCAATTTCTTTAAAAATATTCATATAGTCTTTTTCCAAAACCGTCTTGAAAAGGCCCAGCTGAAAAGTGAGTGCCTGAAGTTGTTTTTCACTCAATGTTTCTGGCCACAAACGCATACAGATCCTGTTAAGGGCATAACTGATGTTTTCGAGTTTTTGGTAACTCAGCAGGTATTTACTGCTAATGAATTTCGCTAAAAAATCGAAAAATATTTCAGGATTTTTAAGCTTGCAGTGCTCCAGGAAATCACTTAACGATTCTTTTTTTACGGCATCAAGTTTATCGTAAAAATGATTAACCTGAACCAGGTTATGCTCCACTAGTAGATGATCTAATAAAAGTTCTAAGCCAATATGGGCAAGAAAGGAAGGGCGCACTGCAGTATTTTCTACAATGGGCTTAATGAGTTGCTTAAGTTCAGTGGTTTTCTCCAGGAAGAAATTAGAGGAATGAAAAAGCAGATCAACAGCTAAATGTCTTTTCCAGCCAATTAGCAGGCTTTCTTCGTCAGGGTTCCCTTTAAACAGGAATTCATTCTTCTGGGGATATAAATTTGCTTCTTTAGCCGCATTTTTAATCAGATCGGGTAAAACCGTTCCCATTACCACATTGGCATCATTACTTGTCCGGTCGAAATAATAATGGGATAAAAAGTTCATCTTGCAAGGTAATGTTTTCCTGTATTGTTGTAAAGAACGATTGGTAAAATATTGGTAAGGATTAAGGCGACACAGCGCAATTTCCGTAGCTCATCTACAAAACCAACTAATTTGCTTTAAACTAAGCTAAAATTTTATCTTTGCACGCACATTATTAAAGTGTTTGTACAATGACGAATTTTGTTGAAGAGTTAAGATGGCGTGGCATGCTGCATGATATTATGCCGAATACTGAAGAAAAGTTAAACGAGGGTATGACTTCCGGTTATATCGGTTTTGACCCTACTGCAGATTCGTTACACGTTGGTCACTTAACACAGATCATGACCCTGATTCATTTTCAAAATGCCGGTCACAAGCCGTTTGCTTTGGTTGGTGGTGCTACAGGTATGGTAGGCGATCCTTCAGGGAAATCTGATGAACGTAACCTTCAGACGCCTGAAATGATTGAACACAACCTGAAAGGGATGAAAAAGCAATTGGCTAAATTCTTAAAATTTGAGGAAGGTGGGAACGGAGCGGTAATGGTTAACAATGCCGATTGGTTTAAAGATATGAACCTTTTTACTTTCATCAGAGATGTAGGTAAGCATATTACTGTGAACTATATGATGGCCAAGGATAGCGTTAAAAGACGTTTAGAGGGCGATTCTGGTTTGTCTTTTACTGAATTCTGCTACCAGTTGATTCAGGGTTACGATTTCTATCATTTATGGAAAAACGAAAACTGTCTGGTGCAGATGGGAGGATCTGATCAATGGGGCAATATTGTTACCGGAACAGAGCTCATCAGAAGAAAAGACGCTGGCACAGCTTATGCGATTACCACACAATTGATTAAAAAAGCAGATGGAACCAAATTCGGTAAAACCGAGAGTGGTGCAGTTTGGCTGGATCCGGAAAAGACTTCTCCATATAAATTCTACCAGTTCTGGTTAAATGCATCAGATGATGATGTGAAAAAATGGATCCGCATTTTTACGCTTAAAAATAAAGAAGAAATAGAAGCTTTAGAAAAGGAACATGATGCCGCTCCGCATTTGCGTATCCTTCAGAAAGCTTTAGCTGAAGATATTACCATAAAAACCCATTCGGAGGAAGCTTTGGAAACGGCTATTAAAACATCTGAGTTTTTATTCGGTAACGGTTCATTGGAGTTTTTAAAAGGCTTATCTGATAAAGAGGTGTTGGATATATTTGATGGTATACCACAATATAAAATCTTAATTGAAGAACTTGGTGCTGGAATTGATGCCGCAAGCTTACTTGCCGAAAAATCAGCTATATTTCCGTCAAAAGGAGAAGCCAAGAAAACCATTCAGGGAGGAGGGGTTTCTGTAAATAAAGAAAAGGTAGCTGAAATGGCTCAGATCTTTACCGCAGATCATTTGATAAACGACAAATTCATCGTCGTACAAAAAGGAAAGAAAAACTACTTCCTTTTAATCGCTGAATAATATTTTAAGCCCAATGAAACTGATCATAAAAGATCTGTTCATTGGGCTCGAATTTAAAATTGAACAGGAAGTTGATCTCCCGCAAGCGCTCTTATTCAAAGCGTATTAGTCACGAATTACCCAGCCAGAAGGAAATTGATTAGTGTTGCTCAACTCAATTTGAAATGAATTGGTTTTTAGAATTTTTTCTTTAATCTTAAGATTTTGGATCAGTTGATTGGCAGCGTATGACCTTTAATCTTTTTGAGTTATAAATAAAGTCGATCTTGATTAATTTCGATTCCAGGATTTGCTATAAGTATAAAGCGTTTTAAAAGAAAAAAGCTGACTTGAACGGCTTAAATGGGATGATAATTTTAGATTACTTAAATACGTAAAACTTATTAAAACACTTATAACATTTGTATCTCTTAACTGAAATCCAAGGCATAAGTATTTTAAAGATAAACCCTCTTGGTACTCTGTAGGTTTCGAAGTTTTTACACTTCGGGCAATGCACGTGGATTTTAACTGAAGTTAATTTTCCTGAGGATTCCATAATAATTATTGTTTGGTGCGGCAAATTTATGCAAAATAAAACCTAAGAATATTATCTAAAAACTACCATTTTGTTAACTTCATCGACTATTTCACAGTATTATAGCGAAATTATACTCAAATGCATTCTTAAAGCTGGTTAATTTAAATAGTTTTGCTTCTGTATTAGTCAACAGGCGGTATTTGAATACTTTTGCATATAATCCTGTCTATTTGGTATGGTAAATGTTCGTTTTAATGACCTATCGGTCCGTAAAACATCGAGTGGCTTAAATGAGATGCTATTTTTAGTAACTTAAATACACAAAACTTATTGAAACACTTATAACATTTTTACCCAAGAATATCATTGAAAAACTTGTTCATTCCATCTAATATTGTTTTGTTTTTAAGATAAAATATGCTCAAAAGGATTTTTAAAGCTGTTTTTTGCTAAATAATCCTTCACTTCTCTGTCAGTTAAGAGGCAATATTCAAGCGATTTTTTTAACTCATCATTGTTCATTTCCTGGCCAATAAACACAAGCTCATTTTTACGGTCTCCAAAATTATTATCCCAATCCGCATCAATTTCTGTTCTGTTTTCCTTGTAGTCTTGGTATTGTTCACGTTCATGCTGTTGCATACTTGCCCACCAAACCCCTGCCAGATCGATTCGTAAAGAACCGCCCGCTTGCGAGAAATTAATAGCCTGTTCAGGCATGGCAGCTAAATAGAAAATACCTTTCGAACGGATAATGTTCTGTGGAAATTCTTTATTAATGAAATGCCATAATCTTTCAGGGTGAAAAGGTTTTTTGGAGCGGAATACGGTAGAACTTATTCCATATTCTTCAGTTTCGGGTTGATGGATTTCTTCCAGCTCCTTTTTCCATCCTGCACCATCTGATGCCGATTCAAAATCGAATAAACCGGTATTTAAGATTAAGGATGGATTTATTTCTCCGAAGAGTGTCTGATAAATTTTAGCTGTAGGGTTAAGTTTTGCAATTAACGCCTTAAGTACTTTAAGGTCGGTATCACTTACCAGGTCAGTTTTGTTTAATAAAATAACATTGGCAAATTCGATCTGGTCGGTAAGTAGATTTACAATAGTACGTTTATCCGCCAGGTTATCAACCATATTACGGTCGGCAAGCTTATCTGCCGAGCCAAAATCTTTATAAAAATTGTAAGCATCAACAACAGTCACCATGGTATCTAACCGGCTAAATCTGCTCAGATCAATACCGGAGGCTTCATCTATAAAAGAAAATGTTTGTGCAACAGGGATGGGTTCAGATATTCCGGTGCTTTCAATCAGCAGGTAGTCGAATCGGTTTTCTTTCGCCAGTTTTTCCACCTCAATCATCAGATCTTCACGCAAGGTACAACAGATGCATCCATTGCTCATCTCTACCAGTTTTTCATCAGTTTTAGATAAACTATGCTGATTTTTGACTGTGGCAGCATCGATGTTTACCTCACTCATGTCGTTTACAATAACCGCCACTTTTAAATCTTGCTTATTCTTTAATATGGCGTTGAGCAGGGTAGTCTTGCCACTGCCTAAAAAACCGCTTAATACGGTTACCGGTAATTTCTTTATCATTTTAATGCAATTGTGTTGCAAATATACAATTGATTATTTTAAATGCAACTAAATTGCTTTTATATTGATGCATTTAGATTTATCTTATTATGAAAAAAGGAATTTACGCCAACAACCTTCAACTGGCAGGCTTTTTGGCTTCCATACTTTAACTCACATTGTGCTCAGCCGTTTGCAGATAGGAATGCCAGCACTTGCCTTAAACGTAATTTCATTATGCAGACAGGTGAATGAATGATGGAATAATTTTAGGATGGTTGTGATGACTTTTATGGTTTTTTTGATACATAAAAGCACTTTTTAAGCTACTTAAACAAACTGGGTATTAATTTAAACAATTGTGCTATCCTTAAAATTGTAGTTGTCTTAGCTTCGAATATTCAATACAGGGTAAAACCATTATCTTTCTTTTCAAACATGATGCTGAAGTAAGTATACCAATACTTACCTAAGAGTGCTTAATGCTGATCTTAAATCTCAGTGAGCGCCAAAGGCAGATTGTTCAAAATGAGGAAAACTAAAATTGGTTTTTATTGTAAGGAGCTAACCAAATAAATATGAACCAAATTGAACAAATGCTCATGAAAGCACCTGGCTAAATCCAAATCGATCTCAAACCGATACAGGTGAATTTCGTTCAACGGTATCGAATAGTAATTCTAACCAAAATAAACCAAAATTTATGACCAAAAACTACTACTACTTCAAAGAGGGATTAATCCGCTCTTCGCTACCTGAAACAGTTGAAAAATCTGTTTTGATGACCCTGATTTACTAGGCCTGGCGTACAATTATCCAATTCTATTTCTTTTTTAATGATTTTAAATAATGGAAAAAATAACCAATATGGGTAATAGTGCGCGCTCCGGATTTAAGGGGGCAAAGCAGTTATTACTCGTGATGTATTTAATACTGATTACTTCCCTGCTATTCGTTCATACGGCTGCTGCCCAACAACGGCGAAAGATAACCGGGACGGTAGTTGATGAACAAAAGCAGTTGCTGGTAGGAGTTACTATCACTGTAAAAGGCACTAATTCTAAGGTGCAAACCGGTACGAACGGCGAATTTGCCATAGAGGTGCCGGCAGACAAGCAGATACTTAGCGTTGCATATATAGGTATGAAAACGCAGGAAGTAAGTGTTGCCGGCAAAAACAAAATAAACGTAACAATGAAATCTAACGCCGATCAATTGGGTGATGTTGTGATTGTGGGATACGGTGTTCAGAAGAAACAAAGCGTGGTAGGTGCAATTTCTCAAACAACCAGCGAAGTATTGGAGAGAACAGGTGGTGTATCTAGTTTAGGTGCCGCATTAACCGGAAATTTGCCAGGTGTAATTACCACCGCTAGCACCGGAATGCCGGGAGATGAAGATCCTCAGATTCTTATTCGTGGGCGCAGCACCTGGAACAATGCCAGTCCGCTTATTTTAGTAGATGGAGTTGAGCGATCGATAAATAATATAGATATCAGCTCCGTAGCTACAGTATCTGTACTTAAAGATGCTTCAGCCACTGCGGTATTTGGGGTAAAAGGAGCAAACGGCGTAATCTTAATCACCACCAAAAGGGGACGCGAGGGGAAGGCAGAGATCAGGGCAGCTGCTAATACAGTAGTTAAATCTGCATCTAAACTGCCTGGTAAGCTCGATTCTTATGATATGTTCCAGGCACGTAACCGAGCAATCGAATATGAATTGGCACTTGCTCCGGGCGCCTGGAGTTCCTATCTTCCCGAAGCTGTGATGCAGAAATACCGCTCTCCAGCCAATCTTGAAGAAGCCGAGCGTTATCCCAATGTAGATTGGGTAAATACCTTGTTCAGAGATAATGCAATGTCTTATAATGCCAATCTTAACATAAGCGGTGGAACTTCATTCGTAAAATATTTTTCTTCTGTTGATTACCTTGACGAAGGAGATTTGTTTAAAAGATTTAGTAACGATCGTGGTTATAGCGGGGGTTACAGTTTCAAAAGACTGAATGTAAGAAGCAACTTAGATTTTCAACTCACACCATCAACGGTATTCAGAACAAATATCTCAGGTTCAAGAGGTACGTCTGAGCGCCCATGGATTGATGTTAACCCTTATAACACCTGGACTGCTGCTTATTCTGCAGCGCCAAATCTCTATCTTCCTGTTTATTCTGATGGCACATGGGGATACTACAAACCCAATGAACAACAAAGTTTAAACTCCGTGCGAATTTTATCTACCAGCGGTATGCAAACGACCACAACTTCCCGTATTACCACAGATTTTACCTTAGATCAAAGCTTAAATTCTCTTGTTAAAGGATTGAGCCTGAAAGGAACACTATCTATCGATAATACATTTATTGAAGCTGGCCGCGGAATTGATGACCGTAATAACGGAACATTGAGTAAATACATTGATCCTGAAACAGGAGTGGTAAGTTATTCACAAACTAAGGATGCGGCAACAGAGCTGGAATGGAGAGAAAGTGTAAGGTGGGCAAGCCGTGCGGGTGATGTTAACGATGCCGCAACTTATCGCCGCATGTTTTCTCAAATGCAAATCAATTATGCCCGAACCATCGCTCAAAATCATAATGTAACGGCTATGGGGCTTTGGAGCAGAGATAATACCGCCACCGGAAGTATTATTCCTTCTTACCGTGAAGACTGGGTTTTCCGTACCACTTATAATTATGCTGGTAAGTATAGTGTAGAATATAACGGAGCTTATAATGGTTCTGAGCGATTTGCACCTGCCTATCGTTTTGATTTCTTTTCTTCCGGAGGACTTGGATGGATGATTTCTGAAGAAAAATTCATGAAACCGATCAAATTCATCAATTCATTGAAATTACGTGGATCTTATGGCGCAATTGGTGATGATGGCGGTTCTCCAAGATTTGCCTTCTTAACAAACTGGGCATTTGGTGGAACCACGCCACTCGGCATTACCGGCGAAGCTGCAGAGAATAGTCCTTACAACTGGTATAGGGAAACTTCGGTAGGTAACCCAAATGTACGTTGGGAAAAGGTTGTAAAGAAGAATATTGCACTTGATTTTGGATTTTTTGGAAACATGATCTCTGGAAGTGTAGATTTCTTCCAGGACAACAGGAGTGATATCCTTACCAGCAATCGTGCTGTTCCAAGTTACTATGGTGCCACACCACCTACGTTTAACGTTGGGAAAGTGAAATCAAGAGGATTTGAAATTGATCTGCGCTTTAATAAGAAAATCAACAATAACCTTACAATATGGAGCAACATTAATTATACTCATGCCAAGAATAAAGTTACCTATGCTGATGTTGCCGGATTATTACCGTTATATGCCAAGCCTATTGATAAACAGATTGGACAGGCTTATTCATATGTGAGCGCTGGTTATTACAATACCTGGGATCAGCTTTATGGAAGTACCATGCACAATGCCAACGACCAATTGAAAATCCCGGGAAACTATCACCTGGTAGATTACAATGCGGATGGGGTAATTGATGCAAATGATAACATTCCTTATGGTTATTCTGGCGCTCCTGAAAACACCTACAATGCTACTATAGGTTTTGAATGGAAAGGTTTCAGTGCCTTTGCTCAATTTTATGGTGTAAATAATGTTACCCGCCAGGTTGTATTCGGAACATTTTCAGGAAAGAATACAGTTGCCTATGATGAAGGAAGTTATTGGTCAAAAGACAATACAAATCCTGATGGTCCGATGCCACGTTGGGAAACAACGCCAGCAGGTTTTTACACGGCAGACAGGTACTTCTATGATGCTTCTTATCTGCGTTTAAAAAATGCTGAGATTGCTTACACTTTTAGGCAAGACTGGGTTAAAAAAGCAGGAATTTCAAGCATACGTATATTCTTAAACGGAAACAATTTATACGTGTGGACTAAGATGCCGGATGACCGTGAAGCAAATTATCAAAGTGCTGGCGGACAAGGATGGGCTTCGCAGGGTGCTTATCCAACTGTAAAGCGGTATAATCTGGGCGCTAATTTCATCTTCTAACATGATCATTATGAAAAAATATATAAAACACCTATTGTTAATAGGAATGATTTGGGCGGGAACCGGCATGGTATCTTGTAAAAAATATTTAGACAGAGATCCTGAAGCAACTGTGACGGCAGAATCTGCCTTTAAAGACTTTCGTAGTTTTCAGGGTTTTACCGAAGAACTCTATAACTGTATTCCAGATTTTACCAATCGTTATTGGACCAACAGTTTCAACTGGGGGGAAGATGAAATTCAGTCTACCGTACAAAATTTCCACTTTGTTAATAAAATTGATAATGGTGATTTTTGGGGCTGGCAACGTGAGTTTGACGGATGGGGAGCAGGGTTTTTAGACAATGCCAATGCCAGTACAAATAACGATCGTTTTACCAAGGGCCTTTATCCGCTGGCCTGGTATGGCATTCGTAAAGCGAATTTAGGTTTGGAGAATCTAAACCTGATGGCAAACGCAACTGATGAAGAACGTAATCTGATCAGAGGCCAGCTACTGTTCTTTAGAGCCTGGTTCCATTTTCAGCTCATTCAATATTTCGGAGGGTTGCCGTACATTGATAAGGTATTACCAGCTGATGAAGAATTGAGATTGCCAAGGCTTAAATATCAGGAATGTGCAGCAAAGGCAGCACTGGATTTCAGAGCCGCCGCTGATCTTTTGCCAATCAATTGGGATAATACAACTGCCGGAATCCAAACACTGGGTAAAAACCAGTTGCGTATCAATAAAATTATGGCGCTAGGTTATTTAGGTAAAAACTACCTGTGGGCAGCTAGTCCGTTAATGAACCTTGAATCTACCGGAAGTAAAACCTACAATACAGAACTGAGTAAAAAAGCAGCTGCTGCATTCGCCGAGTTATTAAAACTAACAGAAAGTGGGGCTACTCCTTATAAGTTATTGCCTTTTGCACAATACAGTACCAATTTTTACACAATCGGTCAGAATTTCTTAATCCCGGGAGGTACTGAAGCGATATTTAGAGGTCCATACTGGGGGGCGCATGGTTCAACCTATGGTACTGCAAAACAATACACGCCAGCAATTGTAGGTGCCGATGCGCTGGTATTTGCGCCTACCGCAAATTATGTTAATTATTATGGGATGAAAAATGGCTTGCCCATTTCAAATTCTGCCCAGGCTGATCCTAGTGGCTCAGGATATGATCCGCAATTTCCATGGCGCGATCGCGATCCAAGGTTCTATAATGATATTATATACGATGGAGTTAAAGTGGTGCAGGGAACATTAGCGGCAAATATGGAACCACACCGGTATGCAAACCTGTATACTAGTGGAAGTTACAGAGATGAACGTTCTGGTAGCCGTACCGGGTACATGATGTTTAAATTTGTGCCCAGAACTGCCAATAACTTTGATCAGGGCTGGAATTATGGCCAGAATCTGAATATTAAGGTTTCATATATGCGTTTGGCCGATGTCTACCTGATGTATGCAGAATCTGTTGCAGCAGGTTACGACTCCCCGGGTGCAACCGCAGAGGGATTTAGCAAAACTGCCGTTGATGCGATCAACGTGATTCGGGATCGTGCTGGTGTTGGACACGTTGCCACACAGTTTTTAGCATCTACAACAGAATTTATGAAAGAAGTAAGACGCGAACGCGCTGTTGAACTTGCCTTTGAAGGACACCGGTTTAATGACCTTCGCCGCTGGCATTTGCTCGCCGAATTGCCTTACACGCTAAAAACAGCTGCAGAATTTGATCGTGCTGCCCCTTTAAACACTACAACCGATACCAAATTGAACAAGGTTGTAAACTATCGCGAGCGGTTAATATTACAACGTCCATTTAGTGAGAAGCATTATTGGTTGCCACTTAAGCGGGCAGATGTAAATATGTATAAGGAGTTTGCGCAAAACCCCGGATGGTAAGGTAGTTCATGATCACAAATAATTAAAGACAAGAATGATGAAATTTTTAAGAAATGCATTGGCGCTGTGTGTCTTTTTTACACTGTTTGTTGGTGTAATCAAAGGTCAGGACGCCGTTAAGATACCTATTAAAGCTGTGGTTCGCGATATTAATGGAAATCCGGTAAAAGGGGCATCCATAACTATTGAAGGAAGCGATGTGCTTACTATAGCAAATCAGGAGGGTGAATTCTCTTTATCCGTAAATGAGAACAGTACATTTTCAGTAAATGCTAAAGGCTATAAAACCTCACTAGTAACCGCATTAGCCAACCTGAAGCAAGTTACATTAACTAAAGAGGATAGGCTGATAAATGTGGGTTTTAAAAACGTCGCGGAAAGTAATCTTCCTGCCGGTGTTTCGACTGTTAACCTTGCACAGCTCTTTGAGAAAAACTTTACCACTTATGGATTGGACGGGATGGAGGCTTTTGCTCCCGGCTTTAATGGCAACAACCTTTGGGGTATGAACACCTCGTTTATATTGGTTGATGGAGTTCCGAGGGATGTGAACAGTGTTACACCAAATGAAATTGAGGAAATCACTTTTCTTAAGAGCGCTTCGGCCGTTGCCCTATATGGTAGCCGTGGTGCAAAAGGAGTAATCCTGATCACCACAAAAAGGGGAACACCAACTAAGCAAAAAATAAACGTTCGTTCCAATATTGGGTTAAATACGCCAAAAAGATATGCTCAATACCTGGGCTCTTCAGAGTACATGACCTTGTACAATGAGGCTTTATCTAATGATGGTTTGGCAGCGGCTTATACTCCTGAAACTATTTATAATCACTCTGGTGTTAACCCTTATCGTTATCCAAGCGTAGATTACTACTCTTCAGAATACCTCAAAAATAGTTTTTCACGCTATGATGGAGTGGCAGAAATTTCAGGAGGGAATGAGCGTGCCCGTTATTACACCAATGTTGGGTTCTCATCTACAGGTTCACTGCTTAATTTCGGTGAAGCAAAAGAAAATAATACATCAGACCGCTTTAACATTCGTGGAAATGTTGATATGCAGCTCACCAAAGCATTAAAAGCACGGGTAGACGCAAGCGCTGTATTTTCTAGCAGTGGCGGTGTAAATACCAACTACTGGAGTAGTGCTGCAACCTTGCGCCCCTATTTATTTACACCCTTAATCCCAATTAATTTATTGGAGCAGAGTGATGAGGTGAGTAAAGCGATGATTAAAAACGCTACAATTATTGATGGGCAATACATCCTTGGTGGTACGCAATTAGATCAAACCAATCCATTTGCGGCCATTTATGCAGGTGGTAACAATAAATTTGTACAACGCCAATTTCAGTTTACCACAGGCATTGATGCTGATTTGAAAGGAATTTTGAATGGACTTACCTTTAGTACCACTATGGGCGTTGACTACCTGAACAGCTACAACCAGGGTTATCGAAACGGATATGCAACTTACCAACCCAATTGGACAACCTACTCTGGTACAACGCTAATTGGAAGTTTAACGCGCTGGGGGGAAGATACTAAAACCGGAGTTCAGAACATCGCAGATAGTTATTACAGACAAACCATTTCGTTATCTGGCCAGTTTAACTACAATACTACGTTCCGTAATAACCATCATATCTCTGCGGTATTGCTGGCTGCGGCATATCGTCAGTCACAATCTGAAATCTACCAGCCAACAACAAATTCTAATTTAGGATTGCAGTTAAATTATGATTTCAGCCGTAAATATTTTGCCGAAATTACCGGAGCTGTGGTACGCTCGCCAAAAATGCCACCAGGAAACCGGACTGCACTTTCTCCTGCAGCTTCTATTGGATGGCATCTGAGCGAAGAGCCGTTTTTGAAAAAAGTTTCATTCATTAACGACTTAACGCTAACTGCATCAGCAGGTGTTTTAAATACTGATCTTGATTTTGATGAGTATTTTGCCTATGAAAGTATTTATACAGCCACCGGCGGTAACTGGTATGGTTGGAACGATGGTACAGGCACACAGTCTACCGATTCGCGCCGCGGATCTAACATGGATTTAACTTTCGCTAAAAGAAAGGAAATCAGCATTGGGATAAAAGGTGGGATGTTCAAAAATCAGCTTAATTTCGGAGCAAATGTTTTCAGGAATAATATCACCGGAATTATCGGTCAGATTAATGTGCTTTATCCTAACTATTTCACTACCGGATTTCCGAGTTCTTCTTTTGTTCCTTATAGTAATTATAATAGCGATCAGCGCACCGGTTTAGATTTCTACTTAAACTTCAACAAACATATTGGAGCTGTCGACTGGACATTAGGCGTTTCAGGAACGTATTATACCACGAAGGCAACTAAACGTGCCGATATGTTAACTTACGAAAATAGCTATCAATACCGTGCCGGTAAACCGCTTGATGCGATCTGGGGATTAAAAAGTAATGGTTTTTATATGGATGCCAGTGAAGTGGCTGCGGCCGATGGAGTTAGTAATGCAAAACCAGCATTTGGATCAGCTCTGGCTCCTGGTGATATCAAATATATTGATCAGAACGGCGACAAAATTATCGATGATAAGGATCAGGTATATCTTGGTCGTGGTGGATGGTTTGGTGCTCCCTTTACAGCAGGATTGAATTTAACTGCTAAATGGAAAAATCTTACACTATTTGTTTTGGGTACAGGCCGTTTTGGTGGAAGTGCCATGAAAACCGATAACTATTTTTGGGTTAACGGCAGCGATAAGTATTCGGCAGTGGTGCGTGACAGATGGACGCCTCAAACGAAGAATACGGCAACCTTTCCGCGACTTACCACTTTAAATGGCGATAATAATTTCAGAGCGTCTGATTTCTGGTTGTACAGCACAGACCGGTTTGATTTATCTAAAGTTCAAATCTCCTATACAGTTTCCGATAAATTGTTCAAAAGTAAAGTGTTGAAAGAACTGGGACTATATGTGGCAGGATTTAATCTTTTAACAATTGCGAAGGAAAGAGAAATACTTGAGCTGAATTTAGGAGGTACCCCACAAACAAGGTTATATAACCTGGGCGTAAAGGCAATGTTTTAATTGAATATTAGATTAGAAAAGATGAACAGAATATTAATACGATTTGTAGTTGTCGTTGTGATGCTCTCGGGCTGTAAAAAGTTTACCGACCCCGCTCCACAAAATAACGGAGATTTTGAGAACATCTATACAGAACCCGCACTTGCCCATGGGCTATTGCTAAATGGTTACACAAGGCTTCCATCAAATGGCTGGTCTTTTAACGATGTAGCTACCGATGATGCGGTAAGTAATGATATCAATAATAATTTTAGAAAAATTGCCACCGGACAATGGTCGGCTGCAGTTAATCCATTAGATCAATGGACCAATGCAAGAGCTGGCATTCAGTACATTAACTTATTTTTAGCAGAAACAGACAAGGTACTTTGGGATTCTAAAGACCCCGTGTTAAGTAGAATGTTTAACGACAGGCAAAAAGGCGAAGCATATGCCTTGAGGGCTTACCTGATGTCGTATATGCTACAGGCACACGCCGGAAAAGTAGGCGGAAATTTATATGGTTTCCCTATTGTACTCGAGCCTGAAACTCCGACTTCTGATTTTAACAAACCGAGGGCCACATTTGATGCCTGTATGAAACAGATTTATGGCGATTTGGATAAGGCAGAACAATTACTTCCTTTAGATTATGCTGATATCAATAGCACGAGCCAGATCCCGACAAAATATGCCGGAGTTAATGTAGAGACCTATAACCGTGTTTTCGGTAAGTTTTTTAACCAACGCATGACGGGGCGTATTTCTAAAGCCATTCGTGCCCGTGTAGCACTAATGGGCGCTAGTCCGGCTTTCAGTACAGGTAATTCTACCACATGGGCAGATGCTGCCACCTACGCAGCACAGGTACTTACACTGAATAACTGGTTAGCTAATTTAGATCCTAATGGTGTTACCTGGTATGATAACAAGACTGAAATTGATGCATTGGCTTCGGGAGCTAGTCCACGCGAAGTGCTTTGGCGTACAAATGTTGGATCAAATAGTGATTTAGAGGCTGCTAATTATCCGCCAACCTTATCCGGGCAGGGGCGCATAAACCCAACTCAAAATCTGGTTAATGCTTTCCCGATGCAAAACGGTTATCCGATTGCCAATACGCCACAGAGCGGATATAACCCTGCGGCTCCATTTACGGGTAGAGACCCGCGTTTAGCAAAGTTTATTGTGTACAACGGAAATACAATCGGGCCAACAAATAAGGTAATTAATACCACAACAGATGTGGCAACCAATGATGATGGACTGAATAGAAAAGAAGTTTCTACGCGGACTGGTTATTACATGAAAAAACTGTTGAGGCAAGATGTTAGCCGTACACCAACCGTAAATAATCAGAAGCACTACAGACCACATATCCGTTATACCGAAATATTCCTGATCTATGCAGAGGCAGCAAATGAGGCATGGGGACCAATGGCAAATGGTGGTAATCCTTATTCTGCTTATGATATAATTAAAGCTATTCGTGCCAGGGCTGGAGTTGGAACTGCAAATGGCGATGCTTACCTGGAATCGATTAAAGCAGACAAAGATGCCATGCGAACATTGATTAGGAATGAACGCAGGTTAGAACTGGCTTTTGAAGGGTTTCGTTTCTGGGATCTTCGCAGATGGAATGCAACATTAACCGAACCGGTTAAAGGGGTTAGTATCTCGCAAGGTACCTATCAGGAAATTAATGTCGAGACAAGAAACTATCAGGAGTATATGAGATTTGGACCAATTCCTTACAGTGAAACGCTAAAGTATAATGCTTTGCAACAAAACACGGGATGGTAATATTCAATCGCTATAAAAAAATAACATCATGAAAAATAAAATATATATTTTACTTGCGCTCGTTTTAGCACTTAGCGCTTGCAAAAACGAAGAATGGGCATTTCCGGATAACGACGTACAATCTGTATATTTTGCCTACCAGGGGCCAATTCGGACTATTACCATGGGTGAAGATATTTTTGATACTTCACTTGATAACCAACATAGATTTCAGATTATGGGTACGGTTGGTGGAGTGTATTCAAATAAAGAAGATATTACCATTGGTATCAGTGTGGATAACGCGCTAACTCAGGGATTGTCTTTTCCATCGCCCTACAGCGGTACTGTAAGGCCAATGCCTGCAAACTATTATACACTTGCGGCGAACAAAATTGTCATCCCGAAAGGAAGTTTGGTCGGTGGAGTAGACGTGCAGCTAACCGATGCTTTTTTCGCCGACCCATTGGCTGTTAATACCACTTATGTAATCCCTTTAACCATGACCAGTGCGGATCAGAACAAAACAATCCTGCCTGAGAAAAAATATACATTGTATGCCGTAAAGTATATCAATACATGGCAGGGTTTCTATCTTCGGAGAGGAAAGGATGCGATTACCGGAAAAAACGGTAATACCTCACTTAATCAATCTGTAGTTCGCCACATGAAGTATGTGGAGAGTGATGAAATCAACAAATTAAATACACGTTCACTAACCCAGGCCGAGTTTCCTGTTACTTTTAAAGTAGCGGGAGGAGCCAGCATCAGCCGGACCTTACTACTTACTTTCGATAACGCGGGCAATTGTGCAATTTCTGCTGGCGACGCTAGTTTTACGGCAAGTGGCAGCGGGAAATTTGTTAAACGCGGAGAGAAAAATAGCTGGGGCAACCAGGATCGTGATGCGCTTTATCTTAACTATCAGATCGATCTGAATGATAGAACGGTGAGCAGCCTGGATACCTTGGTTATGCGCGATCGTGGTGTGAAGGCCGAAACATTTACGCCGGTCAAATAATTAATATTTAATCAAACAATTGAGAAAATGAAACGATTATACAAAATAGCATTTGGTCTGGCGGGGATAATGTTGCTTGCTTCCTGCCACAAATATGAAGCACTCGATTTCCAGGTGGCTAAACCGACAAGCTTCGCAACCCAGGAGACGATCGATGCCTATCAGCCATTAAAAACCTATATTGATAGAACGGCAAATCCTAAATTTAAATTAGGTGCCGGAACCGGCCTGCAATCATACCTCTCTAAAGGTGTAATTTATAGATTGACCAATAGTAATTTTGATGAAATTACACTAGGTTACGAAATGAAGCATGGCGCCGTTGTACAGGCCGACGGAAGTTTGGCCTTAACCAATGTGAAAAACCTGCTGGAAACAGCATCTAAAGCAGGTATTACCGTGTTCGGACATACGCTGGCATGGCACGCCAATCAAAATGCTACTTACCTAAAAGGACTTATTGCCCCGGTGGTAACTGCTTCAAGTAGTGGGCCTACCTGGGACCTGGTGATTGGAGCCGATTTTGAAACTGACAACGCTTCAGTTTATCAATCCAATACCAATGCAGTGGCCTCTTTTACTGCGGCTGGCGGAGGCTTTAATGGTACAGGACGGGCTTTGAAAATTAGTAACTCGGCAGTACGCGCCAATGATTATGATGCACAATTATTTCTTAAATTTCCGGCGGTAGCAGTAGGAGAGAAATATGAGCTGAAAATGAATGTACGCTCTGATGTAGCGGCATCTTATCCTACACAGGCTCATACTACGCCCGGTGCCTACAAATTCTATGATTTTTTTGGCGCAATTTCTTCAACACCAACCTGGACAACCTATACCAAAGAAATTACCGTTACCACAGACATTGCAGCAAGTGGTGCTTTGGCTTTTAATCTGGGTAAAACCGCGACAAATTTTTATTTTGATAATATCACGCTTAAAAAATACAATGCCCTTGGCGGCACTACAATTGTAGAAAAAACTGCCGAGCAGAAAAAGGCCATTTTAACCACCGCATTAGAAACCTGGATTAAGGGTATAGTTACCGCTTCAAAAGATTATGTTAAAGCCTGGGATGTGGTAAACGAGCCGATGGATGATACAAAACCAACTGAACTTAAAACTGCTGCAGGTAGGGCTTCCATTGCGGCTGATGAATTCTTTTGGCAAGATTACCTCGGTAAGGATTATGCGCTAAAGGCATTTCAATTGGCCAGGCAGTATGGTAACGTAAATGATATCCATTTTATAAATGATTATAATCTCGAATACAGCATCGAAAAATGCAAAGGATTACTTGATTACATAAAATATTTAGAAGGCAAAGGCGCAAAAATAGATGGTATTGGTACGCAAATGCACATTGTAGCTACTTCTGATAAAGCTAAGATTGAAGAAATGTTCAAATTATTGGCCGCAACAGGCAAACTGATCAAGATATCAGAATTGGATATGGGTTTTACGGGAAATGTAAAAACTGCACAGGCAACGGCCGAGCAATATGCCGCTCAATCAGAGATGTATAAATATGTAATTAAGAAATATTTTGAGCTTATTCCAGCCGCTCAGCGATATGGAATTACCATCTGGTCGCCTCAGGATAGTCCAGCCAGCTCAAGTTGGAGAGCAGGAGAGCCAATTGGCTTGTGGACAGAAGGTTTTGTACGAAAACCGGCCTATGCAGGCACAGCCGAGGGCTTAAAGAATAAATAAAAAATTACGCTCTTAAAGCCAGAAACTTCGGTTAACGTTGTTTCTGGCTTTTTTATTGGAAAATTAAGCCATTACTCCCGTTATCATAAATTATCCCCTCATTTTCCCCTTGCCTTTTTAATATTCCTGATTAAAAAAAACAATATAGTAATGCAATCGATTGTTTTTTTCAAAAGTAAGTGATATATTCGGTTAGAAATTATTCAGGTATTGCTTTACATGAGTATCACTTCTAAAATAAGGTAACCAAATATAATGCTTTAATGATGTATTGCTGTAGTAAAACCAAACGGAGGGGTGTAAGCACCCATATTTGTCGGAAATTATATATTGCTACATTTCCAGGATTTCATAAGTGTGATCGTAAAACTTATCTTCCGCTTTAGCATATCAACGTCAATTAAGCAGTCCTGCACAAATACAATCACAATCCAGATCGCTAAAGCGTGAATCTATTATTATGATGTTAAAACGAGTATTGATTATAGGTTCAATGTCAATTTTAGTGATATTGTTATTGAGCTCCACTATTGCAAGAGGACAAAATAATCCCAATTTCATTACCCTTAATACTAAAAATGGTCTTTCTTCAAATACCGTAAATACGATACTTCAAGATCATAATGGCCTGGTGTGGTTTGGCACCAGCGATGGATTAAATAAGTTCGATGGTACCAATTTTACCGTTTATACCACTAAAAGTGGCGATAGCTCAAGCATTCCGTCTAACAATATCTCAGCACTTTTAGAAGACCGGAGGGGAAGGCTTTGGGTGGGTACAAACGGAGGTGGCCTGGCCTATTACGATGCTAAGCAAAATAAATTTAAATCATTTGTAGGAGAGGGGATCCCGAATCGTAACAGCCCCTTCAATGTGTTAACACTTTACGAAGATAAAAGTGGAAATATATGGGTAGGCACCTTTGGTGGATACCGGGTGATCAATTCGAAAACGTTAAAGGTAAAAAACGTCGGAATAAATGCCTTAATGGGCAATGGCTCAAGTGTGCTTTCTTTTCTTCAGTCTAGCGACAACAAACTATGGATCGGCACTAATGTTGGGCTTTTGGCGCTCAATTTAACCAGCGGTGCCACCGAGAAATTTATCCATCACCCCAATGACCCTTCAAGCCTCACTGATAATTTCATCAGAACTATTGTAAAGGATGAAAAGGGGCGGATCTTTTTTTGTACCAATAATGGCCTCAATATGTTGCTCGATGATGAAAAGCATTTCAAATCCTTTTTGCAATCGGGTGACAGGCTATTTTCTGACGACATTATTTATGCTGCCAGATTAGAAAAAGGAGGTAAATTGTGGCTGGGGACCGAAGATGGGGTAACTATTTTCAATACCGCCACTGAGGTTTTTTCAAATATTCGTCCCAACAAACGCGAGTCCTTTGGCCTTAGCCATAAGTCTGTTAGAAGTATCTGTATGGCTGATAATGGCATTATCTGGCTGGGTACCTATCAAGGTGGCGTTAATAAGTTCGATCCAAATTTAGCACTGTTTAACCTAAAGCATAGCAGCCCATTTGATCCCAAAGGACTTTCATCACCCATTGTTACTTCCTTTGCCGAATTCTCAAAACGAAAAATATTTGTAGGTACGGATGGGGGAGGGTTACACTTTTTCGATCGTGATCAAGGCGTGTTCGAGCATGTTGACATGAAGAGCAAAATTGATTTTTCCAGGAATCCATTGGCTATACTTACCTTAATGCTTGATTCGAGGGGCACGCTTTGGGTAGGAACATACCAACATGGGTTATTTGCCTATAATTCCAAAACCAAAACCTACAAACAATACCTGGCAGGGCCATCATCAACTGATCTCAGTCAAAACGAAATTTTCGCTATTAAAGAAGACAGTAAGGGTTTAATATGGATTGGTACAAACGGAACTGGTGTTAATGTATTTGATTATAAGACGAATTCATTTACGCAATATGGCACTCAATCCCTGCCACCTATGCTTCTCCCTAGCAATGGTTTTATACGGGCCATTGTAGAAGATCATTATGGCGATATGTGGATATCATCCAGCGGAACCGGAATAGCTGTATTTCAGCGGAGTAACGGGAAATATAAAGTATATCAAAAAGCAAATAGCGGACTTTCCAACGATGTGGTATTAAGCTTGTTATGCGATAGTAAAGGAAATATCTGGGCAGGAACTGATGGTGCCGGACTCGATCTTTTCAATCGCCGTACTGGAAAATTTACCAATTTTAACGAAACAAACGGATTGTCTAACGCTATCGTTTACAAGATCTTAGAGGGTAAAGATGGATTGATCTGGCTCAGCACAGATAACGGCATCAGTTGCCTTAATCCTGAAACAAAAAAAATAAAAAACTTCGGGCATCCCAATGGCGTGCAAGACAGTCCTTTCATATTGGGGTCCGGAATCAGCACTTCAGATGGCGAGCTTTATTTTGGCGGACAAGACGGTTTCAACTATTTTAATCCGCTCCAATTGCCTACCAACAAAGTAGTTCCAAAGGTGCTGCTTACCGAACTAAAGGTTTCTAATACCGTTGTGCTCCCTGGCGAAAAGTCACCCATTCAGGAGCAAATAGGTTTCGCAAAAGACATTAAATTAAGTTATGGACAAAATTTTTCAATTAGTTATGTGGCACTTAATTACACAGCGCCGCAGCAAAACCACTATTCCTATCGCTTGGTTGGTCTGGATGAGGATTGGAACGAGGTTGGTAAAGAGAAAACCGCATATTACACGAATCTGGATCCCGGAGATTATGTTTTTCAAGTAAGGGCAAGTAACAACGATGGCGTTTGGAGTAATAAAATCACATCAATTTCTGTTCACATACAGCCTCCTATATGGAGGACAACTTACGCTTATATTTTTTATGTAGTTTTAACGGGTACAATTCTATTTGCCATTAGGCGAAGAGGAATTCAGCGCATCAAAAAACAGCTTGCCATAGAGCAAGCTCAAATAAATGCAGAAGAAAGAATACTGCAGCAACGGAAAGATGCCGAACGTGCCCATGCGTTGGATACACAAAAGATCAAATTCCTTACCAATCTAAGTCATGAGTTTAGAACACCAATTTCGTTGATTTTAGCGCCTGTTGATAAGTTGCTTGCTGTTAAACAAGAGTCTTCCGTAGCCGGTCAGGTAAAGATGATCCGTAGAAATGCCCGAAGACTGTTAAATCTGGTAAATCAACTGCTCGATTTTAGAAAGATGGAAGAACAGGAACTGAAATTAAACCTGAATGAGGCAGATCTCATTACTTTTATCAGTGAAGCTGCAGAATCATTCCAGGATCTTTCCGAACGCAAGAAAATTTCACTTCGCATTAACAGCGATATCAAAAGCCTGAAAACGCAATTTGATCAGGATAAAATGGAAAGGATTATATTTAACCTGCTTTCTAACGCATTTAAATTTACAAAAGAAGGTGGTGAAGTATGCCTTAACATGTTCGTCAGGGCAACTGGCGATCAGGTAAAACCTGTATTTTGCATTGCAGTTTCAGATACGGGGATAGGTATTGCGCATCAAAGTAAAGACAGGGTATTTGATCGTTTTTTTATGGATAATAATGAAACCGCTATTTTAAATCAGGGAAGTGGAATTGGATTATCGATTGTAAAAGAGTTTGTAGAACTGCACGGCGGACAGATTACTGTAGAAAGCGAACCTGGAAAAGGCACCACGTTTTTGGTTTCGCTGCCGGTTGACGTGGTGAAAGAAGATCATAATCAGGAAACTGACATTTCAGTTGATAGTCTAACAGAAGAAGGAACGGATGAAGCTTTTGAAGAATCGGTAAATGCCGAGAGTAAGATGGCTACGATCCTGTTGGTAGAAGATAATGAGGAATTTAGATTTTATCTGAAAGATAGCTTACAGCCTTTTTATCAGATTATAGAGGTAGCAAACGGAAAAGAGGGCTGGCAAAAAACACTTTCCGGGCACCCTCAGTTGGTGGTTACTGATGTTAGCATGCCGGAAATGAATGGTATTGAACTTAGTCAGAAAATAAAAGCAGATAAAAGAACAAGCCATATTCCGGTTATTTTGCTTACCGCAATTAGCGGAGAGGAAGACCAGATTAAAGGCTTAAAGTCAGGCGCCAACGATTACCTTACCAAGCCTTTTAATTTTGACATTCTTCATGCAAAGATTGACAATTTATTGTTGTTTAACCGCTCCGTTAAAAATGCATATTCAAAACAAGTGCAGGTACAGGCTAAAGAAATCGAAATTGAGTCTGGCGAAGTTAAATTGTTGAATAAAATTGTTCAATACATTGATGAAAAACTTAATAATCCGGAACTTTCGGTAGAGGAACTGAGCAGGCATGTGGGAATGAGCAGGGGGTCTCTTTATCATAAACTGCTTGAAATTACGGGGTTAACGCCAATAGAGTACATCAGGTCTGTAAAACTGGAAAGGGCCGTAGAGTTGCTGGAGAAAAGTGATTATAACGTTGCACAAATTGCATACATGGCCGGTTTTGGTACACCAAGCTATTTTTCTAAGCTTTTTAAAGCCCAGTTTAATATGCTTCCATCTGAATATATTAATACAAAACGAAAAGATAAACGCGAGAAGGTTTAAAATATATATGGGCTTAAATAAATGGCTCACGGACGTAATAGCCTGTTTAAAATTAATTCGTATGTCAGTGAGGGATAATTTATGGTATAAAAAATCAATGTAAATTACAGTAGAATTTAATCGAAATAAATCTCCCGAGGTATCGTCATTGCGAGAAGGCTTTTTCAGCCGACGAAGCAATCTTACAACTATCGCTACCAGCGCGCGCATTAAGATTGCTTCGTTCCTCGCAATGACGGCTTTTCTATTGGAGTCTGTCAATGGTACCGTACTCGAAGACCATTTCAACGCAATAATAGATTTAAAAAAAATCGCCGTCATTTCGACTGAAGCGTAGCGAAATGGAGAAATCTTTGAACTATGTTGATGGAGTTGCTACCTTTAAAGAAAACGATGTCTTAGTAATTTTAGTAATACATTTAGTTCACTTGTTTTCTGTAACGGGATTGATTCAATTAAAAACATTCGTCACACACATTTGAACAAAGCCGTCCATTGATCTGTGTATTTTTGAATAGCTTTGAATACCGAATATAACGCAGTGCAAATTGAAATGCTGACTAACCTGTATGAAGAATCTTAAATTATTTACCTTATCGCTCTTTTTTGTGCTAATTGCTACAGTTAGTGCTAATGCGCAAAAAGCTACAAATCCGATCATTTTTGCCGATGTACCCGATCTTTCGATGATCAGAGTGGGCAAAGTGTATTATATGAGTAGCACCACGATGCACATGAATCCAGGTGTGCCAATCATGAAATCAACCGATCTGGTAAACTGGAAAATTGTAAGTTACGCTTACGATACCCTCGGAAATGCGGATGAATTAACTTTATCTAATGGAAAGTGGGATTACGGGCGGGGATCCTGGGCAAGTAGTCTTCGTTTTCATCAAGGCGTTTATTATGTAAGCACTTTTTCTGGTACGACTGGCAAAACGTACATCTACAGTACAAAAGATATCGAAAAAGGCCCATGGAAGCTAACATCGTTTAAACCTTCACTGCACGACCATTCCCTGTTTTTTGAGGATGATGGAAAACCTTATATGGTATACGGGACTGGAAAAATTACCCTGGTGGAGTTAAAGGAAGATTTATCCGGAATAAAACCCAATACGCAACCTGTAACGATCATCGAAAACGCAAGCCTTCCGGCAGGTACGGGTGCCGGATTACCAGCGGAGGGTTCCCAGCTATTTAAAATTAATGGAAAATATTATCTTTTTAACATCACCTGGCCACGAAACGGGATGCGTACTGTTGTTGTACATCGTTCCGATAAACTTACAGGGCCATATGAAGGGCAGGTGGCGCTTAAAGATCAAGGTGTTGCACAAGGTGGCTTAATTAGTACACCTGAGGGGAAATGGTTTTCTTATCTTTTTAGAGATTTCGGATCCGTTGGACGCATTCCGTATTTAGTTCCGGTTAGCTGGCAAGATGGATGGCCGGTACTCGGCATTAATGGTAAAGTTCCGGAAACACTGGAACTTCCGGTTAGCAAAGGCTTAATTCCCGGTATTGTAGCATCAGATGAATTTAACCGCAAAAAGGGTGACCCCGCGCTTCCTCTGGTATGGCAATGGAACCACAATCCAGACCCGGCATTTTGGTCAGTAACTAAACGCCCGGGATTTTTACGGATTACCACTTCAAGATTAGATACTAATATTTTTCTGGCACGTAATACATTAACCCAGCGTACCATCGGACCGGCATCAACCGGAACCACTTTAATTGATATCTCCGGTATGAAGGCCGGAGACCAGGCCGGACTGATGCTGCTGCAGCGCAAATTTGGTTGGGTTGGTGTAAAACACACAGGATCAAAGAAAACGGTGGTTGCCGTAAGCGCCCAAAATGGTACTGTAACTGGTGAAGATGTTCCGGCAGGACAGCAAACCATTTATCTCAAAGCAAGATGTGATTTTGAGAACCGAACAGATAAGGGTTATTTTTCTTACAGCTTTGATGGCAAAACCTGGAAACCTATAGGGGAGCCGCTGCAAATGTCGTATACGCTTCCCCATTTTATAGGATATCGTTTTGGATTGTTTAATTACGCTACCGAAAATGCTGGTGGATATGTTGACTTTGATTATTTTAGAATTGAAGCAAAATAGAATAATTTTGTGCCTGATCTTATCCTGTTAGTTTTAATTAAATCATCAACATTTTGGATGGCCTGCTTCGCATTAATTCATCTAAATGAAATGTGCATATCCAACTGTGAAGGGCTTCATAGTTGCCTTCGTAAACAAATGTCCATAAAGGATGTGGCAATTGCGTAAGCTAATACGCGCGTCTAATCTAAAATCTTATTTATTTCTAAACATCGTATTAAGCGGCTTGGTCACCACTACTGCAACCGCTTAATCCGTTCCTGGTAATTTTCTTTATCATTCTAATGCAATTATGTTGCAAATGAAGCGTTAATTATTTTAGTGCAACTAAATTGCTTTTATATTTGTGCGCTAAATTTATTTTAATGAAACAACGGAGTTCCAAAATCAACCTCGACAGGATAGGCATTACCGCCTCAACACTTTGTGCCATACATTGCGCTGCATTGCCATTTTTAATTACCGTTTTACCGATGTGGGGACTGGGTTTCCTGGCCAATGAGGAGGTTGAAATAACCATGATTGCCATTTCATTGCTTGTTGGTATCTGGAGTTTAAGCTCGGCGTACCGCAAACAACATCGCCGTATGATGCCAATTCTGGTACTTATTGCCGGCTTTGCCTGTATTGCATTGGGGCATTTTTCGGGCATTGAACCATTAGAGCCAATCTTGATTCCTGTTGGCGGCCTTATCATTGCTGCTGCACATTATATTAATTTACGAATGCTTAAATCCTGCCCATTGGGTCATCAATAGTCAATTATGTCAACGAATTACAAAATATTATTTATCACTGCATTATCGTTTATTGCCATGTTAAATCCGGCCTGTAAACATGGTACAAACGATGGAATAGAACTTTACAGGCGTTATGCCATAAAAAACCTGGTTATTAAAAAAGTACAAACAGCAGCACATCATGATTGAGGTAAACGCTTTGGCACATGTTTATGATAAGGGGAGACGCTTAAAATTTCCATCCTGGGAAATTGCCGATATGGAACAATGGCTTCTACTGGGTTCATCAGGAAGTGGCAAAAGCACACTTCTTAATATTATTTCAGGTCTTTTAAAGCCAAGCCAGGGTGGAGTTTTAATTAACGGAACCGATTTGTATACTTTGCCTGCACGGGAACAGGATAGATTCAGGGGGAGGCATATTGGCATCGTTTTTCAAAGGCCGCATCTTATTCGTTCTCTTAATGTGCTCGATAACCTGGAACTTGCTGCGGTAATGGCTGGGTTGCCAATAGATCATGAACGAAACCTTTCGCTTTTAGCTGATCTGGATATTGCCGAGCTGGCTAAAAATTATCCTGATGAATTAAGTCAGGGACAGTTGCAAAGGGTTTCGGTGGCACGTGCATTGGTAAACAGACCTGATCTGTTGATTGCTGATGAACCTACCTCAAGCTTAGATGATGAAAACGCCAGTCAGGTAATTCAGATGCTGACTACCCAGGCCAAAGATAATGGTGCTGCACTAATTATTGCCACGCATGACGGGAGGGTTAAAAACCATATTACTAAAACCTATCTACTCTAATGAATATTTTTAAAATCAGTAGCAAAAACCTCGTCAGGAATAAGCTCACAACAGTTTTGAATATTATTTTAGTTGCCTTTGGTGTGGGTATTCTGTCTATTCTCTTTTTGGCTTCAACACAGATTAACAATAAACTGGAGAAAAATGCGAAGGATATAGATCTGGTTGTAGGAGCAAAAGGAAGTCCGTTACAATTGATATTAAGCAGTGTTTACCATATTGATTATCCAACAGGAAATATCCCGGCCAAAGATGCCAACAAACTGATGCACAACCCGATGGTTAAAAGGGCAGTTCCATTGGCATTGGGAGATAATTATAACGGTTACCGGATTGTTGGTACAGATAGTACTTTCTCCAATCTTTATGGCTTATCTATCCAAAAAGGCAGTTTTTGGCAAAAAGATTTAGAAGTAACCCTGGGTAGCACTGTTGCCATAACATCGGGGCTTAAAATTGGTGATTCTTTTTTCGGTGCACATGGTTTAACCGGTAACGGAGATATTCATAAACAACATGCTTATCAGGTAAAGGGGATCTTAAAACCACAGGGGAATATAACCGATAATCTGATCCTCACTAATATTGGCAGTGTGTATAAAATGCATGAAGAGAAGCATGCTGAAGGCCACAGACATACCACCGCAGAAGAAGCCAAAGAAATTAATGATAAGCAGATTACAGCCTTACTGATTCAGTATAAATCGCCAATGTCGGTGATTCTTTTTCCGCGGATGGTTAACCAGAGTACAAACATGCAGGCCGCCTCTCCGGCGATGGAAAGTGCAAGGCTGTTTTCGCTCATTGGCGTTGGAATAGATACCCTGCAATGGTTTGCCATATTTATTATGGGGATTGCAGCGCTGAGTATTTTTATCAGCCTTTATAATGCGATGAAAGAACGGAAATACGATCTGGCTATTATGCGTTGCCTGGGCGCATCAAAATCGAAACTATTTTTCCTGGTCATGTTTGAAGGCATTTTAGTTACGTTTATCGGTGCCTGTTTGGGATTACTGATCGGGCATGCTGCCCTCGAGTTAATCGGGAGCTACCAGGAATCTTCGCAGGCAAAATTAACGGGGCTTACCGCAGTTCCGCAAGAGATGTATTTAATCTTAATCGGGCTGGTTATAGGTGCTTTTGCTTCGCTTATTCCTGCTATGCAGATTTACAAAGTTGATATTGCTCAAACCTTAACCAAAGACAGATAAACTCAAATGTTTATGCAATGAAGAAATTGATTTTATTGGTTGTTTCTTGTTTAGTTATCCACGTAGTAGCGGCGCAGGTTAAGGTACATACCGACATGCGCACGCCTACCTGGAACCTGCTCGGTTTAAGGTATGATGCCGAAATTGCGCCAAAGAAATGGGGAAGTGTTTTTCCACCGGCATTAAAGGCATTAAACAATAAGGTTATTGAACTGCCAGGTTACATCATTCCCACAAAAGTAGGATCGAAATTTAGCGAATTTATGTTCTCCATTGTTCCCATTGCCTCCTGTCCGTATTGTGGCTCGGGCGATATTCCATCAATGGTACAGGTAAAAATGATGACGGCTATTCCCATTACCGAAAAACCGATCAAACTTAAAGGGGTATTTATCATTAACGATTCGGGCGATGACCGGAGCGAATTTTTTCTTTTAAATGCAAAACAGTTATGATAAAAAAATATATAACGGTTTTATTGATATTGATCTCTTTTACGGCTGTTGCGCAGGTAAATGTACATACCGAAATGCGCACGCCCACCTGGAACCTGATCGGTTTAAAATATGACAAGCAGGTAAAGCCCCTGGTTTGGCAGGCTGTTTTTCCACCCGCTTTAAAGGCCATCCATAATAAGGTAATTGAACTTCCTGGCTTTATTATTCCCACAAAAGTTGGCAATAGCTTCAGCGAGTTTATGTTTTCTATCGTACCTGTTGCCTCCTGCCCGTATTGTGGTACAGGCGATATCCCTTCGATGATAGAAGTGAAGACTTTAAAGCCCATTAACTGGACAGAAGAGCCCATTACCCTTCGGGGGAAATTTATAATTAACGATTCTGGCGACAGCCGGTCTATCTTTTTTCTACTAGATGCTGTAAAACAATGAGATATTTATATGCCATTTTTATTCTGTTTTCGGTGTGTACAGCCAATGCGCAAACGCAAAAACATAGTCCAAAAGATCAGTTACGCTCTTTAAACTGGGATGTAATCGGCTCTGTGAAATTTGAACTTACCGAAAAGAACGAACTTTTGCCCATGTTTACAGAATCAATCAGGCGTTTTGAAAATAGGGAATTTGATTTAACAGGTTACCTGATTCCTATAAAAAGCGGACAGAAACAGCAGACCTTTCTTTTGGCCACTTTGCCTATTAATCAATGTTATTTTTGCGGACAAAACGGCATTCCGGTAATGATTATGATAGAGATGGCAAGTGCGGTACCTTATAGTGAAAAACCCATTCACGTACAGGGAATTTTAAAATTAGAAGAAAAAGATGCGAGTTACAAGCCACCAATAACCATTAAAAATGCCAAACTCATTAATTAATTACTTATTTTTGTATTGCTATGGAAGATAATACTTCGCGTTTTGAAAAACTTTTGGTAAAGAATGGACTAAAAAGAACAGCCCCGCGTTTACAGGTGCTGGAGATTTTGAGTGGGAGAGATTCTGCAACATCACAGCCTTATTTAGAGCAGGTAATGGGAAAAGATGCAGACCGTGTTACCTTGTACCGCGTTTTGCAGGCTTTTGAAGAAAAAGGGATTATCCACAAAGTTTTAGATCAACAGGGAACCGCAAATTATGCCATCTGTTCTGATGGCTGCAGTGCGCACGAGCATCATGATGAACATGTGCATTTTAACTGCGATAACTGCCATAAAATTTACTGTTTGGATACGGTTAAAATTCCGGCATTAAAAGTTCCGGCAGGGTTTAAGGTAGATCGTCTAAATCTAATTGCTACGGGTTTATGCGCCAGTTGCTCGGATAAGGTAAATTAAGAATTACTGTACCAAAAGATTACATCCCCTGATATCGGCATTGTCAAACCGGCCCAGTACTTCAAAACTTTGATCAGGATTGATCCTGCCCAAATCCTGTGTGGCAATAAATGAGCAAGAATTGAGATTAGCCAGATCGATTACATTAATGCCCCCGGTTCTGCCATTTTTAATTAAACTCAAAGGATCATTGGTGTCGCGAATCAAAACCTGCATCCAGCCAGGACAGTTGAAAATACCTTCGCCCAAAGAATAAGCCTGAGAAAGGAGTTCGGTCATTCCATATTCACTGTGGATAGCTTTTACGCCAAATCCTTTAGTTAACTGTTCATGAAGCTCTTCGCGTACCATTTCTTTACGTTTCCCTTTCATTCCTCCGGTTTCCATTACAATAAGTTCAGGAAAATCGATATCGAAATTTTCAATAAAATCAAGCAGGGCATAAGTAACACCAATTAAAACGGTTTTCTGTTTTTTTGATTTAAGATCCAGGAGAGTTTTTAGCAATTCATCATGGTTGTATAAAAAGTAACCACTTTGTGGATGTCTGCTTTTTTCGATCAGATCGTTCACCATGTAGATCAAAGATGAACCAGAACGTTGTTGGTAGGATGGGAGAAGCGCTAAAAAGCAATATTCAGTAACATCTCCATAAAACTCCGTAAAAGCCTGCAGATAGCTTTTTTCGTATAATTTTACATCGGTTACGTGATGACTGCTCTGCACCATGCCCGTTGTACCAGAACTGCTAAAGGTAATCTCTACAGGATCATTACTACTCAAAATAGTATGGCTTTTAAAAAAACTGATGGGTAAAAATGGGATCTGTGCAATTTCGGTTACCGCATCGGCATCTACACCTAAGTGAAAGATATATTCGCGGTAAACATTGCAGTTTTGCGCCTGTAACTTAAAAATGTTTAAGGCAAGGGCGTTAAATGTATCTTTATCTTTTACAGAAAATATGTCGTTTGCAGTTAAATTCACAACGCAAAAGTACAAAGCATTATGCTATTTTCTCGTCAGTTTTTTTAGCCAGCATAGCCATTCGGAACTGATAGCCGCAATAACCACTAATTCCGGCCACCAAACCACTTAAGATGCCGGTAACCAATAACAATGCCCACCACAGTTTTATACCAGTCATCACCGCTACGCGGCCAGCGAGTACATTATCGTTAGGCAGGCTTTTGAATAAGGCATAACCGATCCAAAGTAAGAAAATAGCAAAGAAAGATTGCCAGAAGGCTATTTTTCCTGTTTTGCCGATAATGCCACAAGTGGCAAAAGATATGACGATGATGATCCACCAGGGGGCAATCATTTGTAGAAGGAAACAGATTATTAATATAACAATGAAAACCATTTTAGCCTATTTAGAAATTTTTAAACGAGAAATAACCGTGCCCGATTGATCATCAGGACTTTGCATATAAAACAGATCGTACAATTTACCATTTGCCCAGGTATCGATCATATTATCATAAAACTTGCTTCCGGGATTACCCGATTGTCCGCCTGGATAAACACCATGCCCTTTTGGCGTTTTACCCAGTTCAATTACCATCCGCCATGAAGGTCCATTGGTTTCGTTCAAAGCATTAATAGTGCCTTTGTTGCCACCAATCTGTAAAACCTTCGAGCCGAACCCAGGTATTTTGGCCAGGTGTGGTACATTGGTCTGTTTTACATTTGCCCAGTCCCAATCTTTATTTATTGGCCCAAAGCGCCTTTCCAAACTATCACAGCTATATTTAAAAGCTTCGTTAACCAGATCAGATAATGATTCTTTTTTGCTGGTCTTGATATTATCATACCAGGTTGCATTGGGTTCTTTCAAAATCATCTCTACCGTGCGGTCTCTTGAGGGATAACGCATCGGAATGCCTTTCACTTCAAATTCATCTGCCCAGATATTGTACGATAAGCGTTTGGTCCATATTTCGAATACACTGGCTGCAATTTCGTGTGCATCATAACGTTTGTTCCATTTTTTCAGGTAAGCCAATGCCTCTTTTTGCGTTGCATTTAACTGTTCATTGTTCAGTAAAGGCAATAATGCCGGCACCAGGTTTTGCGCCACAATACTATAGTTGTCGGTCTGCATCAGGCGGATACTGTCTAAAGTGGCTTTGTTCATCGCCGATAAACGGTCGTTGATGCGCTTGCCCCGCTCGTATGGTGCAAATTCCCAGTTAATGTAATATGGATAAGTGGTATCGGTAGAAGACTGGTTGGCTGAACTCACAAAACCGCGTGGCGGATTTTTAACCGTTGGATTTTGTGCATTTGGGATCCATCCCTGCCAGTCGTAAGCAGGGTCGGTACCATCCAATATAAATTTACCCTGATCTTTCCATTTTAAAGGGAATTTTCCGTTTGGCGTAATGGCAATATCATTATCTATGCTGGCAAAAACGAAGTTCTGCGCTGGTGCCGTATAAAAAGTTAAAGCCTTGCGGTAGTCGTTATAGTTTTTGCCGCGGTTGAGGTAATAAAAAGTCATGAGTTCATTCGATTCATCATGTGCTATCCACCTCAAGGCATCGCCAACAGGTACGTTATCGGCCCTGCCATATTTTGGTTTCTGGAAATATACCACCGGCCCATGATGGGTGTAGTAAACCGTATCGATTTCATCTTTCCCACCGCGGATTTTAATGGTTTCTAATCTTTTGGTAGTGGCTTTCCATTTATTATTATACCAATACTCATTATGGCTCGAATCCTTAAACTTAATCTGATAGAAATCGAGTACATCAGCAGCAACATTGGTTACACCCCATGCTATTTTCTGGTTAAAGCCAATAATTACCCCCGGGGCACCAGGTAAAGAAACACCATAAGTATTTACACCAGGTGCATGTAGCTGAATCTGGTACCAGATTGATGGAAGTGTTAAATCTAAATGGGGATCGTTTGCTAAGATCGGATATCCTGACGCGGTTTTAGAGCCAGATAATGCCCAATTATTACTCCCAATACCTTCTACTTTTTCAGTTGTTTTAACCTCACCGGTTTGAGCCTGAGTGAAGCTTTCAGGCGTTTTAGGGATTGGTAACGGAGAGAAATCCCATTTTGTGCCTACAGGTATAATCGGGTCTTCGCGGAAAGGGTAATCCGGAAAAAGATTTTTGGTCACTTCAGGGCCGAATTTTTTCAAGATATTGGTCATGTAAAATTCATCTGAACCCATGGCTAATACTGCCGACATCTGTTTTAACAATAAAGCACATTTTACAGGAGTCCAGTTTTCGGGTTTAAAATCGAGTATTTTATATTCTAAGGGATAATTGGCTTTAGAAAGTGTTTTGATGTAGGCATTAATCCCTTCGGTGTAAGCCAGGATCATTTCTTTTGCCTTGGGATCCGCCATCATACCTTTTAGCGACTTTTCTGCGCCATAAACCATGCCCATCCGGCGTTGATACCGGTCTACCTCTATCGCTTTGTCGCCCACAACTTCACTAATTCTCCCAGCAGCAAAACGGGTCTGGAAATCCATTTGCCAAAGGCGATGCATGGCGGTTACATAACCTTGTGCCAGATACAGATCGTGATCGTTTTGTGCAAAAATATGTGGAATCATGCGATCGTCAAAAACGATTTCGATTTTATCTATGGCACCTTTAATCTTCGCTTTATGGTTAAACATAAAATGATTGTTCTCTGCATTTTGCCAGAAACCCATAAATGGATTTAGAAATTTTAATAGTGGAGGCGTATTGCCTAATTTGGTATTAAATAAAAAAGCTAATGCTATCGGAATTATGATGCAGAAAACGGCTTTAATTTTATTCATAATGGCTAGCTAACAAGTCTTCTGCTAAGATAGGGCAAAATGACGGTTTATGTTTACTGCAAAATACAACAAACTGTATATCAATCAAAATTATAATTGAATTGAGATTATTATGCTTACATAATTTGTTTAATTCAAAAAAAGAATTTAAGTTTATATAACTAATAATACAAATAACCAAATTAAATCGCGTATGAGCAGAATTTTTACACAGATCTTCTATGTGTTAATATTTGTGTTTGCTGGTAATATGGCAGCACAGGCACAGAGTATTACGGTAAGCGGAACCGTAAAGGATAAGCAATCTAAAGAAGGACTAGCAGGAGTTAGTTTAACCATCAAAGGCCAATCGGGTGGTACCGCATCAACAGCCAATGGAAGTTTCAGCTTTAGTACAACGGCAAAAGTGCCTTTTACTTTAGTCGCTTCTTATGTGGGCTACGGTACTGTAGAACAGCAGATTACCGGAAGTACTTCAGGTATTAATCTGGAAATAGAAACTGCAGTTGTATTAGGAGGAGATGTAGTGGTTTCTGCTTCGCGCACGCCAGAGCGTATTTTAGAATCGCCTGTTTCCATCGAGCGGATGAGTGCAGCTACCATCAGGGAAATCGCTGCGCCATCGTTTTACGATGCTTTGAACAATATGAAAGGTGTAGAAAGCAGTACGCAGAGTTTAACTTTCAAGTCAATTAACACGCGTGGTTTTAATTCTAATGGTAATACCCGCTTTAATCAATATATCGATGGAATGGATAACCAGGCGCCGGGATTAAATTTCTCGGTAGGAAATATAGTCGGTATTACTGAACTCGATGTAGATAATGTAGAGCTCTTACCAGGTGCTTCATCTGCCCTGTATGGTGCGGGTGGTATTAATGGAACTTTGTTAATGACATCAAAAGATCCTTTTAAATATCCGGGAGCTAGTTTTCAATATAAAACAGGGGTAAATCATGTTAATGACGATAATAGCAGTGTACAGCCATTTAATCAGCTGGATGTACGGATGGCAAAATCATGGAACAATAAATTCGGGGTAAAGGCTGCCTTTTCATTTTTGCAGGCTAAAGATTGGTACGGAAACAACTTTTCAAACTTTGACAGGGTATCAAGAACAGTAAAAAGTGGGGATCGGAACGATCCGAATTATGATGGGATCAATACTTATGGAGATGAGTTAAGCCAAAATATGAGAAATGTGGCGCAAAGTGTGCTGGCTTCAGGAACAGCAACTTTTGTTAAGAATTATGGATTAGCAACCGGAGGAATGATTCCAAGTCAAACCCAGATTAATTCATTTCTTTCTACAAATGCCCAAACCAGACCATTTTATGCAGGATTGAATACCCCGGGTTTAATACCGAATCAAAATATTACTAGAAATGGGTATCAGGAGGCTGATCTTGTTGATTATAATACCAAGTCGTTAAAAGCTTCAGGTGCATTATATTACAATATCAGTAGCACCGTTCAGGCAACTTTACAGGCCAACTGGGGAACAGGAACTTCGGTTTACACCGGATCTGACCGTTACTCATTACGTAACTTCAATATTGGCCAGTACAAGTTGGAACTAAAGGGAGAAGATTTCATGTTACGTGGTTATACCACACAAGAACGTTCGGGTGATTCTTATATTTCTTCTATTTTGGGAAGTTATATTAACGAAAAATCTAAAATTTCTCAGGCTTGGTTCCCTGAATACGTAGGTAATTATGTTGGTGCAAGATCGCTTGGGCAAACTGATGCACAAGCACAAATTACCGCAAGAACGGCTGCCAACTCTGCTTCAAGTGGTGGTAGTGCGTATTTTGCTCCTGGCTCACCACAGTTTTTGCAGGCAAAAGATGAGATTATGAATACGACGATTAGTGCATCCGATCCGAGTAAAGGTATTTACGGTGCTAAATTCGACGATAAATCTAATTTATATCATTATGAAGGATTATATAATTTTACCAACCTTTTCAATAAAGTGGTAGAGTTTCAGGTAGGTGCATCTTATCGTTTATATGATTTAAATTCAGCCGGAACAATTTTTAACGATTTAAATGAATCTATCGATATTAAGGAATATGGTGCATTTGGACAAATAGGTAAAAAATTCTTTAACGATAAAGTGAAATTTACCTTTGCAGGGCGTTATGATAAAAGCCAGAATTTTGAAGGCAGGTTTACCCCTAGGATAACCGGAGTGTTTACAGTGGCCAAAAACAACAACATCAGGGTTTCTTACCAAACAGGTTACCGTAACCCAACTACACAGAACCAGTACATTGATCTGTCTGTTGGAGGAGGTTCCCAGAGATTAATTGGCGGTTTGCCGGAAATTATATTCAGCAAATACCATTTAGATACCAACAAACCCTATACTGATGTGAGTTACCGCGCATTCCTGGCTTCGGCAGCAACCACCGGAGCACCAAATCCGGCATTATTAAAACAATATAATTTTGATGCAAAAGGTGTTCGTCCGGAAAGTGTTCAGTCTTACGAGTTGGGTTACAAAGGTTTACTTTTACCTAATTTGTTGCTTGATGCATATGGTTATTACAACATTTACAAAGATTTTATTACCGCAGTTGATGTATACCAGAATGTTGGAGGAAGTTTTGTGAAATTCGGAGTTCCGGTTAATGCAGAAGGTAAAGTAACTTCTTATGGTGCAGCTTTAGGTCTTGATTACCTTGTGGGCAAATGGAATGTAAGTGGAAACGTTTCTTACAACCAGATCGGAGATTTGCCTGTTAACTACATTAACGATTTCAATACGCCTAAAATCCGTTATAACCTGGGATTGGGTAATAAAGAAATTATTAAAAACTTTGGTTTCAATGTTTCTTACCGTTGGCAAGATCAATTCTACTGGAATTCTTCTTTCGCCTCAGGTCAGGTGCCTGCATACAGCTCGCTTGATGCGCAGGTGAGTTTAAGAATCCCTTCAGTACAATCGGTAATTAAACTTGGTGGTTCTAATGTATTGAACAAATATTATTTCACTTCTTACGGTAACCCATCGGCAGGAGCAATCTACTACGTGGCCATTAGTTTTAATCCATAACCAGTTAATTGAGTTTTTAAAGGCCTTCTATGCTAAAAAGTATAGAAGGGCTTTTTTGTGAACTTCTAGTCGTTCGACTTAGTACTAAAGATTATTTTTCAAAAAGTCCTTCAACTCCACAGTAGAAAGTCCTGTAGCTACAATTTTACCTTGCTGGTTAACCAGCAAACTCGTAGGGAAAATGTGGATACCATATTTGCTGGTTTCAATTCCGTTTAAATCTAAATACTGAGGCCACGTCAGTTTATATTTGTCGATGGCAAGTTTCCAATCTTCTACATATTTGGTTTTATCTGTTGATATTCCAATGATTTCGAATCCCTTATCTTGGAATGCGTTTCTGATTGCTTTTAAGTCTTCAAATTGTGCGATACAGGGCATGCAATGACTATACCACATATCTACAAGTGTTAATTTGTTGGAATTGTATGGGTTGTCTGCAATTTTTTCCCCTTTTAAGTTGAAAACGTTGAAGTTTGGGAGTGTTTCTCCAATGGCGATCTGTTTCGAAGATAAAATCCGTTGCAAACTAGCCTGGCCAAGTCTTGATGTTTTCAGCAGTGTTGAAAAATGTTCAAAGGTGTTTCCCAAAGTGGTATTGTAGCCAAAATTCAAAAGAGCATATAATTTGTAAAGTGCATAATAAGAATTTGGATTTTCCTTAACATAAGATAACAGTGTAGCATCATTAATAATATAGGTTGCTTTTAACTCCTTCATTGATTTCAGCTCAAGTTCTTCCGGGAATTTTCTGCCATAAATATTAAACAAACTATCGTAATTTAATTTATATTGCTTGCGTTGGTTCTCTACGATCATAAATGCCTTTTCATAACTATTAGCATCTTTCATAACCAAATTATCATTTATTGGATCTCCGTAATTTAATGCAGTATCAATAGAAATACGCTGCTCTCCTGTATTTATAGCTGTACCTGCAGATTGATATTTATCTCCAATTTTAAAGTACATCCACACGGGTCCATCTATCTGCCCGTTAAATTTGAATTTTCCTTTATTTATTTTCGCTATTATTGATTTAAAACCAGTTGGATAAAGCGCTTTGTTTAATTCATTCGGGATAAGTTGAACAGTTCCTGTATCAACATTTACCTCTCCTGAAATGGTAAATTTTTTTAAGTTTTTTGTTTGTCCGAGGGTAAAGAGTGGAAGTGACGAGATAAAGATTAAGGCTATGGCAATTTTTTTCATGTTAAGGCTATGATAAAGCTATTAATGAACGTTGTTAAAAATGCAATATAGGCTTTAATGAAAAGTGTTTTGCCTCAACATATGTTATCTTATGTTAAATTTGACTTGATTTTTTTTATCCTATTTTTTTAGGTGATTCTGCTAAGAGCATTATCGTCCTTTTTTACCTCATCAACTTTTTGCTTTCCGTAATATCGGATTAACTCATTTTTTTCATCATGATTTCCACGCTCCCATACTCTTTGAATGACAGATTTATATTAGCTTTTCCAGTTTATTTTATCAAAGTCTGTATCCCAAAAGAGAATTTTTCTGAGTATTAATAAATTAGGTTTATCAGATGCGTTCAGTTTATCTTTTTCTTTCTGTATCATAGTAAGCCTGAAGTATCAGCATAGTACCCTCTTCCAAACCCAAAATTTGATCTAACTTAATGGAAAGTGAAGCTGTTATCCCTCTTTTTCCTTTTGTAATGTCATTTAAAGTTTGTGGATATTCATTCAGTGAAAGTGCGAAAGGACCTTTTTTTAATCCTTTTCTTTTGAGTTCGCGTTCCAAAATAATTCCAGGGTGGAATCCTTTGAATTTACTGATCAATTTTTCTATATTCAGAAATAAACAAAAATGTTTATAATTTTATGTTTATAAATTGATTTGTTAAATACTACTAAAGTGCCAAATTAAAATAGGATAAACGATCCTGATTCGTTTATCTTGCTATAAATTTACATTTTTGAATGCCGTAGCTATAATAAATTTGATCATTTAATTCGGCAATTTCTTATTAAATGCCTTAGCTTAGTGTGAAATTCACACCATTAAGCCATCTTTTCAAAAAAAGCTACATCCCTTTTGTAAAATATTTGTATTATAGTACTTTCTTAAGCACATCCCTGTTTAAGGGGTTATGAATTTAAAAATTTGAATAAATAAGGATGGAAGCGCAAAACGACAAACCTAACGAGGCAAGTGATCTGATCGAAAAGGAACAGGAAGTACAGCATTTAAACAATCCAGTTGATATATCGGTAAAACCAATTGTTAAACAATACCTTGGTTCAGTTAAAAAGGTAAAAAAAGAGGGCAACCGCTTTTATTTTTCTGATGGGGATGCAAGAGTAGAAATCCGGGTGGTAAGCGATGATATGATCAGGGTTCGCCTGGCACCACATGGCGTTTTTCTGGATGATTTTTCTTACGCGGTACCTGAGGTAGATCAGAAAGTTTCTGTTTTTAAGATGCAGGAACATGATGATCACTATACCGTTTCTACCCATTCGGTAACCTGTAAAATAGAAAAGGCAAATTTCCATATTTCTTTCCATGATAATATTACCAATGTGATGATGGTTGATGAAGCCAACTCTATGCACTGGGAAGAAAATGTGGACTTTGGTGGTTATTATATCTACGCAACCAAAAAATGTCACCCTGAAGAGAATTTCTTCGGTTTAGGAGATAAATCCGGTAATTTTAACCTGCGTGGCAGGCGTTTCGAAAACTGGAATACCGATGCCTATTCTTTTGGCTGGAACCAGGACCCACTTTACCGTACGATACCTTTTTATATCGGTTTGCATAATCAGGCAGCCTACGGTATCTTCTTCGATAATACCTTTAAATCGTATTTCGATTTCGGTTCGGAAGATGTAAATAAAACAAGTTTCTGGGCTGATGGGGGAGAACTTCAATACTATTATATCCACGGACCACATATTATGGATGTGGTTAAACGTTACGCAACTTTAACCGGTACACACCCGATGCCGCCAAAATGGACTTTGGGCTATCAGCAGTGTCGTTGGAGTTATTATCCTGAAACAAAAGTTAAAGAAATAGCCAGGCAGTTCAGGGAGCGTAAAATTCCTTGCGACGCCATTTATCTGGATATCGATTACATGGATGGCTACCGCTGTTTTACCTGGAATAAAAAGTACTTTCCAGATCCGCGGAGAATGATTAAAGAACTTTCTGATGATGGCTTTAAAACTGTTGTCATGATCGATCCCGGAATTAAGGTAGATGATGATTACTGGGTTTTTAAAGAAGGAAAAGAGAAAAGATTTTTCTGTCGCCGAAGCGACGATTATTATATGGAAGGGCATGTTTGGCCGGGCCGTTGTCAGTTTCCCGATTTTACTAATCCAAAAGTACGGAGCTGGTGGGGTAATTTATACAAAGAGTTGGTAGATATGGGGGTTGCAGGTTTCTGGAACGATATGAATGAACCAGCTGTGTTTGGCTCAGGAACTTTCCCTAACGATGTTCGTCATAATTATGATGGTTACCGCGGCTCGCACCGTAAGGCACATAATGTTTATGGTATGCAAATGGTACGTTCAACCTATGAGGGGTTAAAGAAACTGATGCGCAATAAGCGTCCGTTTACCATTACTAGAGCTGGTTATTCGGGTATGCAGCGTTATGCCAGTGTATGGACGGGTGATAATATTGCTACCTGGGAACATTTAAAGATTGGAAATATTCAGTGCCAGCGTTTGTCGGTTTCTGGCGTACCTTTCTGTGGAACAGATATTGGCGGGTTTAGTGGCGAACCGGATGGCGAATTATTTACCCGTTGGATCCAGCTAGGTACATTTTCTCCTTTTATGCGTGCACACTCTGCTGGCGATACCGCTGAACGAGAACCTTGGAGCTTTGGTCAGTTTTTCGAAGATATTAACCGTAAGTTTATCGAATTAAGGTACCGTTTAATGCCTTACCTGTATTCGGTATTTTGGGAGCATCACCGTTATGGTTTTCCTATTTTAAGACCGCTGGTAATGCTTGAACAGGAAAATATCAGTAACAGTTTCCGTCAGGATGAGTTCTGTTATGGTGATAAATTGTTAATCTGCCCGGTTTTAGAGCAGGGTGCAATCTCCAGAAAAGTTTATCTTCCAAAAGGAACCTGGTATAACTTCTGGACAAATGAGGTATTGGATGGCGGTAACGAATATACCGTTGATGCCAAAATAGACAGTATGCCGATGTTTGTGCGTGCAGGTACAGTTTTACCAGAATATCCGGTAATGCAATATGTAGATGAAAAATCGATTACTGAAGTAATATTGAATATCTACCATAGCGATTACGAAGTAAATTCATATATGTACGAAGATCATGGCGATACATTTGCCTATGAGCAAGATATTTATCTGGAAAAGAAATTTACGGTAAAAGGCGATACACAAGCCATTAAGGTTAACCAACGTAATGAAGGTTTGTACACGCCTAATTATGAATTTTACGTTTGTAATGTTATTGGTGTAAAATTCCAGGTTAAAAAGATCATTATCGATAATAAAGAGGTGAAAGATTTTTATACCGATGATCAGAATATCCTGCACTTTCAGTGCAATAAAAACTTTACCGATATACAGATTTTAAGTCTGTAAATCTTTTAGCCCCAAATACTGTTTAGTACTTGGGGCTTCATTTATCTAGCCAGAATACCTATGCCAGCAGCAAAAAAACTTCCTGTAAAAAAAACATCTCAACCAATAATTGATAAACAGAAATCCGTTTGGATCCACAGTTTATTTACCGATTATGATATTGATCTTTTTCTTGTAGGAAAGCATTTCAGGCTTTATGAGAAAATGGGTTCACATTTAATTACCGTTGATGGGACGGCCGGAACTTATTTTTCAGTTTGGGCTCCAAATGCCATTCGTGTCAGTGTAGTAGGTGATTTTAATAATTGGGACAATAGTTCGCATTCGCTGAATGTGAGATGGGATAAATCCGGTATTTGGGAAGGTTTTATTCCTGGTATTGCCAAGGGCGAAGTTTATAAATATTTTGTCAAAGGCTTTGATGAATCGGAGCATTTAAAAGGCGATCCTTATGCCAGAAGATGGGAACTTCCTCCACAAACAGCTTGCATTGTTTGGGATACCGATTACACCTGGAAAGATAAAGCCTGGCTCAAAAAAAGGGCAAAGATAAATGCTTTGAACCAACCCATCTCGGTATATGAAATACATCTTGGCTCCTGGGAACGCGATCCGGCCGATCCGGAACGTATTTTAACCGCCAGGGAAGTAGCCGGCAGGTTGGTGCCTTATGTTAAGGAAATGGGTTTTACACATGTAGAACTAATGCCGGTAATGGAGTTTCCATATTTACCAAGTTGGGGATATCAGATTACAGGTTATTTTGGGGCAAGTTCACGTTATGGTTCTCCGCAGGATTTAATGTATCTGATTGATGAGCTCCATAAAGCAGATATTGCAGTGATATTGGATTGGGTTCCTTCTCATTTTCCAGGTGACAGGCATGGTTTGTATGAGTTCGACGGAACGCATTTGTACGAACACGCCGATATGCGGAAAGGCTTTCATCCCGATTGGAAATCATACATATTCAATTACGACAGAAATGAGGTGCGTTCTTTCCTCATCAGTAATGCTTTATTTTGGTTGGATCAATACCATGCTGATGGATTGAGGGTAGATGCCGTGGCATCGATGTTGTATTTCAACTTCTCCCGGGAAGATGGAGATGCCGCAACAAACGAATATGGAGGAAGTGAAAACCTTGGGGCTATACAATTTTTGCAGGACCTGAATGTTGCCGTTTATGGAAATTTTGAGGGTGTACAAACTATTGCAGAGGAAAGCAGCACTTATCCTGGTGTGACGCATCCGGTACATGCCGGTGGATTAGGGTTTGGAATGAAATGGATGATGGGTTGGATGAATGACACGTTAAAGTATTTTAAAGTTGAAACGCTCGGACGGAAACATCACCACCATCAGTTGAGTTTTAGCATGACTTATGCTTTTACCGAAAACTTCATGTTACCTTTCTCTCATGATGAAGTAGTGCACGGCAAATCGCCAATGCTTTATAAAATGCCTGGCGATGATTGGCAGAAATTCGCTAACCTGAGGGCACTTTATGGTTACATGTTTACTCATCCAGGCGCAAAATTGCTGTTTATGGGTAATGAATTTGGCGAAACCAATGAGTGGAACTTTACACAATCATTGGATTGGCATTTATTACAATATGCGCCACATAAAGGCATGCAGAAAACAGTTAAAGCTTTAAACTTTCTGTATCGCAAAGAACCTGCATTGTATCATTTCAATTTTAGTTATGAAGGTTTTCAATGGATTGATGCCGATAACACAAGCGAATCTGTGTTTGTGTATATGCGAAAAGGACCAAAGCCTAAAGATACTTTGGTTATTGCTATAAACTTAACTCCAGTGGTTCGGGAGAATTATAAAATCGGGGTACCGTTTAAAACCAAATGGACAGAGATTTTTAATACCGACGATCTTGTTTATTATGGAGGCGGCATAAACAACAGAGGCGATATTGTTCCAGATCTCAAAGAATATAATGAACAGGAATATTCAATAATTGTCGATTTGCCACCTTTGGCTGTAGTGGTTTTTAAAAGCAAGTAAAACCGTATTAAACCTCAGTTTGATTAACATTTATTCATACTGACTAATTTTAAGCTTATGAAACTAGCGTGATCGTCATGCTGAATTTATTTTATTAGCAGTTTTCATTGTTTAAAGGTCTAATAACCTGAGTTCGATTAATGTTTAAAAATTAATGCACTTTATTAGGACGAATTGGCTAGCCGTTTCGTCATGCTGATCCGATAGCTCTCGGATTTATTTCAGCATCTTTCCTGTTAAACTGCTTGCTATAAAGACCCTGAAACAAGTTCAGGGTGACGGCTATGAACGAAAAATGTATGTAGTATAACTTTAAAGGAATATCTTAACGATAATTACAACATATCAAGTCACAAATAATAAATGTTATCTAGGTTTAGGTACAAAAAGAGATTACGGATATGCTATTGATGATTAGTCAGAAAACCGCATATCAATTTAAATAAGAAAAGCTTCCCATTGCTGGAAAGCTTTCTTAAACCCTGGAGTGGAAGCTTCCAGAGAGGGTGCAAAGATACAATAACCATTTTATCTTGCAAGTATTATTTTTAGAATAATATTTATCCTAACAACAGTTGTATGGATTTTATTGTAAGGTGTTGATAATTAGTGTTTAATATTTTTTTACATTAAAATTTATTCTTTCGGTATGGATCGAATATCATCCAATTTGGATTAAGGTTTGCGCCTTCAACCATAATCTACCTGTTCTGACAGACATCAATAAACTAATATCCTAACAAATCATGGTACTTACCCTAAAGTGTCGCAAGCGGCCATAGGGTGCGAAGGTTTAATGGTAGGCTAAAATTTCCATCCTTAAAATAGACCCAATACCTCTAAGTGATTTATTTTTGGTTGATAAATATTTATAAAACAGGCGTTTAGGTCTTGATTGAAAGGCTTTAATGAATAAAGTGAACGGATAATGTAGCGTTGGTTCGCAATACTTTTGTATTGCGAGTAAACAAACAAACTTAATTTTACGTTATCCCAAATCTACATTGAAAAGGCGCTCCGGTCAATTTTTATTGGTATTTGTGTTATTTTTTATACCTGCATATTTATATGCACAGTGTGAAAATACAGCGCGTACATACGCAAACTTTCAGGGTGCATATCTTGATGGATTGGGTGTTCTTGGAGTGGGAAATTTATATGGTAGCATCACTAATGCGTCGAATGCTGTAAACGGACAGGTTAAAGATGCATCAACCTTATCAGTTCCAATTGGCGTTGTTGGGCTTACAGGTTCGGCTACACAATTTCTGGAATTTACTACTGATGGTACCAATGCAGGTAAACGTACAATTGCTGCAAATACTCCTGTAACAGTTAAACTGGCTTTACCAAAGGAACTTCTTGGACTTTTGAGCAGCTTTGAGATTGGAAGTTTTACCGATCTACATACTGTTGCAGGAAATAAACCCTTACTTGGTTATGGATATGATCCTGGCTATGATGCAACGAGGAGTCCGATTTATACTTCTGCCAATATTGCTGGTGTAATCGGCGGGGGAGGAGAGATGGAGATCAGGGTAACACCTACACAGGCTTTTAATGGCATATATATCAAGATTGTTGGTGCAGTAGTATCTACGGCTTTATCAATAAAAGTTTTCCATGCCTATATGATGGAGCTGAGTACAGGATCAATCAATTGCGACGAGGCGATTGATGTGCTCTCAGGTGTAAAGCCAACTCCTTTAGGTGGTATTGCAAACCTAACTGGTACTGTTACCAATCCCTTTAATGCCATTGATGTAGATCCAAATAGCTTCGCACTGATTGATGTGGGCACTTCCGTGCTAAATCAGGTATATCTTACAACTATTTTTAATAAACCTTCACAGCCTGCCGATTCGGTTAGCATCATACTCGAAAATCCCGGTGGCGGGCTATTAGATCTGAGCCTTTTAACAGGTTTTACCATACAGCCTTATTTGAATGGGGTAGCAGCTGGGCCAGTATTTACAAACACTAGTACATTTTTGAACCTTAAGTTACTTCCCGGATCAACAAGTAAATATGTCTTAACGTTTTTGGTAACCGATGCATACGACCGTTTGGAGATCACAATGGGCGGAATTACTGATGCATTTAGCCGTTTAAATATTTACGACATTAAACGTAAACTGGCAAAACCACGCACATTGGTTGATCCTTCAACTACAGATGAAAAAATGGTTTGCCAGGGGCAAACTGCAACTTTTTCTGTTCTGAATGCACAGACCTGTACTGAATACAAATGGTACGATGCCGAAACGGGCGGTAATTTATTGTATACCGGTTTAACCTTCACTCCTCCAAATACGCTGGCTGCAGGAGATTACAATTATTATGTTCAGGCTAGCAGAACGTATTGTGTTACTGCTGTTTCTGAAAGATTGAGGATAAAACTTAAGGTTAATCCCTTACCTGCACTTACAGTACCTGGGGTTGTAATCTGTACTGGCTCTTCAACAGTGCTCTCGGTTACTGCGCCTGATGCAGGTTTTACCTATAATTGGTATTCATCATCTTCTGGTGGAACCCCATTTAATATCGGCACCACTTATACTACTCCTACCTTAATGGCTACTACTATTTATTATGTAGAAGCAGTTAACACAGCAACAGGATGTAAAAATGCTGGCGGCGCTCTGGCTGTAGAAGTTAAAGTAAAACAGTATGCTCCTGTACCTACAATAAACGGCCCAGCTAACATGTGTGCAGGTACAAGTGAAACATTTACAAATATTTATCCAGGCGGAACATGGAGCATGGGTAATGCAGCCACTGGAACAATAGATGCAACGGGTAAAGTTACCGCGGTGGCTGCGGGTAATACGGTGATTAGTTATACAGTTGCTGATGATGCTATTTATTGTGGTAAAAAAGTAGATTTCGCTTTAACCGTAAATCCACAGCCCGATTTAATATTGGGGTCGGATGCGAGTATTTGTGAAGGATTAACCACAACGAAAATTACTTACAGCAATCCTGTTTTTAACCCGATTACCTATAGTATTTCCTGGGCGGGGAATTTACTCCCTGGCGTTTCAAGTCAAAGCTTGCCAGCAAATGAAATTACAATCAACGTTCCATCAAATACACCGGTAGCTGTATATCAAGGGGTATTGACCATTAAAAATGCAAATGGCTGCGAACGGGCTATCCCATTTAGTTTTAGGGTAAAGCTTGTGCCACATAAACCAACAGTATCCATTAATTAAAAAAGAAAATAAATTATTCATCCCTAACAAATTAACATCATGACAAAAAAATCTACAAAACTAAATCTAAGAATCTTTGCATTCTTAATGCTCTTATTGCCGCTGGGTGCCTTTGCGCAGACTACAACGTACGTTTGTGGGGCAAATTCTGCTACTTTGACACCTGATTTTCAGGGGTATGTGCCTGTTGCAGGAGATAAGGTTATTTGGAAAGATGGAACAACAACCGTAGAAACAATTACTTTTCCAAATGCAGATGGTGGTAAGTACGTTACTCCGACAACCTTAAGTGAGGGTGCTCACGAATACACTGTACAGGTAATACCAGCTGACGCAAATTTATGTCCTGGTGATGTATCTGATAAAATTAATATTTATAAACTTCCAGCGCCTGTCGTTACAGCAGCATCATCTGTTCCTTCAGCCTGTGTTGATTTGACCACCAGACCGGTAGTGACTGTTGCTCTGTCGTCCACTGCTCCACCAAGTGGTGTTACCATTGCCTATAATTGGACTGTTACATTAGATGGTGTTACGAAAACACTTTCTGATATAGCAGATCAAACCGGTAATTCCCTTACAATGAAGTCGGGTATTGCCACAGGTACTTATGTTTTTTCTGTAGAAGCAAGTTACAATGGCAACGGTGCGCCGATTCTACCAGCTGCTAACTGTAAGGATATCAAAACTGTTACCGTTATCCTAACGCCTAAACCAGGAAAACCTACAATAACAGTTGGCTAGTAGGTTAATCGATTCATGATGTTTAACAGGTTAGGGATAATTGTGTTCGGTGTGCTGCTGCTTTCTGCAGCAGCATGCTTTGCGCAATCTAGCAATCCGAACACGCTGAACCTTAAACCAGGCGTAACTGTTAAACTGAGGGCCAATGGTACAGGTGCTACCTCTTATCAATGGTTCAAAAATGGAAACGCCTTATTAGGCGCTACCGAGCAAGATTATGTGGTAAATGCTGCCGGAAAATATACGGTTATTACTTTTAGTTTAGGTGGCTGTAGTTCAGACCTCTCCGAAGAGATGGAAGTGATTATGGAATCACAGATCTCAGCAGATGTTTCCATCGTTAAAAGGTCAGAAAGTAGGCAGGTAATAAATACAGAGACATTTAAATACAATTTATTGGTTCGCAACAATGGCCTGGGCATGGCTACCAACCTACAGGTGAAAGACGATCTTCCGGAAAATCTAACCTTTGTAAGTGTCGATCCTGCTGTTGTTGGTACTGCAAGTTATAACGATCAAACCAAAACAGTTTCCTGGGCTATACCATCACTTGCTAATGGCAGTTTTGTTGAACTGATCATTAATGTAAGGTCGATGAAACCTGGTAATGTGGTTAATCGTGCTACTGTTACGATTGATGAACCAGATCCCGATCCATCAAATAACATTTCTGTGGATACCAAGGAAATTACCGGACTTAAAATCCCAAATGTGTTTACCCCAAATGGTGATGGAAAAAATGAAACCTTTCTTATTGAGCGGTTGGACCTTTACAGCGAAAATCAGCTTACCATTATTAATCGTTGGGGAAGTATGGTCTATGAAAAGAAAGGCTATTTAAATGACTGGACAGCGAACGGTCTGGTAGATGGAACTTATTTCTATGTGATTAAGGTAAAAACGGCAAGTGCTCAATGGCAGGAATTTAAAGGCTACGTAACCGTAATGAGATAGATGAAAGTTAAAATGTGAGGATATGAAAAAGATAGTTTTAACGACATTGTTTAATTTATTCTGCCTTTGTCTGTTTGCTCAGCAGAATGCACAGTTTGGACAATATATGTTTAATGGTTTGTATATCAATCCGGCTTATGCCGGCTACAAGGAAGAACTCTATATGCAGGCTTTCGTCCGGGCTCAATGGACAGGTGTTCAAGGCGCTCCCCAAACGCTTTCCATATCAGTAGATGAAGCAGTTAAAGAAGAAACTCTGGGTTTGGGTTTATTGGTATCTAAAGATAAAATTGGCGCGCAGAACTCGTTAAACTTATCAGGCAATTTTGCTTATCGCATTAAATTAGACCGTACTGAAACCAATGTACTTGCATTTGGCGTTGGAATTGGTGTAATGCAGATGGGACTGAACGGGAGTTTACTAGATCCGAACGAAACTGGCGACAACAGGATTCCGACAGGATATGAGAGTAGGACTGTGCCGGATGTCAGGGCGGGTGTACATTATTCGAATGAGAAATTCTTTATCGGTTTCTCTGCCAATAACTTGCTTACGCAGTATCTTCCGGTTTTTAGGGATAATAACCTCCTCAATATTGCTTCCAAGCCGCATTTTTATTTAGCCGCTGGTATGGTATTCCCAATGAATGATGATTTTATGTTCAAGCCTACTTTTTTGATTAAAGATGATTTGAATGGGCCAACCTCATTAGATCTTAACGCTTTTTTAATGATCAGGGAAAAGCTTTGGTTAGGTGCAGCGTATAGAACCTCTGTAAAGCTTTATCCTAAGCCAGCAGTGCAAAACAATTTAAGGGCAAGAAGTGCTATCGGACTGGTTACCGAGTTCTTTATCCGTGAAAACTTGCGGATTGGCTATGGTTACGACTACAGTTTAAATAAATTGGGTAACTATGATTATGGCTCACACGAAGTTTCCATTGGTTATTACCTGCAAACTGCAAAAAGCAGAAGACCAAAGTGTTACTTCTGATAGTAAAGTTCCTCTAAGCCTGACTCACTATTTTTTAGGCTAAACTAAATTTCTTTAAAAATATACTGCCTTGCTATTCGCTTTCTCTGGCAATCTTTGTTTTAAATAGTTACTCTTACAAGCAAGTGTTGGTTGTAAGACTGGTTTATCTGGGGATAAGCTCTTTTTTACTACGGTAAAAGCGCATGATCGTGCTGCATTTAAAGCATTCTACAAGAAGTATTCTGCAGCAATTTATGGTAATATCGTAAGGCCGTATAGGTGACGAAGAAAAAGCTAAATTAATTTTAGAACAAACATTCTGTAAAGCTTGATATTATTTTCCACAATTTGATGAGACTAAATTCAGAATTTTTATCTGGATAAATCAGTATGCACTTCAAAACATTAAAGAATATACATTACAAAGCTTGTAGACAGCATAATGGGTACGTTATTCTACTTTATTTTTATATATCATTTAAAATTGCTATAATTAAGGGTCTAAAGTCTATCTCTGTTTGTTTATGCTCGAATCCCGTAAGGTATTTTTGGTGAGCGCTGTTTTAAATTATTTCAGCAGTTTATGTCCAATAACCTCTGGATTTATCCAGGAAATAAAAAAAAATGTAGAGCCTCTTCTAATCAGGAAGAATAAATACATTTTATCACCTCTTGATAATAATGATTATGTTTTTTTTGTAGTATCTGGTTTGGTAAGAGGTTTTATTAAAGATGGTAATAAAGAGATTACCACCTGGATTAGTTTAGGAGATGAATTGATTGGGGCGATTCAACATCCCGATGAATACCACAAGCCCTCTATTGAATATTTGCAGGCATTGGAAAATTCAGAATTAGTTGCCATTCCGCGCTTATTGATTAATAAGCTTTATGCCAATTACCAGGAAACGAATGTTATTGTCAGAAAGATTTTAGCACTTCAGTATCATGTCGCCTCTGAGCGGGCTATAATTGCAAGAATACCTTCAGCAGAAAGGCGTTATGAAAAATTCCTGGAACTAAATTCCGTTGATATATCCAGAGTACCTTTAAGGTGTTTAGCCAGTTATTTAGGCATGCGCTTAGAAACACTTAGCCGTATACGCAGTAAGTTGGTAAGAAAGCGCTGATATAATGGGTGAAAATGTTTCTCAGTTGATCTCAATTATAGCAGGTTAGCCGATCCGTGAGGGAAATATACATATGCTCGCATATTACTATGTATTTTTTTACCGATTAATATGCAACATGGATCTGCACATGCTAAATACTGCATTTGTGGGCGTTTAGGTTGCACTTATAAGCCACTCTGCTAAGGAAATTTTATTTGTTTATGTTTAGGGTACGCGCTTCTCTAAAACCAAAACAGATTTATTGAAGAATTTTTCGTTTTTTTTCATTTAAATTCAAATCTTCATCAAATCTTAATCTTTCTGCCGTAATATTGTAGGCATAAGGGGTGAGAGCCTTATACCAACTTCATAAGTTGAGAGCGTTAATTTAGATAGGGGATGTAGCCAGTGGCTACATCCTTTTTTTTGCGTTATTAATGTTAGTAATTCAGATGAGAGGTAGTTGTTGATATTGTAATCAAAATATTTTTAGGTTTTGGAAATAAAGGAGTTATATTAATAGATTAGTATGGTTCCGCCAGTCGCTATGGCTATTACGAAAAATTCGGAGCTATCGCTGTTATCGGGTTTTTTTAATAAAAGGTTTCCTTTAATTGTTATATGCTTATAAATTATACTTTTTTACAAGGCTAATTTTCATGGATGGTAAAAAGTTTTGTGCTGTTTATCAGATTGCATATCTTCATCAAATGAAAAATGTCTCTCTGCTTCTTTTATATCTCATGATCTTTTGTTTTCTTTTTCTTGATAGTTATGCCCATCCTGAAGAATACCATACAGATACCAATGTGATTGCTGTTTGGCGGCATAAAACAACTGGGAGATAGAAAAGCTGAATAAATGAAAATACAGATCATAAGTGATTTACACCAGGAATTTGGGCTTTCTGAATTAACCTTCAAAAATGCCGATTTGATAATTTTAGCTGGGGACATCAATCTCGGAACAAAAGGTATAGTGTGGATCAAAGAAAATATCCCTAATAAACCTATAATTTATGTTTAGGTAATCACGAGTATTATAAAGGCACATATCCTAACACTCTTCGTAAAATAGTAGAACTTTCTAAAGGCTCAAATGTTAATGTGCTCGAGAATAATTTTTTCGAATTTGAAGGAATAAGATTTCATGGGGCAACTTTATGGACCGATTTTTCCCTGTTTGGCAATCCTGTTGAATATGGTATCATTTGCCAAAGTAAAATGAACGATTATAAGTTAATCAGGCGCGATCCGTCTTATTCAAAGTTGAGAACAATAGATACTTATAAAATCCACCAGATTTCTAAAAACTGGCTGCAAAAAAGTCTTGAAGAATCAAAGGCATATAAAAATATTGTTATTACCCATCATGCACCAAGCATCAGGTCTGTACCAAAGGAGTATAAAAATGATCCAGTTGCTTCAGCTTATGCATCAGATCTTGAAGATGTTATTATCAAATACAAACCTGCTTATTGGATTCATGGTCATATCCATACTCCGGTCAGGTATAACATAGATCGGACAGAAATTATCTGTAACCCACATGGATATATAAATGAAAAATATAATGGTTACGATAAAGAATTGATAATAGAAGTATAAGACTGCAATTAGTGCATGTAAGTATTAATAATAAATGTTATGGATTGTTTAATTAACAAAATTGTAGGGCTATTAGATAAAAGTGACTATGAAGGCCATTGGGACTTTATCAATTATTGCATTGACGGCCTTTGGTTGGATGAAAAAATTGATAAGCTATATCCTAACAATATGTATAAAGGGCTTATTCCGACACTTGTATATTGGATGGAGATAGAGGCAGAAAAAGCTTTGGTTTGGAAGCGGATAATGCCAGAAGAAAACCAAACGACTATCTGTCCAATTTTGATGTGTCCTGCTGATAATGATTTTTCTTGTACTTTAATTGTCGCAGAGATTAGAAATTGTGGTAACACTATAAAATGGAAAAGAATAGGAGTAGATCAAACAAAAGAATGGGAACCGGAAGTTGTTGGTACCAGTGTTGAATGGTTTGATAAAATAGAAGAACTAAACTTCGATAAAAAAGAATATTTATTAATGTTGGCAAATTTTAAAGATAGATTGGTGTTTGATGAAATAAGAATTAAGGAAAATGGTTAAAAAAGAATCTTAATTCAATTCCTTCTTAAATAAGAAAAGGGACAACTTATCCAAGCTTGTCCCTTTTTTCTAACCAAATATAAACCTGTTATGAGCCAGGCTTTGTCTTTAACTTTCTTTCTAAACCGGGGTTTATCCAGGAAGTGATTTATCTTTTTTTATTGTTAACAAACATCGTTCCGTTTATTACTCTACAAATATAGTAAAAAAAATGATAGTGTAAAAAATACACTAAGAAAATTTTAAGTATTTTTTTTGTCATTTTTTATTTCCTGTTCTTTTTTCGTGAGCTTTTGGGATTTAAAATGATCGTATTGCAAATATAAGGTTAAAATATGTTAACGAATTGTTAAATATTATCAATTTATAGTATTATTTAGTCAAATGTTACTTGGTTATGGGTATAAAGTTGATTTAGCCTGACTTTTTTGAAATTATTTTAGTTTTTCTGCTTTGTAAGTGAATTTTGCAGATTAAAATTTTATATAATTAATTTTTTGAGTGATTTTGAAATGTGATTTTACAGGTGAAAATATTGTTTAAAACAAAAAAGGCAACATTAATTGAATAATGTTGCCTTTTATATGGTTTGAAAATCGCTTAAAGCATTTTTTCGTTACAAACTTGCATAGTATTCTACAAATTTAGCTAATGCAGAAGAATATCCCCATTCGTTGTCGTACCATGATACCACTTTAACGAAATTATCATTTAATGAAATACCAGCTTTAGCATCAAAAATTGAAGCATGGTCATCACCAATGAAGTCAGAAGAAACAACTTCATCTTCAGTATAAGCCAACACACCTTTTAATTCGCCTTCAGAAGCTGCTTTCATAGCGGCCTTAATTTGCTCGTAAGTAGCAGGTTTCTCTAAACGTGCAGTTAAATCTACTACTGAAACGTCAGCAACAGGAACACGGAAAGACATACCAGTTAATTTACCTTTTAATTCAGGTAAAACCATACCTACAGCTTTAGCAGCGCCGGTAGAAGAAGGAATGATATTAGAAAAACCACCACGGCCACCTCTCCAGTCTTTAGCAGAAGGACCATCAACTGTTTTTTGAGTTGCTGTTACGGCGTGGATTGTACTCATTAAACCTTCAACGATACCGAAGTTATCATTTAAAACTTTAGCAATTGGTGCTAAACAGTTCGTAGTACAAGATGCATTCGAAACAATAGTTTGGTCTGCAGTTAATTTATGGTGGTTAACGCCCATTACATAAGTAGGGATATCGCCATCTTTAGCAGGGGCAGAGAAAACTACTTTTTTAGCACCGGCAGCGATGTGTTTTTCTGCATCGGCACGGGTTAAGAATAAACCTGTTGATTCGATTACCACTTCTACACCTACAGCATCCCATTTCAAATCAGCTGGGTTTCTTTCTGCAGTTACGCGGATGGTTTTGCCATTAACAACTAAATTACCATCAACAACTTCAATAGTGCCATCAAATTTGCCATGTGTAGTATCATATTTTAACATGTATGCCATATAATCTGGCTCGATTAAATCGTTAATCGCTACAATATCCAATCCTCTTTTTAATGCGGCTCTGAAAACCAGTCTGCCGATACGGCCAAAGCCGTTTATTCCAATTTTGCTCATTGTTTTGTTAATTAGTGTAATGTTTTAATAAATTTTGTATTGGTTCTTTAATGATGCTTTTAATCTTTAAATCATATTTGCCGGCCACAAACCTTAAACGGTCTTCGAGTTCGGCAGCTACTTTGCCTACAATATGCAGTTCACTATCTTTATGTTTCTGCGATGTAGGCAGAACATAGGTTTCGAAGTATTTTTCGAATCCCTCATCAATCAGTTTACTGATATATTCGTGTTTGCTGTTATGGGTAATGAAATCGAAAAATGAGGTTAGAAATATATTTGCCTGTGGCTTATTATAAATACGTTCTAATATTTGAGGGCGGTCCAGATTGTGTGTTAATATAAATTTGGCCTCAATATCCTGTGGCATTTTTTTGCTTAAAAATTCTTTTAGGAGTATTTTTCCAAAATAATTCGAAGAACCTTCATCGCCCAATATATAACCTAACCCAAAGTTGTTATTTATTGGCTTTTTCCCGTCGAAGTAAGCACAGTGTGCACCACTTCCCAGCATACCAACAATACCTGGCTGATCATAACAAGCTGCTTTAGCAGCGCCAAACAAGTCATTTTCTACTACAATTTTACTGTATTTAAAAAATGATGCCAGGGTTTTGGCCAATTCCTCTTTTCTGTCTGCTGATGATGCCCCGGCTGCAAAAAAATAAATTTTCTTTATGTTTTCTGCATTGTTAACTAAGGTTACTTTTTTGTTTAAAATCTGTAAAATCGTTTTTGGATCAACAAAGCAAGGGTTCAGGCCCGTAGTATTACAATGTGCTACCACCTGTCCATTTTGTGTTATTTTCCAAAATGCTGTTTTCGATCCGCTATAAACAACTGCTACCATATTATATTGAAAGTACCTCTGTCATTTCCATTAAATCGGGCTCGAGTTTAAAAGAATGAGCAGTTAAAGCCTCTCTTATGCTGGTTAATTTTATTTCATTTCCTTTTAAACCGACCATTTGCTCCGTTTCGCCCGCAATTAACGCATTTACCGCGGCAAAACCTAAACGACTGCCCAAAATTCTGTCGAAACTGCTTGGGCTACCGCCACGTTGAAGGTGGCCAAGTATGGTTACTTTGGTGTCGTAATGATCAAAAGTTTCTTTTACCTTTTTAGCAATATCGTAAGCACCGCCTTGTTTATGGCCTTCTGCCACAATAACGATACTTGATGATTTTTTTGTTGCTGCACCTAAGGCCAGTTTATTAATCAATTCATTTACGCTGGTTTCCTTTTCAGGCAACAAAACCGCTTCGGCACCGCTTGCAATTGAACTCCTGAGTGCAATGCAGCCAGAATCACGTCCCATTACCTCTATAAAGAATAAACGGTCGTGCGCATCTGCTGTATCCCTGATTTTATCAATTGCTTCTATTACAGTGTTAATCGCTGTATCGTAACCTAAAGTAAAGTCCGATCCTACTAAATCGTTATCAATAGTTCCTGGTATACCGATCACTTTAACTCCAAAAGTTTCCGAAAAACGTTTAGCTCCGGTAAATGTTCCATCGCCACCGATGACCACTAATCCATCGATATTGTTTTTCTTTAAGTTGTTATAGGCAATCTGCTGACCCTCGTCTGTTTTAAATTCTAAACAGCGTGCAGTTTTTAATATGGTGCCGCCCAGGTGTAAAATATTACTTACAGAACGGGCGTCCATTGGTTTTATGTTGTCGGTTATTAAACCCTGGTAACCTTGCATTACACCAAACATGTTAATGCCATGGTAAATTCCGGTACGAACAACAGCTCTGATTGCTGCATTCATTCCAGGGGCATCGCCTCCAGAAGTTAATACAGCTATATTTTTTATATTTGGCTCCATCTTTATAATACGAATATAGTGTGTATTTTTTACACTAAGTAATTTATTTTATTTTTTTTACTTAATATTGAAAGTCATACCTTTATCTGCTTAAAATAACTAAATTTTACTTTGGAACAAATTTTACCTCACTTAGATTCTGTATTCTCGATAGATTGCGTTTTGTTTGGATTTGATGGTAAGGAATTAAAAATCCTGCTAATTGAAAGGAATGAAGAGCCATTTAAAGATTGGTGGGCACTGCCCGGTAATATTGTTGGCCCTGATGAAAGTTTAGATCAATCAGCCTCCCGGATTTTGTACGAGCTTACCGGTTTGCGCGGTATTTACATGGAGCAGTACTATGCTTTTGGCGATCCACACAGGCACCCACAAGGTAGGGTAATTACTTTGGCATACTATGCTTTGATTCGTTTGGGTGGAGATAAAGAATTACGCCCGATCAGTACTTACGCCAAACGTGCAAATTGGCTACCAATTACCGATCTGCCTAAACTGGCTTTCGATCACCAGAAAATTTACGATAAAGGATTAGAAAAAATAAAACGACGGATTAAACACCAGCCTATTGCTTTCGAACTCTTGCCAGAGAAATTTACCTTAACACAATTGCAGCATGTGTATGAGCTGGTTTTGGGTAAAAAACTCGATAAAAGGAACTTTAGAAAGAAGATTGTAAGTTTCGGGGTATTAAAAGAACTCGACGAAAAACAAAAAGGTGTGTCGTACCGAGCAGCTACTTTGTACCGCTTTGATAAGCGTAAATACGCGAAACTTTTTGGTAAGGAGATTTCTTTTTAGTGGAGAGGGTTGAGCGGAGGGCGTTAAGCGTGGAGCGGAGAGTTGAAAGAAAGAAAAAAATAATTAAACCTGTTATACAAGCAAAAAAATCCCGGTTTGAAATTTCAAATCGGGATTTTTTTGCTTGTATATATTATACTTTATAGGACTCTGGACTAAAGACTCCAGACTTAGGACTGAAGTCTAAGCCTTAGGCGCTAACTCCAGGTGGTAATGAACAAGGTCATCTATAGGAGAGCGGATAATTTTACCTACCCCCATTTCGTAACGGTCGGCTACAATACTTAAAATATCACGGAAGCTATAGCCAACAGAACCCACACAGTTTAATTTGTGGTCTTTGTAGTTAGGATAGTGGATGACCAAAGCTTCGAAAAATGCAGTAAAAGCATAATCAATGGTAGCAAAGGCATAATCCTCATAGTTATCTTTAAAATCGTATAAGAATTTACTAAAGCTTGCGCAGAAACGGTTTGGCAATGGCTTATTGTAAATGTTATCGAAAATATCTTCGTTGGTTAAGGCATAGTTATCGTAAAAAGCTTCACGTAAGCCTTTCGGCATATAACCTTTCATGTAATCGCTCAAAATGCGCTTACCGATGTACGAACCACTACCTTCATCACCCAGGAAATAACCTAATGAATCGATGTTCATGGTAATTTCAGATCCATCGTAAAGACATGAGTTAGTACCTGTACCTAAGATAGCGGCAAATCCTGGCTCGTTTCCAAGAAGTGCCCTCGAAGAGGCAAGTAAATCATGGCCTACAAAAATTATTGCATTGATAAAGATTTGTTGCATGGCATCGGCCACAATCTTAACATTTGCAGGTGTAGAACAGCCGGCACCGTAGTAATAAACTGCTGTTAATTTCTCTCTTTCCAAGTGGTCTGGAAGAGTCTCATTCAAAGACTTTACAATGTACTCTCCTTTGGAAAAATATGGATTGTAACCTTCGGTGTTAAAGTAAATTTTTCTGCCGGCCTCGTTAATCAAACACCAATTTGTTTTGGTAGATCCGCCGTCTGCAATTACTATCATTTTATTTATTTTTGGTTTTAGCACGATAAAAGTATAAAAAGTCTTATATTTTGTATCCTTTTTTTTAATAATTTTTTAACAATTTGTTATTGTCGGAAATTAAGTGTGTAAAAAATACACTATATAGGTTCTTTAATCACCGAAAAACCTTAAAATTATACCAGAAAAGGCATTGGTCTTTTTTTTAACGTCAAAAATATTTTACAACAAAATAGCAAAATGAATAATAGATTTTTAGATTTCAGGAGCGATACGGTAACCAGGCCAACGGCAGGAATGTTGGATGCAATGATGAATGCAAAAGTGGGCGATGACGTTTTTGGAGAAGATGAAACGGTGCATACATTGGAGACAAAACTGGCCTCCACCTTTAATATGGAAGCCGGATTATTTTGCCCGTCGGGAACGATGACCAACCAGATTGCAATCAAGTGTTTTACCCAGCCTATGGACGAGGTAATCTGTGATCAGACTGCGCATGTTTACCGTTACGAAATTGGGGGCATTGCCTTCCACTCCGGCGCGTCAGTAAGGCTTTTGCATGGCGAACGCGGAATTTTGACGCCAGAGCTGATAGAGCCTGAAATCAACGAAGATAATATTCACTATCCCAACTCCAGTTTAGTTGTTTTGGAAAATACAGTGAATAAAGGTGGCGGAAGCTGTTATACCTTATCGCAGATTGCGCCTATTCATCACCTTTGTAACATAAAAGGACTAAAGCTGCATTTAGATGGTGCGCGTATTTTTAATGCACTAACGGCCACAGGCGATAAGGCAGGCGAATATGGTAAATATTTTGATGGCATTTCGGTTTGTTTATCTAAAGGACTCGGTGCACCAGTGGGTTCTGTATTATTAGGCAATAAACAAATGATCCATAAAGCACGGAAAATCAGGAAAGCTTTTGGTGGGGGCATGCGCCAGGCCGGATTTTTAGCCGCGGCCGGTATTTATGCGCTTGATAACCATGTAGAACGTCTAAAAGATGATCATGCCCATGCGCAAGCTTTGGCTAATGCTTTAGCTACCGCAAAATATGTAAAATCGGTAATGCCGGTAGAGACAAACATTGTAATCTTCGAAGTAGAAAAAGGATCAGCAGAGAAAATTGTAAGCCAGTTAAAGGAAAAAGGATTGCATTGCAATACCACCAGCGCGAGTACCATTCGTTTGGTTACCCATTTGGATTTAAGCCCTGAAATGATTGATCAGGCAATTGAAATAATATTACATTTGTATTAGTCGGAGGTCCGAAGTCGGGAGCCCGAAGTCAATAGTTTTATAGTTCATGGTCAATAGTCAGATAGTTCATTTACAATCTGCATATACACAAAGTCTAACCAAAATGCCCGAAAACTCCAAACCCCATACCCCAATCTCCAAACTCTTAATCGCTAACCGTGGCGAAATTGCTTTGCGTATTATGCGTTCGGCAAAGGAAATGGGAATTAAAACGGTTGCTGTTTTTTCTGAAGCAGACCGGAATGCACTGCATGTACGTTACGCCGATGAGGCAGTTTGTATTGGCCCGGCTCCCTCTAATCAGAGTTATTTGGTCGGTGAGAAAATTATCGATGCCTGTAAACTAACGGGGGCTGAAGCCATTCATCCGGGATATGGTTTTTTATCAGAAAATGCAAATTTTGCACAAATGGTTGCCGATGCCGGACTCATTCTGGTTGGTCCTTCTCCGCAGGCTATGGAAACCATGGGTAACAAATTATCAGCAAAGGCAGCAGCACTAAAATATAACATCCCGATGGTTCCCGGAACGGAAGAAGCCATTCAGGATGTAAACGAGGCAAAACAGCGTGCAATCGAAGTTGGTTTCCCGATATTAATCAAAGCTGCTGCGGGTGGTGGGGGTAAGGGAATGCGTATTGTAGAGCGGGCTGAAGATTTTGAAGAACAGATGCAGCTTGCCGTAAGCGAGGCTACCTCAGCCTTTGGCGATGGAGCTGTTTTTATCGAACGTTATGTTACCTCTCCAAGACACATCGAAATACAGGTCCTGGGCGACACTCATGGCAATATTGTTCATCTTTTTGAACGTGAGTGTTCTGTGCAGCGGCGTCATCAGAAAGTAGTAGAAGAAGCCCCGTCAGCTGTTTTAACTGAAGAAATCAGGCAGCAAATGGGGAAATGCGCGGTAGATGTAGCCCGTTCGGTAAATTATACCGGAGCGGGTACGGTAGAATTTATTTTAGATGAGAACCTCGATTTCTTTTTCCTGGAAATGAATACCCGCTTGCAGGTAGAGCATCCGGTAACTGAACTGATCACTGGCATAGATCTGGTAAAAGAACAACTAAAAATTGCTTCAGGAGAAAAATTGAGTTTTAGTCAGGAGGACTTAAAAATCAGTGGACATGCCATAGAACTTAGGGTATATGCCGAAGATCCGGCAAATAATTTCCTGCCTGATATTGGTGTTTTGCAGACTTACAGCACACCTAAAGGCAATGGAGTAAGGGTTGATGATGGTTTTGAGCAGGGCATGGAAATCCCGATTTATTATGATCCGATGATTGCAAAATTGATCACTTACGGAAAAGATAGGGAAGAAGCCATAGCGCGAATGGTGAGGGCTATCGAAGAATATGATATTACGGGGATAGAAACTACTTTGGGTTTTGGTAAGTTTGTAATGCAGCACGAAGCTTTTAAAACGGGTAATTTTGATACGCATTTTGTAGGTAAATACTTTAAGCCCGAAAGTTTAAAGGTGCAGGATGAAACCGAAGCTTTAATTGCCGCGGTAATTGCTGCAAAACTGTTTGAAAAGAAAGGGGGGAAGTTAGGTGATGCAGTGGTTAAAAATAGCTCTGATTGGAGAAAAAATAGGTTGAAGTATTAAAATAGATGAATTGTCATCCGATAGCTATCAGATGCGAGAAGGCTTTTTCAGCCGACGAAGCAATCTTACAACTGTCGCTATTAGCGAACGCATTAAGATTGCTTCGTGCCTCGCAATGACGCCCCTTGTTATTGTAATCTGTCAATGGTAGTGAAGTGCAATGAAGTCGAGAAATTTATCTAGGTAGATATCTCCATTCCGCTGCGCTCCAGTCGAGATGACGAACAGTTGCGCGGGAATGACGTGTAGAAAAAAGAGAAGTATAAAATGTTTACAGGAATTATAGAAACACTTGGCGAGGTTACTGCCATTAAAAACGACCATACCAATATCCACTTTACAGTTTCATCGGCCATCAGTCATGAGCTTAAAATAGACCAAAGTGTAGCCCATAACGGCGTATGTTTAACGGTAGTGGCGCTGAATGATGGAACACATACGGTTACCGCAATTGATGAAACCCTCAACAAAACCAATTTAGGGGATTTAAAAGTGGGCAGTAAAATTAACCTGGAACGCTGTATGCAGATGAATGCCCGTTTAGATGGACATATTGTACAGGGCCATGTAGACCAGACTGCTGTTTGTGTGAAACGCGAAGAACTGGACGGTAGCTGGGAGTACCGCTTTAAATATGATGCTTCAGCCGGAAATGTAACTGTAGAAAAAGGTTCTGCCTGTGTAAACGGGATCAGTTTGACGGTAGTAAATTCCGAGCCAGATGAATTTTCGGTATTTATCATCCCATACACTTTTGAACATACCAATTTACAGGAGGTTGGGGTTGGTGATACCGTAAATCTAGAATTCGATATTATCGGCAAGTATGTTGCCAGATTAATGAATAGATAATTTTTATCACCTTTTTCAGATTAATGGTCTGTTTTATAGTTGTTTGAGTGGTGATTGGCGTTATTTTAACGCTTAATTTTTCATGACAGTGCAGGATGGTTGGTTGAATTATATTGCTGAATATAGTAGTGTTAAAATTAAAAAATTTAACACTAACCATTTATGAACAGAATTTCCCGCATGTTAAGCGCAATGTTTACCATTGCTTTACTATTTTTATTTACAGAGAATGCTTCAGCTCAAAAAATCTCCTTAAAAGATTTAACTGTTGAGCATTTGGTAAATCCTTTTAGTGTTGATAACCCAAAGCCCAGATTTAGCTGGAAAATTATTTCAACAGCAAAAAACACCAAACAGAAAAACTACGAAATCAGGCTGGGTACCTCGCCAAAAATTGACAAAGTTTTATGGAAAACAACTGTAAATAATGATCAATCGGTTCTGGTGGCTTACGATGGTCCCCAATTATCATCCAAAACCAAATATTACTGGCAGGTTAGGGTAAAAGATAACCATGGAAATACTTCCTCGTGGTCACCGGTGCAATATTTTCAAACGGGTTTAAAGCCTGAAGATTGGAACGCGAAATGGATCACAGTAGAAGGTAAAGATACTTCACTCGCTAGTCCACTGTTTAGAAAAGAATTTAACCTCAAAAAAGAAGTAAAATCTGCCATGGCTTACATTACTGCTAAGGGGTTGTATGAGGCCAATATTAACGGCGGGCGCATTAGCGATGCTTATTTTGCACCAGGCTGGACAAGTTATAAAGATCATATTCAGTACCAGGTTTACGATGTTAAGCAATCGCTGAAGAAAGGAGCCAATGTAATTGGCGTTTCATTAGGCGATGGCTGGTATAAAGGGCGTATAGGCTTTAGTAATCAAAAACAATTTTATGGCGATACCAGGGCATTGTTAATGCAACTGGAAGTGGAATATACCGACGGAAGCAAAGAAACCATCGTAACGGATAATAGCTGGAAAACAGATTATGGGCCGATACTGGCTTCCAATATCTATGATGGAGAAACCTACGATGCCCGGTTAGAACTCAAGGGCTGGAATAATATCGGGTTTAAAGAAAATACTAACTGGAAACCTGTGCAAGAACTGGCTATGGGCCCAGAGAAATTGATTGGAATGAGCGGGCCACCGGTAACCAAACATGAAGAATTTAAAGCTTTAAAAATATTTAAAACGCCTTTAGGCGAAACGGTAGTCGATTTCGGACAGAACCTGGTAGGCTGGGTAATGCTAAAAGCCAAAGGTGCAGCAGGTACAAAAATTACCGTTAGCCATGCTGAAGTATTAACCAAAGAAGGCAATTTCTATACCACCAATCTCCGTACGGCGAAGCAACAGAACAACTATATATTAAAAGGGGAGACAGAACAGGTATTCGAACCACATTTTTCTTTTCAGGGTTTCAGGTATGTAAAAATAGATGGTTATCCTGGTGAGCTTAAATTGGAAAATCTGACCGCTATTGCTGTTTATTCGGACATGAAAACAACTGGGAAATTCAGCACCTCCAATCCGTTATTAAACCAATTGCAGCATAATATAAGCTGGGGACAGAAAGGGAATTTTGTTGATGTGCCAACAGATTGTCCGCAAAGAGATGAACGTTTAGGCTGGACAGGGGATGCGCAGGCATTTGCCTCAACTGCGGCATATAACATGGATGTATCGGGCTTTTTTACCAAATGGTTAAAAGATGTTTCTGCAGATCAGCTTCCAAATGGTAGTGTTCCATTTGTAATTCCAAATGTGCTGAATCAAAATGATGCAGGTTCTGCAGGCTGGGCTGATGTGGCTACCATTGTTCCCTGGGATATGTATGTATCCTACGGAGATAAAGGGATTTTGGAAACGCAATATGAAAGCATGAAAAAGTGGGTAGATTATATTTCATCAGTAGCAAAAAATAATCTTTGGAATACGGGTTTCCACTTTGGCGATTGGTTGTTTTACCGGCCTAATGATGATAATGATGGGCGTGCCGCAGTGACGGATAAATACATGATTGCGCAAACATTTTATGCACACTCAACCCAGTTGCTGATAAATGCGGCAAAGGTATTGGGTAAAACAGACGACGTAACGAAATACAATTCGCTGTTAGAACAGATTAAAACAGCTTACATCAAAGAGAATATGACACCTAGTGGCAAATTGATCTCTAATACGCAAACGGCATACGTACTGGCTTTACAGTTTGATATGCTACCTGAAAACTTACGTCCACAGGCCGCACAAAGACTGGTAGATAATGTGAGGGATTATGGAAACCACCTGACTACGGGTTTTTTGGGTACACCATATCTTTGTCATGTATTAAGCCGTTTTGGGCACGAAGATGTTGCTTACGATTTGTTATTGCAGAAAAGTTACCCTTCATGGTTATATCCTGTTAAAATGGGAGCAACAACCATTTGGGAGCGCTGGGATGGCATTAAACAAGATGGCTCTTTTCAAACAGCGGATATGAATTCTTTTAACCACTACGCTTATGGCGCCATTGGCGATTGGATGTATAAAAATATTGCCGGTATTAATCCTGTATCAGCGCAACCTGGTTACAAAAACATTTTAATTGCACCAAGACCAGGTGGGAAATTAACCAATGCCTCGGCGGAACTGGAAACGGTGTATGGTACGGTTAAATCAGCATGGACCATTGCAGATGGCATTTTTAAGCTGGATGTAACTGTGCCAGCCAATGCGAGTGCTACCGTAATTTTGCCTAAAGCCGATAAAAAAGAAGAAATAGGATCAGGTAGCTATCATTTTGAATGCAAATATTAATCGCTAATATTGCAGCATTGTAAAAAGAACACGAAAGATCGTGATTCCCAACTCGATTGGGAATCTTAATGCGCTGAGTAGTAAGATTCCCGCCTGCGCGGGAATGACGATTTAGATTAATGATGATAAGGCCTCTATTAGATGCGGCAAAAATAAATGTACAGTAAAGAAGAAGCAGCCCGTTTGCGCCAACAGTTTTGGATCAGTTTCGGGCAATATATGAAACCTGTTCCTTCAGCGAGCGGTTCGACCGTAAACTGGACGAACTACAAAACTGGTGTGAAGAACATCTTCTTTAAAATGGATGTTGATGGTAAGAAGGCATTTATCAGTATTCAACTTTCGCATCCTGATTCTGAAATCAGGCACCTTATTTTCGAACAGTTTGAAGAGTTTAAGCTCCTGTTCACTAATACCATAAACGAAGAATGGGACTGGATTAAAGATGCAACCGATGATTTTGGTAAAACGGTATCTCAGATATCCATCAGCATAACCGGAGTAAGCATTTTTAATCAACAGCACTGGCCTACGTTAATCTCCTTTTTTAAACCTAGAATAATTGCCTTAGATGAATTTTGGGATAATGTAAAACCTGTTTTCGAAGATTTGGTTTAATCAGTAAGGTTTAGCTGTGCAATCCTATCCTTTGAAAATTTGATTTCTTCTTTATCATCCGTTAAACTTGGCTTGCTTTTTAAGTAGAGGTTATAATATTTAAGTGCATTTTTCCCTTGTTTTAAGCGTGTATCATAAAATAAGGCCAAACGATAATATAAGGTTGGCGTTGCTTTAAACTGCAGTCCTTTCTTGTACGCTGCATTTGCTAGGGACAATTGATTATTTTCTTCATAAACCAATCCCAATAAAGAATAATAGCTGGAAGTATTGGGCGAAATGGCTTCATCTATGGTTCTCTTGGTATAAGCTGCAGCTTGCGGATAATTTTTCAATGCCCGGTAACTAAGTGAGGTATAATATAAGGTCGCTTCATTCTCCATCGCGGCTGCCTCCAATTGTTTAAAAAGATCGATTGCTTTCTGGTACTTTTTGGTGTAATAATAGGCCTTTGCCACATCTTTTATCACTCCTGCATCGGAACCATCTTTCAATAGTTTCTGTCCCGATGTAATCACTTCGCTGTACTTTTTAAGCTGGTTGGCAATAGGAAGTTTCGCTCTTTGCAGTACCAGGTTATCACTATCTCCTTTAATGGCAATATCGAGCACGTTATAAGCTTTTTCGTATTGCTGATATGCAGAATGTTCTTCAGCAAGATCGGTAGCAACATCGCCCTCTAGTGGGTTAATCTGATTAGCTTTTAACAAATATATAAGCTTTAACGAATCCTTTGGAGAATTGTATAAATTGGCTAGCAGTTTATACACACTAAAATTATTGCTGTCTATTTTTACAATTTCACTGTAATACAGTTTGGCCTTTTCGGTATTACCTCTTTTTGTGTTAATACTGCCTAGGCTGAAGAGAATAGGCAGGCTCTGCGGTTGCAGTGTATAAGCCTTGCTATAAAATTTTTCAGCTTCTGCATTATTGCCGGCCATTAAAAAACAATAACCAATCTGGCTGAGGGTTTTAAAATCGTTCACTTCTTCTCCATAAATACTTTTGAGGTATTGAGCAGCATCGGCATAACGCTGGGTCTGATAGAAGTCGAAAAGTTTTTCTTTATCAATTACGGTTGCGTTTTGTGCATAAATACCTATACTTAAACCAAGCAATGCAAGTAATATGAGCAGTTTTTTCATAATGGTTAATAATAAACTAATTTATTAGTTGTTTTTGATAATTCCAAATCTGTTTTGTTAAAAGATTGCCGAAATAAAACAAAACCTGCACGAAGGGGTTTATAAGGAATAGTTTAACTAAAAATAAGAACCTATGAATACTTTAAAGAAGTTTGAATTAATGGAAAAGATTGTGCGTGAACTGGAAGATTTGCAAAACTCTCAACAGGCACTTATTCAAAAAATTGGTAAAATTGAAGTAGATAATATCGAATTGGGTGATGGTCGCCTGGAAAAAGATTTACCAGATATTCATCAAAATTTAGCAGATAACTTAGATACTATCTCAGGAATTTTAGATTACTTTGCGGGTAAAACACAAAACTTTGGTGATAAAAACAATGTTGATGCTTTAAAAGAACAAGAAGCCATTAACAATGCCACCAGCTAAAATTTAATCGCATATGAAATTTTTATCTTTAACCGTTGCCTTTTTGCTTGTTGGCTTATTTGCCAGCGCACAGGTACTACCATCTTTCCAGCTGGGCATTAAAGCTGGTGCAAATTTTTCGAAATTTGATAGTGAAAACACTTTTAACAGCAATAACCGCACGGGTTTTTACGGCGGCCTTTGGGCTAGAGTAGGTGCAGCAGGCGTTTATTTTCAGCCAGAGCTTTATGTATCAGGAAAAAAAGCAGATTTAGTAAGCGATGCGACGGGAGAGGTAAATAAAGTGCGCTTTACAAGTCTTGATGTGCCCCTATTGGTGGGTACAAAATTTGGTGCCGCGGGTATCGGACTCCGTTTAAACACGGGACCAATGTTCTCCTTGATATTAGATGAAAACCAAAGTTTTGGTCAGGCAGCAGGAAGTGTATTCAAGGCCGACTTTAAAAATCAAGCGATGGCCTGGCAGTTTGGTGCAGGTTTAGACCTTAAAAAACTAAGCTTTGATGCACGTTACGAACTTGGCCTATCAAAAATAAACAAAGCAGGTTATCCTGGTACTAAGCTAAACTTATTTACTGTTGGTTTAGGTTATAGGATTCTGTAATAGAAATTATTAAGAAAGAAAGGTGTTCATTTTAATGAACACCTTTTTTTATGCCTTAGATTTCCTGAATGTGTTATTTCTACTTATCTGGAAAGGCTTTATTGGGATTTTTAAAAGATAAAATTTGCTTTTATAAAATAGTTGACTACATTTGTATCGCAAACGATATAATCGTTTGCGATACAAATAAAAAATTATAATATGAAAACGTTGTATGAAACAAGCGCTACCGTAACTGGCGGACGTAATGGAAAAATAACAAGTGAAAATGGTGTTTTAGAACTGGAAGTGAGAATGCCGAAGGAACTAGGTGGTACTGGTGAGGGATATACTAATCCTGAACAGCTTTTTGCTGCAGGTTATGCAGCTTGCTTTGATAGTGCATTAAACTTAGTGATGCATCAGGATAAAGTGAAACCTGAAGAACCTTCTACGGTTAAAGCAAATGTTTCGCTACATCCAGATGAAAAAGGAGGTTTCAAGTTAGGCGTTTCATTACAAGTTCACATCCCGGGAATGGATGTAACACAGGGCCAACAATTTGTAGAGAAAGCACATGCCGTATGTCCATACTCAAATGCGACACGTGGCAATATTGATGTTAAATTGGAAGTAATTTAATTATTGAATTAAGCAGAGTCGTGATGACAGATAAAGATGGGCGTCATTTCGACTTAGTGGAGAAATCTTTGAGCTATGTTAAAAGATTTCTCTCCTGACTTAACGTTCCCTACTGTTGGAGATCTTCATGTTGTTCCGAAGTTTCGGGGTCAGCATCTTTCTGGTAATAACTGGTACTGATCCCTTTAGAAAAAATAGTTTGGACACATTTGGATTTTTTCCGCTCTCTGCCGCGGGGGCATGGTACTTTGGAGCGCCAAAGTACCCAAAGCGCTTTGTCAATCCAGCAATGAGCCTTTTGCACAATCTCACGCGCATCAAAAAAACAGCGGCACTTCGTTTTGTGTTCAATATTTTTTAAAATTAAATCATCGGTTATGAACACAAAACCACTGCGTTTCAGGTTTGTTAGTGCCAATTTACCTAAATTGCACCTGTTTTTTTGATTCTCAGGCTCTTGGGATTGACAGCGTTCTTCGGTATAACCTGTGTTTCTTTAAAGGAACCTAGCATGATGCCTAAACTATATTTAAAAGGATGTGTCTGTGCGGCAGACTTTACATCGGGACTATGTTCCAGCTAAAATAACAACCTATTTTTGTGTTCACCGCAAATTTCGGAGAAAATGATTTACTTAGCTGAATATTTTATTTTTAAAGAAAAACTTGCGATGGAAATAGATAAGTCTTTAAAACTGGAAAATCAATTGTGTTTTCCTCTTTATGCTGCTTCGAGGTTAGTAACCAAATGTTATCAGCCTGGGCTTGATGCCCTGGGCATAACCTATCCGCAATATCTGGTATTAATGGTGTTATGGGAAAACGATTCGGTTAACCTAAGCCTGCTTTCACAGAAATTGATGTTGCAATCGAACACTTTAACACCTTTGCTTAAACGGATGCAGGAAACCGGACTTGTGGAACGTGTGAGGTCATTAAAAGATGAAAGAAGCATCGTGATATCGCTTACTGAAAAGGGATTGGCATTGAAAGAAAAAGCACCGGTTTTACGCGCTCAGCTTGGCGATCATCTGGGTATAAACCTTGAAGAAATTATCCAATTGAAAACCCTGCTTGATAAACTGATTAAAAACCTGGCGGTATAAATTAGGTTTACCAATTAAAAGGCTGCATCTAGCCTTATTTTTCTGGTTCAACTTCGGTCAGCTCATAAGCAAATGACCCATTTTTAGGGATAATTGGCGTAGCCCTTCCAACGCTCAATGCTTTTATAAATGACGCGCCGAAATAGAATATCAATGAAGAGTAAAATACAAAAAGCATAATTACGATAATGGATCCGGCTGATCCATAAATGTTGCTGATGTTACTCAGTGGCAATAAAATCCTTAAAATATATTTTCCTACTGTAAAAAGGCATCCGGTTAACAGGCCTCCGGAAATTGCTGCCCTCCACGTTGGACGCCCGTTTGTTAAATACCTGAAAAGTATGGTAAACCAGGTGGTTACGATGACTACAAAAACCAATTGGTTGATGATCGAAGTTAAGACTAATCCGAAAGAAGGAGCACCGTCTTTTAGATAGGCGCCAATAAATGCCTGCACACTATCGGCCAGTAAACCGATGAAAAATAATATGCCGGCAAATAAGATAATGGTAACGGATATTGCCCTTGATTTAAGGGTATTAACAATCCCTTTTTTATCCTTCTGGCCTATATTCCAAATCTGCTCTAAAGAGTTTTTAATCACATTGAATAGCGTAGTAGCTACAAAAAGGAAAAATATAAAACTGAACAAAGTAACATACCAGGCTTGATCGATTCCCCGGATGTTTCTTAATGTAGTTCTGATCTGTAAAATACTTTCATTATCAAGAATACTAGCCAAACGTTCGAACAGATGTGTAGCCAATAGCCGTCTATCAGTAAACATCCCGAACAACCTGATGAGAATAATTAATATTGGAGGTAAAGCGAAATTGGTAAAAAAAGCAGTAGCGCCGGCCAGACGTAAGGGATCATTCTGCTGAAATAAATTAAATGCTTTTCTTATGGTAGAGAAAAAAAACTTCAGATCTTGTATTATCGATGGCATTACTCCTGCGTTAAACTCAAAAGGCCGAAAATAGTAAAAATACTTTGTTCAGCCTTTTTTATAAATGTAAAGATTCTAGTGTGTTTTACTGAAAACCATTAAGGTTTTATCGCCGTTCAACAGATATAGTTTATTATCAGCTATTCTAGCGCTATTAACCTGATTAAGGGCGTGTAAGTATGCGCGTTCAGCAGCATCAGTTTCCTGACAGAACATTTTTGTGCTAAAAACATTTTTAACCGTTATTTTATGATCAGCAATTTCTCCCTGACCGCCGTAATTGTTACAGAACGATTTTCCGCTGATTTTAAGGCTGTCAGCAAAGTTTAGCGTTGCTTTTGCTGTTGAGGGTAAATTTAATCCTGGCAGTTCCGTTAATTCCCATTTGGTATTGGTAAAACTTGCCGGATCTAATTTTTCTTTACAGGAACTCAATAATAAGATCAACATTCCACAGTAAATAAGGTGTTTCATAATAAAAGGTTTACATGATTTCCTTTTTAACATCAAAAACTAAACCATAAAAAGATAAAATTGCCATTTGATTAAAAACTATACTGATTTTTCAATTTTCATCCAATGGTGTTTTATGCCATCGTAATCGAAAATAGAGATCCGTTTTAAACCCACTTTTTCCAGCACATGGATAGACCCCAGATTATTGATATCTGCAATACCAATAATCTCATTCAGCTTTAGTTCATTAAAACCATAGTCTCGCGCCGCCATGGCAGTTTCTGTAGCATAGCCCTTTCCCCAAAACCGTTTGCTGAACCGATAACCCAGATCGTAATAATTAATATGGTTATTTGTAACTTCTTTAATGAATTTTAGTCCTGACCAGCCCACAAAATTACCTGTTGCTTTTTCGATAACAGTCCATCTCCCGATATCATTTTCGGTATATTGTTTTCTGATAAATTCGATTTCTGCGAAACTTTGTTCGATTGATTTTACAGGTTTGTTGCCAAGATAAAGATGAACATCAGGGTCACTGTCCATTTCAAACATACCCTCAGCATCGGCAGGCAATAATTCGCGTAAAATTAAGCGTTCGGTTTCAGCAAAAATCTTCATTTCTATGATCTTTTTTGATTAAAACTAGCATAAAATATTTAATATATGATGAAAAGGATTCTGTATCGATCTGCGAAATCAGTGTGAAGCGATTAGCGTTTTGTTCCCGCAGATTTAAGAAGATTTGCGCATAGGATAAAGATGTAAAATGTAAGACGGATGATGGAATTGGATTTCTATGGTGATCTGTGAAATCAGCATGAAGTCATTAGTGTTTTGTTCCCGCAGATTTGAGAAGATTTGCGCTGATGAATTTAACTTGCATCTAACTCTGTGCGCTCTGTGCTTTTCTTTGTGATCTCTGTGGTAAAAAATGATGGTTTAGCATATAGCGCTAATATCTGATTTTCGGTTAAAAAACTTGTCCAGTATCGCGCAAATCAAATTTTAAACGAAAGCTGTAATTTTTTGCTGATTTTAATAACAGAAAAATAATTAAAGATTTTAAATTAGCGAAAATATATAAATAGCTATACTCATGAAAATTACGCTTTATGCACTATTACTTTCCGTTGTTTTATTCGGCTGCGGAGGCAATTCTGAAAAAACTTTTAAAGCACGCGCATTTGCGGCGAGTGATGATTTTAATGTATTTCCAAAATCAACAAAAGACATATTAACCATTGTAAAAACCGATTCAGGAAAACTAGCGGTTGCCGACCGCTTTGCCATAAAATATAAGGATACTGTCATTACGATTGATGATGCGCCAAATGCTGAGACAAAGAAATTTAAGGTTGCTTCATTTATCAATACGCAAAAAACAGCAGTATTGGTTCAGAGTGCAAATGAAAAAGATAAAATGGATCCTTTCTATATTGTTTATGTAAGTGGCGGAAAAACAGAAGTGGTGAGTTTGAATAAGCAATCAAAGGGTGCTGAAGATAAAAAATATACAAATGGATTAGAGGAATTAACGAGGAGCAATCTGTTGGTGAACAACGATTTCTTTATCACAACAATCAACTCAAGGGTTTACCCAATCAAGCGTCAAAAAGAAGATGAGCGCATCCAGGGGAAATTCTTTATGTATTCTAGCGATAAAACTACATTGGCATTTTTAACAGCCAATGCTTTATACCAGGTAAATACCAAAACCGGAGAAACTTTTAATTTACCTTTACCTGCATCATTAACCAGTCAGCCTGAAACCTTGGTAGCAAATATTCAAAGAGACTATACTTGGGTGCCAAATGAACACGGAACTTCTTTCTTAAAGAAAAATGCTGATGATGACCGCATTGTAGATATTAAAGAGTTTAAGCATTAAAAATTATTTAAACCTTTAATAAAATACTTTGGTTCCTGGCAGAAGGAACTAAAGCATTTTAAAATAATTTTTAATCAGCCAGGATTAAACCACCATCGTTCTAAAGGTGAGGTTTACCCTTGGCTGATTTACTTTTTTAGTAGGGGGAAGGCGGTGAAGCCAATTCGTTTGCGTTTCATCTTTCATCACCAACAAACTGCCATGTTCTAAAAATAAAGTTACCGTTTCTTTGGTGTGCTTGTGTTTGAAAAGAAACCTCCTTTCGGCGCCAAAACTTAAAGATGCAATGGCAGAATTTTTCGCCAAAGCTTTTTCATCATCACTGTGGTACGCCATACCTTCATCTCCGTTATGATATAAGTTGAGCAGACAAGAGTTGTAAGTTTGGCCTGTTTGTTCTTCCGAAATTCTTTTGAGTTCAAGCAGTTCTTTTGTCCACGGTAAAGCTGTTTTAGATTTATTAGAATAGGTGTACGAATAGGATTCGTCGCCATACCAGGCCACTTTTCTTTTGGTAATAATGTGTTTGCCCATAATAAACGCTTCATCATTTTTCCACTCAATCGTATTCATCAATGCATCGAAATAATGATCAGCTTCTTTTTTTGAAAATAATTTTCCGAAATAATTAACCGTTCCACCATGAGGAAGCAGGTTTTGATTAGTAGCTATCTTGCTGTTGAATAAATCCATTCTTTATATGCTGTTTTTAAGCAATGTCCACACGGGCGATAGCCATGTTGAAGTGCTTCTTTTTCAGAACGAAAAAATATGCGGTTTTCTTTCTTCATCCGCTTTCCCGATCTACATTTAAGCAGTCCGTAAATTTTCAATCTGGCATTTCCGCCGAAGCAAATATCCTTGTTTTTAAAATGTTTTTTTAATTCTTCAGTTGAAATATCGGCATGTTTAATCATGCGTGACTAAATATTGGTTTTTGCTGCTTCCCAACCAATCATGGCTGTTTTCCGGTTCACTCCCCAATGGTAGCCGCCCAAAGCACCGCTTGATTGTATAACCCGGTGGCAGGGAATGAGGAAGGCTACCGGATTATCGCCAATGGCTGTACCCACAGTTCTGGATGCGTTGGGATTTTGTAATTGTTTGGCAATGTTGCCATAAGTAGCTAATTTGCCCATGGGGATTTTTAACAGCGCTTCCCAAACTTTTAGCTGGAAATCCGTCCCTTTTAAATGTAGTTTAATCTGCTGCAGTTTGCTCCAATCGTGACTGAAAATGTACAAAGCATTTTGCTGTTCTTTATCCAATAGCTGCTGGTATTGAGCCGCCGGGAACTGGCATTGCAGATTTGCAAAAGCAGTATTTTCATCGTCGTAAAAAGCGATATGGCAGATTCCTTTTGAGGTGCTGGCTACAATGATATTACCAAACGGACTTTCTGCAAAACTGTAATTGATACAAAGGTTTTCGCCACCGTTTTTATATTCGCCTGGTGTCATGCCCTCGATGTTTACAAAAAGATCATGAAGTCTGCTGCTTCCCGATAAGCCTGTTTCTAGTGTGGTATCAAATAAACTTTGGTTTTCTTTCAGCATTTCTTTCGCATAACCAATGCTAATGTATTGCAAAAAACGTTTAGGGGTGGTGCCAGCCCACTCGCTAAATAATCTTTGGAAATGAAAGGGGCTTAGGTTTACTTTTTTTGCTATTTCTTCTAAACCAGGCTGTGTTTTGAAATTCGCTTTGATATAGCTTATGGCTTCAGCTATCCGGTTAAAATTGATTTCTTCTTGTGCTTTCATGGTCTTGAATAATTTATATTCAAAAGTAGTTTGGAAAGAAACGGCAAACCACCCGAAACTTGCTAAGTTTAACCAGGTCTTAAAATGCTGTTTATTGAATTCCGTTGTCAATTAATTTCTTCGCCTTTACAAGATCGGTATTTCCATTGATGCCAATCTGAAGAAAATAAGGCGTTTGCCATTGTTGGGTTTTCTCTGCCTGTTTATTGGTTACTGTATCCCAGGGTGGATAAACCCTAATCCCTCTTTTACCTTCTATTCCTTTTGCGGTAATAATTTTATGTTTTGCCAATATGGCTTTTGGAAAAATGAACTGGCCTGATTGGCTGGCATTATTAGCAGATATTATCAATAGGTCAAATTTATCCTGATTTGTAAATGGAGTAGTAATTCCAGCTTCATCCCGCTTCCATATAGTTACAAATTGCCCTATCTTGGTTGGGGTGATTTTAGAAAGACGGTGTTTGATTCTTAGTCCGTTTAACTCAAAAGTGCAAGCTGCATATTCCTGACTTTCATTTTCAATTTGCAGATTGTTTATTTGATAATCAAGCGGGCTATAAACTAAATCGGATGCGGTTAGCAATATAGATGATATCCGGTTTTTGAGATTTTCTTTTATAGGCATACCAATTCAAGAGATTTATCTGTAATTAAGTTTATTGCTCTTCAATGATAGATTGTCCTTTCGATTGATCTCCCGATGTCCACTGCCAGGTTTCATGCAGTCTGATTTTGCCATTTGCTAATTGCTCTGGCTTTGAATTGCAGATTCCGGTCATTAATTCGCCTTGTTTATTTACCTGGTGATAGCGCATTTCGATATTGCCATTTTCATCTACCAAGCCAATCAAATGACCGAAAATAATCTTTCCACCCTCATATTCAGCTGTCAGGATATTTCCTGATTGTTTATATCTAAAAACGGTTTCATTTGATGTTTCGCCGTTTTCTGTATTATTTACCGGTTTAAAAAGCTTGTTATTATAGTTTATCATATTTGATAAAACTAATCATCTCCATTAGAATAAAAAAATCACATGCCTGGCTTCCGCAAATTTTAAGTGTTTAATAGCATAAACCGAAGCATTTTAATGAGGCTAACCTAGGCTTTCTTCTCTTTTTACCAGCAGGTAGTTATCATCATTTAGCGTTAAATAACCGTATTCATAACAGAATATATAGGTGTTCCCATTGTGGGTTTCATAACAATAGGTGTGGTATTCAAAATTAAAGCCTGCTGAAACCAGCTTTTTACCGGTAACCTTTGTCTTCCCATTTGGATTGAGCGCAGCAAGGATAGCACGATTCTTTTTTAGGATGTTATTTATCCTTTTAATCACGAGGTTGTCCTCAATCTTTAAACGATTGTTGTAATTGCTTCGGCAAGAATCATCGCAGTATTTTTTATCGGCCCTTCCTCTAATCAGGGTTCCGCAGTCTAAACATAAACGTTCCATAATAATTTCTTTTTTATTATGGGATGATGTTCTAATTTATAAAATAAAAGTGGTGAATGAAAAAAAAATAAAACATCGTATTGAAGGTTCGGGTGTGCATTATCCGTGTATAAACTTTTATAAACGACTATAAATGTTTACAATCCGACTAATTTTCGGTGCAGTTTGCAATTTTGTCCTGTCAGTTATCGAGGTGATGACTGTTCGTTAAACATTTAGAAACTTAAAATTTAAAGATCATGGAAAGTGCAACTAACAAAGTAGTATTGAGCGGATTTGCAGGAGCAGATGCAGAGATTAAAACTTTTGGAACTCAAAAAATGGCAAAGGTTAACCTGGCCATAAACGAAACCTATAGAAATTCTGATGGTGAGGAAGTAAAAAGAGTACAATGGTTTAATTTAATTTTCTGGAATGCAAAAGCTGAGCTTGCCGAAGCTCAGGTTAAAAAAGGTACAGGCTTAACTGTTGAAGGTAGGTTACAAACAAATGTTTATGATGGTACAGACGGTAAAAAGCGCTATGCAATAGAAATAGTAGTTAACGATGTGACCATCAGGGAAAGAGAAAAACAAGAAGCTTTTTAGCTTATAGTATAATCGCATCATATAGATGTTCAATTTATATGATGCGATTTAAAGATTACAATTGAATAGAGAGGCCTGTATAAAAATTAATTCCAGGGGCTGAGTTAAAATACCTTCCATTGGCTGCGTTTAAGTCGTTGCCTAAGCTGTATTTCACGTTGAGGAGATTGTTTACCCCCGCAAATAGATCCAGATGAATTTTGTTAACGCTTAAATTTCTGATTCCTAATTTGCTTTCAACCAAATGATATCTTTTCGCAAAAACGGTATTGTTATCATTTAAAGGGATTGAAGAAGTATAATTGTGTTGCACAAAAAGGTAAAATGCTTTCGGAAAGTTAAACTCCAAACTATTCACTAAAATGCTTTCCGGAACTCCGGTAAGTTTGTTGCCGCTAAAATTAACAGTGCCATTTACAAAATTTTCAAATCTAAAATGGCTAAAAGTATAATTACTTCTCCATTGTAAACCTGTTAAAAAGGAATCATCATTTCTGATGATCCAAAGGGTAGTTTCCAGTTCAATTCCTTGTTGTTTGGTTCCCCCGGCATTGATAAAATACTCGGTATCGTTTTGATTTAACCTTCTAACAATAGCATCCTTCAAGCGGTAAGTAAATAAGTTTCCGGCGGCATAAAAACGGTTATTTTGGGTTTTATAACGTAAGCCTATTTCATAATTCCAGCCAAGTTCGGCCTGCAGGTTATTATTGATATTGTTATCCGATGACCTTACTTCTGCAATGGTTGGTGGCGAATAACCTTTACTGATTGATGCCCTGGCCGAAAAACCGGAAGTGATGAGATAAGATACTGCTGCCTTTGGCATAAACTGGGCATCGAATTTTCTTTGTTTTGAGGAAATAACGACTGGGAAATAACTCTCGTAATTATACCTATAGAAATTTAAACTTGAAGCAAGTTCGACCAGGAATTTATTGCTGATGTCGAAGTTTAACCTCAAGTAAGCAAAATCCTGACTGGCTTTTAAGCGGTCTGAAGCCTGCATTTTAGTAGCTTCACCACCGTTGTTATCGAAGTTTTTAATCTGGCTTTTTGTGGCTGAACTTTCCAACCCGATCTGAGCGTTAAATTTGAAATCTTCTTTTGTCTGCGCGTACTCTAAAAATGTTCTTAATCCAAGAGTACTTTCATAGCGCTGTTCGTAATTGGTAATAAAAGGATTCTTGAAATCGGTATAAGAGGTGAATAAAGCAATCACGTGTTTCAACCGTTGGCTAATCTGATAGGAGTTAGCTATTCCCCCGAAAATGGTTTTATTGTAAATGGCAGCTTGCTGTGAAATGGCTCCGGGTAATGTTGGTGTTGCAGGGCGGGCCAGTTTAGGATCCTGATCTAATTGTGCAGCTGTTAAGCCACCAGGTGTTTCGTAGTTTAAATCGCTATAAAAAGCAAAAGCCTTTAAACTACCGGCATTGCTATAATTCCATTGCTGCAAAGTTTGAAAATATTTTCTGCCCATTGCACTGTTTTGTCGATAGCCATCACTTCTCTGGTATCCTTCGCTGAAACTAAAACTGTACTTTTTATATTGCTGTTTGATCGATGCCGTTTGATGGAAAAGGCCATACGAACCGCCAGTAGCTGAAGCACTAATTTCATTATGGTTTATGGTTGGGGGAGTAATTAAAATGGCACCACCTGTATTTGCGCCAAAAATATTGGCTTCCGGCCCCTTATAAATTTCCATCATACCTACTGCAGAAACATCTAATGCGTTTAGGTAGGTATTTCCCCCAGCATCAGTTAAAGGGAAATCATCGATGTAAATTTTAATATTTCGAATACCAAAAGGAGACCGGAGTAAGCTGCCACGGAGCGATAAACGATAGCTACCAGGCGAACGTTCTTCCATGCGTACTCCAGGTACGGTATTTAACATGCTCACTAATGAACTGCTTGGTTGGTTTTTTATTAAGCTACTATCTATAACATTTACAGCCGATACTGATCTTAATAAGGTTTGGTTATTATAATAGCCCTTAACGGTAACTTCTTCGAGTTTTTTGATCGAATCAGGTTTAAGCGTCTGAGCTAAGCTCGTAAAAGAAAGTAGGATAAACAGTAAGGTAAAATTCGATTTCAAAATGGAAAGAGATTATTAGTTTAGCCACAAACCGGCAGATAAATTTACTACATATTCTGCTAGTCTGTGGCTGATGATAAATTATTTTACAGCTACTTTCCATACTACACCGCTAACATCGTCTGCAACCAGTAAAGCACCATCAGGCGTTAGGGTAACGCCAACCGGACGACCATAAACTTCTGCCTTATCTGTATCTGCGATAAAACCGGTTAAAAAATCTTCAGGTTTTCCTGTCGGTTTGCCGTCTTTAAAGGGTACGAATGCTACTTTATAGCCAGAAATTGCCGACCGGTTCCATGAGCCATGTTGACCAATAAACGCACCTCCCTGGTATTTTTCCGGAAACTTGTTGCCTTTATAAAAAGCCAATCCTAAAGAAGCCGTATGTGCACCAACCGCAACATCCGGAGCGATGGCTTTTTTAACCATTTCTGGATTTTTGCCTTTTAATCGGGGATCTTCATTCTGGCCATAATAAGAGTACGGCCAACCATAAAAAGCACCTTGTTTAACACTCGTAATGTAATCTGGAACCAGATCGTCGCCTAATCCATCCCGCTCGTTAACGGCTGTCCAAAGCATATTTGTTGATGGTGCCCAATCAATTCCAACCGGGTTTCGTAAACCACTGGCATAAATCTTTTCGGCGGTTCCATCTGGATTAATTTCTAAAATATTGGCTCTTCTTACCTCATTTTCCATTCCGTTTTCACCTACATTACTGCCTGATCCAACAGTGATATAAATTTTGCTTTTATCGGCATTGGTAATGAGGTTTCTCGTCCAGTGGTTGTTGTATCCACCTGCCGGAAGGCTCAGGATTTTTTTACCTGTTGCTGTTATTTTGGTGTCGCCTGTTTTATAAGGATATTGCCACAAGCCATCGGTATTGGCTACATAAAATGAATTGCCAATAATCAGCATGCCGAAGGGCTGGTTCAAACCATTTAAAAAGGTGGTAACCGTTTCAGGTTTACCATCTTTATTCTCATCGCGGTATAGTAGAATCGTATTTGCACTTTTTCCTGGCACTTCTGATTTTGCCTTGCCTGTTACCGTATTGGCAACGGTTTCTACAGCACTTCTTTCTGAGTTGGAAAGTGCTACCAATACATCACCATTGGGCGCGATATAGGTATTGCGCGGACTTTTAATGTTGGCCGCAAATTTGGTTACTACAAAACCTTCTGGTGCAACAGGTGTTTTTCCATCTGGCCAGCCAATTACCTTGCTGAATTTATTTTTAGCGGCATTGGTATCTGGAGCTGGCAAATTTACTGCCCCGGTTTTAGTTGTTATGGTAGTATCTTCTCCCTGTTTTTGTGAATTCGAATTAGATTGGCATCCAAAAAGGACGGCAGTAGAAAGCATTGATGCGTAAAAAATCTTATTTTTCATGTTAACCGGTTTTTGATTAAGAATTTATCTGAAAAATTATAACATCAAAAACGAAGAGAAGTTTTTAGTGCTGGCATAATTGCGCAAGATCGAAATAATAAAAGGAAAGCACCCGAGAGCACCTTCCTGGAAAGCGCATATTATTTTCCCTGGTTCAATGCTATAATGATAGCAGGGAAGTATTTTTATATTCCTTTAAATTAAGTTTTTGATTGATCTGGAAAAATCAGGTCATCAAACGATGATATAATTTGAGCTTGTGGGAGTGGAGTAAGGGAATTTGGTCATAAATTTTCCGGTGTTAATTTGAAAGCGATTAATTAGAACTAAATTACACTATTACACCTAATTTTTTAGTTAAAATTTGTTAAATCGTTTTGACCTTAAACCTGGATTTTTTTTGCCTTTATTTAAATAGACTTAACTCTATAAAATCTCAGTTTCAGATTTACAAGTCAGCCCTGCTTGATGCAAACCCTTGTAAGCGGTTCGGCTTTATTTGTTTGCCATGGTTGATTTCATCGTCCAATTGTTCTGTGTCTCCAAACTGCAATTACGTTGGTGTTTGCGTGATGTTCTTCTGGGTTATTTTCTAAAAGTCTTTTTTTTATGTCATACGCTTTTTTAAAGTCGTAAATAAGTCCTTTGTCGGTTAGGTCTGTTGGCAGAAATGTTTCGTCAAAACCACCACAATTTGTTAAAGCACTAATGCTAAAATCTTGGTCTAACAAATCATACCCAACAAATTCATAATTGTCAATTTTTATGTCTTTACAGTCTATGTCTGGCTCTAGGACAACGGTCAATAAATTGAATTTGTTTTTGTCTTTTATTCTTTTAAAAACGAATTCAAGTGTCGTGAAAAAATCTGTCTGATATTGCTCAATAGTGTGAATATAATTCCAATCGTCTGCATTTTCGTAGTCCGGCTCAACTAATATTTCATTTAACATTCCGTCAAGCGAAACAAGCTCTGTTAAATGTGTTAGTTTAGACCATTCAATATACTTGACCCAAGAAATTCCGTCCCCGTTGTAAGTCTTGTCGTATGTTCCCCGAGCTGTATATAAAAATGTCATTTGTTCTTTGTATTGTGTCGTATTTTAAAGATCAGTGTACATTGGGAAAATTATTTATCCTAGATTATCTGACCAGATTTTCCTGTAATTTTTTCTCGATGTCTTTAGCGTTTAGTAACAGTGCAGAGAATTGTGGATCGGATTTCACCAATAAGAATTTCCCATTAGGAAGCACAATGGCTGAAGTACCGCAGGTAGTTGCCTCGTTAAATAATAATTTTTTAAGAAAACCTGAATCTGTTTCTATTTCCAATCCTTTTGATTTAACCGGACTGAAACTTTTTCCTTCCTCCCGGTATTGATAAATGGCAACTTTTGGTCTGGACTCGGCTTTTTCCTGAATGTTTTTTTGAAAAGCCCATCTTACATTGTTCAGGAATTCTGCGTTCTGATAGCTAAGGTCTTTCCAGCAGTCGTCTTTATTGAAATCGTATTTAATAATGATGGTGTCTTTTAAGGCAAGCCTTTCGTTTTGTTTTAAGAAAGTATGCAGCGAATCAATCTGGGCTTCGGTTAATGTACCCGCCTGATAACGTTTTTTTTCGTCTACATACAATTTTGGAGAACAGGCATATAGAAAAAGGGAAAGAAAGATAAAGGTAAATAACCGGGGTTTGATTTTAGGGATACGTTTCATTGTGTGAGCATTATGCCTAATAAATTTAGAACTAAAAATTTATTAGGCAATACTTTTACAGTAGAAAATTCGTTATTTCGACTGAAGCGTAGCGAAATAGAGAAATCTACCTCGATAGATCTCTCGACTACGTTTCACTCCGCTCGAGATGACGACGTCTATGGGAAGTAATCTTTACAATTTTTCGGTTATTCATATTTTTTATGTAATAATTTTAAACTCGAAATGACGACCGCGGGATTAACTCAACCTTTTAAAATCTTAGCTTTCTCCGCATCAAATTCTTCCTGCGATAAAATTCCTGCATCCAATAACTCTTTTAAATCTAACAAGGCCTGTTTTTTTGCAGCCATATCATTTTTTGGAGCTTCAGTAGTATTTTCTGTTGATACAGTGCTTGCGGACTGTACATTTGAGTTAGCCGCAGGACCGTATTTCAATAGGAGTTCGGTAATTTCATTAAAGCCTTTAATATTCGAATAATCAATTGCCTTTTGCTCTTTTACATTCACAATTGATGGATCTGCAGATTGTTCGAGTAAAAATTTGACCACATCTTTTTTACCATTTGCTGCGGCATAATGTAAAGCTGTGTTTCCGCTTTCATCCTGAATATTAACATTAGCACCTTTTTCTAATAATAACTTTAACATGCTTAAATGCCCGCTTTTGGCTGCAACATGCAACATGCTTTCCCCGCCATAATTATAATTATTGTCGAAAGAGAAACTGGCCGAAATGGAAATGTTATTGGCTGTTTCTACCCATTCGAGGTACGAATACATTGAATCATCATTGCCTGAAAGTGGTTTGGCATAATTTACATCCACACCATTGGCTAAAAATAACTCGACAATTTCTTTTTGGTTATTGGCGCAGGCATACCAGATTGGCGATAATCCATTTTTTGAAGAAACAAATACATCTGCTCCCTTTTCTACCAGGATTTTGGTGAGCATCCGGTTGGCATCATAACAGGCAAGCAATAGTGCTGATTCGCCATCGTGGTTAACATGGTTGATGTTGGCACCTTTATCGAGGATCAATTCAACCATTGGTGTATTTTTAGATTTAACTGCAAAAATTACCGGCGAATCTCCATGTTTATTTGTTGTATTAATGTTGGCGCCAAATTCCAGTAGTTTCTGAACCACTTCTTTATTTCTCCAGGCAGATGCGATGAGTAGGGGAGTTTCTGCTTCGTTATTTTCACTGTCAACATCCAGGCCTTTATCGAGCAGCTTTTCCAAAACTTCAATCTGTCCGTTTTGGGCAGTTAAATGCAGCAAACTATTACCTTTAAGGTCTTTAATATCAACCCTTGCACCTTTATCTAACAGATATAGGGCCGTTTGTTTCTGTTTTTGAAGGCAGGCAAAATAAAAGGGTGTTTCGCCATCATGGTCCTCATAATCTAAATCTGCACCGCGCTCGATTAAAATTTTTACCAGGTCTAAATATCCATGATGTGCAGCATAATGCAGTGCAGTTCGGCCTTTTTCATCCGTATAACCTACTTCTACTTCATTATTGGCCAATAAAAGTTCAGCTATTTTCCGTTTGCCGCTTTCGCAGGCAATTATAAATGACATCGACATATATTAAGATTGTTTCATGAGCAATTCAACAGTTTTGATTTTCAGGTTATCATCTGAGGCCAGCATTAAAGCGGTTTGATCTTTATCGTTGCTTAAAGTAATATCTGCTCCGTTTTCGATCAGGAGTTTCACTTTACGATAGGTTTCTTTTGCCTTTTCTGCTTCGTGATTTACGTTATAGGCGCAAACTTTATGTAACAGGGTATTTCCCTGATCATCAGTTCTGTTGATATCTACCTGTCCACTTTCCAGTACTGCTTCTAAAATATTGGCCTGTTTTTCAGCAATTACATCTAATGGAGTTTTATCTGCGCTGTACCAGGTACTGTTTTGATATAAATCGGCACCATCGTCAATCAGTTTTTTAAGGAAGTTAATGCTACTTTCACTATTCGACATCATGCGTACATATTCGAATAGCAAAGTTTCTCCTTTTTTACTTATCTGATCAAACGCCGGTGTGTCAAAATTGCGGAGCGTGTCGTAAATGTTTTCACTTTGCGCATGTGCTACTGCATAAAAGAAAGCTGAATTTCCCTCCTGGTCGGTCTGGTTTGGATCTGCGCCATTTTCAAGCAAATGTGCGATTAAATTTTTCTTGTTAAATTTTATCGCGGTAATTAAAGGCGTTTCCTGTACAATATTGCCTTCATTAATATCAACGCCTTCATTAACAAGAATATCGATATATCCTTTGAGTAAATCGCTGGTCTGGTCGTCATTCAGATTGTATCTGCGAAAATTGCTTTTTACTACCTGATGGATGTAGTTTTCTTCGGCATTGTTTTTAAAATTAGTCGTGCATCCAGCATCGATACAGGCTTTTATTACGCCTAAATCAACGCCATTTTCGAAGAGATAGCTCAATAAAGTTTTTGCATTTACTTCATCGTTCAGGTTATCGAAGTGGCCAATAAATTCGTTGAAGAAAGCAATGTCTTCATCTTCGTTGCCCAAATTGCGTACGATACTCTGAAAAATACTTTTATCAAAATTGTCGAATTCATAAATATCGGTTTCGATGGTTTTATCCTTCACCATCATGTTTAGGATTTCATATTGTTTTTCTCTAACGAGGTTGTCAAAAATCGATGATTTTTGATGTTCTTGTAAGCTTTTGGAGAGTTTTTCGCCGTTCTGCATCAGGCTTTTAGCCTCGTCGAATTTGCGGGCATTTAACTGTTGATCTAAGGTAGGTTCGGTCATTTTCAATTAAAAATTTTAAAATAGATAGATATATGGACTTCCAGCTACAAAAGTTTAGCCAAATAGTTTACTTAAATAAAAATTATTTGGAATGTTGCAGAGAATCAGAATGATAGAGAATGTCTTGTTAGTCGCTTATTTTTTGGAAAGCAATTGAAGTGTGCTATAGGTTAATTTCTTCCTGCTCTACCTTCTGCCATGAAAAATGGCATTCGTTCGATCAGGTTTAGTTTTGCTATTTTCTACTGCTATGCCGGTTTTCCGTGCCACAGGCCTAAATTTATAGCCCTGATCGAAGCGGGCATCCTGATTTTCCATCAGGATAAAGCGAAGAGCAGGACTACCTTTAAGAATAGCGAACGACATTGCGCTCCAAGAACAACCGACGATCTTAACATTTATTATTTGATGGTTTTTATTTTCAGGAAAGAAATTGTAGTGTTCTATAGGTTTATTGCTTCCTGCTCTACCTTTTTCGATAAATCCTATTTAGGGCACAATTAATTAAGATGCTTCTACCACTCTTTGCCGTGGGGGCATGGTACTTTGGAGCGCCAAAGTACCCAAAGCGCGTTGTTAATCCGGCAATGTGGCTTCTCATCGCCCCATGCTAATCAAAAAAACAGCGGCACTTCGTTTTGTGTTCAATTCCTTTATAGCTTTTAAATTATCTTTTACGAACACAAAACCACTGCGTTTTAGGTTTGGTAGTGCCGTTTATGCTATTGTGCAACTGTTTTTTTGATTCTTCTGCCACTTGGGATTGACGGCGTCCTTAGGCAAGGATTGTAGGTTTTTGAATGGAAGCTAGCAAAATGCCTAAACAACTCTTAAATATCTGTGTCATAGGACACGGTATGATAAAAAATCGGAACCGCCCGATCAAGTTTAGCTTGATTATTTTCTGCTACTATGCCGGTTTTCCGTGTCAAATGCCTAAGTTTCTAGCCCTGATCGAAGCGGGTATCCCGATTTTTTCCATCGGGATAAAGTGCAGAGCAGGACTAACTTTAAATATAGTAAATGACTCTGCGCTCCCTAAAAACAATAGTATGTTATATTATTATTCACTATGATGAAAATTATGTGTTTTTAATAAATGAATTGTTCATCCAAACCAGAAATAACATTGCGATGTTCCTTAATTCATTCGATTATTTTATCTTTAGGCGATTTTAAAAAGATCGGTTTAAAAACCTAAAAACCGGTTTAATAATTAACCTTAATAAGCAAAATCAATATAAATATGTCAAATACATCAAAAATTATCTACACCAAAACCGATGAGGCGCCAATGTTGGCTACTTATTCACTTTTACCTATTGTACAAGCTTTTACCGCATCAGCAGGTATTGATGTAGAAACCAGAGATATTTCTTTAGCAGGAAGAATTTTGGCAAACTTTCCTGAGTATTTAAAAGACGACCAAAAAATTGGTGATGCTTTAGCAGAGCTTGGTGCTTTAGCAACCACCCCAGAGGCAAACATTATCAAATTACCAAATATTTCTGCTTCTATCCCACAATTGTTAGGCGCAATTACTGAGTTACAGGCTCAGGGTTTTGCCATCCCTAATTATCCGGATAATGCACAGAGCGACGAAGAAAAAGCAATTAAAGCCAAATATGCAAAAGTTTTAGGCTCGGCTGTAAATCCGGTTTTACGTGAAGGTAATTCTGATCGTAGAGCACCTAAAGCCGTTAAAAATTACGCTAAACAAAACCCGCATTCAATGGGGAAATGGTCTGCAGATTCGAAGACTAAAGTAGCCAGTATGACTGAAGGCGATTTTTATGGTTCGGAGAAATCTACAACTGTTGCTGAAGCAAGTCAGTTTAAAATAGAATTTGTAGCTGCAGATGGTACGGTAACCGAATTAAAAGGTTTATCGCCATTAAAAGCTGGAGAAGTGATTGATAGTTCTGCATTGAGCTTATCGGCATTGAAAACTTTTGTAGCCAAAGAAATTGCTGAAGCTAAAGCTGAAGGCGTTTTGTTATCTGCGCACTTAAAAGCAACCATGATGAAGGTTTCTGATCCGATTATGTTCGGTGCTATTGTAGAAGTTTATTTCGCAGATGTTTTTAGCAAATATGCAGATCTTTTCAAAGAACTAAATGTCGATACCCGCAACGGTTTAGGTGATGTGTATGCAAAAATTGCAGGCAACCCGAAACAGGCAGAAGTTGAAGCCGCTTTAGCGCAGGCCATTGAAAATGGACCAGCTTTAGCCATGGTAAACTCTGATAAAGGAATTACTAACCTACACGTGCCATCTGATGTGATTGTTGATGCTTCTATGCCGGCAATGATCCGCACTTCTGGACAAATGTGGAACAAAGAAGGTAAACCTCAGGATACCATCGCGTTAATTCCAGACCGTTCTTACGCTGGTGTTTACACTGCAACCATTGATGACTGTAAAGCAAACGGTGCTTTTGATGTAACCACCATCGGTTCAGTACCAAATGTTGGCTTAATGGCTCAAAAAGCTGAAGAATATGGTTCGCACGATAAAACTTTCCAGGCTGCTGGTGCAGGAACTATCCGTGTTACTGATGCAGATGGTAAAGTATTTTTCGATCAGAAAGTAGAAAAAGGCGATATCTTCCGCATGTGCCAAACTAAAGATGCTCCGATTCAGGACTGGGTAAAATTAGCGGTAAACAGGGCACGTTTATCAGAAACTCCAGCTGTTTTCTGGTTAGATGAGCAAAGAGCACACGACAGAGAAATCATTACTAAAGTAAATACTTACCTAAAAGATCACGATACTGCAGGTTTAGATATTCGTATTTTGTCTCCGATTGAAGCAACCAAGTTTACTTTAGAGCGTATCCGTAAAGGTTTAGATACCATTTCGGTTACCGGTAACGTATTACGTGATTATTTAACCGATTTGTTCCCGATTTTAGAGTTAGGCACTTCAGCGAAAATGCTTTCTATCGTTCCATTAATGAATGGTGGCGGTTTATTCGAAACCGGTGCTGGTGGTTCTGCTCCAAAACACATTGAGCAGTTTATTGAAGAAGGTTATTTACGTTGGGATTCGCTTGGTGAGTTTTTAGCACTTCAGGCTTCTTTAGAGCATTTATCTCAAACCCAAAATAACGCAAAAGCACAGGTATTGGCTGATGCTTTGGATGAGGCTAACGCTAAATTTTTGGCAACCGATAAATCGCCTGGTAGAAAATTGGGTACTATCGATAATCGTGGTTCTCACTTCTATTTAGCCTTATATTGGGCTGAGGCATTAGCGGCTCAGAGCAAAGATGCAGATCTGAAAGCCAGATTTGCACCATTGGCTAAAACTTTGTTAGAAAATGAAGCTAAAATCAACGAGGAATTGATCGGTTCGCAAGGCAAGCCTCAAAACATTGGTGGTTACTACAACCCTAATGATGATTTGGCAAGTAAAGCCATGCGCCCAAGTGAAACATTAAATGCCTCTTTGGCTAGTTTATAAGCTAAATTGAGTTGTCAACTTTAATATGCTTCTAGTATGGAAGTTGACAACTCTTAACATATTTAGGCGTCCCGATATAAAGATCGGGACGCTTTTTTTATGAGTTCTCAACTTTAATATGCTTTTTGTATGGAAGTTGACAACTCTTTTATATTGTTTCTTCCTGCGAGGCATCAACCGATAGAATAATGAGTTGGTTTTATCTCATGCGTTCTTGAGCTTCAATTTGTTCATCATACCAAAACTTTTGAGTGGTAAAGTCGAGTGGCCAGTCTTGTTGTGCTTTGGCTTTTATAGAGTTATTCTCAATAGTTAACATATATTCATAAGCATTAATTTGTTCGTTAACCCAAAATTCCTGTGTAGTATAATCATCAGGCCAATCTTTTCTCGCTTTTGCCTTTAATTTTTGGATGATTTCTTCTTTTGCTACGTCAATTACGTCCTTTCCTGTATTTTTAACTGTTTCAGCTTTTAAAGAAGGATTAGATTGTTCTTTTTTAACTCTATTTTGAGTTTCCGTTTGGGGTTTATCTTTATCACCTAAATTTGATAATACAATTAACGATATTATTATAGTTATTCCAATTTTCCATCCTTTAGATATAGATGAGTTTTTCCATAAGGCATAAAGGCCCACAGGGAAAAAGATTATACATAAAATTATTGTTAACCATGTTTTTTCGTACCAGGGATTTGAATTGCCGGGACGTGTAAAGTTTGGATTTAACTTTGCCTGGAAATCATTGGTTGGAAAAGACACTGAATTTGTTTCATGTATTTTTGGTTGATTTTCAGATGATAATATTCTAGAGGTACTTGAAAGAATATTTTCAATGTTTTGCCTGTTTTTCCCCATGTCGAATGCTCCACCGAACATAATCCCTGTTTTAGGCGATGAGGTAATTTGAACTTTGGTTCTGTTTTCTGCAATCTCACTTAGTTGTATTGGTATATTTTCGCCCCAACTGTATAAGCTAACTCCTGCCTTTACCATAAACCGACCTTGTAATTTATCTGCGTTTTCGATCTGTAATCCTTTAATTGTTGGAATTGCAATTAACATTGCTTCAAAAACTTTGTCTTTCGACATTGGAAATTCACTTTCCCCATTGTGATCTAAAAATGCCATAGTTTGTTTTTTGTTATTATATTCAAAAATATATGCTTGATAATGATATACTCTACGGTTTTCCGTAGCAAAGGACAGGTCTGGTTTAGCAGAAATGTGATAGATGTTATTTTTATAAAGTATAAAATTTTGATTGCTCTGATATCATCTACATAGATCCCTCCATTTCGCTGTGCTCCAGTCGGGATGACGACTGATGGGTAACAATTATTAGAGAAATAAAACGTGATTAAAATATATCAATCTCTATTATTTAACCGACTTATAAATCGCATTTTCCATACGTGAGGGATAGCAACGGAAAGCCCACAGCCCGGTTTTTCATCGGGCGAGGACTTGGAGTGTATAGCCCGACCCTTGCGCAGCTTGGGGCACGCCCAAATAACACAAATTATTTAGCGAAGAAAAACCTTATCTACACGACTTTGTTATATCACTATAAATTAAAGGAGACCTATACCATGGCAATTAACGAAAATAAAGGATCGCAGGATAAAATACATAGCACCACAGAAAGTGGTGAAATCAATAAGGAAAACCTTTCTTATGATGAAAATAAAGAAAGTTATGAGTTTGATGTAAAGGGAACGGACAGCGAATACGATCACCCGATGGGATATGAAACTGTAGCTGCGGGTGCAAAAGATGACGATTCTACTTACGATGAGGCTAACCCTTATATTGGTGATGAATATGCCAGAGATGAAGATATAGCCAATGATGAGCTGGAAGAACTGGGTATGCATGTAGATAACGGAGAAAGTGTTAAACTAAGTCCGGAAGATGAAATTCTTGCCCGTACGCCAGAGGATAACCGCGATGATTTGGACGAAGAAGGTTACCCAATTAATGATGAGAAAGAAAAGTAGTCAGGAGATCACCGTTGGTGAGATACTGATTTGACGAAATAACCATAAATAGAAGAGCAGGGTTAAACATTTTAATGATGGGTAATCCTGCTTTTTGTTTAGGAATTTTTAACTGTTTAGCTATTATTTAGCTAATAAGTATAAGTTAAGGATTGATATCTAAATTAAACCTCCGGCGCAATTCGTCCAGTTTTGGATTTTTGTTTACGAGATAATCATACTTTTCGCGATTGCCGTAAAGCCTGTTTTCTATCTTGCGCTCCATTAACTTATAAGTAACCTCAACACCAAAGTTTCTAAGCTCGTTCCGTAAAAAATTTAAAAGTTCAACAGACTCTTGTTGTACAAGATGCTCCTGCGTTTTACTCTCTACCGAAATCTCGATTAGCTGAGGACTTAAAAGTGTAGGGGCGAAATTGTTTAAGATGGTAAAAAGATTAATCCGGTCAGTGGCCTTCATCTTTTGGGTAAAGGCATTCCAGACTTCCAGTAAACGGTCGTAACTGAAGGGTTCTCTGGCATCGCCCGTAACTTTTTTGGGTCCGTCATCATCATCTCCCTGGGCTACACGTTCCAAATCATTTAACGAAGGGATGAGTGTGCTTATCGCGTTTGTCTTTGGAATATTGATGCTGATGGAAGTGGCAGATGGCGGCGGACCAACCCGTGGACTTTCCTTTGGCTTTTCTGTTACTGGTATGCTATGTGAAACAGGAGTATTAACAACAGGTGCGGCAGCCTGAGCGGTATTTTCAACCTCAACTTTTGGCTTCGAGTTTTCAGCTGGCTCAGCTACGACATTAGTTTTTTTTTTATCCTGATCTACGTCAGTTGCTGTGTTATTAGGACTTAAAGGCTGTTGAGCTAGATTGACGACCGACCTGATGTGGCACATTTTAATCAATGCCAACTCTACCTGCAAACGCTGGTTTTTAGAATTCTTGTAATTCAGATCGCAGGTATTGGCCAAATTTAATGCCGTTAATAAAAACGATAATTCTGTTTGCCTGCACTGATCGAGGTACTTTTGTTTGATGTTTTCACTCACCTCCAACAATTTAATGGTAGCAGCATCTTTACCTACTAACAGGTTCCGGAAGTGACTGGCCAAACCATTGATAAAGTTGTTGCCATCAAAACCATTGTTCAGAATTTCATCGAACAGGAGCAGGGTCTGGCTAACTTCTGCTGCAGTCAGGTAAGAGGTAAGTTTAAAAAAGTAATCGTAATCTAAAATGTTAAGGTTGTCGATTACTGCTTTATAAGTGATGTTCTTATTGGCATAACTGGCAATCTGATCAAACATCGAAAGCGCATCACGCAATCCACCATCTGCTTTTTGAGCAATAATGTGTAAACCATCACTTTCGAAAGCAATATTTTCTCGCTGTGCAATGGTTGACAGGTGGCTGGCAATATCTTCTACCTGGATACGGTTGAAATCAAAAATCTGACAACGCGATAAAATGGTCGGCAGGATTTTATGTTTCTCGGTGGTGGCCAGGATAAAAATGGCATAAGAAGGCGGTTCTTCCAATGTTTTTAGAAAGGCATTAAATGCACTTTGTGATAACATGTGAACCTCATCAATGATATAGATCTTATATTTTCCCGCTTGCGGCGGTATACGAACCTGCTCAATTAAGCTACGGATATCATCAACAGAGTTGTTTGAAGCCGCATCTAATTCGTGAACATTAAAGGAATGTCCGTTCTGGAAAGAAAGGCAGTTGTCGCATTGACCGCAGGCTTCCATATCTGCTGTAGGGTTGGTACAGTTAATGGTTTTTGCAAGGATACGTGCGCAGGTTGTTTTACCCACCCCACGCGGCCCGCAAAATAAAAATGCCTGGGCAAGCTGATTGTTTTTAATGGCGTTTTTTAACGTACCGGTAATGTGCTGCTGGCCAACAACGGTTTCGAAGGTGGCTGGGCGGTATTTACGGGCAGAAACGATAAAATTTTCCATCGGCACGAAAATAGGAAAAATTTAGGTGTTGTAAGATTGAAAAGTTGGAATGTGGAAAAGTTGAAATACTGAAATGATTTATAAAAGATTGCGTAACATTTAAGGATAAAATCAATCTAATTGTAAAGCTTTATAAATGAGGATATTAATTTTTATTGGCGCGATATTGTTATCTTTTTCAGGTACTTCGATGGCACAGGTTGATACTATAAATGCACAAAACCATAAATTGGTGATGAGCAATCTGAAAGAGGGAAAAAACAGTTACCTGGTTTATATGACTGATTCTCTTGAAACAAAACGGACTATTGGAGATATATGGGAGAGAACAACTGCTTTTAAAAAAAGAGATAAAAATGAAGTTGTAGAATTTGCTTGGAAATGGCTCCATAATGATTCACTTTTCGCCACAGTAACAAACATCTGTGACCGAAAAACAATGTCTCCAATTTATCATTACGCCAGTTATAAACGCAGAGGCATTTTTGCATACGATTATAAAGATGGCTTGATGCAGCCATCTGATACCCTAAAAAATAATGATGCAATCAAAAAAGGTCCGGTTAAATTAGATATTCCGATCATTTCGTGGGAGCAGGATTTAGAAACTTACCCATTATTGCCAATTAAAAAAGTTGGCCAGCAGTTTGATATTTCCTTTTTCGATCCTAACGAAAAATCAGCAACCTATCATCGTTATGAAGTGGTTAGCAAAGATAATTTGAAATTGAATGCAGATATAACAGCTAATTGCTGGCTGCTCAAAATTAATTATAGCAAAGACAGTTATGCCATTTTCTGGTTAACCGAGAAATCAAAAGAGGTAATTAAAATGAAAGAATATTATAAAGGTAACTACCGTATAAAAGTGAAACAATATTGATTATATTAATGATACAGGTTGTAAAACTGTTTATATCTTTCTTCAAAATTGTCAAAACTGCCAAAAGTTAGTTCAATCGATTTTTCGGTATCGTAGCCTTGAGTGTTTAGTTTTATTATTTTTTTAAGCAGGTCTGTTCTTTTCGATTTTATAAAAAAGTAGATCATACTATAGGCTGTGTTGTAATTGTCGTCTATACCATGCCCGTAAAAAGAACCGCTGTATATTTTAAAGAAATTTTTTAACCTTTCGCTGTCTTTAGAATCTATTCCTGCTTTTATGCTCTTAATTCTTCCGCTTTGCGGATAAGCATATAAATTCCCCTCGCTGTCAAAATCCAGTGTTTCGAAAAACTCTGCTAATCCTTCGTTTAACCATTTGGGCGAATTTTTAAAATTAAACTGAAAAATACTATGACTGGCCTCATGGAGCGCTACCGAAATGAAATCGCTGCTCTTGTATACAAAGGCTTCGTTAATTGCGGCAATGTAAAATCCGGCACTATTTATTGGTGCACCATATGTTTTTTGCGCTAACCGGTAATCTTTATTTTTTTCATAGAGGTTTATTTTTACCGGGGCAGTAATGTTTTCTCTTGTCTCAAAAATTTCGTTGCAGAACATGCGCTCATAAGCAATCAGTTTTTCTATTTTCTTTTGCTCGTTGTCGTTTATTTTGCAATTAACCAGATTGATCTCTACGTATTGGGCATAGAGTGAAAAACTGATCAGGTTAGCAAATATTGAAAATATTAATAGGAGAGGCTTGTTCATATTTTAAAACTTATTCTAATATATTATTTAATCACCGACTTCAATTCATTTCTATATTCTGAAGCGCTTTTGCCGGTAAATTCTTTAAATAATTTATTGAAATGGCTAAAGTTGTTAAAGCCACTTTCATAAGAAATATTGGCAATGCTAATGGGTTTTTCGGCCAGAAGCTTTGACGCATGCACTACGCGATATTCGTTTACAAAATGTGTAAAGGTTTTTTTCGTAATTTTTTTAAAATAACGGCAAAATGATGGCACTGTCATGCTCGACATTTCGGCAACGTGCTGTAAACTGATCTGCTCCTGGAAATGGTCTTTTACGTAGTTAAAAATCATATTAATGCGGTCGTTATCCTGCACCTGCATTTCCATCGAAAATCCATCAGCGTTTAAGATCTTATAATCTTTCGCATGTTCAAGTTCCTTTAATACGCTGAGTAGTGTTAAAAGTCTTTCAAAAGGCGGCTGATCGTCCATCATTTCTATGCTGTCGCCAACGGTCCGCATGGTTTCACTACCAAAAGCAATCCCGGCCTTTGCTTTGTCGAATAATTCTTGGATGCCTTTAATTTCCTGCAGACCTAAAAAGATGTCGCCCAAAAAATCGGGTTTCATCTGGATAACAGTTTCGTTTTTGTTTCCGGTATTGGTATCGGTAAAACCACAATGGGGAAGATTGCTGCCGATGAGGATCAGATCACCTTCGGTATAATAGGACACATGACTGCCGATCTGTCTTTTGCCGGCCCCTCCGTTAACAAACACCATTTCAATTTCAGGATGGTAATGCCAAAGGTGAGCCATATTGTTGGCGTTCTCTACATATTTTGAATAATAAAATGAACTTCCAAAAGAAGGCTCAACAACTTCAAAACTTGGCTTCATGTTTTGCTAAATTATTGTTCTAAAATAGATAAAAAATATGCTTTATTATAGGTTTTGTTAAAATATCGTATAATTAAGGGTAATATAGCATAGATATTGGCAAATATGCAATCACCTATCTTTCAGAGGCCTCCGTACCTTAGTGCTATCATATAATGATTAACTCTAAAAAATATTGGTTATGAAAAAGTTCTTAAAAATCGGTTTAATAGCAGCGTTATTTTTTACTGCTACGGGTGTACACGCTAACGATGATGATTTTACTTTAAAAGTAAAAGGTGAAAAAGAAAAATTTATTCGTTTCTCTGTAGATAAAGCAGAAAATGTTAATTTATCACTCATTGATGCATATGATGAAGTTTTATTTGAAGAAAACATCCATGCTTCAGCTGCCTCTAGCAAAGTTTATGATCTGAATGAGCTTCCTGATGGAAAATATACGCTTAAAGTAGAGTCGGATGTAAAAGTTGCAAAATATAGTGTGGTAATTAAAAACGGTGAGGCACTTGTTTCTGAACCTAAAGTTTCTAACCTGTTTAAACCTGTTTATACTAAAAAAGATCAGGTAATTACGCTTAACCTTGAAAACCTGGAGAATAGTCCGGTAGAAGTTAAAGTGTATAACGAATACAATGATGTGGTTTATAATGAGGTATTCAAAGATAAATCGCAATTGGTAAAGAAATTCAATATCGGTAAAACAGATTCTAAGGAATTAACCTTCGTTGTGAAGTTCAATGATGAGAGCTTTGTTAAAACGATTGAAACATATTAAACATTTTACAGCTAATTGATATAGGGAGATTGTCGGATAGATGGTCTCCCTTTTTATTATGTAAGATGGGAGATGTAAGATGGGAGATGTAAGATGGATGATGTAGTATTCATGGTTTCCATTTCCATCTTCCATTTTACGTTATTACATTTCACCTCATAAAATCTAATTAATCATTTGATTTTAAGAAATATATTGTTACTTTTGCATCCCCGTAATATACCTCGGGATTAAAAAATTAAAAACATAATTTATAACAATGAATCAGTACGAAACTGTTATCGTTCTAACCCCGTTGTTATCTGAAGAGGCTGCGAAAGAGGCATTAGCTAAATTCAAAGCAGTTCTGACTGATAACGGAGCCGAAATTATCCAGGAAGATAATTGGGGTTTGAGAAAATTAGCGTATCCAATTGAGAAAAAATCAAATGGATTCTTCAACTTAACTGAATACAAAGCTTCAGGAGATTTGATCGCAAAATTAGAGCTTCAATTAAAACGCGATGAGCGTGTGTTACGTTTCTTAACTATCCGTTTAGACAAACACGCTGTTGCTTACAATGAGAAAAAGCGTAGTGGTGCTTTTAACAAAAAAACTAAGGAGGTTGCAGCGTAATGGCAAGAGAACAAATACAATACGTAACAGCCCCTAAAGTAGAGGATAACCGTAAAAAATATTGCCGTTTCAAGAAAAACGGAATTAAATACATCGATTACAAGGATGCAAATTTCTTGTTGAAATTTATTAACGATCAAGGTAAATTATTACCACGCCGTTTAACTGGTACTTCGTTAAAATTCCAACGTAAAGTGGCTCAGGCTGTTAAACGCGCCCGTCATATCGGTTTGTTACCTTTCGTTGCTGATCAATTAAAATAGGAGGCTAGAGATATGGAAATTATTTTAAAACAAGATATTAAAGGCCTTGGTGAGAAAGATGATGTAGTTACAGTAAAGCCAGGTTATGGCCGTAATTATTTAATCCCTCAAGGATTTGGCGCATTAGCTACTTCTTCTGCTAAAAAAGTTTTAGCAGAAAATTTAAAGCAAGCTGCTTTTAAACAAGATAAAATTAAGAAAGATGCTGAAGGTGTTGCTGAGCGTTTAACTGATGTTAAACTTTCAATCGGTGCTAAAGCAGGCGAAAGCGGAAAAATCTTTGGAGCGGTTAACACCATCCAGATTGCTGAAGCATTAAAAGCTCAAGGCTTTGATGTAGACCGTCGTCGTATTACTTTCGAAACTGAACCTAAATTTGTTGGCGAATATGTTGCTAACTTAAACTTACACAAAGAAGTTAAAGTTCAGGTTCCTTTTGAAGTAATCGCTGAATAAGCATTCTTTAAAGAATCAATAAAAAGTCCCGATGAAAATCGGGACTTTTTTTATGGAAAATGGATAAGGTAAAATGGATAATGGCGTGATTTACAGAGATTGATTTGTTAACCATTCGGCATATTCTGCTATGCGCGTTCCCAGGTAGTACGGAAGGTTTAGCAAAAGATATGGCTTGCCTGCCGGAGTAATTGTTTTTTCTAGCTTAAACTCGCCTCCATATACTCTAATGGCAAAGGGATGTTCTGAGATATCTATGAATTGATGAAGTGATCTTAAGCTTCCCGTACTGCCCGATTTTATTTCAATCGGTATTACCATTTTTTTACAGGCATAAATTAAATCAACTTCTGCATCAGACTGTTTTTTTTCTCTTACCCAAAAATTGGGCTTGTGAGAAGATATGCGCTCAATTGATATCAGTTCTTGGGTAAATAAATGTGGAATAACAGCGCCTTTGTAAGCTGAACTTAAATCGTCTAAGGCGAGCATTTCTCCTTGAATGCCCAATGAATAGTTGATTAATCCTGTATCTAAAAATTGTAGTCTAGGTGATTTTTTTAAATCAGGAATAACCGGAACCTCCGTATTTGTAGATGGATATATTAACCGGATAATTTTTGCATCATCTAATATCCTAAAAGCCTCTCCAACCTCTCTAGATTTATAATTCGAATTGCCGAAACCTTGAAAAATAACACGCTTATCCAGGAAAAGATGGGCAGTACCCATAACGTGATTAATCGTCCTTCTCGCTGTATCGTTTTGGGTGTATTTTTCTATATCATTTTTGTAGGTTGCCCAAATGCTTTCGTAAACAATAGGCAGATCAGAAAGGTTATGCTCTTCCAGATCAGTTTTTATTATTTCTGGCATGCCTCCAATAATGGCATATCTATGAAAGGCTTTTAATAATAATTTATGGGCAACGGCTTTTACAGGTGTTTGAAGCAGATATTTTAACAGATCATCTTTTTTGTTAGCTTGAAGGTATTCTTGAAAATTTAAAGGATATAAGTATAAAAATTCCACCCTGCCAACCGGAAAACTTTTTACTTTTTGTAATACGAACTCCAAAAGGGAACCTGCACTGATTACATGCAGCTCAGGGATTTCTTCGTAAAAATACCTTAGCATTTGTATCGCTTTCGCACTTTCCTGAATTTCATCAACAAAAAGCAAAGTTTCAGCTATTTTATCTGATTGAATCCCATGTCCCAGTAATAATGCTTCAACAATGCTTTGTACATCGTCAAAATCATCAAAATATTGACGGTGTGCAGGTTTCTCAAGATTAAGAAAAATAGCATTTGAATAGTTTTTTGCAAAGCTTTTTATCAGTGTTGTTTTCCCCACCTGACGTGCCCCTCTTATAATCAGAGGTTTTCTATTTTTGCTGTTTTTCCATTGATTTAAATTTTCCTCAATAGATCGTTTAAATGCCATTTTTTGTTTTTTTGTAACAAAGTCAACCCAAATTTATGAATTTTTTGTAACAAAGTCAGGGCATTTTGTTTTTTGTTTGGAACAAAGTCAACCCATATTTTTGTATTTTTTGTAACAAAGTCAGGGCATTTGTAATATCTGGTAATGTAAGATAGCTAACAGGATGTTAAATTTGTAAAGTCTACGGGAAACAATTAACGCTTCCCGCAGTAAAAAAATAAGAATAATTTATTCATGTCGTAGAATTAAAAACATCTTAAATCATACATCTCACATCATCCGTCCTTACTATCCTTTTGGCGTTGTTGGTCTGATTTCCACTTTGCTTGGTAGTGTTCTTGCTGGCATGGCTAATAAATCAACAATCAATTTGCCCATATCCTCTGGCTGGATTTTCCAGGCATCATCTTCAGCATTTGGCTGATGATCGTTAAAATGGCTGGCAACAGATCCAGGCATAATGGTACTTACCTTTACACCGTATTTTCTTAAATCGAGCATAACCGATTGGGTAAAGCCTGTTAAACCGAATTTACTGGCATTATAAGCAGATCCTCCGGCAAAAAAGTTCGTGCCTGCCAAACTGGAAATGGTAAAGATATGTCCCTTTGTTTTTTTAATCTCCTCTACAGAGGCTTTAATGCTGTAAAAAACACCTGTTAAATTGGTATCAATGGTTTCTTTCCATAAATTAATATCCAATTCATCAACCGGTGCAAAATGACCAACACCTGCATTGGCAATGAGTACATCCAATTGTCCCCATTTTTCGAGTATCAGATTTACAGCATCCTGCTGAGATTTAAAATCCGCAACATCTGCTTCAATAGCCAATACATCACCATGTGCTACCAGCTGAGATGCCGCCTGGTTTGCGCTGTCTATTGTCCTGCTGGTAATGGCTACTTTGTAGCCTTCTTTTAATAGTGATTCGGCAATGCCGAAACCAATTCCTTTGCTTCCGCCTGTAATTAATGCAACTTTCATGTTGTTGTAACGTATGATATCGTAAAATGTTTAATTAGATTTTTTCTTATTGTGATGAGGAAGTTCCATGATCTGGATATCTTTAAAATCTACCGGCTGTCCTTCACTTTGTAAGGCAATAAAACCCTGAGTAAGGGCTTTTCCATCAATTTTAATTTTCGGATCGTAATGGTTAGCTACGCCTCCACCAATTTGTGGCTTGCTATATTGTAAAACAGTATCGCCGTTTATAATATGCGTTACAAGCGAATCGCCGAGAACAATCAATTCTGCAGATACCCATTGGTCGCCATCGTATGTTTTTGATTTGGAGTCCAGGCAATGGCCATCATATAATTTACCTTGATAAAAAATATCTGTACCTGGCGAACACATATTTCCTGTTGGGCGTGGACGGCCATCACTCAAGCCACCTAAAAACTGCATTTCGATCGAAATTGGCCAGTCTTGTTCTTTAGGCATCGTTTTCGGATCCTGAGAATGAAACATCACACCGCTATTCCGCAGGGTGTAACTGGGTGCTCCTTTTTGCAGTTCGCCAACAAAGCGATATTTTAGTTTTAAGTGATAATAAGAAAATGGTGTTTTATAATAAAGATGGCCGAACTGATCATTGAAATCGCCATATTGGTCATATCGAACCTGTATAATTCCATCTTCAACCCTGAAGGTATTTCCGAAATTTACATTGTAATCGTGGTGATGGATTTTAACATTCCAGTCTTTAATATCTCTCCCGTTAAAAAGTTTAATCCACTTTTCTGATTGGTTTTTGATGTTTTTGCTCGTACTACAGCTCCACAGTGTTACAGCAATAAAAAGATAGCCTAGTTTTTTCATTTGGTTAATTCTGTTTGCGCTATTTTAAAATGTGAATCACAAAATACGTAAACAAACTGATTTTAATGCAGGTTAAGGATTTACCACAGGAATTTTGCATTTTGGTTTTTGTGATGACTAAAACTTTTTCGCATCATTCCAGCACTCTGCATTTCCCAACTTCAGTCTCTTTAATTACCTTTGGGCCATGGCCAAAACCCAGACAACCAAAGCTAAAAGCAAGGCAAAACATCCTCTTTTAAAAAAGATTACCAATATTTTTACGAAAGTATTTTTATATTTTTTGTTGGTTTCTGTGTTTTGGGTGATCGCGCTGCGTTTCATCAACCCACCTATTACCCTTTTAATGGTACTACGGAATATTGAACGTAAAGCAGATGGTAAACCCTTTAAAACGGAAAAAAAATGGGTTAAGTTTGATGATATCTCTGATAATATGAAAAGGGCAGCCGTATCTGCTGAAGATCAGCTCTTTTTAACACATATTGGTTTTGACATGAAAGCTATTGAAAAAGCTTTTGCCAGTAACGCCAAAGGGAAAAAGGTAAAGGGCGGGAGTACCATTTCGCAACAAACTGCTAAAAATGTTTTCCTGTGGCCTGGCCGATCGTGGATTAGAAAAGGTTTTGAAGCCTATTTTACTTTACTTATAGAGCTATTTTGGAGTAAAGAGAGAATATTAGAAGTTTACTTAAACGTAATCGAAATGGGCGATGGGATTTATGGTGCCGAGGCTGCTGCACAGGAATATTATGGTAAATCCTGTACAAAACTAACCAAGAAACAAGCCGCTTTAATTGCTTCATGTTTTCCAAATCCCAGAAGGTGGACACCCAAAAACGCAACCCCATACATCAGGCACCGCCAATACCTGATCTTAAGAAATATGAACAGGTTAGGACCGTTGGATTTTTAGTCGATAGTCCAAAGTCCTGAGTCCAAAGTCAATTTATCGACTAAGGACTTTGGACTCCAGACTTGGGACTAAAACTAGTCATGATCCTTATTCCACCTGATTTTTATTCCGCCTTTTTCATCATCAATGGCTTTTAAGTGCAATACGATTCCACGCATACGGGCTTCTCTTTTTTCCGATCTGGTTAGGTTTTCATCTCCTTTCGGATTTCTCAGTGGAATATCCATTTCTACATTTGTACCGCTTCCTAAAGCGTAAATGCCTTTTACGTTAAAGTTTAAGGCGCTGGAGTTTACCTGCATCGGACTGATTTCTACTTTATCGCCGCGCACGTTTAGTGTTCCATCAAGGTTTTTGATTTCTACGTTTGACAGGTTCCTGTTGGCAAAAGCAAATTTTCCAACCTTAACCATCGGATCGAAATTAACCAGTGCGGCATTGTTCAGATTGAATACCACTTTACCATTTATCGATCGAGGAAGAATTTTTCCTGTGTGTGATATTTTTCCGGAAATGTTAGCCAACGCTGATAAATAACCTTTTAAATTTTTATTGGTAATGGTATTCTGTCCGAAATTATCAAACGAATAAAAGAAATCTTTCACACTTACATGGCTGATCTTTGAGCTGATCTTAAAACTATTTGAAGCAGCTTCCTGCATAATATTTCCGTTCAGCGATAACTGACCGCCTGCATGAGCCACGCTTATTTTATTGAAAAATATACCCCCGCCCCGCAAAGAAATGTCGGCATCAAGGTTTTTAGCGAGAAAATTATCATAAATGGCTTTATCAACCGTTAAACGGATATTCATTTTAGAAAGTTCCAAGACATTACTCAGCTCTTTGGAAACCACTTGTTTGTTTCCGCTCGATTTTTTCTTTGTCGTCCTTGGTCCTAAGAAAGGTAAAAACTCTTTTAGGTAGAGTTGAGGGCTCGACATTTTTAAGTTCACCAATATTTTTTCGGGAGCAGTATAATACAAGTTGGCAAAATTGGCGATGCTACAGCTTACATTAAGTTCGCTTTTGCCCAATTGGAAATGCCCGTTCTGGATCGATAAATCGTTCTGGTTAAAATTGATGTTTAAAGCGCTTTTTACCAGGTGGAGCTTCCTGGGGATGTAAAGGATGTCGGCGTCGGCAATCTGTATTTTACCCGAAACAACTGGCTTGGTAAATCTGAAGTTATCAATATCAGCTTTGCAGTATAACCTTAAATTTGCCGTACCGTTTTTGAAATCAAAATCGTTGGTGCCTAGTGAGTTGTTTAAATTGGATAGGGGAAACTGCGAGGTTACCAATCCGGTGGCAATTGGACGGGCTAAATTATTTACCGTGAATGTATCGATCTTGAGCGGTGCATTAAAATATTTCGCGGTAAGTCTGTGGAACTTGATAGATGAGTTTTCATCACCAATAATACCACCAACGGTATCCTGGTTGGTAAAGGAACCATCAAAATTACAAGCCGTTAATTTACCCGCCGGAATAGAAACCACATTATCTCTCACCGTTATGCCCACTTTAATCAACGGGTCTCCGTATTTACCTGATCCGTCATCAACAATATTTCCCCTGATATTGATTGGTTTTTCGATCCCGAACTTTAAGAGTTTGGAGGAGATATTGGGGGATAGGAGTAAAGCAACATCTCTGAATAAAATATCATCTACTGCTATACTAATAGCAAAAGCAGATTTATCCAATTCAATTTTAGCACCGATTTTAAAAGGATGCCCACCAATTTTTAAGATTTCGGGATTTAGTATCACTGCGTCAAGATCCCGGCTGTAACGGGCGTTTAAGGTCCCTTCCAGTGTTTTATCTTTCAAAAAGCTACCTTTTCGTGTATTAAAGGCGAAACTGTTTACCTTAGTCATCAACTTGATTTTACCTGTCCAGCCGCTATCAGGGTACTCCATTCTGCCCTGGATCTGATCGATGTCGAAATTGAATAGCTTAAACCTTTTTTTATTGTCTAATATCAAGCTCACCTTATTAAAATCAATCTTTTTAACTTCTAGTGCGGAGGATTTTGGCGACGATTTTTTATCAGTCTTAGGTTTACTTTTAAAAATACTGGTGTTGCTATAGCCCGTAGAATCGGTGTAGATGTAAATAGATGCAGTGTTAATGGCAATTTGTTTAATGCTGATATTGCCCACAATAAGCGAAAGTACATTTAGCGATACATCTATATCCTGCGCTTTTAAAAGATCGTGTTTATGTTGGTTCCACAGGCTATCTCTTAATAGAACACCATTTAAGGATACCGAAACGCCAGGAAAGCTTTTTAGAAGCGTAGGTTCCATACTGGTGGCCGTAATCTGTCCGTTTAAATTTTTATTGAGTTGCGAGAGGATAGAAGCCAGCACTTCTTTCTTGTTGCGACTAATGTAAAACGCACCCGCCAGCCAGGTTAATATAATCAGTACAACTAAAACAGATAAGATTTTTAAAGAGATTTTAAGCCAGCGCTTCATACACATTATTTGATTTAACAATATAATGTTTTTTGTTCGCTAATTGTTTGGCTTACAGTAAAAAATAGCTGCAATAGCCAACAGGTATTCTGAATGAGTTAGCCTAAAAGAGATTCCAGATCAGGATGGTACTGTGAGGTTAGGAAATGTGTAATGGTGAAATCGGCCAAACGGTGTTTATAAAAGGGATCCTCCATCAGGATTTTTTTCAATTCAGCCTCATCTTTAGCCAGGGCCAAAATGATTCCACCGGTTCGGGGTACCTTTCTGCCCGAAGCTACAAAAATGTTTTTTTTATAGTATTTCTTTAAATATTTAACATGCGCTTCCATATGCGCATCTAACTCGCTTAGCGGAACAATATATTTAAGATCTATGACGAACACAGGCTTAAAGTAAATGTGCAAAAACGGTAGAATGCCAGCTGTTTTGAAAAGGCACTTCCCATTTAGATTCAAGCTCAGCCAGGTTTTGAACCATATTGTTAAATACAATCGTTTCTGGCGTTACCTGCTTTATATTTACCAGAGTTTCAAAATCTTCTTTGCTGTTAACCACAACTTCTCCGTTTACTTTATAGGCAATGTTGAAACGGTTAAAAAGGTCTACATGATACTCCTGCTCAATTTCTTTAATTAAACGAACAGAGCTATCAATAGAGCAACCGGTAACACCAGCCTGACTTTCATCTACTGTTAAGATAATAAAAAAGCCATAGCGTATTTCTGCTTTTGCAAGCAATTCATTTCCGTGTGCTTTCCACTGGTTAGTAAAAGCTGCCAATTTGTTTAAGATCTCAGTTTCTTCAGTAGAAGTAAATTTGCGATCGCTTTGGTATATCCAAACTCTTGATTGTGGAGAAAAACTCATATACAAATTTATGATTTTAATTAAATTGGTATGATTAAAACGCTAACCTGATGAAAAAGTTTACACTGTGCTTGAAAATATCCCTTCTTTCGGCTTTTTGTATGTTTTTATGTGCTTTTTCAGACCCCGAATCCATGGAACAGTATGCCACTTATCTTCATAAAACGCTTACCGATCATTATGACAGCAGCCAGGAAAGTGATCAGGTAAAACGTTATGAGCTAAATGTTACTAACAATGGTTTTTGCCGTTACAAGCGGTACTTTAATAACGGTAAAACGGAGTATTTCGCATTTAAGTTATCGAAATTTAAAGATATGGACTATTATGGTACAACTACTTCGGGTAAATTATATATCCATACCAGGGGTGATGACGTAATTGTACAGACCTATAAAGACAGGGGAGGCGATGTAGACTCAATGGCTACCCAGCTGGTGATTCCATTAAAAAATATGGAGGCTGAAGATTTAAACCTGATCCGCGATAATTTGAATAAAATTAATGCAGGGGTTTCAATTTCGCAGAAGCTATAGGTGAGGAATTAACCTATTAAATAAGAGATATGAAGTAAAATCCAGGCGATTTTTTGGAGCGCAATGCCATTCGATTTTTTTTATGTTAGTCCTGCTCTCCGCTTTATCCCGATGAAAAAATCGGGGATGCCGCTTCGATCAGGGCTACAAACGCGGGTTTGTGCACGGCAAACCGAAAATAGTAGCAGAAAATGACTAAATTAAACATGATGGAACGAATGCCAACTAGGGATTGACAATATGATAAAGAGGCTCTCTCATTAGTTGTAATTCGCCTCGCATTTGTCACGTTGAGCCTGTAGAAACGCCTTGTGAGATATATAAAAAAGATCCTTCGACAGGCTACCCATAGACAGAATCCATTAGCACGGTCGTCATGTCGACCGGAGCAAAGCGCAGTGGAGAGATCTTTGTGCTAAGTTTTTGAAATCAAATTTAAAAGATTTCTCCACTGCGGTCGAAATGACGATACTTCGAGACCATTCCCTTCTCTGTTTAGTTGAAAGTTAAAGGCCGTTTGCCCTTGCTGTAATCTCAGCGATATCCAGCACTTTTACTTCCTGTTCTTTATCTTTTAGTTTAATGCCGTCGCTCAGCATTGTCATGCAGAACGGGCAGCCCGCCGCAATGAATTGTGGATTGGTTTCAAGTGCTTCATCAATACGTTCAACATTGATGTCTTTATTTCCTTTTTCAGGTTCTTTAAACATCTGAGCGCCACCGGCACCGCAGCATAAGCCATTACTTTTGCAACGTTTCATTTCTACCAGTTGAGCATCTAAAACTTCTAATGCTTTTCTTGGAGCCTCATAAATTCCGTTTCCGCGGCCTAAATAACAAGGATCGTGATAAGTGATCTTTTTACCTTTAAAGCTTTCACCGCCTTCAGCTTTTAACTTACCCTCGTTAATTAAATCCTGGATCAATTGCGTATGGTGGATGACTTCGTAAGTGCCGCCTAAACCCGGATATTCATTTTTAATGGTATTGAAGCAATGTGGACAGCCTGTTACAATTTTTTTGATGTTGTAAGCATTCAATACCTCAATATTGGTCATGGCCTGCATCTGGAAAAGGAACTCATTTCCGGCCCTTTTAGCAGGATCTCCGGTGCAGCTTTCTTCGGTTCCCAATACCGCATATTTTATACCTACATGATGTAAGATCTTGCAGATGTCGCGCGTAATTTTCTGCGCTCTTTCATCGTAACTTCCGGCACAGCCCACCCAAAATAATATTTCTGGTTCTTCACCTGCGGCCACTAACTCGGCCATTGTAGGGACTTTAAATTCCATTTGTCTAGTATCTATTTTCTAGTATCGAGTACCAAGTATCGAGACCTGATGTAATTATTATTTTAATTCAATGCCAACTGCTAACTTTCTTGTGCCCAGTTAAAACGATCGGCTGGAGAGTATTTCCAGGGTGCCTGGTTATTCTCAATATTGCCCAACATTGCATTAATGCTTCCAGGTGCCTGCGATTCTTCCATCACCGCAAAACGGCGGAGTTCCATAATAATCTGCAATGGATCAATGTTTACCGGACAAGCCTCTACACATGCGTTACAGCTGGTACAGGCCCAGATCTCTTCTCTGCTGATGTAATCGTCCAGTAATGATTTTCCATCCTGATGTTCTGCACCATGTTTATCAATATTCTGGCCCACTTCGGTAATGCGGTCACGGGTGTCCATCATAATTTTCCGTGGCGATAAAAGTTTACCTGTAATATTTGCCGGGCATACAGAAGTACATCTTCCGCATTCGGTACAGGTATAGGCATTCATCAGGTTTACCCAGCTTAAGTCGGTTGCATCTTTTGCGCCAAATTTACCAGGTTCGGTTTCTGCAGGAACAAAAGAAGGATCAAGCATTGCTTTCACCTCATTGGTAACTGAGGCCATATTGGTAAATTCGCCTTTAGGCTCTAAATTAGAAAAATAGGTGTTCGGAAAGGCGAAAAGAATATGGAAATGTTTTGAATAAGGCAGGTAATTTAAAAAAGCCAGAATACCTATAATATGAAACCACCAGCAGCTGCGCTCAACGATTACCAAGGCATGTTCTGATGAAGGCAGGATATTCATTAAATATTGGCTTACCGGAAATGCCCCCGCATTAATATAATGGCTGGCACCCAACAGCTGTAATTTTGCATCTGCTGCATTCATTAACAAGAAAGCACTCATTAATAAAATCTCGGTGATGAGAATGTAATTGGCATCTGATTTTGGCCAGCTTTTCATCTCTACGCCACTAAAGCGTTTAATTTTGAGGATATTTCTGCGAACAAGAAAAATAGCACACGAAACCCAAACGGTAAAAGCCAGGATTTCAAAAGAGCCGATCAGAAAGTTATATAAACCACCCAAACCATTAAAAATGCGGTGTGTGCCGAATAAACCATCGATCATGATCTCCAATACTTCGATATTGATAATAACGAAGCCGATGTAAACAAAAAAGTGAAGGAAGGCAGGGATAGGACGAACAACCATTTTAGATTGCCCAAAAGCCACCCGAAGCATCGTCATTAATCTTTTTTGCGGCTGATCTTTTCGATCTACCGGTTTGCCTAAACGGATGTTGCGAATTATTTTACGCAGGTTAACTGTAAACAGCGCAATTGCTGCAAGTGTAAGTACTAGAAAAAGGATCTGTGCTACCATGCAAAATTAGATTGTTATGCTAAATTAGGATATTAATCTAAATAAATTACTATGCATGCATAAAAAAATTAATAAAATTGTTTGTTTGTACTCATTCTAAGCAAGTATTAAGGCCTGCTTTAAGAATCGTGAAAAATTAATTAATTGATAATCAGTGCGGCAATGAAATAATCGAAAAAAAATTTTGCTTTTGAAAAAAGAACACTACATTTGCAATCCAAAACGGATGGTGCCATAGCTCAGTCGGTAGAGCAAAGGACTGAAAATCCTTGTGTCCCTGGTTCGAATCCAGGTGGCACCACTTCCAAAAGCCTTTCAGAAATGAGAGGCTTTTTTGGTTTTATACCATTCTTATTGAATTGCGCTGGTTTATTTATTTGCAACAGATTAGCATAGTATTCTATTTGTTGACCACCTAAGCCACCTTAGATCATCTAAGTCTATACCATACTTTTAAGGTTGTTTTTGATTTTCTTAATCATGGCATTTTATCTTCCGCATAAATGTCAAGTATTTTAGCATTTTTACGCCATGCAGAAATCTACAGATGATATTATAACCCCGAGGCTAATCCTTCGTTTAATGAATAAGGAAATGATATCCAATTTCCTGGAAAATGATTTAGAAGGGGCAGCGCTTTTGCTGAAAGCTAAAATTCCTGCTGAAATGTTGGATCATCCAGGTAGTTTGCGATATGGTTTAAAGCAATTTGAAGATTCAGATTACTTGCCATGGTCGGCAAGGGCAATTATATTAGCAGACGAAGATCGAATGATAGGATTGGTGAGGTTCCATAGTAAACCAAATCCTGAATATTTAAAAGAATATGCTACAAACGCAGTTGAATTAGGCTATCGCATTATTAAAGACTACCGGAAAAAGGGTTATGCAACAGAAGCTGCTACGGCTGTAATGAACTGGGCAAACATAAATTTTGGAGTTGAAAATTTTATAGCCAGTGTTTCGCCGGAAAATAAAGATTCGCTTAAACTTATTTCTAGCTTAGGATTTAAAAAGATTAGTGAGGTAATGGATGATATAGATGGCCTGGAGTATGTTTTTCTAAGGAATATTATTGACCATTTATAGGGATATGTTGTTTTGATCACCTAATTCACCTGAGTGCGTGATGTAAAATAAAAATATTTTTTCAGTGCATCTTCTTGCTTATCAAAAAGATGAGGCTTTAAGTTAAATGTTTTGACGGAAAAAACTGAAATCCTTTTTTGGAATTGAGAAAAAGAACACTACATTTGCAATCCCAAACGGATGGTGCCATAGCTCAGTCGGTAGAGCAAAGGACTGAAAATCCTTGTGTCCCTGGTTCGAATCCAGGTGGCACCACTTCCAAAAGCCTTTCAGAAATGAAAGGCTTTTTTGGTTTAAATGCTATTTAGTGAAAATTCCAAGCAGCACAATTTTATCTTGGCTTTTGTTTCAAATTGACTTTTACATGTGCTCATCCGGATTTTCCGCTATCTCTTTAACCTTATCCAGTGCTTTAGGCCATGTTTTTTCGAAATAATCTCTCCATTCATCGCTAATGCCCATATCAATAAGGAGTTCTGTCTTGCCATCTCCTTCATTGAGGGTATAATTCTCAAGTGTTTCGCCCCAATTCCCGCTGTAGTCTTCCTTGCCATCTTTTATTTCGCCCAGATGTTTAATAGACATGTACTGGTTTGGGATATTGTCTTGAATTACGGCTACCATCCCATCTCCATTTTCGCCCAGAAACAGGGCCTTGCTTCCTTTTTTCCAGTCGGTTTCTACACGCGATCCTTCCATAAAAGCAGCTGTCCACTTAGGGTAGGTTTCTACGCCAAACAGCGCATTCCAAACTTTTTCTGCTGTGGCGTTAATTGTGGTTTTAAATTCGATCTTTTCCATAGTTCCTGGTTTTAAATCAGATAATTAGTATAACAAATTTGCACAGGATTTGATTGACTTAAGCGGTGCAAAGGCGACAATTTGTGGGGGCATAAGGACTAATAGTGAAACACTGTTAGCAGATCTTGTTAAAAATTGCTAAATATCTCAATGAAAAGTAATTTAATCGGTAGATTTACGTAATTCACCAATATATGCGTGAGTGTACAATTTTGAGTTAAATTTAGTTTGTTGGTAGATAAAGTTTATCTCGGAACAACTTAACGATTGCCTTATACGTATATAGAGATAACATTACTATACTTCCAATGAGAAATAAGAAATTGTTTTACCTGGTAACGCTAGGTTTTTTAAGCTTTGGGGCTATTACCAGCTGTAAAAAGAGCAGTACTGCGCCTGATGAGCCTGTAACTCCACCGGTTGTGACGACGCCTAGCGGAACGCGGGATGAATTGACTAAAGACTCTATTTATTTATACGGTAAAGAGCTTTATTATTGGAATACTTCACTACCCGCTTATGAGGTGTTTAATCCACGTGGATTTAGTTCGAATGAAGCGGAACTATATGCCATGACACAATATTCTTTAGATCCGGCAACAGGAAAACCATATGAATATGGAAGCACTCCCGGCGAACCTAAATATTCGTTTTTCGACTATACTGCCGCTACTACAGGTAAAACAGGAGCGCTTAAGGCAGATGTAAATGGCTCAGCAAATGATTACGGTTTTTCTGTTCAATATAATAATACTACAGATTTAAGGGTGAAATATGTTTATCCTAACTCACCTGCAGCCTTGCAGGGTTTAACACGCGGCTGCAGGATAACGAGTGTGAACGGAAGAACAGAACTGACCTACCCTGGTGCAGTTAATTTTTTAAATAATGCCATTTTTGGTACAAATGCAACGGTGACTCTAGCTTTTAATGATCTAGGCGGTAACCCGAAAACAGCTGTTGTATCCAGTAGCTTTTATAATGTTAATCCGATCTTATTTACCAATGTTTATACAGTTGGTACAAAGAAAGTCGGTTATATTGTTTTTAATAGTTTTACCAATAATGCTTCTGCGGCGATAAATACAGCCTTTGCTAATTTTGCTGCACAAGGGGTGAGTGAATTAATTATTGATTTACGTTATAACGGTGGTGGCTATGTTTCAACAGCTACACAAATGATCAATTTAGCGGCGCCAGCAGGCGAAACCGGTAATACAATGTTTACTTCTTATTACAATAACTACCTGCAGTCGATTACTACTGCTCAGCGTAAAGCATCCGTTCTGGCACACCAGCCGCTGTTGGATGATGACGGTAAATTACAGACTTTTACTGATGGGGTTAACAAACAATACGCCACGTATGCAGATTTAGATTATTCGCCTACAGCTGCTGATAATATAGAGAAATTTGTAAAATCAGGTAGTTTAACATTAAACAGGGTTTATTTTATCGTAACGGGATCAACAGCCTCAGCAAGCGAGTTAACCATTAACAGTTTAAAACCAGTAATGGATGTGAAACTTATTGGTGCCACGACTTACGGTAAACCAGTTGGTTTCTTTCCGATCAGAATAGATAAGGTAGATATGTACATTCCAGAATTTGAAACTAAAAATAAACTTGGCGTTGGCGGCTACTATTCTGGCTTAACGGTTGATAAACAATCTGCAGAAGATTTAACCAAGGCCTGGGGTGATGAAACAGAAACATTGTTGGCCAACGCTCTTTCATACGCCAAAAACGGAACTTTTATAACTACAACTGCAAAAACAGCTAGCTTAAGTACAACGACAACAGTAATGCCATCAAAATTATCGGTGACACAACTAAGAGCATTAGATGAAAAGTTAGATCCAAAAGGATTTAAAGGTATGGTGATGAGGCCGGATAAGAAATTTTAATAAAAGCTAATAACGAAAATGCCCGCTTAACTAAATATGTTAAGCGGGCATTTTTATTTGTGACGGTATTTACAATAATATTTTACTGCTGATATCTTTGTTAATGGTAATATAGCCAGGATATTTAACAGGCGTATTGCCCAGCATAAAGGTTGGTTTTATTTTTATGGTTAATAAACCTAGTTTTTCATCTTTTGAAGATGATCCTTTTTGAGCCGCTTTGATAATATCGTTAAATACATTACCATTAGATATTAATCCGTAAATATTGCTCACCAATTGTACCGGAACGGTAACCGTTTGGCCTTGTGCAATGCTTACATTTTGATTAACGATGCCTTCTGCCAAATCGGTATTATTAACCAATATTTTATATTCGAACTGGTTTATCGCGGCTAAATTGCTTGATGGGTTGGTTATCTCTAAATTCAGATTGGCCCTAAGCGGAATGTCTTTTCTGAGCAAACCCAATGCAACCCCAGGTAAACTGGTTAAGCTAAAGCTTTGCTGGTCCATTAATTTTTTAACATCTGTGCCTGCAATCGATACCTGTTGTACCCCTGTAATTTTATAGGTGCAGTCTTCAAGGGCTTTTATCTGCTGTGCCTGCCTGTTTATTCCACAACCAAAAATGCTTATGGTAAACAGGAAAAGCAATAGTTTTTCTTTCATGTTATTCATAACGCCAAAATACTAAAACTATTTCAGCTGCGATATGCGTTTAACCAAAATTAACTTAAGTGCTTGGCGTAATGGTTTCAATATCGTCCTGTTTATCATCTTTGCCGGTTTTGCTTTCTTCAGCAGGTTGCTCTGCAGTGTCTGCTTTTTCCTCATTTTTAACCTCTTCGGTTTTTTGTGCAGGCTCATCTGGTTTTTCCGTTTCTTTTTCCGTTGAAGGGATTACGGTTTCTATTTCCAGCTGTACATCATCAGTCGGTTTTGGGTGATTTGTGCCTGAAGTTGTTTCTGTTTTATTTTCTTCGTTTTCCATGGTATAAATCTGTTTTTCTACTTAATAAATAGAATTCGAGTGCATTTTGTTTTTGGTATTTTAGCAAAGCATTTAGTCCATTTTTTAACTTTGTCAAAAAGAATACTGGAAATGGCTATTACCATCAAAAAAATTACTGCGCAAGACAATGCGGCTACCGCTTCAATGATCAGGACGATTTTAAGAGAATTTAAAATAGACAAGCCCGGTACTGTTTATACCGATCCTACAACCGATGAGCTGTCAACAGTTTTCGAACATCCGCAATCTGCTTATTGGTTGGCCGAAGAGGATGGGGTTATTATTGGCGGCTGTGGTATTTATCCAACAGAAGGCTTGCCAGATGGTTGTGTTGAGCTGGTTAAATTGTACACCTCGGCATCTTCTCGTGGGAAAGGCATTGGCAAAATGCTCATGGAGAAAAGTATAGAATTGGCACAGCATTTTGGTTATAATGAGGTTTATTTAGAGTCGTTTCCAGAGCTTACCACAGCAATCAGTATGTATGAAAAAGCAGGTTTTAAAAAGCTTTCTGCCCCATTGGGTAATTCGGGCCATTTTGCCTGTAATGTTTGGATGCTGCTGGTTTTATAGACGGTTAATTGTTGAAAATGGTTAACTGTCAAAATCGAAATCTCACCCAGTTAACCAATAGCCAATTTATCCAATTAACTTTTCAAACCTAATTTTTGCCAACCCTGCTTTCCTCATCACTTGTTCCGGTTTTTCTACTGCGGGCAGTTTTGATTTTCATATTCCCGAATTTATAGGTAAAACTTAAGTTTATCCTGCGGCTTTCCCATTCGTTCTGCCAATAGGTTTTAATGTTATTGTATTCCAGGTTGGCTCTGAATTTACTGGTATTAAAAACGTCGTTTACTTTTAGGGCTAGTGTTGCATTTTTGTTCCAGAATGATTTTTTAGCACCAATATTTAGCTGGTAACTCCCTAAACTGCGGAAAAGGCCAGAAACAGAAGGAGAATCATAATAAGCATAACATGATAAGCTATAGTTTTTTGGTAATGTGATCGTATTATCCATTAAGACCGACCAGTTCCACGAGAAAGCATTATAACCATTACCCTGTACAGCTGATTTGGTGCGGTTAAATCCAGCCGAAACTTCAGTACTGTTGTTCCACCATTTGGTTACATCAAAAGGACTTCCTGTTGCCATATAAAAGTTGGTGGTACGGCTTAGGTTTTCTGGTCGGGAGATACTTTCTTTAGTCGCATCATTTTGATAAACTACTTCCCATATCGAGCCGTTGTTAACTGAATAACTCAATGTTAATATCCTGAAGTTTTTAAACGAATAGTTAAATTCAAAGCTGTTGGCGTACGAGGGCTGTAAAAACGGGTTCCCTTGCAAGGCTGTGTAAGGATCGCTATAAAAAGTAAATGGATTTAAACTGCTGTACGATGGACGATTAATGCTTTTACGGTAGGCTGCCGTAATCAGGTTGTTCGAATCGAGTTTTAAGGAAATAAAGAGTGTTGGAAAAAGCTTCCAGTATTTTCTGTCGATCAGGGTATTCGTTCCAGATGAATTGCCGTTGCCCAATGTCTGCTCCGCACGTAAGCCCGCTTTAATCTGTAAATTTTTGAAGTTTTGATCTAATGAAAGATAACCTGCATTAATGTTTTCGTTGTATAAAAATAGATTCGTCCTTCTTGGATCAGTGATCCAGCCAGCAGTTTTCAGCGAATCAAAGCGCACATCACTCTGCGATTTTACCCAACTGCTTTTCCAGCCGGTTTCCATTTTTAGTGTTTTGTTAAAGTTCAGCGTGTAATCAGCTTTGATCGAATAGATCGATACTTTGCCCATCCCGTTATTGCGCAGATCAATTGGCGTACCAATAAGCTGATCGTTTTCATCAAGGTAATTGTTGGTGAAAGTTTCGTTTTTACTATTGTCATAACGCACGTAATCTGCATCAATACCCAGTTCTCCACCCAAACTATCTGTTTTTAACCGGTAGTTTAGGTTTAAAGCGTGGTTTTTCTCTGTGTTATGCTGCGGATTGAACATGCTTGTTCCGCCCATTTTTGCCCCGGCGGCATTATAATTTACCGAATTACTGTTTACCTTGGTTTCTTCCGGAGCGGTATAACCTTTTATCATGATGCCTAGGGTATTTTTATCATCAATAAAATAATCTGCACCGGCAGAATAATTTAAACTATTTGTAATCGGGTGCCAAAAGTTAAGCTGGTTATATTGCTCTTGTCCTATGGTTCTGTTTAAAGTTAACCTGTTGTATGAGTTAAAGTGTCCGGCGTCTAAGCGAAGATAAGTGCTCACTTTACCGATATTGTAATTCAGGTTGGTACCCGCATAAACTTTTTCATAACGGCCGTAACCACCACCCATATTCATGTTTCCGTTAAATCCCTGCATTTTATTTCTTTTGAGTTTTATGTTGATGATTCCTGCTGTTCCAGCTGCATCAAAAGAAGAAGGTGGATTGGAAATCAACTCTATTTTACTTAATACAGATCCGGGTAGTGATTTTAAGTAAGTGGTTAATTCCAAGCCCGTCATGTAACTTAGCTTACCATCAATCATTACATTGATTCCTTTTTTACCTTTCAGAACAATGTTATCGTCCTTATCCAGCTTTACACCCGGCGACCTGCTGATTACTTCCAATGCATTATCACCTGCGGTATTCATTTGCTCTACGTTTACAATTACCCGGTCTGCTTTTTGGTCAATTACGGGCATTTTTGATATAATGTTTACATCTTTCAGATTTTGTGCCTGGTCTGTAAGTATAATTCCTGGCACTTTAACTGGCATATCTTTCACTTCAAATGGTGCAGATTGGTTTTTGCCGTAACCCATCATTAATGCCTTAACAAGGTATCTGCCAGATTTAACATTGGTAAACTCATAAATTCCCTGTTGGTTGGTAACCTGTAAGGAAACTGAAGCCGAATCGGGCAGGTGGATTAAAGCAACTGATGCATAATCTAGTGCTTTATTATTTTTATCGGTAACAATTCCTGAGATTTTAATGTTTTGAGCAAAAGTGCTTTGAAGACTAAAAGTAAGCAAGGCAAAAAGAGCAGATTTAAATAAGCGGTTCATCATTGTATTTGTTTTTATAATTGACGATTCAAAGATGAAGATGTCGCGTGGGGCTAAAAATTATATAATCCCAACCCTTTGAAATATTATCCCAACCCGTTTTCAGGCAATAAAAGGTGTTGATCCTTAAATTATAGAGGTTGGGATAATTATTTGCCGGTTTGGAATAAGAAAATAGGCAGTTAAAAAAGCTTTGCATAGTTTTAGGCCATGAAAACAATAAACACAATTTTCATCCATATTCTTTGCTGGATACTTGTATTAGGCTATTTTTATGGTGGCTATTTAATCGATGGAACAACTTTTAGCAAAGCCGCTTTAAGTATCTCTATGAACTTTATACAAGTGATAGAGTTCTACATCTGTTACTTATGGGTATATCCAAGATTTTTAAAAAAGAATAAAGTACTTCAGTTAATTGGTGGCATTTTGTTTACCATTGGGGTATTTATTGCACTTAGGTATTTAATAGAAGAAGTGCTTTTTTTAAAATGGTTTGGTTTTCATAATTACGACGACCGTACAACTGCCTGGGACTACATCTCGGATAATATTTATTGGAGTATTGGGTTCATTGTAACACCGGCTGCGGTTTATGGTATTGAGCAGAGCTTTAAATCGGAGCAGATGAACAGAAAACTTAAAGAAGAAGTGGTTAAAGCAGAACTCTCATTTCTAAAATCGCAGATTAATCCACATTTTCTGTACAATACTTTAAATTATGTTTATTCCCTGGCTATTCCTGTTTCCGATAAACTGGCCAATGCTGTTTTACGTTTATCAGATTTAATGCGGTATACCCTGAACGATAGTCCGGATGGCAAAGTAAGTTTAGATAAGGAAGTGGAATATCTTGAGAGTTATGTAGCATTATTTAAGATGCGTTTTGAACCCAAATTTTATGTTGACTTTACGACCGAGGGCATTGCCAATCAAAAAATAGCTTCTCTGATATTGATCCCATTTGTTGAAAATGCTTTTAAACATGGTGTGGTAACTGATGAAGCTCAGCCAGTGCGTATTAAACTCAAAGTACAGAATAAACGATTAAGTTTCGAGGTGAGCAATAAGATCAGTCATGCACAAAAAGACCATTCGAGTGGTGTAGGTATGGTAAATATACACCGTAGGTTAGATTTGATTTATCCCGAAAAACATGAGTTATTGATTTCTAATAACGGCAATACCTATAAAAGTACTTTGATCTTAAATCTGTAATGAAAAATTTGTATCATTGAAACTATTCTAACACTAATTCAAGCTAATCGCCAACCCCTAACCGCTAAACCCTAACCATGATCCGTTGCCTTGCTGTTGATGATGAATCTTATGCCTCAGATATTATTGCTACTTTTATCAATAAAACCCCTTTTTTAGAATTGGTTGCGACCACTACAAATGCTTTTGAAGCCCTTAATCTGGTTCAGGAGGGTAAGGTTGATCTCGTTTTTTTAGACATACAGATGCCGGAATTAACCGGGATCCAGTTTTTGAAAATCTGTGGCGGTAAATGCAAAGTAATCTTAACCACGGCTTATCCGGAATATGCTTTAGAAGGCTTTGATCTTGATGTGGTAGATTATCTACTCAAACCGATCTCCTATGAGCGTTTTTATAAAGCAGCTACGAAAGCGCAGCAGATTTTAATGCCTGTTGCACCTGTACAACAAGAAGTGGTTATTCAGCAGGTAACACAGGGGAATGATTTTATTTTCATCAAAGGCGATACCAAAAACAAATTTATCAAGGTTAATTATGAAGACATTCTCTACATAGAGGGGTTGAAAAATTATGTTTCGGTGTATACGGCCACACAAAGGATTGTAACTTACCAGGCGCTTCGTGAACTGGAAACCGAACTACCACAGCCGCCTTTTTACCGTATCCATAAATCGTATATAATTTCTATTGAAAAGATTAAAATGATAGATGGCAACACCGTTTATATTAACGACCAGGCGATTCCCATTGGGGAAACCTATAAAGAAGAGTTTTTTAAAGTGGTGAGGGAAGGGAAGAAGGGTAGTTAAATATTGTTGAATTGTTAGATTGTTCAATTGTTGGGATTGACCTCTGGTAAACCATTTCCTATCTTCATGTTCTTAATCCCTTAATGGTAAAAAGGTAGCTAAAGTAAATTCCGTGTAATCTGTGTTTCCGTGGCAAAAAAATGGTTTAGATAGATTCTGAAATAAATTCAGAATGACGCATCTCTTTTGATTTGTACTTAAAAAACGTAATGTTCTTAATCTCTCAATGTTAAAAACTCTTTAATGATTTGGTTTCTGGGATCATTAAGAAATTAAGGCATTAAGAATCATATTGCAAATTCAAACTTCATATTAGAAAATAAAGGCTAAAGCCTAAGATAAAAAGTAAATTCCGTGCAATCCTTGTTTCCGTGGCAAAAAAATGGTTTAGATAGATTCTGAAATAAATTCAGAATGACGCATCTCTTTTGATTTGTACTTAAAAAACTTAATGTTCTTAATCTCTCAATGTTAAAAACTCTTAATGATTTGGTTTCTGGGATCATTAAGAAATTAAGGCATTAAGAATCATATTTGCAAATTCAAGCTTCATATTAGAAAATAAAGGCTAAAACCTAAGATAAAAAGTAAATTCCGTGAAATCCGTGTTTCCGTGGCAAAAAAATGGTTTAGATAGATTCTGAAATAAATTCAGAATGACGCGTCTCTTTTTACTTCCGTGGAATCTGTGTTTCCGTGGTAAATAAATCGTTAGATAGATTCTGAAATAAATTCAGAATGACGTGTCTCTTTTTACTTCCGTGGCAAAAAAAATAGCAAGATAAACAATCTATTGGCCCGTTAGTTCAGTTTTTACAATTTAACAATAAAGCAATTCAACAATCAATTAACCAGTTACCATTCTCATCAGTTTTCAGTTGGCAATTTGCAGATAACAATTTAGCAATCTAACAATTTTAGCAATTACCACGGTACATTTAAACCAGTTTCAACAATTAACCGATTAAACCAATTCACGATTAACCAATCTTGTGTATAAATTCTCCCCAATATTTCTTCCGTTTTCTTTAAGTTTGCTGCGTAAAGATTAAATCGAACATTACCATGCAAGAAACCAATTCGCTCAACCAGGTTGCAGAATTTCATACTACCTTTAAACATCCTATTTTAGAAAGTCCGGTAATTCCTTCAAAACAGAGAGCCAATTTGCGCATTTCGCTTTTAGCAGAAGAGCTGAAAGAATTACAGGAAGCCGTAGAAAATGATGATCTGGTAGAAGTTGCCGATGCCCTTTGCGATTTGCAATATGTTTTGGCTGGTGCCATCCATGAGTTTGGTTTGGGAGGAAAATTTAAGACTTTATTTGATGAAGTCCACCGTTCTAATATGAGCAAAGCTTGCAAAACCGTAGAAGAAGCTGAACAAACGATTCAGTTTTACTTAGATAAAGACCGGACCGAATCTTATTACAAAGAAATCGATGGATTATTTTTGGTGTTCAGAAAATCTGACGATAAAACTTTAAAATCGATCAATTATTCTCCTGCAGATTTAAAATCACATTTAGTTTAACTCATAAATAAGCTCGAATTGAAAAGACTAAAACAGATTGGAAACGAGCTGAAATTGACACAGGCAAATCCTGATGCAGCTTTAATGCGTGAGTTTATTTTTTACTCGCCCAAAATGCCATTACGCCTGCACCAGGAACAGCTTATTGCGGTATCAAAACAGTTTAGTCTCCAGGTTTTTGATACTTATTTCACCAATACCGAAGTAAGCATTAACTGTTTTAGCTGGGGAAATGGCAAACGTAAAGTTTTACTTACGCATGGCTGGGCTTCAAAAGCTTTAGACTTTTATGAGTTGATTATTGAACTCCAGAAAATAGATGATCTGGAGATCATCGCTTTTGATGCACCTGGCAACGGAAGCTCAATCTCTGAATTTTCCAACCTGATGTTATATGCTGATTCGGTAAAATCTATTGCCTTAAATTATGCGCAGCCTGATGTTCTGATCGGACATTCGCTTGGTGGCATGGCGAATGTAATTGCTTTGCAGGAATTAGAAATGACTCCTAACTTGCTCATTAGTATTGCGCCATTAATCAGGTTAAAAGAAAACTTCGAACAGAGCCTTGATTCGGTAAGTATCGGAGCAAAAGATCAGGATATATTTTTTGCGAATTTTGCTCAAGAATTCCCTGTTCCTGCCAGCCACTTTAATCTCACCAATCTTTATCAGCTGAATCCGGCTATTGATCATTTTCTGGCATTCGATCCCGCTGATCACATATCTCCATATGCTTATCTTAAAGAATTCCTGGATAAATATCCTGCCATCAACTCAAAATCTTTTGAAGATGTGGGGCATTATAAAATCCTAAAATCCGCTGATGTTATTGAAGATATTGTGGGGAGAATATCTGCGCTTCCAACGCCATAAATCGCCATTACGAACCTAAGCGTATGGAGTAAACTGGAAGATGAATAATATCTAAGTTATATATGGGTTTTAACTCAATGTAAAATTGTCATCATTAGGTTTTTGAAGGACTTGTTTAAATATTTTTTAATGTGTTTCGACAGGCTCAACATGACACAATTTGAAGAGAAATTATCTTAATAATCGCTTCTGCAAAAAATCGGGGCAAAACAATAATCTGCGCTTATCTTATTTAATCTGCGGGAAAACTATATCATCATTATTGCCCCGCAGATTTCGGTGATTAACTCAGAATTAAATCTTCATTTTAATCTGAAAATGCAGTAAGGCTCGCTTTTTTGCTACACTATTACTCCCGACCTCCGTCTCTATACTTATCCAATTCCATCATCCATTTTACGTCTTACGTTTCTCATCCATAACAGTGCATAACAGTTAAAATTACGGTATATTCTATTTTAGAGCAACCAAATATATTAATAGCATGCAAGCAATTTTAGGCGTAATATTTCATTTCTTCGGTGGCTTTGCCTCCGGAAGTTTTTATATTCCATACAAAAAAGTTAGAGGCTGGGCCTGGGAAAGCTACTGGATTGTTGGGGGAATCTTCTCCTGGTTAATCGTTCCGCCACTTGCCGCTTATTTAACCATCCCTAATTTTACGGCAATTATCACCAGTACCAACGGGAGCATTTTATGGCTAACCTATTTTTTTGGTGTGCTTTGGGGTATCGGCGGTTTAACCTATGGTTTAGGCGTTCGTTATCTGGGTGTATCATTAGGGAGTAGTATCATTTTAGGACTTTGTATGGTTTTGGGCTCAATCCTGCCATCTATTTACTTCGATTTTTTTCCGCAGGCCGGTAAAGATACTTTTACCATGTTTCTGCATACCGATTGGGGCCGTATGGTATTGCTTGGGCTTTTGGTCTGTGTGGTTGGGATTATTATTTGCGGTAAAGCAGGTATGATGAAAGAAAAGGAAATGAAATCTGGCATTACCGATCCGCATGGGATGGAGGTAAAAACAGAATATAAATTCGGACTTGGTTTATTTGTAGGAATTGTTTCGGGTGTTTTAAGCGCCTGTTTCAATTTTGGTATTGAAGCCGGAAAACCAATGGCCGATGCGGCGAATGCCATCTGGAAAGCAGCAAATCCTGCTGAAACCGGTAATTTCTTGTTCCAGAATAACGTTACTTATGTAATTGTGCTTTGGGGCGGCCTAACCACCAACTTTATCTGGTGTATGGTATTAAATGCAAGGAATAAAACATTTGGCGATTATACAAACGCGGCAACACCGCTGTTAAAAAACTATATTTTTTCTGCTTTGGCTGGTACCACCTGGTTCTTACAGTTCTTTTTCTACGGTATGGGCGAAAGTAAAATGGGCAATGGCGCCAGTTCATGGATTCTGCACATGGCTTTTATCATCCTCATCGCCAATGTATGGGGACTGGTATTAAAAGAGTGGAAAGGTGTATCAAGAAAAACATTGATTACTGTTTTGGCCGGTATTTTAACCATCATCATTTCGGTACTCATTGTGGGTTATGGTAATTCAATTAAAGGTTAATAAATAAAAATTTAAATAGAATATAAGAATGTCAATCGATACGAAAAGTTATAAGCACGTAAGCTATCTATGGGATGAAGAGGAAGCCGCAAAACTGGCTGGAGATGAAGTTGCCCTATTAATTTATCGCTCTAATTTATTGGGTGCAGATTTACGCTTAACCAATTATGGAGGTGGAAATACCTCGTGTAAAGTATTGGAAAAAGATCCGCTTACCGATTTAGAAACCGAAGTGATGTGGGTAAAAGGTTCAGGTGGCGATTTAGGTACATTAAAGAAAAGTGGCCTCGCAGCATTATATGTTGATCGTTTACGTAGCTTGAAAAATATTTATCGTGGGGTAGAACATGAGGATGAAATGGTTGAACTGTTTAACCACTGCATTTTCGATTTAAGTTCTAAAGCACCATCAATCGATACGCCTTTGCATGGTTTCCTGCCATTTGCGCATATCGATCACCTGCACCCCGATGCGGCCATTGCAATTGCGGCAGCTAAAGACGGTAAAAAAATTACCGAAGAATTATTTGGAAGAACCATTGGCTGGGTAGAATGGAAAAAACCGGGTTTCGAACTGGGTTTACAATTAAAACAATGTTTAGATGAAAATCCGGGTATCCGTGGTATTATGCTGGGCTCGCATGGTTTATTTACCTGGGGCGATACGGCTTATGAAAGTTACCTGAATACTTTAGAAGTAATCGAAATCTGTTCCGAATACCTGAACCAGAATTATGGTAAAAAAGGCCCTGTTTTTGGCGGACAAAAGATTGAAAGTGCAGCAGGAGATCAGCGTAAACAACAGGCGGCTGCTTTAGCGCCCGTTTTACGTGGTTTATGTTCTTCTAAACAGCACATGATCGGTCATTTTACCGACGACAGCCGGGTGTTGGAATTTATCAATTCTAATGATCTTGATCGTTTGGCCCCAATGGGAACCAGTTGTCCTGATCACTTTTTGAGAACTAAAATCAGTCCGCTGGTTTTAACTCTAGCCAGCGATGCTGATTTGACAAATATTAAAGCACTAAAAGAAACATTAGAACCTGCTTTTGAAGCTTATAGGACAATGTACACCGCTTATTATGAAGCCTGTAAACATCCAAACAGTCCGGCTATCCGCGATACCAATCCGGTGGTTATTTTATATCCTGGAATCGGCATGTTTACCTTCTCTAAAGATAAACAGACCGCAAGAGTGGCTGCAGAATTCTATATTAATGCCATTAACGTAATGAAAGGTGCTGAGGCGGTTTCTGAATATACTTCGTTACCACACCAGGAAGCTTTTAATATCGAATACTGGTTGTTGGAAGAAGCGAAATTACAGCGTATGCCAAAACCAAAACCTTTAACAGGGAAAATTGCCCTGATTACAGGTAGTGCGGGTGGCATCGGTAAAGCAATTGCGAAGAAATTTGTTGCAGAAGGTGGTGTGGTAATCTTAAACGATATGAATGCCGGGCGTTTGGAAGAAGCAGGTAAAGAGTTTGCAAACCTTTATGGCAAGGATTCTTATAGCACTGCAATTCTGGATGTAACCAGCGAAAACGATATTAAACAAGCTTTCGATGCTGCTGCTTTGGCTTTTGGTGGGGTAGATATTGTGGTAAACAACGCAGGTTTATCAATTTCTAAAACCATTGCTGATCACACCGAAAAAGATTGGGATTTATTATATAATGTTTTGGTAAAAGGTCAGTTCTTTATTACCCAGGCTGCAACAAATACGATGCAAAAGCAGAATATTGGTGGCGATATCATTAATATTGTAAGTAAGAACGCACTGGTAAGCGGACCGAATAATGCCGGTTATGGCAGTGCAAAAGCTGCCCAATTACATTTGAGCAGGTTAAATGCTGCAGAATTGGGTGCCGATAATATCCGTGTAAATGTGGTTAACCCTGATGCTGTAATCAGCGATAGCAATATCTGGGCAGGCGGTTGGGCCGAAGGCCGTGCAAAAGCTTATGGAATTACCGTTGCAGAACTACCTGCTTATTACGCCAAACGTACCTTATTGAACCAAATCATATTACCGGATGATATTGCCAATGCCTGTTTCGCTTTTGTAGGTGGCTTGCTGCAAAAATCAACAGGAAATGTTTTAAATGTTGACGGTGGAGTAGCCATGGCATTTATGAGATAATATAAATCCTCGGTCTGTGTCCTCACAGAAGGAAACGTATAATTGGATTAGTGGTCTGTGAGGACACAGACCACGGCGGTAAGGGTAGAATGAATTAAAAATATTAACCACAGATAAAAAGGATGCACACAGATACAAAATCCGTTTTTATCTGTGTGAATCCGTGGCTAAAAAAAACATGTGTTAGTGGCACACTGACCATGGCAAAAAAAAATAAGTTTTTAAGTTGTTTAACCGGTCTGTGCCTGGCTCAGACCGAAATGACTTTAATTTTTTATAATCGTCCTCGTTTGAAACGAGGATGAGCGAGAATGGCGATTGTATCGCCACAATAGTTAACCTAATAAACCAAATATTCTTATGAATATCGAGCAGAACCAGATAGAAAAACATAACGACTCCCTTTTAACCTCGCATCAACGTAAACTTTCATTTCTAAAAGAAGATTGGTCACACATTGATCTGGAAAGCGTAATCCAGAAACTGGTTGATTTTCAAATTGCCATTCCAAGCTGGGCTTTAGGTACAGGTGGCACACGGTTTGGCCGTTTTGCCATTACAGGTGGTGAACCGCGTAATATTGAAGAAAAAATTGAAGATGTTGGTCTGCTACATGCGCTAAATGGTGCAAGTGGTGCAATTTCGCTTCACATTCCCTGGGATATCCCTCAAAATGCAGAAGCGTTAAAAACTTTGGCATCTAGCTATGGTTTAAAATTCGACGCCATGAATTCAAATACCTTTCAAGATCAGAAAGGTGCTCCACATAGCTATAAATTTGGTTCGTTACAGAATGTAAATAAAGACATCCGCAAACAAGCCATTGAGCATAATATAGAAGTAATCAAACATGGTATCGCGTTAGGATCTGATGCATTAACGGTTTGGCTAGCGGATGGTTCTTGTTTCCCTGGTCAGCTGAATTTCCGTAAAGCTTTTGAGAATACCTTAGAAAGTCTTCAGGAGATCTATTCAGCACTGCCGGAAGATTGGAAAATGTTTGTGGAGTACAAAGCCTTCGAACCTAATTTTTACTCGACTACGGTTGGCGATTGGGGACAATCACTCTTATATGCCAGTAAACTGGGTAAAAAAGCTTATACATTGGTTGATTTAGGCCACCATTTGCCTAATGCAAACATCGAGCAGATTGTGGCTTTATTGTTAATGGAAGGAAAATTGGGTGGTTTCCACTTCAACGATTCTAAATACGGAGATGATGATTTAACTGCCGGAAGCATTAAACCTTATCAATTGTTCTTAATTTTTAATGAGTTGGTAGAAGGGATGGATGCAAAAGGTATGAACCATGCAAAAGATTTGGGTTGGATGATCGATGCTTCACACAATGTGAAAGATCCATTAGAGGATTTACTACAGTCAGTAGAAGCCATTATGATTGCCTATACACAGGCTTTATTGGTTGATCGAAAAGCATTAAACGAAGCACAGAACAATAACGACGTGGCAAAAGCACAGGAAATTTTGCAAAATACTTTCCGGAGCGATTTAAGGGCTTTAGTAGCCGAAGCCAGATTAAGAGCTGGAGCAGCTTTATCGCCAACCGCATTATACCGCGGTTTAGAGGTTAGAAATAAGTTAGTTGATCACCGCGGAAATACTGTTGCCACAGGTTTGTAAATAGAGAGATAGAAAATGCCAAAACCTGTTATTGCCATATTTGATGTCGGGAAAACAAATAAAAAACTGTTCTTGATCGACGAAAATTACAGCATTGTTTACGAACGGTCTGCACGTTTTGTAGAAACAGTTGATGAAGATGGCGAACCATGCGAAAATTTGGAAAGCCTGCGTTTATCCGTTTACGATTCCCTGCATCAGGTTTTGCAGTTAAAAGAGTTCGATGTTAAAGCCATAAACTTTTCTACTTATGGTGCCAGTTTTGTTTATCTTGATGAAAATGGAGAACCTTTAACACCGCTTTATAATTATCTGAAAGAATACCCCGAACAGCTTAAAAAAGCCTTTTATGCAAAATATGGAGGTGAGGAGAAGATTTCCTTAGAAACAGCTTCGCCAATTTTAGGTAGCTTAAATTCAGGAATGCAACTGTATCGCCTAAAGCAAGAGAAACCCGAAATATTTGAAAAGGTGAAATGGGCTTTACACCTGCCTCAATACTTAAGTTATTTGATCACAGGTAAGGCTGTGGCCGATATTACCAGTATTGGTTGCCATACCCAACTGTGGGATTTCAATAAAAACAAATACCACGATTGGGTATCTGAAGAAAAAATAGGGGAGAAATTTGGCGAATTCACTGCTGCAGATTCGAGTTTAACAACCAATTTTGAAGGAAATGCAATGCATGTAGGTGTTGGCTTACACGATAGTTCTGCAGCATTGATTCCTTATCTGGCTAATTTTAATACGCCATTTGTACTCATCTCAACCGGAACCTGGTGCATTAGTTTAAATCCTTTTAACCAGGAGCCATTAACAGCTGAAGAACTTAAACAGGATTGCCTGTGTTATATGCACTTTAAAGGTAAGGCAGTTAAAGCTTCGCGGATTTTTGCGGGCTACGAGCATGAAGTACAACTTAAGCGGATTGCAGAACATTTCAGTCGCGCGGCCTATCTGTTTAAACATTTGAAGTTTAACCCTTCTATGATTTTAAAACTGGGCAATAAAATACCCGAAAACCAACAAGAACAACAGGGTTTTTCAGCAAGCTCAGCTTTTCCTGATCGCGATCTAAGCCTCTTTCAAACGGCAGAGGAAGCCTATCATCAACTGATTTTTGACCTGATCAAACAGCAGATTTATTCGTTGAAACTGATCTTAAATGCAGGAGTAAAAAGAATTTTTGTAGATGGTGGTTTCGGTAAAAACGCAATTTATATGCATCTGTTAGCTATTTCTATTCCAGATATAGAGGTTTATGCTTCTTCAGTTTCGCAAGCTACGGCAATAGGTACAGCTTTGGCAATAAATGATGCCTGGAACGAAAACCCTGCACCAACGGATATGATCCAGCTAAAATATTATTCTGCTATACAACGAACCATAGATTTTTAGGGATTTCCGTATATTAGAATTTCCTACATCAATATAGTCAATTTGAAACCAGAAGATTTAATCCCCTATCTTAACGTCGACGAGTATTCGTCTACGCCAAAATACAAGCAGCTAACTAATGCCATATTGGCGGCTATTGAAAGTGGTAAGCTTTTGAAAAATAGTTTGTTGCCTTCCATAAATGAGCTGAGTTTCAGTCTGGAGATGTCGAGAGATACTGCCGAAAAAGGTTACCGTAATCTCAGGAAATTGGGGGTGGTTGATTCTGTACCAGGCAAGGGCTATTTTATTATCAATACCGATTTTTCCCGGAAACTGAAGGTTTGTTTGCTTTTTAATAAACTCAGTACACATAAAAAGATCATTTACGATTCCTTCACTAAAACCTTGGGAGAACGCGCTGCGATTGATTTTTATATCTACAACAACGATTTTGCACTGTTTAAAAAAATGATTGTGGCCAAGCGCGACGATTATTCGCACTTTGTAATTATCCCACATTTTTTAGAAGGAGGTGAAAATGCACACGAAATTATCAATACCATTCCTAAAGAAAAACTGGTTATTCTTGATAAACTGCTACAAGGGGTAACCGGCGATTATGCTGCGGCTTACGAAAATTTTGCACAGGATATTTATGCGGCTTTAGAACAGGCTTTAGACAGGCTTTCACATTACTGCACCCTGAAAATCATTTTTCCAAAAAACAGTTATTTCCCTCATGAAATACTAACCGGTTTTTACAGGTTCTGCCAGCAATATGCTTTTGATCATAAGGTAATCCATAATATCAAAGACGAAGAAATTAACCCTGGGGAAGTGTACATTAACCTGATGGAAGATGATCTGGTGATACTGATTGAACGCTTAATTGCCCAAAAACTTAAAATCGGGAAAGATGTTGGCGTAATTTCTTATAACGAAACACCTTTAAAAAAGATTATTTTGGATGGGATTACTACCATTTCAACTGATTTTAGTAAACTAGGAGCACAGGCTGCTGAATTTATCCTTAACGGAAAAACAGAAAAAGTCGAGGTCCCTTTTTATCTAAATTTACGTAAATCGTTGTAATAAAGAGCAGGATTTGTCATTTCGAGCGTAGCCGAGAAATCTATTAAATCCGGTCTTTCACTCATTGTTATAGACGATGCTATTAGTTAATCTCTTGTTTGTCAGTATGATGGGTAATTTATTTTATAAAAATCAATATAAATGATGTTGAAATATCAGCTGGTATATAATTCACCTCTTTTAGAGGGGTGTCCCCAGGACGGGTGTTCTATTTGTCCTAGCCGGACAGGCCTTTTTCTTTGGCACCAAAAGACCAGCGTAGCTAGCTTGAATGCCGTTAAAAACATAAAAGCCCTTGAAAAAACAAAAGTGTCGGCTGAAAATTTTTGTATTGAAGTTTCTGTATCGGCTTGGCCTGTGGATTCCCAAAAATTTGTTAGGCCGATTTAAGTAGAACGGGGATACCGTGCTATGGCCTAGCTGGATGGAAATGCGAAAGTAATTAAATTTTGATTAATAGTTATTTGTAAAATAACGTCACTGGTAGCGTAGCAGACTTCTGGTGATAATGATTATAAAATGTCTACTGCATATCTTTTAGTCGCGAGGTGTGTAATCATGTTAGTTTGGAATTTGTTATCTAATTAGCTAACTTTGTTGAGCTTAAAATTAGTTAATGAACAAAGAATTTATCAGAGACATTTTCTACTTTGAAGAATACTATTTGGATTTTTACGAACAGCTCAAACCCAACGTAAAGAAAAAATTCAATTGGACATTACAATTAATCGCTACACTTGAAAAAGTTCCTGAAAAATATTTTAAACACCTTACAGGTTCTTCAGGGCTTTTTGAAATTAGGGTTGAAGTTGGTTCAGATATTTTTCGGGTATTTAGTTTTTTCGATAAGGGACAACTGATCATCCTTGTAAATGGTTTCCAAAAGAAAACGCAAAAGACACCTAAAAACGAAATCGAGCTGGCTGAAAAACTTAAAAAGAAATATTTCGATGGAAAAGACAAAAAATAAATTGACATCATTTGCTGACCATTTGGACAGCGAATACGGCAAACGTGGAACTGAAGAAAGAGAGGTTTACGAACAAGAGTTTGAAAGTTTTAAGCTAGGAGCCATGCTTCAAGAACTCCGGAAAGAAAAGGGGATGACGCAAGAGCAACTTGCTGAAAAATGCGGTACTACAAAAACCTACATTTCTAGAATCGAGAATAATGCAAGCGACATTAGACTTTCAACTTTAATGAGAATTATCAAAGTTGGACTTGGCGGGCATTTGAACCTAAATGTGAGTTTATAAAACAAATACCCTATTTTAGTTTAAATGAGTGATCAGGTAACCGTGCATCCAGTATCAGAACAAAATCCTTACGATTATATCCTAAAAGATTTTAACCTGAAAGATCTGAGCCAGATTGTTATCCTTAAACATTTAGGCGGACTCATTCATACAGATGTTAAAGGGTTTTATCAGCTTTTTCCTGAGCAGATTGAAATCGATTTTGCAGCTTTTAGCGATGAAGCTTCTGGATTATCTTTTCCAATTGTTCAGGTTCAGCAGCACTCCAATTCCGTTAAACTTTCTTGCCGGTGCACTACACCGAAGCATAAATTGTGTGAGCATCAGGCAAGGGTTTTATACAATATCCTTCAACGGCAGGATTTGCTTATTTTTTTCGACAGTAACCTGCGGAAACAAAAGCTTGCCAAAATTGCAGTCGATTACGGATTGGAAAAAGAAGAGAATCTTGATCTTCTTTTTAATCTCCGCTACGAAGATGGCCAGGTAACCATCCGGCCAAAAATGGATGCCCTCCAGCCATTTAATAAAGAAGTCCAGCAAAATTTACAGGAACTTTTACTTCCGGCAGCTAAAGTCAAAATAAAAGTACAGGCTAAAAACGCCCCAGGTAAAATGATCCTGGTTTTTGGACAACATCGCTATTACAACAATTTAACGGTCGAATTATTTGAAGCCGAAACCACTAAAAGTGGCAAGGTTAAAAATCCTATCAAGGGAATTAATCCGGCTGATTTGCTTTTTAAAACAAATGATAACGATCAGATAAAATTTTATAGCGGTATTACCACTTTTCAGCAGAATTACAATAACGATCAAAGCGATGTAGAAATTGAAGCCTTAAAAGCGATCGTAAAAAATCCACAACAGATTACTTTTTACCTGCAGGATAGTAAACAGTCTGGGGCTATTCAAGCTTCGACCATTACCGCGGTTGATGTATATTTATTGGAGGTAGATCTGCATCTTTCGGTAAACCAGCGTGATGATTATTATGAAATTACAGGTCGATTGATCATCGAAGGCAAATCATACGAACTGGAGAACCTGGTATTGGTACACCAGTATTTTGTTAAACTTAACAACCAGCTTTATCTAATTGGCAGACTCGATTTTCTACGTGTAATCGGGTTTTTCAAAAAGCAGAGCAACAGGTTAATCCTGCACAAAACCAAATACTCAGAGTTTCAAAAAGTTATTCTGGTGCCTTTAGAAGGAAGTATCCATGTCGATTATTCTTATTTGAAACCGGCCACCAAAAGCCAGATCGAAGAAAAAGGTTTCGATCTTGAAAATGAGCAGTTGATCTATCTTTCAGAATCAGAAGATTATATTCTCCTTACACCGGTAATGCGTTATGGGAGCCTGGAAATACCTGTGCTATCTAAAAAGAAAATCCAGGCGCAGGATAAACTGGGTAATCTCTTTACCTTACATCGTGATGAAGATGCCGAATTACAGTTTATCGGGAGCGTTTTGAAACAGCACCCTTATTTCTACGATCAGGAAACCAACGATTCTTTTTATCTGCACCGCAAAAGGTTTCTGGAAGAAGCCTGGTTCCTTGATGCTTTTGAGGTATGGCGAAATAAAGGCATTCATATTTTAGGATTCAACCAGCTCAAAAACAATAAATTGAGTGAATTTCAGGCCAAAATCAATATTGAGGTATTGAGTGGGACAGATTGGTTTGAAACCAAAGTAAAAGTGAAGTTTGGCAAACAACAGGTTGCATTGAAACATTTGCATAAATCGATCAGAAACAAAAGTAAGTTTGTTACCCTTGATGATGGAACCCAAGGGATACTGCCCCATGAATGGATCGAAAAATTTGCTGCTTATTTTAATGCAGGTGAAGTAACTGATGATGCCATTCTTACACCAAAAATTAAATTTGCTTCTATCAATGAACTTTACGAAGATGCCTTATTGGATGGTGATGTAAAGAACGAATTGAAACTGTATAAGCAGAAATTTGAAGGTACTGATTCTATTCAAGAGGTAGAGGTGCCAAAAGGTTTAACCGCAACTTTACGTCATTACCAGAAAGATGGTTTAAACTGGCTCAATTTTTTAGATGATTTTAACTTTGGTTCTTGTTTAGCCGATGATATGGGATTAGGTAAAACCATTCAGGTTTTGGCTTTTATTTTATCACAGCGTGAAAAAGTAAAACACAATACAAATCTGGTGGTGGTCCCGGCTTCGTTAATATTTAACTGGAAGGCCGAAGTAGAGAAGTTTGCACCATCTATAAAAGTAAAAACCATTTATGCTGGTGAACGGACAAAAACAACTGATACTTTTGATGATTACGAAATCATTTTAACCTCTTACGGAACGCTGCTTTCTGATATCCGTTTCTTAAAAGATTATCGCTTTAATTATATCTTTTTAGATGAATCGCAGTTGATCAAAAACCCGGAATCGCAACGTTATAAAGCAGTTCGAATGCTGCAGTCGAGGAATAAAGTAACCATGACAGGAACGCCGATAGAGAACAATACCTTTGATTTATATGGACAGCTGTCATTCGCTTGTCCGGGTTTGTTTGGCAGTAAACAGCAATTTGCCGATTTATATTCAACCCCGATCGATCAGTTTAAAGATAGTAGAAGGGCAGAAGAGCTTCAGAAAAAAATACGGCCGTTTATTCTCCGCAGGACCAAAGAACAGGTGGCGAAAGAACTTCCTGATAAAACAGAAATAGTGCTGTATTGTGAAATGGGAGCCGAGCAGCGCGAAGTTTACGAAGCGAACAAAAAAGAAATTCAGGATTTTATTCTGGGCAAACAGGAGGATGAGCTGCCTAAAAGTTCGATGCACGTACTGAAAAGTATTACTACCTTAAGGCAGATCTGCAATTCGGCTGCCTTACTGGCTGATGGAAAATCGTATTTACAGGCTTCATCAAAAATTGAGGTGTTGATGGAGCAGATCGGGAGTAAGGCTGGAAAACATAAAATTCTTGTTTTTTCTCAGTTTGTTACCATGCTTGATCTAATTAAAAAGCAATTGGAAAGCAAGGGAATACGGTATGAATACCTTACCGGACAAACGCGCAAAAGGGCTGAAGCAGTTGCCTCATTTCAGGAGAATGCCGACATTCCAGTTTTTCTGATCAGTTTAAAAGCCGGTGGAACGGGATTGAACCTCACCGAAGCCGATTATGTTTACCTGGTTGATCCTTGGTGGAACCCTGCAGTAGAAAACCAGGCTATAGATAGAGCCTATCGGATCGGCCAGCATAAAAATGTAATGGCTGTTCGTTTAATTTGCCCTGATACGATTGAAGAAAAAATTATGAAACTTCAGGCCACTAAAAAAGATCTGGTTAAAGATCTGATCCAGACTGAAGGTAGTTTGTTTAAGAATTTAACTAAGAAAGAGTTGCTGGGGTTGTTGAGTTAATTGTAGGTTCGTCATTGCGAGGCACGAAGATAACCGAACAAAGCGAGCTCATGAATGCCTTTAAAAACAACTGCACAGATGAATAATCTTAATGCGATCGCCATAACCCCATAGTAGTAGGATTGCTTCGTCGGCTGAAAAAAGTCTTCCCGCAATGACGAACATGAAATTGCTAAATCCCCACCTCAAACGTATAACCCAAAAAATCAGGCACATTTACACTTTCTACAATTTTCCAATCCTTCTTTTCTGCAATAAAATTGGGTTCAGCAAGACCTGTTGATTTAGCTGCACTAGTGTAAAATTCCATTTTTGCAGGGTGGTTTGGTGAGCAGGCATTATACGTTCTGCCAAATGCCTGTTTTTCCAAAAGTTTTACCGCCACGCCTACCGCATCTGTTTGGTGAATCAGGTTTACTGGGGCTAAACCATTCGGTACATTACTTTTTCCGGCAAAAAATCTGCCAGGGTTACGGTCGGGGCCAATTAAACCTGCAAAGCGGATCACGGTGTAGTTTTCTGGAAATAGTTCCTTAAATAATATTTCAGCAGCTAGAACAACCTTTCCCGAATCTGTATCCGGATGTGTTTCGCTGGTTTCATTTACTGTTTTATTTTCATCAGCATAAACACTGGTCGAACTGATCAACACTACGTGTTTTGATTTATCTTTTGCGGCTGCTAAAATTGAGTTGACCTTTTGAGGATAATCAAGAAGTTCAGTCGAACTACGCTTTGGTGGAATGCAGATAAACAATACATCTGCATCAAAAAAATCAGGATCTGCTGAAACCTGATCAGCCGTAAAATTGATCAGAAACGGCTGAATACCTTCCGTTGAAAGTTTTGATAACTTTTCGGGAGTTGTGGTAGAGCCTTTAACCTGATAAGACAATTGAATCAATTTTCGGGCGAATGCCAGACCAAACCAGCCGCAACCTAAAATAGATATGGTTTTAACACTGTTTTTATATGTTGTATTATCTTGAATCATTTGCGCTAAGATAAACAGTTGGCTTTATAATTTGCTGTGATTCATGTCAATTCTGATTTTGATACATAGTTTGCATATAAACAATATCAAAAATATTAGCCTTTATAAAGATTAATCAATAATGGCTATCCCTTGTCAAGATTGTAACAGGCCCTGCAACGTGGCTCGTAACTTTCCTTTTCGCCTAATAAAACCGTAGTTTCATCGGCAACCGTTCGGTAACTGAATAGGGCAGGGTTACCACAACAAACACAAACTGCATTTACTTTGGTAACATGCTCTGCAATGGCCATTAAGGCAGGCATTGGTCCAAAAGGTTTACCTGTAAAATCCATATCGAGGCCGGCAACAATAACGCGTATGCCCCTAAGGGCTAGTTTATTGCAAACATCAGGTAGTTCATTGTCAAAAAACTGAGCCTCATCTATACCCACAACCTGTGTGTTGGTGCCCAGTAGTAAAATGGCCGAAGCACTATCAACAGGAGTAGAGTTTATTGAATTTAAATCGTGCGAAACTACGGCAGTTTCATGGTAGCGCGTATCTGTGCGGGGTTTAAAAATTTCGACATTCAGTTTAGCAATCTGGGCTCTTTTTAACCTGCGGATCAGTTCTTCCGTTTTACCGGAAAACATAGAGCCACATACTACCTCTATACTTCCGGAAAATTCGCCCCTTCTTCTAAAATTTTGTTCGCTAAATAACATGCCTGTTTTTTTATTCCCTATATCCGTTCTATAATTTTTAAACCGAACAAATATGAGAATTATGTGTTATTTTTGGACACATAGTTACCAACATAAATCGACTAAAATTTCGTTTTAATTTTATGATGAACCAACAGGATATTTTTAGAAAGATCGGCAGCATTTTAGCAGAATTAAATGAGCAATACCAATTTTTAGCTCAAAATCCTCAACAATTAAACGATTTGGAGCTTGAGCTTTTTCTCGCTAATGCCAATTTCCTTTCTGATCATGTTAATATCGTCAAAAAATTAAATGCTACGTCAGAAAATAAGTCAGCTGAAGCCGGAAACCATACGTTATTAGCCGAACAGAATACCATTATACTGCCAGAAGCTGAAAAAAGTTATGCGGCAGATGATGAGTGTTTCGATCCGCAGGAACTGGAAGAAGTAGTAACAGCTCAGGAAGAAGAAGAACGTGTGGATGTAAAGCCTGAACAGGAGCTACTGGACGATGAAAGGATTGAAGAAGAAAAAGCGGCTTCGATTTTGGATAAAGATTTCTTTAAACCCGACCAGGACGACCATACTTTTGAGTTTGTACTGAATACACATGATGAAAATGATCAGTTCGATTATGAAGCAAATCCGATAGCTATCGGATCTGTTGAGGAAATTTTCGATCGTCCCTTAAGTAAAGAAGAAGCAGAGATTTTAGCACGTAAAAAAATAATTCATGAGAAGGAAGAAGCTTCAGCTCTTCAGGAGGAGCCTCTGCCAACTGAAGAAGATGAAATTGGTCCGGAGCCCTTTTTAATTCCGCACGAAGAAGAAGCGCCTGAAGTAATTGCAGATGATGTGCCTGTTATGGCTACTCATGTAGAAGAGCCTATGCCAGTAGCTGCTGCTAATGAGCCTATTGAGGCACTGAAGGATGTGAAACTGGATGAACCAATTATTTCGCCACCTGTTGAGCATGAGCGGCCTTTATTTACACCTGAAGCAGTTCCTGTAAAACCAGCTCCACAACCCGAAGCAGCTAAGCCTGCTCCAAGTTTAAACGACTTATTGGCCAAAACAAACAGCCAGAATAATGAGCCTGTTAAAGCACCTATCGCCGATTTAAAACAGGCGATTAGTTTAAATGAAAAGTTACTTTTTGTCAAAGATCTTTTTAATGGATATAATCTGGCTTATTCGGAAGTAATTGATATTATTAATAAGATGAGCAGCTTCGAAGCCGCAGATAGTTACCTGCAACACAATTATGCAGCGAAAAATAACTGGGCCAATAAACAAGCCACTGTTGATCAGTTTTATGAGTTGCTTAATAGAAGGTTTAGTAAGTAAGAGTAGGGCGATAAGTGTTTGGCGGATAGCGTTAAACATTAATTATAGGATCGTCATTTCGACTGACGCGTAGCGAAATGGAGAAATCTGTTAATGTAGATTTATCGGCTGCGTTGCACTACGCTCGAAATGACGTAACTTTCTACGTGAAATATTAACTCCGGACTAAAGACTTCGGACTCCCCGACTCTTAAATAAATCCCATCCGGTTAGAATCGAGCTTTAAAAAGATAAACACCAGGATCGTAAAGCTCCATAATGACGAACCACCATAGCTAATAAATGGTAGCGGAATCCCGATTACCGGAATAATACCAATGGTCATCCCGATATTGATGAATACGTGGAAAAAGAGGATGCAGGCCACACTGTAGCCGTAAACCCTCGAGAAGGTAGACCGCTGCCTTTCTGCCAGATTGATCAATCTTAATAATAAAAACATATATAGGCCGATTACAACTGAACAGCCTACAAAACCCCATTCTTCGCCAATAGTAGAGAAGATAAAATCGGTGCTTTGCGCGGGTACATAACCATATTTAGTTTGCGTACCCTGTAAAAATCCACGCCCGGTCGCCTGGCCTGAACCAATGGCAATCTGCGATTGGATTACGTTATAACCCGCGCCTTTGTTATCAGCTTTGAGGCCCAGCATCAATTCTATACGGCTACGCTGATGTGGTGCCAAAACTTTTTCGTAGGCAATTTTAACCACAAATAAATAAGCAATGGCGATAATGGTTACCAGTACAGTAGAAATAATAATTTTCTGTTTCCGCCTGTTATTGTAGATGAAAAGGCCGCCAATAGTGGTTAGGATAAGAATCAGGATGTAAGTTGGTACCAGGAAATCGGCAACAAACAGTACAATCATCCCTAAGAAAATTAACAGGAAATAGCCTGATAAGCCCTCCCGGTATAAAGGGAACATAAAGGCCAGGAAAACCAGTGCAGAACCGGTATCGGGTTGCAGCATGATCAATAAAAGAGGGGCCACTACAATCAACCCGGCAATTACAATTGATTTAATATCCCTGAATTTTGGATTGAAAGTGCTCACATACCTGGCTAAAAGTAAGGCTGTACCAAATTTGGCAAACTCTGAAGGCTGTAACCTGAATGATCCTATTGGTATCCAGGCCTGGTTCCCACCTACATTTCTTCCTACAAAGAGCACCACAACCAGCAGAAAAAGGGTGGCTCCATAAATAAAGGGTGCAAATACGTTAAATAGCCTCCCGTCGAACAATAAAATCGATAAACCCAATATCAGGCCGGTAATTGCATAAATTAACTGTTTGCCATAACTGCTTGCAAAATCGAAAGTGGTTGCCCCTTCGTGATGTGGAATGGAGGCATAAACATTGATAAACCCAATGGCGCATAAAGCAATGTAGATTAAAACAGTAATCCAATCCACATTAAAAAAGAAACGGTTTCCCTGTTGCTGGATCATTTTTTTATAGGTTTATGATTTACAATGGGTTGATTTACTTTCGGCTTGGTACCAACAGTTTGTTTTAATATTGCTGGTTTTATTTTTAAACTGTCTTTAACCCTTTTAAGCGAATCTGCCTTTTTTAATTTTAAACTATCTAGTTTAGTCGGTTTAACTTTTTTTGTCTTATCGATTAATGCAGGTAAAAGATTGGTTTCAGAGAATGCTTTTACAGTATAACCATTCGAACGTGGCTTGATACTGTCAGTTAGATATTTTTCAACCATAAAACTCGAGATTGGCGCAGCATAAGATCCACCAAAACCACCATTTTCTACAATCACCGCAATGGCAATTTTCGGATTATCCATTGGTGCAAAACCAATAAAAACCGAGTGGTTTTTACCATGTGGGTTTTGTACGGTTCCGGTTTTACCACACATCACAATATTTGGAATCTGTGATTCTTTTGCTGTTCCCCACGGGCTGTTTACCGCATCCCGCATCCCATTAATTACAATCGGGAAATATTTCTCATCCACACCCACATAATTCTTAACCACATATTCTTTTTTCACTACATTTTTATCGCCGATACCTTTAATTAAGTGAGGCTTTAAGTAATAGCCGCGGTTGGCAATTGCCGCCATTACGTTTGCCATTTGCAATGGGGTAGACGTAATTTCACCCTGACCAATGGCCTGAGAAATTACAGTGGTGTAACCCCAGCGTTTGCCATAAATTTTATCATAATGATCAGCCTGATAAAATATCCCCTTTTTTTCGAAAGGCATATCTATGCCCAGTTTCTGGCCAAAACCCCATTTTGCAATCTGTTCGTGCCAGTGTGTGTAGGTTTGACGCTGGTTTTTCATGCCATTTTTGGTGATGATGTTTTGAAAAACATGGCAAAAATAGGTGTTGCACGAACGGGCAATGCCCCTTTGCATATTAATGGTTCCGTCTACGTGCTCGCACTTTACTTTGTGATTTCCAGCCATATAATAACCGGGACAGAAAAAGGTCGTATTTGGATCGATTGCGCCATCTTGCAATGCCACCAAGGCATCAACCGGTTTAAACGATGATCCAGGTGAATATTGCCCCGCAATAGGTCTTACAATCTGCGGACGATAAGGATTTGCAATCAAACTCATGTAGTTTTTACCCCAATCTTTACCTACCAATTGGTTAGGATCGTATCCCGGGCTACTTACAAAAGCCAGAATTTCTCCGGTTGAAGGTTCGATGGCAACAATTGCCCCTACTTTATTTTTCATCAGTTCTTCGCCAAGGCGCTGGATTCTGATATCTAAAGAAGAAATTAAACGATCTCCCGATACGGCGTTTATATCATATTTTCCATTGGCATAACTGCCCTGGGCAATGTTTTTGGCATCATATAAGGTATTGATCACTCCCTTTTCGCCTCTTAAAAAATCTTCATAAGAGCGCTCTAAACCACTTTTTCCGATAAAGTCGCCTGGTTTATAATACCCTTCAGATTTTTCAATGTCATCTGGACTTACTTCTTTTACATAACCAAACAGCTGCCCAGCAATACTGTCGGGGTAATGTCTGATCGTTCTGTCCTGCGTTCTGAAACCCGGAAAACGGTACATGATTTCCTGCAGGCGTGCGTAACTCTGCACTGAGATCTGTCTTTCGAAAAATGTAGCCTGATAAGAGGATTGTGCCCTGGCTTTTTTTAGTTTTTTACGTACATCATCGATGGTGATTTCAAGGGCATTGGCCATTGCCAAAGTATCGAAGGGCTTAACTTCGTTTGGGGTAACCATTAAATCGTAAACGGGTTCGTTCTGCACAATTACCTTCATGTTACGATCAAGGATGGCACCACGGGCCGGATATTTGTAAATTTTACGCAATACGTTACTTTCGGCAGAGCTGAAGGCTTTGTCGCTAATAATCTGGATATAAAATAACTTCCCCAATAAAATCAGGGCGATTACAATAAATAGTCCTTGAACGATATATTTTCGGTTAAATAACTGATCCATTAGCGCGGCGTTCTTCTATAGAATATAAACTCTACCAATAAAATAAGAAGCAGTGTAAAGATACAACTTAAGCCGCATCTCATTAAGGTATAACCAATTTCGGTTAGCCTAAATGTTTCTAAAAAGAACAGCACCAGGTGGTGTGCAATAACGCAAAGAAAAGCATAAAGAGAAAACCACTGGAAACCCATATAACTTAACGATGGTTCCGGATCGTCGATAGCGTCGCGGTTTAAACTTATAGAGATAAAAGAAATCCTTACAAAAGCCAGAACAACACAAGCTGTGGCATGTACGCCCATTGTATCATAAAAAGCATCAAGCGTTAGTCCTGTAATAAAAGCCAGTAAATACAACAATATATTTGGGATACCGAATGGAAGCAAGAGCAGAAACAGCACGTAGATAAATGGTGTGGAAAGGTCGTAAAACCCCATATTCTTGAGCAAAAATATCTGCACAAAAAGTAGTAAAAACCACCTGATCACATTAACAATTATGATTCTACTATTCATTCGGTTTAGCGATGCTTTCTAAAGCTTTTTGCTCATCAGCACTTTTATCTTTAACCACATATACATATTGCAATGTGCTAAAGTCAGTAAATAAATTTAATTCTGCAGATAAGAAATTATCGTTCGTGGCTACATTTGCCTTGCTGATCCTACCGACCAAAATCCCCGCAGGGAATGAGCCATAACCAGAAGTAATCACACTATCGCCAACATACATTTTAATGTGGTTGGGTACCTCTTTCACAAATGCCTTTTTAATATCGAAATTTCCGTCGCCCCAAACCAATGAGCCAAGCGCATTATTCTTTTTCAAGGTCACACTAATTTTGGTGTCTTTATGTAATAATGACTGGATAGTGGCTAAATGTGCAGAAACATCACGGATAAAACCCACTACTCCGCGTTGAGGCGCAATAACTGCCATACCACTTTTAATCCCGTCAACTGTACCTTTATTAATGGTCATGATGTTATTGCGCAAAGTGATAGAATTTTTAATCACCTTGGCTGCCAGATAAGTGTATTGTTGATTGGTAACCGTATCTACCACTTTAACATCTTTAGTTGTATCTACAGTAGTTAAGCTTAATAGCTTACTTTTAAGCTTTGCATTCTCGGCTGCAAGGCTATCGTTAACCATACCCAGATTTAAATATCGTTTAAAAATATTTAACCTTTCGTATGCGGTTCCAACTACCTCATTGCTTGAGTTTAAGGTTACGCTCCGCTGATAGGAATTGTTCTTCACCGTTAGATAGATGCCAACGATAAAAAAAATGATAAATAAGAAAAATGCGTTGTATCTGCTGATGAAAATCCAAAGGTTACGCATTGCTTATGAGATGTGAGATGTGAGATGTGAGATGTGAGTTTGGATAATTAGTCTCAAATCTCATATCTCACATCTCAAATCCAGGTTATTGCATTAAGAATTTATATCCGCCAATATTTTTAAGGGCGATGCCAGTACCACGAACTACTGCACGAAGTGGATCTTCTGCAACGTGAACAGGTAATTTAGTTTTAGCAGCTACACGTTTGTCTAATCCTCTTAATAATGCACCACCACCGGTTAAGTAAATACCTGTTTGGTAAATATCGGCAGAAAGTTCCGGAGGGGTAATTTCTAAAGCTTTTAAAATCGCTTCTTCGATTTTAGAGATCGACTTATCTAAACAGTGTGCAATTTCGGTATAGGAAACGGTGATCTGTTTTGGTACACCCGTCATTAAATCGCGACCCTGAACCGCAAAATCGGCAGGAGCATCCTGTAACTCAGGTAAAGCTGCACCAACTTCAATCTTAATTTTTTCAGCAGTACGGTCACCAATCATGATGTTGTGTTGACGGCGGATGTAGTTTACAATGTCAGAGTCGAAATTATCTCCCGCAACGCGGATAGACTGATCGCAAACAATACCTGACAAAGCGATAACCGCAATTTCAGTGGTACCACCACCTATATCGATAATCATGTTACCCATTGGCTCTTCTACATCGATACCGATACCTACAGCAGCAGCCATTGGCTCATGAATCAGGTATACCTCTTTTGCTCCGGCAATCTCTGCAGAGTCGCGTACTGCGCGTTTTTCTACCTCAGTAATACCAGATGGGATACAGATTACCATACGTAAAGAAGGAAACATCCAGCCTTTACCGCCGTTAAGCATACGGATCATTCCTTTAATCATTGCTTCAGCAGCATTGAAATCGGCGATTACACCATCTTTTAATGGGCGTACTGTTTTAATATTATCGTGGGTTTTACCCTCCATTTGCATTGCCTGACGACCTATAGCAATGACTTTGTTTGTAGTACGATCGAAAGCAACGATAGATGGCTCATCCACCACTACTTTGTCGTTATGTATAATCAGGGTATTCGCAGTGCCTAAATCGATGGCAACTTCTTGCGTAAACCAGTTAAATAATCCCATGTATAAGGTATGTTTTCTTTATTTTATCAAATCTATACTATTCCTAATGTAAAAATAGCTTTTTTATTGTTTTAAGTTTTATTTTCTTCAGTTATTAAATTGTTTTTGAGGCAATTAAAATGTTTAGAAAATCAAAACCTATAATAATTGGGTTTGAACTGTTTTTGTTATAAGATAATGCGCAAAAACCTTCCACCTTTAAACCCTCAACCTTCTACCTTTCTAGTGTTTAAAGTGTCTTACCCCGGTGGTTACCATCGCAATACCTTTTTCGTTTGCTTTTGCAACAGAATCAGCATCTTTAATCGATCCGCCTGGTTGCAAAACAGCAGTAATTCCGGCTTCGGCAGCAATTTCAACACAATCAGGGAAAGGGAAGAAAGCATCAGAAGCCATTGCAGCACCTTTAACGCTGAAACCAAATGAAGCAGCCTTTTCGATTGCTTGTCTTAAGGCATCAACACGTGAGGTTTGGCCAACACCACTTGCTATTAAAACATCATCCTTAACCAAAACAATGGTATTCGATTTAGTGTGTTTTACAATTTTGTTAGCAAAGAACAGATCTTTTAATTCTTGTGCTGTTGGTGCTTTATCGGTAACGGTTGTCATTTGCTCCGGACCTTCGATGATTAAATCTTTATCCTGCTCAATTACACCATTTAATAATGTTTTAAATTGTTTTTTGCTCAATTCAACCTCGTTGCGTAGTAAAATAACGCGGTTTTTCTTTTTGCTGAACAGCTGAACTGCTTCTGGCTGGTAAGAAGGAGCAATCAGCACCTCAAAAAACAAGTTATTAATTTCTTGTGCTGTCTCAAGGTCAACTTCCACATTGGTAATCAGTACACCACCGAAAGCTGAAACAGGATCGCAGGCTAAAGCATCAATCCAGGCTTGTTTAACCGTAGGGCGTGAGGCAATACCACAAGCATTGGTGTGTTTTAATATCGCAAAAGTCGGATCTTCGAATTCATCGATCAAAGCAACAGCCGCATCCACATCAACCAGGTTGTTGTAGGAAAGCTCTTTGCCGTTAAGTTTGGTGAACATGGCGTCTAAATCGCCATAAAATACACCTCCCTGATGCGGGTTTTCTCCATAACGTAAAGTTTTAGCGTCAGTTACGCTTTGTTTAAAAACATCAAGTGGCTCTTCAGTATTGAAATAATTGAAAATTGCAGTATCGTAATGAGAAGAAGTATGGAATGCTTTTTTAGCAAATGCTTTACGCTGTGCTAAAGTAGTTTCGCCATTTTGTTCTGCCAATTGGGCTTCTAAAGTAGGATAGTCGTTTTTTGATGCGATAATCACCACATCGTTGAAGTTTTTGGCGGCAGCACGGATTAAGGAAATACCACCGATGTCTATTTTCTCAATAATTTCTTCTGGTGTTCCGCCTGCTTTTACAGTTTCTTCAAAAGGATATAAGTCAACAATAACCAGGTCAATCTCAGGGATTTCATATTCAGCAATCTGCTCCTGGTCGCCAGCCAATGCTCTACGGTTTAAAATTCCGCCAAATACTTTTGGGTGTAAGGTTTTAACACGTCCGCCTAAAATAGATGGATAACCAGTTAAATCTTCAACCGCCGTAACAGGAAGGTTTAAATCTTTGATGAATTGTTCTGTTCCACCGGTAGAAAATAATTGTACACCTTGTGCGGCTAACAATTTTACCAATGGCTCCAAACCATCTTTATAATATACTGAGATTAAAGCGTTTTTGATTTTAATGGATTGACTCATTCGACTGAAAATTTTGAGCCGCAAAGGTAGTAAAACAGGATTGTTTTTTAATGAGATTTACCGATCAATGTTAAATTTTATTCCACTATATATAATAAGGTAGCGTTGTTAGTCAGGTTAACTATGCTATAGTTTGTTTTAATAGCCTTATTAACCTGCGTCGAATCATTTATTTGCTGATCTTTTTAACAATAGTTTCTACAATGCGTGGGTAATGCTGGTGCTCAAGCTGCTGTCCTTTAAACTTTACCATTTCCAGGTTGTCGTTTTTGTCTATTCTGTAGCGGGCCTGGTAAATGTATTCACCTTCATCATAGTTTTCGTTAACATAATGAATGGTTATTCCCCCTTCAGTTTCGCCTGCAGCCATCACGGCATGGTGTACATGATCTCCGTACATACCCTTTCCGCCAAATTTTGGAAGGATAGCAGGGTGGATGTTTACAATTCTGCCCGGGTAGGCGTGGATCAGGCTTTTAGGGATCAGCCAAAGAAAGCCGGCCAGTACAATAAAATCGATTTCAAGGTTTTTAAGCAGGTCTACTACCTCGTCCGTGTGGTAGAACTCATTCCTGTCGAAAATGTGAGTGGGGATTTCGAAATTATCAGCTCTCTGTAATACATACGCATCAGCATTGTTGGTCAATACCAAAGATATTTCTATTTCATTACTCCGCTTAAAATGCTCCATCAGCTTTTGGGCATTAGAGCCGGAACCTGATGCAAAGATGGCTATTCTTTTTTTCACTCAAAATCGTTTTGCCCAAAAATAGTATTTTTAAGACTGTTTTCTCTATCGAAAAGAATTTTTATTCATTTATGTTAAAGTATTATTAATGAATAATTTTAACGTATTTTTGCTGTTCGGAAATAGGGTTCAATTTTAATGAAAAAAAAGTTGAAAGTGTTTTGTAATTTAAAAACATTAATCCTATATTTGCAACCCGAATTATAGGAAACGAATAAGAAAAATAAAAGGCTAAATAGAAATGGCAAATCATAAATCTTCATTAAAAAGAATTAGAGCAAACGCAACAAAACGTTTACGTAACAGATATCAGGCAAAAACTACACGTACCTTTATTAAAAGATTACGTGCTGCAGAAGATAAAAAATCTGCATCTGATTTATTGCCTAAAGTAATCTCTATGTTAGATCGTTTAGCTAAAAAGAATATTATCCACAAAAACAAAGCGGCTAATAACAAATCAAAATTAACGAAATTCGTTAATGGTTTAAAATAAGCCAATTTTTTTACGATATTAAGGCATCCTAACCAAAAGTTAGGATGCTTTTTTTTGTCTAAAAAAATGAAGAATTACGAACAGAAAGTAGGGATAAAGTTATGGGCTGAAGAGGATCGGCCACGCGAAAAACTTTTATTGCATGGCCGAAGACATTTAACAGATGCCGAACTGATTGCTATTTTAATTGGCTCTGGAAGTAAAAATGAAACCGCTGTCGACTTAAGTAAAAAAATTTTGTCTTTTTACGATAACAATTTAACAAAACTAGGAAAAGCTTCTATTCTGGATCTTTCCAGGTTTAAAGGTATTGGAGAAGCAAAAGCATTAACTATTATTGCCGCTTTAGAGTTGGGTTTGCGGCGAAAGGAAACCACAGAGGAGGTGATTACGCATGTAACTACTTCTAATGATGTTTATAAATATTTACATCAAACCTTTGCTAATCTCAATCATGAAGAGTTCTGGATATTACTGTTAAACAGGTCTAACCGGGTAATCGGTAAATTTTTGATCAGTAAAGGCGGGCAGGCAGGTACAGTAGCCGATCCGAAAATTATTTTTAAAACAGCTTTAGAAAACAATGCGGCAAATGTTGTTTTAGCGCATAACCATCCTTCAGGAAATTTAAAGCCCAGCGAAAGCGACGATAAGTTGACCAGAGATATGGTTGCTTCAGGGAATTTACTTAGTCTGTATGTGGTTGATCACCTGATTTTTGCCAATAACCGCTACTATAGTTATAGGGATGAAGATCTGATTTAAAAGATATTCGGTTATTAAAGTATAATTAACGTTAAATTAGTATAATAGCGGCTTAAATTAGAGGTTGCCTTCCAGCCTGTATGAATTAAATGGTTTAACTATGTTTATGAATACTTTAAAAATCATCCCAGTTTTTCTTTTATTAACCATTATGGCTTTTGCTCAGGAAAAAGCTGTTCCAATTAATATCATTACCTATAACATCCGCTTAAATGTGGCATCAGATGGTGTTAACGCCTGGCCAAACCGAAAAGATAATGTAAAGTCTTTAGTGAAATTTCACGATGCCGATATTCTTTGCGTACAGGAAGCCTTGCCTGAACAGTTTGATGCGCTTTTGGAGAATTCCAATTTCGATGTGGTAGGAGTTGGTCGTGAGGATGGGAAAAGAAAAGGAGAATTTTCTGCTGTTTATTTTGATAAGGATCGATTTACCAAAAAAGATGGCGGAACGTTTTGGTTGTCAGAAACTCCTGATGTTCCATCAAAAGGATGGGATGCTGCGCTGAACCGTGTATGCAGCTGGGTTAAATTGTACGATAAGTTAAATAATAAAGAATTTATCGTTTTTAATACCCATTACGATCATATTGGGGTGAAAGCAAGAATTGAATCAGCTAAATTGTTGAAACAGAAAATACAGCAGATTGCACCAACATTGCCTGTTATTTTTACCGGAGATTTAAATGTAACACCTGAAACAGAAGCCATTGCAACCATCAAATCTTTTCTGACCGATGCTAAAGAGATTTCTGTAGAACCACCATATGGTCCTGCAGGTACTTTTAATGGTTTTCATTTCGATAGCGATCTGAAAGACAGGATTGACTACATTTTTGTAAACAAAGGTTTTAAGGTGCAAAAGTTTGCTGTTTTAACCGATAGTAAGGATAAAAGGTATTATTCTGATCATCTGCCAGTTTTCTGTAGACTTTTTTTTAAATAAATGCTACTAAAAACCCTTTCAATTTTTCCTTTTCAATTCGAATTTTTTGGCACCCGGTACCACTACCATTATATTTTCGAAACGCTCGCATTTATAATCGGTGTTAGGCTTTATTACTATTATAAAAAAGGCATCGTAGACCAGATTTCTGACGAAAACAGGCTTTGGATTATGTTGGGAGCCATGTTTGGCGCATTAATAGGATCTCGGGTGGTAGCGGTACTGGAAACTCCAGAGGTAATCAATCACCTAACGTTTTCAATTTTATATCAAAGTAAAACCATTGTTGGTGGTTTACTTGGTGGCTTGTTCGGTGTCGAATTGATAAAAAAGATCATAGGTGTGAATATCGCTTCTGGAGACATCTATGTGATCCCAATTTTGGTTGCACTGATGATCGGCCGTATTGGTTGCTTTTCTATGGGGATTGACGAACCAACTTATGGAGTTCCCACTCATTTTTTTATGGGTATGGATTTGGGCGACGGAATCCTTCGGCACCCGATAATGCTCTATGAGATGATTTATCTCCTGCTGTTAATTTTTCTTTTTAACAGCTTAAAGCATAAAGAACTGATTAACGGCGATCGATTTAAACTATTTATGGTATTGTATTTTCTATTTCGCTTCTTAATAGAATTTATTAAGCCTTATCAATCATTATTTTTAAATTTAAGCAGTATTCATTGGTCTGCATTGTTTATTTTTATTTATTATTATAGATTCATCATCAGAATTTTTAAACAGATAGCTGCTAAAAAGTAAACACTATGGCAAATACCAGAGATTATATATACTACGATTATACCAAGAGCCTTTGTCCGGAATGTTTACAGCTTTGCGATGCGAAAATTGTTTTTCAGGATGCTAAAGTGTTTATGTTGAAAAACTGCAGAACGCACGGTGATAGTAAAGTGATGATTGCCGATGATGTTGAATACTATAAACAGATCAGGAATTACAATAAACAGTCGGAAATGCCGCTTAAGTTTAATACCAAAGTGCATTACGGTTGTCCTTACGATTGCGGTTTGTGTACAGATCATGAACAGCATTCGTGTTTAACGGTAATAGAGGTTACTGATCGCTGCAACCTGGCCTGTCCGACTTGTTATGCCATGTCGTCGCCAAGTTATGGCAGGCACCGTACGCTGGAAGAAATAGAACGCATGATGGATGTTGTAGTAGCCAACGAGGGCGAACCCGATGTAGTACAGCTCTCTGGCGGAGAACCAACGGTACATCCTGAGTTCTTTAAGATTTTAGATCTTGCCAAAACCAAACCCATTAAACACCTGATGGTGAATACCAATGGAATCAGGATTGCCAAGGATATTAATTTTGTGGAAAAACTGGCGAGTTATATGCCTGATTTTGAAATTTACCTGCAGTTTGATAGTTTCAGCGCTGAAGTATTAACAAAACTAAGGGGCGAAGATCTTACCGAAGTGCGAAGAAAGGCTATCGATCATTTAAATCAGTTTAATGTATCGACTACTTTGGTGGTAACCTTGCAAAATGGGTTGAATGATCATGAAATTGGTGATATTTTAGATTATGCATTAAAGCAGAAATGTGTTCGCGGGGTTACTTTCCAGCCTACTCAGGTTGCCGGAAGAAATGATGATTATAATGATCAGCAGGGAAGAATCACCTTAACTGAGGTACGCAGAAAAATTTATGAGCAATACCCAACCTTTACCCCTCAGGATTTAATCCCTGTGCCATGTAACCCTGATGCCTTGTGTATGGCTTATGCTTTAAAAATCGGTGATGAGGTGATCCCGATGACGCATTTGATCAACCCCGAAGATTTGCTCAACAATTCGAAAAATACGATTGTTTTTGAACACGATGAAAAATTGAAAGAGCATATGCTCAACCTGTTTAGTACAGGTGTCTCAGTAGATTGTGCTGAAGATACCTTTGGCGAATTGATGTGCTGCCTGCCCAGGGTAAAATCAGATAGTTTAAGTTATGACAATTTATTTCGGATCATTATCATGAATTTTATGGACCCGCTGGACTTTGATGTACGTGCAGTTAAAAAATCATGTGTACATATTGTGAGCGATAAATACAAAATTGTGCCTTTCGAAACGATGAATATTTTTTACCGCGACAATAAAATAGATCTGATCAGGGAAAAATTAAATATGAACTAATATGGGTGGTTTATTTGGCTTATTTGTAATTTATTGTCTTACCGCAATTGTACTTTTTGTAGTTGGGATTATTCAGATTATTATTAAATCATCCAGGAACGAACCGGTAAAATCGGGGCTGAAACTGCTAATTATATCAGTAATTATGGTGGTTATCGGTTTTGGTGCTTGTGCAGTATTGCTCGCCAACAGTTAATTTCAAAATAAATCATGGAACTTTTTATTGTATACTGGATAATTGTCGGATTGTTATTTACAATTGGTATCATTCAAATCATTGTAAAAGCGGCTAAAAATCAATCGGTTAAGCCAGGACTTAAATTGGTTATTGCTTCAGTGATTATGCTGGTAATCGGAGCAGGGGCATGCGCGGTCATTCTATCTAATTTAAGTATTGGCCATTAGTCATTTTTATTGTGTCAAGATTGCGGGTTTGGCTTTCTCCTTTGACCTTTAAATAATATCTTTGCGTTTTATAGAAATAGAGTATCAGTTGAGATTTGTCTTGATACCTGATACTCAAACTTGATACTCCAAAATGAAAATATCATATAACTGGTTAAAACAATTCGTACAGATTGATAAAACACCTCAGGAACTATCTTTAATCCTTACCAATGTTGGTTTAGAAGTAGAAAGTGTAGAAAAAGTGCAGCCCGTTGTAGGCGGCTTGGAGGGTTTGGTTATTGGCGAAGTATTAACCTGTGTTCAGCATCCCAATGCCGATCGTTTGCGCATTACTACTGTAAATGTTGGTGGTAAAGAAAACCTTCAGATTGTTTGCGGTGCTCCAAATGTAGGCGCTGGTCAAAAAGTGGTAGTCGCTACAGTAGGTACAACGGTATATCCTTTAGAGGGTGAGCCTTTTAAAATAAAAGAATCAAAAATCAGGGGAGAACTTTCTCAGGGGATGATCTGTGCAGAAGATGAAATTGGCTTAGGCAAATCTCATGATGGAATTATGATCCTTGACGAGGAGACCGAAATTGGGATCCGTGCAAAAGACCATTTCAAAATGGATGATGATTTTGTTTTCGAAATCGGATTAACACCAAACCGTGCTGATGCGGCTTCGCATTTAGGTGTGGCGAGAGATTTAGCTGCTTATTTCAGAAGTGAATATGAAATGCCTGATCTTTCCGCTTTTAAAACAGACAACGAAAATCTGGTAATTTCGGTAGAAGTAGAAGATTTTGCCGCTTGTCCGCGTTACAGCAGCCTTACCCTTTCTGGCGTTACCGTAAAAGAATCACCAGATTGGTTAAAAGATAAATTGAAGGTAATTGGTTTACGTCCTATCAATAATGTGGTTGATATTACCAATTATGTGCTTCATGGTTTAGGTCAGCCTTTACATGCTTTCGACGCCGATAAAATTACCGGTGGAAAAGTAATAGTGAAAAAAGTTGCTGAAGGAACACCGTTTATAACCCTTGATGATGTGGAGCGTAAGTTAAGTGCAGATGATTTAATGATCTGCAATACTGAAGCACCAATGTGTATTGCAGGGGTTTTCGGCGGAAAGTCTTCTGGAGTTGACACCAATACCAAAAATATTTTCTTAGAAAGTGCTTATTTCAATTCGGTTTCTGTCCGTAAAACTTCAAAAAGACATGGTTTAAAAACCGATGCCTCTTTCCGTTACGAGCGTGGTACCGATCCGGAGATTACGGTAACAGCTTTAAAATATGCAGCTTTATTAATTAAAGAACTGGCTGGAGGCGAAATTTCTTCGTCAGTTTCTGATATTTATCCAAGCCACATCAAGCCTTTTGAGTTTGAAGTGAGTTATACCAATATCAATAAATTAATCGGAGCAAATATTCCTTCAACCGAAATCAAACACATTATTACAGCTTTAGGTATTTCTGCAACCAATACTTCTGACGATACTTTAGCTTTAAGAGTGCCATCGTTTAAAGTTGATGTGACGCGTGAGTGCGATATTACTGAAGAAGTATTGCGTATTTATGGTTATGACAATATCGAAATTCCGGCAAAGGTAAATGCATCGCTTTCTTACAGCATTAAGCCTGAAAAAGAAAATACGCATAATGTAATTGCTGATATGCTTGCCGCTAATGGTTATGCAGAAATTATGTGTAACTCGTTGACTAAATCGGCTTATTCGAAAAATTTAGACGAAGCAGTATTTATTCTAAATCCGTTAAGCAGCGATTTAAATGTAATGCGCCAGAATTTATTGATGCCGGCTTTAGAAAGCGTAGCCTACAACCAGAACCGTAAAAATGCTGATGTAAAGTTTTACGAATTCGGTAAAACCTATCATTTAATTAACGAGCAGTATGTAGAGCGCCCAAGGTTGCTATTGTTAATTTCGGGAGCTAAACAAAGCGAGCAATGGAACCATAATGCGAAGTCATCTACTTTCTATAATTTAAAATCAGCAGTTGATGCAATCATATCACGTTTAGGCGTTGCAAGCTATCAGTCTGATACTTTAAATGATGAAAACTTTGCTTACGGCATCAAATATTTCCGTGGGGATAAAACCCTGGTAAGTTTCGGTGCGGCTTCAAAAGCCGATCGCAAAGTGGCTGATGTAAATGCAGAGGTATTTTATGCTGATTTCGATTGGGCAACTTTATTAGATATTGTAAGGAAAAATAAAATCGTACACAAAGATGTTTCTAAATACCCGCAGGTTCGTCGCGATCTTTCATTGTTGATTGATCAAAATGTAACCTTCGATACCTTAAAGGGTATTGCATTTAAAACCGATAAAAAGCTGATCAAGGAAGTTGGTGTATTCGATGTATACGTTGGTGATAAATTGCCGGAGGGGAAAAAATCGTATGCCTTGAATTTTATTTTGCAGGATGAAGAACAAACCCTAACCGATAAGCAGATTGAAAACACGATGCAGAAATTAATCGCGAATTTAACAGCACAAGCTGGTGCAGAAATTAGGAAATAAAATATAAATTCGTATTTTTAGAAATAAATTCATGACTTCTGTTGCAGATCAGTTAGATAAAGTATTACAAAAAACAGCTCAGGTAATTGAGTTATGTAATGCGCTACAGGAAGAAAATGATTTATTAAAGCTTGAAAATCAATCGTTAAAAGTAGCACTCGATACAGCAAAAGGCAAAAATTTGGAACTTGACGAAAAATTAAGGGTTACAAAATTGGCTAAAAGTATAGAGGGAACAAGTGAAAAATCGCTTGACATTAAACAAAAAATTAACGATTTTGTGCGTGAGATTGATAAGAGTATTGCATTATTAAAAAAATAATGATGCAAAGAAATCAGAAACTAAGCTAAACAAATGGGAGAAATCTCGATTAAAATAACCATTTCCGACCGTATTTATCCACTAAAAGTGAATATGGAAGAGGAAGAAATTGTGAGACGGGCAGCAAAAATGATCAATGAGCGCATAAAAGATTATCAGGATAATTATGCGGTTAGAGATAAGCAGGATCTTCTTTCTATGGCCGTGTTGCACTATGCAACAGCTGTATTAAGAACAGAAAACAAAGTACAAAACCAGGATACTGCTGTTGCTGATAAAGTTGAAGAATTGGATGTTTTACTCAATAATTTCTTTTCAAAATAAGGTTCGTTCTTTCGGCATTCGTCACTCTGAACTTGTTTCAGGGGCTGTTTAATAAGATCCTGAAATAAATCTGATAGTTATCGGATCAGGATGATGGGGCCAATATTTAGCATAAAGACATAGCCGCGGCTAGTTTTTGAGTTTCAAATTTTATAAAACTTAACACTTCAATATCTATAGGGTTAAGAGGGCGTATTTCATCTGCTATGGCACCTGAAAATGGCTTAAACCCTAATTATGCTTAGTTGAGGTTTAAAATGTATGAGACTTTAAAAATTAGTTGCGGTTTTTTTTTACTTAAAAAACAAAATGGAAATAGTTGAAATATTAGGATATGTATTTGCCGTAATAGCGGGTATAGCTATCGGAGTTGTGGTAGGAAGATTCCTCCTGCGTAACTTGCTTAAACAGCAGGAAGTTGCCGCACAGAACAAAGTGAAAAAGATTTTAAAAGAAGCAGAAAACAATGCAGAGATCTTGAAAAAGAATAAACTTTTAGAAGCAAAAGAAAAGTTTTTGCAAATGAAAGCAGAGCATGAGCAAGAAGTGAATGCTAAAAACAACAACATTAACCAACGCGAAAACACCATGAAGCAGAAAGAGCAATCGGTGAACCAGCGCATGGAAAACTTCAATAAAAAAGAACAGGAACTCGATAAACACAAAAGCAACCTCGAAAAACAAACTGAACTTGCTATTAAAAAGCAAGAAGAGGTAGAAGTGCTTAAAAATCAACACCTAACACAATTAGAAACTATTGCAGGTTTATCGGCCGAAGAGGCTAAAAACCAGTTAGTAGAAAACCTAAAAGAAGTTGCCCGTACACAGGCTATGATCCAGATTAAGGATATTGTTGACGAAGCAAAATTAACAGCGAGCAAAGAAGCTAAAAAAGTGGTGATCCAAACCATTCAGCGTACTGCCACCGAAGCTGCAATTGAAAATTCAGTTTCTATTTTTCATATCGAAAGTGACGAGATTAAAGGTCGCGTTATTGGTAGAGAGGGTAGGAATATCCGTGCTTTAGAAGCTGCAACCGGTATCGAAATTATTGTGGATGATACACCGGAAGCCATTATCTTATCAGGTTTTGATCCTGTAAGAAGAGAAATTGCCCGTTTGGCTTTACACCGTTTGGTAACAGATGGTCGTATCCACCCGGCACGTATTGAAGAAATTGTAGCGAAAACCAAAAAACAGATCGAAGATGAGATTGTAGAGATTGGTGAGCGTACGGTAATCGATTTAGGTATTCATGGTTTACACCCTGAGCTGATCCGCATGGTTGGCCGTATGCGTTACCGTTCATCATACGGACAAAACTTATTGCATCACTCTCGTGAAGTAGCAAATTTCTGTGCTACCATGGCTGCAGAACTAGGCTTAAATGCTAAAATGGCCAAACGTGCAGGTTTATTACACGATATAGGTAAAGTGCCTGATGATAATCCTGAATTGCCACACGCAATTTTAGGAATGCAACTGGCCGAAAAATATAAAGAGCACCCAGAAATTTGTAATGCCATTGGCGCTCACCATGATGAAATCGAGATGACTTCAATGATCTCTCCGATCATTCAGGCTTGTGATGCTATTTCTGGTGCCCGTCCAGGTGCCCGCCGTGAGGTAGTAGAAAGTTACATCAAGCGTTTAAAAGACCTTGAAGAACTGGCTTTATCTTACCCAGGTGTAGAAAAAACTTTTGCTATCCAGGCTGGTAGAGAGTTACGTGTAATTGTAGAAAGTGAACGCATTACCGATGCACAGGCAGAACTTTTAGCCGCTGATATTTCGACTCGTATTCAAACCGAAATGACTTATCCGGGGCAGATTAAGGTTACCGTAATCAGGGAAACCCGTTCTGTAGCATTTGCGAAGTAAAGAAAGCAATTCGCCGAATCGTCATCCTGAACTTGTTTCAGGATCTTAATAATAGAAAAGATGCTGACCACGAAGTAGCTACCTGACCTTTAAAACAATAAAAACTGCTGATAAAATAAATTCAGCATGACGATTACGCTAGCCTCGGTTCGTGTCCTCACGAAACGATACGAGCAAAAGGTTTGTGAAGACACAAACCTTGGCGAAGAATTAAACAAAATATTAAGCGATGGAATATCCATCGCTTTTTTTATTTTTACATAATGAGCAAGCAAACCATTCAAATCGAACCAAAGAGACCTGTAGATGTACTTTTTGACAAGTATGCCGAAAGCCATCAAAATCCAACCAACAAATTGGTACACTGGATCTGTGTTCCATTAATCGTATTCAGTTTATTGGGTTTAATCTGGCAAATTCCTTTTCCGCATATTGGCTTTTTGGGTAGCTATAATGGTTTCTTTAACTGGGCTTCGTTCCTTTTGGCCTTTAGCTTATATTATTATTTCACTTTATCACCTGTATTGTTTTTTTTGATGATCTGGGTGGTCGGCCTAATGAGTTACATCATCGTCAAAATTGAGCAGGCGGTAGGTTTAGGTAGTGGCACTGCTTATGCCATTTATGCAGCAATATTTGTTGCGGCCTGGGTTGGTCAGTTTATTGGTCATAAAATTGAAGGAAAGAAACCCTCATTCCTGGATGATGTTAAGTTCCTGTTAATCGGTCCGATCTGGTTATTGCACTTCATTTGCAAGAAAACGGGGATTAAATATTAGGATTGAAACGGTGTTAACCTAGAATTAACCTTAAGGTAAACAAACCTTAATTAACATCTAACCTGCAGTTAACACTGTGGTAATAATTTTGCCCTTATCAAATAAAGGCAAATTGGAATTACTAAACTCTTTTAAAAGAGCGGCACTTACTGTGTTCGCTTTGACGATCAGCATACTTTCGTATGCCCAAACCGGAAAAATTTCTGGAAAAATAACGGATAAATCTACGGGTCAAACATTGGTGGGATTATCTGTCCAAATAGAAGGAACATCAATTGGTACTACCAGTGATGCTGAAGGTAATTATGTTCTTAATACCGTAAAACCAGGGACTTACCGTGTAAGTTTTTCTTTTATTTCCTTTAAAAAACAGACGATTCCGAATGTAAAAGTTACTCCAGGGAAAACGACTGTAATAGATGTTGTAATGGAAGATGATCAATCTACCCTTAATGATGTCGTAATTACAGGATCCAGAAAAACAGGTACTGAAGTTTCTCTTTTGGCAGAGCTGAAAAAATCCCAGTCCATTGCAAACGGGGTTTCATCTCAAACCATTCAAAGATCTGGTGATACGGATGCAGCACAGGTGGTGAAACGTGTGCCGGGTATTACTATTGTAGATAATCGCTTTATTAATATCCGTGGTTTAGCCGAACGTTATAATAACGTTCAGTTAAACAATGTGACAGCACCAAGCTTGGAAACTGACGTTCGGTCTTTCTCTTTTGATTTAATTCCAAGCAATCAGATTGATCGCGTATTGGTTTATAAAAGTCCTTCCGCTGATATCCCAGCAGATTTCGCAGGAGGGGTTGTAAAAGTTTTTCTTAAGAGTATTCCTGATGATGACCGGTTAACAATCGATTATGGTACAAGTTACCGTCAAAATGCTACTTTCAAAGATTTTAAGAGGACTAATACCGGAAACTTATACTTTACCGGCTTCAATACAGGTGAAAATGATCTACCTGTTAATTTTCCTTCAAATTTAAACCAGGTTAATGCGAACAAATTAAATGCCGCGGGGCATGCACTCAGAAATAACTGGGTACCTGACGTTAATACTGCTAATTTGGATCAAAAACTAAATATCTACGGTAGCAAGCGATTTAACATTAACAATAAGTTATTGGGAAATATTACAGCGGTTACCTATAGTAATAGCAAAACAAATAATGCGGTTTTTAGAGGAAACTACGAGGTTTACGATCCAATTTCAAAAATTGCTGAAGAAAACTACAGGTATAATGATGATCAATACACCTATAATGTTCGTTTAGGGGTTGTGCATAACTGGGCTTTTAAATTAGATAACAACAATACTTTCGAGTTCAAAAACTTATACAATCAATTAAGTACATCACAATATGTTAGTCGCTTGGGGTCTGAAAAGCAGCAAGAGTATGCCAATTATGCATCGAATGTTTTATATCGTGGCATCTATTCTGGACAATTATCTGGTATTCATAAATTCAACGAAGAACGTACAAAGTTTGACTGGGTTTTAGGTTATAGCAAATCATTTAGAGACCAGCCAGATTATTCACGTTACAGAACACTCGCTAATGGAGATGGTACATACAATATTTTTGTGCCAACTGGAGGTGCCCAACCAGAGTTCCTGGGAAGATTTTATTCCAAAATGAATGAGGACATCAAAACTGGTGCATTTAATGTAGAACAGGCACTTGCTCCAAAATCTGAAGGTTTTAAGCCTTCGATAAAAGTTGGAGGTTATTATGAAGATAAACAAAGAACATTTTCTTCAAGAAACATCGGGTATGTGAGGGCTAATTCATTAAATTTTGATCAGTCATTGTTGAAAGGAACCATAAGTGAGCTTTTTGATTGGAAAAATATCAATACAACTACGGGAATCAGACTAGACGAGAAATCTAATCCTTACGATAATTATGATGCTTCAAATAAACTATTAGCTGGATTCGCAAATTTTGTTTTGCCGTATAAAGACAAACTAACAATAGTTGCAGGTGCAAGAGTAGAGAATAACGTTCAAAAACTGAACAGTTTTGATACTGGAGGCCCCGTTAACGTTAATAATGATATTACAAGGGTACTTCCTTCGGCAAATGTACAGTACAATATAAACGAAAAATCTTTATTCAGGCTAGCTTATGGTAAAACATTAAACAGACCGGAATTCAGAGAAATTGCTCCTTTTTCATTTTATGATTTTGATCAGAATTTCAATGTTGCAGGTAACCCAAATTTAAAAACAGCAAAGATTGATAATTATGATTTAAAATATGAATTCTATCCTTCGACAAGCGAACTAATCAGTATTTCAGGTTTCTATAAAAAATTTAAAGATGCTATTGAGATGACTGCTATACCGGGTTCTAATGCACAATCTTTCAATTTCAATAACGCTCAAAACGTTAGAAATATAGGTGTAGAACTGGAAATGCGTAAATCACTTGCAGGATTAAGTGAAAGTAAGTTTTTAAATGACATCACAATTTTGTTAAATGCCTCTTACATTAATAGTAAAGTAATGTTTGATGGTGCCAGCGCAATTGGACAATCAAATAATCGTCCGATGCAAGGTCAATCGCCATATATTTTAAACGCGGCTATATTCTATAATAACATTAAATCTAAATTTCAGGTTAACCTGCTTTATAATGTTGCTGGAAAACGTATTGCGTTTGTTGGTACAGATCTGATCAGGGATATTTATGAGATGCCGAGAAATGTAGTTGATTTAGTTGTGACAAAAAACTTCACTAATAAACTATCGTTAAAAGCCAACTTCAACGACTTGCTCAATCAGAACTTTACATTGATGCAAGACGGAAATCAAGATGGAAAATTTGATCAATCAGAAGATCAGGTAACTGCACAATTTAAAAGTGGCCGTCAATTCGGATTAACACTTTCTTACAAAATATTTTAAATAAAAAAATAAAGACTTAAAATAGGAAAAATGAATATGAAAAAGCTTTACAAGCCAAAATTTGGTACTAACGGATTCAAAACAATGGTATTTGTTTTGGCAGGGACATTAATTTTTAGTTCATGTAAAAGAACAACTATTATCGAATACAATGAAGCAGGATATAATTCTGGTAACGGATCGGGCCCAGGTACAAATCCAACTACAGGATTTACTAAACCAATAGTAGAAGTTGCGAATGGAAGCATTACAACAAATACCAAATGGACTAAAGACAAAATTTACAGACTTAATGGTTTTGTTAGAGTGGGTAGAGATGCCAAAAACAAAGCTGGTTTAGCGGCAGTTGAAGGAGTTACTTTAGAAATTGAAGCAGGTACGGTGATCATCGGCGATAGAGAAACAAAAGGTACTTTGGTAGTACAAAGAGGAAATAAATTAATTGCTGAAGGTACTGCATCTCAACCAATTATTTTTACATCGGAACGTGCTGCAGGATTGCGTGAGCCAGGAGACTGGGGTGGTGTTGTGTTATGTGGAAAAGCAACTAACAATCAATCAGGTGGTGAAGCCGAACTAGAAGGAGCTTACGAAGGCTGGCACGGTGGTACTGTTGATACAGATAACTCTGGTGTTTTAAAATATGTGAGAATTGATTATGCTGGTACACCGATTAATCCTAACCAAGAGGTTAACTCTTTAACTATGGGCTCAGTAGGTTCAGGAACTGTAATTGATTACGTACAGTGTTCTTATGGTTTAGATGATGCTTTTGAATGGTTTGGCGGAACTGTAAATGCAAAACACTTAATCGCATACCGTGGTCTTGATGATGACTTTGACGTTGATTTTGGTTTCCGTGGTACTGTTCAGTTTGCTGTTGGTATCCGCGATGCAAATTCTGCCGATCAATCTGGTTCTAATGGTTTTGAAGTTGATAACGATGGAACTGGATCAAGCGTTGCACCTTACACATCTCCTCAGTTTTCGAACGTAACGATTATTGGCCCAAAGAAAGACAGAACAAAAACTATTTCAACTCAATTTCAAAATGCAATGCATTTGAGAAGAAATAATAAAATAAAAATTTACAATTCTGTATTTACAGCGTATCCTAATGGATTGTTTATAGATGGTTCAACCACATTGGCTAATGCTGCAAATGGCGAGCTGGTATTAAAAAATATTGTTTTGGCAGGTGTTGATGGTTGGGGCGCAAATGGTTACGGTACGGGTGGTACAACAACATTTCCAAATCCAATTGGGGTTGAAACGAAATCAACTGGTAATGTTGGTACGCAGGCAATTGATGTTTGGTTTAAAACAACGTCATTCGCAAACGAAACTTATGGAAAGTGGCAAGATTTAGGTATTGATGAAACTATTTTTGATTTAGGTAGTACTCCTAAATTCACTTTAAATACCGGATCAATTTTATTAACAGGTGCTAGTTTTACAGGCTTAACTGGTTTTGACGTGGTAACTCACCGTGGTGCATTTGGTACTTCAGACTGGACAGCAGGTTGGGCTAACTTTACACCTCAAACTAACGTTTATTAATTCTTATATTTTCAAATTATAAAAAAGCAGGGATGTTCCATTTGGAACATCCCTGCTTTTTTATTTCAAATTATACGCCATTAAAGCGCTTATTAGTGCCGTAATGTCTGATAACATTACTCGGTAACCGGCTCTTTTTTTACTGCTTTCTTTTCTGCAATAGGTTTAGCCGTTTTAGCCTTCGGAGCTGCAGGAGTAACTTGCTCTTCTTTGATATATGGCGTTATAGAGTCATCCTGAGTATGGAAAGTAACTTTTTTAGTTAATTGCTTTGCAAATTTTTCGATTACTTTATCAGTTTTTTTCGCTTTGCCGTACTGGATAACAAGTTCGTTAAATGCAATGGCTAATTTCGATTCTAATTCTTTACGTAATTTTTTGCTTGTCGAATGATTTTTCGACTTAGATTTATTCTTTTTCATTAAAACTTATGGGTTTTTCCAAAGGTAAAGAATTGGAAAGTTAAATTAATATTATGATTATGTTAACACATAGCTGGCTGCTTAACATATAAAATATTTCTTATAACTTAGGTTAAATCACATAGGTTAGCATTTAATCGAACAAATATGAATTACCCAATAGTAATCGGCGTTGCACTTCTGGTTGTTATTTTAATTGCTTACCTGATTAAAAGAAACCAAAAAGACAAAAAGGAATTTGAAGAAGAGGTAATTCAGTCAGAACTTCCACCGGAGAAAGAGGATAAAGAAAACAGCTAAAAACTACTTCCCGGTGCGATATCACCGCCCAGATCTAGTGTATTCTGGAAACCTTCCAGGTATTGAAGTAAATGCCGCTCAGCATTTGCGTAAGAAGTAAATGTAGATGCCGGTTCATAGGCGTCAGCATCAGTTTTACTTTTATAAAATGAACTGATTTTGAAAACGAAAATTTTGTCGTCATTTATGGGCGACATAATTCTAGCCTTTATGGCGTGGCCGTTTACCTCAACAAAAAATTCTTTTAAAACAGTATAGATAACAGCAGGCATAAATAAGGTTTTAGATTTAACTCAATATAAGAGGTCTAAATTACCTTAAATAGCTCATGAATCAGTCTGTTATTGATAAATTAATATTCTTTTAACATTAATTTAATGTTTGTTTTTTTATTTAATACGAATTCCTATTTCTTAACAGGCTCGTAGGCATAAACCACTTCATATTTACTGTTCTTGAAATTTGAAGAAAGTTGCCCAATTTTTAAGTTTTGTGCCTGTGGTGTAGGTTCGCAATACGAATACTTTTTGCCTTTATAAGTAACCGGTTCGCCAATTGGTTTGTCGAACTGTACGGCAATAGTTAAATGTTTAGGGTATAACAAGGCAATCATCGGCAGGTTATAGATTTCCTTTACCAGATAGAAAAATAATGCGGCCCGGTCATCGCAATCGCTGTAGGTACTTAATAAGGTTTGTTCAGGCGAGAAACGTTTTTCTTTGCCAAAGTTTTCATCGTCATCTTCGTATAAAAAACCATAACGGGTAAATCTCATGAGGTAATCAACACCTTTTTTCTGATCCATCTGTTTTAGGTTTTCTTTCAGGGTAGGAATAAGAGAGCTGTATGTTTCCCTGCTCAGTGGAATATTAAAATAACTTTCAAAATCTACTACCGGATAATTTTTAAAAATGGTTTGTACATCTTCATTAACTTTTAGCTTGAAATGATGGATTTTTTGACGGTAACTAAATTCGATATCCTTTTCCTGGTAACTTTCCGGTTTAAAATCGGGCATTCTGGTCACCTTATAAGAAAAAGGATTTTTAGCCTCCGGAATCGAAATTTTAACGGGCTTGTAAGCATCAGCCTGTTTAAACAGTTTGCCATAATCATGATAATTCAAACACATAAACTTTTTGTTGTCGACCATGAAAAATGGAATATCGCTAATGTCCTCTTCGTTCCTTACATAAAAGATAACCTGATCATTACCCACGGCTAACCTTGCATCGTAGCCGCATTTACTCAATAAAAACCATTTGTATAAAGTATAGCCAAAATAATTATCTGCTTTCGGACTAATCTGTTCGGCTGTTTTACGGATCAGTTGATAATAAATCCAGTCGTTTAAATGATATTTTTTCTGGTATTTTTCTAAAGAGGAAATAAGTGGCGCATACTGGCCAGAAGAGATGCGGCTGTAAAAGTTAGAAACAGCTGATGTTGTAGCTGTTTTAGGTATAGGAAAAACGACTGAAGTATCTACACTAAAGTTGAAAGTTCCATCATAAAAATCGAAAGAATAATTCTGTCCTTTCGAGATGACAGTATTCATCATCAGGAAAACGAACAAAATGGTCCTCAAAATATATGTGTAAATTCCTCTTTTCAAAACGCCCCATATTTGGTTACATTAAATTTACCTATTATTAACACAAAAGCAACAATTTCTTTATGTGAACAATGGGGTAGCGCTTAACGGAGAATTAACATTGGATTTTCGTGAATTCAGATAGGGTTAATTTTTTAGTGCATAAAGTTCCGCTCTTAAATGTTTTAAAAGTGAGAGATTACAATCTTTACACGCTATTTCTTTCAAATGCATAGGTTTGCCGATACTGATTTTTAACTGGTGACCATTTTTGTTGAATAACTCTGAAATCAGCTTTGCTGTTTGTAAAGAAGGGTGTATAAATTTCAGCAGGCTAAAAAAGATGCCATTATTGCCGTGAAAATACACTGGTAGTATCGGTACATTGGCTTTGGAGATGATTTTTCCAACTACGGGATGCCATTCGCGGTCGGTAATCTGATTTTTTCTGAATTTATAAGAAGAAACTTCGCCTGCCGGAAAAATAGCAACCGGACAACCATCTTTTAAAAGTTTAAAAGTTGTTTTTAATCCGCTGATACTTGATGAATCCTGAACTTTTTCGAACGGATTTACCGCGATAATGCATTTCTCCAGATTTGGGATTTTCTTTAATAGAAAATTCCCCATAAACTTTGTATCTGGTCGGTGATTGGCAAGGATACTTAACAATGCCAATGATTCTATCGCACCGTAGGGATGGTTTGCAATCGCAATAAATGCACCTTCTTGTGGAATGTTGGCTAAATCCTCATCACTGATCTGAACAATAACGCCCAGAACATTCAGGATATGATTGGCAAATTTTTCTCCTTCTAAGGTATTAGCATCTCTAATCATTCCATTGAAGTCGTTAATCTTTAAGAACTTCATTAAAAAGGAAGCAAGACCATGAATTGGAATATTACAAATGCCTGTTGCCTTTGAAAAATTCTCTTTAGAAATGACTGTCATAATTACAGTTCAAAATTGATTCTATTAGAGAACCAACCTGATAAATGATTTTTTATTTGAGCTAAATATAAGGGGGGGAAACACTCATTTCTCACGAAGAAGGATGTTTATCATAGCTCATACAGAGTACCTAAAGATAATGGAATAATATGAATAAGAGTGTATTAATCAATTAAGAAATTGTAAGGAATGGAATTCTATAAATAACATTTCATTAACATCAATTTAACAAACATCAGGGTAAACGTTAGAAATCATTAGCTAAACACTTCGGATGAAACTTGATAGTTTATTAACTATATATTAATTTATGCCGATGGTTCAGAAACCAAGTGGTGAAACCTCATTTAGTGCTGATGAAAGAAGTTTACTCTTAAAACCAACTTGGAATAGGTCGGCAACAATTAAGATTGATGAAACTGGTTCATCAAGTCATCAAGAATATACATTACCAAATACAACAGGAACTATAACTATAGAAGAAAAGATTAATTATCTAACAGCACCAGATAATACTAAATGGTATATTCAAAATGATGGTAGTTTCTCTAATAATTTAGCAGGTTAAGCCATTTCCACCGAGCAACAAGCGGTGAACTAGAAGAAAAAAACCGTTTAAAGGTAAATTTTGGTAATGATATCGCTGTTTTATAGTACAACTTGACAAAATGAAATGTGCCTTTAAATATGCTTAGACGCACTTTTGTTTTTGCTGAAATTTAAGTTATTAACACTCATTTTTGTAGCCTAATTGCTACAATTTCTTTTGCAATTTAATTTGCAACTAATTTTGTAAACAAATTTCAAAGGGGGTGTTGAAAAGTAGGTGTATAGTATTGATTTATAGTGATATATATGATAGTCGATTCATGATGCAAAATTTGTTATTTGTAAACAAAAAAATCAATGTTTGCTTTCGAAAAATTTTCGAAAAAGTTTAATAACCAAAAGACTTTCTTTCATTCGGTCATGGCTTTTTCCACCAGTTTAAAAGTAGTGTTAACAACTTTGATTCACAAAAAGCACCCACCGCATTTATATTTGTAATGCACCTGCAAAGAAAAAAACCAACATTGCGAGTGTTGGTTTTCTACTTGCTAACAAGGGTGTTAACTATATGTTTAAACTAAAATTAGAAGTATCTATTGGTGGGTGTGAACCACCAGTAGTTACACGTGATAAACTAGATGTTTATCATGATGTACAAATGAAAGAAGAAAGTAGGACTTATCCAAGTACTATTTCTTCACAGTCAGCTACTAGAGGCACTACTATTAGAGATGTAGTGATGTATGGTATGACACTTTACAACATGCTACACCAGTACCTACAGTAGAAGGTAATATTGCTAGTATAGCTATTAAAGCCCTGTTATTAAGTTAGCTGGGCTTTTTTGTTGCGCCTAATATTTATTGGAAACATCAATCATGATTTCCGATAAACCTACAATAGCAATTGTTGATAAACTACATCCTAAAGTTAGAGCAGAAGTAACTAAGATAGTTGAAGAAGTTCAATCTAAACTTACAGTTAGTGCAATCATGGGTTTAACGCAGGGGCTAAGAACCATTGAATACCAGAATTCATTATATGCACAAGGTAGAATTACTAAAGGTGCTATTGTTACCAATGCTAAAGGTGGGCAATCTAATCACAACTATGGTTTGGCTGTAGAACCAATTTAAGTGCTGTATTTGATGTGAGCCATCAAAATGTTTCGGTGACCATCTACAGAATGGCAAAAATGGACAGCTTACAGCGAAGATAAAGAGCAAAAATTCAGTTGAAGATTTACCGTTTAGTGAGATTTCAATTAAGAAATTAACAACCAATAAGGTAACCAATATTGATACCTCAAAAATTGATAGTTTCAAAGTTTCAGCTAAAGCGACATTTAAAGATAAATCAAAGTTTGCTGCATCAGCAACTAGTGTTGAAAGGGATACCGAGAAAGTGAACTATCTTAGTTTGGTAATATTAATATTTGTTCTGGCTATTCTATTTGTCTACTTTTATAAAAAGAGATAATCATGAATGAGACCACCAGAAATGCACTAATTTTTTTTGCATTGTTAGCATTTTTGGTGTTTTCTGCTATCTATGGTGCAAAAGCCGCGTTTCTTTTTTCTAATTATTTTTCAATAGAAAGTGGGAGGTCAATAGTCATGTGGGTGTTTTGCATCTCTTTCTTTTTTGCTTTATGGTTTTTGTGGTGTTATCTATTTCAAACAGCATCAAGGAAATTTAAAAACAATAAACGCTAATTACCTTAATGCTTTTTCAATTTGAGCATAGATAATTACCAGAATTACATAAGCAATTAAGCCACCTATAGGGATCAAAATAGCACCACCCAAAAATTGGTTATCTTGTTTTTCACTATTGTTCTTTGGTTGGGATACTCTCAATTCACCAAAGTCATAGTAACTGTTTTTATGTCTTTTTACTGTTAAACCCTTAAACAGTCGCAAATAAGAAATATAAAATTGTTGCCCGAAATAAATTATACCCATTAGCGGTAATCCTAATGTAAGTGCAAATAGGAAACCTAGACATCCGTTATTATCATTTACTTGTTTCATTTGAGGGCGTTTAATATTACAAATGTAATTGTTTATAACTACATGGTACAGTAGATTCAGATATGGTACTGATAGAACAGGTTGAAAGACCAAATAAACGTGGCTATGTTAGTGCAAAGTTGATTGATGAATTTGGCTTATTTCATTACTAAAACAGAGCTAAAAACACTAATTTTCTTATGAAAAAAGTGGAAAATGAATTTTTTTTCTGAATTTAGAAGAAAGTTAAAAACTGCCTTAAACATATTAAAAACGCTGATTTGATAACTTATTGGTAATACTAATTTAACAGTTGAAGCCTACTTTTGTGGCATAAATATTTGGTTAGTATTTATAAAGTTTAGGTTAGTTGATAATAAAAAACCCAGATGGATGTCTGGGTTTTTTTATTGAATTAATTTACAGGTTTTTGCCGAGTTTTTCGAGCATTTCTGGTGGAATATTATGCGTATCAACCACTAAGAAACCATCCAGACAGTCAGAGAATTTAGGATCGATATTAAATGAGATAATCTTCGCATTTAGATTCATATACTGCCTCAACAGCACTGGTACTTTAATATGTGAATTTTCAATGTCTCCGATTATGCTATCCAGATCTTTAAATGACTCGCTGCTATCAACCAATGTATCTGTAGAAATTGGTAAAAGATCAGCTTTAAATTTGTTTCTTGGCTTCACATATTTGGCCATCTCATAATCGAAATGGTTTTTGGTAATATAATCTACAATTAGGGCCTTGCTAAATTTCGAAAAATTGTTGCTGATACTTACCGGCCCGAACATGTAACGGTACTGTGGGTTATCTATGAGGTATTTTAAAATTCCTTTCCACAGTAAAAACAATGGCAGTGGCTTGCCCTGGTATTCTTTTCTGATCCACGATCTGCCCAATTCAATACCTTGCTTTAACATTGGGTAAAACTGATCTTTCATTTTAAAAAGTTCAGAAAGGTAGAAACCACGGCGGCCCATGCTTTCTAAAATTTCATCACCTTTACCAATACGGTAGGCACCTACAATATTTTCTAAATCCTTATCCCATATAAATAAGTGGTTATAGTAGATGTCGTAATTGTCGAGATCGATTTTTTTGTTGGTACCTTCACCCACTTCGCGGAAAGTAATTTCCCGTAAACGACCAATTTCTCTTAAAATATTCGGGATTTTTAAAGTCGGAACAATATATACCTCATAATTTTTCTCCGTCCAAACCCTGAAATCTTCCAGAAGCGTTACTTCATTTTTAATCAAAAGCCTCGAAGTTTCTTCAATTACCTCAGCAGGTTTCTTTTTAATTTTAAATAAGTTTAATGGGTTAAAGAGTTTCTTCTCTGTATCTAAACCAATACCAAGCGCATACGTACGGGCTCTTAGAAAGTCCATCAGTTTATTGCTGCTGTTCATGTGCGAAATTTCAGATACGGCTATTGGTTTACCAATCCGTACCTTAATGGTGCGCCCATGTTTATTTAAAAATTCTGAAGGTAATTTTGCTGTACGCAGGGTAGGGTGTATGAAGCTCAAAATGTTAAAGAAAACACCGTTATTGCCATGAAAATAAATAGGTACAACAGGTACTTTTGCTTTAGCAATCAGTTTTCCAACAACAGGATGCCACATCCTGTCCGTTACCTGCTGAGCATCTAATTTAAAGGTAGAAACTTCTCCTGCAGGGAAAATACCAATTGGTATTCCATTTCTAAGTAAATCAAAAGTTGTTTTTAATCCACTGATACTCGAAGAATGCTGTACATTTTCGAAAGGATTTACCGCAACAAAAAATTCATCAAGGTTTGGTATTTTTTTCAAAATGAAATTGACCATTACCTTAGCATCCGGCCTAACCGTACACAATAGTTTAACTAAAGCCAAACCTTCTACACCACCATAAGGATGATTTGCGATTGCGATAAAAGGGCCTGTTTTAGGAATACAATTTAAATCATCATCATCAAATTCTATAGAAACGCCAATGGTTTCCAGTATCTTGTCTACAAATTCTAAGCCTTTAAAATGTTGATTTTGAGCAAATACGTCATTAATGTCGTTCAGTTTCATGATCTCCATCATCAAACCTGCTAAACCCGGTACACCTAGCTTATCTATCTTTGTTGCTTTCGCAAACTCAGATGTAGTTATGATCTTCATATAAATTCTTAGATTGTTGATAGGCAAAACCTATTCTGTTTTGCAATCCCAAAAATAAGATTTATATTTATAATACACATGTCATATCGCATCAATGAGAATTTGGTTTAACAAAAATTTTGGTGTTAGCAAAAGTGAGTTCAACGGATTGTTGTTTCTTGTCTCTATTATTGTTGTAATTAAGGCCATTCCAACGATATATGGCTACTATCAGCCAATTTCGAACGATGATCCGAATCTTTTAGCACAAATTCAGCAGATCAGTATAACAGACCAGGTATATGCCAATACTGTTCGCGATCGGATTGAAGACGCTAACCCTCGAAAAACAATTAAACTTTTTAAGTTCAATCCCAACACTTTAGATGCAGAAGGTTGGCAAACTTTAGGCTTATCGGCAAAACAGGCACAATCAATTATAAATTATACCGCTAAAGGCGGCAAATTTTACAAAGCCGAAGATCTCCAGAAAATGTATACTATTTCGCCGGATATGTATAAAAGGATATTGCCTTATGTTAACATACCCGATCAGCCCATCAATGCCTCAGGAAAGTATGTACCTTTTGAAAAAAAGGAATATGCTAAAAAAGCTGCTGTGATTGTTGATATCAATGAGGCAGATTCAATGCAATTTGATGAGATTAAAGGTATTGGCGGAACTTTTGCACTTAGGATTATTAAATACCGTGAACGTTTAGGCGGTTTTTACAAAAAAGAACAACTTCTCGAAGTTTATGGTTTAGATTCCAGTAAGTATGCTGAAATTAAAGATCAGATTGAAATCAGCAATACTCCATTAAGAACAATAAATATCAATACAGCAACTTTTAACGATTTAAAACGCAATCCATATCTTTCGTTCAAACAGATCAATGCCATTATTCAATACCGTAAGCAGCATGGTAATTATTCCAGCGTATCCGATCTGAAGAAGATTGTGCTCCTTAACCAGCAGGTCATAGATAAAATTACCCCTTATATCTCTTTTTAGCACCTTAAACTTAGCGCCTGTTTAAAATAAATAAAATTTATTTGTCTGTCAGTCTGAGCGTAGTCGAAGACCATTTCAGCGCATTTATAAAGGCAATCCATTATGCTATCATTGACAGCCTCCAAAAATTCGTCATTGCGAGAAGGAACGACGAAGCAATCTATCATCCAGTGATCCATGCTATAAAGATCGCTTCGTCGGCTGAAAAAGCCTTCTTATAATGATATTTATGTAAACAACTGATATTCATTGTTTTTTTTTGACCATATAAGACATTTAAGGACCATATAAGCTTACATTTTCTTATATTCTTTATATGGTAGGATTATTTAATGAATTAGATGTTCTTAGGTGTCTAAGGTGGTTAATTAAACGTTATAAAAATTTAAACAGGCTCTTAAAAGCTTAAATTTTAAATGTGATTTGGAAAGCAATACCAGTGCTAATCGGTTCCGAAAGCCCTGCTTTATACTTTACTCACCCGATTGAAGAAATCGGGATTCGTGTTCGTTTCAATCAGGTTTAATTATGGAGGAACAGTGCGCTTAAACTCAAATCATAGTGCCGGCCCGTGCCACCTAAACCTGATCGGAACGAGCACGAAGTGAAACGGAGTAAAGTGGAGAGCAGGGCTGAATAACGCCAAACGCTTCTGTACCTGATTTCCAAAAAGAAGATAACCAATTTAAAAATATTTATTTCCTGTTCCAGTTTAATTATAGGAGTTAATTGCTTGCAAGATTTAAAATAGTTCATTATGCACCATAATTAGCTTATTCGGCTAAAGTTGTAAAAAAATAGAAAAAAACTTTCCCTGTTAATTTCAAGGTTTAAAATTAACCGATAAACTAATTGAACCGAATACCATTTCATTCTGTAATTGCACAAACATTTAATGGTAACTAACTATCAAATAATTGTTTATAATTGCCTCAACTAAATAAAATATAAATTTAATGAGCGTAAGCTTCGATTTTTCAGAAACAGAAACTCAGCAGAGCGTAAAGGCCATGGTCCGCGATTTTGCAGAGAAAAACATTCGTCCACATATCATGGAATGGGATGAAGCACAGCATTTTCCTGTCGAATTGTTTAAACAGCTCGGAGAATTAGGCTTAATGGGCGTTTTGGTTCCGGAAGAATATGGAGGCTCCGGATTGGGCTACCAGGAATATGTTGATGTGATTGTAGAAGTGGCGCGGGTTTGCGGTTCAATTGGCTTATCATTAGCCGCACACAACTCTTTATGTACCGGCCATATTCTGGCCTTTGCAACCGAAGAACAGAAACAAAAATGGTTACCGAAGCTGGCTACTGCTGAATGGATTGGTGCCTGGGGATTAACCGAAGCAAATACAGGTTCGGATGCCCTAAGGATGATGACCACTGCTGTTGAAGATGGCGACGATTACATTATAAACGGCGCAAAAAACTGGATTACCCATGGCAAAAGCGGAGATGTTGCAGTTGTGATGGTAAGAACAGGGGAACAGGGAAGCTCGAAAGGGATTTCGGCCATTGTGGTAGAACGCGGTACACCTGGTTTTACGGCAGGGAAAAAAGAAAATAAACTAGGCATGCGCGCATCAGAAACCACTGAAATGATTTTTGATAATTGCCGTGTACCGAAAGCCAATTTATTGGGCAATGTTGGCGAAGGTTTTAAACAAGCTATGAAAGTTTTAGATGGCGGGCGAATTTCTATTGCCGCATTGGCTTTAGGGATTGCAAAAGGTGCTTTTGATGCAGCAGTAGCCTATTCAAAACAACGGCATCAGTTTGGACAGCCAATATCCAGCTTCCAGGCCATTAGTTTTAAACTGGCTGATATGGCTACAGAGATTGAAGCAGCCGAATTATTGATCCGCCAGGCAGCAGATTTAAAAAACAGGCATTTACCTATGACAAAAGAATCGGCCATGGCTAAATATTTTGCTTCAGAGGTTTCGGTAAGGGTAGCAACCGAAGCGGTTCAAATATTTGGGGGTTATGGTTATACCAAAGACTTTCCGGTTGAGAAGTTTTATCGCGACAGCAAGTTGTGCACAATAGGCGAGGGAACATCGGAAATACAAAAGATTGTAATTGCCAGAGAAATATTGCAAGGGTAGAAAGGTAGAAGGTTTAGGGTTTAAGGCAAATGTCGATCAACTTAAACCTTATGCCCTACGCCTTCAACCTTATATACAACAAACCAAATATATTATGAGCAATCCGGATGGTTTAACTACCTCCGGATTTTTTGTTTTAAAGTTTTCAAAACCAACTTTCAATTGCCGGTGTTTTGACTAAAGACTAGTTGGGTTTGGAGTGGGGAGTTTGGCGCTTGGCGTCAGTTAACCGATTAAACATACTAACTAATAAACAATTGACTAATGAACTAAAAATATGGCAAAGTACTCAGAAAAAGCTGGTGAGAAAGTAGAAAAAACCATGCACGAGATGAAAGAAGGTAAGCTTAAGAGCGGATCTGGTAAAAAAGTAACCTCCAAAAAGCAGGCAATTGCGATCGGATTATCCGAAGCCAAAAAAGCAGGAGCAAAAGTGCCTAAGAAAAAAGATTAGGAGATAAAAGGTTTATGGTGTAAGGTTTTAAAACTGATTTATAGAATAATAATTTATCCTAAACCCTAAACCCTAAACCCTAAACCTTATTGCGGTATGTCTTTCGAAGTTAAAATGCTGTCTACTACATAAACGCTAAATCCCCGCCATGGTAGGGAGTGTTTATATTCTTTGTAGTGTAATTCGAAAAACTTACCACTGTTGGCCATCATTTTTTCAGCAATTTCCTGGTTAGCTATAGAAAATTCGAATTCGTTATTCTGCAGCGTTCCTGTTTGTCGGGATTTTATTCCACTTTGAATTAATTTGCCTTCATAGGTTTTAAATACATAGCCTTTTTTTACTACATAGTTTAACTCTCCTGCTTTAACACCTTCGCCAAAAACAAAGAAATAACGGTAGTAACAAATTGCGATTAATGCGATAACAACTATAACTGCGATAATTGAACCTACTTTTTTACCTGTTGTCATATATGATTATATATATAAATGTAGCTAAACAACACATAAGTTCTACTAATGATTTAAATAAAAATTCTTTTTATAAATCTTTCTATTTTTCAATATTTTGCTTACATTTGCAGCCCCGATAACACGGGAAATTTAAAAACCACGAGAGGAGGTATTTCAGCGTTATGATCATTATCAACATTAAAGACGGCGAATCATTAGATAAAGCCCTTAAACGTTTCAAGAAAAAGTTTGAAAAAACTGGTGTATTGAGAGAACTACGTAGTCGCCAGGCATACGAGAAAAAATCCGTTGCTCGCCGTACTGAAATTAAACATGCTGTTTACATTCAGAACATGAATCTAGATACAACTTCTTAGTTGTCCACGATATTTCTTAGTTGTCCACGATATAAATACAAAAAGTCCTTCCGATGTTAAATTGGAAGGACTTTTCTTTTTAAAAAGAAATCAGGAACATTTCAATAAACAATTAATTAATGATTTCTTTATATCAAAACTATTTGTAACTTCATATCAATGCCCCGCAAAAAGATATTGAATGCTGCTAAAAAGTTTTATCACCTATTTAACTCACGAGAAGCGCTATTCTCCACATACCATTACCTCTTATCAGGTAGATTTAGATCAGTTTGAAGTATTTATTAAGGCATTAGAACTGGATTTTCCTGAAATAAAACATACTCATCTGCGCAGTTACCTGGTTGAGTTAATGGAAAAGGAAAATTCAGAAAATACCATTAACAGAAAAATATCTGCTTTACGTAGCTTTTATAAATTTTTGCATCGAACCGGAGCGATTGATCAAAATCCTGCTGTTTTAATTAAGGCACCAAAAATACCTAAAAGGCTGCCTGTATTTATAGATGCGCAGAAAATGGATCATTTGCTGGATTCTGAGCAATATTTCGATGAAAGTTTTCCTTCCGTTCGCGATCATCTGGTCATTGAACTGCTTTTTGGAACCGGTATCCGTTTGGCTGAACTGTTGCAATTAAAAGATACTGATATTGATATGTATTCAGGAACGATAAAGGTGCTGGGTAAAAGGAATAAAGAAAGAATTATTCCAGTAAATAAACAGCTTATCAATCAGGTAAATACGTATATTGACCTAAAAAAGTTGCAAAACTTTAATAACAATTTGCTTACATTAATCGTTACCAATACAGGTGCAGCGGCATATCCGAAATTAATATACCGTATTGTTACCTCATACCTAAACCATATATCAACCAATGAAAAGAAAAGTCCCCACGTGCTGCGGCATAGCTATGCCACTAGCCTGTTAAATGCAGGAGCAGATTTAAATGCGATTAAAGAACTTTTGGGCCATGCCAGTTTAGCAGCAACCCAGGTTTACACCCACAATTCGATCGAAAGATTAAAAACAATTTATAAACAAGCCCATCCAAAGGCATAAAAAAAGGAGGAAAAATGAAAATCGGAGTTCAATCAATCCACTTCAGTGCAGACAGTAAGTTGTTAGATTTTATACAGAAGAAAGCAAACAAGCTTGATCAGTTTTTTGACCAGATCATTAGCGGAGAAGTGTATTTAAAGTTAGAGAACGTAGAGGATGAGGCTAATAAAATTAGTGAGATAAAACTAATTGTACCCGGAGGTACCCTCTTCGCTAAAGAACAATGTAAATCATTTGAAGAAGCCACAGATCTGGCCATCGAATCGTTAAGAAAGCAGATTACGAAACATAAAGATAAAACACGTGCAAAATTAAGTGAGCATAAAGCAATTTTAAGTGAGAGCGAAGCCGCTGATTATTAGTAAAGCACAAAAAAAGTATAATGCAAATGGGCGGTACAATTAAATGTGCCGCCTTTTTGTTTAGTTATATGGTTTTCGTCATGCTGAACTTGTTTCAGCATCTTTCCTGCTAGATAGACCCTGAAATAAATTCAGGGTGACGATATGAATTAAGTGTATGTAAAGGGGAATTTTCAAAGGAATATTGTAAATCGAACTCAACTCTTTGCATAGATATCAATCTAGATAACAGAAAAATTAAGAAGATAGTGCTCACAGAACGCCTTTCTTTATGTCAGCTTCTTCAAATAATTTAAAAAAATCGGAAGCTATTCGTACAATTTCTATAGACCAATTTTAATTTTCTAAGCAATTCTCCGTGAAAAAATCTGCCTCATGATATAAATTTTAACTTTTATTGAGATTAATCCATTTGTTATTTTCTGTTGATTATTGTGATTACAGATTGTAATCGTGTTTATAAGGGCGACAGGCATAAAAAAATATTCGATTTTAAGAGATTGATTATTAAGCTCCTTCAGGTGTATGATGAGCAATAACTAAAATAACTTCATTATTTTTTTCAAATTTATTTTGAAGTGAAATATAAGTGTGTATATTTGCATTCCCTTTCGGAAACGGTGTTAAGCCAATAAGAAAAGGGTTGTTCTTTAAAAAGATAAAAGTTTTAAAAAAACACGTTAATAGTATGAAAAATGAAGATTTTTCGTATCATTGCACAAAATTTAAAGCCTCCTTAGCTCAGCTGGTAGAGCAACTGACTTGTAATCAGTAGGTCATTGGTTCGATTCCGATAGGAGGCTCTTTTTATTTTAAAGTGTTAACATTTTGAAGTAAAAAATGGGGAGATTCCAGAGCGGCCAAATGGGACAGACTGTAACTCTGTTATCGCAAGATTTCGAAGGTTCGAATCCTTCTCTCCCCACACTTTAAATGAATGACCAAATGTTTTAATGATGGAATAATTCTCTCATTCTTTCATTCAATCAATCACTGATTTTTAGAAGCGGAAGTAGCTCAGTTGGTAGAGCGATAGCCTTCCAAGCTATAGGTCGCGAGTTCGAACCTCGTCTTCCGCTCCAATAAAAATTAGAAAGTGGGCAGTTATCGGTAACAGTTTTAATATAGTTAAAACTAAAGGCTGGAACTGGAAACTAAAAAGCCGACTTAGCTCAGCGGTAGAGCACTTCCTTGGTAAGGAAGAGGTCATGGGTTCAATTCCCATAGTTGGCTCAGGATAATAAAGCTTTGTTAAATCTGTTTAATATGCAGGGTAGACAAGGTTTTTTGTGTTGCATTGCAATAAAACAATAAATAAAAATTAATAAAAAGTTAACCTACTAATTAGTTATAAATAAAATGGCAAAAGAAAAATTTGACCGTAGTAAACCGCACTTAAACATCGGTACAATCGGTCACGTCGATCACGGTAAAACAACTTTAACAGCAGCTATTACAAAAGTTTTAGCTGATGCAGGTTTATCTGAGGCACGTTCATTCGATTCAATTGACTCTGCTCCAGAGGAAAAAGAAAGAGGTATTACAATTAATACTGCGCACGTTGAGTATTCAACTGCAAACCGTCACTACGCACACGTAGATTGTCCAGGTCACGCGGATTATGTTAAAAACATGGTTACAGGTGCGGCTCAAATGGATGGTGCTATTATCG